>ERZ1643249.86-NODE-86-length-132476-cov-10.051940_pt1 | contig 132476 bp, 92 predicted proteins | sample MGYA00579263_ERZ1643249 | MGnify/ENA primary metagenome ERZ1643249 (study PRJEB29033, sample SAMEA4952264) | chicken gut metagenome | biome: Broiler Chicken; feature: Gastrointestinal Tract; material: Caecum | place: Ireland | collected 2018 | study: Broiler...
TGACGACCAATTAAAATATCATCCCAACTGGACGCTGTGCGGAAGATATATCGATGAAGAACTAATCAGATATTTAAAGTAATAAAAATTTAACAATTTATAATATAAGAAGTTGGAAACTTGCTTGCAAAGGTTTGCAACTTCGCCATATTTCAAACTGTGATACACAATTTATTGTGGGAGTTGCTTTCAGCAACTTAAAATTGGACTTGTTCAAATTTTAACATCACATAGTTTATATATGTAAGGGTAAAGTCGCATGGAAACGTGCGGCTTTACTTTTTTGAGAAATTTTAAATTGTTACGTAAAATGTTTCGGCTTCTTGTTATCGTATTGTAATTCCGGCGGAGCGAGTTACGAAAAGATAAAACAAGAAAAAGAGGATTGGCTTAAATCATTACATCTTGAAAAAGATAAAATCTTTAATAATAAGCGATTGTAAGAGGGGATTAATCCTTATTGTATAACGACTGATTACCGTTTTGGTTTTTTCTGTATTCGAGCGGGGAACACCCTGTATTTTGTTTGAAATATCTGGAGAAGTGCGACGAATCGAAAAAACCGCAATCTTGTGCAATTTTTGAGACAGAGGCATTTGTGTTTAATAGCGAAATCGCTTTTTCAAGCCGAGTATTCATAATGTAGTTATTTACAGTGCTGTTTGTGTAATGCTCGAATTGTTTTACAAAAACAGAACGGGACATTTTTGCGAGCCGTGCAAGTTCGTTTATTGTGATTTTTTCGGCATAATTGTTGTGTATATGTTCAATGGTTTTAACAATGCTCAAAATATCGATTTGTTTGTCGTTATTACCGTCGTTTTTTCGGATTATATTACCATGATGAGCAACGAGAAGATTGCAAAACATGGAAATTAAATATAGAGATTTCCCTATTACGGCAACGTTGCTCGATAGGTCTTGTTTTTTGGATAAAGTCGCCAGTTCGTCAAAGTCTGTTTTAAAATGTGAAAGTTCTTTATCCGAAAGAACAAGCAAAACGGCGTCTTTTAAGTTCGTACGCATAATCGGCTCAATTTCAAACATTGTTTTATATCCGTTTATGCCTTCCAGCTCGTCTTTAAATTTATCCATAAACTGAGAACTCAAAAGAATATGGTAAACTTCGAAATTATCTGAGTTGTCGGTGTAATATCCGTGTTTAATGTTCGGTGAAATTACGAACACACTGCCGAGTTTTGCTTCTATACATTGATTTTCGATATAATGCCAACCGCTCCCGCGAGTAATAATATTGATTTCATAGAATGAATGTTGGTGCATAAGTATCGGGAATATTTGAGATTTATCGTGATAATATGCGCTGCACAAAAAGGAATTTCTGTAATCTTTGAAGATGAAATAGTTTGTGTAAAAAGCAATGTCGTAATATTGATTGCTTTTCTCGGATTCGGGTAAGATTTTTGGATGCAATTATTTTCTTCCTCCCTTATTTTTTTATCATTATATCGTTATCCAACATGAAAGTCAAATAAATAAAACCGATTATACAAAATTCTACGCCGTTTTTCCTATAAGCGAATTTTAATGCGTGGTATACTTACAGTAGTACAGTGTAGGTGTAACGTCTAAAATAAAAAGAGGTAAAATGATGAAGTCAAAAAAAATTGCTCTTATTGTTATTTTATTGTCGATTATGTCTGTAAGTTGCGCAATCTCTGCTTTTGTCGTCTATGCCATAAACAAAGCGAATAAGACGATTGAACTTACCGCTTTGCATAACGGCGAAACGGTAGATATCGTGGGCGACGCCGTTGAAGAATATCTGTCGGCTGAAGGAGACGAGGCGCAGATTGACGCATTGCTTAAAAATCAGTGCAGCGATGATTGGGTTAAGGAAGTTACGCTTTCGTGGAAACAAAACGGGAGCGCGTTTTATACCGTATATTTATCGGAAAATCAAGCGTTTGAAGATGCAACCGTTGAAAAAGTTTTCGGATATACTCCCACGCTCGATTTATATAATCTTATCCCCGGAACGACTTATTATTGGAAGGTAAAAGGCACGTATTCCGGCGACGAATCGGCGGTGGGTACGTTTACGACCGAAGAGAGCAAAGTCAGGACGATTTACGTCGACGGCGTTTCTAACGTGCGAGATTTGGGCGGTTATGAAACGACGACGGGAGAAGTGAAATACGGACTTTTATATCGCGGCGGGAAATTGAACGGAACGACGAGCGGAGAAGCGATTACCGAAGAGGGGAAAAGCGAAATGCTCGATTCGCTTAAAATAAAAACGGAAATCGATTTGAGATCGGTCAGCGATGACGGCGGGCAAACCGAAAACGCTATCGGCGAAGGTGTAAATTATATCAAGATTCCGTTAGGGCAATACGCTAATATACTTGATTATGAAACATGGTCGATCCTTGACGAAAGTGAAAAATCGGGTAATTTCGACGCGAATAATAAAAACGCTGTAAAGCAAATTTTCGAGTTGCTCGCGGATGAAAACAATTATCCTCTATATTTTCATTGTAACGCGGGTGCGGACAGAACGGGTACGTTGGCTCTTTTAATCAACGGCTTACTCGGAGTAGACGAACAGATGCTCATAAAAGACTATGAATTGACGACTATTTCGAGATACGGAAAGCGTTTAAGAAGTTCTTTGACGGCGGACAATAAAACTTTTACGGAAACGGGCGTGATGCAGAACGACGGCGGAAACTACGTCGCTATGGGACTTTTCATCGATTCGTTAAAGTCGGCTTATACCGATAACGGCGATATTAACGAGGCAGTATATAACTATCTTATAGAATATATAGGCTTATCCAACGATACGCTGGACAAAATAAAGTCGATTATGTTGTCGCAATCCGAAAGCGACGAAATCGATAAAAAGGTGGCTTCCGTACAGGAGATTTTGCTTACTGACAGTGTGAAAGCGATAAACATTGCCGAAAGCGGCGTTTCGCTTGCGAATATCGAATCCGTTAAAATCGGGAGCATGGATCTCGGCAATAATCTTGCTGATTTGAATTTTGGTTCCGTAAGCGAAAAACTGTTCGGCGAAAGGGAAATAATCGTAAAAGGCAAGGGAGCGGACGGGAAAAATTATCGCATAGAAGTTCCCGTGTTGATAATCACTAAAAATATCGACAGTGCCGAAGCGTTGAGGGAAGTTGTCGAGTATTCGGAGAGCAATCTCGGCAAATACGGGTACTATCGCTTAACGCAGGATATAACCTATGCTTACAGCGCGTCTTACGGCGCAAACATCACGCAGGATTTAGGCGTATACGGGTTTAAGGGCGTTATAGACGGAAAGGATTCTTCCGGAAACGTTCATACGATAAAATACGATTCGGTTTCTTGGTCTAACGGAATATTCGGAATGGTAGGCGTTGGAGGAACGATTAAAAACGTAAAATTCAGCGGGAAATACAGCGGGAATCAGGCTCCCTTTATTGCGGCTACGATTGTCGGAGCGACCTTTGAAAACGTACAATTCGATATAAGCGGCGGAAGAGAGCAAATTGCTGGCATGAACGGCTTGATAACGAAATGTATGGCTTGTGGTTCTACGTTTAAAAACGTAACGATAAACGCCGAAGGGGTGATTATCGATTCGCTGTTCGGCGGTTCGCAGTATGCGGGCTATAAAACCGAAAAACCGTGTTATTTCGATAATTTTGTAGTTAATGCAGACGAGATTTTGGAATTAGCTCATGAAAAATCGACTGACGATGATTTAAAATCGATTTCAATCTACTCCGTGGGCGGCATAAAAGGAAATTTGAGTAAAACGTCCGAAGAAACGAGCGTTGTGCATCTTTCCAACAAATACGGCTATCTCACGATAGATGACGAGTTTGCCGATGCGGAGATTGTTTCCGTTACTTTCGACGGAAAAGTTATAACCGATTTTGTCCGCGTAAACGGAATGATAAAATTTGCTTTGAGCGATTTGTTTACGGAAGGTAATTTCGGAATAAAAGAAGTCGAAGTAAATCTTATTACAGAAAGAGGAATCAACGTTCGGTTAAAGCATAACGTAGACGTTCGTTCCGATTTGGTTGTCGTAGATTTTTCGACTGTTCAGAATATCGTATTATCAAACGAAAAAATTGCTCTTTCGTTGAACGATACCGAAGGTGATTACAGCGCGTACACGAACGTCAATTCGATTATGTACGGTTCGTATAATTTCGGCACGGATTTATCCGCTCTCGACGTGAGCGCGATAGCGGAAATTTACGAACTTCACGGTGAAAATAAGACTCTCGAAGTTTTTGCAAGTAACGGCGCGAAAAACGTTTTAATCAGAATCCCCGTAACGATAATTACGAAAGAAATAAAGACGTTCGACGAGTTGATGCAGAGCGTAACCGCAAGAAATAACGCAGTCGAAAAAAACGGCGCATACTACACCTTGGGCAACGATATAGACGCCGAGGGAAAAACGATATATACGTTCTTAGGTGAAAACGGCTCGACGATAACGCCGGAATATTGCGAATACGGCAAAGGTTTTGCGGGAACGCTGAACGGAAAAGGTTATAAAGTGTACAACTTAAATCTCGACTCTTCAGGTATTTTCCGCGGAATGAAAGATGCAACCGTAAAAAATATTTCTTTTGAAATAGCGAATTATAGCGAAGAGACGCAAGGCGCAGCGCTTTTTGCGAGTAACGTACAAGATTGTTTGTTTGAAAAAGTAACCGTAACCGTTACGAAAGCGATCAATATGGAAACAAACAATAACATCGGCTTGCTTGTGGCTCAGCAAACGGGCGGAACGACGTTTGAGACCGTAAACGTTATTGCTGAAAAGAGTATATTGACAACGCTTGTCGGTAACGGATATTGGTCGGGAAACAACGAATAAATACGAAAATTGCACCGTATCTTGTTCAAAACTGAAATATATCGGCGGAAGCGAGTCGTCGAATCCGTCTGTCGTCGGAAGTACCGACGGTATTACGGCAGAACTGGAAAATACCGTTGACTTTGTGGCAACGCAACAACTTATACTTGGGCTTGACGAAAAATCGTTATCTCTTGTCGATGGTGAAAACAATTATTCTTCGATGACGGTAACCGCAATAACGTGCTTGTCTTACGATCTCGGTTCGGATATTAACAATCTCGATTTAGACGGTATAAAGGCAGATATGTCGGCGCACGGAGAAAACGTGATAACGGTTGTCGGAATCCATGACGGCGCGGCGACTACTTTGACGATACCCGTCTTATTCGTAACCGACGTTCTCACAAAAGAGAATATTAAAGCAAACATTCAAAGTCAGGGCACTGCTCTCGGCGAAGGCGCTTACTATATATTGAAAAGCGATATAGACGCAAGCGGAATTGATTGGAAAGCGTCTATGCTTTGGGACCAGTCGCAAGGTTTTAAGGGGACGATAGACGGCAGAGGTTATACCGTTAAAAATCTGAATATCGGAGAAGGCGTTCCCGGTATATTCAACTGCACCCAAGACGCTGTTGTAAAGAATATCGGTTTCACGATAGCGAATTTCGTTCCGCAAGCAAATCAGTCTGTGTTCGGCGTGATAACCGATCATACTCTTTTCGAGAACGTGAATATCACCTTTAATTGTACGTTTACCGCAACGACGGGAGGAATTCTTTCGGGTAACAATGCGGTAGGCAACACTTATAAAGACGTTAAGATTGTTGCGGGAGGCAGCGAGATATATTATCTTGTGAGCCATGCGTCGAACGGCAGCTCGCATTTTGAAAACGTAACCGCGGAAGCGACAAAAATCAACTATATTTACGGCACGATTTCGAGCGTAGATGGTATTACGACGGGAGAGACGAAAGAGATAACGCTTACAAACAATCAGGATATTTTGCTTACGAACGAAACGTACGCAATCTCTCTCGGTTCGGAAGGTACGGGTTTAACGGTAAATTCCATTACTTGTAACGGAGTTGATTTAGGAACGAATTTAAGTAATCTCGATATGTCCGCGATAAAGAGCGATATGACCAAGCACGGCATTACGAACGTTATCGTTAAAGGCGAAAAGGACGGAAACAAAGTAACTGTCATCGCCCCCGTAACGATAATTACGAAACAGTTGGAAAGCGGCGCGGACTTTAAAGAAGCAACTTATTGCGCAAATTCGAGCGAAGGCGAGAAAAATAAGGGCGCGTACTATGTGATTCCTTGGAATCTTAACGTTGTGGGAACCGGGTTTACGGGTGGCGAATGGATAAACGTCGGCGATGCCGGTTTTGCGGGTACAATCGACGGAAGAGGACATAAAATAGTCAACGTAAGTTTGACAGATTCCTCCGGGATATTCAACGCATTAAAGGGAGCAACGATAAAAAATCTGGAAATCGAAGTGAAAAATCTTAATGCTCAGAACGGCAACGCTTCGGTATTTGGATTTTGCGCGGACAATACGATTTTTGAAGACGTAACAATAACGTTTAAGGATACTTTTACAAACGCGACATGCGGGCTTATCGGCGGTGGAAACCAATCGAGAAACTGCACGTTTAAGAACATTACGGTAAACGCGCAGGGCAGCGATATATATCGTTTGTTCAGCGGCGGAGATATTGTTAAAGACAGTAAAAACAATATAAGCGGAGTAACCGTAAACGCAAAGAGCGTGCAATATATGTACGCGACTACCGATTTGGCGGCTTCAGGGTTTGACGTTACCGTAAATCTCGATGAAAATCAATAAACAGACAACATTAAACAGGAGGAAAAAATGTTTAAAAAGTCAAAAATTATTTCATTACTGTTAGCACTTGTTTTGGCTGCGTCGTTTGCCGTCGGTTGCGGCGGAATCGGGGATAGCGGCAACGGCGGGAAAATAGATAACGAAAAAACGCAAGTCGTGCTGAAATTTTTCCAGGGAACCGCGACAAGAGATACTTCGTGGCTCGATACCATGATAGAGAATTTCTCTGACGCAAACAAAGAAACCGTTTTTGAAAACGGGAAAAAAGGCGTTCAGGTAACTTATTCCACAACGAGAGATTTGCCGCTTACCACACTTTCCAGCGACGGCGCGGATTTATATATGGCAGAAAACGACGCGGATATTTACGATTTGTCGATAAAAGGCGAAATTCTCGATTTAACTTCGGTTGTTACCAAGTTTGAAAGCAGAATAGACGCGGATGCTAAAACGAGAATGGTAGGAAAAGACGGAAAGTACTACGCTATGCCTTCCTACGATTTCTATGCGGGTGTTCCCTATGACGAAGACTTGCTCGTAAGTAAAAACGCATTTTTCGCAGCGCCTGAAGAAACGAACAAAAACACGTATACGAGTAACGATTGTTCCTTTATAAAAGCAGGCGAATCCTTCGCTTTGGTGGCTAATAAAAACGCAAAAAAATCGTGCGGGCCCGACGGCAAGTACGAAACGTTAGACGATGGTTTGCCATCTTCTTTACAAGAAATGCTCGTTTGGTGTTGGTATTTAAAGACAAAGGCAGGCGTGAATCCGTTTGTTATGGGTAATGATACAAATATATATTCTTTCTATTTGACGCATGCGATCTGGGCTTCGCTTGCGGGGTATGACGCTATGAGAGCGGTATATACGAATTTCGCCGATGGTGGAACGGATGCGGAAGTCGTAACGGGATTTTCTTCTACCGAAAATTTCTATGAAAGCGCGGACGGAAGCGTTAAAATTCCTATGCCTATCGTGGAAAACGTAAAACTTACAAAAGAAAACGGATATAAGGCTTACGATATGTCGGCTCGTTATTATTCTCTCGCATTCTTACAAATCGCGTATAAAGAGGGTTGGCTTGTCGATAACCAAGGCGGAAATACCGGCGCTATGTATCAATTTATCTGCGATCGCGATTCGGCAATGCTTTATGACGCTTCGTATTGGTATCACGAAGCCGTTGCTAAGGGATATTTCGAGGACTGGGAAGACGAAGCCGACCCCGATGAGGTTGAAGCGGGCAGACACATCAAATTCCTTACTTGTCCTTCGCAATTAAGCGGAAGCGTTACCGAAAACAACGGTAAAAAGAATACGCTTATGAACTTAGGAAACTCTTACGTTTTTGCTAACGCGCATCTCGATAACGCGGGCAACGAAGGTAAGAAAGATGCGACGCTTGCATTTATCGAATATATGTACAGCGACGAGGGGTTGGGGATTTTCACCGAGGCAACCGGATTGTCTATTCCTATGGAATACAACTATACGATTTCTACGGACGATAAATCTGCCGCTTGCTATTATAATAACGTGCTTGAACTTAAAAAATCGTCTGACGTTGTAAATTACGCGTCCGACAATCAATATTTCAAGAACAATCTCGGAGCATTCTCGCTCAGTTGGAGTTCTTCTATCGTTTCCTTTACGATAAACGGAACGTTGGTCGGGGACGGGTATTTATCCGCGATGAAGAAATATGGCGGAACGGCAAGAAACATTTATGAAGCAACCCAAAGATCTGCGGCAACGTGGGCGGCGATAATCGGCTAAAATTCAAAATTCAAGCGAAACGGTGTGAATTGAAAATATTCAGCCGTTTCGCAACAACGGTTACAAATCATGGAAAAAGAATACGCACTTAAAAAACGGAAAAACCCGATTTATAAAAATAAGAAAAAATTGGTTTTTTATTTGTTGTTGATGGTAATTCCCGTCGCTCACTTTTTAGTTTTTTACGTTTATATAAACTTCAACTCGTTCGTGTTGGCGTTTAGCAATTATACGAGGGCAGACGAGGGATTTTTGCTAAAATCGTTTGCGGGATTTTCTAATTTTAAGCAAGGGTTTCAAGAACTGTTCAAATATTTCTATCGGATAAAAAATTCGTTACTTTTTACCGCGGGGAACATTTTTATCATTACGCCGATCACGTTGGTATTTTCGTTTTACATTTACAAAAAAGGACCGTGCAGCGGCTTTTTCAAAGTAATATTGTATATTCCGCAAATCTTGTCGGAAGTCGTTATCGGTTTAATTTTTGTTAAATTGTGCAACAGCGTAATACCGACTTTTGCAAAAGAAGTATTGGGAATGGAAAACGTGATGGGATATCTTGAAAATCCCGATACAAGTTTGTATTTCGTGTTCTTTTTCAATTCGCTATTCTGGTTCGGCGTCAATATGTTGCTTTATTCGAATACTATGAGCGCGATAAACGAGTCGATTATAGAATCTTGCCATTTGGATGGAGCAAATCGGATTCAGGAGTTCTGGTATATTGTTTTGCCGATGATTTATCCCACTTTGGTTACGATGATTGTCGTTATGGTGTCGTCTACGTTTACCGAGCAATTCAGGATGTATACTTTGTTCAGCAACAGAGGCGATTCGATCGGAAATATAGGCTATTTCCTCTATTTACAAGTGCAGAAAAGCGACGTTTGGGTGCCTGCCGGAACGACAAAAGTTCCGTATACGGTATTGTCCGCTATAGGATTAATTTTGACGGCGGTGGTATTGCCTACCACGTTAATAGTTAAAAAACTGGTGACGAAATACGGACCGAGAGAGGATTAAATCGTGAGCAAGACAAACGTAAACTTAAGAAACGGAAAACTTAAAAAGAAATCTAAAAGCGTTTCCGATAGGATTTTATTTACCGTAATAATCATTCTTCTTGTCGCGCTTACGTTATTTTTGGTAGTAACGTTATTATGGGGGTTGATAACTTCCTTAAAAAGCGAGCGGGACTATCTTAAAAACATGTTCGGTTTTCCTAATCTCGATCCGTCCTATAAGAGAAACAGCAGGGATCAGTTCTTTCATTTGCAGAATTATGTAGATATTCTCAAAAATTTCTCTTTAACGCTTGACGGCTCGTATTATAAAGGCAACGTTTCGGTATATAAACAAAGCACGACGGGCTTTTTCGGCATGCTGATAAATACTTTGTTATATGCGGGCGTAGGCGGATTGATTTGTGCTTTGGTTCCTGCGATGACGGCGTATTTGTGCGCAAAATATAAATATAAATTGAGCGGCGTCGTATACGTCGTATACATCGTTATAATGTGCGTGCCTATCGTGGGTTCGCAACCTACGCTGATCAGTTTCTTGCGTAACACGGGGCTTTACGACACGTTTTTCGGCAATTATTTGCAAAAAATGTCCGGAGCGGGAATGTATTTCTTTGTGTATTACGCGTTTTTCGGAGGATTGTCTAACACATACAGAGAAGCGGCGGAAATAGACGGCGCGTCGGAAATGACGATTCTTTTAAGAATTTATTTTCCGCTTGCCATGAAGATGATCGCAACGGTATTTTTAATTCAGTTCGTTGCGCTTTGGAACGATTATCAGACGCCGTTATTGTATCTGCCTACACATCCGACTCTTTCTTACGGCGTATATCTCGTAGCGATTGATCCGCCTTCGGGGATAAAACTCAGCGACGTTCCGCATTCCGTTTCGGCATGTATGATGCTCGCTTTGCCGATATTGATTGTGTTCGTGATATTTAAGGATAAAATAATGGGTAATATTTCCATGGGTGGAATTAAGGAGTGAAAATTATGGCATCTGTTAAAAAGATAGGTTTGATTATCGCTTTATCTCTTGCAAGCGTACTGTTCGCGGGATTAGCGACAACGAGTCTCGGTAAAAAAGCGGAACTTCAAGCAGAAGCGGCGACCGTGGTCGGTGTCGAACTTTCCGATTTGTATAACTACGGAGAAACGGTGGCTCTGCCGGGTGGCGCGGAGATCGAATATCGGGGAAATAAGCTTGCGGCAAGTAAAAGTTATCTCGTTTTTCCCGACGGTAACGCGCGGGTTAAAGACGAATATACGCTCGATCAATACGGTCGTTACGAAGCGGTTTTTGAAGCCGAGGCGAACGGGCTTGCCGTTACGGCGACGAAAAGTTTTACCGTAAAAAAGAGTTATTATTCCGTCGATAAAAACTCGACTATAAGTTACGGCGAACTTAATAAATCTTTCGTAAATATGGGTTACAAAAAGGGTATAAAAGCAGAATTGACCGAGGGCGGCACGCTTTATTACAATAAACCTATAAATTTATACGAAAGCAATAATTTTGAACTTATATATCTCAATTGCTTGCAGTTCGATACCGTGTGTAAGGGAATGACCGTGCGCCTTACCGATTGTTACGATCCGTCGATATACGTCGATTTGCATTACGTCAGAGGAAATTACGATTATCAGACTTACGTAGGCGTAAGCGCATACGGTAAGAAAAAAGCGGGTGTTTCCGCATCGGAAAACGGAAGTATAGTAATCGACGGCGAGAATTATTCGTTGGTGAATAGTTTTAACGATAGCAACGGAACGATAATCACGGGAAATCTTAACGTAAACAAGAATTATTATAATTTCGGTTTCGTGCTGGATACTACCGACCATAAAAATATCAAGGTATACGTCAATCATACGAACGGTTCTAATACCGCGCTCGTAAGCGAACTTAATAACAAAGATATTTACGATTACGGTTTTGACGGCTTTACCGACGGCAACGTCTACCTTTCGATTACCGCTTCGGGACTTGTCGGCGTTGAAAGCGCGTCCGTTGAGATCGGCAGAATAATGGGCGATAGCAACGGCGATTTGGCTTATGCAGAATACTGCGAGGACGATACCGCTCCGATTTTTATCGAAGAGAACGCCGTATCGCAAAGAAAAATCGTAGCGAACAGCGTTTCGGTAAAAATACCGACGGTGTATGCTTATGACGATACGGGCGTGCGAGGCGACAGTCTTGCCGATTATGTTGTCTGGTATAACAGAGGCACGGCGTCGGAAAAGATGGTTAAAGTGGAAAACGGCAAATTTTTCCCTACTGCGGTCGGGAAATATACCGTTGAATACACCGCAACGGACTATTTTAACAACAAAGGCGTATACAGTATCGTATTAAACGCTACCAAAGACGGAGAACAAGGCATCAAGTTTGAAATCACGTCGCCTTTAACAGGCGTCGAAGCGGGAAGTACGATTAAATTCGATAATTATTCGATAACGGGAATCAACGGCGAAGTAAGCGTAAAAATAATCGTTACCGATCCGAAAGGAAATCGGCAAGAGTTGACTCAAAACGACGAGTACCTTGTTGAGTATTCGGGCGAATATAAGGTTAATTATTTATACGAGGACGTTTTATATTCCGGAGAGAAAAGCATATCTTTTACCGCGGATCCATCTCAAAAGCCGATTTTTGCGGCTGACGGCATAAGTTTAAATCGTTATTATATAGACGGATATACGTATGCCGTGGAAAAACCGAAAGCATATACTTATTCGGAAAACGGAGCCTCGCCCGTTGCGGTAGAAACGTACGTTCAATTCGACGACGGTGAATTTTATAAAGTTGCGGACGAAAAATATATAACGATAAACGCAAACAAAAAAGTACGATTCAAATTCAAGTGCGAAGGCAGCGACGTTGAAGTTTTGTCGGAAGAAATAAACGTTGTCGGAGTAAAAGCGAACGACGGCACTTTGGATATTACCAAATTCTTTGTCGGAAACGTAAAATCGGCGTATACGGATAGAAACGGAACGACTTATACGGTTGATAATAACGGCACAATCGAATTTATCAATCCTTTGTTATTCAACAAAGCGTTTAACTTTAAATTTACGATTCCGTCGGCGAATCCCGTAAGTAAAATGATTATATGCTTAACGGATTACTATAACGCAAACAACGTGTTGAAAATCGAGCTTAGCGAAAACAATGCCTTTTCCGTAAACGGTACTTCAAAAAGAACGATGACGAACGGTTGGAAAGGATATACGACGGATATCGCCTATAGCGACGGTAATCTAAAAATAGGCGACGCGTCCGTAAGTTATAATAGCGTGTTTGAAAGCGGATTGTGTTTTTTAAGCGTCGATTTTGAAAGTTCCGCAGCAACCGATTTAACCGTAAACGAATTGTGCACTCAATCGTTTGCAAACGTAAAGTCGGACAATATAGGACCTATACTCTATTATAAGAGCGTTGAGAAAGTCGCTCCGCTCGGTTCAACTTTGGTTATACCTAAACCGTATGCGGCGGACGTGTTGTCGCCTGCGTCCTTGGCAAATCTTACGATGTCGGTATACAAAAACAATAAAATCATTGCCGACGTAAACGGCATAACGTTAAAAGATATCAATGATTTTACAAAAGAATATTCGATATCGCTTGACGATTACGGAGTTTATAAAGTTATTTATAGTTATTTCGACGCTTACGGCAACGCCGTAGAACAGGCGTATTCGAGATTTACCGTGAACGTAATCGACGTTGAAGCGCCCGTAATAACCGTTAACGAAGATATTTCAAAAACTTTTACGGTTACATCAAATACCGAAGTCCCCGTTATAGATTATTCCGTAAGCGATAACTATACGGAAGAAAAGCGGCTTACGGTGTGGGTTGTTGTAAAAGACGATTTATTCAACACCGTTTCGGCGGAAAGAAACGCAAAAAATATCAGTTTGCCGAAGGCAGGCGAATATACGGTATATATTTACTGTAAGGACGAGGAAGGCAATACGTCTTATATCTCGTACAAAGTAACGGCACGATAAGGAGATTTTTATGAAAGGAAAACGTAGTTTTTTAAAACATATAACCGCAATACTTCTTATTGCGGTGTTAGCCTTTTCGTTTGTGGCGTGCCAAAAGTCGAACAATAATCCTTCGTCCGGTACGGACGTAACGCAAGACGCAAACCACAATTTTTCGTATGCGGAAACGGATAATTATCTCCTTAAAGACGGGGCGACCGAGTATAAAATCGTAATACCGTCAGGCAGCGTAAGTACCGAACTGAGCGTTGCGAGAGACGAACTTGTAAGGTTGTTTAAAGAGGCGACGGGCGTTGCTTTGCAAGTCGTTACCGACGCGGGTTTAACCCACTCTTCGGACAACAAATATATATCTCTCGGAAACACGACCGTATATAAGACTTGCGGACTGAATGCGGATACTTCCGCGCTTAAAAAAGACGGCGCGAGAATTCTCACAAAAGATAAAACGATATTCTTTATCGGCAAAACGGATAACGGCGTCTTGTACGGAGTGTACGATTTTTTAAATATGCATTTCAATTTTGAAACGTATTTCAAAGATACCTATACTCTCGATACGGGCGTAAGGAATCTGAAACTTATGAACTATGACGTTACGGATATACCCGACATAGAGTACAGAACAAAAAAAGGTATAAACGTTGCCACGACCGCCGAAGTAAACGACACTATGTTCGCTTACAGAATGAGAACGCTCGATTCTCACGACGATATGTTTTTACCCATTCATTCCGGCAGCGATAAAACGTCGAGTTGGAATGTAAGTCATAACAGTTTCTATTTCTTACCAAAGGAAGACTATTTTGAAAGCAATCGTAATTTTTATTCGACCGACGGACTACAACTTTGCTTTACCGCTCACGGTGATACCGACGATTTTAATCTGATGGTTGATTTGTGCGCGGAAAAAATCACCAATTCCTTGCGGTGGTACGATCCGATAAATTATCCGAATTATACCGCCGTCGAACTCGGTATAAACGACTTTTTCGCTTTGTGCGATTGCGACGCATGCAAAAAATGCGCGCAAGAAAATAACGGTGCGAAGTCCGCCGCGATTATAATCTTTTTGAACAAAGTAGGCAAAAAAGTAAACGACTGGATGAACGATAATACGGAATATAAAAGGGAAGATTTCAAGTATGTGTTTCTTGCTTATGCCGACGCGTTACAGCCTCCGTTCAGAAACTATTCGACCGGCGAATGGAATATGTCGGACGAATTGAAATCTCCCGAAGGCGTGTATCTCGTTCCTTTCGTGGCGCAGGATAAATTCAACTATTCAAAAAGCGTTTACGACGCCGATAACAATTCTATAAGACAATTTGTAGAGGATTGGGCGGCCGTTTACGAAAACTGCATGTCTTGGACTTACGGAACGTTTTTTACGACTATCTTTGTTTTTACGATAGTTTCGGTTTTTACTCAAACTATTATAAACTCTTAAAAGAAAACAAATATATGTTTACGTTCGTGCAGATTCACGATTGCCAAAGAGGCGCGGACACGGGATTCGGCGTTCTGCATAGTTATTTGTGCAGCAAACTTGCGTGGAATTCTTCTTTGGACGTGAACAAACTCGTAGATAATTATTTCAAAGCGATGTATAAAGACGCCGCCGACGAAATGAAAGATTTATTTACGCAGGAACGCTTGTGGTTTGCTACGGAAAACGCAAAATCTTCGTTGACGACAAGCACTTCTCTCACGGCGACCGAAAAGGATAAATTGCCGTTCGGAACGATGAACGATTTTATGAAATGTATAGACAGAGCCTATGCTAAAATCGAAAGTTACAAGAGAGATACGGCGACTTACGAAAGACTTAAAAACAATATAGACATGGAATGGATGTTCCCGGCAAAGGCAATGCTCAGTTTGCACAAAGATAGTTTTACGAGTGCGGATTACGAGCAGATGAAACAAAAATTTAAAACCGTAGCCGAAACGTTGGGTTTTGCCGTGATAAAAGAAACGTGGCTGAATCAATATCCGACAACTATAGACGAATATCTCGAAACACTGTCTTAACGGGAGAAAAAATGATGAAAAAATTAAAACCTATATTCGTAGTCGTTTTAGCGTTATTGACGGGGCTTTGCCTTTTCGCTTGTAACGGATGCAAGAAAAACGATGATTCGGGCAGCGGCGAAAAACCCGGCGGAGATCCTTCGACTCCTCAAAATGCGATTACGCTGAATTATTACAGTAAAGACATGATATACGGCGATAGCCTGAGCCTTATCGCGACTTATGAAAAACAGCCGGGCGTAACTCTCGTTTGGTCGTCTACCAACGAGCAGGTGGCAACGGTAAACGAAGAAGGCGACGTGTCTACCGTTTCCGTCGGCGAGGCGGACATAATCGCCACTTACGGCGAAAATAAGGCGACGTGCCATATCAGCGTATCGTTCGGCGAATATCTGCCGCAGTTGATTATAGAGAACGTTTCCGACGGAAATATCGTTCTTAGTAAAGGTAGCGAATATAAAATTAAAGGTTACGTTTATTTTAACGGCGCAAAATATTACGACGGCGTTGAAATCGCAAACAACGGCAATCAACAGTCGGTCGTATCGATAAGCGAAGATCATACCGTAACGGCAAACGACGTAGGCGAAGCCGAAATAGTGTTTTACACTCAATGGAAAGGTTTCGGCGGCTCAACGTTACAAAAAACGATAACGGTTAAAGTCGTTGAAGACGTTGAAATGAATACCTATGTGCAGGTCGGCGACAATAACGAAATTACCGATAGCATAGAGTTGAGCCTTGTCGATGAGTGGCAAGGAAAGAATTACGATAGTTTTGCCGCTTTAAGCGTCGATTTTATGGTCGGCGGCGAGAAAGTTCAAAAAGAATACGAATTTATAAAAGAGGACGGAACAAACGTAATCTCGGTTGAGGGCAATAAAGTTTACGCCGAAAATATCGGCAGTACGTTTTTAACGGTAAAATGCGAAGACGGCGGCAAGGAATATACTAACGTAATCAACGTTACGGTTGTTTGTCCTACCGAAAGTTACGAAGACAGGCTTGATTATTGCGTAAGCGACGATTTTGCCGTAAACGAGATTTTCGGCGACGGCGCGGTGATACTTTCGGCGTATCAAGGAAACAGAGAACTTACCGTAAAACGCGGAAAATTTCTTGAAGGCGTTGTGGTAAACGGTGCAGAAACCGAGAAGCTCACTTTGCTTTCGTCGCTCGGCGGGTTTGTGTTCGAGAACGTAAACGCATACACGGACATGATAGCAACCGCCGAAGAATTTGTAAACGTATTTAAACTTGCAAACGGTAAAATAATAGACGGATATTATTATCTTGCAAACGATATAACCGTTGATATGACTGCTCAAACGGGAAGTTATTACGAACTTAACGGCAAACAGAACAGATATTTTCAAGGAATATTCGACGGGCAAGGTTATACCTTAAACGCAACCGTAGGCACATACGGGTTGTTCGGCGGTTTCGGACACGGAACGATAATCAAAAACACGCACTTCAACTTTACTTTCTCGATAGCCGATAACGCCACGATTAAAACGGCGTGCGGTCTTGCGAGGAACGACGGCGCGGTGTTCGCGCAAGGGAAATGGGACGTAAAATTCAGCAATCTTAAAGTAACTACTACGAATTATTTCGACGGTAGCGACGGTACAAGCAAAAGATCTTACGCTCTTACCGACTTTATGAATTACAGATTGTCGATGGAAGACATATTTGTGGTGATCAACGGCGCGTCGGTAGATTACGTCGATTATACAAGTCAGGTCGGCGCGTTGTTCAGAGTGGATTGCAATTCTATGTGCGCTTCGTGTGACTCTATGTACAACGGCGGTTTTAGGAATATAAGGGTTGTAACCGGAACGTTTATGCCTATATCTAACGGGCAATACGGTTCGATAGGCGATAAAATGTCGTATTACACCACTTATGCGCATAACGATTACGTTTCTTCTAAAACCGATAAGAAAGCGATAGTGGGCAGCAGAGGCGGCACGGCGGAAAGTACGGCGTTTTGTAAAATTACGCCGAATAAAGACACTTCCGAGGCGCAAAATCGTTTACTCGGAGAAGTTTATTTTAACGATTCCATAACGGGCGAACTTAAATCCACAAAGTATGCTTGGGTATATTCTTCGAGCGTATCGGACGGCGGAATTTACAGATACGATACGATTGCGGATTTATTAAGCGATAACGTTACGAAAATCGGTACTTGGACAGTAAGTTAAAGCAGAAGGTTTGTATGAAATATAGATTTCCGAAACACGGAGAGTTAACGGTTTACGGATATAACCGAGATTTAACGGAATACGTAACAGAAAAACAATTACTTGACGAAAATTTATGGAAATTATTTGTAAACCAATACAGAACTCATTCCGATAAAAACGGAGATTGGCGCGGAGAGTATTGGGGCAAAACAATGCGCGGCGGTTGTCTTATCTACGAGTCGTATAAGTCGGAGCGTTTGTACAACGTTCTTGCGGCGACTGTAAAAGAGATGCTTTCCGTGCAGGAGAAAAACGGCAGATTGTCGACGTATCCGATAGAAATCGAGTTTAACGGTTGGGATATGTGGTGCAGAAAATACGTTATGCTCGGCATGCTGTATTTTCTTCCGATTTGCAAAAGCAAGGCTCTGGAAAGGCGGATAATCGTTTCGCTGAAAAAACAAGCCGACTATATAATCGACCATATCGGCGCGGAAGAAGGCAAAAAGAGCATTTTGGATACTTGCAAGTTATACGGCGCAATGAATTCCTGTTCGATATTGGAAGCGTTCGTTAAACTGTACGGCGTTACGAACGAAAAGCGGTATCTTGATTTTGCCGCTTACATAGTCGGCTGCGGATTCAGCAAAAATTTAAATCTCATCGACGAATGTCTGAAAGGTCAAACTCCGCCGTATATGTTCCCCGACGTTAAGGCTTACGAAATGATGAGTTGTTTCGAGGGGTTGAACGAATATTACAAGTACGTAAAAGACGATAAATACCTGAAAGCAATCGAAAATTTCGTAGATATGCTGGTAAAAACCGATTACACGATTATAGGTTGCTGCGGTTGTTTGGGAGAATTGCTCGATCATTCATCGGTAACGCAAACGAATTACAGTGATGATATTATGCAAGAAACCTGCGTGACGGTTACGTTTATTAAACTGTGCGCAAAACTGTATTTAACGACGGGCAACGCCAAATATCTGGATTATATCGAGCAATCGTCTTATAACGCGATGTACGGTTCGGTAAACGACACCGAACAGACCATGAAAAAGACGGAAGGCGACGTTTGGGTGGGGGACGACTGTTATCACGTAGACCACGAAGCTTTCCCGTTCGACAGTTACAGTCCGCTTGTGTATAATCGTCGCGGCAAAAAAGTCGGCGGGTTTATGGTGATGGAGGACGGCAGGTCTTACGGCTGTTGCGCTTGTATCGGCAGCGCGGGCATAGCGATTGCAAATCTTGCGGCGATAAGCATAGGCGACGGCGGATTTTCGGTAAATTTATACAATCCGCTTGCGTTTAAAACGGTATATAACGGCAAAGAAATCAAAATTACGGTAAACGCGAACGTATATGCCAAAAACAAAGCGATTATAAAGGTTTGCGGAAATAACGAGAGATTTAAGTTAAAACTCAGAATCCCGCGCTGGATGGAAAATCCGAAGCTCTGCGTAGACGGCAAAGAAATCGATACGATAGTTGCGGACGCATACATAAGCCTCGATCGCGAATGGGAAAAGAGCGTAATAGAGCTGAAATACGTCGCCCCCGTAAGGGAAAGAGTGCTGAACGGAAAGGTCGCTTTTACGAAAGGCCCCGTTGTTTTGGCGAGAGATATAAGACTTGACGATATACAAAAGCCTTTAAATATAAAGGCGAAAGACGGAAAGGCGTTGCGCGCAAAACTTATTAAAAATCAAATATTCAAGAGCAACGCAACTTACAAAATTCACGCCGGAGATAGCGATATATTAGTATGCGATTATGCTTCGGCGGGTAAAAATTATGATTCTGACAGCAGTTGTATTACTGTCTGGGAAAATATCAGGAGGTAGAAATATAAAAAACTACGAACAGCCGAAGTTGGAAGTATCGTGAGTTATAAAGAGAAGTGGATTTCCGTTGCCGTCGACAGTATTTACAAAAGCGTTGACGAAAACGGCAAAAACTATTATTTTGCCAACGCCATGATTTGCAACCTTACAAGCGATTTTTACAGCGTAAAATTTAACGCGGTTGCCATAATAGCGGAAAGCGGCAAATATACGTATGCAAAAGCTTCTTCCGCTACGAGATCTATTTACGACGTGGTAAACAGCGCGGTACTGGACGTTTATGCAGATAAAATTATAGGCAGCAAAGTTGCGGAGAACACCAAACTCGATTATGCAAAATGGTACGGTACGGAGGAATATCCCGTTGCACCCAAAACGCCCGCACAGTTTAATAAATACAACGAATTAAAGTCTACCACGCTTAAAAACTTGTTCAGCGGCGGAGATATTGTTAAAGACAGTAAAAACAACATAAGCGGAATAACCGTAAACGCAAAGAGCGTGCAATATATGTACGCGACTACCGATTTGGCAACTTCGGGGTTTGACGTTACCGTTAACCTCGACGAAAATCAATAAACAGACAACATAACGAAACAATATATGCCCCATGAAATTTATTCGTGGGGCATATATAAAATCAGGCTTAATTACGATAATGAAAGATTTAAAATTAAAATATTATACGTCCGCGGAAGATTCTATCGAGGGTTGGGAAAAATATTCCTTCCCGATAGGTAACGGCTACGCGGGGGCGAGTATTTTCGGCGGCGCGGAAAAAGAAAGAGTGCAAATAACCACCAACGTTTTTGCAAACACATTTGAAAACGGCGGCGTTTCCGACTTTGCCGAAATATATATAAATTTCGGAGCAAAAAATTATGCGGACTACGTAAGGCGGTTAGACGTTTTGAGAGGCGTTGCGAGTTCCGAATTTAAATTTGACAACGTAAGCGTTAAAAGGGAGGCTTTTTATAATTATCCCGATAACGTTTTGGTATATAAAATATCGACGGATAAAGCGATGGATTTTTCGGTAAATCTCGTAATTCCATATTTGGGCGCAAGACCTGTCGAACAAGGCGGCAGAACGGGCAGTGTAAAGAGCGAAAGCGAATGTCTTATCATGCGCGGAAGTTTGCCGAGCAAAGATTTGCGTTTCGAGGGCAGGCTATTTATTCAAACTGACGGAACGGTTCGCTATGACGGCGACGCGGCGCACGTAAAAAACAGCCGCGAAAGCGTAATATTTTTCCTTTTCGATACCTCTTATAAACTTTGCCCCGAAACGTTTAAAAAGGGCGTTCATAAAGCCCTCGGAGAAGACCCGCACGAAAAAGTTTCGGCTATGTTTGCCTGCGTAAAATCTCTCGGTTACGAAGAGTTGTACAAACGCCATATAAACGATTTTGCCTCGATTATGAACAGGGTTGAGTTTGATTTGGGCGGCGAGGAGGACGACAGGACCACAGAAGAATTGCTTGAATCGAATAGGCGTGGTAATTTCGAGCCGTATCTCGAAGAATTATATTATCAATACGGCAGATATTTGCTGCTTTCTTCCTCGCGAAAAGGCACGCCGCCTTCTTCGCTTCAAGGCGTGTGGACTGCGCACGATAAATCGCCGTGGGGGAGCGGCTTCTGGCACAATATCAATATCCAGATGAATTATTGGGTTGCTTTCAGTACTAATATAGCGGAAACGTTCGAGGCGTATGTGGAATTTAACAGAGCGTATATGCAAAACGCGAAAGAAAACGCCAAGGACTGGATAAAATATACCAATCCCGAAAATTACGCCGAGGATTGCGGCTGGATAATCGGTACGGGCGCGTTTTGTTACGAAGTGGAAGGGTTTAATCCGTACACTCATTCCGGTCCCGGTACGGGCGCGCTGACAACCAAACTCTTTTGGGATTATTACGATTTTACGAGAGATAATAAAGTGTTGAAAGATTGCGTTTATCCCGTGATTCACGGAATGAGCAGGTTTTTAACCAAGTGCGTAAGAAAGTACGAGGACGGCAGGTATTTGTGCAGTTATTCCGCTTCTCCCGAACAAATTTTGTCGGGGTGGTGGGTAAACGAACACGAATATCAGCAATATATTCAGACGGTCGGCTGTTCGTTCGATCAGCAAATGATTTACGAGAACGCCAAAGACGACCTCGAATGTTCGGCGAAACTCGGAATAACCGACGAAATAACCGAGAAAGAGCGGGTGCAGATAGAAAACTACGACCCGATAAGAATAGGTTACGACGGGCAGATAAAGGAATACGACGAAGAGCATTTTTACGGGGAATTCGGCGAGGCAAAGCACAGGCATTTATCGCAACTCGTTGCGCTGATGCCGGGAAGAACGATTTCAAGAAGTACGCCGCGCTGGCTCGATTCGGCAAAAATTACGCTACAAAAGCGCGGAGATAAGTCTACGGGTTGGGCGCTTGCTCATAGGCTTTGTTCATGGGCGAGAGCTTGCGACGGAACTCACGCTTATTCACTGTTGCAAGAACTTTTAAAGAATAAAACGCACCCCAACTTATGGGACGTGCATCCGCCTTTTCAGATAGACGGGAATTTCGGCGCGGTTGCGGGAATGACGGAAATGCTCGTGCAAAGTCAGGACGGCGTGATTTCTATTCTGCCCGCTCTTCCCGATAAGTGGAAAAACGTGCGCGTTATAGGTTTGAAAGCGCGCGGAAACTTTACGATAGATTTATCGTTAAATAACGGCAAACTCGATTTCGTCGATATTTATTCCGAAGTCGGCGGACAAGTTAAAATCGGGTACGGCGATATACAAAACGTTATCGTAACTTCTTGCGGCAAGACGATTGATTGTCAAAAAACGGCTATTATTTCGTTTGAAACGCAAAGCGGAAAAACTTATCGCTTGACGGGATTCGGGAAGGTCGAGCCGCCGATAATCGCGGAAGATTTTTCGGCAGAGTGGAAGGAAAATGGCGTTCTGCTCTCTTGGAAAAGCTGTGGAAAATTTGCCGTTTACCGCGGCAAAGACAGCGAGAAAGATTATCGCTTTATAGGTCTTTCCGATAGCGGAAGTTTTCTCGACGGCGAATATAATGAGAAAAACAAGGCTTTATTAACTTATAAAGTCGTTGCGGTTACAAGCGGAAAGCACGATAGCGCGATGAGCGGAGCGGTGGCGGTTGTAAACCCCGCGACGGAACTTGAAAAAGAAAGATATAAACTTAAATTCAGAATGAACAATATCAATTTGGAGTGATTTTGCGCGTAATGTTTTATAACGACCAAAAAATGAAAGAGATTTTACAAGACGAATCGCTTGCAAAATTAAGAGATTTAATGTTTCCGTCGGAATATAACGCATGGATAACCGACGACGATATTACGCCCGAAAAAATGTCGGAAAGTTTCAGAGGGGTAGGGGATTACGCCGAAAGACTCAACTTTTTAAAAACGCATATAGAAACGGGCGAAATTACGAGAGAAAAGGTATATTCCGAAAGCGAAGTTAGATCCGATTCGTCGAAAGTCGGCGTGCAGGTTTTGGAATATCGCAATCGCGGAAGCAATAAGGTCGCGATAATTATTCCGGGCGGCGGATATAGCAACGTTTGTTCTTTCTGCGAGGGGTGGCCGATTGCGCAAGAATTGTTCGAGCGCGGCTATAATTGTTTTGTACTGTACTACCGCGTGTTTCCGAACGCTTATATGCCGAACCCCATAGAGGACGTAGCAAGGCTTGTAAAAAGAATTAAGGAAAATTATCCCGACCTCGATTTAAACGGTTATCTTTTGCTCGGATTTTCGGCGGGCGGTCATCTTGCCGGAATCTGGGCTACAAAGAAGGGGTATTACCGATACGGTTTACCTAAGCCGAAATATATTGCGCTTGCGTATCCCGTTATAGATTTATCGCTTAATAAGGGCGTTTCTTGTCAAAATTGCCTTCATAAAGATTGTTCCGGTGAGGATTTAATCAGGTATTCCGTTTTTACGAACGTAGACAAAGATTATCCCGTAACTTATTTATGGCAAGGCAAGCGCGATCAGTGTATAAGTTTTGATAATTCCGTGGTTATGGATAAGGTATTAAAAGAAAACGACGTAAAGCATAAGTACGTTGTATACGACGATACTTGTCACGGGTTCGGCGTCGGCGTAGGTACTTGCGCCGAAGGTTGGATAGACAAAATGATTAAATATTTTGAAAGTGCCGATGAGGCATAAAGGAGAGAATATGAAATTAGACAAAGATTTTATATGGGGCGTTTCGGCGTCGGCATATCAGATAGAAGGCGCGGAAAGAGAGGACGGAAGGGGCGCGAGCGTTTGGGACAGCGAGTTTTCCTCAGGACACGTTCTCGGCGATATGAACGGAAAAATCGCGTGCGATCATTATCACAGATATAAAGAGGACGTTGCCCTTTTAAAAAAATTAGGGATAAAAAATTACCGTTTTTCCGTGAGCTGGCCGAGAATTATTCCGAACGGTACGGGAGAGATAAATGAAAAAGGCGTTGAGTTTTATAAAAATCTCGTTGACGAGCTTATAGCTGCGGATATTACGCCATGGGTTACGATTTACCACTGGGAATTGCCGCGTAAACTTTACGAAAAAGGCGGTTATTTAAACGAAAATTTTTCCGATTGGTTTGCCGATTTTGCGGCGAAAGTGGTCGAAATTTTCGGCAACAAAGTTACGAATTACATTATTTTCAACGAGCCTCAATGCGTTATGGAAGAAGGGCATTGTTCGGGCAATCACGCGCCGTTTTTACGCCTTCCGAGAAAGGAACTTTTCCGCGTTGCGCATAATGTGCTTTTGGCTATGGGTAAAGCCGAAAAATCAATGAGAAAGGCGGCGAAGCATAAGTTGAATCTGGGTATTGCGCCTTGCTTTACGCCTATGATGCCGTTAAACGAAGAGGACGAGATAAGCGCGCTTAAATATAATTTTGCGCCGAGCGGCGATTTTTACGCGGCGGCTTTTTTACGGACGCGCTCATAAAGGGCGAATTTACCGACGAATATAAAGAATGGTTCAAAAGGTACGATTATAATCCGTCCGAAGAAGATATGAAAATAATAAAAAGCAATCTCGACTTTTTCGGCGCAAATTTATATAGAGGGTTTTACGTTGAAAAGACGGTTGACGGAATGAAAAGAAAACCGATTGCTCCAAACGAAATGCTTACGGCTATGGATTGGCAGATAACTCCAGAAGCGGTTAAATACCTTGCGAAATATTATTATGAAAGGTATAAGTTGCCTATTATTATCACCGAAAACGGCATCGCGCTTACCGAATGGAAAACGCTGAACGGCGATATCCCCGACGATATGCGAATAGATTATATGAAACGTCATATCGCAAACATGAAAGAAATTGCCGAAGAATGCCATGTAAAAGGTTATTTTTACTGGTCGTTTATGGATAATTTCGAATGGTCGCTCGGGTATTCCAAACGATTCGGGCTTGTATACGTCGATTATGATACGTTAGAACGAATCCCTAAAAAGAGCGCGTATTGGTATAAAAAAGTAATCGAATCCAACGGAGAAAAACTTTAAAAATATGGAAGTATACGGAAAATTTAAAAACGAACTCGGCGGGTATATGATAGATAAGTTGCCCGACGCGGGAAATTACGAATATATACTTAAAAACGACGAGATCCTTATAAAACTCGATCAGTACGGAATAATAACGGCGCAGATAAATCCGCCCGTTGGCGAGGCCGTTTTTAAGCGCGAAGAAAGAGAAATAGGTTCGCCCGTAAAAGTGCTAATATCGGACGGAGAAAAGGTTTACGACAACTTCGGCGTTTTATCCGCGGACAAGTTGACGATTGACTTTTTACCGAGTTTATCGACTTATAGCCTCACTTTCGGTGAAACGGTTGTCAAAACTGAGATTTTGGTTCCGGAAAAAGACAAGCGTTTTATCGTGAACGTTACGATAACGAACAACGGAAAGGAAGATAAAAAGTATCGGATTTTAAAGTGCGCGTTCCCGCACCTTAACGAACTTTTGATGGCTCCGTGGGATAAACCAGAATGGTACACGAGAACGGAATATTTAAAAGATAAAAAAGCGTTTTTGACGACTAAATTTTCGGTCGCGGGGAAAAAGGAAGAGAGAAGATATTTAACCGTTACGGAAAGCGACGAACCAAAATATCGTGAATTAAGCCTCGAAAGACTTACTACGTCTACTAAGAATTTTACCGCCGTTCCGAGCGTTATAGGCAAAAACACCGAGGACGTTTTATATGCGTTCAAGCAATGTGTTTCGGGGTTATCCGAAATTGCGGTGAGAAGCGGCGAAAGTTATTCTTTTACGCAAGTGTTTTCCGTAACCGACAACGAAAAAAATGTTTCGGAGGATATAGCGGCGGCGAAGAAATATTTCGATAGCGCGGCGCAAGAAAACGAGCTTAAAAAACTCGAAAAGAAATATAACGAACTCTTCTCGGTGAGGACGGTAAAAACAGGGAATGCCGATTTCGATAAATTCGTAAACGGATTTTTGCCGCTCGAAATGTATTGGGTTTCCTCGCTCGACAGAGGTTGGCCGACGGGTATGCGCGGAGTGCGCGACGCCGCGAACGACTTCGAGGGTATGCTTTGCTACGACAAAGAAATGTGCAAAGGCGTTATCGAAAACATTTTCTCAAAGCAGCGCAGCGATGGCTGGTATCCTCGTCAGGTTCCGTTCGGAAGCGGTACGAAGTTCGATTTGAGAGAATTCGTCGATTCGGCGTGTTTCTTTACCGAATACGTTTACGATTACCTTGCTTACACGGGCGATTATTCTATCCTTGAAAAAAAATATCTTTATTATGACAACGAAACCGCCGAAACGGGATTGACGCACCTTAAAAAAGGCATGGATTACCTTATCGCGGAAGATTCGCTCGGCGTTCACAGGCTTGTGAAAATGCGCGGCGGCGATTGGCTGGACTGCCTGAGCGGAGTGGGCAAACGGGGCAAAGGCGAAAGCGTAATGGTTTCGTGCCAACTCGTTATGTGTCTCGATTATTTAACGAAAATACTTGAAAAACTCGGTTCGAGCGAGGGAATCGAAAAGTATACGACAGCAGCCGAAATACTTAAAAAAGCGATAAACGAAGCCTCTTTCAACGGCAAATTCTATAACGCCGTTTATACGGATAACGGTAATTGGTTGTTCTCGGAGAAGGACGAGGACGGTAAAAAGCGCGTTTACGTTCCGACTAACGCGTATGCGGTTATAAGCGGAGTCGCCGAAGGAAAAGATATTTCGATTTTTAATGAAATAGAAAAACTTAAAACAACGGACGGATACAAACTTTTCTCCGAGCCGCTCGGCGGAAGTTTTATAGACGGCATCGGCAAAATGGGTACGGGAGATTTTCAGCCGTATTTTGCCGAAAATGCAAGCGTTTATAACCACGGTTCGCAGTGCTTTTTGATCCGCGCGCTCGCAAAAGCGGGAAGATACGAGGAGATTTCCGGCGTTTTGGGCTACGCGATGCCTCTTTATGCGGATAAACATTCGCCCGAAAAAGTTTGCGCAGCGCCGTATGCCATAACGAATTGTTATCATTTGGTTCCGTCGTTTTACGGCAGAGCGGGATTTTCGTTTTTAACGGGAAGCGTCGCGATGATAGAACGCGCTATCTATTCGTGGGTGTTCGGCATAAACTTTACGCTTGACAATTTGGTAATAACTCCGTGCGTTCCGAAAGAATATGAAAACGCCGAAATACAAACGCCGTTTAACGGACATAAAATAACGATAAAATACGTCGGTTACGGCTCTGAAATCGCAAGCGCGGATATAGGCGGAAAAGCGGTTGATTGTTTCAACGAACGGTTGGTAAAAATAGATAAATCAGCGATTAAGGCTGATTGTATAATTACAATACAATTAAGCAAAGCATAGACAATGGAGAAAAACAGATGTTGAAAGGAATAAATAAAATCATCTCGCCGGAACTTTTAAAAACACTTTGCGAAATGGGGCACGGCGACGAAATCGTAATAGCGGATGGAAATTTTCCCGCCGATACGTTCGGAAAACGAGTGATTCGCGCGGACGGTATAAGCGGTGTTGAAATGCTCAAGGCTGTGTTGTTGCTTATTCCGCTTGATACCTATTCCGATCCGAATATGATTTTAATGCGTCTTATGGCATGCGACGAAGGAAAAATCAATCCCGTTATATGGGGTGAATACGAAAAAATAGCGCGAGCCGAAGATAAAAACGTAAAAATCGGGAATATAGACAGGTTTGAATTTTATGAGCGCGCTAAAAACGCATACGCTGTCATTGCCACGGGTGAAGAAGCGGTGTATGCGAATATTATCCTGAAAAAAGGAGTTATAAAATGAAAATTGTATTGTTTGGCGATTCAATAACGGATATGGGGCGCGATAGGTCTTCGGATTTGGGGGCATTTTCGTATGGACACGGCTATTCTAACGTCATTGCGAGCCAATTGCTGAAATCAAATCCGCTCAGATACGAAATATACAATCACGGAATATCCGGTGACAGAAGTGTTGATTTATATGCAAGGATCAAGCGTGACGTGTGGAATTTGAAGCCGGATGTAATAAGTATTTTAATCGGCATAAACGATGTCTGGCACGATCTCGGTGAAAATCCGAATGGCGTTGATATCGTCCGCTACGAAAAAGTGTATCGAATGATAATAGAGGAAACCAAAGAACGGTTGCCTGACGTCAAATTCATTTTATGTGAACCGTTTGTTTTAAAAGGTGCGGCAACGAAAGAAGACTACGATATGTTTTTAAAAGTGCGGGAATATGCCAAAGTGGTGAAGCTGCTGGCTGAAGAGTATTCTTTGCATTTTTTGCCGTTACAGAAAAATTTAGACGAAGCAGCGGAAAAATTCGGCGCGGACAAGTTTTTATTTGATGGGGTACATCCTTCGCTTGCCGGCGCAGGATTGATTGCCGACGCTTGGTTGAAATTATTTAAAAAAGAAATAGATAATGTAAAAGTCTGAACATAAGGAGCAAACAACAATGGCAGAAACAAGGTTAATCGGAAGTTATCCCGTGATCGGCATACGGCCCACGATAGACGGCAGACGTGGCAAAATCAAAGTGCGTGAAAGTCTGGAAGATCAGACGATGAATATGGCGAAATCTGCGGCGAAACTCATCGAAGAAAACGTGTTTTATTCAAACGGCGAACACGCGAAAGTAATCATCGCGGATACCACGATCGGGCGCGTAGCGGAAGCGGCGGCGTGCGAATATAAATTCAAAAAAGCGGGCGTAGACATCACGCTCACGGTAACGCCGTGCTGGTGCTACGGCGCGGAAACGATGGATATGAACCCGCTCACAATCAAAGCAGTGTGGGGCTTCAACGGTACGGAACGCCCGGGCGCGGTGTATCTCGCTTCGGTGCTTGCAACGCACGCGCAGAAAGGCTTGCCCGCATTCGGCATTTACGGGCACGAAGTGCAGGAAGCGGACGATACGTCTATCCCGGCAGACGTGCAGGAAAAGATATTGCGTTTTGCCCGCGCGGCGGTAGCGGTTGCCACGATGCGCGGTAAATCGTACCTTCAAATAGGCTCGGTAACGATGGGGATCGGCGGCTCGATTATAAGCCCCGAATTTTTCGAAGAATATCTCGGCATGCGCGTAGAAAGCGTAGACGAAGTGGAAATCATCCGCCGAATGGAAAAGGGAATTTACGACGAGAAAGAGTATCGGAAAGCCTTGAAATGGGTGAAAGAGAAGTGTAAGCCCGATTTCGATAAAAACCCGAAAGAAATGCAGAAGAGCGCCGCGGAAAAAGAGAAAGACTGGGAATTCACGGCGAAAATGGCGTGCATCATCAAGGACTTGTACAACGGCAACAAGAACCTGCCGCAAGGCTGCGAAGAAGAAGCGGTAGGGCATAACGCGATTGTCGGCGGATTTCAGGGGCAACGGCAATGGACGGACTTCTACCCGAACTGCGATTTTCCCGAAAGCATTTTAAATTCGTCGTTCGACTGGAACGGCGCAAGAGAGCCGTATATATTAGGCACGGAAAACGACACGCTGAATGCAACGAGTATGTTGTTTATGAAACTGCTTACGGGCAGAGCGCAGATGTTCGCGGACGTAAGAACGTACTGGTCCGGCGAAGCGGTGAAGCGCGTAACGGGATACGAAATCGAAGGCAAGGCGAAAGAAGCGGACGGCTTTATACACCTCATCAATTCGGGCGCGTGCTGCGTTGACGCCTGCGGCGAAGTCAAGGATAAACACGGCAACGCCGTAATGAAAAAGTGGTGGGAAGTAACGGATAAGGACATCGATACGATGATGAACGCCACCACGTGGCCGTATGCGGATTTAGGGTATTTCCGTGGCGGCGGATATTCGAGCCGCTTCGTAACGCGCGCGGAAATGCCTGCCACGATGATAAGACTGAACCTTATCAAGGGCTTAGGACCTGTATTGCAGATTGTAGAAGGCTGGACGGTGAAATTGCCGGACGAAGTAACGGATAAACTTTGGAAGAGAACGGACTACACGTGGCCCTGCACTTGGTTTACGCCGCGCGTAACGGGCAAAGGCGCGTTCAAGAGCGCATACGACGTAATGAATAACTGGGGTGCGAATCACGGTGCGATTTCTTACGGACACATCGGCGCGGATTTAATCACGATGTGTTCTATGCTGAGAATACCGGTGTGTATGCACAACGTAGACGAGAAAGACATTTATCGCCCCGCCGCATGGAACGCGTTCGGAATGGATAAAGAAGGTCAGGACTATCGCGCCTGCGCCGCCTACGGTCCGCTGTATAAGAATATACGGTAAAAAGTCATTACTGATCTGTTTGTAGCGGTAAAGAGAACGAGGAAGAAACGAAAGAAATAATCGAGTCTGGAACTTAATAGAATGATTGACCATCATAGAGGGTTTTACCTAAATAAGGTCAAAGTCGGCGATAGAAAATATCGGCGACTTTTTTGCGCCCTTTTTATGGAAACCGGAATATTTTCGGTGTTTTCTCCGCGGATAAACAGACAATGCGGAGGTGATAAAAATGTGCAATTTATAGTCTTTCCGACAGGCTAAAAAAAGTCGGCGGTCGAGCGACAAAGTTAGGGGAGGGATTTTGCCACGACGTAATAGCGAGGAACGTATTTGGCTTGCCAAATACCGACTTAATAGGTCGCCTCGTCAGGGAAAAGATTTCCCTAAGACCCTTTTGAAAATAACGAACGAAAAAACATAAAATCAGTTTACAAAGCGGAGATTTTTTCAGGAATATAATAAAAAGCAATTAAATAGAAGAGGACAATCGGAACTTATTGTCGAGTCTGCGGATAACGCTTCAAAGGATAACGGAAACGGTAACGGAAATACAACGGCAAATAAGTACAACTATGGCAAAGGCGACTGACGAGGCGACGGCGTTATTAAAAGAGAGAATCACGCTTGCCGCGGACGACGCTTCCGAAGTAATCGACGCGCACGCGAAAGAACTTACGAAAAAGGTGCAAAGTCTCGAAAAAGAGGTGGATAAAGCGAAAGAAGAAATCTATATTTTCTTACCGTTTCACAATATCCTAAATGGTTCTTACGCATATCCATTATAACAGATATTTTGAATTCTGCGCTATAATTTTTGTTCTTTGTTCCCTTTTTTCTCATAAAAATATGCACCTCCAAAAGTGTCTAACTTTTGGAGGTGCATATCAAAACCGAAAGGGAAACAGTCTCTTTTTTATGCGGTAATTTGCGCAGAACTATTGACAAAGGATTCTGATTATGTTAATATAAAAATAAGCAAAGGATATTTTAAGCTATATTTTATATATTTCCGCCAGAGATAAGTCTGTCGTAAATATATAACGTCTAATTTGGAATATTGTTTGCTTGCTGAGAGGAGAGGTGTAATCTCTTTTATGCAAGCTCTTTTTATATCCTTTGCAAAAATAATTTGCAGAGGCTTTTTTATGCCTCAAAGGAGTTTTTATGTTAAAAAAAGAAGCAATCGCAACCATTGAAGACGTGATCGGGTATGTGTTTGACAACAAGCAACTGATCTCACAGGCTTTTACGCGTTCTTCCTATCATTATGAGCATCCGGAAGATCAGGACAATGAAGTGCTGGAATTTGTGGGAGATTCCGTTCTTTCGTTGATCGTGGTAAATATTCTTTGCAAAAAATATACGGGCATGGATGGCAGCGGATATTATTCCTGTCGGGACGAAGGAGATCTGAGCGCTTTGAAGAGCGCCCTTGTCAACAAACAGTTTTTGGCAAAGCAAATGAGCAAACTGTGTCTGCAAGATTATTTAAGAATGAGTATCGGAGATGAAGTGCAGGGCGTAAAAAACGGAAAATCCGTGTTGGAAGATTTGCTGGAAAGCATTGTCGGGGCTGTTTACATAGATTCGGGGGAAAATCTCGAAAAAACGACCGCAGTTGTCGAAAAGATTTTGGACATTGATCGGTTTTTAAAGGAAAATGACGGAGAGGTAAGAATCAGTTATAAAAACGATGTTCAGGAATGGTGCCAGCGTTACGGATATGATTTACCTGTTTATCGGACAAAACAGACTTGGGAAGGTTATACTTCATTTTGCGAAATAGAGGAGTTAGGGGTTTGCGAACGCGGAATCGGGCATAACCGTAAAGAGGCGGAAAACGCGGCTGCCGAGCTGGTGCTTCAGAAGCTGGTAGAAGAATTTGAACCTGACGTCAATAAGTTTATTGTAACTTTTGAAAACGCAGTCAATATGCTTCAGGAATATTGTCAATCCGAGGATATGGCCCGACCGAAGTATGAAACAATGTCCGATACGATCAATGACGACAACAGCCATACCTTTGTCGTCCGCTGTTATTTGGGAAATCGATATACAGACGGTACGGGAAGCAAGGTAAAAGAAGCAAAGAAAAGTGCAGCGTATAAAATGCTTGAATATTTAGGCGTGCTTTAATTTAAAAAGTATCAGAATTTTTATACGGTTTTAAGCGATGTGGTTTTGTATAAAATCCCACATTATGGATTATGTCCGCGACCTGCTCGGAAGGCTCACCTTAAACGAAAACGGAAAGGCGGACAAAGACGTGCTGACGGAGTTCATCGATACCGTTACGGTAGAGAAGGACAATATCTTCCTGTGGGGCCTGTGGCTGAGGAATAAACCGACGTATTTCAGGATGACGACGGAGGGGCGCGGAAAGAAAATGACGGCGCGTTGCGAAGAGGGAGAAACGTACCCGAAAAGCAACTCTCCGCCCCCGAAATGGGGTAAAAACGGCCGTTTGCTCTCCGCCGGCTGTAGCCGGGACAGGCGAACGTCAAAATGCCCCGCAAATAATTGCGGAGAGGGGAGATCGTAATTTACGGTTTTTGACCTGAAAGACAAACAGGCCGTTCTCGGAAGAGAGCGGCCTGCTTTTTGCGTTTCAGAAAGGAAAACCATTGTTTCCGACAACGATGGACGCATACAAAGAATAAATCCTACAAAAAAAGAGACTGTAACCGAAAGGGAAATGATATGCCCCCCAAAAGTTAGACACTTTTGGGGGGTGCATATTTTTATGATTAAAAACGGAGAAAGCAATATTAAAACCATACAGCAGCTCTGACAACTTATGATATGAAGAATTTATATTTTATATGGTTTTTAAACTTAAAGAAATACTGGATTATTTATGTAAATATTGATTTGATGAAACAGATGTGTTATAATAAGGGAAATCAAAGAGAGGATAAAATATGATGTCAGAACATTTAAAAAAATACAGTTAAAACAGACAAAAATCTCAGATGCTGCAAAGCAGAACAGGCAAGGCTTGTTATTGTCTTGAACGAAAAAATAATTTTTAAAACAGAAATGAGAGACTCAAATTCTCTGCAATTTATTCTTGGCGGAAAAAATCATGAAAAATGTTTTGACAATTATACTTTATCCGTTTAAATTTTTGTATGCCTTAATTGATCCCGTTTTGAGGTATATCGAGATGGGCATAAGTTTTATATTGAATTTGATAATCGGCGGATTTGTTGAGCTGATTTCTTTTATTCCCGATATATTTTTTATATCTACAGGCGAAGCAATTTTGGCAATCGCCTTTGGGGTATGTTGCGGAATATGGTTTGATTGTATTTTTATAGCTTTTTCAGGTTGGATGCTTTTTTACAAAATTTTATTTTGTATAGCAATCACTGTCGTATCATATTTCCTGCTTTATTTTGTTTTTGAATTTTTACTTGATATCATTACGTCAGCGGTTTCACTTGTGATAGTTGTCATACGATTGGCAATATATTTGCCGTCCTCAGTATGGATGACGCTGATTAAAATATTGTCAATGATCCTCTGTTTTGCTGTCGAGCTGATTTTTTTCGGTACAAAGCTGTTTTTCGATTGGAAACTGTTGATAATATCATTGGCCATATTGGTCGGAGTAGGCCTGGTTATGTCAATCATTATGTTATTGATCAGACAAGATGTAAAAGTTCATTCCCTCGGGACATTGGGTGAAGTCGAATTGTCTGATCTGAAAGCTTTCAACAGTTCAATAGGCATATACATAATGTTGATGGCCGGCGTTCCCGTATACATAGGGAGAGCGATCGAGTATAAGAATGGAGGATTTCGCAAAAGGATCAGAGATTACCTGAGGGACAGTTCAAGCGCCAGGAAACATACGTCCGGGAGACTGATAAATGCAAATAAGAACAACCTGGATCTATACATAATTGAATTGGGGAGAGGAGAAGAAGACGTGGAATGGGTCAAAGAAGTTGAAAGTTCTATGATCTCTGAAATTTTTACCGCCTTCAATAAGGTTGACAGTGCATTGCACTATGTGATCAATGTGTTAGGTTATATTTTGGCAGGAGCGTTTTTCGCTTTGGTTTGTAATGTCTTTATAGAAAATTATGTCGCCAAATGGGTTTTGACAGCGTTTGCAATATTCAATAGTATCTTATGTATAGTCTTTTATTTTATAGAAAACGCAAAAAAATAATTTGATTCTTTACACGGTCAATATTTTATGATTTGTGCGGGTTGAAACTCCGCGCCGATAACCTTGCTCCTCAAAAAGCCCTCGCCGAAGCGGGGGGCTTTTACTTTCCCGAAAATACGGGCACGTCCTGAAAATATCTGTACAGTTCTCCGCGGATCCCGACAAGAAAAAGCTGTAAGAGCGCTTGATAAATCTTTTTCCTGTATTCTGTGCAGACTTCGCATCGTTTTGAAAAGTTTGCGGATGGTTTTGCAGGCAGGGGATACGGGGCCTGCACTGTAACAAATATACCAGTTTTGCATAATAAAAGGAAATCTTGACATTATAGCAGTTCTATGTTATAATAAACAACATAAACAGAAAAAATTTGCTGCGGCAAAAATGCTGCGGCATGGGGTTTACGGAAAACGTGGGAGAAGGATACAAAGCAGACTTTTGCAGGTCTGTATTGCGGCGGCAAGAAATTTCCTTTTTGCAGGATCTCCGTTTTTCTGTTGAGGAAATGCGCGGAGTTTTTATAGAAAGTTCAAGGCAGGGGAGGATTTTTTCAGTCAGCTTTGAGGAGACGCAATGAAAAAGCGGCAGAAGAGGGCCTGTTTGAAGCGAGAAATGCCGATCTGAGAGGAATGACATCTCCGAAAAGGGCGCTGAATTTACCGATCAACAAGAGAGGGGGGGATCGTATGAATTGGGACATTGCAGCCAATATCGCAGAAGTGATAACGAGTGTTTCCCTGATTTTTGCAATTATACAGCTGATCCGCGAAAAGGGCAGTGAAAACACGTCGGCGTTTTTTTATCTGCACCAGTATCTTTCACAGGAGCAGTTCAGTATCGCCAGGAAGAAAGTCAGGACGGAGCTCTTCAAAAAGAATTATGAGGAGTGGACGGAGGATGACAAGGAACAGGCCAACCGTGTCTGTGCAAGCTATGACCAGGCAGGCATTCTGATCAGCGGAAAAGTCATCAATCCGAAGACGGCGAGGGGGTTTTTATCGTCGTCCTGGGGGATCAGTATTATCGATCAGTATGAATGTCTGGATGATTTTCTCAGCGACTACCAGACCCCGGCGCAGACAGGCAAGGAATTTTTTCATCATTTTACATGGCTCTACGAGCAGGCAAAGAAGAATCAAAACAGAGGTTGATCATGAATAAGATCGCATTTATCAGAACAGGCGGACAAACGGGTGTGGACAGGGCGGCATTGGATCTTGCGAGGAAGTATAATATACCCATTCTCGGATGGTGTCCGAAAAACGGTTGGGCGGAAGATATGCCAGAGGCGCCCGGGATCCGTGCGCTTTTTCCTGAACTCAAAGAGACCCCGTCAGAGGATGTGGCACAGCGTACGCGTTGGAATGTGCGCGATTCACACGCCACACTCATTATCAATCCCCGGCTTTCCCGCTTCTCTCAGGGGACAAGCGTGACGGAGCAAACCGCCAGGGAATTCGGCAGGCCCTATCTTGAAGTGCGCAGCGGTAAAAACGCACCGGAAGTCATCGGCTGGCTGAATGCGCTGGGGTATGAACTTACGCTCAACATCGGCGGTCCCCGTGCAAGCGAATGTCCGGAGGCATACAAAAAGACGATCAAGATCATGGAGACCGTTATCCAGGTCGTGAACCACCTGGAGCCGAAAGTCTGAATCTTCCGAAATCAGAAGCGTAGCCGCGGCGGATAAAATCTGCTTTCCGACCGTCTGAAAAACGGGGAAAATGCAGGAAAAAGCGGGAAGTCTTTCAAAAGACGTTGTTGCAACTCAAAAACAGGGGGACCCTGTTTGTGTAAATTTATTGATTGCAGAGAATAAAGGCTTGGACGATCGGGCGGTCTGAAGTTCAGGAATGAGAAAGGGGTACAGTTGATGAATAAGACAAAAATGGTCATTTTGGCGCACGATGCAATCATCAAGCATATCGGAGAGCAGTATTTTCTTGTCAGGGTTCAAGTATGATTCCTCTTGTTCTTATTCCAAATCGGGAGACTGCTCAAGCTGCTGCTCTCTTGAACTTGTATTGACCCCTTAAAGGGGCAAAACATAAGCCGATGAAGCAGGCGGTTCATCGGCTTATGAATTTTCAGACAATGACTTTGTATAAGACAACGGCAGCAAGTTCCTTACTGCCGTTGTTTTTTTATGTCTGTTATTCTGAAAGGAATGCGCGGGGCGTTGCACAAATTTTTGACAAAAGAGGGAAAAAGAAAGCTGCCGTCTTGCGATCTGCAGGATATAGGAAAAAGATATAATATTTATAAAATGAATTCTTGTCAAAAAGGCATTTATGTGATATAATCATAGTGTCGAATTATTGAGTATCGTGTTGAATTTTCACTGAAAATGGAATGACAACCATACAAAAACTGATTTTTTGGGGGCGAATGAGATGTACGATATCAAGTGGAAAAATGACTTAAAAATGTATCTTCATACATTTACGAGTTTTGTTTTTGAAGGGAATATCAATGATCTTCAACCCGTGAAAGGGGAGAGGGAAGAGTATCGGTATCTTCCTCTTCACGAAGCGATCGCCGAACTTTACGGGGAGGAATACAGCGTCGTATTTTATGACCATACCAAACTGAGCGGGCTGGCGATCCCTGAGGAAAACAGCCGCGAAAACGAGAACGATCCGCAGCCCGCGCCTGTGTTGGATGAAAAATGGTTCAATTCCTTTATTTTTGCGGAGCGTTCCCTGACGGTTCTGGACTCGTCGACGGGGGAAAGGATCCCGTCGCCCAATATAGCGCTGTTTCTGGAATATTATCGGGACGAATACCTGAGAAAGAAAGATGAATCCACCAACAAAGGGTTTCAGGCGGATATTACCAAGGACATGCAGCGGATTTACGACGCCATGGCGGATTTTGAGAAAAAGAGCGCTCAGCCGGAGTATAAAGACGCAAAGCCCTATCTCTTTATTCTGCCGGATGTTTCCAGGTATATGACGAGACCGGGCGATCCGACGGAAAAGGAAAATGCAATCCTGTTGGTGCTGTTCAAGGCCATCCAACTTGTCGGGACGAGATGCAAACTCATGCTGTTTGTAGACAAGATGAACGACCTTCCGACCTGGTTTGAGTCGGAAAACAACAATTCGGCGATCAAGAAAATTTTTCTGCCGTCGCCGGACGGAAAATTCAGGGAGACATTTTATCGGCTCGAGATGAGTTCGGTCATGGAGCCCGTCGACGAAAAGAATCTTGACAAACTGATCAAGAAATTTTCTGCCTATACGGAAAATTTTTCGCTGCGCAGGCTGCAACAGCTGAGGACGTTTATCGTCGAGGAGAGCCCTCATCAGGAATCGGGCGCGCCTTCCTACAGAAATCTGCAGAATATCGACAAAACCATCTTCCGTTTTGAAGTCGGTCAAAGCTATGACCCGTGGCGCGACCCCTCGCTGCGTACGACGATCAGGGAGCTTTCCGCCTCTTTGAACGAGATCGTGAAGGGTCAGCGCGTACCCGTTGCGCGCGTTTCGGAAGTGATGAAATCCGCAGCCACGGGGGTCACGTCCAGCAAAAAGAACGATCGGCGTCCGCGCGCGATTTTCTTCTTTGCAGGCCCGACAGGCGTGGGTAAAACGGAGCTTTCCAAGCAACTCGCCGAAAAGATCTTCCAGAATCAGGACAGCATCATCCGCTTTGACATGAGCGAGTTCCAGCAGGATCATACAGAATCCAGGCTGTTCGGCGCGCCTCCCGGATACGTCGGTTACGAGGCGGGCGGCGAACTGACCAAGGCGATCAAGCAAAAGCCGTTCTCGGTGGTGTTGTTTGACGAAATTGAAAAGGCTTCGCCGAGGATCTGGGATAAATTCCTGCAAATTTTGGGCGACGGCCGCCTTACGGACGGCAAGGGCGAGACGGTCTCCTTCACGCAGTCGATCATTATATTCACATCCAATCTGGGCATCACGTCGCTGTATCGCGACGATAAAAATAAGCAAAAGGCTCTCGAAGAAGTCGACGCCTCGATTTCGGCAACCTTGACGGCGTTGAAAACGTGTTCGGACGAGGACAAGACGGAGCTTGTCAAAAAATTGGTCGAACAGGAGCGCAGCCGCGCGGCGATCACTGGCCTTACGGTGGATCTGGCGGGGCGGGATCTCTTTACAAAATATTCTGACGAATACGGTATGCTCAACGATACGATGTATGTGATGCCGACGGATGCGTTCAATGCGTTTGTTGAAAACTGTGTGCGGGACAGGATCGAAAATTATTTTGAACAGATCGGCAGGAGGGAAGTGCTCGGCCGTATTGACAAAAGCAACATTCTGGTCTTTAACTTTATTTCGCCGAATGTGGCGGACGAGATCGCCATGAAAGCGATCAGGGATTATTGCGAGAACCTCAGAACGGAAAACGAGAGCAGATTGAATCTTTCCGTGACAGACGCCGCCCTGGAATTCATCAAGGAACACACCAAGACGGCGGAGACGCTGAATTTCGGCGGACGCGGCGTTGTGACTTGCGTGGAAAAACTGGTCGGCTCTAAGGTCGGTGAGTTTATCTTTGAACACAGTGAGATCGGCCTTTCGGCAACGCTGGACTGTGTGGACGGGGCTCTGGAAGTCAGATTAGGGTAGTACGATGGAAATAGAGGACGATTTTGAGGTTTTCCGGTTTGCAAGATTTCTGAACGGAGTTCAGGGGAGCGAAGAGGGAACGGCGGCGTTGTGCGAATACTGGAAAAACATCGGCAAACTGGACAAACTCCTTCTTTTCACGGGCGGATTTTCCGTTTTTCCCCAGTTTACGGAAATTCAGTACCTTGTGACGTCGGAAGCCTGCTGCGAACGGTTATACCGTGCGCTGGAAAATTTCATCGGCTCGCAGTGTTGTTCAAAAGAACTTACGGAGGCGGTCGTAAGTGCGGAGACGATCGCTGCGGCCAACGATCTCGTCAACAAGCTCAGGGCGTTGAAAGACATTCGCCTCAGAAACAGCTGGGCAGAATTTTTCAAGGCGCTGAGCGAACACGCCGCCAAGATCGTCAGCGCGGTCGGCAGGCTCACCGCCCTGGAAGCCGCAGGGCAGCAGGTGCGGTTCAGCGTGACCGCGACGGCAGAGCAAATTTTGGCAGGGACGGCAAACTACAATTCGCCTTCGGGCAATTATTTTCTGTTTCGGTATAAGACGCAATGACAATTCAGATTTTTTTTGACAGTAAAAACTCGATCTACTATGTCAGATATGAGAGAAGCTGCGCGGTTTTACTGCCTGAGTTTAGAGAAATGAATGACCGGCAGCAAGAGGATTTTCTGCGCGAAATTTATACGGAAGACGAAGCTGTCGGATATATCAAAAAGCTGGAAAAAAACAGAAAAATTTTTTATGAAAGCGACATCATGAACACGATCGGAAAGGCCATTCGGGTCCGTAATGCCGAGAGCGAAAAATCTGCGCGCACCGACGTATCCTGGAAGTATTGCTGGCAAACGGAGCTTGTGCCCGTTTCACCCTTGCGTGAGAAACAGCTGGAAGAGCAGCTTTCTGTGGAAAAGGGGAGCGCCGGGGCAGAACTGACGGAGATCGGATATGACGGTGTCGCGGACGATGCGGCGATCGTGCAGGCGATCGTGGAACACAGGCAAAACAAAAAGAAGAAGTACCTCGTTTTTTTCTGCGATCGGTGTAAACGCTGGCAATATGCGGAGATCCGATTCGATCAGGTGCGCTGTCAATGCGGGATAAGTTATGCAACCAAGGCGGAGTTTTCGCATCCCTGTTTTCAGTATGAGGGCGATCGGGCGCGCTTCCGTGCGTCCGAAAAAGCGTTTGAACAGAACGAGGCGCAGAAAGAGGAAGAAAAAGCCGACGTTATAGAGGCGCGGCCCTACTATTATAAGGGCGAAACCGTCCGCAACGGAAAAATTTACGGTCTGACGTTGAGCGATTGCGAAGCCCTTCATGAAAGGCTGTATCTGAACTGTGACGTCGAAAAAGTTTTTTGTTTGGGGGAGAGCGGGACGATCGCGTTCAATCCCGAATATGAGGCATACGTGAAGGGCCTTGCCGATCGCAAAATCGGGGGAATGCAGCGGATTTACAAGCGGAAAACGGGCATTCTTGCAGAAATAAATGGGGCTGGGCAGGATCTCAAGGCCATGATGTCGGGCTTTTATCGGTATTTCATGGAGAACGGCCTCACAAAATCCAAGGCTCTCTGCTGGCGAGAGGCGGGTCAGGTTTATAGATTTCCCTCGTCGGAACGTTTTGCACTCTCCTTTTGCGCATTGCCTGCGGAGAAGCGCAAGGCGCTTTTGCCTCTCTATAATTCAGATACCTGCACTTATTTTTTTGACGGGTACGACGATCGCAGGATCGAGCTTTCCCGCCTGATCTATGAGAAGTGCGGCGGCCGTTTTTTGTATATCGACGCGGATGACAAAATTTACGATTTCGGCACGGATTTCATCGAAAAACTGCACGTCGAAGACGGCCTTTCTCTCGTGAAAAATGAATTTATCCAGGCGATTTACGATGATTTCGAATTCTGGGACCACGTGCGCGGTGCGTACGAAGACGAGGAAGGGTACCTTTCGGGCGAGGATGAAAACTATTACGATAAGCTGTGCTATTATCAGTTTTCGATCGGCGGAAAGCGCGTCCTGCAATACCGCGGACTCAGCATCCGAAACTCTCGGGACGGGATCCACGACGTAAAAAGCATCATACGTGATTGCTATTTGGCGTCGGACGGCCTCGCGCAGGAGAAGTTTTCCGATCTTATCTCCTTGTTTTTCCACACCACGCTCCCGGAGACGCTCAGAGTGCTGGGCGAGGGGACGGTCAGGACAAGCAAGGGGGAGACGGCGCCGTTTTTGCCCAGGCTAAAGGAATTGCTGAACGCAGAAGAGACAAAGCCCTCTCTGAGCGCGTATTTGTTCTGTCTGGACACGGTCAGCAAAAGTACGAAGTTCTGGTACGGCGGCCGCTGCGATACGCTTATGGGTCATGCAGCCTTTCAGAGCAGCGCGGGAAAAGCGGGGGCGTTCAGAGAGCTTTCCGCCTCGCCCGAGGCCGCCGAGATCTTAAAATATATTTATGCGGAAAGGTATGAAAGCATCTGCACGGAAAGCGGTCATGCTTTCAGCGCGCTGACGCAGGCTCTGAAAGAATTTCAGAGCCAGTTTGACAATCAGGTTCAGGCAATGATCAGAGCGGAGGCGGTCGGCCGTAAGGCTCCTGCCGATGCAGAAGGCGCCAAAGCAGGCGACAGCCGCGGCGTCGGTTCCCCGAAGGGCAGGGGCGAGCCCGACAGAAGCAGCGAAACGCCGAAGTGCGGCGGACATACCGCATCGCCGGAATCGGAGGGAAAACCTTCCGCGAAAAAAAAATCGGAGGAAATAGCAGATGAGTGGGCCTAAATATTATCATTATTCATCGCCGTATAGCGGCAGTTCTTCAACGTCAACTTATGGGAGGAGCACGGAAGTGAGCGGACCTAAATTTTACGACTTTTCGGCATCGTCGCCCGAGGAGGCGGCGGGGATCGTCTCCCGTTTTTCATCGTTTGGCGGAATCAGGGCGACCGTATCGGGGAACAGGATCAACGTAGAGGTATCAAGTGCGGCGTGGTACGCGGGAAAGGATTACAGCTATATTTCAGAGCAGATCCGTAAGGCGACAGAGCGTTTCCGCGCGGACCAGGAGATGGCACGGCTTTTGGCAGAAGGGAAGAAAAAAGAGAAAGCGCGCATCGCCGAATCGAAAAAGAACATCAGAAAACAGGCTGACGAGAAGCGGCGGCAGTATCGGGACGCGAGGACGCGTTGCAGCGCATTGTCCCGCGAGACGGACGTGTCCGTGCATACTCCTTTCGGCGATTACGACATGAAGTCCGACGTTCTCCGCTGCGAAGCGTTGTCGGAAAAACTTCGTGCGGAAGCGGGGCGCATCGACGGAGAGGAGAAAAAATGTCGGGAAAACTGCGACAAATACATGGAGAAAGTGGAGCAATGCACCACCCTTACGGAGCTGTCGAGGATCAGGGCAAAAGCGCCCGCCATGTCTGTCTCGCATGAGTTTGCGGGCAAGGAAGTGGATGCCCTCGAAACAGAAGTGCGGGAGAGGAAAGCGCGCCTGCTTGCGTTTACGGAGTCCCTTCGGGAGATCGATCGGATCATCGGGGAAAAGGGACTTTCCGATTTCAGATCGCGCATTGAACAGGCCGTCAGAACGCTCGACCCGTTTTCTCCCGATTCGGTCCGCGAGATCATTAAAACCGTCGGACAAATCGAGAGGGAGCACGCTTATATGCGGGAGGAGAGCAAGATCGCGAGATCCGATGCGGAGGCGCTCAGGCTGGCGGAGGCGCAGAATGCCGCGCTGAAAGAGCTGAAAGAAGTTTTACAGCCGCTTGCGGAGCGGGCCGAGGTTCATGCGGAGGCAAAGGTTGATTATGAACGCCTGGGGCGGGAAGCGGTCACGGCCTGCGAGGAGATCCTCGCAGAAACGGAAAAGCTGAGTTACCGCAGCTCCTATCATGCCCGCGAGATCGATCTGGCAAGGGAAAAGCTTGCGGCAAAGCGCACCATGCTGCGCTCTCCGCAGGTGTACGCACAGCTGACGGACCTGCTGACAAAGCTTCGCGCTTTGCTCGAAGACTGCCGCAAGGATGCGGAAAATTATGACGCGTTCTATGCGGAATATACGCGCTATCAGCAGCTTTATATGCAGTTCCGCGCGGTCATGAGCGCGGACGAAGCCTCGATGGAAGACAAGGACGGATACCTGGAAGAGCCTGCAGAGATCGTGTTCGAGTTTTCCGATCCCGAAAAACAGAGGCAATCTCTTGCCGAGCGGAATCAGCAGCTCGAACTCCTCGTTCACCAGGCGATGCAGCATGGGTTCTGCGCAGGCCTTTCCGCAGTTTTGGGCAAGAGCGCCTGGGGCAAAGAGTTCAAAAGCGAACGGCTCCGCGACGGCAGCGCTCACGTAACGTATGTCAGGAAAGGCGATTTCGGTGCGATCTATGATATTTCGTACGACGCGGCGGGAAGAGTTTCCATGTGCCCGCGCGGTGTAATTCTCAGCAACGGCCGCAGCCTGATCTCTCCTGAAGCGCTCAACGGGATCTATGAATCCTGCGATTGGGCAAAAGAGATCTCGGAAGCTTTTTCGCAGATCGAGCTTTGCGACGGGACCTATGAGGAAATGCCGGAAGAGGTGCGCCGCGCCATGCTGGACAGCAAAAACTACTACGTTTTAAAGACGGAGGAGGAATCCGTCAGGTATCTGCGGATGCACGGATACACCGACGAACAGATCGCCGCACTCGGTTATGCGGCCGAACCTTCTTCTCAGTCCGGGGATGGCGAGGAGGAAAGGAGGTCCGCCGGAGCGGCGGGAGCCAGAGAGCTCAGACCGTAAGGGAAAACAGGGGGAATGGCAATGCAGATAGGAAAAATTCTGTTTCCCGTGACGACGCTCGGCCCGGGAAAGCGGGTCGGGATCTGGGTCCTGGGCTGTCGCAGGAACTGCAAGGGGTGTTCCAATCCGGAGCTTCAGCTGTTTGACGAGACAAAGGATGTCCCCGTCGGCGATGTCATCGGATTCGTGCGCACGCTGGATTGCGAAGGCGCCACCATATCGGGCGGCGAGCCTTTCCTGCAGGCAGAGGCTTTGAAGGAACTGGTAGAGGGGCTTCATCGGGAGAAGATAGAGGATATTCTGGTCTATAGCGGCTTCACAAAAGAGCAGCTGGAACAAATGCACGACCCGAATATCGATTATGTTTTGTCGCATATCACCGTCCTGATCGACGGCCCTTTTGTGGAGGAGCTGGTGGACGGCGTACCGCTGCGCGGCTCTTCCAACCAAAGGGTGTGGTTGTTTGATGACAGGTACGAGCAGCAGTATCTTGCGTGTCTGCGCAATGAAAAGAAGGTAGATATTTTTGAGTTCGGGGATGAGACGCATTTTATCGGCATTCCCTTTAAAAATTACAGGCAGCTCTATGTAAAATATCTCAGGACAAGGGGACAGAATGAGTGAGTTTTATTTTGATTACAAGTGCATTGCAATGGGGGACGTCGATCCGAATCCGATAGCGGGAGACCGCCCGCGCGAAGCCGATAAGGCGCTGGATTTTTACCTGTATCAGAACTACAATGTGGCCAACGGCTCCATGTGCGTTCAGGTGTTCGTTCCGAAGGAGATGCAGAGGAAATTCTGTGCCGCGCGGTTGTATTTTGTGCCGCACGGGACCGAGTTTCCCGATCTTTCGGAGTATTCCATCTCCCAGCTCATCCCGCGCGAACCGACCAGGATGCTCCCGGAGGCGCCGTATTTTATTCACACGGACAACAGCATTTTCATCGAAAGCCAGGGGGGCGAGCTTTCAGGCTGCGGCGTCATAGCGTTTATCGACGGTGAAAACCCCAACGCCTCGCCCAAGGTGGAAAATGCGTACAAGTTTGCCATCAATTATTCCAAAAAGGAGATCATTTCCTATCGGATCGTCGAGCACAAGAGCAGGATCTCAATAGAGATCATCTATCCCCTCATCCGCACCGACATCGTGCTGCACGTGATCCGCAAGGTAGGGGCGAAGCCCGTTCTGATCCGCGACAGGGACGGCGCGGACAAATATCTGTGCGTCGACAAAAAAATTGTCTCCGTCACCTTGCCCGCAAACGGGCGCATCGAGGACGTTATCAAGAAATCTTTCCCCGTGGAAAGTGCGGTCGGGACGGATTTCCGCCTCGTCTTTGATGATATTGCAAACAATCAGCACTACCTGCTTGTGGACGAGTCAGATTATACGATCGAGGATAAATCGGAGAGAAAACGCGAGAAGAGGGGAGGCCACAAACTCAAAGACGCCGTCCACAGATGCCCTTATTGCGGCAGACCTATGGGCAAATTCCCCAAATATGTCCGCGGCAGGTCGGAGATCTACGGCTGCAACGGGACGCTGATCATGAGCGGCCCCGACAGTAAATTCGATCCCAAGCTGCAGCATCGCAGGACCATCGTGTGCAGTGCGGATCTCAGAACCCGTTCCGATCCCAAGAGTATGCTGAAAGGGTCGGAAAGCGATAAATTCGACATTCCTGAGGGGACCAAGAGCTATATTCCCGTGGATAAGCTGATCATCCCGGACGGGTACACGGAGCTTCCCGCAATGAATGTACTGGTCGCGGGTATGACGGAATCGGGAAAGACGATCTACCTCTCTTCGCTGATGAACATGATCAACGGCGGCGACACGCTCGGGCTGTTTTCCAAGCCGTTCATCCTTAACCGCATCCTGAATGTTTTTGACAGGAAGGGAAAGGATTCCAAAAGCGTAGAAGAAGTGAAGTATGACAACGTCGAAACAGAGGACGGCAGGGCGATCCTGGGACACGAATGCGAACGGCTTCGGAGCGGCCCCGATAAAATTTATAAGAGCCGGTACGTCCTCTCGGTCGGCAATCATGTGGAAAGCAATACGCAGCCGAGGTTTGCGCTTCCGCTTTCCTGGCACCCGATCGGTTACCGTATGGGGCGTCTGGGATTTCTCTATTTTTACGATGTCCCCGGCGAAGTCCTTACGATGAGATACTCTTTTAAGGCGCGCTCCGTCGATATGGCGGACTGCTTTATCGCCGTGATCAACGGCGATCCCCTGCACATCACGGCAGGCAGCAAAGTAACTCCCGTGGACGAGATGAAAGAAGCGCTGGAGCAGCTGGAAAAGATGCGTTCGGGCGGGATCGGGAAAGATACTCCCATTGCGGTTGTCCTGACAAAACACGATTTAAAGCTCTCGGACTATATCGACAAGAGCGACAGGGAACGGCTGCTCAGCTGTTTTGATGAAAATTGCCACATTGTACGCGAGGATATGCTCGATCTGATGCCCAAAAACGGAGTCTATGCGGGGAGCGCTCTCGAACGGCACATCGACTGTTCCAGCTACGAGTTGGAGCATTATCTGCGGGCGGCCCACGGCGCGGGGGAGATCCTGGACGCGCTGAAACAGAAGTTCAGCAACATAAAGTTCTTTACCTGTTCGGCGCTCGGGAGCAACGACCGTCTGGGCGAACCGGTCAGAAGTACGAAGGAAGTTCTGTTTGGCCCGAGACGTCTGAGGATGGAGCTGCCCATCATCTGGCTGATGTATCAGCGCGGATTGATCAGGAGATAGGGAGGGAGACATGAAGAAGCTGATCGAAAGCATCTATGCCTATATTTATCAATATAACTATGTAGGGCGCTGCGATCTCGGAATGAAAGTGTATACGCTCACGGAGGGCCTGGACGACTCGGAGATCGGATACGTTACTTCCCTGATAGAGCGGATCGACAACGCCAAACTTGAATCGGTGGACAGGGAGGAGGGCGTAAAGAGTATCGGAGAGCCTGCGGAGCCGGACTACGATCTGGTCTCTTTCGCCTATTATCCCAAGAGAAAATCGGGCGGGATGTGTGTTCTCACCCGCACCGGACTGCGCAAATCGCTGCGCGACAAGACAGTGCGGGGGACAAAAGAGATCATCCATGCCCTGCTGTTTGACAGCGCAGATCCCGATCAATACGCGGTCGATTTCATGGAAAGCAAAGTGTTTTCTTCCTATACGGACATAGCCCTCGATGAAGAGCACCCCGTGCCTCGCGATGTCTGCGAAAAACAGCCCGATCTGCTCCGACCTGTCGATCCGGGAGAACTCACTTCTGCACCCTTGAAATTGTCCGAGGTCCAGGGCCCGAATATGTCGGTGGCAAAGGTTTCCGAGCTCGTGAAAGCGATTTTTCTCGCAAAGCGGGACAAGAAGTGCGTCTATGTCGTGTACAGACCCATCGATCTGAAACTCGCGACAAAATATATCAGGGCGGCGCTGAAGTTTTTGCCCGCACACATCGCAAACCAGCTCTCCTTTATTACCTGCTGCGGCGAGCTCAGTCTTGAAGGCTTTTCATTTGATATTTGCGGGATCCCCACGAGCAGCAGAGAGAATATCGCCAGACTCAGGGAGACGGGGTATGTCGTGAGCATCGACGCAACGGGCGTTACAGGGGTGAAAGGAGAAAAAGTCCCGTTTGCGGTTTTTTTGAGCACGTCAGACAATAAAACGTTACAGGACTGGCTGGACGCGGCCCCGATTTACGATGCGTGCCTGAATACGTTGGATGACGTCAACGACATTGTCATGCTCTATCAGAACAGGGGAAGGGAGACGAGGGGCGATGACATATCGGAACGCGTTGATCACTGCTTTGAAACCATCGTCAGGATGGCCAGGATGGCAAATCTCATCAAGAGCATCGACGATATTGAGAGGATAAAATACATCAGGGCTCTTTCCGACGACCTGGAAGGTATTTGTGCGGATATGCGTTCTGTGTCTGCGCAGAGGGTGTACGACAAGCTTTTTATGCCTCTTACACGGCTGATAAAAGAATTTCCCCTTTCCGCATTTCCGGAAGTGAACGATTCGCTGAAAAAATCCGTCTACTGCATTCTGTTCGGCGTAAAGGGTCAGAGCGCGGAGGCCGAGCGCGTACACTTCGACTTTCTTTCCCACAAGAGCAGCGATATTCTGCGGGAATCGGAGGAGTGCGGCCTCAGCATCATAGAGTATCTCAAGACGGAATGGGAGTTTTGCGGCGCCTTTTTCAAGGACTATTTTTCGGATGCAAAATATTCGGAATATGCCTGCGACATAGGCAAGACGGTGCTGAAAAAGCTTCCGTGCGACGTGGGCAACGGCAGTGCGGCGTTCAGCAAAGTGCGGGATTTTTTTGTCGAAAACATTCTCAGCATTCAGCCGAACGGTCTGAGCGATATTTTAAGGCTCGCATTTGAGGCGTCGGACCGCGCCGCGGTCTTTCAATACTTCCTGGTAAAGCTGCCGGAAATTTCACGCGCATCTGCGGAGTTGTTTGAAGACAGGGTGTCATCCTTTGCGGATCATATCGTTGCGGGGGGAATGCTGGAGGAGGCGCTCAGATTTTTCATCGAACAATTTGTGTTTGCGGATGAAAGCAATAAAGAGTGCGTCGACAAGATCTTAAAGAAACTGCTGGACGCCTATATCGTCATTCCCGCCCGCCGCACGATGGAGGAACTCTGCAACGGGTTGCAGAGGGTGCAGGCTTTGATGTCAGAGCATAAGACGGCGGGGCTGGAAACTTTTCTGTATGCCGAGTATGCAGAGCGCGTCATCAATCCGTTTTGGGAGGAAGCGATCGCGCAGGTGCGGTTCGAGGTCCTTTCGGAGGAGGAGGTCGATCGCTATCGGGAGCTCTGGCAGGTCTACAGAAAGGGCGAATTGGTCACCAAGGCAGATCCCGCATTCTGCGAGCGGCTGGAAAAACTGTTTCAGAATTACGAAGTTTACAATCGGCAGGAGCAGAGAGAACAGGAACTCGTGGATTTCCGCATCGACTTTATCATCCGCGAATTTATCCTGCTCGATGCCGGGACGATTCTGAAGATCCTGAAAGAATTTGTCGGAGAACAGCAGCTTTCGCAGTACCTGTATCATGAAGGGCTGGGAACCAAACCCGAAAAAGACGAAAGATTTCTGGAAGTAAGTGAAAAGATCGCCCGCGAACTTCTTACCGAAAAGGGGGCGGAACTTTCCAAGGAAGAGCAGAAAAACCTGAACGCGAAGAAAATCAGGTTTGCGGAAAAAGTCCGTCGGATCCACAACACGCGGCACAGGGCGTCTCTGATCAGAAATATAAGCGACGGCACGCGCGGGCTGATCGGTTCGAGCATTCTTACGGCCGTCATGGTCTTGCTGGCCGCAGTGGCCGGGGTCCTGCTCTATCACTTCTACGACGGACAATACTTTCGGTCGGTCTACTTTATGTTTGCAGTCCTCACGGGGATCGTGTGCGAAATGATGTATTGGTATAACTATTCTGACCGCAGGTTGCACAATGTCGAAGTGAGGGTGACGTGGCAGACAATCATCATCATGATCGTCATGATCGGCCTGTATGTCCTTGCGCAGTTTATCCTGTCGTTTTTGTTCTGAGGAGAAAGACATATGGCAGAAAGTCAATTCACAAAGAAAAAAATCAAGCTGTTTCTCGTCGTCCTGGTGCTTGTGGCAATTCTCTCCGTCGGGATGGGGGTAGGATTTTATTTCTATTACGGCCATGCCGTCGATGCGTCGGATATCTCTGTCTCTTTGCGGGACCGCATGAAGATAGGGGCGAGCTTTACGGTGGACGACATTCTCGAAAGCGAGGGATATAAGTACGGTTGGATGAGATCGGATGTCGAGGTCACCGTTCTGGTGGAAAATGCCGCCTACGACGAACAGGACGAGACGTCGGGAGAGGAATATATCCCGACGCAGGGCATTCTCGATTATAACGACGGCACGCGTACCTTTACGGTGTGCGGCGTCGGGGCGGGGATCATCGATTTCAGAGATCCGTTTGACTCTTCCGTCAGCCTGCAGGTCCCGTTCAGAACGCGTTTTGACAACGGGGATACTTCCGAGATCCTGGAAGAAAACTATCCCGAACTGTTTGAAGACGGGTTCGTAGCCAAAGAAGAATTTGACGAGGTGACGGAACTGAGGCTGACAACTGTCCGTTCCTACGATGTAGCCGAACTTTCCGCGTGCCGCAATTTATCCCGATTTGTTCTTTCTTCGGAAGAAGTGATCACGCTGAACGGTCTGCAATCGATTCCGTCCGCGGTCGACGTGTATGTTACAGACGGCCTGTATGAAAAATACCTGACCGACGCCGCCTGGAACGATCAGGCAGACAGGGTGTATCCCATCGTGGATCTGAGCGAAGGGAAGCACACGATCGTCTTTGAATTCAACAGCGGCGCGATCGCCGCCGTCGGCGATGCGCCGCGGACGTATGCGAGCGTGTCGGACGGGGAGAGGATCGATCTTGCGCAGTATCCCGTGATGCGTACGGGTTATACCCTTCTGGGTTGGTTTACGAGCGACGACGGCGGACAGACTTTCAGCGATTTCCGCCTGGATTCCGAGTATGCGATCCGCGACAATCTGAAAGTCTATGCAAAATGGCAGGCAAATACTTACGGGATCACTTATCACGATACAAAGTTCAACACGGATGTCCCTGCGTCGCAGACTCTGACATACGACGAGAGCGGCAGCCTTTCCGCCGATCTTTTGATGCACGACGGCTATACCTTCCTCGGTTGGGCGCTGACGGAAGGGGCGGCGGCTGTTTCTTTTGAGATCGGGGAGGAAGTGATCAATCTCGCGTCGGAAAACAATGCCGAAATCAATTTGTATGCGGTCTGGGCTGCAAACGCATACGACATCGTTTATGACGGAAATGCTGTCGGCGTGACAAACGTTCCGTCCAGACAGGAGGACATCGCATTCGATACAGAGGTCCTCTTGTCCGCGCAGGAGCCGTACAGGCAGGGTTATACCTTCATCGGCTGGGCCGTCAGGGAAGATGCCCTCAGTTATGATTATCTGCCCGGCGAGACCGTAAAAAACCTCGTGTCCGATTCCGAGGGGACGGTGGTTCTCTATGCGGTCTGGAGCGCCAATACATACTCGATCCGCTACGACCCGAACGGCGGAGCAAATGCGCCCTTAGATCAGGAAAATCTGATCTACGGGCAGGAGATCACCCTCTCTTCGTCGATCCCCGTGTGGCACGGAAGAAACTTTCTCGGCTGGTCCAGAGATCGGGATGCCGCCACCGCAAGCTATCTTGCAGGGGCAACCGTCTCCAATCTTGTGGCCGATGCGGGAGGTGCGGTCACGCTGTATGCGGTTTGGGAATATGACTCTTTCCGTATCAGATATGACGCCAACGGAGGTGCGGATGCGCCCGATATCAGCTCTTACATTTCGTATAACAGTGCAAGCGCATTGTTGGCGTCCGGTAAACCCAATAGGACAGGTCATACCTTTATCGGGTGGTCGTATTCGTCCTCCGGCAATGTGGATTATGCGAGCGGACAGTCATTGAGCCAAGGCGAGATCAACGAGATGTACGATCAGGCAGACTCGGACGATAACATCCTTGTCCTGTACGCCTGCTGGTCTGTAAACTCGTACAAGATAACAGTGAAAAAAGACGGCGGCTCGGTGTCAGGAGTGACCAGCGGTTCGCGTTATCAGTACGATCAGCGGATCACCATCAAAATCAGCTATGAACATAGCAAAGACAGATATGTTGAGGTCGACGGGAAAAATTTAGGGGAAAAAGCTTCTCATTCCTTCAATATGCCGGCCCATGATATAACCATCAAAGTATATTCCAAAGAAGGATGCGTTGCGACGGGAACGCTGATCACTACGGCGGATCTGAGGCAGGTCCCCATCGAAAGCCTGAAAGTCGGAGATAAGGTCCTTGCGTGGGATTTTGTCACCCAAAGCTTTGTGGAGACGGAAATCACTTTGTTTGTCTGTCACGGGGATAAAAGTTACGACGTCCTGAATCTGCAATTCGGCAACGGGTCAAAGCTCAGGACAATAGGCAATCATGTTCTGTTCGACGTGACGCAAAACGAGTATATTACGATCAACACCGACAATTACACGCAGTTCATGGGCCACGACTTTTTGTGCTACGATCTCTCGTCGGGCAAATATGCGGTATCGCAGCTGACGCAGGCCGAAGTGACGCAGGAAGTCACAGGCTCGTATACCATCGTTACGGCACAATATTTCAATTACGTATCGGAAAATGTGGTCACGACGTCGCCGACTGTTCCCGGATTGTACGAGTTGATCTCTTCGTATGTCATGGACGATCTCACATTCGATCTGGCGGAGTTTGAAAAAGACATTGCAGAATACGGACTATACGGATATGAAGTGTTTGAGGACCGTATGTCCTATGAACAGTTTGTACAGCTGTGCGGGCCGTATTTTAAACTTGCGGTCGAAAAAGGGTTCACGACCTTGGAGAAAATATTGGAAGTGCTCGACTACATCGCACAGTGGATGGTATCGGGTGATTAGGATATGAGCAGGATAAACATAGCAAATTTAAAAAATTTTTATTCGGAAAAGCTTGAAGCGCAGCACTTCCAGGTGTATGCCGATTGTGTCGGAAATCTCTTGCAGGGAAAGCTCCGCACTGTCGTTACGCTGGAAATGACGGAAAAGAACCGACAGGCAGCAGAGAGCGTGGTGGAAGCGATCGTGTACGGCTGTCCGGAGCTGTTTTTCATCGAACAGGAGGTCCGCACTTCGTGGTCGGGAAATCAGCTGACTCTGGATTTTAAAAACAAGTACCCGAAGGAAAACATCGGTGAGTTGTGGGAGAAACTGAATGCGGAAACAGACCGCATCTGCGCCATCATCAACAAGTTCCAGACCGTCTATGATAAGCTCAATCGTCTGAACGATTATCTCTGCGCGCGCGTCAAACCCGTAAGTTCTTTTGAGAGGAGCGAGCTCGGCGACGCATACGGGGCGCTGATTTTGAAGCAGGCCCGCTGCGAGGGGTTTGCCAAGGCCGCAAAGCTGATCCTGGACCGATGCGGCATTCCGAGCCTGATCGCAAAGGGCGAGGCGGATTCCGGGTGCAGGCGGGAGCCGCACGCCTGGAACATCGCCGCCTGCGGGGACGCGTTCTATCACTTCGATTTTACGTGGAACGCGGGGTATGCCGCGCATGGCATCCCGGGCGCCGATTATATGTTTCTGGACGATCGCGATTGCGGATTGCAGCATTTTCCCGATCACAAATATCCCGCCTGTACGGATGCAGGCAAGACGTTCTGGGCGGTCAACAACGGAATTTTGAAGTATCATTCCGATCTGTCCCGTATCAGGCTGGTGCCGTTCGGGCGCAATTATATGGCCGCCGCAAAACTGCCGCGCAAGCTCTCGCAATACGAGTATGAAAACGAAGTTTTCGGCTGGATGGTCGACGAACTGTCCGCGCACAGTTACGCAAGCACGTTCAGCTATCGCTACAATCAGGTGTTTCAAGTACTTTTCTTTTATTTCATCAACGGCTAAGGAGGATGATCGTTATGGACAAGCAAACGGTATTGGATTTCAGAAATGACTTTATGAGGTATACAGACCTCACTGCCGCGCAGATTTCTGTTCTCGCGCCCGTTCTTTACGGACAGGAGGACAGATACTATGAGGCCTGCGTACAGTTTTTGAAGAAAGGGGAAATGCAGAACCTTACTTACGGAGAGTATTCGACCGACCTCATCATGAAAGGGATGCGTTGCTCTTATCCCGAAGCGCTCGTGATCATGCGCAATATGGAGCAATTCCCGGACTATGCAGACTTTTTCTTCGCGCCGAGAATGGTGGAGTGATGCGCTATGGGAACAGAAAACACCGCATTGGGTCAGCAAGCGGGGAAAGTCATGTTTGACGCGTCCAATTACAGGACGTATTTATCGTACGAAAAATTTCAGGGACTCTCCTCTGATCAGAGAGAAGCCCTTTTCAAGTTTGCGGCACAGCAGACTGCCGACGAAAAGGGCTTGAAGCAAGTGGATTTTGAGGCAGAAAGGGTGCTGCCCGATAAAGACGGCAGGCTCTGGGGCGGGTCGTGTTCTCAAAAATTCAGCCAGATCATCAAGAGGTTTGAAGGTCATGAACTTTCGATGAATTCGTACTGCTGGAATCGGGACAGCATAACTGTCCCGTATTCGTCTTGCAGAACGATGTATCACGAGTTGGAGCACGCCGCGCAGTTTGAACGTTCCATTGACAGGGGGATCAAAAATAGCGATCCCGCTGCGCTGGAAATGCGTCTCAACGACGGTCATTACTATCGTTCGAACGGCGACAAGGCCGTCCTGACTCCGACAGGTCTGACGTTGAGCAAGCGCTTCGGAAACGCGGCGGACGCGAACAACAACATCGATTTTCATTTGTACCAGGCACAGGCGTGCGAGACGGAGGCGCGGCGCGCGGGGATCCGCGGGCTGGAAGAAATGCAGAAATACAATCGGGAACACGGAATTTCTGATTATCATCTGGATGCGTATGTGAGCGCGGCAAAGGCGGAAGAAGCACATATCAACCGTTCGATCATGAAAGATCTGGGGATGCACCCGCGCGAGCAGATGGCGAAAGAACAGCTCTCTCAGATCCCGAAAAGCAAGATCTCGGAAGAGGACAGGGCGAGAGTGCTTCAATACGCGCGCGAAAAAGACTACGAGATGGCAAGCGAAGTTCTGCGCGACAATGCGCGCGGACAAATTTCCGAAGAGGAAGTCCGCGAACAGTTCGACAAGAACATAGGGTATCCCGACTTTTTCGAATCGCAGGAATATCAAAGCAAAAAGGCAACCTATGCGGAACGCCTCAATTATCAGATGCCCAAATACAGGTGGAGCGAGAATGCCTCGGAAAACGAGAACTCTCAATCGTTTTTTGACAGCCTGGCAAGCAAAGTCGAGGGCAAGATTGAAGAAAAGCTCGACAATGCGCCGGGAGAGAAATTTTTCTCGGGCATCGAGCGGCGGGCCGAGGGGAATGCAGGCGGTCAAAACGCCGCCGCGGCGTCCTTGGAGGAAACGCAGGGGAAATCCGATTTCTTTGACAGGACAGAGTCCGGGCAGACAGCGGAAAAGTCCGCTTCCGCATCGGCGGAGGAAGAAGCGCGCAAGCGCGGCGCGGGGCAGGGACAGACGCTGTGACCGCACCCGAAAGGGCGGAGAGGATACTGTAACGGTGGGGTGTTATGATCGTACAGAAAAATGTTTTGGAAGGGAGCACGCTGTCGCAGAACAGGCAGCCTGAAATTCATCACGGCACGGTCGAGATCGGCGGAACGTGCAACGGAGCGCCCGCCTGTTTTCGCATGAACGACGAAATATTGAGCAAGCACGTCATGCTGATCGGCGGTACGGGCTGCGGCAAGACAAATACTTTTTTGCACATTGTCAGCCAGCTGCAAGCGTCCATGACGCCCGACGACGTGATGGTCATTTTCGATACAAAGGGGGACTATCACAGTTATTTTTACCGCAGCGGGAGAGATCGTGTGATCTCTGCTTCGGAGAAAGACCCCGCCGACGTGTGGAACCTGTTCGATGAGATCCTTCTGGACGGGACAGACAGGGACAGGGTGGAGGAAAATGTTCAGGAGATCGCCTGGGGGTTGTTTGCGGAAACCATCCGCAAAGACAACAGCAATCCCTTTTTCCCCAACGCGGCAAGGGATCTCTTTTCGGCGATCCTGACCTGTATGGTGCGCAATGCGGCGGGGAACGAAGAGCTCAGGGAGCGGCGGCTGAACAATGCGTTTTTACGGAAATGTCTGGACGCGCTGACGGTAGACGGTCTGCGCGATATGCTGAAAGGCAACAGCGATCAGGAGGCCGTCCTCACCTATGTCGGGGACGGACAAAACCCGCAGGGACTGGGCGTTTTTGCGGAACTTCAGACGGTGCTGCGCCGCATCCTGATCGGCGCCTTCGCGCAAAAGGGCAGTTTTTCCATGCGTCGGTTCATAAGGGAACGCAATGCGCGCACGCTCTTTATCGAGTACGATCTGTCGCACGGTTCAATGCTCATCCCGATCTATAAATTGCTGATCGACCTCGCGCTGAAAGAAGCCATGGGCGAAAACGCCAGGAAAAGAAAGAATACGGGAAACGTCTACGTATTCTGCGACGAATTCAAGCTCCTGCCCGACCTCATGCACATCGAAGATGCGGTCAATTTCGGGCGTTCGCTCGGGATCAAGGTCTTTGCGGGCCTGCAGAGCATCGACCAGCTCGAAGAAAATTACGGGGAAGCGCGCGCCAAAAATATCGTTGCGGGGTTTTCCAGCATTCTGGCATTCCGCGCAAACGACAGGAACACGCGCGAATTTATATCGGGCAAGTTCGGAAAGAATTATATCATGGAGCAAAACGTCTCGATCGGCAATACGATCGTTGAAGAAAAGCGGATCGGGAACGTCGTGGAGGATTGGGAACTCAGCAATCTGAGCGTCGGAGAAGCGGTAGCGGGGCTGCTGGCAAATCCGCCGTTCCGTTTTCGGTTCGATTTATTCAGATAGGGAAGCGGGAGAAAATGTTTATTATTCAATGGATCATAGGGTTTTTTCGCGGAATTTTCAACAGACACAGGGCGCGGAGAAGAACGCATGAACTGCTTGCGCAAAACCAGCGGGCAAGGGACGTAATGCTTTATTACGATTCCCCCGTAGAAGCGTTTTACGCGCTGGATATGGAGGGGAATATCATCGTATCGGGAAACAACGCCGCCCTGCGCAACCGCGTGCTCACTGCGGCAGCCTATCATCGTTGTCAGAGGCGGATCCCCGTCATTATTCTGCACTGCGGCAATAAGGCGCTCGAAAGGCTGGTGGCAGACGCTTATGAAAGGGAGCGGGCGCCCCATATCATCAACGCCGAACACCCGGAATACGATCCGTTTACGGAACTTCGCAAGGAAGAGATCTCGCAGATGGTCATATCCTCTTCCGGCAGCGACAACAAGGTGGAACGCATCGGCGGTCTGTATATCAACGGCCTGACCGATTATCTTCTGGCAAGAGGGCGCCGCCCGATGGTGAGGAGCTATATCTCTTGCCCGCACGATGCAATTCTGTCGCGCGTGATGGAACACCGCGCGGACGGCTCGATGTCGGAAGCGGATGCAACGCGCATCAGCTCGGAGATCACGCAGGGCAAAGCCGAGCAGGGGAATGTAGAGCAGTATTTCCGCGTCCTGGATACGCAGGCGTCCTGCATTCTGGCGCGAAAGGCGGAGGATGCAATCAGTATCCGAAAGGCGATCGAGGAGGGCAAGACGATCATGCTGGACATCGTTTCTGCCTCCAATATTCTTTTGATCAATCTCCTGGTCCAGGAAATAACGGATGCAATGGCGCGCGGCAAGCGCTTTTTGCTCGCGATCGACGGCATCCCCGTGGATGCGTCGGAAGGCCTGGCGCGCCTGATGAAAAACTATTCAAACGCCTGCAATTTCGTATATTCCTCTTCAGATTTTTATGCGGACACGCAGAGTACGGCAAACACCTTTGAGACGCTTCTTGCAAAGGCGAACATGGTGTATGTCATGCAACACAGCGCGGCGCAGTCAGGGAAAAAGTTTTCGGAGTATTTCGGTCAATATCGTCCTGTCGAAATCAACACGACCTATGTCAGCGGCACCGTGTATCCCACGTACGGACAGCTCTTGCCGGGGACCAATTCTTCCGACGTGCAAACGACGCAGCTCACAGATCGGCCGAGAATCGAAGAGCGGGACATCGCAGAACTTGCGCCCGATGAAATGTTTATCAAACGCAATTCCGAGCACGAGATCATGCGCGTGCGTTGTACGGCGGGGGAGGCAACGGGAATGTACGAGGCGCCGCGCAGGCGGGGCAGGTGGCCGAGGTTGCCCGCTGTCGGCGTAAACTGGGCGTTATTCGTCTTGCTGCTGCTCGTTCCGCCCGCAGCATTTATCTATCTGTTTGCGGTAGGCAGCAGGGTAGGGAAGATCGTAAGCGCAATCGTCCTGGTGCTTATGCTTGTGGGTGTCATTGTATCAAACGTTTTAAGCTATATTGCTTTATCGGGCTGAACAAACGGGAAAGGAACAAAGCGAAGCCGCCGAAAGTTTTTTCGGCGGCTTTATTTTTCCGTTTTTCCCTTGTAATTTTTCTTTTATCTTTCTGACAGTTTTTGATTGACAAAAATAGTTCTATATAGTACTATATAGACGGAAAAATCCTGAGGGAAAAGCGTTTTTGTGCGAAAAAGGGGGAACGGTGATAAAAATTAAGGACAAAATAAAAAATCTGAATGTCGTCATCGGATGTCCGATAGGGTGCAGGTACTGTTACGCAAGAAATAATTGCCGCAGATTTCACATCACAGACGACTTCAATAAGCCCGAATTTTTTGAAAACAAACTCAGGCTGTTTGAAAGCAGACAGCCGAAAGTATTCCTGCTTACGGGCATGAGCGACCTCGCGTACTGGAAAGGGGAATGGATAAAAAAGGTATTGGCAAAGGCGGCGGAAACGCCGCAGAACACATATCTTTTTCTGACCAAGCGCCCCGAAATGCTGGATATACAGACGCCGTCGGAAAATGTATGGTTCGGCGTTACGGTCACCTGTGCGGCGGAGCGCGGGCGCATTGCGGCGCTGAAAAGCAATGTTCGGGCAAAACATTATCATGTAACGTTCGAGCCGCTTTCGGACGAAGTGGGGCAGACAGACCTGAGTGGGATCGGCTGGGTGGTCATCGGCACGGAAACGGGCAGTTGCAGGGGGAAGATCCCCACGCAAAAAAGCTGGGCGGAAGGGCTGGCGGAGCAGGCGCTTTCTGCGGGCATTCCCGTATTCATGAAGGAAGATCTGTGCGGGATCCTGCCCGAAAGTCAAATGATTCAGCAATTTCCAAAGGAGTTCGGACTATGAAAGAAAGACAGGCAGGTTTTCTCATTTCAAAGATCAAGGCGATCGGCGGGCGCAGGTTTGAAAAGATCCTGCAGGAAAAAAAGATAGACGCCTTCAACGGCGCGCAGGGAAAGATCCTCTACGTCCTGTGGCAGGGCGGGAAGATGACGGTCACGGAAATTTCAGAAAAGAGCGGGCTCGCCAAGACGACGCTCACCGCCATGCTTGCAAGAATGCGCGCGCAGGGTCTGGTCTGTATGCAGGAAAACGCGAAAGACAGGCGCAGTTCCATCGTCAGTCTCACCCCCGCGGCGGCGCTGCTCAAAGAGGAGTACGACGCCGTCACCGAGCAGATCGGGAACATCTACTACAAGGGCTTTTCGGAAGCCGAGGCAGAACAGTTTGAAGGGTATCTCAAACGCATCCTGCACAATCTGGAGGAAGAACATGAGTGATACGTTACACCTGGGACAGGTAAAAGTCAAAACGGTGCTTACAAAATCCAACCTGCCCATTGCGGGCTACTCCGTCAACCCGTATATCGGCTGCACGCACGCCTGCAGGTATTGTTATGCCTGCTTTATGAAGCGGTTTACGGGACATGAAGAGCCGTGGGGGACTTTTCTGGACGTCAAATACTGGGAAAAGATCAAAAATCCGGAAAAGTACAATAACAGCACGGTCATCGTTGGGTCCGTGACGGACGCATACAACCCGCAGGAGGAGCAGTTCCGCCGCACCCGCGCCTTTCTCGAAGAGATGCAGGGCAGCAAGATCAATCTCATCATCACAACCAAGTCCGATCTCGTTCTGCGCGATCTCGATCTCATCAAAACTTTTCCCTCGCCGCTCGTAAGCTGGTCGGTCAACACCCTCGACGAAGCATTCAAAGAGGACATGGACAAGGCTGTCTCCATAGAGCGCCGCATCGCCGCCATGAAAAAATGTCACGAGGAGGGGATCCGCACCACCTGCTTTATTTCGCCCATTTTTCCGGAAATTACCGAAGTGTTTGAAATCATAGAACGGATTGGAGACTTTTGCGACTATATCTGGCTGGAAAACCTCAACCTGCGCGGCGGATTCAAGGCGGAGATCATGCAGTACATAGCGGAAAAATACCCGCATCTTTTGCTCCTGTATCAGCAGATCTACAACAAAAACGACATGACGTACTGGAAAATTCTCGACCAAAAGGTGGCAGAATACGCCGAGAGCAAGGGTCTGCTGTACGTGGTGGATCAGGAGCCTTTTTTGCGCGACCCGACGGGCAAACCCGTCATCATCAATTATTTTTATCATGCGCAGATCAGGCAATCCGCCAAAAAACGGTAAAAACGTTCTTTCTGCCGTACGCGGAAAATTTCCGATTTGAAGTCCCGTCTTTCGCTGCTCTTCACAGTTTTGCGCTGTGGGAAAAGTGCTTCTGCCCCAAAACAGAGATTTACAATGCCGTACCTGCTTGTTTCCGCCCGCGGGCGGGGGACGGAGACGCGCAAAATCAGCGGGTACGTACTTGTCATTTTGTGACAAAATGACGAGATCATGCAAAAAAGTGCAGGTCAAAATCCTGCGCTTTTTTGCATATCCATGCTTTCGGGGCATACAAGCCGATAGAATATAAGTATTAGACATTTTCAGGGGAGGGTGATATAATAAGGGCAAAAAAGCGGCTTTGCAGGCAGGCCGTAAAACGGCTCCGCGAGTCCGTCCCCGCATTTGCGGGGGCAGATCGTCTGCGGGGTTGGAAAAGGGCTGCAGGCAAAAGGCGCGGAAAATGCAGGGAGGGATCGCAATGGACAGGATCGAAAAGACGCGGGAAAAGTTTCGGGAACTTTTCAGGGCCGAACCCACGCAAAACGAGGGTACGGACCCCGATTTTATGCGCATTTTACAGCGCTTCATCTTTGGGGAAGTGAGCTATGCGGGTTCGCTGGACAACCGTATGCGCGAACTCATCACCATCACGGTGCTCACCGTCAACCAGACGCTGCCGCAGCTGAAAGCGCACGTCGGGGCCTGCCTTAACGTGGGGCTCACGCCCGAAGAGATCCGCGAGGCGGTCTATCAGTGCGCGCCGTTTGTCGGATTTCCGAAAACGCTCAACGCGATCGCCGCAATGAACGAGACGTTTGCAGAGCGCGGCGTTTCTCTGCCCCTTGCAGACGCGCAGGCGGCGGCCGAGCAGACGAGGTACGAACAGGGGCTTGCCGCACAGGCGCCGATCTACGGCAGCGAGATCGCCGAGCGGTACGCCTGGCTGCCCGCGGAGTTTTCGCAGTGTGTGCCGAAGTGGCTGACCGAGCTCTGCTTTGCGGATTTTTCTCTGCGAAAAGGCTTGGACCAAAAGGTGCGGGAGCTTCTCACCGTGGTCATGCTCGCCGCGATGGGCGGCGCGGAAACGCAGGTACGTTCCCACGTTTTCGGTGCAATGCGCGCGGAAAATACCGCGGAAGAGGTGGTCTGCGCACTCTGCCACGCCATGCCGTACATGGGCATTCCCAGGCTGTTCAACGCCCTCAACTGTTGCAAGGAATTGCTTTCCGAAGGGAAATGATCAAAGACAAAGCTTGCCGCACCGCCGCACAGGGCAGGTGCGGCAGAGAACACAGAAAAAAAGGAGGGAATAAAATGAAACCGTTGGTTGCGTATTTTTCGTGTACGGGAACAACAAAGCGCGCGGCACTCGCCCTTGCGGAGGCAATCGGCGCGGACGTGTATGAGATCGTGCCGAAACAGCCCTATACCGATGCCGACCTCAACTGGACGGACAAATACAGCCGCAGCAGCGTCGAGATGAAGGACCCCGACGCGCGCCCCGAAATTTCGGGCAAAGCGGAAGGAATGGAAAATTACAGGACGGTTTTCCTGGGATTTCCCATCTGGTGGTACGTTGCGCCGCGCATCGTCAACACCTTCCTTGAAAGTTACGATTTTACGGGCAAAACCGTAATTCCGTTTGCGACGAGCGGCGGCAGCGGGCTGGGCAGAACGGTCGAAAAACTGCAAAAGAGCTGCCCTTCCGCGGTGAAATGGGGGAAGGGCAAGCTCCTCAACGGCCCCCTCACCAAGGACGGCCTGCTTTCGTGGGCAAAGGAATATCTGTAAGATTTTTCCCCATCAGGGGGATAGAAAAGGGGCGGCTTGTCCTCGGGCAAGCCGCTCTTTTTTATGCAAACTTTAAAAGGGTCTTGCTTTTTCGGGCATTCTCTGGTATAATACAGTCAGATATTCCGAAGTGTAGTATAAAAATTAAGCGAGGGAAAAAATATGCAGGACGTTTTACAGATCTTTTTGTACAGCGAGGACGGGAACACCTATTCGTTCAAGGGGAGTTTGTACGAAGGGGAGCTCACGCTGGACGGATACGACAGCATTCCCGGCATTTCGCACGCGTACGGCGACGGCGAGGCGGCGTATTTTTACAAGTTCGACCGCGAAAACACGCAAAAGCTCATCGAAGCCTTTCAGACGGAGGACTTGCTGGAAAGCATCCGCGAGTTTTACGGCGGCAAAACGCGGCACACGGAATTCGAGGCCTTCTGCAGAGAACGCGGCATCGAATTCGAGGACGGGGACATCAACCTGCGGCTGGGCTGGCACTACATCCCCTGACTGCGGCAATACGGACAAAAAGGCGCGTTCCGAAATTTTCGGAACGCGCCTTTTTCGTGAAAGAAAAAGTTTTTCTAGGCGGTCGGGAGATATTACATAAAAAGTGCAAATTTTCGTAAAACTGTTGCATGATAAAATATCATGTGCTATAATAAAAATGTCGAATTTCGGGGAAAGGCGCGCCTTTTCCCGCTTTGGTACCATATTTTTGCGGACGGGAGGTCTTTTTTATGCCGCGCAGGGCGATCGATTGGAAGAAAACGGGCAAACAGCTGTTATTTTTGAGGAACGACAATCTCTCTTTGCGCAGGTATGTGTGCAGGGAAAACAACTACGACAAGGGAGAATGCGACGGCAGGTGCGACACCTGTAAGTACGACATGGATACCAGTATCAGCAGGAGCGAACTTGCCAGGGTATTCAGCGTGACGGAAAGCGTTGTGTTCAACTGGGAAAACGGGATCACGCCCGTATCGCTGGAAGACATGCTCTTTTATTGCGAGATCGCGGGGGTGGACCTGAAAGACCTCATCGTATTTGAAAGTTAGGATCAAAATCGGGAAAAAGATAAGGGAAAAAGATAAGGGAAAAAGATAAGGGAAAAACGAAGGGGAAAAGGGAAAAAGTACTGCACAGAAAGAGCGCTCGCCGCGGGCGGCGCGCGCCCTTTTTGCAGGAATGAGCGAAGGAAAACGCCTTGTCCGCTTTGTCAGCAGGCTGTTTTTCTTCGCCCTTTTTATTTTTAAAAGGAAAAAGGAGCTTGTCTTTCTGTTCTTGCAAAGATCTTGTAAAATTTACGGGAAAAAAGTAAAATCCTGCAAAAGGCTGCGGAATTTGCAGAGTGGGCGGGGTGCGCGGAAAAAGCGGACGTGATATACTGGTTGTACAGTCGGAAGGCAAGCGGAAACGGAGAAAAAAATGAAGCAAATGAGTTTTGAGATCGGCGCGCTGCAAAACGAACTCTGGCAGGTGCGCAAGCAGCGCAGGTTTGTCATGCGCAGCTCGGAGGAACGGCTGCACGAACTGGTGGAAAACGCCTGGTCGGAGGACAGCCTGGCGCAGCTGGTCAGAAAATACGGGCTGTGCGACGTGTGCGACTTTTCGGGGCTCAACATCTCGGCGGCGCGGGTGCTTGTCAACTGTGCGATCGCGGCGCTGTACAGGTATCCGCTGCTGCGCAGCAGGTTCTGTTATCTGGGTTCGCAAAAGGGGTACATGGCGCTGGTAAAGAAGTTTACGCAGTGCGATGCGGAAACGATGAAGGCGCTGGGCCTGCAGCACATCTGCGGGGAGGAATTGGCGAGATCGTTCGGGCAGGGGCTGCTCGAATTTATGGCGGAACCTTCCCGCGGCACGGGCAACGTGCTGGCGCAGGCGGTGCTGGCGGGCGGATTTCTGGACGGCGTCCTGCTGGACGAAAGGGATTTCAGTACAGAGCGGTTCCGCGAGATCAAGGAGAGTTTGGAAGAGAGCGTGAGGATAGGGCATTTTGCCAAGGACTGCGCCTCTGTTTCCGCCGTCATCTTTCACGAGATCGGGCATCTGCTCGATTCGCTGTGCGGCGTCAGCGAGGGCGCCGCAGTGCAGGAAGCGTTCCGGGAGGGGCGGGAAAGAAAGATCGCAAAGGAGCTTTCCGCCTATGCGGCAACTTCCCCCGCGGAATACGTGGCGGAAGGGTTTGCCGAATGTATGTCCTCCCGCGCGCCGCGCAGGGCGGCCCGCGCCGTTGCGGAGGCGATCGCAAAGAGTTATCAAACGCTGGAAGCGTCAAGATAAATATTATTTACAAGGAGACAAGATCCATGGAAAATCTCGAAAGGAAAAAAAGGTGCATCGACATTGTGTTCTGTATCGACGGAACGGGCAGCATGAGCGACTGCATCGAAAACGTGAAAAAGCACGCGCGCAACTTTTATTCGATGCTCGTTGAAAAGATGACGAGGCTGGGCAGCGACATCGACGAGACGCGCGTGCAGGTCATCGTGTTCCGCGATTACGGATACGACGGCGCAAACGCCATGCAGATCAGCCCCTTCTTCCTGCTGGACCAGGACGCCGCCGATTACGAGGAATTCCTCGCAAACGTCAGGGCGCAGGGCGGTGGAGACGGGCCTGAAAACGGGCTGGAAGCGTTGTATTACGCCATGCAGAGCGCATTCGAGAGCGGCGACGACGACCGCCAGGTCATCGTTCTGTTCACGGACGCGGACGCGCTCGATCTGGGTGCGCGCGCGGACAAGGAAAACTATCCCAAGGACATGGTGGACGAGGCGGGACTGGACAAAATGTGGATCGGCAAAGATCAGACGCACGTCGGCTACCTCAATCAGCTGACCAAGCGACTGGTCATCTTCGCCCCCGCGGGCACCAAGTACGAAGCGCTCGCCAAGCGCTGGAACCTCACCTGGTACAAGGCGGTTGCGGACGACAACGGACTTTCCGAGATCTCCTTTGAGGACATCATCGACCTCATCGGCAAATCCGCGACGGCAAAGGCGAGGAGATAAAACAGGACAGGCGGAGCCATTGCCGTGCGGGCAGTGGCTCTTTGCCGCAGGAAAGGACAAAGGAGGAAAATTATGATCTTTCACGGTTATGAAGTGGATCCCGAATACATTCTGGCGGGGTCGGACCTTCCCGACTGGCACTCGGCGGGGCTGGGCGAGTTCATCGTCGGGCGCAAGGACGGCAAGCGCTGGTTCATCAAGCGCAACAACGAATACCGTTTCCCCACCGCCAAAGAACAGCCGGACAAGGAACTGCGCGATTTCTACCTGATCCCCGCCAAACAGTACCAGGCAGATCGGGAACTTCTGCGCAAACTGATGGTCGAAAAGGGCAAACTGACGGCGGAAAAGGACCACATCGTTCCGGAAGTGGAGCATTTCATTTCGGAGGGCAGGATCGTCCTGGTCAGCCGCTTTGTGGAAAACATCGCGCGGGATGCGGATTTCGTGGGCATGGACGCGGCGCATTTCATTCCCTTCTGCGCGGACGTCGCCCTGCTGATCGCCAGACTGCACGAATGCGGCATCATCCACTGCGACCTCAAAGTGGGGCAGCCGGACGATGTGATGAGCGGCAACGTCGTGGCGGCCGTCGAGGGCGGAAAACTCATCCCGTACCTCATCGACTTCGACCTCTCTTTTCCTGCGCCTCCCGCAAAAAATCCCGAAAGCATCCCGCATTCGGACAATTACGAAAGCCCCGAGATCATTCCCTACATCGACGGCGACGAGGAAAAATGCACCGAGATCACGACGGCGACGGACATCTTCACGCTGGGAATCGTCTTTCACAAGCTGTGGACGGGCTCTTTCCCCGCGGTGGAGGTGGAGCGCGCTTCGGCGGGCCGCTGCGTAGCCAACGACAAGGCGGTCACCATTCATAAGAAGTTCGACGTGCGCATCGGGGAAAAATGCGGCGCCACCTTCATGTCGCTCATCAACTGGATGCTCGCCAAGGATCCCGCCGCGCGCCCCACGGCAAAACAGGTGAGAGAGGTGCTCACCGATCAGCTCGCGGTGCCGGACAAGTACCATAAAGGTTCGGACGTCAAGCAATTTACCGAACTTTGGGACGCGCACAAGCTGGCCGCGGAACGGCTCCCGTCCGATCAGATGCAGGCGAAGGGCGTCGCTTCCTTCAAGCGCATCAACGACGGCGGCCGCCTGAAATATCTCGTTTCCACGGCGGACGGAAAGGAGGCGAGCCTCTCTCTCGAAGAGATCATCGCGGCGGGTTACGCCGCGCGCAAGCCCGCCAACGTGTCCGAGCCGTGGGAGGAACACAACATCGTCATGGCCTCCCCCGAGGACGTCGCCGCCAAGGGCTATGTGGAGGTGACCGCGGCAACGGCGGGCGGACACCGCTACCGCATCGTCACAGCGACGGGCGTGGTGTTCACGCACGGCTACGAGTGGCTGATCTCCGAAGGTCTCGCCGTCCGCAAGGCGGTGGAAGCCATCGAAGGGGACGAGCCGTGGCCGGGCGACGGCAAGTACGCCAGCCCCGAATTCCTCGCGGAACGCGGCGTGAAAAAGATCCTGCGCGTCAAGTACGGCCCTGAAAACAGGTATCGCGTGGAGTTCAAGGACAGGGAACCGCTCGACTACGTCAACGCGGGGACCATGAGAAAACTGAGGTATCTCGTATGAAAGATCTTTCCTTTGTTTTTCACGTAAGCACTCCCAACAACGAGGACGTGGAGCCTCTGTTGTACAAAAACTGGCTCGCCGCCGCCGACGGAATGGGCGGTTCGGGCTGTATGCGGCACAGGGTGGAGGAAAAGTACCGCGCGTCGCTTCAGGCGGTGCTCGGCTGCGTCCTGCCCGAGTACGAAAAGAGCGCTTCCCATCCCGACCTCGCCCCGCTCCTGCCCTATGCGGAAGGGGAAAATTGCTATTTTGCGCGCATCTTTGCGCCCCTTATCAAAGACGAAGTCAACACGTCCGCGCGCTGGGCGTCCCGCATCGTCATGGCGCGCTTTCTGTACTTTCTCGTCGCGGCGGAAGGGGCGGGGAAATGCGACCCCGACGATGCGCAGTTTGTTGAGAAAACGGAAAAATTCATCAGCCGCGGGCTGGAGCGGGCAAAGTCCGTGCTGCACCTTTCGGTGGACAATCCGAGCATGACATTGCTCCCCACCACCTTTGCCGCCCTCCGCTATCTGCCCGTATCCGAAGAGGACTGCGCCGTCCACGCCCTCTGGGCAGGGGATTCGCGCTGTTACGTGCTGGACGCGCAGGGCCTGCGCAAACTTTCCGCGGACGACGAGGACGAGAGCAAACTGCTCACAAACAGTTTCAACGCGGAGGGCGCCGCCCGACTGAATTGCCGCGCCTACCGCCTGAAAATGCCCTTTGTCCTGCTCTGCGCGAGCGACGGGTTTTTCGACGCGTACGACAAGACGGGCCTGCCCGTCGAGGCAAAGCTTTTAGGCGACATTCTCGGCGCGTCCTCGGCGCAGCAGCTGAAAGAAGCGCTCGTTGCCCGCTACAACAACAATCTTTCGGACGATACGAGCGTGGCGTTCGTCCCCGTCGGGTTTGATTCCTACGAGGAGATCTGCAGCCTGCTCTCCGCCCGCCGCAAACAGATGGACGAACTGTACGCCCTGCACAGGGAATGCGCGTCCGTCCTCGCCCTCATCGACAAGCCCGAATTCCGCGTGACGGCAACCATCTGCGACCGCTTTCAGATGAAATTTGCGGACATCATCCGCGCGCTGACGCAGGCGTATTATCAGGGCAAAAAGGAATCGCTCCTCACTTCGTGGTGGCGGGAAGTCATCGCGCAGAGCGAAACCGAGTGCAGGCAGGAATATTCCGAGCGCGCGCGGGAGCGCAGGGAACAGCTGAAAAAAGAGGCGGCGGAAGAGATCGAAAAGCGCGGCTATGCCGCCTGTTTCCGCAGGAAAATATTGCCCGGCGGCTGGATCACCGACCACGTCGAGGCGCTGCGCACCGCAACCGAAGCGCTGGCAAAGGCGGAGGCAAAACTCGCCTCTTTCTCCTCCTGCAGGGAAAAACTTTTTCAGGAGCGGGAGGAACTGCGCCGCGATCTCCGCGCGGAACAGCGCGAACTTCTGTCCGAATTTCTCCCCCTGGTCGACGCCCCCGAAGGCGCCGCGGAAGACGAGCTGTCCGACAGCAAGCGCCGCTGCTCTCTCACCTTCTGGCTGAACAATCTTTCCCGCCTCGAACTGTATCTTTTCGATCGGAAACTCAAACTCGGCGACGCGGAGCGCAACGGGAAGTACAGAAAGATGTTCCGCAAGGCGGAAGAATACTACGAGCATTGCAAAAGAGCGGAGGCGGACGAGATCAGGGCAAAATCGGAGTGCGCCCTCTGCGAAAAGGAGTACAGGGCCGCCCTGAAAAAGGTGAAAGATCACATTTCCACCATCTTGCAGGAGCGCCGCAACCTCCTGTCGGCGGAGTTTATCGCCGATCTGGACATGGACGCGATCATGTTCGGACAGATCGCGCGGGAGGAACTGTGCGAGCGCGTTTCGCAAAAACTCGTGCAGGAGTATGCAAAGGATCCGCGCATGATCGCGGACACGCTGGACGCGTACAAGACCTCGGCCGAATCCTGCATCGATTATCTCTTCCCCGCGTCCAGGCTGGCCGATTTCCGCAAATACTATCTGTACAGGGGGGAAGCGGGTTCGGAAAAATATGCTTCCTACCGCGCCCGACTCGCCGCCTATGAGGAGGGGACGGACGCCCTCCTGCGCGCACCCGCCGCTCCCGAACAGGGGGAAGGCGATCGGAAACAAAACGGAGAATCAATATGCTGAACGATTATGTCTGCCCCGATTGCGGGCTTGTCATCCGAGACGGCTCTACTTCCTGCATCCGCTGCGGCTGTCCCATGCCGCAGGTGAAGGCGGGAAAAAAGACGCCCGTCAAGCTTCCCTATACCGAATGGGCGGGTCACAACGACGTCGGATCCGCCCCCAAGGACAAATACGGCAATCCCAACGGCACCAATTACGATCTCCTGCGCGACGGGAGCATGAAGGGGTACAAGATCCTGCTCATCAACCTCTGTCCCGACTGGGATACCTGCGGCAAGCGCGCCAATTACGAAAATCCCATCCGCGCCCTCACCAACAAGGGATTTGAGGTGATTTATACCACCTCTTTCCCGCCCGATCTGGCAAGCGCCACGCAGGACGTGTGCCAGCTTTGGCTGATCAGCGGCAACAGGCAGAGCATCACCCCCGATCAGGTGGATCAGGTCATCCGCTTTTACAATTCGGGCAAGGGCCTGTACCTGTGGGCGGACAACGATCCCTTCTTTGCCGACGTCAATCCCGTCATCCGCAAGCTGTTTTCCACTTCCATGTCGGGCAATTACAAAGGGGACCGCGTTCTGGGCGTGCAGAAAAACGCCTACGACGTGGGCATCGTGGCGGGGCATCTCATCTCCACGGGCATCGCAAACTTTTACGAGGGGATCACCATTTCCAACGTCGCCATGACGCAGAAACTGAAACCGTTGATGTATTCTTCGGACGGAAAGGTGCTCGCGGCCTATTCGGACGCCGACAAAAAGCGCGTCCTCATCGACGGCGGATTTACCCGCCTCTGCAACAAATGGGACAGCGCGGGCACGGACAGATACGTCGTCAACGCCGCGGGCTGGCTGGGCAATTTCGAGCGCTTCGGCTGGCGCATTCCCAAATAACTGAAAAAAAATGCCGCCCTTCGGGACGGCGCGTTTTCGGGCGCGTTCCAAGAGGAGGGGAACGCGCCTTCTTTTTTAAGGAAAGCACGGCTTTTTGCCGCTGCCGAGCAAAAAAGCAGGGGAAAAGTGAAAAAATTTTTTTTCTTTGTGAAAAGTTTGCGAAATCTTTGCGTTTTTTGTCGGATAATGGTATAATGACAAAGATAGCTTTTCAGGTGTTCTGGAAAGAAAAAATTTAAGAAAGGGGTTTTACCTATGAAACTGGTTTACGGCGTAAAAGACAGACCCAAGCCTTTGCAGCTGGTTCTGTTTGCTCTGCAGCAGCTGCTCGCCATCCTCGCGGCGACCATCGCGGTGCCTATGATCGTCGGCAACGGAATGTCCATTTCCGCCGCTCTGTTCGGCGCGGGTATCGGAACACTCGTTTATCTGCTGTTCACAAAGTTCAAAAGCCCTGTGTTTCTGGGCAGTTCGTTTGCGTTTATCGGTTCTATGTCCGCAGCCTTCGCGGGCGGCGTATCCGCTTCGCTCGGCTATCTCGGGCTGATCATCGGCGCCTGCTTCGCGGGTCTCGTGTACGTCGTCATCGCCATCATCATCAAGCTGGTCGGCGTCAAATGGATCGATAAAGTGATGCCAGCCGTGGTCATCGGGCCTACGGTCGCCATCATCGGTCTCTCTCTTTCTAGCAACGCCATCGGCGATGCGGTCAGCGCCGTTTACGACAGCGCCGCAAGCGCCTACATCATGGATACCCATTCCATTCTCTGTCTCATCTGCGCGCTCGTCACCTTCGGCGTCACCATCACCTGCTCTGTGTACGGCAAAAAATTCCTGCGCATGATCCCGTTCATCATCGGTATCCTCTCCGGTTATCTGCTGGCGGCGATCCTCACGGTCATCGGCATCGCGGGCAACGTGGAAGCGCTGAAAATCATCGATTTCTCGCTGTTCAATTCCATGGAATGGTACCCCAACTTCACCTTCCTGCAGATCTTTAAAGGCAGCCTTACCCCTGCGGAAGGCAGCAGCATCGGCGCTTACATCGGCACCATCGCCGTGGCGTACATCCCCGTCGCGTTCGTCGTGTTTGCCGAGCACCTCGCCGATCACAAAAACATCTCTTCCATCATCGAAAGTGACCTGCTCGTCGATCCCGGTCTTTCCAGAACGCTCCTCGGCGACGGCGTAGGTTCCATCGCGGGCGCCTTCTTCGGCGGCTGCCCCAACACGACGTACGGCGAATCCGTCGGCTGCGTCGCCATTTCCGGCAACGCTTCCGTCGCAACCACCTTCGTCACGGCGATCTTTGCCATTCTCTGCTCCTTTATCGGCGTGTTCACCACCTTCCTCGATACCATTCCTTCCTGCGTCATGGGCGGCGTGTGTATCGCTCTGTACGGCTTTATCGCCGTCAGCGGTCTGAAAATGCTGCAAAAAGTCGACCTCAACGAAAACGGCAACCTGTTCACCGCATCCGTCGTGCTCATCGCGGGCGTGGGCGGCATGGCGCTCAAGTTCGGCGCGGTCACCGTCACGGCCATCGCGTGCGCGCTCATCCTCGGCATTCTCACCAACCTCGTGGTCAACGTCGGCAGAAAGAAAAAGGAAGATCGGCAGGCAGAACCCGCTGCGGATGCCGCTGCTCCCGCCGCGGAAGCTTCCCCCGCACAGGCAGAACAGTCTGAAACAAAAGAGGAATAACACCGTAAATTTTCCGCCCCTGCAAAGCAGGGCGGAAGACGATCACTGCATAGCATAAAAGAAGGCGTCCCCGAAAGCCTGCGGCTTTCGGGGACGTTTTTTTGTTGCAATTTTTGGGGTACGTATGGTTGAAAAACGATTTGAACGGGGCTTGCGCTTACTTGACGGGGAACCCGAAAAGCGCTTTTTTTCTTTTAGGAAAAGAAAGAGCCCTGCATTTTTAACAGGACTCTTGCGAAGGATATGAGATCTTGCGATCAATAGAATGTGATGCTGTTGAGGGTGCGGAATTTTCCGTCCTCCGCCGATTCAAACTTGCCCGAATGTTCTATCCTCAGGTTGGCGGCGGAAAGCGTCCTCGCCATCTCGTCGTCGTCGGGGATGAGGGTGTTTTTGTGCAGGCTCTGCGAGAAGGTGGAAAGACCGATGATGTACGCCTCTTCAAACACGCAGTTGGTAAAATGGGCGGACGTGACGTTGGTTTCCGTGGAATTTTCCTTGGAACCGAAGCTCACGTTGCGGAACACGCAGTTATAAAAGCGCGCGTGCGAGAGGTTGGCGGAGGACAGGTCGCAGTTTTCAAACAGGACGTTGTCTATCCTCGCGCTGATCATGTTTGCGCCCGAAAGGTTGCTTTCCGAAAACAGGCAGGCGAACAGCCGCGCGTTTGCCAGGACGGACTGGTTGAGCGCCGAGTGCGCAAACGCCGTTCCCAGCAGCAGGGAATAGGTGAGGTTGACGCGGTGCAGGTCGGACCAGCGCAGCAGGCAGTTGCTGAAAAAGGACTTTTTCAGGTCGGCGAGGTTGAGCACGGAGCGGTCGAGGTTCATGCCCACGAAACAGCTGCCCGCCGCCATGCAGTTCTGCAGGTTGCAGTCCTGCATATCGGCGCAGGCGTACACGCTGTCCCGCCACATTTTCTTCGTCTGCGGAATGGGGTATTCCGTGTAGTCGTAGCCGTTTTTGCGGGCGGGATCGGCGTCCGAAGCCCCCGCCGTCAGCTCTTCGAGATAGGAGGCCTTGCGGTCTGTATTGAAAAATTTCGCATCGATGAGCAGCGCCTTTTCAAAGCTCGTACCCGTCATTTTGCAGTCGAGGAACACGCTGTCCAGCACGCTCGAACGGGTAAAGGTGGCCTCGCTGAGGTCGCAGCGGCTGAAACGGCACTTGCCCATGTTCACGCTGGCAAAGTTGGTCATTCTGCCGTCGTTGTAGTTGAAGGTGCTCCCGCTGACGTCGCTGTCGTCAAAGGACGCGCCGCAGATGTTGACGTAGGAAAAATCGGTGTCGGGCAGGGAGACGCGCTTCACGCTCGCGCTGCACAGGTTTGCGGGCCTGTAATTGACGCCGCTGCTGTAAAATACCTGCCTCTTGCCCTCCGTCTCCGCTTTCTCCACCCAGGCGAGGATGTCGGGTTCCAGGCAGAAGGTCAGCGCCTCGCCCGCGTACTTTTGCAGGCAGTCGGCAATGTCGCGGTTGATGGGTTCTGTGAGTTTTGCAAAGTTTTCCGCAGGTTCGGGGCGCAGGTCGATGCCGAGCGTCTTTTTTTTCAGTTCGCCGCCGTCGGGAACGTTTCTCGCAAGTTTAGAAAGGATGTCCTCGTCGATGTCGCCGGGGACAAGTTCGCCGTTGTAAAACACGTTAAAGCGCTTGCGCAGGGAAATTTCTTTCACCTCGTCCTGGTTGTAGGAATGGCGGTCGGTGATCCGCTTGTCCAGGAAGGTGACGGCATTGAGCGCCATATCGTTGAGCACCGCGCCCGAAAGGTCGGCGCCCGCCAGGGTGGCGTAATTGAAGGTGGAACCTGCAAAATCCGCGCCCGCCGCGTCGATGTTTTCCAGCGCGCACATGGAGAGGTCGCTCCTGCGCAGGCTGGCGTTGGTGAAGTTGGCGCCCGTAAATTCGGAGGACATGAAGTTGCTCCCGTTGAGGATGGAGCGGCTGAACTGCGCTTCCCGCAGGAAGGAGTGGGGCAGATTGGACGCCATGATCTTGACGTAGCTGACGAGGTATTTGAGGATGAGCCCCTTCACCGTTTCGGCGAGGATGATGATGCGCAGCATCTGTCCCTTTTCGCGCAGGTACATCATGTCGCTGGAATTGGAGTTGGGGGAAAAGGGCATTTCCTCCACGACGGAGAGGTACTGGCTGAAATTGACGAGGTTGTTGAGCACGTCGAACAGATCCCCGAGGGTGACGCGCAGGGCGGCCTTGTAGTCGGCGACGATCCTGGCGCGCTTTTCCCCGCCCGTTTCAAAATCCTTGTAACAGGGGTCGGATTTTTCCTCCCTGCCCGCGGCGCGGGTGGTGCTGCGGATGATCTGTCGGATGCGCTCCACGTCCTGGTAGGCGGGGTCGCTCTCGTTGACGCAGTCCACAAATTGCCAGATGATCGCCTGTTTCACCTCCTCGATGCCCGATTCCTCGGTGATGATGGAGCTGTCGATGGAGTCGTGGCAGATCCTGTAGAGAATGGTCTGGATGAGGTTGAGGTTTTTGGCAAGGCGGAATTTCAGGTCACTGAATTCGTCGGGCGTGTAGCTGTTTCCGTTGCTGCGCGATTCCCAGCGCACCCTCGTTTTGGTGGTTTTGAGGTAGCTGGCAAAGGAAAAATACTTTTTCCCGAAAATGGCGGGATAGGAAAACCCGCCCGAACGCTCGTTTTCCTGCGTTTCGGCGCTCTCGCTCTGTTCGGTGTACTTTCTGAATTTGTCGCCCAGGCTGGAAAAATATCCCCGCAGGGAATTGTTCCTGTCCGCCGCGTTCATCTGTTCAATGTAGCTCGTCTTCATAATTTTTCTCCTTATCGCAGTTTCCCCGATCACAGCCGCACGGTGCGGGGCAGGCTCAGCGTGTTGTTCTGGCAGCAGATGCAGTCAGGCCCTAACATATAGTAGGGGACGGCGTCCCCCGTCTTTTCGTTAAATGCGTCTATTTTTTTCTGTAAAGCAAAGTACAGCTTGTACACGTACGCCATGGACGGCGCCACGCAGTCCTCCAGCGGCGTGCCGCGCAAGGGGCGGAACAGCGAGATGATGGGCTGAATGCCGTTTCCGATCATCCAGTCCATGCCCGCGGCAAAGCTTTCCCGCGGTTCCAGGCCGAGAATGACCATCGAGCGGATCTGCTGGAAGGCGAGGTGCGTGTTTTTGCTCAGCGTCTTGAACCAGATATCCTGCGCTTTCAGGAGCATCTCTTTGTACGTTTCTCGTTTGTTTTCCGATTTTCCGGGCATATATTTGGCGGCGCAACGCTCGTCGAAGATCTCGATGTTGAAGGACAGCTGGTCCAGCCCCGCCTCGCGTATCTTGCGGATGCCCTCTTCGTCGCAGGGGAGGATCATGGCGTACACGTCCGCGCCGTCGGGGTACTTTTCCCCTTTGGTGACGTTCTTGATGATTTTGATGATGGAAACCACCTTGTCGATGGTGGCGGCGTTCTGAGCGGGGGACTGTCCGCCGATGAGGAAGTGCCGCAGGCGGGAAGTTTCGTGGTCAGCCCAGTGCCTGCGCACCACTTCTTCGATGGATTGCAGGTCGATGCCGTTGTCGGGGTCGCGCTCGATGTTGCAGAACTTGCACTCTTTTTTTCGGTCGCCCGCCTTGTAGATACAGCTGTTGGTCACGTGTACGCGCAGCCTGTCCGTGGAGAGATAGGCGACCTGGCTGTACAAAAATCCCTTGGACGTCCTGTTGTTTGCCAGCGGATCCTGCGGATAAAAGCGGATCTCGCAGAGCTCGTTGCCGTAGTAGGAGAGGAAATACTTTCCCTCACGCACGTCGATGCGGAAGGGGGAAAAGTCCTGGAATTTGTTGCTCAGCGGCGCGTTGATGACCACCCCGTGCAGTTTTTCGCCGAATTGCAGGTCTACCGCGTCGTTGGTGGCGGGGCGCAGTCCGCCGTGCTGTCTGCGCGCCTCTGCGGAAACGTTCACCCCCTGCGTCAGCAGGGCGATCTTCAGCGCCAGCAGGGACTGGGCGGAAACTTCTCCGCCCGCGGCGATCTCGCAGATCTTTTCCTTGAATTCCGCCATGGGCTCGCACACGCATTCGTCCAGATTGACGCCGCCGTCCTCGTTCGCCCAGCAGATGTTGGTGCGGAACACGAGTCTGTAAAAGTGCGCGTTGTCGTCCAGCTTGCACAGTTCGCGCGGGAGGGGCCTGTATCCGTCCGCTTCGGGAAAGCACGGTTTCCCCGAAAGCGCCTTGCTCTGGTATCCGAGCAGGACGCCCTCGCCCGATTCCGCCTTTTTCGCCGCGTTCACGGCGTTGAAAACGTGCAGGGCGTGCGTTTCGTCGCCCGTGTAGTTGTAAGAATAGTTGGAGTATTCCACGCGCAGTCCGTCCAGGTACTTCGCGTAGTTTGCGGCCTTTTCGCCGTCCTTCCACGCCGCAAGGTTGATCTCCTGCAGGGAGGGGAAGCCCTGTTCGGCAAGCGCGCGGTTGACCAGCGCGGAGGACGCCTGGAAACGGCAGTTGACTTCCAGAAGTTTCACTTCGTCCCCGTAGATCATGCCGTCTATGCCCAGAATGCCGCGGTAGCCTTCGGCGCGGATCTTTTCGCACAGTGCGGCGCAAAGTTCCTTAAATTTTGCAACGTGCCTGCCGTTCACCCTGTTTTCGGGTTTGTCGTCAAGGCGGGCCAGGCGGTCGTATTCCACAAAATCGGCGCCGCGGTACATCAGCCGCTTCACGCTGCTCGAATTGTCCGCCTTTTCGTAGTCCGCCCGCATGATCTGTATGGAGCCCGGCGTAAAGAGGACGCCGTCTTTAAAGAGAATGGCGTGCAGATTGACGGGCACGTTGTCCTCGCGGTAGACGGAAAAGAGCATACGCTTGTCCTCGCCCGTAAAGTTCTTGAACAGCTCGCTGTTTTCCCGCGTCATGATGTAGGTGCCGTTTCCGCCGCTGGCGATGGGGCGCTGTAAAATAAATTTATGCCCTTCTTCCTCGCGCACGCCCAAAAGTTTGCATACGGTGGCGTATTTGCAGTCCGCAACGCTGCCTTCGGCAACGTCCAGAAGGGCGCCTTTCAGCCCCTTTTCGTCGCAGAACCTGTGAAATTTCTGCTTGTCGCTGAGGGTGTCGAGCACGCCCTTTGCGTTCACGCAAATGTAGCGTTCGCCCAGCGCCTCGCCCAGCGAAATGCCGTTGTCCCGCGCGCTGTGCACGTTGTAGTAGGCGCTCTGGTTGTAAAAGTAAAACCGCGCGCGGGGATGGCTGTTGGCAAGCGCCACCGCGCGGTCGAAGAGAAACTGGTCCTGCTCCTCGCTGATCTTGTTGTGGTCCACGCGGCGGGAGGATCCCTCGTCGCACAGGGCAAACAGATTTTTGCGCTCGTCTGTCTCCCCGAACAGCGTCACCGCGCCCGCAAACATGCTCCCCGTCTGGCCGATGTCGGAAAGCCGCGTGCCGATCCAAACAAATTCTCCGTCGCGGATCTCCGCGCGCTTGATGTATTCGTTGTACACCCGCTCGGTCACGTTGATGAGCTCGCGCGCGGCGGGGTTGAAGTTGTAATCGATGCTGTACGCGTTGGACTGGTGGGATAAGTTTTCGACGATCTTGTCAAAAGCGGTTCTAAGTTTTTCTTCGGGGAAGCTGCCTTCCGCGTATCCCTTGCCGCGCAGGCTCTCCCAGGCGAGTTCGTTGGTACGCTTTGCATTTTTTTCCGTCCAGAGCCATCTGGTCAGCTCCTGGAGGAATTTGTTGATGTTCCCGCCGTAGGCTCTGCCTGCAAACACGGGCAAAATGCTCAGGTTTTCGGCAGGGGAGCCCTCGCTGCGCAGCCGCTCGCGGCGCAGAAGTTCGTTGCACAGCATCAAAAGTTCCTTGCGCACCTGGTCGTCCGCGTTGTAAAACATCTTGCTCAGCTTGTCCGTGCCGCTGAGGACGGGCGTGCAGAAATCGTCGTTGATGACGATGATAAATACGCGCGTCTTTGCGATCGCGCGGCAGGACGCCTGTTCAAAATCCACCCCGTCGTTGCACAGGGGCGCGCAGAAGGGGACAAGCTCCGCATGATTGCAGCACAGGAGATTGTAGTACAGGATCTGCGCCACGGCGCCGCCCATCGCCTTCATGCCGCGGTAGCAGATAAACACGTTTTTGTTGGGATTGTTGAGTTTTTTGTCGATCTCTTCCAGATAGAAGTTGCTCATGCTGCGGCCTCCGTATTCTTTCATATATTTTATCATATCTCCCCGCTTTTTGCAAGTTTTATCATAATATAACAAGTTTTATTTTCGTTCTTCCGTTCTGTCGTTTTTTCGCGGGAAAATCCCCTGAAAAAGATCTGTTTTTGCCCGCGAAAGAGCCGCGCTTTCTCGGGCAAAAAACGGGGAGCAGGTTTGACATTTACGGAAAAGTGTGTTACAATAAAAACATTGAAAAGATGCCTTCGGCATCGGCGCGGGAAACGCGAAGCGTGCCTGCGGAGAGATCAAAAAATGCCGCAAAAAACGGGCGGCGGAGGTTTTTTATGATTTTATGCGTCGGTGAAATTCTCGTCGATATGATCGGAACAAACAGGGACGGTTCGTTCTTTTACGAGCGCAAAGCGGGCGGCGCGCCCTTCAACGTCGCGTGCGGCGTAAAGCAGTTCGGCGCGCAGAGCGCGTTTGTCGGATGCGTCGGCGACGACATCATCGGCAACTTTCTGGAAAAGTTTGCCCGCGCCCGCGATCTGGACGTCCTGCTCCTGAAAAGGGACGAAACCCGCAACACCACGCTCGCCTTTGTCGAACTGGACGAGCAGGGCGAACGTTCTTTCTGCTTTTTCCGCAAAAACACGGCGGACTATATCCTCCCCGAGGTGGACGAGGAGACCCTCGCCAAATCGGACATCGTGCATATCGGCTCCCTCATGCTCAGCGAAAAGGAGGGCAGGGAGTACGCAGGGCGCCTCGCGCGCCGCGCGCGGGAAGCGGGCAAGCTGGTCAGTTTCGACGTCAACTTCCGCACGGACATCTTCCGCGACGAGGCGGAGGCCGTGCGCCTTTATAAAGAACAGATCGCCCTTGCCGACATCGTCAAATTCTCCGAGGACGAGGTGGATATCTTCACGAAAGAATACGTGCATTCTCTCTCGGATAAGCTCGTGTGCGTGTCCTTGGGGGCGCGCGGCAGCGAATGGCGCTTCGGCGGAAAGAGCAGCATCGTTCCCGCCATCCGCGTAAAACCCGTGGATACGACGGGCGCGGGCGACGCTTTTTATGCGGGTATGCTTGCAAAGCTGGACGGCGTTGCGCGCGAACAGTGGACGGATGAGTTTTTAAACAAGGCGTTTGCCTTTGCCAACGTCTGCGGCGCGCTCAACACGCTCGGCCGCGGTGCCATCGACAATCTTCCCACCCTCGCGCAGGTGGAGGAAAAACTGTAACAAGCGCAGTCAATTTCTTTTCGTCTGAAAGGGAATGCGCGATCGGAAACAGAGAGGGCGGCCGTGCGGCCGCCCTCTTTTCTTATTGATTGCAGCCGCCACCGCAGGTTTTGCGGGGACGTTTTTTGTAAAAGAGCGCCGCGCGGCTCGTTTGAGAGGGGAAAAACGCTCAGAAGCGACCTTTTTTGACAAGGTTATCCGTTATTTTTCGCCCGCAATGTGATAAGATGCGGAAAAAGCCCTTCGGGAGAGGATACAATGCGGTTGCGGTTCAGATACGGATATAAGACGGCGCTCGTCTACTTTGCAGTGTTTGCGGGGATGGTCCTGCTCAATTTCACCATGCGTTCCTTTGAACCTTTTTCCCTGCCCCTGTTTGCGGCGGCGCTCACGTGCGGATTTCATCCGCTGGCGCTGGCGGGAATGTACATATTGGCGGGCGGGCTGTCGCTGTTGGCGGGGTTCAATGCGTTTATCGTCTTTCTGATGCAGGGGATCTTTCTGGGCGCCGTCTTTTTTGTGTACGAGCGCACGGGCAGGTCCATGCGCGCGGAATTCGGGCTGTGGTGCGCCCTTGCGCTCCTGCCCTTTTTGTGGCGGTTCGGGGGGTACGTATATGCCGATTACGTGCAAAGCGCCCTCGTTTCGGCGGCAATTTTTCTGCTGTGCCTGCTCTTTTTGGGGGCGGGGCGCAGTTTGCTGCTGCACGCGGGCAGGCGCCGCCTGTCCCCGGAAGAACTCATCTTTCTGGCGGCAAGCGTCGCCGCGGTCGGGGTGGGGTTGTACAACTGTCTGGGGGAAAATGTCTATCAGTCTGTCGCCCTTTTCCTCATTTTGCTCTCCTGCGCACTGCTGCGCAGCGCGTCCGCCGTGTTCTGCGCGCTGGTGCTGGGCATCGCGCCCTCCGTCTGCAGGAGCGTTTCGTCCATGTCGCCCGATCTGTACCCCGTCGCGGCCTTTTCCCTTTGTGCGGCGGCGGCCCTCTTGCTGCTGCGCGCGGGCAAGCTCCCCTGCGCGCTGGGCGCCTTTTTTGCGGACGTATTGCTGCGCACTCTCTCCTGTCTTGCGGATACGGGCATGGAAGGGCTGACGCGGATGCAGTTTTATCTCACCTTGCTCGTGCCGCTCGTTCCCTGTCTGCTGTTTGCGTTCCTGCCCGAAACTCTGCTCCGCAGAGGTGCGCGGACGATCCGCCTGTACGGCGAGCGCCGCCTCACCCGCACCAGCATCGACAGGAACCGCGCGGAAGTGGGGGAGCGGTTGTTTGAAATGTCTGCGGCCTTTCGGGAGATCGAAAACGCCTTTTACTCGTTTGCCGCCGAGCAGACGTTTGCGGGGGCGCCCGCTCTGTTGGCGGAACAGGTGCGCGCGGAGGCGTGCGCAAACTGCGAAAAGCTTTCTTCCTGCGATCAGAAAACGGACGGCGGGCTTTTGCGGCTGACGGAAGTGGGCTGCGAGAAGGGGAAAGTGAGCCTGATCGACCTGCCGGGGGCGCTTTCTGCGGAATGTCCCAATCCCGCGGGGCTGCTGTTTTCCCTCAATCGGGTGCTTGCGGAATACCGTCGGGAGGCGCTGGAAGCGGAAAATGCCGCCGCCGCGCGGGAACTGTTTGCCAGACAGGCGCGCGCGGTGGCGGACCTTTTAAAAGATCTCGCCGTGCGGCAAAGTGTCCCCACGGGCGCCAACGTGCAGGCGGAGCAGGAGATCCAGGCCGCGCTGGGGAGTGCGGGAATCCCCTGCGACGAAGTGTTTGTTTTGGGGGAAATGCCCGAAATTTACCTCACCGTATGCGGAAATTATGCGCAAAAGCGCATTTGCGCCGCCCTTTCCCGCGCCATGGGAAAGGAGTTTACTCTCTCCGCGCGGCGCAACGTGTGTGCGGACAAATACGTCTACGTCCTGCGCCCCACGCCCGTGTACGATGCGGCGTTCGGCGTGGCCTCCGCCACCAAGGAAGGGGAAACCGCCTGCGGCGATACCACTTCCGTCCTGCGCATCGACGAGCGCAATTTTCTCTGCGCCCTTGCGGACGGCATGGGCAGCGGCGGGGAGGCGCGCTCCCTTTCGGACGCCGCGCTCAACCTGGTGGAAAGCCTCTTCCGCGCGGGTATGGCGGGGGAAATCGTCCTGCTCACCGTCAACAGGCTCCTGTCTTTCCGCAAAGGGGAAGGGTTCGCCTGCCTGGACGTCGCCACGGTCAATCTGGATACTGGCAGGGCGGACATCGTAAAGGCGGGTTCGCCGCTCGCCTTTCTCATCACCCGCTCCAAAGTGGAAACGCTGGAAAGCGATTCTCTGCCGCTGGGCATCCTCGAGGGGGTGCATCCCACCACCCTCACGCGCACGCTTTCGGACGGGGACGTGCTGGTTTTTCTCAGCGACGGGATCTCTTCGGCGTTCGGTTCGGGGACGGACGTCGCACAGTTTTTGAGCCAGAAGATCGCCGCCAACCCGCAGGCGCTGGCAGATTCCCTGCTTGCCGAGGCGCTCGCGCGCAGCGGCAGGGCGCAGGACGACATGACCGTGCTTGCCGTGCGCCTCTTCTCGCGCACGCCTCCGACGGGGGAGGGGAGCTGACAAGTTCTCCCGCGCAAAGGCGGGCGCCGCATGGAAAAACCGTCGGGGGAGGAAACCGATGACGACACAATTTTTGGAGGCTGTCCTCTTGCCCTATCTGGCGATCGCCGCGGCGGCGCTGCTGCTGGGCAAATACGGCGGCAGTGCGCGCGGGCTGGTTGCGCGCTGGGTGTTTGCGCTGATGCTGTTTGCAGGCATCGCAAAGCAGATCGTCGCCGTGCGCACGGGCGTGTGGCATACGATGGTGCCGCTGCATTTTTCTTCCACCTTTTACCTGACGGTGGGCTGTTCGGTGTTTGCAAAAAATTCTCTGCGCCGTGCGGGTCAAAGTCTCTTGTTTGTCAGCGGGGTTCTGATGACGGTCGTACTCTTTGTCGATCCCGTCGCCGTGCTGGGCGACCCCGCGCTCGTATTTACTTCGCACATCCGCGCTCACGGGTATTTCTTTCACATGGCCGCGGCGTTCCAGATGTTTGTGCTCCTGTTTTCGGGGGAATTGTCTTTGGGCAGGTACGATGCGCACATCTTTGCGCTGTTCGTCGCCGCCTGGTGCGCTCTCGCCATTCCCGGAGCCTTTTATTTTCGCATCAATTTCATGGGGATCCTCGTCTCCTACATCCCTTTGCTGGAACGGCTCCGCCTCGCCGCAGGCACTCCGCTCTATCTCACCGTCTGTTATTCGCTGCTCGTGTTATCGGTGTACGCATTTTTGTTTGTCTGCAAAAAGCTGTCACGTATGCCTGTTTTTCGTGCAAAAAGCGCACTCTACGGAAAGTAGAGCCTCTTTTTTGAAGAGTAGAGGGGCAGATTTAAAAAGTAGAACGCTTTTTTTCCGCAAGTGCTTGAAAACTTGCGGATTTTTTCATACAATACCATACGGAAAGAAAAAGGCGGCCCTTGTGCAAGCGTTTCACACGCGGAAAGGGCGGTTTTTTGACTGAACAGAAAAAATTCCGCCGCGCGGTGGCATTGCCCCGCGCGGCGGTCGAAAAAAGGAGAACCATATGCAGGAGTACGTACTGTGCTGCGGTTCCACCGCAGACCTGACGGCAGAGCGGCTGCGCGAGAGGAACATCGAATACATTCCCTTTCATTTCAGTCTGGACGGCAAGGAATACACGGACGATCTGGGAAAGAGCATATCCTATCCCGAATTTTACGCCGCCATGGCGCGCGGCGCGATGACGCGCACCTCGCAGACAAACACGGACGAGTTTTTGCAGGCGTTTACCCCCTGGCTGGAAGAGGGCAGGGACGTGGTGTACGTTTCCCTTTCTTCGGGAATTTCCGGGACGTACAACGCCGCCCTCCTCGCGGCGCGCACGTTAAAGGAAAAATTCCCGCAGAGGAATGTGTATATCGTCGATTCACTGGGGGCGTCTTCGGGGTACGGGCTTCTGATGGAGGAGCTCGCCGACCTGCGCGATAACGGCATGGGCGCGGAGGAACTTGCCCGCCGTGCAGAGCAGATGCGGCTGTTTGTGCATCACTGGTTTTTCTCCACCGACCTCACGTATTATGTGCGCGGTGGCAGGATCTCGCGCGCCATGGGCTGGTTCGGCACGGTGCTGCGCATCTGTCCGCTCCTGAACATGGATAACCTCGGCCGGCTGATCCCCCGCCGCAAGGTCCGCACCAAGCCGCGGGTCATCCAGGAGATCGCCCGCACCATGTGCGAGCACGCACAGGGCGGAACGGCGTATTCGGGCCGCTGTTATATTTCTCATGCGGATTGTCTGCAGGATGCGCTTGCCGTCAGGGAACAGGTGGAGGAACGCATTCCCGCACTGCGCGGCAAAGTGCAGATCTTCGACATAGGCACAACCATCGGGGCGCATACGGGCCCCGGCACCGTCGCCCTCTTCTTTTTGGGGGACGAGCGGAGAGACTGAAACCATTTTAAAAAATCCGCCTTTTTTCCCGAATATGGGAGAGGAGCGGCAGATCTCGCAGACAGGGCGCACGGGGGATCGCAAAAGAGAAAAGTCTGCGGGAAATACTTTAAACGTAAGGCGGAAAGTCCGGGAATTCCCCCGGACTTTTTTTTATTCTTTAAAACGATAAGGGAAAAATCTTTGTAAAAATAAGGGAAAACGAGGGGGCGTTTTCCGTGAATTAAAGTTTTTTAACGGAAAAATTACTTCTCCTCTTTTTATTTTGTTAATCAAATAAACATTAAAGTTAATGATTGACAAAGAAAAAAATACTTTTATAATGGAAGTACAAGGCGCTTTTCAAGGAAAGAAAGCTGTAACGTTAAAATCAGCATTAAAGAGGGAAAATGAAAAAAATTTACATAATGATGGCCTTGCTCCTGGCGCTTTTGCTGTCGGGATGCGGGGAGAAATCGGCGCCCGTTCCCGTCCCAGCACCGGAGGGAGACTATTTTGTTCAGCTGGCGCAGGAATCCGTCGATCTTCTGGCGGGGCAGGAAGATGCGTACCGAAAAACGCTTGCAAGTATGCAGGTTTTTATAATAATATGAGGAGGGGTTATGACAAAAACAAGACAAAAATGGATGTTTGTGGTCCTGCTGATCGTTTGTCTGTCTTTGTGGATCGCCGCGTGCGGAAAGCCGACGGAAACAAAGCCGACGTCGCTCAGCATCGCCAACAAAGAGGCGCTGACGGCGGAATGGCTGCTCGGTGATGCGGACAGAACGGTGGAGGTCTCTATGGAGCCCGATTCGTTCACGGCGGAAAACACGCAGATCACGGTCACGTCGGGCAACACCGCCGCGGTCACAGTGTCGGGCATGACGCTCAAAGCGGTGGGAGCGGGCACCTCCGTCATCACCGTTTCGGCGGGAGAGCTGAAGGACGAAGTCACCGTCACGGTGAAACCTGTTCTCAGCGGCGTCAGCATCACAAACAAAGAGGCGCTGACGGCGGAATGGCTGCTCGGCGGTGCGGACAGGACGGTGGAGGTCTCTCTGACGCCCGATTCGTACACAACGGAAAACACACAGGTCACCGTCACGTCGGGCAACACCGCCGCGGTCACAGTGTCGGGCATGACGCTCAAAGCGGTGGGAGCGGGCACCTCCGTCATCACCGTTTCGGCGGGAGAGCTGAAGGACGAAGTCACCGTCACGGTGAAACCTGTTCTCAGCGGCGTCAGCATCACAAACAAAGAGGCGCTGACGGCGGAATGGGTCGAAGGGGACGCGGACAGGACGGTGGAGGTCTCTCTGACGCCCGATTCCTTTACATTGGAAAATACGCAGGTCACCGTCACGTCGGCAAACCCCGATGTGGTGGAAGTATTGGGCATGACGCTCAGAGCGGTGGGAGCGGGCACCTCCGTCATCACCGTTTCGGCGGGAGACAAGAACGATACCTTTACGGTCAGCGTCGAGATCGGAGCTCCGCAGATCACGGTCGCAAAAGAGACGATCGAAGTGCTGCAGGATACGCCCGCATATCTGCTGGAAGGGGTCACGGTCAAGTCCTGCGACGGAAGCGATCTGAAAAGCTCCCTTTCGGTGGAGCTGTCCGACCCGGACAAAATGACTTACTCGGTTGAAAACCTCACCGTTTCCGAACCGGGCGCCTACACCGTGACGTTTACCGTTTCGGATCCTCGCGACGCTTCCAAGACGGCGAGTAAGACGGTGGACGTGGACGTTTACAGAAAGATCTTTACCTGGCATGACAACACCTGGACGGTCGGCAACGAGATGAGGCCGAATACGGAACAGACGGTTGCCGGCAGCAATACAGGATTTACCATTGCGCAGTTCAATCTCAGTCCTTCCACGCTCTACTATGCGGAGGCGGTGTACACCGTCGGCGATCCGCACGGCGGCCGCGTGATCGGAATGGGGCATTTTGCGGAGGGCAACACTTCCCGCTGGCTGGCGATGTGCGTGGACCGCGGGGACAGAAACCACAAAGCCAAGGATTTTGACACGACGGACGGCAAGAGCTGGGATCTCAACGAGTACGACACGTACGGCAGGTTCTGCGCCTATTCTTACCAGATCGCCAATTACAGGGGTATCCCCGACAAGGATGCGGGAGTGGTCAAGTACGCGATCGCGCGCAGCGGCGATTACTTCTATGCGTTTGTCAACGATACATACGTGTGCTGCGTCTCCCTGGAATACTACCGCGATCAGCCCACGCTTCCCGGCATTTTCGGCCACGCGATGGATACGACGGTGCTTTCCTCGATCGTCTATTTCGGCGGAGAGCAGGCGCAGCAGAAGCTGGATTCCCTGCTGGCAGACGGATCGCAGATGGGCGCGTATGTTCCCGATAACTGGGCATCCGCTTCCCTCAACGACAATCTGAAAATCAACCCTATCAGCGAAACGCGCGGCCTGAATTACGATTATACGGACGCAATGTCCGATTTCAACAACGGAATGGCGGGCCCGTACCTGTATCTGGACGGCGACTTCACTTTCTCGTGGGAATATAAAAACACGGGCATCGGGGACACGGCGAACCAGCGCCGCATGATCCTGGAAGTCAGAAACTTCCTGTACGGGGCAGAGATCGTGCAGTTCGGCGCCGACCTTGCAAACAACAAATATCTCCTCAACGTCTCCCAGAAAGAGAGCTGGTGGGAACAGACGGCGAACTTCCCCGACGAGGAAAAGGGTACGCGTTATACCATTTCGCGCCGCGTGATGGACGGCTATGACGAGTACACGATGACGGTGCAGTCCCTGGATAATCCCGAGCTGACGTTCACGCGCACCGTTCAGTGGGACGGCAAAAACAGCGCGGGAGATTTGAAGGATGATAAAGTAGGTCAGCCCGTCCTGTTTGTATGGCACAACTACTTCACGTCGGGCGAGTATTCCAACATCACCTGGAGCATCGACGACGCGCAGGCTTAACAGAAAAAAAGCCGCTTTTCCCGCCGCGGGCGGGAAAAGCGGTGAAAAATACCAGACTGTAAACAGTCCGCCGCACGCGTCGTGCTGTTCAGAAATTTATCAATAGAAGGAGTTGAAAATGAAAACTTTTTGGAAAAGGATCGTATCCGTTCTGATGTGTCTCGCTCTCGCGGCCGCACCGATCCTGATGACTGCCTGCTCACCCAAGCAGTCCGGAGGCGGAGAGGAAAAATCGGAATACACCGTCGTTTACGATCTGAACTATGAAGGTTCTACCAACAGGACGGTCACCGTCTCCGCGGGAACGCGCGCCACAAACTGGAAGCCGTCCCGTGCCGACTACGATTTTATTGCATGGTACACCGAACCCGAATGCACCACGAAATTCGATTTTTCGCAGTACATCAATGCGGACACCCATATCTATGCGAAGTGGGAAAAGCAGGCCGCGCAGTATACCGTGACTTTCGATTTCAATTACAGCGGCAAGGGTGAACCCGCCGTCGTCAAAGTGACGGAAAACGAAAAGATCGCCGAGCAGTATCTGCCCAAGAGCCCGAGGCTGGGCATGGAGATCTCCGGCTGGTTCGAGGACGCCGAATGCACGCTGGCATGGAACATGGACAGAGACGTCGTCACGGAGGACATCACTCTCTATGCCGCGTACGAAACGGATGCGAGCATTCCCCGCAATCCTGACGGCTCCATCAAGTATGAAAAGGTGGTCGTCAACTTCTGGGTCGGCTCCAACTTCGGTTACGATGCTTACCTGAAGTCCCTGGTCAACCGCTTCAACGGCGAGAACACCGGCAAGATCCGCATCGATATGACTTTCGGCGGAAATCTCGTGCAGAGCACGACGGCCCTGCGTATGCAGCAGATGCCGGGAATGAACGCAGGTTACACAGGCTATTATTCCGTAGAGGAAGTTTACGATTTTGCCGGCATCGAGTATTCCCGTTCCGATTACTTTGAACAGGCTTCCCGCGACAGCTATGTCGGCGGAAAGATGTATTCCGTACCCGTCATCATGGGTGCGCCCTTCTTCGTGTACAACAAGACGCTCATGCAGAAATATGCCGAAAACGGCGCTCTGCCCACCAATTATTCCGAACTGAGCGCGCTGCTCACCAAGGCGTACAACGGCGAGATCGGCTCCAACGCTTCTTTCAAAACCGTTCTCACCAACCGTTCCTGGACCTTCAAAGAGGCTCCCAGCTACGTCGCATTCCTCCAGAACGGCGCAGACTATTACGTGTACGAAAACGGCTCCTTCGTCAACAAGTGGAGCGATTCCGCCGTGTATGCAAACGCGGTGAAGGCGATGCAGAATACGTACGATCTGTTCGGCGAAGGCGGCGCTCTGCACGGCTCTTCCAACGGATTTGACAGCGAGTACACGGACGACAACGCCATCAACCAGGTCAAAAACGGAAACGCGCTTCTCGGTCTGGTCAACATTGCCGCCACCATCGCTCCCCGCGCAACCGACATTTCTTCTCTGGGCATTCTGCCTCTGAGCGGACTGTTCACGGACAACACGGACGCGCAGTCGCAGCAGGTCCCCGTACATACCGTCGGATTGCAGTTCTACAAGGCGAAGGACGTTTCCCTGGTCGAGCTTGCAGCCGCGGCAGAGTTCGCCGATTTTGTCAGCCGCAACTCGGCAGGCTTCGGCGAATCCGGCTGGTATCCGATGCGCAAATCGGCGGCGGAAAATACTTCCTTCACCGATTCCTCCAATGCGGTCGCCAAGATCGTTTTGCAGACGGGCGATCCCGAAAACTTCCGTTCGCTGGACGGATTTGTCAACGGCAAGAGCATCTTCAACGTCACGGCGGCGGAAAGTTACATCGTCCCCGTTCTGGAAGGTTCTGCAGAGGTCGGAAAGGCGGTAGAGGATCTCATGGCCGCCATCAACGGACAGCTGCTGTAACAGGAGGCTTATGAAAATATCCGCAAAAAAACTGGCTGCGGCACTGATGGCGGGAAGCATTGCGCTGACCGCCGTCGGCTGCGGCCCGACAGAACAAAAACCCGCACCGAAGCCCGATCTGAACAGCTGGAACGTCACATCCCCTGACGGGACGATCGACGTCCGCATCGGCATGGACAGCGCGGGTGCGCTGTACTACACGGTGCAGAAAGGGGACGTCGCGGTGGTGGACCAGTCGACGCTCGGCTTTGCGGTCGCAGAGGACGATCTGAGTTTTCTCACCTTTGAAGGAGAAAAGACAGAGCGCGTCACGGGCTCGTACGACAACATTACGGGCAAACATTCCCACGTGGAATACGATTGCAACCAAACGACCCTCACTTTCAAGGCGTGGCAGTTCTATCTGGACATCGTCATGCGCGCCTACGACGACGGTTACGCCTTCCGTTACGCCATCCGCGGCGTGGACGGCGGGGAAGGCACGCTGACCGTGGAAGAGGAAAAGACAGAGTTCGCCCTGCCGGAAAATTCCGTCGTGTGGTCGCAGCCCTATGTCACCAACAAGGCGACGGGCAAATTCTTCTCCTACGAGGAAGCGTATGTGCGCCGCAAGGCGAGCAACCTTGCGGGCAAGATCATCTCCATGCCCATGCTGTATCAGGCAGGGGAATCGGAAGTGTATTCCCTCATTACCGAATCCGAGCTCATCGGCAGCGGCTTTTACGGCTCCTTCCTGGAAGAGAGCGAGGAAAAAGAGGGGACGGGCATCTTACAGACGGTTCGCACCCCCGCGACCGCACTGGAAACGGACAACGTCGTCTCTTACCCGTTTGAGTCTCCCTGGCGCGTCGGCATCACGGGCGACATGAAGACGGTCATCGAGAGCGAATTGGTCGAAAAAGTGTACGACGATGCCGAATATTGGAAACCGGACGACTACGACAGCCTGACCGCCGAAGAACAGGCCACGTACGATTATTCGTGGGTGGAACCGGGCGTCACGGCGTGGAACTGGCTCAGATACACGGGCAGCGTCGGCCAGAACGACTGGGATCTGCAGATCAGCTATGTGGACCTCGCCGCGGAGATGGGCTGGAAATACACCATTCTGGACGGCGGCTGGAGTGCAGGAAGCACGTTCAATACGGCGGGTTTGACAAAATTCTGCGAATACGCCGCCCAAAAGGGCGTCAAAGTGCTGGTATGGTGCGATGCGCTCGTCGATTTCAGCAACGGCGTCGAAAGCCTGCTCTGTTCCAAGCTGGATCAGTGGAAGAGCTGCGGCGTGGCGGGCATCAAGATCGACTTCTTTGACGGACAAAACGCCAACGCCCCCAAATTCCAGGGCGAAGACATCGATATGATCAAATGGTACGAGACCATTTATCAGGAAACGGCGCGCAGACAGATGATCGTCAACTGCCACGGCGCCAACAAGCCCACGGGCGAACGCAGGATCTATCCCAACGTCATCAACCGCGAAGCGATCCGCGGCAACGAGATGAGGAACATAGACAGCTCCGTTACGGTCAACTCCATGTTCACGCGCGGCGTGCTCGGCTCCTGCGATTTCACGCCCGTCGTCACGCCGAGGAGCTCGGGAATGACCATGGGGCACCAGATGGCGCTCGCCGTCCTGTACGAATCGGGTACGCCCTCCATGGCCGACTATGCCGATACCTACAGGGACGAGCTGATCAATAATTTCTATAGATCCGTTCCCGCCGCGCGCGACGAGACGGTTTACCTGTGCGGATTGCCGGACGAATACTACTGTGCCGCCGTCCGCGTGGGCGACGAATGGTTTGTGGCAGGCATCAACGGAATTTTGGAAAGCCAGGCAACCATCGATTTCTCTTTCCTCGGAGAGGGAAGCTATACGGCAGAATTTTTCACCGACGCAGAAGGTGCGAAGACGGTGGAAAAACAGACAAAAACCATCACTTCCGCCACCAAGGAAACGGTTTCCATGGCGAAAAACGGCGGATTCGTGTATCATCTCACCAAAGTCTGATCTTCTTTCGTCCCCGTAAAGCGGGGCGCAAGGCAAGTGAACGGCCGCTCTCCCGCGGGTGCGGGAGAGCGGTAAAACGCCGCACATTCTGCGGAAACGCGGGGAAACGCCCCGCGGCGCGCCGCGATCGGAAACGTTGCGGCCATCAAACATTTTAAGGAGTTCCGGAATGAAAAAGAAACTTTTAAGCCTGATCTTTGCGTTCGTCTGCATCTTTGCGTTTGCGGGATGCGGCAGAGGCACAACTCCCTCCGGCGGCGACGGCTCGGGAACCATCAAAAACCCCTGGTGGACGACGGAAGGAACGCTGGAACAGGAAGACGGAAAAGTCGTCTTTGACGAAGTGGAGATCGATCTGACGACGGTCGTCAACGGCGAGGACCTCGCGGCGTTCAACCAGATCATAGCGCAGTTCAACGCAGAGTACAGGGGAAAGATCTCCGTCATCTCCACGTCCGTCAACCAAGCTAACTTTGAAACCACCGTGGCGCAGCAGATCGCCAACGATTCCAATGCGCCCGACCTCATCATGTCCCACCAGAAAGGGCATAAATCTTTTGTGGAAAACAAGCTCATCCAGCCCTTCGATGAGACGATGGAAGAGTCGGGCATCGAGATCAGCCTCAACGATTACGCGGCAGGGCTGGCGCAGTACAGCAACCTCGGATATGAAGGGTACACCTTCGGCATCCCCGCCGACGCGCAGAGCATGGTCATCTATTATAACAAGAATATGCTTGCACGGTACGGCAACAAGCTGCCCCAGACGCACGCCGAACTCATCGAGCTGTGCGACGAGGTCGCTCAGGCGGAAAACATCAAGCCGATCGCCGTCTCCACCAGCCTGGAATTCTTCCCCGATTATGTTTTCCCGACGGCCATCGTGCAGAACGGCGGATCGCTGTACAATACGGAAAACTACTACGCAAACTGGGCAAGCGATCCCGCAAATCTGCAGGCGTTCAAGGACGCGGCGCAGTCCTTGCGCGATATTTTCTACCACACCCCCGCTCTGGCTGACCTGAACAAGGGCGAATCGGAAGCTCTGAACAACTTCCTCAACGATAGGGCGCTCTTCTATTTCGGTATGCCCTGGAACCTCAATTCCCTGCTGGAAGCTTATGCGCAGGGCCACGGCAACCTCACGATGGACGCGGTCAAGGAAAACTACGTCGGTGCGGCCTCCGTTGCCAATATGTTCGCTCTGGAAAGCGGCACCGAGGACGGCAACAAGATCTTCGGGGATTCGCATTTCTTTGCCATGAGCAAGACGGTCACCGACATCAATAAGAAAGCGGCGATCTGCGAGTTTATCAAATGGTTTACGCAGACGGGTTCGGTCGGCGCCGCATGGGCGGAAGCGGGACATATCAGCGCTTCCACCATCATCGCCAACACGGCCGAATACACGGAAAACAGCGTCGTCACCGATTATATCACCCGGTTCTATCCCGACCTCAACTACTTCGTGTGCGCGGGAAATACTCCTTATTACGGCGACATGGCTACCCAGATGCGCGCCCTGTTCGTCGATCTGATGGCGGAAAGCACGGGCGCCAAGGACGAGACGGTCATCACTTCCGCGCAGGACGACCTGAACGCGATCATCGACTTTATTCTGATGTGATATGGATGCAATGACCGAAAAAAAGCGGCTTGAGATGAAACGCAGCAAGCGGCGGGAAGGTTTTCTCGCCCTTGCTCTCATCAGCCCGTATCTGGTCGTATTTCTGCTGTTTACGCTCATCCCGTTTTTGCTGGGATTTGTCTTTTCCTTCATGCGTTACAACCCGTACACGCCCGAGGAAAACAGCTTTTACGGCTTCAACAACTACATCAATATCTTTAACTTCGATCTTCCCATTTCCAAGTCGTTCTGGGAATCGTTTACCACCATGCTCGTGTTCGACGTCGTGGCGGTGCCTTGCCTGATCATCATTCCGCTTGCGCTCGCGTATTTCATCAATATGCACCCGCCCGGATATAAAATTTTCCGCGCCATCATTTTCCTGCCCAGCGTGGTTTCCATCACCATCGTCGGCATCATTTTCGGAAATATGTTTGCAAGCAACAGTTCGGGGCTCATCAACGCGTGGCTGAACACGGAGATCAAGTGGCTGGCGGGCAAGCCGTGGGCAGGGGACACCCTGCGCTGGCTGGTCATGCTCATCGCCAGTATCTGGTGGCAGACGGGCACCAACTTCGTCATCTTTTCGGGGGCGCTGCGCAACGTGCCGCAGTCCCTGTACGAGGCTTGCGAAATGGACGGCGGCAGCCGCTTCCAGCGCATTCTGTACGTCACGTTGCCGGGCATCCGTTCGGCAGTCGCCATCTGCCTGTTCAATACCCTCATCGGGTACCTCAATCTGTACGGCCAGCCCTTCGTCCTCAATGAGATCGACAACGAGTCCATTCTCGTGTCTCCCATGATGTTCATACAGAAGTATCTGTCCGGCGGACTGGTCTATGCGCGGCAGACGGGTTACATCTGCGCCTGCGCCATTATTTTCGGATTGTTCGTCATGCTGTTCAGCGTACTGGAGCGCCGCATCATGGCGGAACGCAAGCGCAAGAACGTCTATACGGAAAACTGCAAAAAATACTTTGCAAACAAACAGGCTCTGAAAGGGGAAGGAGGGGAACGGCATGAGTAAGAGAAGGCGCACCAAGTCCGAACGCACGCGTTTCCGCGAAAAGCTGATCTCCTTCATCGTCCTGCTCGTGGTCTCCGTCGTGTGGATCATTCCGCTGCTGTATATGATCGGCACTTCTTTCAAGTCCGATCTGGAATTGCAGCTGCACCCGGATACCCTTTTCCCCACGTCCTGGAGCGAGTGGACGATCGAACACTACTACGGCTTTATCGTCCGCGAAGGCAAGATCGACAATATGCCCATCTGGATGCTCAACTCCCTGTGGTCCACGCTCGCGACGGTGGGGCTGACCGTGCTGGTCGACCTCCTCACGGCGTACGCCGTGGTGTTCCTCAGGTTCAGGGGCAAGGGGACGTTCATGAAGTTTCTGCTCCTGTGGATGGCGGTGCCTTCCGTCATCGGTACCGCGCCCTCGTTTGCGCTGTACTCCTCCATCCGCAACGCCCTCGACATCACGGGCAACACGGAAACGTACATTTACATTTATTTCTGGATCATTCTTCCCGGCATCACGGGGATCTTCAATATGCTTCTCATGCGCAACTTTTTCGATTCCATCCCCAAGGACATCATCGACAGCGCAAAGAGCGACGGTGCAAGCAATTTTGCCATTTTCAGGCGGGTGGTCTGCCCGCTGGCAAAATCCACCATCATGCTCATCATTCTGTTCACGTTTACGGGCAGCTGGAACAACCTCCTCTGGCCGCAGCTGCTTCTTGCGGGCGGGGATTCGTATTGGAACACCATCACGGTCGCCCTCACGGGTTATACGGGCGGCTCGGCATGGGGCGCCAACGGCGTTGCCATGGCAACAAGCGTCTTTGCTCTCATCCCCATTTTTGTGGTGTTTGTCATTACGCAGAACAAGATGATCGACGGGCTCGCGACGACGGGCGTAAAAGGATAGGAGAACGGTATGAATACAGCAGGCGAACAGAACGCAAAGCAGGCTTTTTTGTCCTTGCAGAACCTGGAAAAAATTTATCCCAACGGCGAAAAGGCGGTGTACAACTTCAATCTCGACATCGAAAAAAACGAGTTTCTGGTCATCGTCGGGCCGTCCGGCTGCGGTAAAACGACCACGCTGCGCATGGTGGCGGGGCTGGAGGACATCTCTTCGGGGGATATTTTCCTGGAAGGGGAGCTGCTCAATTACAAGCCCTGCAAGGACAGGCGCATGGCCATCGTCTTTCAGAGCTATGCCCTGTACCCGCAGATGAAGGTGTTCGACAACATTGCCTTCCCGCTCACCATCAACCGTTACGAAGCCCCCGTGACCGACGAATGTCTGCAAAGCTGTTTCCTGCTGAGGTCGCTGATGCGGGAGACGGACGCGCAGAAGCTGTTTGAAATTTTGTGCGGCATTCTCGGCGGCAAGGGCGGCGTACGCGCAAAGGCGGAAAGCCTTGCGGAAGTGTTTTCTCTCACCTATGAATGCGCTAAGCGGCTCATCTCTCTTTGCAAAAAATACAAGAAACAGAGCGCGCAGCAGCTGCTTTCTCAGAAAGAGCAGATCTTCGCGGAATGGGAGGCGCAGATCGGTGCCTGGGAGAACGCCGAGCGCGGTGTTTTGCAGCAAAAAGGCATACACGTAGACGAAAAATTCTGCGAACTGGACGAAAACGGCGCCGTAAAAATGCAGATGCGCAAGCTCACGCCGTACGAGATCAAGGTCAAGGTGTACGAGACGGCGGATAAGCTGGATCTGACGCCTTATCTCGACAAACTGCCCAAGGAACTGTCCGGCGGACAGATGCAGCGCGTGGCGCTGGGCAGGGCGATCGTGAAAAACGTTCCCATCTTTTTGATGGACGAACCGCTTTCCAATCTCGACGCAAAATTGCGCCTGACCATGCGCAGCGAGATCGTCAAGCTGCACAACCGCATCCACGCCACCACCATCTACGTCACGCACGACCAGACGGAGGCAATGACGATGGCGTCGCGCATCGTCGTCATGTCCAAAGGCTTCGTACAGCAGATCGGCACGCCCGAAGTCATCTACAACGATCCCGCCAACATCTTTGTGGCGCGGTTTATCGGTTCGCCCTCCATGAACGTGTTCAACGCAAAATTCGAGAGGGCGTCCTCCCGTTTCCGCTTCGGAAGTTTGGAGATCGCCGCGGGCAAGGACTTTGCGCAGCGCTGCGCCGAATTTTACAAGAGAAAGGAAGCGGAGCTTTCCGCCATGCTGGACAATTTCGACGAGGCGGCGCACGAATCCATGCTCAAACTTCTCTCCGTGACGGGAGAATATGCGGAAAAGCGCCGCAAAACAGCGGAAAAAAACAGTCTGTGGGCAAACCTGAAGCGTCGGGTGGCAAAGTCCCCCACGCAGGACAGATATGCGTTTGAGCGCGAAGTCTGCGCCCGCAAACTCGAAGAAGTCCGCCGCCGTCTGGATTCCGACTGCGAACTGACGCTGGGCATCCGCCCGGAAAACCTGCACATCCGTATGCACGGGGCAGGGGAGACGGAAAAGAACGCGGTCACGGTGCGGCCCACCGTCTGCGAACTGCTGGGCGGAGAATACAATATCCATTTCGACTACAACGGCATGGGCATGGTCGGGCAGGTAGACGCCAAAAACAAAATTTCGCCGCAGGATGAGATCGACGTCCTGTTCCCGGCGGAGGACGTGTACGTATTCGACCCGATCACGGGCGACAGGATCAGATGAGCACGAAAAACGTAAGCTTGAAGGCGATCGCCGCGCAGATGAACGTTTCGATCAACACCGTCTCGCACGCGATCCGCGACATGGACGACGTCTCCGAAGCATTGAAGCTCAAGATCCGCAAAAAGGCCATCGAAATGGGGTATATGCCCAACCATGTGGCGCAGCACCTCAAAAGGGACGAAAAACCCGTGGTGGCCATCCTCGTGGATTCCTTCACAAACCTGTATTTCAACACTTTCAGCAACGAGCTGACGAAACTTCTGTACGAGCGTAAGGAGTTCGATTTCATGATCCTGTACGCGGGCCAGCTCAAATGCGAAGTCATCAAACAGTGCGTTTTGCTGCGCGTCGACCTGGTGGTCACCCACCTCGAACCGGACGCCGAAACGCTGGAATTTGCCAAACTCAACAACATTCAGATGGTTTTCGTGGGCAGCAGCCACTTCTTCAACGACGTGGACACGGTGGCGATCGACAACCAGATGGGCTGTTCGCTTGCCGCGCGCTATCTCCTCAACTTCCACGAATGCAAAAAGTTTCTGTACGCGGGCGTCAATTATTTCCTTTCCGAGGAGCGGTTCAACATTTTCCGCAGCGAATTGCAGTCGCTCAGCGACGATTGCGACGTCCGCTATTTCAACTCGGACGAGGAGGACGTGCGCGCGCTGTACACCTGCATTTCCCAGGGATACCGCAACGTGTTTTTCTACAACGACAGGCTGGCGTACGAGCTTTTGGGCAAGCTGGACAGCATCGCCATCAACATCCGACGCATCTATCCCGATCTGCATCTGGTCGGGTTCGACGGGTTGTGCGAGTGCGTCGCTGGCCTGAAACAGATCTCCACCATCAAGATCGATTTTCCCGAATTCGCGGAAAAGACGTACGAGGTCATCAAAAAGCGCCTCGAACAACCCTCGGCGCCCATGCAGCAGATCGTGCTGAAAGTCACTCTGCACCAGAGGAGGAAGGACTGACCTTCCCAAAAACTCCCGCGCGCGGGAACGGACAAGAGAAATGCAGACACAAAACGTTAAAAATTTATCCGATCTCGGCGTGATGCTGGATTGTTCGCGGGGGGCGGTGTACCGCCTTTCCGCCCTCAAACAGTTTGTGGACGAGATCGCCGAAATGGGCTATACCTCCCTGCAACTGTATTCGGAGGACGTGTACGCCGTCGCGGAGGAGCCCTATTTCGGTTACCTGCGGGGCAGATACTCCGCCGAGGAGATCCGCGAGCTGGACGCCTACGCCGCGGAAAGGGGAGTGGAACTCATTCCCTGTATCCAGACGCTGGCGCACCTGTCGGGGATTTTCCGCTGGGACGAGTACGCCTGCTGCAACGACACGGACGACATTCTGCTCGTCGGGGAAGAGCGCACCTATCAGCTTCTGGACAGGCTCTTTGCGTTCTGCGCGCAGAATTTCCGCAGCAGGAACATCAACATCGGCATGGACGAAGCGCATCGGCTGGGGCTGGGGAAATACCTGGAAAAGCACGGCCTGCGCGACAGGTTTTCCATTCTGCGCGATCACCTCATCAAGGTCTGCGCCATAGCGCAGAAATACGGCTTTCAGCCCATGATGTGGTCGGATATGTTCTTTTCGTCGGCCAATCACGGCGATTATTACGGCCCTGCCGTCCCGCCGGGTGCGGACGAACTGGGCATTCCGTCCGAGGTGAAAGTCATCTACTGGGACTATATGCGGCGCGGGTACGACAAGTACGACGCCCTTCTTAAAGGCCACCTGCAATTCGGCAGGGAAGTGGTCTTTGCGGGCGGCGCGTGGGCGTGGTTCGGCTTTGTCCCGCACAACGCTTACAGCATCGCGGCCGCAAGAGAGGCGCTCCGCGCCTGCTCGGACAACGGCGTCCGCCGCGTCTTTCTCGCCCTGTGGAAGGACGACGGGTCGGAAAGCTCCCTGTGGTCGGCGTTGCCTACCCTCTTTGTAGCGGCGGAATATTACCGCGGGAATTTTGACGACGCCGCTGTTTCCGCGGCTTTTTCCGAGCGGTTCGGCGTTACGCTGGAAGAGTTTCTCTGTGCGGAGGACGCGGACGGGCGGGGCGGGATCTGCAATCCGTCCAAATACCTGTTTTACGCCGATCCCTTTTTGGGGATCTTTGACAGGACGGTGGACGAAAAATACGCAGACGTATATAAAAAAACGGGACAAAAACTGCGCAAATTGTGCCGCGGCAGGTTTGCGGAAATGTTCCGTACGCTGGCAGACCTGTGTCGGTTTATGGAAATCAAGTATGCCCTGGGCTATCGCGTGCGCAAGGCCTATCGGGAGGGCGACAGGGCGGCTCTTGCCGCACTTTCGGAGGACTTTGCGAGGGCGGAAAGTCGCCTTCGCGCCTTTATAAAGAGTTTTACCGCGCAGTGGAGCAAGGAGTGCAAACCTTTCGGGTTTGAAAAGCACGACATCCGCCTGGGCGGATTATTGCAGCGGCTGCGCCATTGCCGCAGCAGGCTGAGAGAATACACAGAAGGGAAAACGGCTTGCATAGAAGAACTGGAAGAGGAGATCTTACCGTTCAGAAAGGGTCAAAAAGACGGGGAAGCGCTGGACTATAACAACTGGCTTTTCTCGTCCGTGATCAAGCCGGGCTTATAATGCGGCGGGCGCTTTGCCGCCGCAAGGCGGAAGCGGACTGCCCTGTCGGCAGACGCTTGCGGCGCTGTTCTGTTATCGGGAGGAGATTATGAAATTGGACTTGCCGGGCAAGAGAAGTCAGCCCGATCCCTATGTCATAAAGGCAGACGGGAAATATTATATGTATGCGACGCACGTCGAAGGGGTTCAGCTGTATGTGAGCGGCGACAAGCTTCATTGGGAGTTTGCGGGCTTTTGTTACGTGCGGGAAGGGTACAAGGAATACTGGGCGCCTGCCGCCGCGTACATCGACGGAAAATATTATCTGTACGTATCCTGTATGCCCGCCGACAGTGCGGACGATCACAGCCAGAGGCTGATCGTTGCGGTCAGCGAAACGCCGCAGGGGCCGTTTGCCTATTGCCGCGATTTGGTCCCGCCCTTTTCCATCGACGCGCACGCGGTGCAGAGCGGCGGGGAATGGTTCCTCTTTTACTCGACAAACGATTACAACGCGGCGTGTGCGGGAACGCTCGTCGTCGTGGACAAAATGCTTTCCCCCACGCAGGTGTGCGGCCATCCCAAAGCGGTGGTCCGCCCCACGATGGACGAAGAGATCTTCATGCGCGACCGCTTTGAAAAGGGAAAGGACTGGTACACCGTGGAGGGCGCCTTTTATTTCCGCAAGGGGGACTGGCATTACATCACCTATTCGGGGAACTGTTATAAAAGCCCGTATTATTACATAGGGTATGCCCGCGCCCGTACTGCGGAAACGGACCTGACAAAGATCGATTTTGTAAAATACCCGAGCGATCTGGAATATCGCCCTCTCCTTTGCAGAAACGAGAAGGAGAGCGGCACGGGCCACAACTGCATTCTGGAAGAGGACGGCAGATACTATATGTTCTATCACGGCAGGGACAATGACGCGGACGGCGAGGCGGGCGCGGAGACGCGCACCTGCCGTATGTGCGAGATCTCTGCGGAAAACGGTATCCTTACCGTGACCGCGCGCTGAAGTGCACGGCTCAGCTTTGTACAAAAATTAAGATACGTATCCATGTTTTTGCGACGAAATTACGAAAATTTTCGGCGGAACGGGTGAAAAAAAGCTTATAAAAAGAGGGACAGGCAGAAATGATATGCACCTCCAAAAGTTAGACACTTTTGGAGGTGTATATTTTTATGAGAAAAAAGGGAACAAAGAACAAAAATTATAATTTAATTAAATATTGTCCAAACTTTGGGGTTCACTTCAGAAAGCCTGTCCCTCTTTTTATAATAAAGTTTTTTATCGATGCCGCTCAGGTGGAGGAGCGGACAACGGTTTTGGAGCGTATGTAGATCAGGCGGCTGCGCTGCATGGGGTCGTTGATGCGTTCGAGCAAAATGGTGATCAGCCTCTTTCCCATCGCAATTTTGTCCACGTTGAAGGTGGTCAGGGGCGGGTTGCTCGTCTTGGTCTCCGCCACGTTGTCAAAGCCCGTCACCCGCACGTCGTCGGGTACTTTTTTCCGCATCAGGCGCAGCGCTTCCAGCAGGGAGAGGGCAATGGTATCGTTGGCGGCGATAAAGCAGTCGGGCAGGGCGGGCAGTTGCTGCAATGCGTCCCGCAGTTCCTTTGCGTTCCCGTAGGGGAAGGTATCCTTGTTCAATATGCTGTAACGCAGGTCCGCTTCCAGGCCGCAGAGAAACATCGCTTCCCGCATTCCCAAAAACCGCTCGTAAAAGGAGCGGCAGTGCCTGTAATCTCCCACAAATCCGAAGGTCTTGCATCCCTTGTTGCGGATGAGATCCATGCAAAGGTACTTCACGGCGTCGGCGCTTTCGGGCAGAATGATGTCGTAATTGCCGCGCAGGTCCTGGCTGAGCAGCGGAAAATCCAGAAACACGACGGGGTAGCCCAGGTCGGTCAGCGTGGGCAGGATGTCCGGCTCGAAAAATTCGATGCAGATGATGCCGTCGATGCGGTAATTGTTGAGGTAGTTTGCAAGCTTTGTGAAAGAAGAGGAGCTGGACAGGGTAAACTGAATGAGCTCAATGTCGTAATCGGCGAGCATGGTCTCTATCCCGCGCATGAGCACCACATAATAGTTGATGTTCAAAATCAGGCGGGAGGAGAGCACGAGAATTTTTTTGTGGGTCAGGGCAGATTCGGCGGTCGCCACCGTGCCGTAACTCTTGTATCCCATTTCCACGGCGGCGTTGAGCACCGCGTTGCGCGTGCGGACGGGCACATACTTCCCGTTCAGCGCCTTGGAAACGGTATTGCGCGACAGTTTGAGCGCGTCTGCAATGTCCTGAATGGTCACTCCTTTTTTCATGGCTTTTTACCCCCTTGGAAACAGGATAGCATACCTCCCCGCAAATGTCAAATTAAACGCGGTAAATGCACAAATTTTTCGGTCTGTTTTTTACATTTGCACAAAAAATCGCCTAAAAATTGTGCGTGTATTGACTTTTGGGGCAGAAGAATTATAATGGAGATAAAAAAAGAAAGGAGGGGGTTTTTGTATGACGGAAACGTCGGTTGCCGAAGGTGCCGCGGCGGTGGAGAGCAGCCCGTTCAGGCTTCGCATGAAAGGGTTCCGCAAGAGGCTGCGCCGCAACTGGGTGCTGCTGTGTTTTATGATCCCGGCAGTGGTCGTGACGTTTTTATTTTGCTATCTGCCCATTTACGGTGTGCTGATCGCATTCCAGGACTTTATGCCCGGAGATTCCATCTTGTCGGACACGACCATCTGGATCGGCTGGGACAATTTTGAGCGATTCTTTTCCGACTATCAGTTCTGGCCTCTGATGCTCAACACCTTTTTGCTGTGTATCATCGGTTTTGTCATCGGGTTTCCGCTTCCCATCATCGTGGCGCTGATGCTCAACGCCATGAAATCGAAGAGGGGAGCCAAAGTGTTGCAGACCATTTTCAACGCGCCGCACTTTATTTCATTGGTCGTCATGGTAGGTATGCTGTATCTGTTTTTCGGCAGGTACGGCCTGGTCAACAACATAGCCGAAGCGCTGGGAGGGGAACGGTTTTCCTATTTCCTGTCCGAAAATGCGTTCAGGCCCATGTACATTCTTTCCAGCAACTGGCAGGACTTCGGCTGGAGCGCCATCATCTACATCGCGGCGCTCTCCAACGTCGATCCCGAACAGCACGAGGCGGCGGTCATCGACGGGGCGTCCCGCTTCCAGCGCATTCTGCACATCGATTTTCCCGCCATTTCCACCATTGTCAGCGTCATGCTGATCATGTCCATCGGCGGGCTGATGGGCGTCGGTTATGAAAAGGTGCTTCTGATGCAGACGGACGGCAACCTCGCCAAGAGCGAGATCATCGCGACGTACGTCTATAAAAAGGGTCTTACGGGCGTTCCCGATCAGGGATATGCGACGGCGATCGGCCTGTTCAATTCCGTCATCAATGTGGTTCTGCTGGTCATTGCCAACACGACGTCCAAAAAGTTCTCCGAAAATTCGCTGTGGTAAGGGGGGAACGTCATGGAAAAAACTCTTGTCAGAAACAAACGCAGGGAAAGCAGGGGCGACCGCGTCTTTTACGCGGTAAACCTGGCCATTCTGCTCCTTCTCGCCGCCATCGTTCTCTATCCGCTGTATTTTATCGTCATCGCCTCCATTTCCAATGCGGACGCAGTGCTGGGCGGCAGAGTGTATCTCTACCCCGTGGACATCACCCTCGTGGGCTATTCCAAGATCATCGAGCGCACGGACGTGTGGCTGGGCTATCTCAACACCATCATCTACACCTTCCTGTCCACGGTCATCAGCCTGTTCGTCACCATTCTGGCGGGCTGGGCGCTCAGCCGCAAGTCCCTTCCCTTCCGCAAGTTCTTTATGGTGTTTTTCATCATCACCATGTTCTTCGGCGGCGGGCTCATTCCCTTTTACAATGTGGTCAGCTCGCTGGGACTTCTCGACAGTATGTGGGCGATCATCCTTCCCTCGGCGCTTTCGGCGTGGAACCTGTTCATGACCAAAACTTTCTTTGAAGTGGGCATTTCCGAAAGCATGATCGAGGCGGCGGAGATCGACGGCGCAGGTCAGGTACGTACCTTCCTTTTCGTGGTTCTGCCCCTGTCCAAGGCGATCATGGCGGTCATGGCGCTGTACTATGCGGTGGGGCAGTGGAACAGCTATTTCAACGCAATGATCTTTTTGCAGACGGAGGAAAAGTATCCTTTGCAGCTCGTCCTGCGCGAAATTCTCATCGCGTCGGAAACGACGACGGGCGGCAGCGGAGAAACCATTCTCGAACAGTACAGGCTTGCCAACCAGCTCAAATACGTCTCCGTCATCGTCTCCAGCCTTCCCGTCATCGTGCTGTACCCGTTCGTGCAGAAATACTTTGCTCAGGGCGTCATGATCGGGTCTTTGAAGTAATCAAAAAAGAAAGGGGAACGCGGCACAAGCTTGCTCGCCGCGTCCCGTTTAAAAATCAAGGAGGAAAAAATGAAACGCATTCTTACAGTCTGTATCGCGGCTGCCTTGCTTATGAGCATGAGCGCCTGCGGCGGCGGCGGGGATAACCGCGAAAACAATTCCGTGGACTCCCTCGTTTCCCAGTACGGTTATCAGTGGGAAGATACGTCTGCGCCCATTCTCAACGAACAGGGCGCCGCTGACCTCACGTTCAACGTGTATTCTTCCAAAAACGCGTCCGCACTCGACTACAACGACATGAAGATCATGCAGGATCTGTACGCGTCCACCAACGTCAAAGTGAATTGGGAAAACGTGTCCGAATCCGTCTATGCTTCGCAGAAAAACCTGATCTTCGGCAACACCAAGGACCGCCCCGACGCCATCTACCATGCGGGCATGAGCGCGGGCGAGATCATCCGCTACGCGGAGCGCAAAGTGCTCCTGCCCGTCAGCGACTATCTGGAATATATGCCCAACTTCGCCAAGATCCTGGAAGAGAGGCCGGACATCAAAAACCAGATCACCAACGTGTCGGACGGAAAGATCTATGCGCTCCCGCGCATCGAGGAAATGGGGCTTTTGCAGCACCCTAACCTTCTGTTCCTCAATAAAAACTGGACGGCCCAGGCCATCAAGGCGGGCGCCGTCAGCGGCATCTCGGAAGCCGATCTCAAAGACGGCCTTTCCCTCACCGCCGACCAGATGGAGGACATCCTCACCTATTTCAAGACCAACGACATGAACGGCAACGGCTCCAACGACGAGCGTCCCCTCAATTTCGTGTACAACAACTGGCAGGGGAACCAGTGCGACCTGTACGGAATGTTCGGCATCAACGACAACCTCGAACACCGCGTGGTCATCGACGGCACCGTGACGTACACCGTTCTGGACGATCGCTTCAAGGAAGCGACCAACTACATCTCCGGCTGGGTGGAAGACGGACTCATCGACATGGTATCTTTTGAACAGTCGCAGGATAACTTCCTCGCCAACGGCAAGGGGCTGGAAATGTACGGCGCCTTCTACTGGTGGGAGAGCGAAACGGTGGTCAGCAATCCGGAAAATTACATTGTCTGCGAACCTCTGACAGGCCCGCACGGCGATCAGACCATCTGCGTTTCCAACAACCCCGAAGTGGGCACGGGCGAACTGGTCATCTTTGCGGACTGCCCCAACGTGGAAGTGCTGCTCACCTATTTCGACCGTTACTATGCGCCCGAAGTTTCCGCGCAGATCAACTACGGCGCCATCGGCGTCGCGTTTGAAGAGGAAAAGGACGCAGACGGGATGCTCGTTCCCAAGGATCCGCCCGCAGGCGTGACGACGGACGAACTGCGCCTGCAAAACGCGCCCCTCGGCATCATCTATCTTTCCGATTACGCGTGGGAGAACGTCGTTCACATGGAACCGCGCGCCCAGCTGAGAAAGGAACGTCTGGAAAAATATGCGACGCCTTTTGTCGCCGAAAACGTGACGCCCGTTCCCAACCTGCAATTCACGCTGGAAGAGCTGAACGTTCTGAGCAACTATGAGACCAACGTCAACGATTATATCCGCACCAACCTCATCAAGTGGCTGACGCAGGGCGGGGTGAGCGATTCCGACTGGACGAGCTTCAAATCCCAGCTGACGGATAAAATCGGCATCACGCAGATCCAGAAAGTGTACCAGGACGCATACGACAGGTATGAAGCCGAACAATCGGCATAAAAAATAAACAATAAGGAGAGGAAAAATGAAAAAGATTCTTGCGATCGTCATGGCATTGCTGCTGTGCACGGCTGTGTTTGCGGCCTGCGGCGGCAAGGGCGGCGAAAATACCGCTCCTACGCTGGAAGGCGTCAAGGACACGGCAAGCGTGGAGGCGGGCAGCGAATTCGACGCCCTCGCGGGCGTTACGGCGACGGACGCCGAGGACGGAGACCTCACTTCGGCAATCGTCATCAGCTCCACGCCCGAGCTGACCTTCACAAACGGCAAAACCACGCCCTCCACGCCCGGCAACTACGAACTGACGTACGCCGTCACCGATTCGGGTGCGCTCACGACGGAGGCATACTGCACGCTGACGGTTACCCGTCAGACGCAGCAGGAGACCGAGTACCTGAATTTTGATTTCGACAACGATCTGCAGCCCGAAAGCCACGGCTGGGTGGGCAGCATCGGCGGTTCGGCGCAGGGCACGGCGGCTCTGCAGGAAGGCGCTTATGTGTTCGACGTCACCAATCCCGGCGGCGGCGACGGAGACGTCAAACTCGCCAAGGCGGACTTTGCGCTCAAAGCGGCGGATTACAAGATCAAAGTCTGGGCAAAATCCACGGCGGAAACGTATGCGCACATCCTGGCGCGCGATGAAAACGCTGAGGGCTGGAGCACGTTCGGCGGCGAATATAACGTTCGCATCGGCACAAAAATCTCCGCCCTGGAAATGAACTTCACCTCCGCAGGCGAAGGCAGCGCGGAACTGCTCATCCATATGGGCAAGATCACGCCCAACCCCAACAATCCCGACGATACCACGCCCGAAGCGTTCAAAGTGACCATCGATAAAATCGAAATTTACGAGATCACGGGCACGGAAAGTTACACGGAACTGTACGGCAATGACTTTGCCGAAGGCGTTGCCGACGTCACCGTCTCCGCGGGCGACGGCGCGGCCGCAAGCGTTGCGGAAGCGGACGGCGCGGCGCAGGTCAATATCACCCGCTATCCCAACGGCGGCGGCGTGTGGAGCATCAAGACGGACGTCCTGCTCGACGGCGTCACCATCGAAAACGGCGTCAAATACCAGTACAGCATGAAAGTCACCGCGCAGAACGCGCAGGCAGGCGAACTGCTGGTGGAAAGCAAGGCGCAGGCGGACAAAAACCGCGCAAACTTTGCAAGCATCTCCCTCGAAGCGGGCGAAACCAAGACGATCACAGGCACCTTCACTTCCGGCGTCTCCGTCTCCGACCCCGTCTTCCGTTTCCAGATCGGCAACGCGTCCGCGGGCGTCACGTCCAACACGCTGACCATCGACGACGTGTCCTTCGGCAAACTGACGGGCGACAAACAGACCGTCAAGACGACCGACCGCTTTATGGCATACGGCAGGGGATCGGAAAACGAGACCAATCCCGACTATCTGTGGGATACCTTCAACGGCACGGATGAGGACAACGAACTCGGCGTCGGCACCATCTGGACGGAGGGCGGCAGCCTGTTCTACCGCATCGACCAGGGCGGCACCACCGACTGGCACAACAAACTGTTCTTCGGCTACACGGTCAACCCGATGGTGCTGGAAGCGGACAGCTATTACACCATCCGCCTGACCGTCAAGGCAGATAAACCCGTCTCGGGCACGCTGGTTCTCAACACCTTGGGCAGCTGGGAACCCCGTCTGACGCAGGCGCTCGACATCACCACGGAAGAGCAGACCTTTGAATTCAAGACAACGGATACCTTTGTTCTGGATATGGAATTTGAACTCCTGTTCCAGTTCGGCTCCGCCGCTCTCGCCGAAATGGGCGAAGTGACGCTGGAGATCTCCGAGCTCGTCATCCTGCAGAGCAAAGTAGCTTAAAAAAATTACGGAAAAACGCCGCGGCGGTATCCGCCGCGGCGCAAACAGTGAGGCAGGGATTATGGAATACACGCTGAAACAATCGAACAACTACCTCCTAACGCACGCAGGGCACATCAATATGCAGTACCGCCCGCGTTATCACTTCGCGCCGCCCGTCGGCTGGATGAACGATCCCAACGGCGTCTGCTATTTCCGCGGCGCCATGCACGTCTTTTACCAGTACTACCCGTACGACAGCTGCTGGGGCCCCATGCACTGGGGGCACGCCTACACGCGGGACAACTGCGTGTTTCACCACTGCAAAGTGGCGCTTGCGCCCGACCGCGCGGACGAGAGCGGCTGTTTTTCGGGCGGAGCGATCGTCAATAAAGACGAGCTGGTGCTGATGTACACGAAGCACTATGAAACCGCGGACGAGAAACTGGAAACGCAGGGCATGGCATATTCGTCGGACGGCGTGCATTTTTCCAAGCGGGAGGCTCCCGTCATCGGCACGGCCGACCTTCCCGAAGGGGTAAGCAAACAGGACTTCCGCGATCCCAATCCCGTGCGCATCGGCGGCGAATATTTTATTTTCGTCGGCTCCAAAAGCGAGAGCGGCGGTGGGCTCGTCCTCGTGTATTCTTCTGCGGACGGAAAGAAATTCCGTTACAGAAACAAGATCAGCTCTCCCTATTTCGGCGAGATGGGGGAATGCCCCGACTTTTTCACGCTGGACGGCAAGGACGTGCTTCTCGTCTCGGCGGTCAACCTGAAAGAGGAGGGGGCCCGCTTCAAAGGCTGCAATTCCAGCCTGTATCTGGTGGGGAAATTCGACCCCGCGACCTGCACCTTTGAGACAGAGCATTGCGACGAGATCGACTGCGGCCACGATTTTTACGCGCCCCAGACTTGCCTGGACGGGGAGGGGCGGCGCATCATGGTCGCCTGGATGGAAATGTGGGGGAAGGAATACTTCCTGCACAAGGCGCACCACGGCTACAACGGCGCGCTCACCTATCCGCGCGTGCTCTCCGTCAGGGACGGGCTGCTGTACCAGACGCCCGCGCCGGGCGTAGAAAAGTACCGCCGCGCGGCCGACCTTTCGCAGGCGGTCTCCAAGTGCCTCGATTTCACTGCCGTCCTTTCCGAGGGCGGGTACGTCGGCATCGGCAACGCGTCGGACGGGGAGGACAGGATTCTTTTCGGCTTGCGCGGCGGCCGCCTGTACATGGATACTTCCCGCATGAAAAACGCCCCGCAGGGAGTGCGCGTCTCCAAATTCACGTACGGGCAGGAAGTGCGCGTGCGCGTGCTTTCGGACGTCTCTTCGCTGGAAGTGTTTGCGGACGGCGGAAAGGAAACCTTTACCGAACGCCACTATTTCGACAGCGAAAAGGTGTGCATCCAATCCTCGGGCGTGCGCTTTGAAGAGTGTTACGAACTGGACATCCCGCAGGAAGATTTCACGATTTTAGGGTGACGTATATTCAATTTTTGCGCAAAATCGGCAAAGGATCGCTTTGCGGAGCGGCCGTGTGCGCGGGGCGCGGCCCTGCGCAGGGGCAGCTCTTTGCCGCGCACTTTTGCAAGGAGGAAAAAAGATGATAAAGAAAAGGATGGTATTGGCGCTGGCGCTCTGTCTTGCGCTGATCGCCTCGCTGATCTCGGGCTGTGTCGGAACAGAGCAAAATCCGAATGCCGAGTACACGGTCAGCTTTTCTTATAACTATTTCACGTTCGACGAAGTCCCCGCCAGGCAGACGGTCAGATACGGCGGGAAAGTGACCAAACCCGCGGACCCCGTGCGGGAAGGCTACGAGTTTTTGGGCTGGTTTACCGACGAAGATTCCACAAAAGAGTGGGATTTCGGCAAGGACACGGTCACGGGCAGACTGGTGCTGTATGCGGGCTGGGCGGCGGACATCCGCGGCGAGATCGTCTATCCCGACGACGACAAGGATTTTTCCTCGCTCACCACGCCGGGCAGCCAGGAAGCCGCTTACGAGTACAAGACCTTTTTCCTGCCCGAAAAGGACGGGACGCGTCAGCCGTATGTGGGCGATCTGATGCCCTATTACGAGGACGGCGTCTATTACTTCTATTACCTTAAAGACGGCGGCGATTCGTACAACCATTCCGTGTATCTGGTGACGACGCGCGATTTCCTCACCTATGAGGAACAGCAGGAACCCGTCCTCGAATCTTCCAGGAGCGGCAGCGCGCAGGACAACTGGATCGGCACGGGCTCCGTCGTCAAGGTAAACGGCGCCTATTACTTTTTCTACACGGGCCACAACGGCTCCTCCGCGATGGAGTATCAGGAAAAGATCATGGTCGCCAGAAGCGACAATCTCACTTCCTTTGAAAAGGTGGCGGGCTGGGAGATCGTTCCCGACCCCGACCTCGGCCAGAAGCGCGATTTCCGCGACCCGCAGGCGTATTACGATGAAAGCACGGGCAAGATCGTGCTCACGGTCACCGCAAGCAAGAGCGGCGTCGCCCGCGTGATCAAATACACGCTGAATGCCGATCTGACGGGCGCCACTTACGACGGCGTCATCTATACCAACCAGTCGGGCGGATTTTTCAACCTCGAATGTACGGATACCTTCCGCATCGGGGACAAGTGGTACCTCACCTATTCCGCGCAGGACGATACCCTGTGGTATGCGGTCGCGGACAACAGGTACGGGCCGTACCAGCCCGCAAAGCGCATCGACGGAAAGCTGTTCTATGCCGCAAAGCACGTAGAGGACGGCGAAAACAGCTACATGGTCGGCTGGGGACGCCGCTCGGGCTCTCCTTCCTCCACGCAGGAAGTTTCCGCGTGGGCGGGTAACGTCGTTGTGCAGAAAATTTCCGTGACGGAGAGCGGGGACCTGCTTCTGGAACCCCTCGATTGTATGGAAGAACTGTTCGTCAACCGCCGCGCGCTCCTGGTGGAAGGGACCACGGCAAAAGTGGAAGCAGGGGGAGAGATCGTCTATCAGGACGTGTTCAACTGCTACGAAAGGTTCATGATGCAGGGCGATTTCACTTTCAGCGGAGAGGGTTCGTTCGGCTTTGCGTTCGATTACAACGGCAGTGCGGAAAAATACAAGATGATCCGCTTCCGTCCTGACAGAAACGTGGTGGAACTCGTCTTTAACGAAGGGAGCACGGCCATCACCGAAACGGCGCTTTCGCTGGGCGCGGGGAGGGATTATTCCTTCACCTACATCCAGGAAGGCTCTGTGGGCGTGCTGTACATCCGCGGCGCCTGCTCGCTGACCGTTCGCCTCTACGGCTGCAGCGGCAAACCCATCAAACTGTTTGCGGAAAATAACAGCGTCAAATTTACCGCGCTCAGGCAATACACCGACTGAGCATCTTAAAAAACAGCGGAGCGTATAAAAATGACGCTCCGCTGTTTTTCGGTAAGGCAGGCGGAAGCTACGGAAAAAATCGGGCCTCCCGCCTGCTTTCGGTTTTCCCTATGGAAGGCGTTCTGTACAAAAAACGCACGCACGTCATCTTGCTTTTGTGACGATTTTGCGCGCATTTTTGCCGCGCGGGCGGCGCAGATACGCGCAAAAGAAAGGGGAAAAGTATGCAATTTACGGCGAGGGCCGTCCGCATATCGCGGACGGCCCTCGCTTTTGTAAAACCTGCACGGTTGTAAAGAGTCATGTTTGAAAAACCTGTTACGGTTGTAAAATGTCAGGTCTGAAAAAACCTGTCACGGTTTTTCCGCGCCGTTCATCGGCACGGCAAGTTTGCGGGAGTAAACGCAAAGGCGCGCTGTTTCAGAATATTTCCCTTGTTGTCATACGAATACAGCCACGTCTTTTTGAATGTTTTGTTATCCTCGCGAATCAGACGGTTCAATGCGTCGTACTTGTACCATACCACGGGCTCGCCGTTCTCGTCGATTCGGCAGATATTGCCCATATTATCGTACTTGTACTTTACGCTTTCCGTGATCGGGAATTTATCTCCGCTCTTTTTACCGAAATACACCGCACTCGGCATGCTTGTTGCATGGTCGCCTACCTTCCGGTAATAGATATACTCCGCCGCAAGTTTGGCATTGTCCTTCCATACCTCGCGCCCTGCGTTCCTGCCCAGTTTATCCGTCTGCGGGCTGAACTTATACGCTCCCGTCGTGATGCTCTCCAACTCGCGCGCGGCATTGCTCTTATACGCATATGTATACGTCCTGGTTGCCGCTCCGCTCTGCGTTACGCTCGACACCTTGCCGTATTTATCGTACGCATACGCTTCCGTATATTCTGACGTTTCTCCCGCTTTGCGCGTGTAACCCGTCAGCCGGTCATAGGTGTCGTTATAGGTATAGCTCTCCGTCTTTCCGCTCACTCCGTCCGTTACCGACGTCGTTTCTTCCTTCGCATTGTACGCATAGTCTATGTTTTTGCCCGCCGGCGTCGTACAAGTGCATAAACTTGCTACTACTGAGGAAGGCAGAGTGGCTTAAGCCACTCTGCCTTCCTAGTACATCATTATTTAATTTTGCTTTATTTCAATAATCTCAAGGTTAATTTGAGGATTATACTTTTTTAACAAACTTTCAATTTCAATTCCCAATACCGCGTACATCTCGTCTGTTATATAAAAGTGTCCTCTAAAACCACCTTGTAAAATTATTTCAAGAATTTTCTTTCGGTATGCAACGTCTATATAAATATTAGACCATTCATTCTCAAAAAGACTATTCATATGAAAAGAATTACTCAATGTTTTTTTGTCGTCAATGATAATTCTTTCATAAAGAAGATACAACCCACAATTTGATTTTTTTTATTATGAAATTCATATATACCAAATCTCGTTTCAAACATATATTTGGTAATGAATACTATAGGAATATTAGCATATTTTACCGTTTGTAATATAAAATATTTCCGGAATTTCAAATTGCAATTATTCAATTTGACAAAATTACTTTTATGAACAGAAAAAAGGAAAAGAATTCCGAAAAAACATAGCAACAAAATATATGCTGTCAAATTTACCGAATAAATCAAACCAACTACTAATACAATTACAAAAACAGCAAATATAATTACACTAAAAATACAACGGCCAATGCTTAATTTACTCCTAGAAAATATCAATGGGATTCCTCCATGAAAAATAATTTGACAACGCATCAAGGATTGCACCAAAAAATCCTTTAAGGATTTCAGCAAAGCCTTTAGTTAAAGGAACACCTGCTACCCCGTTAAGAACAGAGCCACCAATAGTATCGCCAATTGCAGAATTTATCATCTTACCTAACCCAGCTGTAAAAATTGATGCTATACCACTATAAATAGCTGAATTCAACGCACCTTCTAAAATTTCTGTATTACTAAGCCGATTATTCCCTAAAGCTCTATCAGTAAACTGAGTTACTATTGACCCTGCAAATGAACCAATAGCACCTCCTCCTACCGTTCCCAAAAATGGCGCAAATATTGCTCCAATAGATTGAATAGCACCGCTTACAACCCCACCAAGCCAGCCCGCCATAAACGAGCCTCCTTGCGCCTCATTAACAAATCCACCAACTAATCCCCCTAGTGCTGCACCAAAAGCAATTCCTGCTATAACTGCCCCTGCGCCTCCAGTAAAAATAGTTACAGCTACGAGAGATACTCCAACTGCAATAAACGCAAGAGCCTTAAACAACCAATCCCACCAAGCATTGCCGTTTTCGTCAACGCGCATCACGGGGTTATTGCCGCAATAGGCGTAGAGGTTAAGGCCGTTTATCGTTTCGGGGGCAAGATAGGAGATATCGTCAATGGTGATGAATCTGCCGGTTTCGGGGTCGTAGTAGCGGGATTTCAGGTAGTACAGGCCCGTTTCTTCGTCATAATAGTACCCACGGTAGCGGAACGGGTTCTTTGCGCCGATGCCCGTCTCTTCCTCCTTGTCGCTCTTGCCGAACGCACTGTACGCATACTCGTACACCAGCTCCCCGCTTTCGTTTATGATACCTATGATATCCCCGAACAGGTTCTTCCGGTACAGATAATTCCCGTTTGCAATCTCCGTGCTGCCGCTCAATGTAAAGCCTATTACTCCCTCCGTGCCGTAAACAAACGTCAGCACTTCGCTACCCGTGATCTGCCGCAGCAGCTTCCCGTTTTCGTAGATATAGCTCGTTGTTTCCGTCGGCGACTGCGCTGTTGCCGGCTCATATATCTTTTTCGCTTTCCGCAATCCGAATACGTCGTATTCGTATTCGATTTTATTCGTCCCGTCCGCTATACTTGCAAGCTGCCGTCCTTTTTTCCCATGTACACGTCAGCCCTTTGTATGTTGTGGGATTGCCCATTCCGTCATACGAAATCGTTTCCGTTCCGTACTGCACCAACCGGTCGCTGCCTTCTTTATATCTGTATTCCGTTACCTCCCCGTCTATGCTCTTCGTCAGGATATTTCCGTTGTTATCATAAGTATAACACACCTCCTTATTTTTGTAAAGGTCTTTTTCCGAAATTATCCTGTTCAGTTTATCGTATGTATACTTATATCTCTGCTTCCCGTTTTCGTTTACCGAGATGATGTTCCCCGTCTCGTCGGACAACGTGCCGCTCACCGAGCACGAAAGGTTTTCTTCTCCCGGGCTCATCGTAACGCCCAAGGGCAAAAAGGTGCTGGATTTCGGGCAGAACATCGCGGGATACGTGCAGTTTACCCTGCGCGCCGCGGCGGGGCGCAAACTCAAACTTCGCTTCGGAGAACTGCTGGACGATCGGGGAGAATTCACGCAGAAAAACATCCAGTGCGCCAACAAAAAGCGCACCAAGGTGACGCCCTTGCAGCAGATCCTGTACACCTGCAGGGAGGGCGTCAACGAATATAAGACCAAGTTTGCCATTTTCGGATTCCGCTATGTCCTCGTGGAAGGGGATGCGGATTGGAAAGCGGAGGATTTCACGGCCATCGCCGTGTATTCGGACATGGAGCAGACGCTTTCCTTTTCCTGTTCGCACCCGCTCATCGCGCAGTTTGTCAAAAACACGCTGTGGTCGGCAAAGAACAACCACGCAGACGTTCCCACCGATTGCCCGACGCGCGAACGGCACGGCTGGACGGGCGACGCGCAGATCTTTGTCAACACGGCGACCTATCTGTTCGGTTACGGAGCGTTTGCGCGCAAGTACATTGCGGATATGCGGGACGGTCAGCACAGAAACGGCTGTTACCGCCAGATCTCCCCGAAGGGGGGCGTGGATTTTTACATGAACAACATGGACGGTTCGGCGGGCTGGTCGGATGCGGGCGTGCTCATCCCGTACAGGCTGTGGACGCAGTACGGCGACGATCGCATTTTGCGCGAACATTACGAGTCCATGAAAAAGTACGCGCTGTTCAAAATCAGGACGCTGGGAAAGTGGTAACTCACCGCTCTGCCGACGGGCGTGGGATTCAGGTACAGGAAATACATCTCCAATTACGGGCAGTCGTACGGAGAATGGGCGGAACCTGCGGACGTCAACGCCTTCCGCATTTCCGATTTCATCTGCCCGCACCCCGAGGAAACGACGGCTTACATCGTCTCCCTGCTCGGACACATGGTAAAGATCGCCGCCGTGCTCGGAAAAAGCGAGGACGAAAAGCTGTACAAAAAGTATGCCGAGCGGGCAAAACTCGGCTATCAGAAGCTTGTCGGAACAAAAAAATTCTCTCTGGATACCGACCGTCAGGCCAAACTCGTGCGGCCGCTGTATATGCGGCTTTTGACCGAAAAACAGACTACGTATGCCAAAAATCGGCTCATAAAGGCGCTGGACAACTACGGCTGGCGGCTGGGAACGGGCTTCTTGTCTACGCCGTTTATTCTCTATGTCCTTGAAGAGATGGACACGGAATTTGCCTACCGTCTTTTGGAAAACGAGCAAATGCCCGGATGGCTGTTCATGCCGAAAACGGGCGCCGACACCGTGTGGGAAAGCTGGGAAGGCCCGAAGGCACAGGGCGGCGTCGCCTCTCTCGATCACTATTCCAAAGGGGCGGTGTGCGAATGGCTGTTCTCCGAAATGTGCGGCATACGCGTGGACGGGGAAAACCGTTTTGTGCTCGCGCCCAAACCGGGCGGCAGCGTCACTTCCGCGCGGGCGGAATATCGCAGCATTTACGGGAAAATTTCCTGCGGCTGGGAGCGGCTGCAAAACGCGGTGCGGTTTTCGGTTTCCGTCCCGTCCAACACGACGGCAACGTTTATTTTCCGCGGCGAACGCAAACAGCTTGCGCCGGGGGAGTATGTCTTTGAGGAACAGACAAAGCAGTAAAGGATTTTGCGGCTTTTCGGTCTGTAAAAGCGGTTATGTTTCAATGGCAAAGGAAGAGGTTTATCCTGCGGATTAACCTCTTCCTTTTTTACGGTGGCGCAGAACGAGATTCTCTGATTTTTCAGATTATTACATAAATAATGTTGTAAAAAGAGATATAATCAAGATTCGGGGGATAAAATCCTGTCTGTCGGGCGCTGCAGACGTCGTATCAAGGACAAGAGCACGATTTTTGTAGGAAAGAAACAAAACGGTCGCGGAAAATAAAAAAGAAACGTTGTAGGAAAATCGGGTAAATTCGCTTTGGTTTCCGCGGCGGCGGTCAGAAGAGCGGTTTCACGTTTTTTGCGTATAGCAGCAGAAGAAGCTGTGAGATGTTCTGTCGAAGAAGAGGAAGGGATCCCCCCCCCAGGGGCGTTGAGCGGATCCCAAGAGCGTGCAAGCCATTGTGCGGCCTGTCGGTACGGCAAGCGGGAAATGCTTTAAAGGAGAGAAAAATTTTCAGCATTTTATTGCGAAACGTGAAATTATATGATAAAATAAATTCAGCGTGAGTTTGTAGCTTTTCAAGGAATCGGGAAAGATGTTGTGTGAGGATATGGAAAAACTGAACAGGGACGGGTTCGGGGAGCTACGGGTGCGGAGATGCGGCAAAATGCGGCGGAAAGGCCGTACAACGGAGTGGATTCGGACGACCGTTCAGAGAGAAAGCCGAAGCAAAAATGCTTCGGCTTTGTGAAATCGGAAAAAAAGGACGAGTAAAACTTCGCTTTGTATCAGGTTGCCGGAAACACTTGCAGCAGGGACATCGTTTCCGTTTCCGAAGAAAGAGGAAGTGAAAATATTTGCGGAAAAATATCGTGTCTTTAGAGACAGGAAAATTTCGGCAGGAGAGTTTCTCAGGGTAAACCGAGCTTTTTTTGGGGGCTGTTTTATGGAATTGCAAAATCTTATCGGGAATATTATAAAAAACAATAAAACGGAGCTGTTTGCAGATCCGATAGCTTTTCTGGATACGGTCCGCAAAGAGTGCAGGAGCGAACAGGATGCCATCAAGTATATTCAGCTGAAAGTACTGCTCTGTTTGAACGGAAAGTTTATCCAATCTCTCTACCTTTCGGTAAAAGACGGCTCTTATTGCAATGTCATCGAAAGTTTGTCTGCCTTTTATGACGCGCAAAATATTTCTCCCCGCGTCTATGCGTACTTTATTTACGTTGTCCTGAAAGGTTGCGGCGTGGCGGCGGACAGAGCGGAGTGGTTCGATCCGCTGCAAGATACTCTGGATGAAAGGAGCGTGCCGAAAGAAAATAAGACTTTCGGAGTGGGCGCATATGCGGAAGATCTGTCCGAGTTTTGCGCAGGGGAAAGGAGCGATTCTTTAAAAAAGTTTACGGGGCGCAGGGCCTTGGTCACTGTTCCCTGCGGATACAGGACGATCGAAAAGGGCGCTTTTGCGCACCATCGGGAGATCCGATGGCTCACCGTACCGGATACCGTTGTCTGCATTCAGGAGGAAGCGTTCGGGGACTGCGGAGAACTGGAAACAGTCGTCCTTTCTTCATCTCTTTCGGAAATTCCGGACAAGTGCTTTTATGATGCAGGAAAACTGGCTCTTGTCATTGCTCCCAACGTCAGATCTGTAGGGCAGAAGGCGTTTTACAGGAGCGGCATTTCCAACTACAAAAAGATAGGGGGCGGTCCCGAAAAAATAGGGGCGTTTGCATTTTTCGGGTGCAAAAAGCTGAAAAATATCGATCTGAGCAGGTGCAGATCGGCAGAGCGAGGCGCTTTTTCGGAATGCACGGAGATCAGAACGTTGAAGCTGAACGACGGCATCCGTATGGAAGCGGGACTTCTTTCCCTCTTTTCCAAGGATGCGGCATCTTTCCGATCTTGCGGGTATCATCTGGAAGAGATCACATACGTCTGTGAACGGGGAGAGATCCCTGCGGCATTGTTTGCGGGACTTGGTTGCGTCAGAAAGATCACCGTTGAGGGAAAGGTCAAAAAAATCGGGGAAAGAGCTTTTGCGGACTGTTCCGCGCTGAGTGAGCTCTGTATGGATTTTGTCGGGCAGGAGATCCCGCACGGAGCGTTCCTCAATTGCGGAAGCATGGTCCGCTTCCCGGATTTCCCGATGGTCGGAAAAATCGGCAATTCCGCCTTTGCGGGCTGTTCTTCCCTGAAAACGCTGTGTTTCGGGACAACTGTCCGTACGGTCGGGGAAGGTGCTTTTTCGGGCTGCGCGCAGTTGCAGAACCCCGGCCTGTCTTTCGAGAGCGGCGAGATCGCCGCGGAATGCTTCAGCGGCTGTTCTTCTCTGAAAGAGATCTCCCTGGAAAAGGTCAGGATCATCGGGCGCGGGGCATTTGCAGGCTGTGCGTTCGGCAGGGGATTGTCCCTTTCGGCCGCAACGGAATTTGTAGGGGAAGGCGCTTTTCGGAATGCCGAGATCGGAGGAGTTTTGGAACTCCCTTGCCGTGCCGCGTTCGGCAAGCTGGCTTTTGAGGGAGTCAGGGGGGTGCGGGATCTCGTCTTGCACTCCGCATCTCTCCGTGACAGGGAAGGAAGATCCCTGCAGATATACGAGCTGTTCGCGGAGAACATGGAAACGTTCAACAGCCGTTACGAGGGGATGCAAAACGTCAAAATTTCCGCAGACGGAATCGGCGACGGGGCGTTTATGGGCTGGAAGAACCTCAAAAAAGTACTCGTTGCCGCCCCGATCGACAGGATCGGAAAAAATGCGTTCAGAAACTGTACGTCGCTGGAAGGCGTAAAGATCAATGCCGATCAAGTGCAGATCGGGGAATCCGCTTTTGCAGGCTGTGCGTCGCTGCGGCGGCTGAAAACCTCTGTCAAAAGCGAAAAAGAGAGAGATCTTGACCTGTCGGGAGTACAGTTTATCGGCCGCCTTGCATTTGAAGGCTGTCCCTTTGAAAGTATTTTCATCCCCGCTTCCTGTAAAGCGGAACAGGAGGCGTTTGCCTCCTGCGTACAGCTGAAAGAGATCGGTATCGATTGCAGCACGGGGGAAGTTCCCAAGCCGCCTTATTTTTATTTCGCAAAGGACAAGGAGGAGTTCAACACCCGATTTGAGGGGTGCCGCAAGGCTGTTTATTACAATTTCCGCTCCGTTCCGGAAGGGTTTTTTGAAGGGTTCAGAAATTTACGGGAGATCGGTTTTGTCGGAAACGTCGAACAGATCGGCCGCGCGGCTTTTTCCGCATTGCCGTCTCTGGAACAGGTCAGCGGATGTTATATCGGGACGTCGCTGCCGGAATCATCCTTTGAAAACTGCGCCAACCTTGTCGGAATCTTCGCCGCGGAAAAGGTGAAAGAAATAGGTCCGCGTGCCTTTAAAGGCTGCACATCTCTGACAGCTCTCTCTTTCGGGACCGTCGGAGAACTCGGCGATTCCGCTTTTGCCGAATGCTCCTCTTTAAGCAGGATCGAGGGGAATTTTATCTGCCGTTCGGTCGGGGCGTATGCCTTTTCCGGATGCAGAAAGCTTGAGGATTTTTCCTTCCTTTCCGATGTCCGCGAAGCGGGCGCGTATGCCTTTGAAAATTCTTCGATCGGCGCCTTTCCAAAAACTCTCGGGTATATTGCGCGCGGCGCATTCAAAAACGTCAGTTTGGGCAGCGTCGTTACAATTCCTGCCGGGGTCCGCTTTGAAAAGGGCGCTCTGGAGGGGATCGCCGATTTTAAAACGCTCGTGTTGGAAGAGAAATGCGTCACAGACCGTGCGGGGGAGGATTTCCCCCTGTATCAGCTTTTTGACGATTCTTTGGCCGCGTTCAATGAAAAATATTTTCAGCTTGTCAACGTCAAAATCAAAAAAGGTCTGGCGGCGGAACAATTCCGCGGCTGGAAAAAGATCCGCAAAGTGCTCATAGAATCGGGCGGCGGGACGGAAATCCCCGTTTCCTGCTTTGACGGATGTGAAAGCCTGGAAGGGGTCAAGGTCGCGGGGCCGCTGCTCGGAATAGAACGTTTTGCGTTCAGAAACTGCAATATGCTCAAACGCCTGAAAACGGGCGGGGCGGAGGAAGATGCGGATGTTTCCCTTCGTCAAACGCAAAACATCGCGGAAAATGCCTTTGAAAACTGTCATTCCGTCCGTACGATCTCATTTACGCTGAAAAGCGTTTCGGACGGCGCGTTCCGCGGCTGCGACGGGGCAGAGACGGTAAAAGTATGGCTGGACGAACCGGAAAAATGGATGGGAAGAAGAATCTGTTCCGTCTTTGCGGAAGAAAAAGATTTTGGGGCCGCGTATCCGAATCTGAAGAACGTAGAGGCGGAAAATGTGCAAATTCTGCCTTCCGGCCTGTTTTCCGGCTGCAAAAACGTCAGGCAGATCGTCTGCAACGGAAGGACGGAACAACTCGGCCCCGCAGCTTTTCAAGGCTGTTCGATGCTGGAAACGCTGCGCCTGGATTTTACGGGAAAGGAACTGCCTGCGCACTGCTTTGAGGATTGCGGCGCGCTGTCCGGCGCAATGCGATTTGAAGATGTAGAAAAGATAGGCGAAGCCGCCTTTAAAAATTGCGGCAGGGTCACCGAGATCGTTTTCCCCTCACAGGTGAATGTGCTGGGCGAAGAATGTTTTATGAACTGCAAAAATCTGCACTCCCTGCAGATGGAGTTTACGGGAACCGAACTACCTGCAAACTGTTTTGCCCAATGCAGGGCGCTATCCTGTCCTCCCGAGTTGAGGAATACGGAGGAGATCCATGCGCAGGCATTTGCGGGCTGCGATGCGATCGTTCACCTCTGTATCGGGGCAGTGAAAGAAGGTCGCCTCGAAACTTTATTTCAGGATTCCTTTCAAAAGATCAGGTCTGTCGAATATGTGTCCCCTTACATTCCCGATAACTTTTTCAAGGGAATGACCGCTCTCGAAAAGATAGTGTTCAGGAAGCGGATCGTCAGGATCGGGAACGGCGCTTTTTACGGCACAAAGTCGTTGAAAGAAGTCGGAAATCTTGAGGGTGCGGAAAGTGTAGGCAGATATGCTTTTGCTCACAGCGGGATCGAAAAGATCAGGTTTACAGACGCTCTGAAACAGATCGGGGTGGGAGCGCTGGCGGGATGCAACTGCCTGCAGACAGCGGAAATGCCCGCGTGCTTCGATCGTTTCGGAAGCCTTTTCGATTGGAAACAAGGGCCCGGAACAAAAGAGATTGTTCAGAAGCATTCGGACAGAGAGAAAAAATATTATCTTCCCTCCTCCCTGCGCAAGGTCATCATCGCGGGCGGGCAGCTTTCGGAAGGGGCTTTCAGCGGGGTCGGGTGCGACGTTGAAGTGCGCTTCGCGCCGCAGGAGATCCCGAACGATGCGTTTTACGGATTCAGGGGGCGTCTGGACATCGACGTCTCGCAGGTCCGCACGGTCGGGGAAAACGCTTTCGGCCACGTAAAATTCGGGGATCAAAGCATGGAACTGTCCGCCGTCGTTTCGATAGGCCGCTGTGCCTTTGAAGGTGCGCAAATGAAGGCTTTGGCGTTGGGAAAGGAGATCCGAAGCATTGCGGAGGATGCCTTTGCCCGCGCGGAGATCGAAAAGCTGCAGATTTCGGAAAACGAGTTTTACACTGCGGAAAATTCTCTGCTTGTCGCCGAAAAAAGCGGCAAGCTCCTGTATGCGGGCAAGGGGATCTCGGGAGAGGTTTCTCTCGGCGGCCGCGTGACAGAGATACAGGCGCACGCATTCGGAGACTGTAAAGGCCTTACCTGTATCCGCGTCGGGGATGCCGTGCAGATCGGAGAAAGAGCCTTTGAAAATTGCAGCGGACTGCTCTCTCTCGTCATTTCGGAGAAAACGCAGAAGATGGGCAGGGGCGTCTGCGAGGGTTGCGGAAACATTGTCTATCTCGAACTTCCTTTTTTGGGAGAAAGTGCAGACATACCGTATGCGCTGGATTACGTTTTCGGAGAAACGGGAGCGGGTAAACGGGCAGACGTCGCAGTCAGGGGCGGAAAGATCGCGCAGGGCGTCTTCCGTACAAATAAAAAGGCGGAATACGGGAAAATCGATCTTTCGCATACCGATTGCGAAGAGCTTTGCGAAGATTCTTTCCGCAATGCGGACATCGGAGAGCTGATCCTGCCCGATTCGCTGAAAACTGTACGGGAGGGCGCTTTCGGTGCGACAGTCGCAGACCGCGTTCTCTTTGCGGGGACAGATCCCCTCGGCAATATAGCGGTCACAGAGGATTGTATTTATTCCGCGGATACGTTGGTTTACAGATTTAAAAACTGCGACCTGCTGAATATCCGCGGAGGGACGAAACGGATCGGTAAGGATGCGTTTGATGTCAATGCGCGGGCGGGGAAACTTGTCCTTGCCGACGCGGAGATGCTCAGCGGCGAAAACCTTGCCGCCGTAAACGCCCTGGAGGGAGTTTCCGTGCTGGAAGTTTGGGCGGAGGTATCCGTGCCTTTCCGTGAGCTGTTCAAAACTTTCTGCCGCGGCCTTACTTCTGTCACATACGGCGGAAGCGATTCCTGTGACGGTATGTTCGGCGGGCTGGAGAGTCTGACGGAACTTCTGTCGCCGAATATCAGAGTCCTCAAAAACGGTTCTTTCGGGGGCTGCGGCAAACTGACGTTTCTGCCGTCCTTCCGAAAGTTGGAGGTCATAGAAAAGGGCGCGTTTGACGGAATGCCCGAAATCAGCCTTCTGTATATCCCGGAAACCATTCAGACGATCGATCCCGAGGTGTTTGACGATGTGTCCGTCGGGCATCTCGTTGTCGGGGACAACCAAAACTATCGCTGCGAAGGCGGTATTCTTACCGACAGGCGGCGGACGGTCCTGTATGCGGAAAAAGAGATCAAAGGGAACGTCTGCCTCGACGGGGCGTCGGAGATCCGCAAGTCTGCATTCAAAAATTGCAGATCTCTGACGGGCGTAAAGGCGGATGTGCTCCTTGCGATCGGCGACAATGCCTTTGAAGGCTGCAAAAAACTCAGTTCTTTCGAGGTCATGGATTGCAAAAAAATAGGTCGGGAGGTGCTGCACGGGTGCAGGGCGCTCTCCGCTTTGCGGCTTCCTTACATCGGGCCTTCCGAAGACGTCGGCCGCAATATTCTCTATTTGTTTTCCCCCGATGAGGCTGTCAAAGCCGGGCAAATGCCCGCAGAGTCCGACATTGCGAAATATCTGCCGCCCGCGCTCAGGAAGGTAACGCTTTATCGGCAGAAGGTGATCGACGGAACGTTCAGCGGGTGCGCAAAGCTCTCCGAGATCAAACTGTCGGAGCGGACGCAGGAGATAAGTTCCATGTCTTTCAGCAAGTGTATCGGCCTGAAATATCTGGTCATTCCCGATTCCGTACAGATGATCGGCAATTTTGCGTTTGCGGGCTGCGATTACGGCCTTGTAACGGAGCTTGCCGATAAGAAGCAGGAGGCGATGTTCTCCAAAAAATGGGACGTCATCAAAAACGGATTCCTCGGCTTAGGTACCAAAAGAGTAAAGGTGAAATACAGGAGATGACTTTATGGAACAGAATTACGCGCAGTTCGACCTGATCGTTTTTCTCGATTACAGGTCTTTGGCGGAGGCAGATCTTTCCTTTCTTGACGGGATCGATGATTCAAAGACGAAAGTCAGGGTCATGACAAGGGAGGTCGCCCTGTTCAACGATCGTTATAAGAACATGGCGGATGCGGAAAAGAAAAAAGTTTTCAAAGAGAAAAAGGTGGACCTGCTGAACAGGCTCATCGGCGAAAACAAGCTCAGGTTTCTGGGCGCGGCAGACGAGCAGGATCCCGAGTATCGTCTTCTGGCGATCCTGGTCGGGAAGTATTATCGGCAAAACGTTTTGCTCATCACAAACGATGCGGAAAAGGCAAAACCGTTTTTGCCGCTGATCCCCGTTTACGAGGTGTTCGGGCAGGTGCTGAAAATTATTTCTCTGACGGATACCGCAACGGAGTACGCATTTGAAGACAGCCGCAAAGCCTTGGCAAAAATGTCGGCAGCGGGGGAGAGCGCGCCGTCCGCAACGGACGCTGCGGAACCCGCAAAAGAGGAAGAAGACCGCACCGCAGAGGCGCGGGAAGAGCAGAACGCCGAAACCGCGGGGCAGGACGATGCGGAAAAAAACGATCCTGACGGCGAAGAAGGCGGAAAAGCGGAAACTTTGGAACCGTCCGGAAGCAGAGAGGATCAGCCCGACGACGAATTTGATTTTTAAAGGAGGGATTTATGAGCAATTCTTATCTCGGCGATGATGATTTGATTTTCAACACTTCATCGAGAATACCTGTGTGTCTTTGTATCGATACGAGCGGCTCGATGGATCAGTACGACGATACGGATACGAGCCGGATCGAACGCGTGAAAAAGGGCGTCGCTCAGTTTTATGCGGAATTGCGGGAGAACGATCTTACAAAATATTCCGCGGAAGTTGCGATCGTGGGGTTCAGCACTACACCTTACATAGTGCAGGATTTCAAGACGATGGATCTCGTCGACGCCGCTTCGGTCAACCTTATCCCGCACGGGAAAGGAGATCTGGGGAAGGGCGTCCTGAAAGCGCTGGAATTGCTGCAGGGCCGCAAGGAATCCTATAAGAGAAACGGCATCGATTATTACCAGCCGTGGCTGATCATCATGACGGACGGGCGGCCGACGGGCGAAGAAAACACGATGGCAGATCTCAGACAGGCACAGCAGAAAGTCACGGAAATGGAAAAAAACAAAAAACTTACGGTCATCCCCGTCTTTATCGGGAGGACGGAAGGCGATTCCGAGTTGAGCGAGATCGATTCCAAGGCCGATAAATACCTTTCCGGATTTTCCCAAAAGAATGCGCCGCTGCAGCTCAGCTCGGGCGAAAAGTTCAGCAGGTTTTTCGAATGGCTGGGGAAGAGCGTCAGCATCGTGACAAGCGATTCGGACGTCGAACTCGATTTTGCAGATCTCACGGACTGGGACGAAATTTAAAGAGAGGGTACACTTATGAGCAAATATTTAGGAGAAGACGATCTGATACTCAATACATCCTCGAGGATCCCTGTCTGTCTGTGTATCGATACTTCCGCTTCTATGCGGCGCGTTATCGACGGCACGGGCAGGGATACAGGCGAAACAGAGTTTTTGGACGGAAAACACTGGAGGATCGTTGAAGGCGGAAAAAACCTTCTCGACAATATGAACGAGGGCTTGGAAGCGTTTTATAAAGCGATCAACAGCAACGAACAGGCAAAGCTTTCCTGCGAACTCGCCGTCGTCACTTTTGACGACGAAGCGCGCGTTTTGGAGGATTTCGGCACTCTGGATAAGAAACGGCCGGTCAGGATCAGTGAAACGGGGGACAATACCGCTCTCGGAGAGGGGATCTCCCTTGCGCTGAATCTCCTGGAAACCAGAAAAAGAGAATATCGGAAAAACGGCGTGGATTATTACCAGCCCTGGCTTGTCATCTTTACCGACGGGGACGCATCGGACAGCGTCGCCGAGGCACGGCAGAAAATCAGGAGCCTGGAAGAGGAGAAAAAACTGACCGTGTTTACGTTTGCCCTGTCGGACGACGTGAACATGAAAGCTCTCGGCGAACTTTCGAGGAGAAGGCCCATTTCTCTGAAAACCGACAAACTGGAGGAGTTTTTCGAGTGGCTCGGCAAGAGCGTCAGCACCGTTTCCATGTCGCAGGTCGGCGAGAAAGTAAAGCTGGATACCTCAGGCATGGACGATTGGGCAGAAATTTAAGGGAAAACACGAAAAAGCCCGTTTTTTGGCAAAAATTTTTGCAGAAAATACGGGAGAATCAGGAAACGTAAGAATCAAAGGAGTTACAATGAGCAATCAATTTTTGGGAGAAGACGATCTTGTGCTGAATACCGCTTCCAGGATCCCTGTGTGCCTTTGTCTGGACGTGAGCAGCAGCATGATGGGGTGCATCGGCGAGCTGAACAGCGGCGTCAACGAGTTTTACCGCGCTGTGAGAAGCAATGAAGCGGCGAGGCAGTCCTGCGAAATCGCGGTCGTAACATTCGGGTCGGACGTAAAGGTCGTGGAAGATTATTCTTCGGTAGATACGAAAGAACCCGCGGCAATGCAGGCGTACGGCGGAACGGCCATGACGGAAGGGACGGAAATAGCCCTGGAAATTCTGGAGAAAAGGAAAGAACAGTACAAGCAGAACGGGATCGACTATTACCAGCCCTGGCTCGTCATCATGTCGGACGGCGAACCGAACAACCCCGCCACGTTAAAGAAGATTCAGGAGAAGATCAGACAGCTGGAAGCGGACAGAAAACTCGTCGTGTTTGCCATAGGCATCGGCAGCGGGGTAAATATGGATATTATGGACAACTTCTCCAAGAGGAAGGCAAAAAAATTAAAAGGATACAAATTTGAAGACTTTTTTGAATGGCTGGGGAAAAGCGTTTCCATCGTTTCCCAATCTCAGGTCGGCGAAAAAGTAAAACTGGATACGTCCGGAATGGACGACTGGGCAGAAATTTAAAGGAGGACAAAAACATGAGCGACTTTTTTGGCGAAGACGATTCTGTCGAAAAAAACAATTCTTATATCGGGGACGACGATCTCATCACAAACACATCGAGCAGGCTGCCCGTCTGCCTTTGTCTGGATATTTCCGGCTCCATGAAGAAAAATGACGCCATCTCTGCGCTGAACGAGGGCGTCGAAGCCTTTTATCAGGCGATCAGGGAGGACGAACAGGCCCGCAATTCCTGCGAGATCGCCGTGATCACTTTCAACAGCGAAGTCAAGATAGCGGAAGAATTTTCCACGGTCGATAAGAAGGGGAAAGTTCATTTTACGGCGGAGGGAGGAACGGCCCTGGCTCATGCGGTCAACAGGGCGCTGGATCTTCTGGAAGAACGCAAAAATTCGTATAAGGCCAACGGCGTGGACTATTATCAGCCTTGGCTTGTGATCATTACGGACGGAAAACCCGGGGATCCGGAAGACATTCCGCAGGCGCAGAGCAGGACAAAAAAACTGGCGGAAGAAAGAAAGCTCACGCTGTTCCCCATTGCCGTGGGCAGCGACGACAACGAGGAAAAATACAGGCAGGTCATGGATGTCCTCAACGGGTTCAGCAACAAATCGGCAAAACATCTGAAAGATCTCAAATTTTCCGATTTTTTTGAATGGTTGGGCAAGAGCGTTACCATCGTGTCGGCCTCGAAGGTCGGAGATAAAGTCAGGCTCGATACGACAGGCATGGACGATTGGGCGGAAATCTGATCACGGACGAATGCGGTATGAGTAAAGAATGGTTTTTGAATTATGGCGAATTGGCAGGGAAAAGCCACCTTTCCCGAAAAATTCCCTGTCAGGACAGAGCGCTGTGCAGACAGGGGAACGGAGTGACCGTCGCCGTCCTTTCGGATGGCTGCGGAAGCTCCCCGATCTCTCAATACGGATCGCAGGTGACCACGGAATGCCTGTGCAAACTCTTTATCGAAGAGTTTGACGCGATCCACAGCGCGCAGATCCTCACCTCCAGAAAAATGATCGTAGACGCCATTGTGCTTTCCCTGTACGGATTTATTCGCTCCAACGGGGAAATTTTCAGCGCATACAAAGCGGAAAACATTGAAAAATACAACGAGTTTACCCAAAAGAGAAGCGAGGAAGAGTTTTTTCTGGATGCACTCAATGCCACCGCGCTGTTTGCCGCCGAAAAAGAGGGCGAGTATATCATCGGTCAGATCGGGGACGGTGTGATCGGCGGCGTTGTTCGCAATCGTTTGAAAATCATCATGGAAGAAAAAAAAGAGGGGGAAATCAACGGGACGTTTTATCCCGCCAACATCTATACTCTCGCACTGAAAAATCCGGATTGGTACGGTTGCGCACAGTTTCAGCTGAAAAAACCGAAAAATACGGATGTTTCCGCGTTTATTCTCACTTCAGACGGGGTGGATTCCTTTTTCGATCTGCGCGTCCCGTTCCAGAAAAAATACACGACCGGCGTGGATAAATTGTTCAGATGCACGGTGGAAGCTTCCTCTTTTGAGGAATCCAAGGCGATTCTGGACGAACAGTTTTTACCTGCCCTGGTCAACGGTTCGAGGGCGATGGACGATTGCAGCGTTGCCGTCATCGTCAGGAAAGATTATTTTATCGGGCAGGACGGGTACGCCGTTACAATGTATGAAAGGCCGAAAGAGGCCGCAGAACAATCTCCCATAGAGCAATCTCCCGCAGAGCAATCTCCCGCAGAACAATCTCCCGCAGACGCAAAAATCACCGTTTCCGAAGGCCGGACGCCGGAATGCGCGCAGAACGTGTGGTACGGGGAATTCGGAGAGGAATACCTCGGGCTGGAACAGAGGATCCGCGAACGGATCGGTGAAGAAGCCGAAGGAGTATTGGAAAAACTCGGGAAAACGGAGGGAGAAGCCGCTCATAAAATGGAGGTGATGCGGATGTATGCCTCTATCCTGGACGCCATAGCAACGTTCGGCTGTTTCGATTTCGACCCGACGATCCATGACGAAAGGATCTTCGGAGAGATCTACGACATGGACGCGGGGATCTCCTGCAAGCCTGCAGACACCGCAGAGGGAAAGTACAGCATTTATCGGGAATGAGTTATGTTCACTAAGGAAAAAATCAAAGACGTACGCGCTTTTTTGAACAGTTTTGACAGAATTTTTATCGACGAAACCTTATTGAAAAACGACAGTGCTTCGGAACGGCTTGCGGAAATTCTGAAAGAAAATCTTTTAAAAAAGCATTGCATTGTCCTCAACGAAAAGACGTTGAGATCCGGGATCAGCAAGGCGCTGATCAAAAAACTTCAGGATCAAGACCTTCTCCTGGTCAAGGACGGAGTGCACATCATCACGCTCAATACCTCATACTGCAATGCGGCGGCGGAACTTTCCAAAAGAAAGCATTACAAAATGCTCCTGATCTCCAACGATGCACAGGAAAGTCTGGCATTTTTAAAGCTGGATTACGATGACAACCACGTCAACGATCTCGGCGCCTGCGGAATAGATCCTGCAGGATTGTTTTCCTATGTGTATCAGCCTCCCGAAGAGCGGATCCTCTTTACCGTTACGGCAAATGCGGAAACGGAATCTTTACAGTTGCTCTTTTACAAAACGCTTGCCGGCGGAGCCGTAAAAATCCTGTATCCTGCGGACGATCCGAAAACGCAGGCCGAAATGAAGGGGAAGGGAGTATTTGAATATTCTTCCACAAAACGGGAACTGTTCGAGTCTGACCTCGTCCAATTTGTTGCAAAGTATCGGGGCAGGCAGATCGCATCCTCCAAATGTGATTTTTACCTGGAAAAGGAACAGCATTGGTCTGTACAGCCCGCAGGGTCTTCCCTGGCGGCAAAAATCATTCAGGAGGGGGATCTCCCTTCTCCCGTTCCTCCTTCTGCCCCGGAAGGCCCCGCACGGGAGACGCCGAAAGGGGAAAAGTATCCCTATTACGGCGGCCAGCCGACCAAACTGACCACGGACAGCATCATCGAAGTGGAAGAACCTGTCGAAGGCGCCGTATTAAAGACGAGAGAGGGAAACTCGATCCGTCTGGTGAAAAAACTCGGGGCAGGCGGGGAAGGTGTAGTCTATGCCACCGACCGGCCGAACATCGTCTGTAAAATTCTGAACAACAGGGCCGGCACCAATCTCACGAGAAACAAGAAAGAAAAGATCGAGTTTATGACCCGGCACCCGATCAGCCATCCGCTTGTCATCTGGCCGCTGAATGCGGTCTATACACAGGGCAATGTCTTTGTCGGTTTTACCATGAAAGCGGTCAAGGGGATCGAGCTGAAAGCATTGATGGATCAGATGAAATACAGGGACGGAAGCCTTTCCTGCGAGTTCGGGATTTTCAATCTGGACAGGACGCAGATCGTCCGCATGATCATTTCCATTCTGGAAACGCTCTGTTTTTTACATGAGCGGAATATCATCATCGGCGACATAAAGATGGAAAATTTCATGATCATGAACAGAGATCCGTCCAAAGTTTATTTTGTCGACTGCGACAGCTATCAGGTGGGGCGCTTTCAGGCAACCAAAGTAAGCGCGGGGTTTGTTCCGCCCGAGCTGGCAAACAAAAAAGTGGACCTGGTCTACAGGACGTTCAGTAACGAATATTATGCTCTTTTTGCCCTGCTTTTCATGATCTTGCATAAAGCGGTCAAACCGTATTCGCAAAAAGGCGAGGCAATGGAAATGACTGAGGAACAGAGGGCCGGGGCAGGTATTTTTCCCTACTTTCTCAATGCGGAAAAAACTGTTCTCCATGCCCCCAACGGCTACCCTTCCCCCAACTGGTCTCACCTGCCGGGGTATATCAAAAAGGCGTTTTGCAGTATGGGGCAGAGAAACGGGGATCACTTTGCAGCAGAAAAAAGATATACGGCTCAGGAGTGGTTAAAACTTTTTCGGGCATATGATAAGGATCTGCAAAACGGAAGGCTCGCCGCAAAGGACAGAAGGTGCAATACAGGTGTTTTCGGGGCAGCGGAAGAGCCGATCGATTATGCGGCCGTCGACCTCAAAATCAGCTCGATCGTTACAAAACTGATGAGCGACGTTTCGCTGAATGAGCTTATCAGAAAATCTTTCCTCTCTGCCAGGAGAAAAGAGGCGGCGGACAGGATCGGCCTGATCGAAAAAACGTTGAGAAAAACCGTCGAGTATAAGGACAGCAATTACAGGTTTATTCTCAAAAAGAATCTGGGTTGTTATTATTCCGTGGAGTTCAGCTATAAGGAATAAGGTACGGCGGGTGCCGAAGGGAAGGCTTGTCTGCGCATAGGAAGACGGCAATTTTCTTTCTGAGCCCTTTACGGCCGCAGCGCCCGTACCGCGCCCGTAAAGAGAAAACTGCGGAAAGAGAGAGAAAGCGGCGTACGGTCAGTTCCTTTTTTCGGACAGCGTCAACTGGTGCGTTTTCCTGTTTTGCGGACAATTCCTCAAACGCATCCGCAGAGTATTTTTGGAACCAAAGGTTTTTTTGACGGCGCTGTAATTATAAAAATTTACGGGAAAGATAAGTTTTTCAGCGGTCATTCACGGTGCAGGGGCTGAGAAATGTTTTTCAATACAGCGGCATTCAGATCGGCCGTGACAGGGAAAACAGAAGTTAAAAAGCTGTCTGCATGAAGAAAAATTTTGTAAATCGGTGTTTTTTCAAAGCAGGCGGCGCGAGGGCATATTGCCCTCGCGCCGCCTGCTTGTCAGCGGAAAAATCCGTAAAGACTTTTTCGTATTTCCGTGCTATAGCTTCCCGCTCCGAGGCCGAGTTCTAAAAGTTCTCCCGCATACTTTATTTCGGCGCCTTTCAGCATTTGGTAAATTTTTTCGGGCAATCGGAGCTCGTCTATGGGGGAGAGAAATTTTTTAATGACGGGATCATCGATTTCTAACAGATCGGCGCGGGTGCTGCAAGGCGCCCCGAATTCATCTTTACCGTTAATGCGAAAGACGTCAGAAATCTTTTTGTATTCGATTGCCGTCAGATCTTCCCGTAAAAATTTTGAAAAACAAAAGGCACCGAGAAATTTGCAGCAAGTCGGGCTGTCGTCTGTATCATACGGGTCGATTTGAAAAGCTAACCGAAAAGGATGAAATCCTTCTTTGTCTCGTTTTGCCATTATCTTTTTATGAGAGGGGCTTACGCAGAATTCTTTTATATAGGTCTCATCCAAGCTTTTAAAATTTTCCCACAAATTATCTTCCATGCCATGTTCCATACCGTTCATGTATACGAACCAGGCACCGACTCCTGCGGCACCGAAATCGTCAAGTTCTGCCAAACTGCGCCTATAACCTTTAAATTTGGTACCGATCGCTTTGTTGATCATGTCGGTATAGCTGTGCCCATAGATAAGATCTCCTGCTGTCAGTGTCTTCATACTTTTTCTCCCTTTCAAGTTTCAGGTGATTTGTACTGTTTTAGAAATTCCTTGTTCGGCGGCAAGGCGGATTCCGTCAACAAAAAACGAATATTTTTCGGCGTTTTTTATTTTTTTCAGGATTTGTATACACTTATCAAATTCACTTAAATTACGGTACAATTCTGATAATATCAGCAGATCTTTATCCTCCTTTGTCTGAAAATAAGGCAATATCTGTTTGCAGAACAGGAGATATTTTTCTGTATCGATCTGCGGGAAATACTTCATTTCCGGATGATCTGTTTTCAGGGAACCAATACTTATAGTACTAAAAATCGCCCATGGAATGCTTAAAAATATCAGCCGAATTTTTCGGCTAAATTTATTTTAGCAAATATAAACAATGAATGCAATAATATGGCAAAATTAATTGATTTAGATATATTCTTGTGTGTTTTGTAGAAAAAATTTCGTTTGCAACTCTTGGTTTGTAATATCTTGTTTACCGATTTTGCCGTGCAATGAATTACACGCAAGAACCATGGATATCCACACCATTCAGACAGTGTTTAAGAGATTGTTTTCGGATCATCATGAGCTAAGATACACGTTTAATACCAGTAAGAAAGAGTGCGGAATCAACCCTGAGCTCGTCATATTATGGGACGGTCATTCATTCGATAAGGATGTAAAAACTTCTGTCATCGATAGGGGATATACCGACTATTCGGAAGAATACCTATATAATGAGGCGCAGAAGATCGATTACAAGCTTTAAAGCAACTGTAAAAATATAGACAGTTGCGAAATTTTGGGCAAGAAACAAAAGAATAGATACTAAATATTATGTTTTCAAGGACATGTTGTTTGGTGGGGCAAAAATGATAATCAAAATTAAAATTAGGCTGTTCTATAAATGACGAATGCAATATATTGATTATGTGATTTAAATATGGTATACTATAAATGTCGATTTTTAACGGTTTGAGGATTTTTATTATATGATAGCGCTGTATATTATTTTAGGTATAATAGGTGTTGCAATTCTAGTCGGTATAGTATATAGCAGGCGATATAGTGCTAATATGGATGAAGCGGAAAAATCTGGGACAGCTTATAAAATGCTTGTAGAGTTAAATAATAAATATGAGTTTAAGAAGTTTCGAGGCGATCAAAATAGAAAATATTCTAGAAGCACCAATTCACAAAAATATCGAGACAGTAATTTTGCGTTTTCATGCTTTGTTAAAGAAGTGGTTTTACCTGATATAAATGTGTTTATAGATTTTTTGAAAGATGTTCAGTATAATCAAAGATTATTTCACGAGTATACACAGAAATTTAATTGTATTTTAATGTATGCACGCAATTCAGCAGAAAAAAACTTGTGTGAGCAACGAAAAGCGAGGCCTTTGATAGAAGCATCTTTTACTGTTGAATTATATTACAAATATTATAATGAATATAGGTCAAATAAATATAAATATGAAGCAACAGATATACAAAGAGCTATTGATGAAGCAAAAAAAATAGATTTAAATAGAACCGCTGCACAAAGAGAGCGAGCAGTAATGTCGGATAAGTTACGTTTTCAAATATTGAAGCGAGATAATTATACTTGTCAAATATGTGGGAGGAGTGCCAAAGATGGCGCTGAGCTTGAAGTTGATCATATTATTCCTATTTCAAAAGGAGGTAAAACCGTTCCAAACAACCTGCAAACACTTTGTAAAAGATGTAATAGAGGCAAAAGGGACAATATGATGTAGGATGGAACGTTAGGTATATTTTGGCTTTTCAAGTTTTATTGTTTTTCGTATCCTAAATAGGACACGGCATTCATTCGACAAAGACGTAAAGACTTTATGCCGTGGACAGGGGATATACCGACTATTCGGAGGAATACCTGTATAACGAAGCGCAGAAGATCGATTACGAGCTTTAAACAGCCGCCGAGAAACAAAAAGTCGTAAAACAAAAAGAAGCCGCGTCAAAGCGGTTTCTTTTCTGCGGATTTACCCCACATTTTACCCCACAAATTGCGGAAATCTGAGTAAAAAGCAAAAAGAAAGACGCCATATTTTGTGTTCCTTTATCTGAAAACCACAATATATAGCGTCTAATGGCTGACCGCATTGCGGCCTTTTCGAACTCTCCAATTCGTCAAGGGAAATTTCT
>ERZ1643249.88-NODE-88-length-130692-cov-6.598406_pt1 | contig 130692 bp, 127 predicted proteins | sample MGYA00579263_ERZ1643249 | MGnify/ENA primary metagenome ERZ1643249 (study PRJEB29033, sample SAMEA4952264) | chicken gut metagenome | biome: Broiler Chicken; feature: Gastrointestinal Tract; material: Caecum | place: Ireland | collected 2018 | study: Broiler...
ACGTATCTTAGACGAGCTGCGGGATGTTATCGATGAAAAAATGATTACGGACAGAACGCAGGCAAAAGAAGAACTCAAACAGATAATGATTGACATTTTGGAAGAAAACGAGCTGCCCGAATACGAGTATCCGCTTATAATTCTCGTTGCGGGAGTAAACGGAGTGGGTAAAACGACGGCGATAGGCAAGCTTGCCAAAATGTTCAAAAACCAAAAGCACGACGTTTTGCTTGTCGCTGCCGATACTTTCCGCGCGGCGGCGGCCGACCAGCTGTCGGTATGGGCGGAAAGAGCGGGCGTAAGAATTGTTCGCCAAAGCGAGGGCGCGGATCCCGGCGCAGTAGTTTTTGATGCGCTAAAAAGTGCCAAAAGCAGAGGTAACGACGTCATTCTGATAGACACCGCAGGCCGTTTGCACAACAAGAAGAACCTGATTGAAGAGTTAAAAAAGATCGAGCGCATTATCGACAGGGAAATGCCCGAGGCAATGAAACTTAATTATATTGTTTTGGACGCCACAACGGGCCAAAACGCTATAGCGCAGGTGGAAGTTTTTGACGAGGCTGTCAATACCGACGGAATAATCTTGACCAAACTTGACGGAACGGCCAAAGGTGGAGTGGTGCTGGCGCTTGCCGGCAAAGAAGAAGTGCCCGTAGTGTATATCGGTGTGGGAGAAGGCATAGACGATTTGCAAGATTTCGACGCAAAACAATTTATCGATGCGATTTTTGAGTAAAAAACGCTTGACATAGCGCAAAATTTAATTTATAATTGAGGTGTAAAGTACAAATGCTTTACACCTTTTTACGGAGCATGATATGCAGAAAGATCTCAATATATCTTTTTTGAACGATATATACGGGCAGTTGCTCACGAAACGACAAAGAGAAGTTATTGCGCAGTATTACGATTATGATCTTTCTTTGCAGGAGATATCCGATAATATCGGTATATCGCGCCAGGCGGTTTTGGACGCCATAAAAAAAGGCTGCGAACAGCTTAACGAATACGAAAGCAAGCTGGGTGTTTTGTCGCTCAAAAAATCCGTGGCGAAAGCTTTAACTGAAACGGAAAACGGAAATTATTTACAAGCGGAGCAGATTCTTAAAGATTTATTAAAATAATAGGAGACGAGATGTCATTTTTCGGTAATTTGTCGGAAAAAATAAATAATATATTCGGTAAACTGCGTTCGAGAGGACGTCTTTCCGAGGCCGATATCAAGCAGGCTATGCGCGAAATACGAGTAGCGTTGCTGGAGGCCGATGTCAATTTCTCCGTTGTAAAGCAGTTTGTCGCATCGGTCAGCGCAAAGGCATTGGGCGAAGACATAATGAAAAGTCTTACCCCCGGGCAACAAGTCATTAAGATTGTAAACGAAGAGCTTATCGCGCTTATGGGCAGCACAAATTCGAAACTGGAAGTAAGCCCTCACCCCCCTACGGTCATCATGATGTGCGGTCTTCAAGGCGCGGGCAAGACTACTATGTGCGGAAAGCTGGCCATGTATCTGATAAAGCAGGGCAAAAAGCCTTTGCTGTGCGCGTGCGACATATATCGTCCGGCCGCCATAAATCAGCTTAAAGTAGTCGGCAGAAGCGTAGGCGCCGAAGTATTTGAAAGGGGGACTCAATCGCCCGTAAAAACGGCGCGTCAGGCGGTAGAATATGCCGAAAAAAACGCTTTTAATACCGTTATTATAGATACGGCGGGCAGACTGCATATCGATGAAGTGTTGATGCAGGAGCTGAAGGACATCAAAAAAGAAATATCGCCTACGGAAATTTTGTTGGTGGTTGACGCTATGACCGGTCAGGACGCCGTAAACGTAGCTCAATCGTTTGACAGCCAGCTGGATATAACGGGCGTTATACTCACTAAACTTGACGGAGATACGCGCGGAGGCGCCGCTTTATCGATAAAAGCCGTCACCGGAAAACCGATTAAATTTTGCGGCATAGGCGAAAAGATGGGCGATCTCGAACCCTTTTATCCCGACCGCATGGCGTCGCGCATATTGGGGATGGGCGATGTTTTGACGCTCATCGAAAAGGCTCAGGATGCCGTCAGCGAACAGCAATTGAAAGAAATGGAAAAACGCCTTAGAGAAGCGAAATTTTCGCTTGACGACTTTTTGATGCAGTTTGAGAGCATTAAAAAGATGGGCGGAATAAAAGACGTGCTTAGTATGATGCCCGGCATGAACAATATGAAAATACGCGACCAGGACATCAACGAAAAGCTGATAGACAAATACAAGGCGATTATCTGTTCGATGACAAAGAAAGAGCGCGATAATCCGGACATAATAAAGTCATCCCGCAGAAAGCGCATTGCGGCAGGCAGCGGTACAACCATTCAGGAAGTAAACCAGCTGTTAAAGCAGTATGAACAGTCCAAGCAGATGATGAAGTCGATGCGAAACAACAAAAGGTTTAAGATGCCTTTTTAGTAAAGTCAAAATTTGTGGAAACACTTAAAATACAGGAGAACAAAAATTATGGCAGTAAAAATGAGATTGACCCGTATGGGCGACAAGAAATCACCTTTCTATCGTGTAATTGTAGCAGATTCAAAAGCTCCGCGTGACGGCAAGTTTATTGATCTTGTAGGAACTTATAATCCGCTCAACAAGGAAGAAGAAATAAAGATTGACGTTGAAAAGGCGGCTAAATGGATTAAAAACGGTGCTCAGCCCACAGACACCGTGCGCGCGATATTGGTAAAGACCGGCGTTTTGGAAGCAAAGCCGATGCCCGCAAAAACCAACGCCAAGAAAAAGAAGAGCGAGTAAGGGGTAACGTATGGTTGAACTGATCAGTTTTATGGTCAAAAGCCTCGTCGATGACAAAGATGCGGCTAAGGTAACTTTGACCGACGAAGAAACCATCACTATTCAAGTTGCCAAAGAAGATCTCGGCAAGGTGATTGGAAAAGACGGCAGAATCATTAAAGCAATAAGGACCATAGTAAGAGCTGTTGCCAACAAGCAGCAGGCAAAATACAACGTTGTCATTGTTGAGGAATAATGGAAAATAATATTATAATCGGTCAGATTATAAAAGCTGTCGGAATTAAAGGCGAAATTAAAATTCAGCCTTTGACAAACGATATGCGCAGATACAACCTTCTTGAGGAAGTTAATATCGAAAATGCTCCTTATCAAATTATGTCATGCAGATTTGATAAGGCGTTTGTCTTTTTAAAGCTGAATGGCATAGATACGCGGGAAAAGGCCGAAAGTCTTATAGGCGAATATCTGGAGATAGGACGTAACGAAGCTATTATACCGGAAGGCGGATATTTGATTGTAGATATAATCGGATGCCGATTTTATCTGAATGACGGCACGGAAATCGGCGTTGTTACGGATGTGGCACAGTATGGAGCTGCTGATGTTTTTACTATAGAAGGGGAGGACGGGGTGTGCAGGTGCCCGTTCTTAAAGAAAATAATTGTGCGCATAGACATACAAAGTAAGACGATAATCGCGGATAAAAAGCAGTTTCAGGCGGTGTGCGTGTATGAGGATTGACATTTTGACGCTCTTTCCCGAGATGTTTGCACCGCTTAACGAGAGCATTATTAAACGCGCTCGAGACAAAGGAGTCTTGCAGATAAATACAATAAATATACGCGACTATTCCCGGGATAAGCATTTAAAGTGCGATGATGCACCGTTCGGCGGCGGCGCGGGCATGATTATGACTCCGCAGCCCGTATGCGATTGTATAAAAAGCGTCGATCCCGATCACGAGGCCAGAAGGATATATTTATCTCCGCGCGGAAAACTGCTTACCGCAGATATTGCCAAAAAACTTGCGGGTAACGAACGACTGCTTTTGCTATGCGGCCATTACGAAGGAATAGACCAACGCATAATAGATTTGTGCATTGATGAAGAGCTTTCTATAGGCGATTATGTGTTGACCGGAGGCGAGCTGCCGGCAATGATTCTTACCGATGTTGTGGCAAGATTTGTCCCCGGTGTACTCGGATGCGCCGATTCCGCTGAAGAAGAAAGTTTTTCGGCGGGTTTATTGGAATATCCGCAGTATACGAGGCCGCAGGTTTACGAAGGCTTGCAGGTACCGGAAGTTTTGTTATCGGGGCATCACGAGAATATAGCCAAGTGGAGACGCGAACAATCTTTGTTGATTACCGCTAAAAACAGACCTGATTTGTTGGAGAAAAAATAGATGAATATCAATTGGTTTCCGGGACACATGACCAAATCGCTGCGCATGATGAACGAGACAATACCGCTTGTAGATTTTCTCGTCTATGTCCTGGACGCACGCGCCCCTAAGGCCTGCATGAATCCCGCTTTTGAAATTTATACTTCAAAGCTACCCGTTGTTTACGTTTTAAATAAGAGCGATCTTTCGGACGCGAAGGAAAACGTAAAGTGGAAAAACAAATTAAACGCCAACGGAAATAAAGCTTTGTGTCTTGACAGTACCCGCTCCGGCAGTGCAAAGCCGATTATCGATATTGCAAAAACTCTTTGCGCGGATATTCTAAAAAACAACCTAAAAAAAGGCGTCAGACGTGTTTTGCGCTGTATGATTATAGGGGTGCCCAACTGCGGAAAATCTACTTTAATCAACAACTTGTGCGGGCGTACTAAAGTTTATGCGGAGAACAGAGCGGGCGTAACTCGCGGTAAGCAATGGGTCAAAGTGGGTAATTATTTTGAGGTTTTGGATACGCCGGGCACATTATATCCGAAGATTGAAAATCAGGTATACGCCCGTCATTTGGCGTATATTGGTAGCATTAAGGATGAGGTTTTGGATAAGTATGACCTTGCGTGTTGCCTGTTTGACGAACTGAGAGGAATATGTCCGCAAAATATTGAAAAACGATACGGTTTTTCGGCGGATACGGATACCGCTTTATCGCTGCAGCAGATAGCCTTAAAACGCGGTTTTTTGATGTCGGGCAGCGTTCCGGATACAGAGAAGGCGGCAATTGCCTTTATCGATGACTTCCGCAAAGGACGTTTGGGCGCTGTGACGTTGGAGAAAACTGATGAAAACGATTGAACTTTTTGATTTTGACCGCAGTATAACGGACGGCCCGATTGCCGGTATAGATGAAGCCGGGCGCGGACCGCTTGCCGGGCCTGTGGTGTGTGCGTGTTGCATTATGCCCATGGACCATATGATAGAAGGCGTCATGGACAGCAAAAAGATAAGCGAAAATAAGCGCGAAAAGTTGTACGAAACTATAGTCAAAACGGCTTTGGATTATAGTGTATCCGTTGTCGAAAACGAGGAGATCGATGAAATAAATATTCTCAACGCGACAAAAAAAGGCATGCTTGAATGCATATTAAAACTCAAAATTCCGCCAGAGGTTGTGCTTATCGACGCGGTAAAGATAGCGTGCGACTACAAAGTGATGCCGATAATAAAAGGTGACGCAAAGAGTTATAATATTGCGGCGGCGTCCATTATAGCAAAGGTAACGCGAGACAGAATAATGCGACGTTACGACGGCATTTACCCCGATTACGGCTTTGCGAAAAACAAAGGTTACGGGACGGGCGAACATATTGAAGCCATAAAAAAATACGGTTTGACGCAGATACACAGAAGGACGTTTGTAAAGAATTTTTATCATGATTAACAACAAGACAAAAGGCGACAGCGGTGAGCGCATCGCCGAAAATTATTTGAAGAGTAAAGGATACCGTATAGTCGACAGAAATTTCAGGACTCGTGAAGGTGAAATCGATATAATCGCGGCAAATAACGGGTACCTTGTCTTTGTCGAAGTCAAAGAGCGTTTCAGCGACAAGTACGGTTATGCCGCCGAAGCGGTGGGGCTTAGGAAGCAGAATAAAATCAGTCAGGTTGCAAGCCAATACATCAAAAAATACAGATACTTTGACGTAAATGTGCGGTTTGACGTTATTGAAGTGTATTTTGACGAAAAGCGTATAGAACATATCGAAAACGCATTTGATAGTTTTTTAAGATATTAGACAAAAAACAATAAAAATTGATATTTTACAGTACTATGCCAGACATAATACTGTAATTTTTTTATAATCTGTCGATTGCTTTAATTCGATGGCATATAAATATTACTATGGAAATGACTATAAATCTTGCGGCTTTAAGACGCAATGCCGATAAAATAATCAAACAAAGCAAAACACGTTTGTGCGCCGTCGTGAAATGCAATGCGTACGGACACGGAGATGTGGAATGTGCAAAAGCGCTGGCGGATAAAGCGGACTGTTTTGCCGTAGCGGATATATATGAAGCAAAGCGCTTGTCTTTAGCCGGCATTAAAAATGATATTTTAATACTGTCGGGCGTTTTTGACGGAGGCGTCCATCCTGACAATTTTATCTTTACGGCATTCGACGACGAGTCGCTGATATCTCTTTTACACGCGAACAGGCGGTTTGCCTTAAAGATAGACACGGGAATGCACAGGTTGGGATTTTTGCCAAAGCAGTGTGCAAACATTTTCCCGTTGTTGCCCGCAGATAGAATACACAGCGTGTTTTCGCATATTTATGACATTTCGTCGCTTAAATGTCAGTATGAGGAGTTTGTTGCGCTCACAAAGAATTTTCCGGTAAAAAAACATATATTTGCTTCCAATTTTTCCTCTCTTGCCGACAGGCTGGATTATGTAAGGTGCGGCATAGCATTATATGGGTATGGCGCTCTTAATCTCGAAAAAGTCATGCGTCTAACTGCTGATGTCATAAGCGTAAGAAAAGTGCGCGGCGGCGACAATGTCGGGTACGGAATATGTCCGGTAGAAAGAGCCATGAATATCGCCACGATAGATATAGGTTATGGCGACGGTTTTAGACGTAAAGGGCAAGGCGAAACAAGAACTGTCCTCTATGACGGCGGACGCTGCCGAGTCGTAGGGCAAATATGTATGGATTTATCTATGATAGAGGCTCCGTATACGATAAAAAAGGGGCAATCTGTGGAAATACTGGGAGAGGAGTTTAGTGCTGCCGACATTGCAAAAGAGTGGAACACCTGTGAATATGAAGTATTGGTGTCGCTGGGGCATTGCAGGGCAAAGCGAGTTTATATAAATTAGTTGATTTTTGCGGCATAGTATGTTATAATCCTTTTAAAGGAGTATATTATGTCGAAAAAATCTTTACATCGCAGCGATTGCGCGGAAAGCTTTGTCAATTCCGGTTTTATGTTTTTGTATATGCTGATATTTTCCGTATTGGGATTTTTTTTCATGTTCGGCAATCTCAATCCGTGGATTGAGCTCTTTATAGGCATAGCGTTTACCGTACCCATTATGATATTGTATTTTCATGCCGGCGGAGAAGAGGGCGCGCGCGAATTTAAAAGACTAAACGGCATTACGGTTGAACAGGCCAAAACGGGATGCAAAAAAGCGCCCAATCCGTTTAAGGGAATTATATACGTATTGCCGTATCTTTTGCTGTCGTTATTGATGTCGGCGCTATGTTGGGCGGTAGACAATCAGATATTTAAAGTTTTCCTTCTGGTTGTGTTCATGCCGGCAGCAATACTGGGACAAGCCACCGGACTTATTGTATATCCGCAGGAAGTGGTTTACGATAAAGGTCTTGAGACAGAGTATACGGTAATCGAAGGAACAACTTCGGGCTTAAATGTGTTTATCGTTGTAGCTGTATTCGCCATAATCGCCTGTATGGTGTTTATGATAGCGTATATCCGCAAAATACGGCAGAGCAAAGATACTTTCAATTCGTTCATGACCGAGATTGTAATGAACGATAAATTCAGAAACAAATGAGAATAATAAGCGGAAAATACAGAGGGGCTAAGCTTTATTCGCCGGAAGACAATCGCGTGAGACCGACTACCGACCGAATCAAAGAAAGTGTTTTTAATATTATTTGCAGCAGACTTAACGTTTGCGGCGCAACAGTACTTGATTTATTTTCGGGCAGCGGCGCACTGGGATTGGAGGCGTACAGCAGAGGAGCAAAGAAGGTGGTTTTTATCGATAACGATAAAGACAGTATAAGGCTTACCAAAAGCAATATCGCAAAGCTAAGAGTGCCTACCGAAAATTATGAAATATATCAGACAGAGTACTTTATTGCCCTAAAAAAGCTGGAAAACAGGCGGTTTGACATTGTTTTTGCCGATCCGCCTTATGCATCGGGATATTTCGACAATATTTTGGCGCATGTAAAAAAATACAATATCTTAAATGAAAGCGGGATAATGGTTGTTGAACACGACAGCAAGACGGTCGTGGAGAATGAAGATTATTTCGTTGACTGTCGGAAGATGGGCAATACAGCCGTGAGTTTTTTGACAAGGAGGGACCGTTAAATGAAAAAAGCCGTTTTTGCCGGGACTTTTGACCCTTTTACGCTGGGGCATTTGTCTATATTAAAACGCGCCGCCGCCATGTTCGACCAAGTCGTGCTGGCAGTGTGCGAGAAGTCGAAAAGCGGCGTCGATGCAAACCGGCGGCTTATGATAGTAAAAAAAAGCATTGCCGGCATAGGCAACGCCAAGGCGGAGATATTCGGCGGCTTACTAACAGATTATATGCAGGCAATAAAATGCAGCGTTCTTGTAAGGGGCCTGCGCAACGCAACGGATTTCGAATACGAAAAAGAATTGTTTGCGACGTATAAATCGTTATATCCGGACATTGAAGCTTACTATCTTATTGCGGACGGAAAAACCGGTTTTGTGTCGTCTTCGCTTGTCCGGGAGCTGTTGTCATATAACGCCGACGTTTCGGCATATATTAGCAAAGAAGCGGCTGCCGATATATTGGCCGCTTACGGAGCTGAAGTATAGTTGGATATAGAAAATTTATGCGAAGCGCTCGAACGCGAATTAAACGGTTCGCGCGGGTTTGTAAACAATAAGGTCGATCTTGCCGAATGCAGGCGGCTTATTCAAGAAATACGTAGCAGGCTTGTGCCGTTTATAGGCAGCGTAAACAAGATGGTGGAGGGACGCGGCGCCATTCTTGCCAATGCCGACGGTGTGGCGAAAAACGTCCTTAAGGCAGCCGAAGAGCGCGCCGCGCATATGGTCGGTAATTCGGAAATCGTCAGGAATGCCGAGATTGCCGGCAGAAAAATTATAGATGAAGCGTATAAACAATGCGACGCTCTGGTGCTTAAAACCAAAGACGGGCTGGACGAGATTTTGGGCAAAGCCGAAGATATTTTGTGCGATACGCTCAATAAAATAAGACAGTGTCGCTATTCCGTAAAGTCAATGATAATTCAAACGGGAAAAGATATTTAAATAAGTTTGTCGGTAACCAACATATCGCCGTAAAATCCGCCGCTCGAATGCGTTATCGTCGCATACAACGCCGCCGCCCGTTTTTCTATCTTAAAAAGATAATCATACGATGAAAATTTGTCATAATCGCTGTTGCGGACTATGGCTTTTTCTTTTATTTGAGCGAGATAGGGCTTAAAATCGTTTTTTATCGCTATTACATGAAAAGGCAGCGTTTCGTTTTCGACCCGGCGCATTATATCTTTTGTTATGCCGAGATTAAGCTGTAGAACTATGCGTTTAAGACGGGCGAAGGTATAGCGTTTCGATTTGACTGCGCTAAGCGTTTCTTTAAGATCGGCAGATGTTTCGGCATACTTTGTTAAAAGATATTCGAGCCCTTCCGTACAGTCGTAAAGCTCGGCTAGCTGCCGTGTTTCGGCGTTGCGGATATTGTAGAGAGAAATGTTGTCGTATAGTGCATAATCAGCACAGTTTCCGTTTTTAAGCGCGCTTATCAGCTGGTCGCCGCCGGGGAGATAGGGTAAGGCGTCGTTATAAGATTGCGAGAGCAGAATGTTTCGTATGGCGCCGGCGGATAAATAATCGCCGTATACGGAAGTACTGTTATACCCGTTTCCGCGCCGCTTTATCACAACAGGCTCTATATCAAGGTTTAACCGCCGAATGCTTTTAATATATTCTATGCATAAAAGGTTGTTGGGCTGCGAAATTATCGTGCGTATCTGCTGTTCGTCGTAACCTTTATTTTTCATGGATACCGCGGTGGCGTTACAGTAAGCCGCGGCATAGCTGGCGCCCGATTGCATGCATTTGGAAAACTCGTCGCCGAAAACAGCGTCTTCCGACAGTTGGGTGTCGGCGATCTTTTCTATAATTTCGGGCGAGTCGGTTTCACATCCCATAATCAAGCCTTTTACGTTCGGCAAAGCCGCAAGCGTTTTTATGGCGCCGGACGCGAATTTTTCACCGTTGGCAACCGCATACAGCACAGGGTTTTCCACCACTATATCGGCTCCGGCGTTTAAGGCTGCCTGCGCGCGTATCCGCTTGTTTACGATTGCCGGTTCGGCGCGCTGCACAAAATTACCGCTCATTATACAGGCTATTTTATCAAACTTGGCGGGAACTTTTGTAAGCTGGTACAGATGTCCGCTGTGAAAGGGGTTATATTCGCATATTACGGCGCAAATTTTCATTTTTATCTCCTAATTTTTTTCTATTCGATTTACTTTTGACGCATTACGTGATATAATAATTGTGCTTACGGCTAAATTATATCATAAATCAGTCGTTTTGTAATCAATTTCTACTAAATAAGGAGAAAAATAAATGTCATTGTTGCAATCTGTCAGAGAAAAGGCAAAAAAAGCGTGCAAAACAATCGTGCTTGCCGAAGGCGAGGAAAAAAGAGTTTTGGACGCAGCAAAAGTCATATTGGACGAAAAAATTGCCGGTCTTGTGCTTATCGGCAATAAGGATGTCATTGCGCAAAAAGCCGCATTTGACGTCAACCGGGTCACCATTGTCGATCCCGCGTCGGACAATCTTGATGAATACGCCGATTTGCTTTACGAGCTGCGTAAAGCAAAGGGAATGGAAAAGGAACAGGCTGCGCAGCTGGTTAAAAATCCGCTGTATCTCGGGGTCATGCTTGTAAAAACCGGAAAAGCCGACGGAATGGTGGCGGGATCCGTCAATTCGACAGGTGATACTCTTCGCCCCGCTTTACAGATAATCAAAACCGCTCCCGGCATCAAAACCGTCAGCAGCTGCTTCATTATGGTGCTGCCCGAAGGAAGCAAATACGGCGAAAACGGAGTAATGGTATTTGCCGATTGCGCCGTAAACATAGAACCTGACGCCGAACAACTGGCTTCGATTGCAATAGCGTCGGCAGATACAGCCAAGAAGATTGCCGGAATAGATCCGAAAATAGCCATGCTGTCATTCTCTACGAAAGGAAGCGCGAAACACGCAAACGTGGATAAAGTCGTGGAGGCCACCAAAATTGTCAATACGATCGCGCCTGAATTGCAATGCGACGGCGAATTACAACTTGACGCCGCGATAGTCGAATCTGTCGCACAGCTTAAAGCACCCGGCAGTAAAATCGCCGGACACGCCAATGTGCTCATATTCCCGGATTTGCAGTCGGGCAATATAGGGTATAAGCTTGTCCAGAGATTGGCCGGCGCGCAGGCGGTGGGTCCCATTTGTCAGGGATTCAATAAACCTGTCAACGATCTTTCGCGCGGGTGTTCGTCAGAGGATATAGTCAACGTTGTGGCTATGACCGTTCTGCAGGCGTAAGACGAGGTGTAAGTTATGAAAATTTTGGTTGTTAATGCCGGAAGCTCTTCGCTTAAATACCAGCTTATTGAAATGGACAATGAAAGCGTACTTGCAAAGGGAGTGTGCGAAAGAATAGGCCAGCAGAACGCTGTTTTGGTGCACAAAGGAAAGACGGAAGCACGCATCGAAAAACCCATGCCGACGCACAAAGAAGCTATGCAGCTGGTTTTGGAAGCGCTCGTGGATAAAGATTACGGCGTCATTGACAGTATGCAGGAAATAGCTGCCGTAGGACATCGCGTGCTGCACAGCGGCGAAGACTTTAAAGACAGCGTTCTTATATCTGACGACGAAGTGCTGAAAAAAATCGAAAGCAACGTCGATTTGGGACCGCTTCATATGCCTGCCAATATAATGGGCATAAAGGCGTGCAAAGAGGTCATGCCTTGGGCTCCTCAAGTTGCCGTTTTTGATACGACCTTCCATTCCACAATGCCCGATTATGCATATATGTATGCAATAAGATATGAGGACTACAAAAAGTATAAAATCAGAAAATACGGATTTCACGGCACCAGCCATCTGTATATAACAGGAGAAATCCGAAAAATTCTTGGCCCTGAAAAGTGCAAAAAACTTGTTGTGTGCCATTTGGGCAACGGTGCGAGCGTAAGCGCCGTGAAGGACGGAAAATGCATTGATACATCCATGGGGTTGACGCCGCTCGAAGGACTTGTTATGGGTACGCGTTCGGGCGATATAGATCCCGCCGTCGTTGAGTATATGATGGATAAAACAGGCATGAACGTTCACGAGATGCTAAATTATCTCAACAAAAAGAGCGGTGTAGAGGGTATAAGCGGCGTAAGTTCGGATTTCCGCGATCTTGTAAAGGCCTATGAAGAAGGTAACGACAGAGCTCGTCTCGCCATCGATATGTTTGCGTACCGCGTTAAAAAATATATAGGCGCCTATGCTGCCGCTCTCGGCGGGCTGGATTGCGTGGTTTTTACGGGCGGAATAGGCGAACATACGGAAATCGTACGAGAGAAAGTCATGCAAGGCATGGAATATCTCGGCATCGATTTTGATTTTGACAAAAACAACAATGTGGAGCGCGGCGCCGTTACCGAGCTAAACAAGCCTTTGTCAAAAGTTAAGGTCTATATAATACCGACCAATGAAGAACTTGTCATTGCGCGGGAAACACTGCGTTTAAAATAGTTGAAGGCTCTTAAAGTTATAAAAGAATTATTTTTCCCGTCGGGCATTAAATGTATTTTTTGCGATGCGGAAATTTCGCGGGAGAACAGATACTGCGTTTGCGGGCATTGTTCTCCCGATTTTAATACGCAATTTTGTCTGTTGTGCGGAAAAGCAATAGCAAACGAAGCGATTTATTGCGATGACTGCAAAGAAGGAATGCGTTATAATTTTGACGCGGCGCGGGCTCCGTTTGTTTTTGGCGGGAATGTTCAAAAAGTAGTGCACAGGCTTAAATACGGCGGCGGGAAATTTTTGGCAGCCTATATGGCCGAATATATGGCGGATACATATTATGAGACGGGGTGGGACGCCGATATAATCACATTTGTTCCCATGGAAGAAAAACGCATGAAGGCAAGAGGGTACAATCAGGCAATGCTCCTGGCTCAGCATTTATCCGATATATTAAAAAAGCCGTGTGTTACGGCATTACGCCGCGACAAGCATGCCGATAATCTTGCCGGCATGAACAGACAGCAAAGAGCCGAAGCAATAAAAAACACCATGTCGGCAATCGACGGAACAGATATAAAAGGCAAGGTAGTGCTGCTCATCGACGATGTGATGACGACTTCTGCCACTGCAAACGAATGTTGCCGCGCTTTGCGTAAATTAAATCCCGACAAGATATATGTCATTACGTTCGCAACGTCGAGATCGCGGCCTTTTCTTTATTAAAGTAAAAAAATTTTTGAAAAGACAACAAAATTCTGTTAAAACAGTTGACTTTCACAATAATTTTATATATAATATAACGCGTTGGAAGTAGATTTAATCTCACCGTACGGCATCGCCAGTACGGTAACAAAACTCGGTATAATTGTTTTTTATGAGTTTGAGAGGTAATCTATGCCCCTCAACTTTTTATTTGGAGGAAACGGTTATTATAAAGGAAGTAGAAATAAACGAAAAAATCTGTGATGCAGAAATTCGTGTTATTGATGAAAACGGCGTTCAGCTGGGAATAATGAGTGCGCGCGAAGCAAACAAAATCGCCGACGAAAAAAACCTGGATTTGGTAAAAATCAGCCCCAATACGAATCCGCCGGTATGCAAAATAATGGATTACGGTAAATTTCGTTTTGACGCGGCAAAAAGGGAAAAGGACGCCCGCAAAAACCAAAAAATCACCGAGCTCAAAGAAATTTGGTTGTCTATGACAATAGACGCGCATGACCTGGAGACAAAGGCGAAGCAATGCCGCAAATTTCTTATGGGCGGCAACAAAGTAAAAGTTTCCATCAGAATGAGAGGCAGACAACAAGCCCATTCCGCTATAGGAGTGGAGGTCATGAATGATTTTTACAATCAGGTTCAGGACTGCTGCATTTTCGACAAAAAGCCAATGCTGGAAGGACGAAACATCCTTATGATATTGGCGCCTAAAAAATAATTATCACGGAGGGTATTAAAATGCCAAAAATGAAAAGCCACAGCGGAGCAAAAAAGCGTTTCCGCGTAACCAAGAGCGGCAATATTAAATTCGCTCACGCAAACAAAAATCATATTCTTACCAAGAAAGACAGAAAACGCAAAATGGGACTGCGCAAAGGAGAATATCTCTCTTCGAACAAGCAGACCAATACCATCAAGGTAATGATTCAGAAGTAATTAGGGAGGTATGTTATCATGAGAATTAAAAGAGCGGTTAGCGCAGTTAAAAAGCGCCGTAAGATAATGAAATTGGCCAAAGGATATTTCGGATCAAAATCGCGTTCTTACCGTATTGCAAGAGAAGCGGTCATGAAATCCGGAATGTATGCGTTTATAGGCAGAAGATTAAGAAAAAGAGATTTTCGCAAGCTTTGGATAGCTCGTATCAATGCCGCGGCAAGACAGAACGGCTTGTCTTACTCTAAATTTATGTATGGCCTTAAGACCGCCGGTATTGAACTTAACAGGAAGGTTCTTGCGGATATTGCCGTCAATGATGCGGCTACATTTAAAGCTTTGGCAGACACGGCATCTAAAGCCATCGCAAAATAACTAAGTTCGTTAAAGCGCCTTGATAGTTTTAAGGGCGCTTTTTTATTGATATGGTAAAAATAATATCGGCCGAAAACGGCAGAATAAAAGAAATATGCAGACTTACCGAAAAAAAGTACAGGACTCGCTATGGTAAGTTCATGATAGAGGGATACAGAAACGTCAAGGACAGTCTTCCGTATTTATCGCATGCCGAAATTTATGTTGCCGAAAGCGCGTTGCAAAAATACTGCAGTGAATTTAACGTAGATTTTGTCTGTGCGGACGCGGCGTTTGCCAAAATGTCGGATACCAAAAATTCGCAAGGAATAATATGCGTTGCCGATATTTGCGCCAAAGCGCTTGATTTTTCTAAAAACTGTATATTTTTGGACGGCGTGTCCGACCCCGGAAATCTGGGCACTATTTTGCGTAGTTGCGTAGCCACAGGTTGCAGTAACGTAATAATACGCGGCGGCGTCGATTGCTATAATCCCAAAGTCGTGCGCAGCAGTATGTCGGCAGTAAGCATGCTTAATATCATAGAAAGCAGAGAAACCGATATTCTGTCGCAATTAAAAGGCGAAGGCTACAAAATTATATGCGCGGACATGAAGGGACAAAATTTGTTTGATATCCGTGCCGAGATAGATAAATTTTGTCTTATTGTCGGGGCCGAAGCGGACGGCGTAAGCAGCGAGGTGATGGACCTTGCGGATATTGTCGTGTGTTTGCCGATGGAAAATATCGAATCTTTAAACGTTGCCGTTTGTGCAAGTATAATGATGTATCAACTTAAATTCAGAAAAAACGGAGGATAATTTTATGTCAGGACATAGTAAATGGGCTACAATAAAAAGAGCAAAAGGAAAGACAGATGCCGCTCGTTCTAAAGTGTTTACAAAGATAGGACGCGAACTGGCGGTCGCAGTTAAAATGGGCGGTCCGGACCCGAACAGTAATGCGTCTTTAAGGGGCGTTATCGCAAAAGCGAAAGCCGCCAACATGCCCAATGAAAATATAACAAGAAGCATTAAAAAAGCCAGCGGAGAATTGGGTAGCATCAATTATGAATCTATAGTATATGAAGGATACGGAGTGAGCGGCGTCGCTGTAATCGTGGAGACGCTTACGGATAATAAAAACCGAACGGGCGGCGATGTAAGGCATATCTTCGATAAGTGCGGCGGTTCACTCGGCACCAATGGATGCGTTTCGTACATGTTTGAAACGAAAGGCGTTTTGGATATCGAAAAAACCGGCGGTATGGACGACGACGAAATGATGATGACGGCTCTTGACGCCGGAGCGGAAGACTTCAGTTTGGACGACGGCGTATATGAAATTCTGACGACGCCGGAAAATTTTAATACGGTACGCGAAAATCTCGAAAACAAAGGTTATACGTTTTTGCGCAGCGAAATAAGCCGCATACCGAACATGGCCGTGGATCTGGATGCGGAAGCAGCCGAAAAAATCGAAAGAATGTTGGATATGTTTGAAGAGAACGATGACGTTCAAAATGTTTATCACAACGCCAATTTGCCTGAAAGCGAAGAGGAAGAATAAATAAATACGCAAAAAATGCCGATTTTTCTCGTGTTTTAGTATTATGTCTGACATAGTATTTGCTGTTTTTAGAGGGAGGTACGGATAATGTCTGATAATGTTTCGCAAATAAATTATCACAGAGGTCATCGCGAACGGGTAAGAGAACGATTTGACGCCGATCCGGAGATGCTGACATTTAAAGAGCATGAAATGTTGGAATTTTTATTGAACACCGTTATTCCGCGCAAAGATACCAACGTTATAGCGCACGAACTGATTGCAAAAAACGGTTCGCTGTACGGCGTTTTTAATGCCGGTGTCCAGGATCTACTGTCCGTAAAAAATATGACTGTCAGCGCGGCATATCTTTTGGCGGGCATTATTCCCATTGTGAGAAAAGCCTTGCGGATGTCGGGGGAAGACAATATGAAAAAGGTTATAAATTACGGCGATGCCGCGGACTTTTTTCATACGTTTTTCATGGCCCGCAACACCGAATGTCTGTGTGTTTTGTTCCTCGGAGTCAAATATAAGATTTTAAAGACCATGATTGTCGACGATCTTAATCCGTCGTCGGTTACTTTCAATGTGAGAAATATCGCGGCGTCTGCAGTAAAATGCGGCGCAAAGTATATTATAGTTGGGCATAATCATCCGTCAGGCTCGCCGATGCCGTCTGAAGATGATTTTATGCTCATATGGCATTTGTTTAATGTCTTGGCCGGTCTGGATATAAATCTTCTGGATAATTTTATATTTACGGAAACGGGATTTCTCAGTTTTCGCAATGTCGGAATTCTGCATAAATTTGCTCTCGAATACAATTTACGCAACCCTGCCCGCCTTTTGAAGGAAGACAATAAGAGCGTATCGCTTTATGTGTCCAATCTCAATCAATATCTGATTAACGTGACTCAGTTAAAACAGGAAAATCTTATGGAGTTGATTACCGTAGATGAATTTATAAAGCGAAACAGGCCTCAAATAAACGATGTCAGAGAAGAGAAAAGCGATTTTAAGAAAGATGACGGCAGTCGGCAGCCTTATCAGAATCAGGACAACAAATTTGATATGAGTTATCCCGGCGAGAAAAAGGCGCTGCTAGGACAGGATGACGAACAAATAAAAACCATTGCCGATGAAGTAACGCATGGCGATTTAGGCGAATATCAGCGTAAGAGTTTACATAAAATCGATATCTCTAAAATTTATGACGCCGATAAAGTGGAAGAGCTTAGCAAGAGCAGCGGTACTGCCGGCAAAACAAAAACCCAGCCCAAGCTTCAGAATAATAACGCGGAAAAAATTCAGCCGCGCAAAATAAAAGCGTCTACGCGCAATATTCCGGAATTTATTTTTATTTCAGACAGGAAGGATGATAAACGATGATAATTCTCGGTATAGATCCCGGATATGCGACAATCGGCTACGGAGTGGTGGAAAAAAATAAAAGCAAGCTTGCTCCCGTTGATTACGGAGTGATTGCGACTCCTCAAAATGAAAGCATAGCGTATCGGCTTGCCATGATTTACGAGGCAATGAACAAGCTTATCGGCAAATTTAAACCCGATGAGGTGGCAATTGAGGAATTGTTTTTTAATACCAATATCACAACAGGCATAAAAGTTGCTGAGGCGCGCGGAGTAATTTTGCTTAGCACTATACAAAGTTGCGGAAAATTATACGAGTATACGCCGCTTATGATAAAACAGGCGCTTACCGGCAACGGACGCGCGGACAAGCATCAGGTACAGTACATGGTGCAAATGCTGCTTAACTTAAAGACCATTCCGCGTCCCGATGACGCCGCGGACGCATTGGCGGCGGCTGTGTGTCATGCAAACATGTGCTCGTTTAATCAGAGAATTATTTAGGAGATAATATGTACGATTATATAAAAGGCAAAAAGGTAAAAGCCGGAAATGGAGTAATTGTATTGGAAAACGCCGGCATCGGATACGTTTTTAATGTAAGCGACGAATGTATTAAAAGGTTAGACGGGTTGGAAAATATTTGTTTGTATGCCTATCTTTCCGTAAAAGAGGACGGAGTGACGCTTTTTGGTTTTTACGGCGAGGAAGAGCGTGCAATGTTTATGAAGCTGATCTCTATATCCGGTATCGGACCTAAAGTCGCAGTTGCCATTTTGAGCGGCATAACGGTGGATAAACTGGCGAGCAGCATTGTTTCGGAAAATGCAAAGGAGCTTAATAAAATCAAAGGCGTCGGCAAAAAAACAGCCGAACGTATCGTGCTGGAACTTAAAGACCAGATAGGAAAAGATTTCAAGCAGGAAGAAAGCACAGTTTCCGACGTTCAAGTCGATGAAAGCAATGATGACGCGGTTATGGCTCTTATGACTTTGGGCTTTACTCGTAAAGAGGCCGAGGCGAAAATCGCGCGCATAGATACTTCGGGCCTGTCTGTCGAAGAAGTGGTGTTTAGTGCGCTTAAAAATGCATGACGGAGGTGTAAATGGACCAAGCGGAAAGATTTATTTCCAGTTCGATGAACGTGGGCGACGAAGAACTTGACAGATCGCTTCGTCCCAAGGTAATTGACGACTATGTCGGACAGGAAAAAGTAAAGGCTAATCTTAAAGTTTTTATTGAGTCGTGCAAAAAGCGCGGTGACGCATTGGATCACGTTCTTCTGTACGGCCCTCCCGGTTTGGGCAAGACGACGCTGTCGCATATTATAGCCAACGAACTGGGCGTGCAAATAAAAATGACCAGCGGACCCGCGTTGGAAAGAGCGGGAGACCTTGCGGCAATTCTTACGAACCTTGAAGAAAAAGACGTTTTGTTTATTGACGAGATTCACGCGCTCAACCGCAGCGTGGAAGAAAAGCTGTATTCGGCGATGGAAGATTTCGCTTTTGATATTGTGATAGGCAAAGGTCCCGGCGCCCGCGCAATGCGTATAAATCTGCCAAAGTTTACGTTGATAGGCGCAACAACGCGCATAGGAAATCTGACGGGCCCGTTTAGAGACAGATTCGGCGTAATTTGCCGACTTGAAATGTATCAGCCTAAGGAATTGGCAATAATTATCAATCGTTCGGCTAAGATACTGGGAGTCAATATTGATGAAGACGCGGCTTTGGAGCTGGCGGGCAGATCCCGCGGTACGCCCCGAATAGCAAACAGATTGTTAAAAAGAGTGCGCGACTTTGCGGAGATATATAACAACGGACACATTACTCTCGATGTAACGAAAAACGCAATGCGCCTGCTTGATATTGACGAGCTCGGATTGGACGTCGTGGACAGGAAGTATCTTGAAGTAATTGCCGTGAAATTTATGGGCGGTCCTGTAGGATTGGACACAATTGCCGCCGCGATAAACGAAAACGCAACCACAATAGAAGATGTGGTTGAACCTTATTTGCTGCAACTTGGATATATAGCCCGCACGCCAAGGGGCAGAGTCTGCATGAAAGACGCATACTTACATTTGGGATTGGAATATCCCGGGGATAAACAATGAAAACAAGTGATTTTTATTATGATTTACCGCAGGAATTGATAGCTCAGACGCCCGTTGAACCTCGTGACAGCGCTCGCATGCTCGTGTATCACAAAGATACGGCGCAAATAGAGGACAAGCATTTTTATGATATAGTCGATTATCTGCTGCCGGGAGATGTTTTGGTAATAAACGACACCAAGGTTTTGCCGGCGCGTATTTACGGACACAAGGAAAACAGCGGCGGTAAAATAGAATTTTTATTGCATAAGCGCATCAATATGACCGATTGGGAGGTTTTGGTAAAGCCGGCAAGAAAGGCTCTTCCCGGGGCGGTGATAGTTTTTTCCGACGAGTTAAAAGCCGAAGTCTTGTCCTGCGGAGAGGACGGCATACGCAATGTGCGTTTTATTTTCAGCGGCGTTTTCGAAGAAATTCTGCGAAAAATCGGCGAGATGCCGCTGCCGCATTACATTCACGAGAAATTAAAGGATAACGACAGATATCAGACTGTTTATGCTCATGAGGCAGGATCGAGTGCCGCTCCGACCGCCGGACTGCATTTTACCACTCAATTGTTGGATAAAATTAAAGAAAAGGGAGTGGAGATAGTAAAAGTTTTGTTGCATGTGGGATTAGGAACTTTCCGACCGGTCAAAACCGACGATATAACAAAGCATAAAATGCACAGCGAATATTTTAGCGTTACACAGGATGCGGCCGATAGAATAAATAAAGCCAAACAGGAGGGACGTCGCATTATTGCGGTAGGTACTACGTCTGTCAGAGTACTTGAGAGTGCCGTTTCCGACGGAAAATTGCAGGTTTTAAGCGGTTTTACGGATATTTTTATTTACCCGCCGTATAAATTTCAAATGGTTGACGCCTTGATTACAAATTTCCATCTGCCCGAGTCTACGCTTATAATGCTTGTTTCGGCGTTTATCGGGAAAGAAAACACGCTAAGGATGTATGAATACGCGGTGAAACAAAAGTATAGATTTTTCAGTTTCGGAGATGCAACACTTTTAATATGAGTAAATTCGAATATAGAGTAATTCACAAATGTAAGCAGTCGGGGGCAAGAGTGGGCGAGCTGACCACTCCGCACGGCAAGATAATAACTCCGGTTTTTATGCCGGTGGGGACGCAGGCTACGGTAAAATCGCTTGCTCCTTACGAAGTCGAAGAGGCGGGCGCTCAGATAATATTGTCAAATACGTATCATCTTTATATGCGTCCCGGTCACAAACTGATTGAAAGAGCGGGCGGACTGCACAAGTTTATGAATTGGCACAAGCCGATATTGACGGACAGCGGAGGCTTTCAGGTCTTTTCGCTGGCAAAAATAAATAAGATTACGGCGGAAGGCGTTATGTTCAACTCGCATATCGACGGCAGCAGACATATGATCACGCCGGAAAAGTCGATGGAAATACAAAGCAGTCTCGGCTCGGACATTATGATGGCGTTTGACGAATGCAGTCCTTACGGTGTGGACGAACGAGCGGCATACGACGCGATGAAGAGAACGCTTTCGTGGCTAGATAGGTGCAAAAAGTATCCCCGCAGCGACAACCAGATGCTTTTTCCTATTGTGCAGGGCAATATGTACAAATCGCTGCGAATAAAATCTTTGCAAGAGACAATTCCTTATGCCGAATGCGGTTTTGCGATTGGCGGCTTGTCCGTCGGAGAGCCGAAAAGTCTTATGTACGAAATTATGGACGAAATGTATCCGCTATACCCCGAGCAGCATCCGCGATATCTTATGGGTGTTGGCAGTCCCGATTGTCTTGTGGAGGGTGTTCTGCGCGGGATAGATATGTTTGATTGCGTTTTGCCGACGCGTATTGCCAGAAACGGCACTGCGTTTACGCATAATGGCCGCGTTGTGGTGCGAAACGGCGCGTATAAGGAAGACTTCACGTCGCTTGACGACCGGTGCGACTGCTATTGCTGTAAAAATTACACCAAGGCATATTTAAGACATCTAATCAACGCAGGGGAAATTTTGGGAGGACGGCTGTTGAGTCTGCACAATATCACTTATCTTACCGGGCTTATGTCGCGTATCCGTGAAGCGATATTACAGGACAGATTTTTGGATTTTGTACAGGAATTTCGTTTGTCGCCCGAATATTCTAATATGTAAAAATTAAAATTTTATTGATAATGACGCAAAAACGCTTGATTTTGTTTGCATTTTAGTATATAATAATTGCTGGCTCGTGTGTTCCGATGTGGCTCATGCTATATGAACACAATGTAATTTCAGGAGGTTAGTAAGCCATGAACAAAATTATTGAATTGATAGAAAAGGAATACATGAAAGAAACCGTTCCCCAGTTTGAAGTGGGCGATACGGTTAAGGTTTATGTAAAAGTCGTCGAAGGTTCGCGTGAAAGACTGCAGGCCTTTGAAGGAATAGTAATCGCTAAGAAAAACGGCGGAGTAAGAGAGACTTTTACCGTGCGCCGCGTTTCATTCGGCGTGGGGATAGAAAGGACTTTCCAGCTGCATTCGCCCCGTGTCGAAAAAATAGAATTGGTAAGACACGGCAAGGTTCGCAGAGCAAAGCTGTATTATCTGCGCGATTTGTCCGGCAAAGCCGCGAAAATCAAAGAACAAATTTAAATTTTTATTATGTGTTAATCGAGCTGCTTCGCATTATGCGAGGCAGTTTGATATATTTAGGGGTAAAAATTACAAAAGAGAAAAAATTATGAAAAGGGTGTTTTGTAAATTTTTATTTGTTGTTTTGCTTGCGGGCAGTCTGTTGGCGTTTGCCGCCTGCGACAATAGTTGCAACTGTCATACTCATGATTTGAGTATTGTAGAGACGGTTGTGGAACCTACATGCATTTCGCAAGGCGTAATAAAGCGCAAGTGCTCGCAGTGTGATTATTATGAGATGGCTCTGACGGATAGGACGCAGCATGAGTTTACGGTAACCGATACTGTCGAGTCCACTTGCACCGCATCAGGTTTTATGACAAAGAAATGTTCGATTTGCGGGACGTCCGAAGTTGAATATATACCCGTAAAACAACATGAATTTACAGTCGAAAACGTGTCTGCGACTTGCTATAATCGCGGCTACAAAATACAAAGATGTTCGGCATGCGGATTTGCCGAAATAGAATATACGACGCAGCAGCCTTTGGCACATGATTATGTATTTGACTCCCGGTTGCATGTCAAGTGCGACCAGCCTTTCGTGGATGTTTACAAGTGTTCGGCGTGCGGAGCAATCGAATATCGCGATTCCGATATTATCGCACAACATGTTTTTAATATCGAAAAGAAGGAGTCCACTTGCGTCGCTGCCGGTTACGAGATAAAAACGTGCGTATATTGCGATTATTCCAGCCGCGTCGATTTGCCGCTTTCCGGACATAATTTTAAGACGGAAAGTCAAAGTGCGACCTGCTGCGAGAAAGGCGTTATCTATAAGTTCTGCACAAATGAGGGCTGCGGCTATATGCAAGAGGAGGCCGTTCTCGATTATGCCGCTCATTCCATGAAAATCGTCGTTGACGGCGCCGAGAGATTTGTTTACAGCCGCGACGGAATAAATATTTATTCCGATCCGGATTGTCATAATCTTATTTCCACCGCCAAATGCAACGTTTTTGCGGACGGAATGCATTTTCTGTGCGTTTTACATGAAAAATGCGGAATGAGCGTCGAGGCGGAAGCTCATACGCTTGTACAGCGCGATACCGCCACTTGCGAAGAGGCCGGCGAAACAACTATGGTGTGCATAAAGTGCGGTTATCAGTCGGAAGGCGAGTACAGTCCGCCGAAGGGACATAATGACTCCGGCGTAAAATACTTTTGTATGACGGATGACGCTTTAACGCGCGAATATCACAACAGCGGCGGCGATCCCAACGTTTCTATTTGTTATAGGTGCTCGGATTGCGGTAAATATATTCCGGCAGTACCGCATACGCCTAATATTTCCTCGGAGCAGGTGACATGTTTAAATCCGCAGTATTGTACCGTTTGCGGCAGCGTTATGTTGAGCAAAGAGCACGTTGCGCCCCAATTGACCTGCGTCAGCACGCACGGCGACGAGTTTTATTATTGTGCGTCCTGCGGTGAATGGCCAATGGGTAAGCTGACTGCCCACCAATACGAGATTGTCGACGAAGAGCCTGCGACATGCGTTGATGACAAAGTATGCTATTACGAGTGCCCGTGCGGAGATAGGCGCCGGGAAGTTGTCGCCGGTACCAGACTGGGACATGCGGCGCCCGGCGGCGTATATCCTTGCGTTACGGACAGCGCTTTAAGCAGTGAATATTATAATATGTTCGGCGAAAGAAAGGATATTGCCTATAAATGTTTCAGATGCGGCGAATATATTGAGACGATACCGCATCAATTGAATTGCGGGCCCGAAGAGGTGACGTGTCTTAACGATCAGCATTGTTTGCTGTGCGGCACGGTTTTTATGTCCAAACCGCATGAAGCGCCGGAATTTACTTGCGTCAGCTCGCATGGCGACGGTTATTATTACTGCAAAAACTGTAATCAAGTCCCGATGGGCGAACTTACAGAACATAATTTCAATATAGAAAAGGACAGATTTGGCGCAACTTGCAAGGAAAATGCGCGCGTATATTTCCGTTGTGTCTGCGGTACGCTAAACCCGGACGGCTATGAAGAGATTGCGGGGACAAGACTCGGGCACATGCTGCCAAATCTTACCAGAACGGCGCGTTCTAATTGTATTCTTGGTCACATAGTTCATTTTGATACGTTAAAATGCATGCATGACGGATGTGATTTTGACCTGACGGCGCTTGCCGACGAAAACGGAGATATATATTGTCCGGATATAAACAATTATTTGTACGATAACGGCTATGCCGATGACTATTTGACGGACGAGAAGACAGGATTGGCGTCCAATCGCATGGTAGTCACAATGCTTAGTTGTTGTGAGAGCACCGGATACAGGTTTATCCCCTCCCAACACGAACTATCTTCCGACCCCGTCTCAAGAGAAGATGAAATAGTAAACGGCACATTATATAAATACATTCCGTCTACTTGCGCCACAAAGGGAAGCGCCTTGTTTATCTGCAAAAAATGCGGCGAATATGTCTATATCGAACATGAACTGCCGCTCAATCCGCTTGTACATGAGGGCGAATTGTTGTACTGCAACGAGCATTGCCCGGCGTGCGCACCCGAAGACGGAGACTGTATGTTTGCTTTTGAAATTCTCGTATATCGCAGCAGCGGAGAAGAAGCGACGGAAAACGGCTTGAAAAAATCGGCGGTTTACGGCATGGCGTTTATGAGTCAAAGAATGACGCAAGAGAAGGACAGTGCTACCGGACAAATATATTACCGCCTGACGGATGAGTTTATAGCCGAATTGACAAGTGCAAACGGCCCGTGCTTTAAGACGGCGGCGGGAGCCGGTTCGCAGGATTATAACGATCTGTTTGATTGGAGCAGCGTAAGATTGTATAAAAATCAGTTTAATTCCATAACGATTTATATCTTGGGCGCAAACACATAAAATTGACATAATTTGTAAAGCATAATGTTTAAAAGAGGGCAAAAAATATTAGTATGATATCAAGTTGCCCTAAGAAAAAATATTTTATAGCATTACTGCTTGTCTTTGTTTTATTTAGTATTATTCTGTCGCCTGTTACGGCATTTGCCGAAGATGCCGAGTTTGTTTATATAGGCGGGGATATTATAGGTTTCGAGGCCCGGCTTAACGGCGTATTGGTGACGGAGACGGGATATGCTGCCGTGGGAAATTGGCAAGTGGCGTCCGCTCTCAAAAAAGGCGACATAATCAGGCAGATAGAGGGCGAAAACGTCGAAAATGCAGAAGATATAGCTCAAATTTTAGATAAATTTCACGATAAAGAAAGCGTCACAGTTGTGGTTGAACGCAACGGAGTTTTATCTGAAGAAAAAGTGTGTGTGTTTTACGATGCGGTTCGCAATAAGCGCATGTTCGGAGTGGAGGCCAAAGACAGTGTTTGCGGGCTGGGAACCATAACTTTTACTACCGCTACGGGAGAATTTTATGCACTGGGGCATGAAGTGGTGGATTTTGATACCGGCTATAATGTTATAAGCGACCGCGGTACGCTTTATTCGGCGGCCGTAACAGGAATCGTTCGAGGGAAAAAAGGAGCAGCCGGAGCAATAAAAGGATGTTTGACATCCAAAAAAATGGGCATGATAGACCGCTGCGGTAAATTCGGCATAAAGGGGCGGATGATAGACGATTATTATGGCAATGACTCGTTTAGGTTGGGTGGTAAAGCCGACGCAACCATGGGGAATGCAAAGATTTGTTCGGCCGTAAGCGGAAAAAAAGAGTATTACGATATCAAGATAGTCAAAACATACAGACAAACCAGCAAAAAAGACAAGAGCATGATAATAAAAGTCGTAGACAGCCGCCTTTTAGATTTGACGGGCGGTATTATACAGGGGATGAGCGGCAGTCCTATTGTGCAAAACGGCATCATAGTAGGGGCCGTTACCCACGTGTTTACAGGCGATCCCACAATGGGATATGGAGTTTATGCCGATTGGCAGCGTTAAAAACGGACAAATTACGATGAATTATATTAAAAACGGCACTAATTATTGTTGTATAATGGTGCTATGTTACAAGACGACATAAAAAAAGCGTTGATATGCCATCATATTTTTCCCAATAAAAAAGGATATAAATATCTTTTGTATGTAATGGAGTACGCGATCGAAGGCTGCGGTAAAACTTTATCCGAGATATACGTTTTAGTTGCCGAAAAATGCGGCGTAAAGCCCAATTCTGTTGAAAAATGCATTTCCGATTCCATTGAAAGCAGTTTCGACAATGCGTTTGTTGCGGAAAAATACGGTTTTCTTGCGTCAGCCGATAACGGCAAAATTACAAACAAAAGATTTGTACAAATTTTGATTGATGAAATACATAATAAATAAAAGCTGTTCATAAAGTATTATATGAGCAGCTTTTTTCAAAATATTATGTCAGACATAATACATGATTTTCGTAAAAATCGCGATAAAAACTATCTTTTTGGGATAATTTTTGCTATATGTATATTAATAGGCATATGCTTGGCGTTGCATGAATCTGCAAATCCATATTATAAGACCGGGTTGTTTACGGGGGTGGTGATAGGTCTTCGTGAAGGGTACGGCTATTTTATTATGCTTGTATTATGGAATGCTCTGACGTTTATAACGCTGTTTCTCGCTACCGGCAATTACAATTTATTGCGGTTTTGGCCTTTATTGCTGGGCTTGCGGCTGGTAGTAAAAATAAGCGATATTGTTTGCGCACTTAAATTTTTCTTTTTTTCCTGCTGTTTCGCCGCTATTTTGACGCTTATAATAGAATTGCTTATTGTGGTTCTGTTCTATTGCATCTATTTAGACCTCTTTACAAAGTCCGTAAATATCTTTTTCAACGGAGATAGAACGCTTATAAAGGAGGTCGCTTTACCCGTCGCAATAGCTGTCATCGCGTTGACGGTATTGCAGTCGGTAATATCGGCTACTCTTTTATTTTGAATATGTTCGCATAAAGTGCTTAAATTTGCAAAAAATAAAGGCAAAGGAGCTTAATTATGAAAAAGAAGATTTTAATTGCCTTTATTGCGTTTGTTATAACCGCCTGTACAATTATTTCCTCATCTGTTGTATCGGTAAAGGCGGACAGTTCTCCGATGTCAGTAAATGCCAAATCGTATCTCATAACGGATTTTGACATGACTACCGAAATAGCGTCGAATGAAAAGGATAAGCGTTTGCCTATTGCCAGTATGGTCAAAATTATGACGCTCGATCTTATTTTTGACAGCATAGACGAGGGAAAACTGTCGCTTGAAGATGAAATTCAGGTCAGCGAAAATGCGAATTCCATGGGCGGCTCGCAAGCTTATCTGGACGCCGGAGTAAGTTATAAAGCCGAAGAACTTATTAAAAGCATTATAGTTGCTTCGGCAAACGATTCATGTGTAGCTATGGCGGAGCATTTGGCCGGCAGCGTTGATGCCTTTGTTGCGCTCATGAACCAAAAGGCGCAATCGCTTGAAATGCATGACACTCATTTTGTAAATTGCACCGGATTGCCCGCTCCCAATGAATATTCGACAGCCGCCGACGTCTTGAAGATGACGCGCGATCTTATGACGCATGAACGTTTTTTCGATTATTCGGGTATATGGACGTTTGATTTTCTGCATCCGAGCGGACGAGTCACAACGCTTACCAATACAAATAAGCTGTCACGTTTTTACAACGGATGCGACGGCGGAAAGACGGGATATACTTCCGAGGCGCTTTCCTGTTTAAGCGCGACGGCAAAGCGCGGAGACACGCGTTTGCTGTGCGTAGTTATAGGAGCGCCTTCCTCCAAAATACGAAATGCGGAAGTTACGAAATTGTTTAATTACGGCTTTGCAAACTTTGAAAACAAAAAGATCTTTTCGTTTGACGATGCGAAAAATACCGTTGCAGAGGTAATAAACGGCAAGCCTTCGCGCATAAAAGTCGTCCCGGAGTGTGAGATATATAGATTCGGAGCGAGAAATGTCCATAGCGGCGCCATTGACGTGCGCTTTGTGCCCGGCACTGTTGAAGCTCCCGTTGCGGTCGGCGATGTGGTGGGAAAATTTGAAGTTTATGAAAACGGAGAACTATTAAAAAGCGTCAATGCATTGGCGTCCGAAGGCTGCGACCGCATGAGTTTTATGGATATAATAGGCGATATAGCAAAAAGATGGTAAAAAAGTAATCGCATAAAGTTAAAAGAAACGCTAAAAGGGCGTTTCTTTTAACTTTAAATTGTTTGACGTAACGCTCAAAAAATGGTATAATTTTATAAATTTGTAGCGGAGTAAAAAATGTTAGATTTCATAATAGATTTTTTGTTGATGTTTATCGTCGTCATCATTTCCATTGTGCTGCACGAATTGGCACATGGTTTTGTTGCACTTTTAAACGGCGATAAAACGGCAAAAGAGAGCGGAAGACTGACATTGAATCCGCTGGCTCATCTTGATTTATTGGGCTTATTAATGTTGTTTTTGTGTCGGTTCGGATATGCAAAACCCGTGCCGGTAAATCCCAACAATTTCAAAAACCGCAAGACGGGAATGATAACTGTGTCGCTTGCCGGTATAGTATTGAATTTGCTGCTGGCATTTATCTGCTATCCGTTTGTTTTGCTGCTTTATCCGTACCCCTATATATATACGTTTTTTGTTTACATGGTGGTAATAAATCTAAATTTAGCCATTTTTAACTTTCTGCCGTTGTATCCTTTGGACGGCTATCGACTGGTGAATTGCTTTGTGCCGTCGTCCAACAAAACCATGAGTTTTTTGCGCCAAAACAGCCGTTATATACTGCTGATATTGATCGCGTTGAGTTTTATAAGAGACGTCTTTTCTCTGCCTATTTATTTTGATCCGCTTTCGTGGTTAATTCAATGGATATCGGGGGGAATAATGCGGCTTTACAATCTTTTTTGGGGGATATTTATATAAAAAGTCGGCATGAAAGAAAAAGATGACATACAAAAATACATTGATTCGATAAGCGGAACAGATTTATACGACGCAGATTCGTTTAACGTCAAAATTGATAATTTCGATGGACCTTTAGATTTATTGTGGTTTTTAATCAGGCGCTCCAAAATAGATGTTAACGATATTTTTGTATCCGATATTACCGAGCAATACTTACAAAGCATTTCCGATTTGAGTTCGCTTGACCTGGAAAAGGCAAGTGATTTCATAGAGATAGCTGCATGTTTGATAGAAATTAAATCAAAGGCCATGCTGCCAAAAATAGCGCCGCCACAGGAGGAAGAAGAAAGCACCGAAAGAGAGCTTATCAGACGTCTGGAAGAATACAGACTCTATAAGGAAGCCAGCGTCAAAATGAAAGAACATGAAACGGTAGGTCTGCATTTCAGAGATCCGGACAGTCATGTAGGAAAGCCGCGTTTGGTGTTAAACGACATGAATATTTCCGGCTTGGTGGGCGCATTGCAAAAGCTGTTCGGAAAACTCGAGCAAAAAGCAAAAGACAATCAGACGAAAAGTATTCGCCGCGACAGGTTTACGGTGGATGATAAAATAAATCAGATAAAAGAAGTTTTTGCATTGAATGACGTCGTTAAGTTTGAAGATCTTTTTGACAGCGATTACAATAAAAGCGAGATAATAACGACTTTTCAGGCAATGCTCGAACTGCTTAAAGATCAATTTTTTACGGCGGAACAGGATCATCCGTTCGGAGAAATAATTTTGCACAGGAAGAAAGAAAATGATCAATAACGAAATATTAGACGAAGTGTTGGAGGCCGTGTTGTTTGTGTCGGGCAGCGGATTGTCGCTGGACGACTTGAAACAACATCTTGAGGTCAGCCAAAAAGATTTGAACGAGGCAATAAAACGACTGGAAAAAAAATACGGCGGTAAATGCGGAATAAAGCTCATACGCTATAATAACAAGATACAGTTTGCCTCAAACCCCGATTATTCGGATATTATCAGCTGCGTTTTAAACCCAATAAAAGAAAAGGAATTGTCCAACGCTGCCATGGAAACCATGGCGATTATTGCTTACAGGCAGCCGGTGACTCGATTGGAAATAGAGCAAATACGCGGCGTAAACTGTGAATATACGGTTCAGATGCTGCTTAAACACAATCTTATAGAGGTGGTCGGCAGAAAGGACGGCGTGGGCAAGCCGCTGCTGTTTGGCACTACGGAAAATTTTCTGAAACGTTTTCAGATAGCGTCTTTGGACCAGCTGCCCGATTACGAGCAGCTTTTGCAGTCCATTAAAATCATAGAGCGGGGAGATGTAAACGGTCAGACGAATAGCGGTGAGAGCGAGAGTCTATATAACGAGTTTGAAATCAAGGAAACGGAGGAAGAAGTTCCGGATTTTCTGGAAGGAGAAAAGATTCAGAAAATCGTAGGAAATAAAGAAGATCCGCAAACAGCGAAATAAACAAAGCGCTTTATGATGCATAAAAAATATATAAATTTAGATAATAAAGGCATGTACAGCATGTCTTTTTTTATTTTAATTTGCGTGTTGCTTTTTGCTCCGATAGGTTTTTCGGCGCGCGTCATCGCTTGCGGCGAGAATAAGCCTGCGGTAAAGATATTTTTGTTGAGATACGAGTTGTTTTCGGGGGAAATAGATACCGATAAAATCGATTTAGCGCTCCCGGCAAAGGTGTTGGTTGCAATAAAAAAGAGCGAAATAATCAGACTTGTTAATATCAAAAAAATCAGTTTGTCGGCGACTGTACCAATAGAAAGATTGGTTGTGTCGTCGCTGCTGTTTGGAGCAATAAAGGCTTTTTTTGGAATTGTACAATGCGTTGCCCGAGAAAAACGTGCGGAAAATATTTTTGCGGACGTCAAATATACGACGGGCAGTGAATTTAATGTCGTATTTTGTAGCATAATAAATATAAGTTTGTCGGATATTATAACGGCTGCAGCGCTGCTTGTCGTAAAAACGGCGCAGGTCTAACGGAGGTAAAAAATGATAATCGAAAACGAAACCAGGCCCATAGAAAAGCTTATGAGCGGTGCCTATGACAGTATTAAAGGTCTTGTGAGCGCCGATACGGTAGTGGGAAGCCCGATAAAAGCAGAGAACGGAGTAGTTATTATTCCTATAAGTAAGGTAGCTATGGGCTTTGTAACCGGAGGCGGAGAATACGGCGACGCACCTGACGCCGACGCTCACTGCGCAGGTGGAAGCGGCGCCGGAATGTCGGTCGTTCCCGTTGCATTTCTCGTGAGCAACGGCATAGAAATCAAGCTTGTAAACATCAGCGACAAACCGGCTATGGACAAAATTATTGACGCTATTCCCGAAGTCGTCAAGCTGGTTATGAGAGCAATAAAATGAAAAAAACAGTATTTATTCTTATATTATCAGCTATATTATGTATTATGTCTGTCATAGTACATGGCGTCGGCATTGCCAATGTCAACGCCACCGGTTACAGCGAAATCGTAATAGAGCAATCTTCGGGGCGCGTTCTTTACTCCAATGACGGCGATAGAAAACGTCCCATGGCGAGCACTACAAAAATAGTTACGGCTATTACCGCAATAGAGAATTACAAAGGAGATATGCACGATATCGTCGAAGTGCCGGCCAAGGCTGTAGGTATAGAAGGCTCGTCGCTTTATCTAAAACGCGGCGAAAAGCTTGAATTTATTGACCTAATGTACGGATTAATGCTGCGCTCGGGTAATGATTGCGCTGTTTCTGTTGCTATCTTAACAGGCGGCAGCGTAGCCAGATTTGCCGACATGATGAATGAGACGGCAAAAAAAGCCGGCGCAGTTAGTTCGCATTTTGTCAATCCGCACGGGCTGCACGACGATGACCACTATACTACGGCGGCAGATTTAGCCCTAATTACGGCGTATGCAATGCGCAATGATTTATTCCGGGAGATAGTCTCGGCAAAAAAATATGTCACTCATCGCAGCGGTGATGCGGAACAGACCATTTACAACAAAAATAAGTTGCTGTCCTCATACGAAGGCGCCTGCGGCGTAAAAACGGGGTATACAATCAAAGCCGGCAGATGCCTTGTTTCTGCGGCGACGCGCGGCGGCATGACGGTAATTGCCGTTGTGTTAAATTGCGGACCTATGTTTGAAGAGTGTGCCCGCCTTATGGACAAGGCGTTTGAAAATTACGAAATGAAAAATCTCGTACCGGAAGGGGTCTTGTCCTATTGCAAAGATGAAAACGGCAAGCTTATCGCTCTTAAGGCCTGCGGGGAATTATTATATCCCGTCAAAAAAGGCGTTTTCGAGCCGGCCGAATATATTATATCGGACGTCGGGGTCGTTCCCAAGAACGCGGAAAGCGGATTTGAAAACGGGAAATTAGATATTTACTTTGACAAACAGTTGCTTTTTTCCGTAAAATTAGTTACTATATAAGTACGTTGAAGTTTTTATACAGAGGTTTGTTATGAGGATCAATAAATATCTTGCCGAATGCGGAGTTTGCAGCAGAAGGAAAAGCGAAGCGCTCATTTTGGACGGCCGTGTTTCGATAGACGGCAAAGTGGTTACCAGTCTTGCCGTGGATGTCGATCCCGAAAATGCACGGGTGTTGTTGGACGGCAAGATAGTTCATCCCATCAACAAGCACATATATCTGAAGATGAACAAACCGAAAGGTTATGTCTGTACTATGGCTGATGACAGGGGAAGAAAAACCGTTATTGATCTTTTGCCCGAAAAGTATGCCGGTAAGCGCATTTTTCCCATAGGCAGATTGGATTATGATACCGAAGGACTGCTTCTTCTGACTACCGACGGCGATTTGGCGCAAGCGCTTTCACACCCGAGTAACGAAATCCCCAAAACGTATATTGCAAAAATCGAAGGCTCGATAAGTGAGGCGGAGCTGGCAAAACTGAGAAAGGGTGTGGAAATAGACGGAGTTATGACCAAAAAGTGTAAAGTCAAAGTGTTGGAAAAAGACGAGAAGAGCACACGCGTGGAAATAACGATAACCGAAGGCAGAAACAGGCAGATAAGAAAAATGTTCGAAAGCGTGCAGAAAAACGTGACATTCTTAAAAAGAGTGTCTGTCGGAAATATACGACTGGGAGGAGTGACGCGCGGAACAGTGCGCGAGTTGCGTCCGGAAGAGTTGGATTATCTTGGAAAACTGTAAAAAATAAGCCGCAGCATTTTAGCCGCGGCTTTTATATATCTTGTTTAAGAGTTTTCCTTTGCAAATAATTCCATAAACTGAAGCAGCTTTTCAACGCCTTCTATCGGCATGGCGTTGTAAATGCTGGCGCGTATTCCTCCTGCAACTTTGTGTCCTTTTAGATAATAAAGTCCGTTTTCTTCCGCTTCACGGGCAAATTTATCGTCCAATTGAGGAGACGGAGTGGTGAAGACGACGTTCATCAAAGAACGGTAGGATTTTTCGACCGGATTGTTATAAAAATCGGAACCGTCGAGATACGAATATAACATTTCGGCTTTTTTGACGTTGATATCATATATTGCCTTAACGCCGCCTTTTTTCAGTAAGTACTTAAAAACTTCGCCTGCCATATAAATGGAGAAAATGGGGGGAGTATTGAACAAATTGTCGCTTTCGGTCATAGTGCTCCATTTGAGCATTGTGGGGCAGATGGGCATGGCCAAATGTTCCAGATCCTTTCTTATAATAATAATTGTCGTTCCGGCAGGGCCGATGTTTTTTTGTGCGCCCGCATAAATGACACCAAATTTGCTTACGTCGAATTCCTGACTTAAAATACAGGAAGACAAATCGGCAACAAGCGGGATGTTTCCCGTATCCGGCACTTGTATAAAGCGTGTGCCGAACGCAGTATTGTTGTAACATATGTGCACATAGTCGGCGTCCCGGCGGAAATCTTCCCGTTTAGTTTCCGGAACATAGGTAAAACGTTTATCTTCGGAAGACGCCACTAGGCGCATATCGCCGTATTTTTTTGCCTCGTTATAAGCGCGTTTTGCAAAGTTTCCCGACACGATATAGTCGCCCTTTGGTTTGTCGCCGCGGCACAGGTTGAGCGGTACGGCTTCGAATTGTGTCGCGCCGCCGCCTTGGACAAACACAATGTCGTAGTTATCGGGTATGTTCATGAGTCGGCGAAGGTTTTCTTTTGCGTCGCTGTTTATTTTTTCAAAAATAGGACCGCGGTGGCTTATTTCGGTAACGGACATACCGCAGCCTTCGTAGTCGATAAATTTTTTCTGAACGTCTTTCAGCACTTCGATGGGAAGCATCGACGGGCCGGCAGAAAAATTATATACACGCATAACTAAATATCTCCCATATTGATTTCAATCAAATTATACAGGCTAATTTACAAAAAAGCAAGTATTTAGAGTAATAAAATTAACGTATAATTTTTTTCTCCTCCGGATTGACAATAAGCGCATAATGTTTTATAATATAAAGTACAAAGTACAATAAAAATCTATTAGGCAACGGAGAAATGTCATGCAAAACAACACCAATGAGGAAAAAATTCTGACTCCGAGTGATATCGCCGGCGATGCAGCCCGGGGTGGCGGAACAGATGAGAGCGGAAACCGCGAAATAAATTCGGCGGATGTAGCATCTGCAATAAAAGACGCGTCCGCGTGTATAAACCGTTTAGGTGAAAAAATAAATACTCTTGAGGAGGAGAACGCGGAGCTTAGTAAAAACATTGAAAAACTGCGCGATCAAATGTTTGTTTTGAGTATGGTGGAAGTGACGCAGGACGGCGTTGTCCGCCATGAGAGTTACCACAACATTATGCTTGACGAAATTTGCGCTTTGCGCAGCGACGTGGACGCCTTGAAAAACGACGTGGATGTCTTAAAGAACGGAGAAGAAGTAAAAAATCTCGTCGGCGACGCGAAGGAGCAAGCTGAAAATCTGACCTCTGTCATGAAAGAAGTGCTGCAGTCGCTGGACGACATAAAGACGCGCATGAATCTTTCGGAGCTTAAAAAAGACGACCCCGACCCCGAAGCTGCGACGCAAAGCAAAGATCAGCTGACCAAATCGCTGGATGAGCTTAAAAAAGAACTGACCAAAATAGCCGAAGATTTTTCGGAGTAAACGGCAGCCAAATCTTTCGCATCTGTCACAATCAACAAAATTAAACCATAGTATGTAGTATTCCAAAGAGGAACTGGTACTATGGTTTTTTTGTTTACTGTCATTTCTGTCAGCGTAGACGCATATTATGCCGGACTGGCGTTTAACATCGGCGAGAGAATGACATTTTCAGATTGTATTTATGCGGCGTTTTACACTTTTGTATTTTGTTTGCTTGCGTCTTTAGTGCGCTGTATTGCCGGAGAATATATCGAACTATTAGACATTTCGGGCGGCATGATATTGTGTTGCATCGGAATACAATATATTTTTAAGACGTACGATAACCGCGCGTCCCGCTGCGACAGATATTATATGTTTGAGAGCGGACGCAAAAACCGCGGAAAAATCACGGCGCTTGGGCTGTCGGTCAGCGCCGACGCTGCGGCCGCGACAATAGCTTTGCCCGTTTTGTCGTCTCCCGTAATAAAAGCGTTTTTAATGTTTGCCGCACACAGTTTTTTTCTCATTCTGGGCGCCGTTAGCGCAAGGCCTATGAAAGGATTTGTTGGAGTGACGGCAGTTTCAGGGGCGTTTTTGCTGCTAATGGGAATGAGCCGAATATTATTATAATTATGAAAGGATAGGTTATGGAAAGTTTGCTGATAAGAGGAAGAAAGAAACTGACGGGCGAACTCGCGTTGCCCGCCGCAAAAAATGCCGTGTTGCCGTTGTTGGCGTTGACTGTCGCGTCAAAGGAGGATATATGTTTAAGACACTGTCTCCCGATAGCCGATGTCGAAAAAATGCTGGCAATTCTTAGATACATAGGGGCAAAGGCCGGGTTTGAAAATAACGATATTTACATAAATTGTCGCGAAACAGAGCCAAAACCTATATCCGAACTTCTAACAGGAGAAATAAGGTCGTCTATATTTATGCTGGGTCCGTTGCTGGCAAGATTTAAGACGGCGGAGATTTGTTATCCCGGCGGATGCGAAATAGGTTTGCGGCCAATAGATTTACATATAGAGGGATTAAAACGGCTGGGTGTAAACATCTGTGAAAAGGGCGGATTCTTGGTATGCGACGGCAGCAACATGCATGCGGGAGACATATATTTGGACTTTCAAAGTGTGGGCGCGACCGAAAATCTTATAATGGCAAGCATATTTCTGCCGGGAAAAACGGTGATACGCAACGCCGCCAAAGAGCCCGAAATAAGAGATTTGGGCGCTTTTATAAATATGCTCGGAGGGCGGGTGTTCGGCGCCGGCAGCGATACAGTAATCATAGAAGGCGTCAAAAAACTCGGCGGAGGAGAGTATAGGCCGCTTACCGATCGCATTACCGCCGGAACGTACATTGCCGCCGCAGCCGCCGCCGGCGGAGAGATAACGCTTAATAATTATTGCGAAAAAGACATGAGGGCGGTGGAGGCGAAGTTCAGACAGTGCGGCGTGAGTATAGCGCATCACGGAAGTAGCGCTACAATAAGATCGGACGGGCATCTTTGCGCGGCAAAAAGAATCGAAACGCATCCCTTTCCTGGTTTTCCCACGGATATGCAGCCGCAAATGACAGCGGCCTTATGTTTTGCAAAGGGCACAAGCATCGTCATCGAAAATTTGTTTGAAAACAGATTTAAATACACGCGGCAGCTGATAAAGATGGGAGCGGATATTACGGTAAAAGGCAGCGTTGCAGTGATAAAGGGAAAGGGCGCTTTGCACGAAGCGGACATGACGGCAGAAGATTTACGGGGCGGCGCCGCCATTGTCGTCGCTGCTTTGGGAGCGGCGGGAGACAGCAGGATCAGCGGGCTTTCGCATATCGACAGGGGATATTATAAAATAGAAAACGATTTGCGGCTTTTGGGCGCCGATGTAGAAAGAATAATGTAAAATATTCATGTTTTATACGCCGGAATAATAAGAATAAATAAAAATATAAAAAACTGTTGCATTATGCAATAGTTTTTGTTATAATATTACATAAGGTGAAATATGAAAAGCAAAAAAACGTTGGTTCTCTTCTTGATATTATGTTTTTTAACGATACTGATAATAATCGGCAGCGTGCTTTTTTCAGTGAAAACCATTGTTGGATATTGCTACAACGACAACGACCCCGATCTTGTGCAACAGGTAATCGACGCGTCTTCATCGGAGTTGTCCACGGGCACCAATATTTTTCTCGTTAATGAAAATGATATTATCAAAAAAATCGAAAGCGATGTTATAAACGTCAAGGTCGTAAATATTGAACGCAAATTTCCGTCAAGCGTATATATCAATTTTTACAAAATAGAAGAATACTTTGTCGTCGAGCATGACGGAGGATATTTATACGTTTCAAACGATTGCAAGATTTTGCGCCAGTCCGATAATCTTACGTCAGAACGCCGCATCAAGCTGCTCATACCCGATGTTCTCGAAGGAGTTGCGCCGGGCGATACGCTTTTTTCCACTCAGTCGCAGCTGTATACAATTACAAACGCGTTGATGAACGCGCTGTCGCGGTTGGAAGACTATCAGAACATGTTGGAAATTATCGACAGAATAGACTTGCGGTTTTTGGATCAGAATGTTTTGTTTATAAAAACTGTCGCCGGGGTGTGCATCGAGGCACAGCAGCCGGGTACCGATATTTTATCGAAGATGCAGCTGGCTATCAGTTTTGTCAATAACGCCGATTTCGAGCAAAAAAGCAAAGGAACGATTATTTTATCCGGCTCCGGCAATAAAATAAACAGCTCTTATTCGGAAGAGGACAGATATTCGGACTTTTTGATAAATAATACTTAATTAAGAAAAATGATTGCCGTTGCAATTGACAAAAGTCGATAAAAATTATAAAATTATTACAATAGGGTAAAAAGGAGTTAAGACGGAATGATACAGAATATTGCGGTTCTTGATATCGGATCGAGTAAACTTACTGTTCTCATCGGACAAAGAGGGGCCAACAATACGATACAAGTCAAAGGAATAGGAGAATGCAAATACGACGGCTATTCCGACGGGGAATGGCTGAGCAAAGAAAATTTACCTGCCGCCGTCAATACCGCCATTGCTTCCGCGGAACAGGCTGCCGGCGTAAAAATAAGATCGCTGTACATAGGCGTTCCCGGCGAGTTCTGTTTTGTCGAATGCAAGGAAGCCGGCATAGGATTTAATAAGCGGCACCGTATTACCGATGCCGATCTGGACAAGCTGTACAGCGCGTGTTCGTTCAGCGAATACGCAAACGAATATGATATTATAAACGTGCAGCCCATATCTTTCATGATTGACAACAGCCGCAGAGTCATGGTGCCTGTTGGTCAGTACGCCGTGCAGTTATCCGGTTATTTGTCACACGTATTCGCCGAGAAGAAGTTTATAGGCACATTTGACAGAATAGTTTCGGATATCGGCGTCGAACAGGTAGATTATGTATCTTCCAATCTTGCGGAATATTTATTGCTTTTCCCGGAAAAGAAAAGAGATGAAGGCGTAATTTTGGCGGATGTCGGGTACATATCGTCGACGTTGTGTATAGGAAAAGGCGACGGTTTGCTGGACATGAAAAGTTTTTCGATGGGCGGCGGACACATAGAGGCCGATCTGTCCATGGCCTTGGAAATACCATACAAGCAGGCCGAAATGCTAAAGCGCAAAGTTATCGTATCGCTTGACGCCGGCGACGATGAAATTTATGAAATAACAGTAGGGGATAAAATTCGTTCTTTCCCCGCGAAGACGGTAAACGAAATTGTCCGCTACAGGTTGGGTGTGATTGCAAAAATGCTGGCAAAGGGGATATCTTCCTCCAACACAAAAATGCCCGATTATGCGCCGCTGTATCTGACGGGAGGCGGTATTGCATTTTTACACGGCGTAAAGGATGAACTCTCAGCTACACTGAGACGCCCCGTGGAAATAGTAGTTCCCCCGATGCCTCAGGTAGGATATCCGGACAAGTCATCCGGCTGGGGTCTTATGGATATGGTATTAAACAATATAATGCCGGAAAAAGAAAATTTCTTGACCAAAATTTTAAATAAAATTAAAAACAGATAAGGAGTTGTAATAGTTATGGAAAACACTTTTGACAGGACCTTGATGCCGGCGCTCATTAAAGTCGTCGGCGTCGGCGGCGCGGGAAACAACGCCGTCAACAGCATGATCGAAGCCAAAATCAACAGCGCCAAGTTTATTGCGATTAATACCGACTTGCAGGATCTGGGCATGTCGCAGGCCGAGACCAGAATTCAGATAGGCGATAAGTTTACCAAGGGTCAAGGCGCCGGAGCCGATCCCGAAAAAGGACAAAAAGCCGCCGAGGAAAGTAAAAACGCGATAGCTTCCGCAATAAAAGACGCCGATTTGGTGTTTATTACGGCAGGTATGGGCGGCGGCACCGGTACGGGTGCTTCTCCGGTCATTGCCAGTATTGCAAAGGAAATGGGCAAACTCACCGTAGCGGTAGTTACAAAGCCCTTCGCCTTTGAAGGTAAGCCGAGAATGGCCAATGCCAATATCGGTATTGAAAATCTGAAAAAAGTCGTCGATACGATTGTAATAATTCCCAACGAAAAATTGATGGAATTTGTTCCCAATCTGCCGATAAAAGACGCGTTTAGACATGCCGACGACGTGCTGCGTCAAGGTATCCAGGGAATAAGCGATTTGATCGTAACGCCGGCGCTTATAAATTTGGACTTTGCCGACGTATGTACCGTTATGCGCAACAGCGGCGTAGCTCACATGGGTATAGGCAGAGGAAAAGGAGAAAAACGTGTCCTCGAGGCGGTAAAACGCGCAGTCTTCAGTCCGCTACTCGAAACGTCTATAGAAGGCGCTTCCAAAATAATCCTCAATATAATGGGCTCGCCCGATATGACGCTTAACGAAATCAACGAAGCCACGTCGCTTGTACGCGAAGTGGTGCAGCCCAACGCAAATATTATTTTCGGCGCCGATATACGCGAAACAATGAAGGAAGAAATCATGGTTACAATGATAGCTACCGGATTTAATAATACCGACTCTTCGGCTCAGTCGTCGCAGCAAAAGACGCAAGCCGCACCCATAGACGATCCTTTCCGTGCAGAATATGACGCCATGTTTGATCAGCGGTTTGGTGCGCAGCATGCAGGATTCGGACAACCTGCCCGTCCCCAGCAGCCTGTAAATCAATATCCGACAGGAAATCAGGCGCCCCGCCCTGTACAACAGCAGCAGGCACCCAGAGGTTCGCGCATGACGGTGGATGAAGATGACGATATGCCGGCATGGATGAGAAAGCTAAAGAAATAAAATTTTGCCGGTGAAAGGTTTACATAATTTGCTTATCCGTTTTGATGGTAATAGTGTAAAGCAATCATCGTTTCTTTCGTCAATTATGTTATAATACGCTTTTAACAAAAAAAACCCTCAGCAGATTTGTCCGCATGAGGGTTTTTTAACTGAAAACGAAAGCTTGAATGAGATTTTCAATGGGTTTACTTTATAAATTTTATTGTAAATCAAATTTCCAAAATCCGGCCAAAAAATACTTCGGTCGTTTCCGTAGTAAAAAACGGTAAAATAAGAACATAAAATTTACTGTTAACGTTCCGTTGTCAACAATTTCCGAACATATTTCCGTGCTGACAAAAGCGGGTATTATATCGGTTATTCGTCGTGTATCGGATAGGGGATTTGCAAAAATAGTATCCCGGCAGTACGAAAAAATCGAAATTAAAATAATACAGGATAGCGCAGAAAAAAATCATGAACACACTGTGGCTATTCAGGTTCCTATCGGCAGTTACAGCGCGTTTAGTGTGGGTAATTATTGCGGCATATTGAGCGAAGAGGGTTATATCGGCGGGCGTGACAATGCAGATTCCTTTTACTCGCCCCTGAGATTTGCAGCCCAGCTTATATGGTTTGATTGCGGTTATTTGGAATATACCGTACCTTTTACGGCGGAAACGGTGAAAAATGCAGTATCATTTTCTTTTTCTGCCGAGATATGCAGTGAGTCGCCGGGATATAACGAAAATTGGAAGTCGGATATTTTCTTCGATGTCAACGGAGTGAAAGTATGTACTTATACCTCGCCGGGAGATTTTGGAGCCAGGAGAGGAGTCTTTACGCCGTCATGGTGGAACGACGGGACTCAATACGGCTTTTTAGTCAAAGTCGAAGTAAACGCAACGGGAACATTTCTTAACGGCAGCATGGTGTCTGATACAACGCTTACAGACGTGCGCTTTTTTGACAGTAACGTCGTCGTGCTTAGAATGGGCGTCGATAAAAGTGCAAAGAATAAAGGCGGAATAAATTTATTTGGTAAAAAATTCGGCGATTATGATAAACATATCGTCGTAATGGTATCGGATAAAGCAAAAACTGTTTAGCGGACTGCGGTTTTACCGGCGGCATTATCGATCGCCTCAAAACGGCATAGCGTTGTATTTATTTTGAGATAAGAAGCATAAAAAATTCCCGGACAAAAACTATTTATCCGGGAATTTTTTCTTTGTTAATATTGCTTGACCAAATAGTAAAATATGTTCGGCAAAATATGTTGCCTGTATTATATGTTAATATTTAAAGTGTCGGAAAAAAACTGCGTCTTATCGGCGCGCCTCGATGCATAAAACAAAAAATCGTCCAGCTCTTTTGTCATGGCAATTTTGTCCAGTTCGTCAGCCGACTCGTATTTGTCCAAAAGCCATAGGGGAAGAGCGTGCATAATCATTGATTTTTGTTTATCTGTCAATAAAATTCTTATCGCTTGAGGATTCATAAATATTACTCCTTTATAGATATTATAATCTTAAAAAAATATTTTGTCAATAACTTTTGTTGACGTAAAGGACAATAAGTGATATTATATTATCATGGATAAACTACTGAAGAATGCGCAAAAACCCAATTATGCCGCATTGCCGGAAAAATGGAGTTATTACGAACTTAAAGATTATTTTGACGGTATTAGCGGAATACCGTTTAAGATGGCGGCATGCTCGTATTTGAGTAATGTCGAAGGTCTGGGCGACTATTTTGATTTACATACATTTTTCGATTTTCAGGCATACTTGGTTTTGGCGTCCATGGGACTAAAAGAAGATGTAATGTTTAAACCCGGCAGCGAAGAATATGACCGGCTGCGAGAAAACATAGAGTATTTTCTTAAAGGGAACTGCGATGATTGGACTTTGACGAAAAAGGATCTGTCGCTCATGAAAGAAGACTGCAAAAAGGTTAATGCTATATATTATAAAGGAGATAAACAACATTGAAAGTTTTTACGCTTGGTGAAATTATGATGCGACTTACTCCGGAAAATTGCAAGAGATTTGTTCAGGCGGACAAATTTGACGTGACTTTCGGCGGAGCAGAGGCAAACGTTGCCGTCGCGTTGTCGCAATGGGGAATAAAAAGCAGCGTTATCACAAAATTACCCCAACACGACATGGGACAAGCGGCCGTAAATTCACTAAGAAAATACGGCGTTGATACAGATTTGATTGTGCGAGACGGCGCGAGAATAGGCCTTTACTATTGCGAAAAAGGCGCGTCGCAAAGGGCGTCGAAGGTCATTTATGACAGAGCGGAAAGCGCGTTTGCAATGGCAGACCCGGACGAGTTTGCCTTTGACAAGATATTTTCCAAAGGCGACGTCCTGCATGTCTCCGGTATTACGCCGGCATTAGGGGACAAGGCCATGAAGGTCACGTTCAAAGCTTTGGAATGTGCAAAAAAAGCCGGGTGCATGATTTCGTTTGACGTAAACTACCGCAGCAAGCTATGGAGCGTACAATATGCGGCGGAAACGGTTGCAAAAATATTGCCGTACGTCGACGTCTTTATTGCAAATGAAAATCAGATTTCGGAAGTTGTCGGCATACAATCGCCTTTTCCCGTACCGGATGACGATTCGTACGTGCCGGAGACAAACTTGTTTATGGCGGAAAGCCTGACAAAAAAATTCGGATATAAAGTTGTGGCAATAACGTCCCGTCGCACGATATCTTCGGAAGTCAACACTTTTCGTTCTATGGTCTATATGGACGGAAAAGCGGCTTTCTCGCGCGATTATAAAATAATAATAAATGATCGTATAGGCTCGGGCGATGCGTTTGCCGCAGGCGTTTTGTACGGATTTATCAATAGTTACAATGCGGAAAAAACTGCGGATTTCGCAACGGCGGCTGCGGCGTTGGCACATTCGGTGGAGGGTGATTATTCTCTGTTATCCGTCGGCGAAATAAACGTGCTTATAAATTCAGGCACTGTTAAAGTGCAGAGATAAATAATAAAAAACTGTCGTGGTAACAGGCAGTTTTTTTATTTTTAGGAAGGATTTTAAACAAAATCTGCCGATTTATAATAAGGAAAAAGAATTAAAAAAATTTAAAATTTTTATTTAAAAACACTTGACAAAGCGCTTACGCGGCTGTATAATTTTAGCAGTCGAACGGTTGAAGTGCTAATTGTCATGCAATGAGATTGCTAAAAGCCGCGCGACGGGGAGCATCGTGGATAAATAAATGGGAATATCCAGCAGAAAAGAGAAAATACTAAAAGCTGTGGTGGAAAAATACATTGTCAGCTGCGAGCCCATATCCAGTTCGGAGATACGCGATGAGCATTTGCCGGAATTAAGTTCAGCTACAATACGGAACGAGTTGGCGGCGCTGGAAGAAATGGGATATCTTGTTCAGCCGCATACTTCGGCGGGACGGGTGCCCACGGCAGAGGCATACAGGTTGTATGTGGATAAACTCATGCCGCATCGCAGACTTTCATCCAAAGAATTGCGGTTGGTAAAAAAGTATTTTAGCGGAAAAATCACCGAGATAGACGATATCTTAAAAAAATCCGCCAAACTTATTTCGGAAATTACCGATTTGACGGGCGTTGCGGTTTCGCATGGAAAAAAAGACGCGATAATCGAAAACGTTCGGATCGTAAAGCTGGCAGACCGGCTTGCGCTTGTGATAATTGTCACCGACGCGGGAATATTAAAAGACGGTTTTGTGGAATTGCAGGAAGATTTGGATGAAGATTATTTTTACAAAGCCAGCGGATTTATTAGCAGCTGTTTTAATGGTCACACCTTAAATGAAATAAGCCGCCCGGGTAAAATCATTAAGAATGTAAAAAAAGAGTACGCCCGGCTTTTTGATGTGATATACAATCTGATAAAACAGTATGCTGCCGACGACATGAACTGCGACGTTGTTTTGGAAGGCAGTACAAAACTATTGGAGCAGCCTGAATACGCAAATGTCGACAAAGCAAAAACCATGCTTGAACTGCTTGAAACGAAGGAACAGTTGGTGCCGTTGATAGAAACGGGCAGCGGCGTTTCTTTGAACATCAAGATAGGCAAGGAAGTAAGCGATGATAAAATGACCGACTGCGCCGTTGTTACGGCTAGCTATTCGATAAACGGCGTAAATATAGGAAATGTCGGAGTCATCGGGCCGATGCGCATGAATTATGCAAAAGTAGTGTCGGTGCTGGACTGCATAGGTAAGACGATAAACGATTTGCCGGAAAACAATTCCGCAAAAAATCAAACTAATAATATAAAAGAGGATAAACAAGATGGCCAAGAATAAAAAGACGGAACAAACTCAGGAAGAAGAAATTCCTGAAATAGAAAGCGATGCCGACGAGACTGCCCGTGACGACAGCGATGCGATGGGCGATTTGCTGGCAAAGCTTTCCGAACTAAAAAAGCTGGCGGACAGCGAAAAATCGCGAGCGGACGATATGACAAATGTTGCGACTCGGCTTAGAGCGGACTTTGACAATTACCGCAAGAGAAACGCTGACTCTGCTGCAAAAGAACGCGAAGCCGGACGCGTTGAAGTAATAGAAAAATTTATTCCTTTGCTTGACGTAGTCGATCAGGCGATAGGAATGATAAAAGACGATTCGGTAAAAAGCGGCGTCGTTATGATACAGCAGCAAATCAATTCGCTGTTTGTTTCTTTCGGCGTAAAAGAGGTGGATGCCGCAGGAGAATTTAATCCGAAACTGCATGAGGCAATCATGTGTGTTCCGTGTGAGGATCCCCGGCAGGCGGGTACCATAAAAGAAGTTTTTCAAAAGGGTTACATCATAGGCGACAGACTTTTAAGGCCTGCGCGCGTGATTGTATATAATAATTGATAATATCGGAGGTAAAATATTATGGGTAAAATAATTGGTATAGATTTGGGCACTACGAACTCCTGTGTCGCTGTCTTGGAAGGCGGCGAGCCGGTGGTTATTCCCAACGCGGAAGGTTCGAGAACGACTCCGTCGGTCGTTGGTTTTGCAAAAGACGGCGAACGTCTTGTCGGTCAGGTGGCAAAACATCAGGCCGTTGCCAATCCTGACAGAACCGTTATTTCTATAAAAAGAGAGATGGGCACAAATCATAAAGTGAAGATTGACGGAAAAGAATATTCTGCGCCGGAAATTTCGGCAATGATTTTGTCGAAACTTAAAGCAGACGCTGAAAGTTATCTGGGCGAAAAGGTTACGGAAGCGGTTATTACCGTTCCGGCATACTTTACGGATTCTCAGCGTCAGGCGACAAAGGACGCGGGCAGAATTGCCGGTCTTGACGTAAAGAGAATTATCAACGAACCTACCGCAGCGGCTCTTGCATACGGTTTGGATAAAACCCAAGGCGCAAACCAGAAGATATTTATTTACGACCTCGGCGGCGGTACTTTTGATATTTCTATTCTTGAAATAGGCGACGGCGTAGTCGAAGTTATCGCAACTGCCGGTAACAACCGTTTGGGCGGCGATGATTTCGATAAGCGCATTATGGATTATCTTACCGATAGTTTCAGAAAAGATACCGGCGTAGATCTTTCCGGCGATAAAATGGCGCAGCAAAGACTGAAAGAAGCTGCCGAAAAGGCAAAGATTGAACTTTCTAATCTTAACAACACGAAAATAAGCCTGCCGTTTATTGCGATGGGCCCCAACGGAACGCCGTTGCATATGGACTATGATCTCAGCAGACAAAAATTCGAAGCGCTCATTTCGGACTTGGTCGAACAGACCGTGACGTTGTCTAAGCGTGCGCTTTCCGATGCTGGTTATACGGCGGATCAGATAGACAAAGTCATACTTGTCGGCGGATCTACGCGTGTTCCCTGTGTAGTGGATGCTGTGCGTAAAGTCTGCGGTAAAGAGCCCTTTAAGGGGATCAACCCGGATGAGTGCGTGGCAATCGGCGCTGCAATTCAAGGCGGTGTGTTGGGCGGCGAGGTTAAAGATGTGCTGCTGTTGGATGTAACTCCGCTTTCACTCGGTATTGAGACTATGGGCGGCGTATGCACGCGCATTATTGAAAGAAATACGACTATTCCTACAAAGAAATCGCAGATATTCTCTACGGCTGCCGACAATCAGCCTGCAGTGGATATTCATGTCTTGCAGGGCGAGCGCCCCATGGCTGCCGACAATAAGACGTTGGCAAGATTTGAGCTGGGCGGAATAGCTCCGGCTCCGCGCGGAGTTCCTCAGATTGAAGTTACCTTTGATATCGACGCAAACGGTATAGTTCATGTTTCGGCAAAAGATAAAGGAACGGGCAAAGAACAAAGCGTTACTATCACCGCTTCGTCCAATCTTACCGAAGCGGAAATAGATAAGGCAATAAAGGACGCCGAAAGTTTTGCAGAGGCGGATAAGAAGAGAAAGGAAATGGTCGACGCGAAAAATCAGGCCGATATGCTGGTATTCCAGATAGAGAAATTCCTTAACGAAAACGGAGATAAGGTCGATCCGGCGGATAAGGCGAAACTCGAAGATGAGATGTCCAAGGCAAAAGAAGCCATGAAAAGCGACAATATCGACGATATTAAAAATGCGTCCGACGCGCTGCAAAAAGTATCAAACGAGGTGTTTACAAAACTTTATCAGCAATCCGGCGGACAGCAGAACCAGAATAACAACAACGGTTCGTCCGGAAACGGCGACAATGTAGTGGACGCCGAAGAAGTGTAATTTTAACAAACAGAAGACAGTATGGCTAAATCGTATTATGATATTCTCGGCGTGTCAAAGACGGCAACCGAGGATGAAATTAAACAGGCGTATCGTAAATTAGCGCGTCAATATCATCCCGATTTGCATCCCGACGATAAGGACGCTGCCGAAAAATTCAAGGAAATTTCCGAGGCATACGACACGCTTAGCAATAAAGAAAAGAGAGCAGCCTACGACAATCCTTCGCCTTTTGGTAACACAACAGGCGGAGGGTCTTCCGGTTTTTCCGGTTTTTCCGGATTTTCCGATTTTGGCGGCGGAATTTTTGACAGTATATTTGATATGTTCGGTGGCGGCGGAAGACGTTCGGCGACTCATCAGGACGTCGGCGCCGATCTCGAACAGAATATGACGCTTACTTTTGAAGAGGCCGCATTTGGCGTTACGAAAGAAATCAAGTTTACGCGCAACGAAACATGTACGGCATGCCGCGGCACAGGAGCAAAAGACGGGACTAAAATGCATACGTGTCCTACTTGCGGAGGCACGGGTAAAGTCAGGTCTGTTCAGGACACTCCTTTCGGACGGGTAGCAAACGAACGGGTATGTTCGACTTGTCGGGGAAGAGGAAAGGTCATTGACGAAGTGTGCCCGGAGTGTAACGGTAAAGGAATTAAACGCCGCAACGTCACTTTGCGCGTCACTATTCCGGCGGGCGTCGAAACGGGGCAGGTTATGACTGTTCCCGGCGAAGGCGAAAAGGTGCAAAACGGCAGAAACGGAGATTTGTATCTCAATATTACCGTTATGTCCCACAAGATTTTTACGCGTCGCGGAATGGACTTATATTTGGATTTTCCGGTAACGTTTACGCAGGCTATTCTGGGAGAAAAAGTCGAATTGCCGCAGCTTAAAGGCGGAAAATATACTTATACTTTACCGGAAGGTCTCGTTGGCGGAACTACCGTGCGTATTCGCGGACAGGGAATAACCACAAAGCGTGGTACGGGCGATATGTATGTCACATTTATTGTCGATATGCCAAAGAAATTGTCGCGGGATCAACGCAACAAAATCAAACAGTTGGGCGAAGACATGAAGATCGACCAGTTTGAAAAAATTAAAGAATTCAATAAACGCGCCGGATTATAGGAGCTAAAGATGCAGTGGATCAAATTTACTGTTACGACGACAACGGAAGGAAGCGAGCTTGTAGCCTCGCTTTTGTCCGATTACGGTAGCGAAGGCGTTTCTATCGTTGACAATAATGATGTCGTTAATTTGATAAAACAAAATAAAAATTGGGATTACATCGACGATAAATTGCTAAATAACAACGATAAAAGAGTTTTTGTCAGCGGATATTTTGATGAAAAATTCGACGCTTCTCAATTGCGGAGCGATTTGGAATTGTTAAAACAGCGCAGCGTTTTTCCGATGGGTGCAATGGAAACCTCCGAGATGCTGATAGATTCGCAAGACTGGGAAAACGAATGGCGAAAGTATTATGTCCCGTTAAAGGTGGGTAAAGTCGTTATCGTTCCCGCATGGCAGAAGTATTCTGCAGACAAGGGCGAAATTCCTGTTTACATAGAGCCCGGCATGGCTTTCGGAACGGGCAATCACGAGACGACTTCCATGTGCATTGAGCTTTTGCAGGATACCGATTTGTCGGGAAGAAATGTTGCCGATATAGGCTGCGGAAGCGGCATTTTGGGTACGGTTGCCTTGGCGCTGGGCGCAAAAAAATGTTGGTTCAACGATATTGACGAGCAGGCGATAAAGGCGACGGAAGGTAATCTGGAGTTGAATAATTGTACTTCTTATAAGCTTGTTTGCGGTGATTTGGATGTAGGAAATCAAAAATTCGACGTTGTTGTGGCAAATTTGACCGCCGACTTGTTGTTGCGTCTCAAAGAAAAATTGTCGCTTGTATGCAAAAAAGGTGGCACAATAATAGTCAGCGGTATTATAAATGCCCGTGCCGAAGAAATTAAGAATTGCTTTTCAAAGGATATGAAAGTCAATCGAATTATCAAGAAAGGCGAGTGGCAGGCAATGATGTTTGAGGTGTTATGAGAAAAATTTTTACCGATAGGAAAGAAGGTGGAAAATTTGTCCTAAACGGGGATAATCACCGACATCTTGCGTTTTCGTTGCGTTCGCGTATAGGCGATAAACTCATAGTTTGTCATGACGGGACAGATTATGAGTGCGAAATAACAGCTATCACGAAAACCGAAACAATACTTAAAATTTTATGCTCACGGCCGGCGGAAGGCGAGCCCACGATTAATGTGACGCTTTTCTTTGCGTTAATGAAAAACGACAAAAACGATATGGTCGTGCAAAAATGTACAGAACTCGGTGTGTGCGGACTGCAGCCGTTTGTATCGCAAAACTGCGAATGTCGTCCCGAAAATTTCAGAAGCGAACGCTTAACTAAAATAGCGGCAATGGCGGCGCAGCAATGCGGACGAGGCAAAATTCCGGAATTATTCTTGGTGGCGGATTTGGAAGAAATTGCCAAGCAGTTGGGTCGCTATGACAGAGTGATTTTTCCTTATGAGGGAGAAAGAGAAACGGCCGCTAAAGACATTATTTCAAAGATAAGCGATGGTGAAAATATCGCCGTTATTATAGGGAGCGAAGGCGGTTTTACAAGAGCGGAGGCGGATAGGCTTATTGCCGCGGGCGCAAAAGCCGTAACGCTAGGAAAAAGAATTTTACGTGCAGAAACGGCCGCTGTCGCAGTAGTTTCCGCCGTTATGTACGAGGCCAATCAATGGAAGATAAGTTGAAAGCAGTGGTTTTTTCGCTCGGGTGCAAGGTTAATCAATATGAAGGCCGCGCTATGGTGGAAAAACTCATAGAAAACGGTTTTGACGCGACCGATAAGCCGGGATATGCAGACGCATATATCATAAATACTTGTTCGGTTACGGCCGAAGCGGATAAAAAATCGCGGCAGGCAGTGGCGAGAATGTTAAAATTCAATCCAAACGCCAAGGTTTACGTTTGTGGATGCAGTAGTCAAAATAGTGCGGCTAATTATTTGAATAAACCCAATATTAGAGGAATTTTTGGCAGTTTTGGTAAAATTCAAGCCATTTCAAGTATTATGTCTGACATAATACACGATGATTTTAATGCGCCTGAGATAAAAATATACGGCGCTGAAAAAACCTATGAAGACGATCTGACGCCGGAAATAACGAAAAGTCGCGCATATATTAAAATTCAGGACGGATGTAATAATTTTTGTTCTTATTGTATTATTCCTTATTTACGCGGCCGCAGTCGCAGCCGATCTTTGGAAAGCGTTGTTTCGGAGGCTAAGGAGATATTCCCAAAAACGCGGGAAATTGTCGTTACAGGCATCAATGTTTCGGCGTACGGGTTGGATATCGGAACAGACTTGTCTCATCTTGTAGATGTGCTGGCGGTTGTGCCGGTAAGGAAAAGATTCGGTTCTCTTGAATGTAATGTAATAACCGAAGATTTTCTCATAAGGATGAAAGACGCCGGCTTTTGCGATTTTTTCCATTTGTCCATGCAAAGCGGCTGCGACAGCGTTTTGCAGCGCATGAACAGACATTACACTTCGGCCGAATTTTTAAGCAAAGTCGAATTGATAAGGAAAGTGTTCCCCGACGCGGGAATAAGCACCGACATTATAGTTGCTTTTCCGCAGGAGACGAAAGAAGAGTTTTTAAAAACGCTGGATACCGTGGAAAAGGCTGCCTTTATGGATATTCATGTTTTTCCTTATTCGGTTCGTCCCGGGACAAAAGCGGCGTCCATGCCGCAGGTAGCGCCATCCGAGGCGAAGCGTCGTACAGATGCTTTGATTGAAGTAAAACATCGGCTCAATAAAAAGTTTTTATTGTCGCAGACGGGTAAAACGGGTAAGGTATTTGTGGAAGACGCAGAAGGGGACTACAATGTAGGCTATACTTCCAATTATATCAAGGTGTATACAAAGGCTCCCGTAGGAAGTTTTTGTGACCATAAATTGACAGAAGTTTTTCAAAACGGTATGAAAGGAGAAATAATATGAACGATTGTATTTTTTGTAAAATCAACGCGGGAGTCATTCCGTCTGACAAATTGTATGAGGACAGCGATATGTTTATCATAAAGGATATCGATCCGAAAGCCGAAAAACACTATCTTGCCATTCCAAAAAAACACTTTAAATTGCTGTCCGATATGACCGCTGACGATGAGGCAATGTTGGGAAGAATGTTGAAAAAAATCGCCGAATTAAGCGGTTCGCTGGGATTGGGAAACGGCTATCGATTAGTTATAAATCAAGGCGATGACGCAGGACAAACCGTATTTCACTTGCATATACATATTCTCGGCGGTCAAAAAATGGATTTTCCTTCGCTCAAAGCGTAAAATCGTTTGACAAAGCGCGAAAAAATATGTATAATACATAACTGTTAGATTAAACGTTCTGTTTGAGAACAAGGTGGTGTAATAAATGTCCGTTGTTCGCGTAGGCGAAAATGAATCGCTCGAAAGCGCATTGAAACGTTTTAAAAGAAAATGCCAGAAGGATAATATCATCGGCGATTTGAGACGCAAAGAGTGCTATGAAAAGCCCTCGGTTCGCAGAAAGAAAAAGGCAGAAGCTGCTCGTAAACGCAGTAAAAATTAAGTATTAAAGACCGGTTGCATGACAGCGCCGGTTTTTTCATTGACGCTCAATATAAAATTTTTAATTTTTATCGTTAAATCAGTTGACAATTGTCTTGATTTGTTATATAATTATCAAGCATTATGGTTGTGCGGAGGATGGCAAGCGGATGTGGCGGAATGGCAGACGCGCTAGCCTTAGGAGCTAGTGTCCTCGACGTGGGGGTTCAAGTCCCTTCATCCGCACCACAACAATATGCGGAAGTGGCTCAGTGGTAGAGCGTTGCCTTGCCAAGGCAAATGTCGCGAGTTCGAATCTCGTCTTCCGCTCCAATATTATAAGAGATATTTAAGGCGCACCAGTGGCGTCTTAAATATTGGTAAGGACGATTAGCTCAGTTGGTAGAGCACCTGACTCTTAATCAGGGTGTCCAGGGTTCGAGCCCCTGATCGTCCACCATACGACATCGGCACCAAACAAAAGTTTGTTTGGTGCCGATGTTATTTTTTATGTGATATCGTGTTTGATGCGGCAAAATAGCGCCGAAAAAGTTTAAGTGATTTTTATCATAGCGTATTATATCTTTGTATCGTGGAAATAATCGTTATTTGGAGAAATAGCAATGATTTCAAACACGTTTACAAGTAGATATTTACCGTACGACAGGTTGTGCGCGGAATGCGAAAAATTGGGCGCGGGCTACAGCGCGCGTCAAGAAAAAGAGAACGTAGCCATTCCCGCCGCATATTTTTCGAGAAGAATAAAAGCTTACTATGATCTTATTTATAGTAAAGCAATACAAAAAAACCGTTTGGCCGAATACGAAAAGATATTTTTAAACGACTATAAAGATATTGCCGCGGCCATGGACGAAATTTATTCCGAAAAATTTTTGCGCGGCTTAAACTGCATAAACAAAACTCCGACCGTATTTTTGCTAATGGCGTTTGTTGCCGAAAACAGCAAAGGAAAACTGGATGAAAAAATCATCCGTGGTACTGTCGACAGTTATCAGAAGTTTGCGCCCTTCTCTTTTAATGAACTGAGACATTTGAAGGCGGCATGTAAATACGGATTAATCAAATATTTAATCAATCTTATTACCTGCGCCGAAAGCATGGACATAAAGGTAAAAAAAGCCGTTAATGACGCAAAAGGTCAAAAATTTTGCTTAAAAGAGTTGAAGTGCTGCGAGTATGCGGCAACGGTTTTGTCGGTCGGCGACGAAAAATTTGTGCGCCAGATTGAAATTTTATTGTCTGACAACGGTCTTGTCGCGGAAGATATAAAAAATTTATTTGAATATAAGCGTTCCGATCTGCATATCGGCTTTAAAAGCGTAATAGATTCGTTAAGATGGATCGATGCCCGTTGGAATGATGATCTGCTTCTGGATTTGTCGTCTTGCAACAGGTATCTTGAGGAAACGGGAGAAGAAAATTACATTGCCTCGGATAAAGCTACTAAATTATACTTTTTGTCGCTCATATCCGATAGCTGCGGACGGGAGAGCGAACTGACTTTTATCGCGCAATTAAAGGCGCGTTATGCAAACAGCGCTTTAGACGTGCTTATGGGTGGCGTAAACAGACGTTTAAGATATGCCTATGTGTCGCTAAATGCGTTGCTGATTGTAATAGAGACGGTATTGTTTTCCCTGTATAATCCCTTTTTGTTTTTGGTCTTTCTGCCGCTGGTTTTTGCTCAGGCAGGCCTTATAAGAGCATGCATAGGCGTATATGCCAGGCAAAAGCGGCCGCCAAGCGCCGAACTTAATGCGCTTGACAGAAAAAAAACGCTCATCGCCATGTGCTGTGTAGTCAACGGAAAAGCGCAGGCGGAAAGAATTTTTTCCCGCCTTTTGACGGTAAAGTATGCCAATCCCGGATACGACTGCTGTTTGTTGTGCGACTTTATGGCGTCGGAAAAGGAAGGATTTTCGTTAAGCGAGACGCGTCTGGCAGATTTTATGCAGTCGACGGCGCAAAAAGAGCATGTGGGGCTTATAATAAGAAAACGCGGCAAAAATTCTTCCTCGGGGATGTACGAGGGTTATGAAAAAAAACGCGGCGCATTGCTATCTCTTTGCGAATATATTTTGTACGGAAAGGATGATTTTTACAAAAAAGTCAATATTTCAAGAGAGTATGAAAATATTCTGACGCTTGACGAGGACAGCTTTTTGTACAACGCGGATGAACTGTGCGCCGTTTTAAAACATCCCATGAATTCGCAATATGCCGTTGCCGCATTGTGCGGAAAACCGTATTTGTTTTCGCAAAATAAAAATGCTTTTACTGCCATATTCAATGCCGGAGGAGGGATAGACTCTTACAGCTCATATTGCGTTAACTTTGAGCGCGATGTGCTTAATTGCTCCAATTATACCGGTAAGGGCTGCTTTAGAATAAGGGAGTTTACCGAAAGAGTAGGCAATTTATTTGAGGATAATACTATATTAAGTCACGATTTTATCGAAGGAGCGTTTGCAAAGACTGTCGTGACGAATTACGATGTTTTTGAAGAATGTCCGGACAGTTATTCGCGATTTGAGGCGCGTCGTCTTAGGTGGCTGCGCGGCGATGTACAACTATTGCCGTATCTTTTTGACAGCATTAGGACTAAAGACGGAACGCCTGCAAAAAACACGCTTACACTTACGCAAAAGAGACATATCTTTTGCAATATTTTGTCAAGTTTTATTGCGCTGACTCTTCTTGTCGGTTTGATATGCGCGGCTTTTTCCGGTAGTATTGTGTTTTGGAGCGTATTGTTGTTTTGTTTGGCACATCGCGTTTTCGCGGCGATTTTGGCATTACCGATAAATCTAAAAGCGCTTATGTATAGCATAATTTATTCTTTTATGGATATAGTAATGCTGCCGTACAGAGCGCTGGCAGATACCGGCGCCGCAATGCTCAGCATTATAAGATTGATACGCAAAAAGAATCTTATGATCTGGCAAACCTTCGCCCATGCCAAGGGCAGCCGGATATATATCGCTGTAAATATCATCTTTTCGGTGGCAATGGCAACGACATTTGCAGTTTTATTAAAGTCGGTTTTTTTGATACTGGCTTTGATTTTTTTCTGCGTCGTCGCAATGCCGGGGCTGTCTAAACAAAAGCAAAAAAAGAACGGTGCAAAAAATCAGACGTTTTTGAAAAATACGCTAAGAGATACGTGGAGATTTTTTGAAGTACAGCTGAAAAAGGGGGAATATTTAATTAGCGACAATTGCTGTTTGAAACGCGGAGTTATGACGTTTGCGCCGCGCACTTCGCCGACTAACATAGGATTTTCACTGGTTGCCGTGTTGTGCGCCTATACGGAAAAACTTATAGACAAGGCAACTTTTGAAAACTATTTGTTTTGTATATTAAATAAGGTAAATGAACTTAAAAAGTGGCACGGGCATCTTTACAATTGGTATGACGCAAACAGCGGAGAGCCTCTTTATCCGCAATATGTATCCGCGGTGGACAGCGGCAATTTTTTGGCTTGCTGTCTTCTGGTGTACGGATTTGTGGGAGAAGAGTGCCGGACAACTATTGACAAATTCATAAAAGAAACCGATTTTATGCCGCTATACGACAAAGAGCGCAATTTGCTGCGAATCGGCTACAATTCGCATGAGCAGCTGCCGGATGGCGCGTGTTATGATCTTATGGCAAGCGAAGCGCTTTTGACGTATATTATTTGCGTCGGATATAACAAAATCCCGCGAAAATCACTGGAGTGTCTTAAAAAGCGTTTTTCGGCGAGTTTTGGCTGCCTTTATTCGTGGACGGGCGGCGCATTTGAATATCTGATGCCCTGGCTGTTTGTCAAATTTTCCGACGGTTCTGTAGCTGAAAAAACTGCGCGGAATGTTGTTAAACTGCAAAAACGCAGCGTACTTGGTAGCGGTATATGGGGCATTTCGGAAAGCCAGTACAGCGCGGTGGACGAGAGCGGGAATTTTAAGTACAAAGCGTTTGGCCTGTCCGGCATTGCCTTTTCCGACGATGCGGAAGGCGGAGTTGCCGCGCCTTATGCAAGTATTATCTGCTTGGATTTTGATGCCGATGCGGTACTAAAAAACATGGCGGCAATGTGCAAAAGTAAAATGTACGGTGAATTCGGTTTTTATGAAGCTTTTGACGGCGGCGCCGTAAAATCTTTTATGGCTCATCATCAAGGCATGATAATGTTGGCGGTCACCGATTATTTGGATGGCGGTGTACGGCGGGCATTTGGCGAAAATCCGCACATAAAAAGCGCAATGCTGCAGCTGGATTATCTGCCCGAAAAAGAAAAGTTTCCGCTGAGAAAAAGCGTCTTTAAAGTTTATGAAAAAATCGAAGAGCAAAGGGTATTCTATTTTCCCGGAACGCCGCCGGAATTAAATTTCATGACCGACGGTAAATATTATTCGGCGGTCAATAGTTACGGCGGCGGATGGGCGCACGCCGACGGCAATCTGGTGTATAAGGATAAGGCGCCGGATGAGGGCTTTAATGTCGGCGTTTTTGTTGACGGACGGAAACTGCCGGTTAAGCATGTTTTATTTAACTGCGGCAAAAGCATATTTTACGGAGAAGGAGATGGCATCGCGTTTAAAAGCGAATATTTTGTTGCCGGAGGCTATCGCGGGGAAATGCGCCTTGTGGAATGGGAAAACCGCGGGTGCGCCAAGGAAATCGAAATAAGGTGTTCGATAGATTTTATTCTGGCACCGAAGCGCGATTATTCCGCCCATCCTGAATTTAACAAATTGTTTATAACCTTCGAAAAACGCGGCGCAATTGTTTTGTGTAAAAACAACAAAACCCGGTATATTTGCGGTATAGCTTGTCAGGAGGGCGTAGCGGATGTGCAGTACGACGGCAGCTTAATTTGTCTTTCTAAACGGTTTACTGCCCGCAAAAATGAAAAAAAGACCTGTACGATGGGCATCGTCTGCGGCTACAACGAGCGCGAAATTCTTAAAAAATGTCGTATATTTACGGAAGAGAGTTTTGCGAGTATTATCACAAATCAACGCTTTGAGAGCAATGAACTTTGTCTTAAAGGCCAATATTGTACGCTGGCAAAGAAATTGCTTTACGAAAGTTTCGGGTGCAACGTTAAAATGTGCACGCTGGGATTTGTGTACAACAGGCCCGTTGTAGTCGTTACCGTCAGAGGATTACCAGACATTTGCGGGGCTGCCGACAAATTAAAGGCGTACGACTTATTGTATAAATTCGGAGTGGAATTTGACATTGTTTTCGCTGTCGGCGAAGAGTACGGATACTATAACGTATTAAAGGAAAAAACAGATAATATTATTGCGTCAAGCGGAGTGCGGCGCGATTTGCCGGAAGGTTGCCGTATAGACGTTTTTCCGTATTCGCAGGGAAAGAAAATATTAAAATGCGTGACGGAATTTTCGGCGTGTCAATATGCCGAAATTACAAAATTAAAAAATAATTTTTTCAGAAAATACAAGACGTTTGATTTTCTAAGGCTGCAAAGACCGCCCGCGCGTTTTAGGACTGCGGTCGGGTATTATGACGATGACAACAGGTTTGTCTGCGACTTCGACACGGGCGCGCCGTTTTCAAACATAGTGGCTTGCGAAAGCGGCGGCATGTTGCTTACCAATCATGGCGGCGGCTTTTATTTCGGCGACAATTCACGCGAAAAGAAAATTACCGCATTTGACAACGAGAGCAGACTGGACGCGCCGTCGGAAGCTATATGTTTTGCGGAAAGCGGTAATATCTGGTCTGCTCTAAGCAGTGACGGAAGAGGCGACTATTATTGCGTTCATGCTCTCGGGTACAGCGAATATAACAGATCTTACAACGGGTGCATCAGCAAGTGTACCATATTTTTGTCGCGTACGGGCTGTCAACTTATAGAAGTAAAGATAGAAAATACGGCACAGGTGCAGCGTTGTATAGATTTGTGCTTTGCCGTGCGTCCGGTTTTGGGAGACTTTTTTGAAAATACGGCCTGTAATATCGAGATTGACTGCGTTTCGGTCAACAAATATAAGTTGACTAATGCGGCAAACGGACAATATGTATTTATCGGTTTTAGCGGCGGCGATTTCGGCATGAAAAATGTAGCAGATGATTTAATATTAAAAATGCTAAAAAAACCCATGAAACTGCCGTATTATAGTACTATGTTAGACATAGTATCCGGTGGGAAAGCGTGCATACACATATCAATCGGCCGGGACATCGACGATATAGTTTTCCCGGATGAGTTTTCTTACGCAAAAAAACGCTATTTTCATTTGTCAATGTTTTCTTTTGAAACGGACGATTATTTGGGAAAATTTGCCGAATTTTTGCCGTACCAAACATACTGCAGCCGTTTTTACGGACGCACGGGATATTATCAGGTAAGCGGCGCGTACGGCTTTCGCGATCAGCTTCAAGATTGTCTTACGATGCTTTATATCGACAAAGAAGCGGTAAGACGTCATATTCTCGATTGTGCGGCGCATCAATTTGTCAGCGGGGACGTCATGCACTGGTGGCACGCACCGTTTTTCGGTGTGCGCACGCGTATAATGGACGATCGATTGTTCTTGCCTTATATAACGGCCGAATATATTCAGTTTACGGGTGAATGTGAAATTTTGGCGCAGCGCATAGCTTTCCTGAAAGATGTGGCAATACCCAAAAACAGCGAGTCGGTTTGCGATAACATGACTGTCTCACAGCAAGAAGGAAGTTTACTCGAACACTGCAAAAGGGCGATTTTTTCAGTATGCGAAAACATAGCCGATGACGGACTTGTTTTAATGCATGGCGGAGATTGGAATGACGCCATGAATCTTGTGGGTATACGCGGCAAGGGTAAAAGCGTTTGGCTTACTATGTTTTTGTATGAGGTAATAAATAAATTTTTGCGGCATATTACCCATCCTGACGAAAAAAAGTATTTATTTGAAAAACTCGTGCGTCTTAAAAGAGGCGTAGCCAAATATTATAACGGCAGATATTTTGCAAGAGCCGTGTCGGATGACGGCACGCTTATAGGCTCGCCCGCTGCAAGTGAGTGTAAAATAGATTTACTTACTCAGGCTTATGCAGCAATAAGCGGTATAGCTCCGCGCGAGCAATGTATAAGCGCTTTGCTCAGCGCCGAACAAGCGCTGGTAGACAAAGAAAATAAACTCATTAAACTTTTCCATCCGCCGTTTGAGCAGTCGGAAAATATCGGATATATATGCGACTATCCGCCCGGAATACGTGAAAACGGCGGGCAATACACGCATGCCGCGATATGGTTTATAATTGCCTTGTACAAGACGGGACAAAAGGATAAAGCATATGAATATCTGTATATGCTCAGCGGGATAAACCATTGTAAAAATTCTGCCGATGCGGCAATATATAAAGCCGAACCTTATGTGTTAAGCGCCGATGTATATTCGGGAGATAATGCGGGCCGGGCGGGCTGGACTTGGTATACGGGCGCGGCGTCGTGGTATTATGTTGCTATTGTTAGGTATCTTTTCGGAATAACTTTTAAAAACGGAGTGATAACCGTCGATCCCGCATTGCCGGATAAGACGGAAAGGGCTTACATTCATATCCGGTTTAACGGCAGCACTATTACCGTCGACGTGGATAACAGCGTCAAAACCGGCAAATGGCATTTTGTTTTTAACGGCGTTGAATACAATACGAATTCCTTGGATTTAAGAGAAATAAGCCGCGACAAAACAATTGTCTTAAAAAGGTGTCCCGATTGTTGATATCGTTTTTATTTTGTGTTATAATGAACTCATGGATTTATTCGATTTCGCACAAACAGATAAAAAAGAAACGGTGCCTTTGGCTGAGCGTATGCGGCCCAAAACTCTTGAAGATTTTTACGGTCAGGAACATATCATTTTTCCGGGCTCGTTATTGACGCGCGCCATTAAAGCGGACAGGCTGGGCAATTGTATTTTTTGGGGACCTCCCGGAACGGGCAAAACTACACTTGCCTCGATTATTGCACATTCCACCAACAGCGACTTTGTAAAACTCAACGCGGTGTCCAGCGGCGTAGCCGACGCCAAAAAAATAATAGAAGAGGCCAAAGAAAAACTCAGAGTTTTCGGAAAAAAGACCTATCTTCTGCTGGATGAATGCCACAGGTGGAATAAAGCGCAGTCGGATTGCGTCCTTTCGGCGATGGAAGACGGCAGCATTATTTTTATAGGTTCCACAACGGAAAACCCAAATCTTGCCATGACGCGCGCAATAGTCAGCCGCTGTCGCATTTTTGAACTAAAACCTCTTAAAGAAGAGGACATCAAAAAGGGCGTATTAAGAGCGCTGCACGATAAGGAAAACGGCCTTGGCAATTATAATATTACGCTTACCGACGAAGCTTTACAGCATATAGTTTTTTGCAGTTCGGGAGATATGCGCAACGCTTTGGGCGCTTTGGAGCTTGCCGCTTTATCAACGCCGCCCGATGAAAACGGCAGAATTGTCATTGACAAAAAAACGGCGGAGCAGTCGGTTCAGAAAAAAAGCATTTCGATAAACGAAAGCACAAGTTATGACATGCTGAGCGCCTTTTGCAAAAGTTTACGCGGCTCCGATGCCGACGCGGCGCTTTACTGGGCATTCAGATTGGTCGCCTCAGGCTTTGACCCGCTGATATTGTTCAGGCGTATGATAGCTCACAGCAGCGAAGATGTCGGCATGGCGGATAGCAGCGTATTGCAGTTTGTTGTGGCGGCGATGAACGCGTATGAGAAAATAGGTATGCCGGAAGGAGAACTTACGCTGGCGCACGCCATTATTTACGTTTGTACCGCACCTAAATCCAATCGCGTTTATCTGGCAAAAGAAGCGGCGAAAAAGGCTTTGGCCGAAATAGGCGACGACTATGTTCCGCTGCATTTGCGGAATACCGATTATTCCACTTCCGATAAGTCCGATAAACCGTATCTGTATCCGCATGATTACGGCGGCTATGTCGAGCAGCAATATCTTCCCGACGCCATAGTCGGCTGTAATTTTTACAAGCCAAGTAATAACGGAAAAGAAAGGGAAATAAAAGAATTCCTCGATTACATCGACAAGATTAAAAAAAATAAATAAAATAAAAAATCCCGGCTTTAACAGAACGGGATTTTTTTATAAGACTGCGACAATTATATTTGAAGAGCAAAAGAAAAATATTTGCTATGCCGCGCGGGCATAATTTCGGCGGAAAAATCGTTTTTTATTGACTTTAATGCCCAAAACACGGCGCAATCATTATTTATTAAAAAAGGCCGCGCAGTCGGCGTGACCTTTTTTGTCATTGTTGTCAGATGAAAGCTTTGCCGTTGCATCCGAGCACATGTACGAGTTTGTGTTCGACACATTCCTGGATGAGCGCTCTTGCGGGAGCAAGATACTGGCGGGGATCGAAGTGGGAGGGGTTTTCGACGAAGTGCTTTCTGATTGCGGCGGTAAAGGCAAGACGCAGATCGGAGTCGATGTTGATCTTGCAGACGGCCATTGAAGCGGCTCTTCTCAACATATCTTCGGGCACGCCTTTTGCTCCCGGCATTGTGCCGCCGTACTGGTTGATAATGTCGACATATTCGGGAATGACAGAGGAAGCGCCGTGCAAAACGATGGGGAATTTGGGTAAACGTTTTGACACCTCTTCGAGAATGTCGAAACGCAGTTTGGGTTCGCCCTTAAATTTATATGCACCGTGCGAAGTACCGATAGCGATGGCCAAAGAATCAACGCCTGTTTTGGAAACGAATTCTTCTACCTGGCCGGGATCGGTATAGCAAGCGTTTTCGTCGGATACGTTTACTTCGTCCTCGACGCCGGCAAGCTTGCCCAGTTCCGCTTCCACGACGACGCCGTGATCATGCGCGTATTTGACGACTTCGGACGTAACTTTGATATTGTCGGCAAAGGGGAGCGACGATGCGTCGATCATTACGGAAGTAAATCCGTCGTCTATTGCGGATTTGCACAGTTCATAGGAATCGCCGTGATCCAAATGCAATGCAATGGGAAGCCCCGAATCTTCTACGGCGGCCTCTACAAGCTTTTTAAGATATAACGGATTTGCGTAATTTCTCGCGCCCTTGGAAACCTGCAGAATGAGCGGAGCCTGTTGTTTTTTTCCGGCTTCGACTATGCCCTGAATGGTTTCCATGTTATTGACATTAAAAGCGCCGATGGCATATCCGCCCTCATAAGCTTTTGCAAACATGTCTTTTGTTGTAACTAATGGCATAATAATCCTCCAAAATATTACTTTCGTCGCTATTATACACCATTTAAAAGATTTTGACCAGCATTTTGACGGACTTTTTTGAAAATATTTATTTTATGTGTTTTTTTGTAAATTTGAAAACGTTTATACTTGTATCGGCGGTAAATATGTGTTATACTAATAAAGAGGTTTAATGGTATGACAGATGAAAGAATAAAAATTTTGGCGGAAAAACTGGTCGGTTATTCCGTCGCCGCAAAGAAAAACGACAAAGTACTTGTCGAGGCTTTTGACGTTGAAACGCCGTTGATAGAAGAAATTATTAAAAACATTTACAAAGTCGGTGCGATACCGTTTGTCGACGTATACAGCAACAAAATTCAGCGCCGGTTGCTCATGCAGGCGGACGAAAACACAGTTACGGCTTGGACAAAATACGCAAAAGCCAAAATGCAGGATATGGATTGTTATATCGGCGTGCGCGGAGGATATAATTCTTATGAATTAAGCGATGTACCGTCGGAAAAGCAGGAACTTTACTCGCGTATTTACGGACATGCCGTACATCATGAAATAAGGGTGCCCAAGACACGCTGGGTGGTGCTGCGTTATCCTAACGATTCCATGAGTCAGTTGTCGGGCATGTCGACGGAGGCGTTTGAAGATTATTATTTTTCGGTGTGCAATCTCGATTATTCGCTGATGAACGACAGAATGACGCCGCTTAAAACAATTATGGAAAAAACCGATAGGGTGCGCATTGTCGCAAACGGCACTGATTTGACATTTTCGATTAAAGACATGCCCGCCGTAAAATGCGCCGGAAATTATAATATTCCGGACGGTGAAATTTATACCGCGCCGCTTAAAAACAGCGTAAACGGCGTCATTACTTACAATACGCCCTCTATACACAGCGGATTAAAATTCGAGAATGTCAAACTGGTTTTTAAAAACGGTAAAATTATCGAGTCGTCGGCAAATTATGACGATAAACTGCGGGAAATATTAGACACCGATGAAGGCGCCAGATACGTCGGAGAATTTGCTCTCGGCGTCAATCCTATGATTACAAAACCCATGGGAGATATCCTGTTTGACGAAAAAATTGCCGGTTCGGTGCATTTTACGCCCGGTTGCTGCTATGAAGACGCTTATAACGGCAATATATCCGCCTTACACTGGGATCTTGTCCAGATTCATACGCCCGAGTACGGCGGAGGCGAAATATATTTTGACGATGTGCTTATTCGCAAAGACGGTAAGTTCGTTTTGCCGGAATTACAGGGACTTAATCCCGAAAATTTAAAATAAGTTAAAAAAAACCTCGGCAAATTGCTTGCAAAATTTTGTAAAAAAGGTTATTATGTAGATGAAATTTATTTCGGAGGAATAAAAACTATGATAAAAGTAGGTATTAATGGCTTCGGCAGAATCGGCCGTCTTGTATTCAGAGCAAGCATGAAGCGCGACGACATTGTCGTAACGGCAGTAAACGATCCGTTTATTGATGTTGCGTACGCCGCATACATGCTTAGATATGACTCTATGCACGGACAGTATCAGGGAACCATCGAAGTAGAGGACAACGCTCTTGTCGTTGACGGAAAGAAAGTGGTTTTCTTTGCCGAAACGGATCCTGCCAACATTAATTGGAAATCTTGCGGAGCCGAATACATTGTCGAGTCGACCGGTGTATTCTGTACGACGGAAAAGGCTTCCGCCCACTTCAAAGGCGGCGCTAAAAAAGTCGTCATTTCCGCTCCCGCAAAAGATAAGGAAACGCCCACCTTTGTTTGCGGCGTAAACCTGGACAAGTACACTCCCGACATGAAGGTTGTTTCCAATGCATCTTGCACGACCAACTGTCTGGCGCCCATGACCAAGGTTCTCAACGATAAATTCGGCATAGTGGAAGGCCTTATGACCACGGTGCATTCCACCACCGCTACGCAGAAGACTGTAGACGGTCCCTCCAAGAAAGACTGGAGAGGCGGCAGAGCTGCTTCCGGCAACATCATCCCCTCTTCGACCGGTGCTGCAAAAGCTTGCGCTTTGGTTATTCCGGAAGTTAAGGGAAAACTTACCGGTATGTCGTTCAGAGTTCCTACGCTGGACGTATCGGTTGTCGACCTTACCGTTAAGCTGGCAAAACCCACTACCTATGATGAAATCTGCGCCGCTATGAAAGAAGCAAGCGAAACTTACATGAAGGGTATCCTGGGTTACACCGAAGATGACGTGGTTTCGTCCGATTTCCTGTCCGATCCCAGAACGTCTATTTTCGATAAGAAAGCCGGTATCGCCCTCAACGACACATTCTTCAAGCTGGTTAGCTGGTACGATAATGAATGGGGTTACAGCAATAAGGTTCTTGATCTGATTGCTCACATGGCAAAAGTTGATGCCTGACGAATTTATTTGACGATCAAGCTTTCGCGTGCGGACGTGCTCCCGCGCGAAAGCTTTAATCGTATTATGGGGGAAAATATTTTATTCATAACGAGGACTTTTTTATGAGTTTTATTTTAGCTGCTTCCGATATCAACAACGTGGCCGTCGATACTATAATGTCGGCATTGTTGATTATTCTGACGCTGTTGGCGATAATAGTGACAGTCTGGCTGCTTGTACGCAATATCAATATAGAATATACGCCTATCAACGTGACTAAAACCATGTTGATAGTGTTCGTAATAGGCGTATTGCTGCGCTTTGGTTTGTCGTTTGTTGCGGTGGGCAACAGACAGGAGTTATACGCTTTATACGAAGCTGCGGAGGAGTGGAGTAAATATGGTCCCGGACAATATATCGCAAGATATTATTTCCAAACGGGCAGATTTGTTTATCCGCTGCAATATTTTTACGCAGGACTTACCGCGGGCTCTATGATATCGGCCGGAATAAGCGCATCGTCGCCGATAATTCAATTTGTATTGAAACTGCCGTTTATGCTGGCGGATGTTTGTTCGGCTTTCATACTGTACAAGGCTGCCGTAAAATATCTCAATAAACAGACGGGAGTAATACTTGCAGGGTTTGTCATGCTGTGCCCGCTGTTTATATTTGCTTCGTCGATATGGGGCAGCGCATACAGCGTTCTCGCGGCGCTACTGCTGGGCAGCTTTTACGCAATTGTCGAAAAGAAATACGCCGTTGCGCTGATAGTATACGGAGCGGCTATGTTGTGGATAAGGGATGCGTCGTATTTATTCCCCATGTACGCGGTATATTTTGTCTATATCTGGGCAAAACAATTGAAGGTCGTTGCCAAGGGGGAGGGAAACGTTGCCGTTGCCAAAAAAGACGTCATCAGTATTCCTTTGACGGTAATAGGCGTTATCGTCGTGCAATATGTCATTTGTCTTCCTTTAATGCTGGAAAGATATTCGGCGAATTTTTTCCAGTTTATTTATCAGATTTTTATCTATCCGTTAAATCAGTTTGAATTTTATTCCAACAACGCGCTAAGCATATACAACATTTTCGGAAAAGGCGGCTGGAATACCGATGTAATATTCCGCGACCAGCGGGCGCCGTATTTTGTCGCCGCATTTGCGATAGTCGTCGCGGTGCTGACCATAGTGATTTATATGTGCGGGAAAAACAGAGCGGTTTTGACTTTTACGGCGGCGTTTTCACTGTTTATATTGCATACGACATATTTTGATTTTTCCATTACATCGCTTTTGCCGGTGATAATTTTGCTGCTCATGTCGTTTATTCTGATTAAAGATAAGCGAATATTAAAAGTCATGTTTGCCGAATCGATTTTGATGATACTTATGATGGTGTGCGTATTTGTATTCGGCGGTTACTTTAATAACTTGCCGTTTGATGTATTTACATCCCCCGGCTATACCGGCAGCATGCAGATCACTTCCAACACGTTCGGAATAGTGGTTGCCATCGGTTTGTCCGTGCTGTCGATAGCTAATCTCGTATATATGACGCTGGTCGTAATAAGCATATCTATGTCGGAAAAGCGTTCCACTTTGGGCGGTAACGAAAAAGCAAGTGTTTCTACAGCGTTTAAATATTTTATAAAGAAGTAAATCGAGGGCGGATATATGCTGTCTAAAATCAAAAGTTTCGGTTTACACGGTATCAAGGGATACGAAGTAAGCCTGGAAATAGACATAAACAACGGATTGCCCGGCATAGAGATAGTCGGGCTGCCGGACGCCGCGATAAAAGAGTCAAAAGAGCGGGTGCGCAGCGCAATAAAAAACAGCGGTTTTTTGTTTACGCCGAAAAAGATAACCATCAATTTCGCACCGGCGGACACCAAAAAAGAGGGGTCTATTTACGATCTGGGCGTCGCAATGGGCATCTTACGCGCCACCGAACAGGTCAGCGGCACCGACGATTATATATTTGTAGGCGAATTGTCGCTGGACGGCTCGATAAGGCACGTAAGGGGCATTTTGCCCATATTGATTTCGGCAAAAGAAAAAGGCTACGATAAAATCATAATACCCGCTGCAAACGCGAACGAGGCGTGCTATATTGACGGAATAAACGTATTTGCCTGCGGTTCGCTGCGAGAAGTTGTTGAATTTTTGTCGTGCGAACGCGTAATAAAACCCATCGAGACAAAAAGTTTGTCCTCCTGCAAAGCGACCTATAGCGAGGACTTTAAGTATGTAAAAGGTCAGTATATTGCCAAAAGAGCGCTGGAAATTGCCGCGGCGGGCGGTCATAATATTCTTATGGTAGGGCCGCCGGGGGCTGGCAAAACCATGCTGGCGCGCTGTATTCCGACAATATTGCCGGACATGACGCTGGATGAAGCGTTGGAAACCACCAAAATACACAGCGTCGCAGGAATATTGGACGAAAACATAGGAATTGTCAACCGCCGTCCTTTCCGTTCGCCGCATCACACCATGAGCAGCGTAGCTCTTACCGGCGGCGGAGCGTCGGCTAAGCCGGGCGAAATGAGTTTGGCTCATAACGGCGTTTTGTTTTTGGACGAAATGCCCGAATATTCGCGCGTCACACTCGAAAATCTGCGTCAGCCGCTGGAGGACGGAGTTATTACCATTTCGCGAGCGTCGCGCAGTGTTGAATATCCCGCTAATTTTATGTTGGTGGCCAGTATGAATCCCTGCCCTTGCGGATATTACGGTTCAAAGACGCACGAGTGCACTTGTACGCCGCTTCAAATAAGCCGATATGTCTCAAAATTATCCGGACCTCTTATGGACAGAATTGATTTGCAGATAGAAGTAAGCGGAGTCACCTATAACGATCTGTCGGATAAAGGCTTTGCCGAGCCGAGCAGTGAAATTAAAAAACGCGTCGACAAAGCCCGCGCCGTTCAGCTGCAAAGATATGCCGGTACGGGCATATACAGCAACGCCAAAATGAACAGCGAAATGATTGCGAAATATTGCGTGCGCGACGATGAGTGCGAAAAGTTGTTAAGGACGGCTTTTGACAGAATGGGACTTACGGCAAGAGGATACACCCGTATCTTAAAAGTGGCGCGCACTATTGCCGATCTTGAAGGTGCGGAGAACATAAACGCCGGGCATATAAGCGAGGCTTTGCAGTACCGAAGTCTTGACAGGAGCGTCAAAACATGTTGAGTCAAAGCGAGATATTGTTTTGGATGTCGCTGGCTTTGGTGCCCGTATCTCGTCAATCCAAAGCGATAAAGCACGCCGGAAGCGTCAGTGCGTTGTGGGAAAGATTCGGCAAAGACGCAGCCCTTGACGAAATTTTCGGCGACAAAACGGAAGTGCTAAAAAGATATCATTCCGAACAGTTTATAGCAGATTGCCTTGAGAAACTGGTGAAGATGAACGTCAAAGTGGCGACCATTTACAATCCTTATTACGGCGAACTTTTAAGACAGCCCGAGGTTGCCGCGCCATATGTTCTGTATTATAAGGGCAACGCCCGCCTGTTTTCTTCCGACTGTTTTGCCGTCGTGGGGACGCGCGCGAGTTCTATTTACGGAAAAAACATGACGGAAAAAATCGCCGGTACTTTGGCGGAAAACGGTTTTACCATTGTAAGCGGTTTGGCGACGGGAATAGATACTTTTGCTCACGCCGCGGCGTTGAACGTTAAAGGAAAGACAATCGCCGTTTTGGGCAGCGGTCTCAATAAAATAGGACCTGTCGGCAATATGGCGCTCGCCGATAAGATTTTGTCGTCCGGAGGGGCCATTATGTCGGAATATCTGCCCAATATGACGGCGACGCGATTTACTTTCCCCGAGCGTAACCGCCTTATAAGCGGCTTGTCGAAGGGCGTATGCGTCATTGAGGCGGGAGATAAGAGCGGAGCGCTTATAACGGCAAAGTTCGCTCTCGACCAGAACCGCGATGTTTTTGCCGTACCTGGCAATGTGGGCAACATAAGATCGGCCGGTACAAATCGTCTTTTGTACGAAGGAGCGCTTGTCGCAAGAAGCGGAGAGGATATACTTGCTCATTACGGTATGCTGCGCAAGCCGGCGGAGAAAAAGAAGTTGCCGCCCATGGACGACGATACCAAAAAAGTTTTCGATATGTTTATAGACGCCGATTCCGTTTGCTTTGACGATATTGTCGAAAGTACGGAATTATCGCCGAAAAAGGTTTCGTCCATACTGACGCGTCTTGAAATTGACAAGTTGATTATGAAAATAAATCCCAATGAATTTTCCAAAAACGGAGATTAAATGCTTTGAAATTAGTAGTTATTGAAGGTGCAGGTAAAGTTAAGACCGTAGAGAAATATCTAGGCAAAGGATACAAAGTTTTTGCGACAAAAGGACATGTTCGCGACTTACCCAAAAAAACGCTGGCCGTAAACGTCAAGAAAGATTTTGAACCCAGATATGAAATTATGCCGGATAAGACGGAAACAGTAAAAGAACTTAAGACGCTCGCAAACAAAGCGGACGAAATTTATTTGGCAACCGACCCGGACCGCGAAGGAGAGGCAATATCATGGCATATTGCAAACATACTGGGCATAAACCCGGACAAACCGGTTAGGGCGGAATTCAACGAAATAAGCGAAAAAGCCGTCAAAAACGGATTGGCGCACCCGCGCGCGATAAACAAAAATCTGGTGGACGCGCAACAGGCAAGACGTGTATTGGATAGATTGGTGGGCTACAAACTTTCCCCCGTCCTGTGTAAAAAAATACACAACAATCTGTCCGCGGGGCGCGTTCAGTCGGTTACATTGCGTCTTATCGTCGAAAGAGAGCGCGAAATACGCGCGTTTAAGCCGGAAGAGTACTGGCTGTTTTTCTCTAATCTCAAGAAGGACGGCAACGTTATGCGCGCCGCATTGGAAAAGAGAAAAGGTAAAAAATTTAAAATAGGCAACAAAGAACAGCTTGACGAGGTAATAGGCGAGCTTGACAAAAACAATAAATACGTAGTGCAAAAAGCGGTAAAAAAAATATCGAAGTCGCACGCTCCGGCGCCCTTCATCACCAGTTCCATGCAGCAGGACGCTCTTAACAAGCTGGGCATGAATCTCAAAAAGACTTCGGCGGCGGCTCAGGCGTTGTATGAAGGCGTAAACATAAACGGCGAACATATTGCCCTTATCACATATATTCGTACCGACTCAACGCGTGTTTCTCCCGACGCTCAGCATGCCGCCCGCGAATTTATCAAGAAAAACTACGGAGAAAAATTCGTTCCCGCAAAACCGAATATATATGCAAGCAAGCAGTCGGCTCAGGACGCGCACGAAGCTATACGTCCCATAACGCTCGAGCGGACGCCGGAAAGCGTAAAGGACAGCCTGTCAAGCGATAACTACAGACTGTATAAGCTTATTTACGAAAGATTTTTGGCAAGTCAGATGAGCGAGGCCGAGTACAATACCGTCAATGCGGAAATATCCGCCGGCGATTATACTTTTAAGGTGTCGGGAAAAACGCCGTTATTCCCCGGTTACACCGCTGTATACAGTAGTTATCAGGAAGAAAAAGACGATGATATGGGCGTTAAATTGCCCGAACTTACCGTGGGTGAACAGCTGGAATTTGTTTCTTATAAGTATGAACAGAAATTTACAAAGCCGCCTGCTCGCTATACGGAAGCCAGTCTCGTAAAAACCATGGAGGAAAAAGGAATAGGCAGACCTGCCACATATACGCCAACAGTCGCTCTGCTCTTTTCCAGACAGTACATCGAGAAAGAAGGTAAATTTATTACGCCGACGAAGTTGGGAGAAGAGGTAACGGATATGCTTATCAAATATTTTCCCGATTTTATGGACGTGGGTTTTACCGCCAATATGGAAAACAAGCTGGACGAAATAGAAGAAGGCGGCAAGGTATGGCAAAATGTCGTAGGCGAATATTACAACGGGCTGGAAGATAAAATTGCCGCGGCTATGGATGATTCGTTTAGTCTCAAAGCCGCCGATGAATTGTCCGACGTAATATGCGAAAAATGCGGCAGCCGCATGGTTTACCGCAACGGTAAATACGGTCGTTTCCTTGCGTGTCCCAATTATCCCAAATGCAAGAATACAAAAGCTTTGGACGAAAACGTCAATGTCATCGATTCTCCCGAAAAAAAGGAAGAACCGACGGGCGAAATATGTGAAAAATGCGGCAAGCCCATGGTAATTCGTCACGGCAGATACGGCGATTTTCTGGCGTGTTCAGGATATCCCAAATGTAAAAACATAAAATCTCTCGCCGCCGACGAAAATTACGGCTCATGTCCGGAGTGCGGCAAGCCCATCAAAAAGCTCATCACCAAAAAGGGAGTTTTTTACGGATGTTCCGGCTATCCCGACTGTAAATTTACGTCGCTTTATCCGGTAGCGGACAAAAAATGCCCGCAATGCGGCGGTTATATGGTAAAACGTTCGTACAGAGGCAAAAATTATTTGGTTTGCGCCAATAAAGATTGCGGATACAAAGAGGAAAACGTATGAACGTAAACGTTATAGGTGCGGGTTTGGCCGGCTGCGAAGCCGCATATCAACTCGCCAAGCGGGGCATTGCCGTCAGCTTATACGAATGTAAACCGGACGTTAAAAGCCCGGCGCATAAAGTCGGAACCTTTGCCGAGTTGGTGTGCAGCAATTCGCTTAAAAGCGACGATATTGCTGCTGCCGGAGGACTGCTGAAAGCCGAACTGAGGAAAATGGACAGCTTACTGATAGCCGTTGCCGACAAAGTCAGAGTTCCTGCCGGAAGCGCTTTGGCGGTGGACAGGACGCTGTTTACAAATGCCGTCACGCAAGCCGTAAAGGAGCTGAAAAATGTTAAAATCATAAACAAAACGGTGGATGACTGGGACGAAAATACTCCTACCGTCATCGCTACGGGTCCGCTTACGGTGGGCGCTTTGTCCGACGCGATAATCGAAAAGTTGGGACAAACGCTGCATTTTTACGACGCCGCCGCTCCGATCATTGCAGGCGACAGCATAGATTATGCCGCGGCCTTTACCGGCGACAGATACGGGAAGGGAACAGGCGATTACGTAAATTGTCCCATGACAAAAGAAGAGTACGCAAATTTTTACGAACAGCTCGTAAACGCCGAGCGTTCGCCGTTACACGACTTCGATACCAACGAAGTGTTTGAGGGTTGCATGCCGGTGGAAATTATGGCGAAACGCGGATTCGATACGCTGCGGTTCGGACCGCTTAGACCTGTGGGATTTTCGTTTAACGGCACAAAGCCGTATGCGGTGGTGCAGTTGCGAAAGGAAAATGCGGCGGGTGAAATGTACAATATCGTGGGTTTTCAGACCAATTTAAAGTTTTCGGAACAAAAAAGGGTTTTCGGAATGATACCGGCATTGAAAAACGCTGAATTTTTGCGTTACGGCGTGATGCACCGCAATAGTTTTATTGATGCCCCCAAAGTGATAAACCGGCACTTTCAGGTCAAAAAGCTGCCAAAAACATTTATCGCCGGGCAGCTTAGCGGAGTGGAAGGATATGTCGAAAGCATCGCATCGGGGCTTATGTGCGGAATAAATGCCGCGGCCGTTTGCAGCGGTAAGATTATGCCTGAGTTCCCGCCGACTACAATAATGGGCGCGCTCGCGGCTTATCTTGAACGGGAAAACGCCTCTTTCCAGCCCATGAATGCGAATTTCGGAATATTGCCTCCCCTTGAAAATAAAACTCGCGATAAAGCGGAAAACAAGCGCCTTTATGCCGAGCGCAGTATGAAAGATTTGGAAAAAATTTGCGCTTTAATTTGATTTATATTATCTTTTGTGTTATAATACAAAAAAAACGTTTGCAAAACAATAACATATGGTTTTGCAAGGAGTGTATCTATGGAAATGAAAGCTACTACAATAATCGCCGTAAAAAAAGGTGACAGCACGGTTATTGCCGGCGACGGCCAGGTTACGGCGGGACAGAGCATAATTATGAAAGGAAACGCCGTTAAAGTACGCAGACTTTACAACGGCAAAGTTATAACGGGTTTTGCCGGCTCGGTCGCGGACGCTTTTACTTTGTCCGAGAAATTTGAAGAAATGCTGCAAAAATACAGCGGTAATCTCATGAGAAGCGCGATAGCTCTCGCCCAGCAATGGCGCGGCGATAAGGCGCTGCGGCAGTTGGAGGCAATGATGATTGTCGCCGATAAGAACGATTTGCTGTTGATTGACGGATCCGGCAATGTCATTCAGCCGGAAAACGGTGTTTGCGCGATAGGCAGCGGCGGAAATTACGCTTTGTCTGCGGCAAGAGCTCTTTTGAGAAATACAAACATGAGCGCTCGCGAAGTTGCCGTGGAGGCGATGAAAATCGCGTCCGAACTTTGTGTGTTTACAAACGACAATCTTACCGTTGAGGAGGTGTAACCATGTCGATGTCCCCGCGTGAAATCGTAAACGAATTAGACAGATATATAGTCGGCCAGGACGAAGCGAAAAAAGCGGTAGCAATTGCACTTCGCAACAGATACCGCCGCAGTCGGCTCACCGAAGAGGAGCGTGAAGAAATTACGCCCAAGAATATTATTATGCAAGGCCCCACGGGCGTCGGCAAAACGGAAATAGCCAGACGGCTTGCAAAGCTCGTAAAAGCGCCGTTTATTAAAGTAGAGGCAACCAAATTTACCGAGGTGGGTTATGTCGGACGCGATGTAGAGTCGATGGTAAGAGATCTTGTCGAATGCTCTATAAGACTTGTAAAGGACGAAAAACGCGCCGAACTTGCCGAGCAGGCCAAGAAGAATGCGGCAAATAAAATAATAGACGCAATTACTTCGACTCGCAGCAAAAAAAATCCCGACATGGCAAAAGACGTTATACGCGCACAGGTGGAAAGCGATTACGCAGCAGGCAAGCTGGACAGCCATCTGGTTTCGATAGAGGTCGAAGAGACGCCAAGGCCTGTCGAACAGGTGCCGGGCGCGATGGAAATAAACGTAAACGAGTTGCTGGGCGGAATTTTGCCAAAGAAAAAGAAAAAACGCACGCTGGCCGTAAGCGACGCGGTTAAAATTCTCGCGGACGAAGAGATGGATAAGCAGATAGACATGGATAATGTCTACATGGAGGCGATAAGAAGAGCCGAACAAAACGGAATTATCTTTATCGACGAGATAGACAAGATTGCCGCAAAAGGTTCGTACGGCGGCCCCGACGTTTCCAGAGAGGGCGTTCAGCGCGATATATTGCCTATTGTGGAAGGCTGTACTGTAATGACGAAGTACGGCGCCATAAAAACCGATTTTATTTTGTTTATAGCCTCGGGAGCGTTCCAGATAAGCAGCGTGCACGATCTCATTCCCGAACTTCAAGGCAGATTTCCTATAAACGTAACGCTTAAAAGTCTGTCATACGAAGATTTTATACGCATTTTGACTGTGCCGGAAAATTCGATAACCAAACAATACAAGCAGCTTTTGGCGGTAGACAATATCGATCTCAGTTTCACCGATGACGCGATTGCGGCAATTTCGCAGTATGCGGTCATGGAAAACCAGCAGGGCGAGGACATAGGCGCTCGCAGGCTGCATACTATCATGGAATCGTTGTTGGAAGATTTGAGCTTTAATGCCGACGGAACGCATCCCATGACGACGGTTGTTGTGGATAAACAGTATGTCGACGAGCATTTGTCGTCGCAGGCCAAACAGTATGATTTGAAAAAATATATTATTTAGTAAGAGGATAGTATGATAAACATTCCCAAGGGAACAAAAGACGTTTTGCCGCAGGACAGCTACAAGTGGCAGTATGTTGAACAGAAGATAAGAGAAATTTGCCATTTATATAATTTTAAGGAAATAAGGACGCCTACTTTTGAACACACCGAGTTGTTTTTGCGTTCTATAGGCGAAGATACCGACGTCGTCGGCAAGGAAATGTACACGTTTGAAGACAAAGCAGGTCGTTCGATAACGCTTAAGGCGGAGGGCACGGCCCCGGTGGCAAGGGCTTTTGTCGAAAATTCGCTGGACGCATTGTCGCTGCCTCTTAAAATGTTTTATATTACGCCGGTTTTTCGCTATGAAAAACCGCAGGACGGGCGGCTTAGAGAACATCATCAATTCGGAGTGGAGTTGTACGGAGGAGATACCCCTTACAACGATTACGAGGTTATAAGTCTTGCCTATAATTTCATAAAATCCATGGGTATTGACGATGTCGAACTGCACATAAACAGCATAGGATGCCCTCAGTGCCGAAAAAATTACAATCAGGCGCTGGTGGAATATTTACGCAGCAACGAAGATAAGCTTTGCGAGACGTGCAAAAGCCGTATGCAGCGAAATCCCATGCGCGTCTTGGACTGCAAAGTGCCCGGGTGCAAAGAAATAGTAAAAAACGCCCCTAACATTTTAGATTATATTTGCGACGATTGCCGTACCTTTATGGAAAAGCTGAAAGATTTGCTTAATAAAGGAGGTATAAAATACAAGGTAGATTCTTCCATTGTAAGAGGGCTGGATTATTATACCAAAACAGTGTTCGAATTCGTCACAAATGCATTAGGTTCACAGGGAACGGTGTGCGGCGGCGGCAGGTATAACAATCTGGTACAATCGGTGGGCGGTAAGCCGACGCCTTGCGTAGGTTTCGGAATGGGCATAGAAAGATTGCTGATGCTTATGAACGCTTGCGGAGTGGCCATTCCCGACAACAACCATCCTAATGTTTTTATTGCCAGCCAAAGCGCCGAGTATATGGATTTATGTCTTAAGATAGTTCAAGACCTCCGTAAGGAAGGCGTTGCCGCCGAGACCGACCTTACGGGAAAAAGTTTAAAATCGCAGATGAAGTATGCGGATAAAATCGGTGCAAAATATGTTGTCGTCATAGGCCCGGAGGAGGCTCAAAGCGGCGAAGTCACGCTAAAACGTATGTCAGACGGCGATAAGACAAAAACTAATTTGTCGGATTTGAAAGATTTATGCAGGAGATAAAATATGTCGGAATTTTTGGGTAACATGAAGCGCACAAATTATTGCGCCGATGTCAGTGACGAACTTATAGGAAAAAAATTAGTCGTTATGGGCTGGACTGCAAAGATGAGAAACTTGGGCAGTCTTATATTTGTCGATCTTCGCGACAGAACGGGAATTTTGCAGATAAAATTCGATCAGGCGGTGATATCTCCGTCCATGTTTGAAAAAGCCGAAACCGTGCGCAACGAAGATGTGCTGGCGGTTGAGGGCGTGCTGGTTGCCCGTGAAGGCTCGGCCAAAAATCCCCGTATGAAAACGGGAATGTGGGAGCTTGTGGCCGATTCCTTTAAAATATTATCGAATTCGGATATTCCCCCGTTTGTAGTGGAAAACAATCCCGCTGCCAGCGAGGCTCTTCGTCTCAAATATCGGTATTTAGAGTTGCGCACACCGGCGTTGCAGGAAAAGATCATGATGCGCAGCAAAGTTTGTTCGATAGTCCGTAATTTTTTGAGCGATAACGGCTTTTTGGAAATAGAGACGCCGTTTTTGGGCAGATCCACGCCGGAAGGCGCACGCGACTATCTTGTTCCTTCGCGCGTGCACCCCGGGACTTTTTATGCCTTGCCGCAGTCTCCGCAGCTTTACAAACAGCTGCTTATGATAAGCGGATTTGACAAATATTACCAGATAGCGCGCTGTTTTCGCGATGAAGACCTTAGAGCCAACAGACAACCCGAATTTACGCAGATTGATATGGAAATGTCGTTTGTCGACGACGAAGAAGACGTGATGACGGTTGCCGAAAATCTCATTCGCAAGGTTTTTAAAGAAACGATAGGAGTCGAATTTGAAGAAAAGATACGCCGTATGACGTACAAAGAGGCGATGGAGCGCTTCGGTTCGGACAAGCCCGACACGCGTTTCGGGTTGGAAATTTGCGACATAACCGATATTGTAGCCGACAGTTCGTTCGGAGTGTTTTCGTCGGCGGCGAAAAACGGCGGCAGTATAAGGCTTATCAATGCGACGGGTTTTGTAAAACAACCCAATCCCATATTATCGCGCAAAGATATCGATGCTCTGGGCGAATTTGTTAAAACTTACAAGGCGAAAGGACTTGCTACGATAAACGTTAAAGAGGACGCCGTGCAGTCTTCGATTGCAAAATTTCTTACCGAAGACGAGATGAAAAAGATATTGTCCCGTGCAAAAGCGCAGCCGGGAGATCTGCTGCTTATAGTCGCGGATAAAAACGAAACGGTCTTTGCCGCGCTGGGCGCACTGAGATTGTATTTGGCGGAAAAAGCGCATCTCATCGACGAAAGCAAATACGATATTTTGTGGATTACGGAATTCCCGCAGTTTGAATACAGCGAAGAAGAAGGCAGATTTGTAGCCATGCATCACCCCTTTACCATGCCGAAAGAAGAAGATCTCCCGCTTATTGATACGAATCCCGCCGCTGTAAGGGCAAAGGCATACGACCTGGTCATCAACGGACAGGAAACCGGCGGCGGCAGCATACGTATCCACTCGAAGGAAGTGCAAAACAAAATGTTCGAGGCGCTGGGCTTTACCGAAGAAAGAATTCAAAAGATGTTCGGATGGTTTGTAACGGCGCTCAATTACGGAACTCCGCCGCACGGCGGATTGGCGTTTGGTCTTGATAGACTGATAATGCTGCTCACAAAGACGGACAATATAAAGGACGTAATAGCTTTCCCGAAGGTTCAAAACGCTTCCGACCTCATGACAGAGGCTCCTTCCGAAGTGGAAGACAGGCAGCTGAAAGATCTGAACATTCTTTTGGGCGAAAGAAAATAAAAGTTTGTGGCTATGAAAGTATACTTGGATTATTCAGCTACAACACCGCTTGACAAGGACGTTTTTTCGGAAATGGCGCCGTATTTTTGCGAACGTTACGGCAATGCGGACAGCGTACATTCATTCGGGCGAGACGCCGCATATGCTACGGATAAAGCAAGACGTCAGATTGCTGTTTCGATAGGGGCGCAGCCGAAAGAAATTTTTTTCACGTCCGGCGGAACGGAATCGGACAACTGGGCGATAAAAGGCTTGGCAAAAGCCAATGCCGAAAAGGGAAAACGCATTGTCGTGTCGGCGATAGAGCATGCAGCCGTGTTGTCTCCGGCGCAGGAAATGTCGCTTGAAGGCTATGACGTCGTATTCCTGCCGGTACAAAAAAACGGAATAGTGTCGCCCCTACAGCTGGAAAACGCTTTAAAAGCCTCCGGTACCGCGTTAGTGAGCATAATGACCGCCAATAACGAAATAGGGTCCATTCAGCCTGTAAAACAGTTGGCGGAAATATCGCATAAATACGGCGCAGTTTTTCATACGGACGCCGTTCAGGCCGTCGGCAATATACCTGTAAACGTAAAAGATTGGGATGTTGATGCCATGACGCTATCCGCCCATAAGTTCTACGGCCCGAAGGGCATAGGAGCGCTGTATCTAAAAAGCGGCGTCAAAATAGACAGGCTTATTTCGGGAGGGCATCAGGAAAAATCCAGGCGTGGCGGAACAACTCCCGTCGCTTTGGTCGTCGGCATGGGCGCGGCTATTGAAAAAGCGGTCAAAGATTTAGACGAGAATACGGCTAAGGTGCGCGTCTTGCGCGACAGATTTGCGGAAAAAATAACCGAAGCTTTGCCTGACATAATATATAACGGAGACAAAAAAAGCAAATTGGCGCAAATCGCTAATTTTACCTTCCCGGCGGTTGAGGGCGACGCGATGGTCATGGCTTTGGATTTGCAAGGCGTGGCATGCTCATCGGGCGCGGCGTGCTCGTCCGGTTCGCTGGAACCCAGCCATGTTATGAAAGCTCTGGGCTATGACGACGACTATGCGAGACGGTCCGTGCGCTTTTCTTTCGGTAAATTTTTAAGCGCGCAGGAAGTCGATTATTGCGCTGATAAAGTCATAGAAGTATATAAAAATTTGTCCAAAGTCACGTCTTTGATAGCCGACGCGCCGCAGAAAAAACACATGGTGTGATTTTTTGCCAGAATTTGTATGTTTAAATATCTTTCACAGCGCAAATGCTATCATCAGGAGGTGTGCTATGAAAGAACTTGTTTTTGGCTTTATGGCGGGTGCAGTTGCCGCGCTTGCATTTAATATGACCGATACCGGTTGTAAGTTTATTTGCAAGGTTAAAAAGAAGATGGCAAAAATGTGCAAGAGCGCCGAAAAAGAGCTAAGCAAAATGCAGGAAGAAGCGCAGCAAAAAGTCAGCGAACTCAGTGAAGCTCTTAAAGAATAACTTTTTTGGAGAAGCGCCGGCCGGCGTTTCTCTTTTTTTCGTCCGTATTCATCATTAAAATTAAAAAAGGTGCCGAAAATATCTGTACATTTTGTAAAGTTTATGCTATAATTATTGCGTTGTAATGTTTTGTGAGGTAACAATTTGAGGATTCTCGGTGTAGATTACGGCGACGCACGGGTGGGGCTTGCCATAAGCGACGAAATGCAGATAATTGCATCGCCTTTGCCGCCGTTGCAGGCGATAAGCATGCGGAAGACCATCGACGCTGTTTGCGACGCAGCAAAAAACAACGACGCGCAGATTATTGTAGTAGGACTGCCGCTGAATATGAACGGGACGGAAGGTCCTCAGGCCAATAAGGTTAAAGCCTTTGCCGAAAAGTTGAAAATTGTTTCGGGGCTCAAGGTGGAACTTATGGATGAAAGACTGACGACAGTTTTTGTCAGCCGCGCGTTTGACGAAACCGGAGTAAAAAAATCCAAACGTCTTCAACTGGTGGACAGCGCCTCGGCGCAGGTCATTTTGCAAAATTATCTCGACAAACAAAATCGCTAAAAATATATTAAACGCCGATGTTCGGCATAAGGAGTATAAAATGAAAGACGAAAAAGAACAAGTGGAAATTTTTGAGGAAGAAGAAGTCCTCGAATTTACCGACGACGAGGGAAAAGAAGTCAAACTGCTGCAAGTCGCGTGCGTAGAGCACGACGGAGAATTTTACAGTCTGCTTGAAAATTACGATGAAGACGAAAATGAAGACGAGGGCGGAATTTATATCTATAAAATTCTCAATTACGACGAACAGGACAAGCCGTTGGATCTCGAACCGGTGGACAGCGAAGAGTTGGCAAATACAATCTTCGATAAATTTATGAAGGTTTACGAGGAAAATTTCGGATGCTGTGATTGCGACGAATGCGAAGGCGACTGCGACGACGAAGAGCATGGTTGTCATTGCAATAAAGAAAACTAAAAATTTTATCGGTTATTCGCAAAAAAATAATGCTTTTACTTAAAAATGTGCCTGAAAGTAATTGCATTATTTTTTTTATTGTGATATAATACCAAATGGTTTAATACACACCTGTTCGGATTTGTTCTCTGTGCGGCACGCAAATTTTAATGCACGGCGTGACTGTGGCGGACAAAGTTGATGACAGGGAGGATAACAGGAGGCTAATTATGGCAAATGTAATTTCTATGAAGCAGCTTTTGGAAGCGGGTGTGCATTTCGGGCATCCGACAAGAAAGTGGAACCCCAAGATGAAGAAGTATATCTATACTTCGCGCAATGATATTTATATCATTAACCTTGAAAAGACTGTAGGACTTATCGATGAAGCTTACGCTTTTATTAAGTCTGTTGCCGAATCAGGCAAGCCCATTTTGTTTGTCGGAACGAAAAAGCAGGCTCAGGAAGCAATAAAGCAGGAAGCCGAAAAATGCGGTATGTATTATATCAATTCAAGATGGCTGGGTGGCACTTTGACCAATTACGCAACCATTCGCACGCGTATAGAAAGACTCAATAAGCTCAATCAGATGGAAAAAATGAACGAATTTAACGTTCTGCCAAAAAAAGAAGTTTTGCAGTTGCTGGCGGAGCGCGACAAACTCGAAGAAAATCTGGGCGGCATCAAAACGATGCGCGGACTGCCCGGAGCTTTGTTCGTCGTTGATCCGAACAAAGAACATCTGGCTGTGGCGGAAGCAAGAAAGCTGCACATCCCCATCGTAGGTATCGTGGATACAAACTGCGACCCCGACGAGGTAGATTATGTTATACCCGGCAACGACGACGCAATTCGTTCGATAAAGCTTATTGCATCGGCTATGGCAGACGCCGTAATCGAGGCAAAGGAAGGGGAAGAAGGTTTGGCTCTTCGCCGTCAGATGGAAGAGCAGATGCACAACGAAACGACTGAATCTGCCGCAGAGGAAACACAGCAGACGGAAACCGTCGAAACTGTCGAGCCGGAAGCTGCCGAAGCAAAGGCGGAATAATTTTTGGAGGTTTATTTATGGCATTTACAGCTAAAGATGTTGCCGCATTGAGAGAACAGACCGGTGCCGGCATGATGGATTGTAAAAAAGCTCTTGTCGCAACCGACGGAGATATGGAAAAGGCTGCCGAATATTTGAGAGAGCAAGGCGTCAGCGTCGCCGCGAAAAAAGCTTCTCGTATTGCGTCCGAAGGCGCTGTAATGGCTTATACTACGCCCGACGGAAAAACCGGCGCCATGGTGGAAATTAACTGCGAATCCGATTTCGTGGGCAAAAGCGATGTGTTTATCGAACTGTGCAACAACGTGGCAAAACATATTGTCGAAGCCAAGCCCCAGAATCTCGAACAGCTGCTGGCGCAGCCGTATACGGGCGATGCGGGTCTTACCATTCAGGACCTTGTCAACGCAGCTATTTCCAAAACGGGCGAAAAAATTACGGTACGCAGATTTGTTTTGGTGGAAGAAGAAGGACGCGTTGAGTCGTACATTCACATGGGCGGCAAAATCGGCGTTTTGCTTGCAATCAAGACGGGTAAAGACCTTAATAACGAGCAGGATTTTGTGGAGGCATGCCATGACATAGCTTTGCATACCGCATGGTGCTCCGCCAAATATGCTTATGAAAACGAAGTGCCTGAGGAAGAAGTGGCGCACGAACGTGAAATTCTCACGATGCAGGTGCAGAACGATCCCAAGAATGCCGGTAAGCCCGAGGCCATTGTCGAGAAAATCATTAGTAATAAGGTCAAAAATTATTACAAAGAAGTTTGCCTTATAGATCAGGATTTTGTCAAAGACACATCGTTTACAGTAAAACAGTACCTTGATAATGTCGCCGCAAAGTTCGGTACCACGGCGCAGATTGTTAAGTTTGAAAAGTTTGTAATGGGCGAAGGCCTTGAAAAGAAAAACGAGAATTTTGCCGAAGAAATAGCAAAAATTACCAACAGATAATTTTTTCGGGAACGCTTTATTTTTAAGTGTTCCCGTTTTTATAGTGTTTTCATAAAAATCCGGAGGAATTTATGTATAAAAGAGTGTTGCTAAAAATAAGCGGTGAGGCGCTTGCAGGCGAAAAAGGGACGGGCATCAATGCAGATACAGTCGACAATATCGTTTCGCAGATAGTGCAATTACATTCGATGGGAGTGGAAATCGCCATAGTTGTGGGCGGCGGAAATTTTTGGCGCGGAAGGCAGGGGCAGAATATGGATAGAGTTACCGCCGACCATATGGGAATGCTGGCGACTATCATGAATTCGCTTGCGCTTCAGGACGCGATAGAAAGCAAAGGCGTACCTGTTCGCGTTCAGACGGCGATAAGCGTTCCGCAAGTGGCCGAGCCTTTTATTTTGAGAAAGGCGTTAAGGCATTTTGAGTGCGGCAGAATAGTTATTTTTGCTTGCGGCACCGGTAATCCATATTTTTCGACGGATACGGGAGCTGCTTTGCGCGCAACCGAAATCGGCGCAGACGTATTGCTTATGGCTAAAAACATAGACGGCGTTTACGACAGCGACCCTCGTACAAATCCCAAAGCAAAAAAGTACGACAGTTTGACATACATGGATATCATCAACAAAGACCTGCAAGTCATGGATCTGACGTCGGTAACGTTGTGCCGTGAAAACCATATGCCTATCATCGCCTTTGGCTTAGAAAGCGAAAACGGACTTATCAAAGCGGCTACGGGTGAAAAAATAGGAACAATTATAAAATAGTTGTAAAAATTTTTATTAGATGATATAATATTAAAAAAACGAATAAGGAGAAAATAAATATGACCTTCAGTAATCCACAGGTTCAGGATGCTTTTGACGAATATGAGATGAGTCTGGCGGAAAGTATAGAACATCTTAGAATCGATTTAAGCGCAATACGTGCCGGCAGAGCAAATCCGCAGCTGCTTAACAAAATTTACGTCGACTATTACGGAACTATGACGCCGTTAAATCAGATGGCGAATATTACCGTGCCGGAAGCCAGATTGTTGCAAATATCCTTGTGGGATACGAGCATGATAAAAGAGGTGGTTAAGGCCATAAACGCATCGGATATAGGCATTACGCCTACCGACGACGGAAAAGTCATTCGTCTTGTATTTCCGCAGCTTACGGAAGAGCGCAGGAAAGAGCTGTCAAAGCAAGTCCACAAGATAGGTGAAGAATACAAAGTGACTTTGCGCAATGCGCGCAGAGATATTCTGGACAAAATTAAGGAATTTAAGAAAAATAATATCATCACCGAGGATGATGTCGAGACTTTCGGCAAGGATGTACAGAAAATATTGGATAAAAATATTGCCGACATCGACACCATAATCAAAAATAAGGAAGCCGAAGTTTTTGAGGTCTGATAAGTTTTTAAATCTTCCCCGTCATATCGCTTTTATTATGGACGGCAACGGAAGATGGGCGAAAAAGAGAGGACTTAGTCGAAAAATAGGTCATGCGGAAGGCGTAAAGACACTCGAAAAGATAGTAAACGAAGTCTTTGCGCTGAAAATTCCGTATATTACCGTTTATGCTTTTTCGACTGAAAATTGGAAGCGCGACAAAGAAGAAGTAGATTCGCTTTTAGATTTATTTCGTAATTATTTTAACAAGTATTTTATAAAGCTCTCCGAAAAAGGCATTAAAATCAATGTTTTCGGGGATATTTCGGCATTTCCGGAAGATTTACAGCAAGATATTACGCGTTTGACGGCGTTTATTCCGGAAGTTATCAACGGAACTCTGAATGTAGCGATGAATTACGGTGCGCGCAGTGAAATAATAAGAGCTGTTAATACAGCGGTGGAAAATGGAGAAAAAGTGGATGCCGAATCGTTTGCATCGTTGTTGTACACGGCGGGAATTCCCGACCCCGATTTTATTGTACGCACAAGCGGCGAACAGCGGCTAAGCAATTTTCTGCTTTATCAGGCGGCATATTCGGAGCTGTATTTTTGCAAAAAAATGTGGCCGGATTTTGACAAACGCGAGCTTTATAAAGCGCTTAAAGATTATTCGTCGCGAATAAGAAAATTTGGGAAGTGACAAATGAAACAGAGAGTAATTACCGGTATTTTCATCGCAATAGTGTATATAGGCGCGGTTTTGGGTACGATTCTGTGGACCCCGATAGTTTTTGACGTTTTTATCCTATTTTTAATGTACGCCGCCGGCTTTGAAGTGTGCCAATGTCTTGAGGCAAAATGTTCGAAAACAGTAAAGCCTTTATTTGTTATTTGCGTGGCATTGCAATATATTGCATATAAAATCGTCATGCATTACGCCGGATTGATTATGGCGTTGATTTCGGTTGTACTGCTTACGATATTGCTTGCCGTGATTGTACTTAACTTTACCATGTTTTCAAAAAAATATGCCGTAAGCGGCGGTGGAGCAACCGCGTTTGTTTTGTTTTATCCCACCATTTTCTTATTTGTAACGTTAAGTCTGGCATATCTTCCGGGCGGGCTGTCTTCCGGCGCCGTGATTTTGGTGTTTATCGGGTCGTCTCTTGCGGATGTGATGGCATATTTTGTCGGATCGGCGTTAAAAGGGCCTAAGTTTTGTCCGGAGATCAGTCCCAAAAAAACCGTTTCCGGAGCAATAGGCGGTGTATTGGGCGGTATCATTGCCGGCGTCATTCTGTTGATTTTGGGAAGATATTCCGTAATAGGAGTTTTACCGTTGTCCGACGTCATCTGGATAGATGCCGTCAATTGGATAGCATTGGGATTGGGAACAGCGGTATTCTGTGAAATGGGCGACCTGACGTCGTCTTATATAAAGCGCGTCTGCGGCATAAAAGATTTCGGGACGTTACTTGCAGGCCACGGCGGCTTTATGGATCGCATTGACGGGCTTATTGTGTCGGCTGTTTTTATTTTTACCTATTTGTTTGTCAGGGGATTGATAATTTAACATGAAAAAAATCGCATTGTTGGGAAGTACGGGGTCGATAGGCAGGCAAACGCTTAATGTAATTCGCAATAACGCCGATAAGTTTATCGTTTCGGCTATTGCCGCCTATGGCAATGCAGAGCTGCTTTCTTCACAGGCAAACGAGTTTCGACCCGCTTATGTCGGTTTGGGCAACGAAAATAAAATCGGCGATTTACATCTAAACTATGATGGTAGCGTAATAACGGGTAAAAATATGCTGTCTGCCCTGGCTGCAATCGATGAATGCGATATCGTCGTGTGTGCAGTCACCGGCATGAGCGCCTTTGACGGCGTAGTATCGGCAATATGTCACGGGAAAGACGTGGCTCTTGCAAGTAAAGAAGTGCTGGTGGCGGGCGGCGAATATATTATGCGCCTTGCAAATGAAAAAGGAGTACGTATTTTGCCTGTCGACAGCGAACATTCCGCCGTATGGCAATGTTTGGAAGGCAAAAAAAAGGAAAGCGTCGAAAAACTTATTCTCACGGCAAGCGGCGGTCCGTTTTATTCGGCGCAGTCCCTTTCCCGGCTTGAGAGTGTGACGCCCGAACAGGCCGTAGTTCATCCCAATTGGAATATGGGCAGGAAAATTTCCGTCGACAGCGCCACAATGATGAATAAAGGGCTGGAAATAATAGAGGCGCGCTATTTGTTTGATATAGAGAACATAGATTATATCATCCACCCGCAGTCGGTCATCCATTCTATGGTGCAGTTTGTAGACGGCAGTATTTTGGCACAAATGTCGAAAACCACGATGGAATTGCCGATTTTGGTTGCCTTATCTTATCCGGAAAGATTGCACGCAAATAATTATGAGTTCGATTTTGACAAGAGTCTGACTTTTTTGCCCCCTCGGGAAGATATATTTATTCTGCCGAAATTGGCAAAGTTAAGCCTTATCGAAGGAAAAAACGCGCCATGCACGTTGAACGCTGCCAACGAAGCCGCCGTTCAACTGTTTTTGGATAGAAAAATAGCCTTTACGGATATACAGAAAATCGTTCAATCGGTTATGGAAAATGCGAAATTTTATAATTTAAATACTTGTGACGATATCCTTAAAACGCATTGCCGGACATATGATTATGTAATGAAAGATTACAAAGAAATAATTAGTTGAAAATGAGGTATTCATGATGTATATAATTCTTGCCATTGTAATTTTGCTGTTGATGGTGACCATTCATGAATTCGGGCACTATATAGTAGGAAAACTGTTAAAATTTAAAATAAACGAGTTTTCGATAGGATTCGGTCCGAAACTGTTTAGTAGAAAAAACAAAAAGACGCAAGAAGTTTTTTCGATAAGACTGCTGCCGTTGGGCGGCTTTTGTGCATTCAGCGGTGAAGACGAAATAACGACCGGCGAGGAAAAAAACAATTCTTCCGCCCCGACGACCGAAAATACTACGGACAGCGGTAAACTGGACGTTTTTGCCGACCGGCAGGAAAAAACGGACTCATCCGGCAGCGAGCCGACCGGCAGCGCGGTAAGCTGCGAGATGGGCAAAATCAACGACGATACGGCGGCGCCGGTCTTGGACGCGGCCGCCTCGGATAAAAGCGCCGAGCTCAAAAATTTTTATGATCAGGCTCCGTGGAAACGCATTTTGGTGCTTTTGGCAGGTGCGGCTTTTAATTTTATTTCCGCAATTATTTTTGCTTTCATTTTTCTCTGCTGCGGCGGCAATATCACTACCATCGTCATGGAAAAGCAGGTGGATGATTTTGGCAACGAGTATAATGCCGAATTAATGGTAAATGACAGAATTATAAAGGTAAACGGCATCGAATTAAACGCCATCAATCGCTTTGCTACCGTGATAGCGCAAATTAAGGGCGATACGGCGGTGTTTACCGTTATACGCGACGGAGAGACGCTGGATGTTAGCGTCGTCAAGCAGGAAATTTATGACGAGGAAAGGGGCAGTTATATGGGCTTTGGCTTTTTGTCCAGCGATTATGCCGCTCCGATGAATATAGGCAGCGCACTATTGTACTGTATTCCGTACACGTTACAGCTGTCATGGACTGTTTTGGGGACTCTTGGACAGCTGCTGACGGGGCAATTGGCGCTTACGTCGCTATCCGGCCCAGTCTCCACCATAAAGTTTATGGCGGACGCGGCACAACAGCATTGGCTTAATATTTTCCTGTTGCTTCCGCTGATAGCGTCCAATCTGGCTATTTTTAATATTTTGCCTATACCGGCCTTGGACGGCTCGAAAATCGTGTTTACCATAATTGAATGGATACGCGGTAAGCCCATAAATCGAAATATAGAGGTAATAATAAGCTTGGTGGGGCTAGTGCTGTTGTTTGCACTTTGTATAGTGGTGGAATTGTTCCATTTTATAGGATAGAATTATGACGCGTAGTGTAAAGATAGGAAATATTCCGATAGGCGGCGGCAATCGCATTGCAATACAATCGATGACAAACACGAATACTGCCGACAGAGAGAGCACATTGTCGCAGCTAAAACGTTTGCAGGACGCGGGCTGCGATATAGCTCGGCTTGCCGTAAGAGACGCGGAAGATGTAAGCGCCTGTCGATATTATATAGACAACGTGTCGATGCCTCTTGTGGCGGACATACAATTTGATTACAGACTTGCGGTCGCTTGCGCCGAGGCAGGGATGGCGAAAATTCGTTTTAATCCCGGAAATATAGGCGGCAAAGATAAAGTCCGTATTGTTACCGACGCATGCAAGCGTAACGGCGTACCGATAAGAATAGGAGTAAATTCCGGTTCGCTAGACAAAAAACTGCTTGACGAAAAGGGCAATTGCGGCGAAGCGCTTGTGGAAAGCGCTTTGCAAAATGTGCGCATTCTCGAAGAAAGCGGCTTTTACGATATTGTCGTTTCCGTCAAGTCCAGTGATATAAAGACGTGTGTGGCGTCTTACAGAATGTTGTCGGAAATTATCGACTATCCGTTGCATGTGGGCGTTACGGAGAGCGGCGGCGGAGAAGCGGCGCTTATTAAATCGGCGATAGGGATAGGTTCGCTGTTGTTGGACAATATTGGCGATACAATACGAGTGTCGTTAAGCGAAGATCCTGTAAACGAAGTGTACGCGGCACAAAAGATACTGCGCGCCGCGGGGTTTGACAGAAATTACTGCGAAATTATTTCCTGTCCGACGTGTTCGCGCTGTTCATACGACCTTATAGGCGCTGTCAAAGCAATACAAGAGTATGTTAAAGATATTAAAATTCCGCTTAAAATAGCCATCATGGGGTGTGTGGTAAACGGACCCGGCGAAGCCGCGGACTGTGATTTCGGCGTGGCGGGCGGAAAGGATAAAGCGGTGATTTTTATAAAAGGCAAAGTTACAAAAACCATATCCGCCGACAGTGTAGTCGAGCAGTTGAAAAGTATGATTGACGAATATTTACGAATACATGAGAAGTGAGTTTTCCAGACAATTTAATGAGATTACGGATAATAAATTCGATTTTGTGCAGCTGGTGGGCGTCGATATCAATGTGTACAAGCAGACCATAGACGTAAAACTGATTTATCCTGAGAATAAGACAGAAACGGTCAATGCGCACCGCGAAGAGATATTAAGCGCGGCGGCAAAAGTAATAAACACTTCGGCGACGTTGAATATTCATCTTAGTGCCGCAAAATTCGATCTTGAACTTTGCCGTAACGCGGTAGCGGAGTTTTTGTCCGGATATCCTTCGGTAGTGCCGTTTGTTGATAAGCAGGCCATTGATTTTGTCCCCGAAGAAAATTCCGACAGAATAGTTTTGCGCATACCGGCGGAATCCGACGCGTGCGAGTATTGCAGCGAACGTAAAATTGCAGGCGAATTAAAAGAGTACTTAAAGTTGTATTTTACCGAGGATATAAAACCGGAGTTTATCAGATCCGACGCCATGGACGCCAAGATAGACGAGGTAAGCATTGACGACGACGGGGCGTTTGTGTTTAAGTCCGAGGGCGAAAGAATTATTAAGCCGCTGGATATTAAGGAATGCGTCGGCAAACCCATAGATGAAGCCGCGATATATATAGAGGACTGTTATTCGCACGTCGAAGAAACAATTGTCATTTGCGGCAAAGTCAGTTCATTCAGGGAATCGCAAAAAGCGGACGGCAGTAAAACGTTTTATAAATTTGTTTTAAGCGATTACACAGGAAGCATCGACTGTCTTATATTTCTCAATAAAACGATGACGCAGGAAAAAGTGTCCGCAGTGACGGACGGTGCGGAAATCGTCATAAAGGGGCAGCTCAAAGAAAACAGTTTCAGAGGCGAGAAGTCCTATTCGGTTTTTGTGAGAAGTCTGTCTTTCTGCCGTTTGCCGGAAGACTTTGTAAAAAAGGAGATATACCGCGTTACTCCGACGGAATACCAAACGGTTTTTCCTCAGCCGTACATCGAAACTTCGCAGGTTAATTTGTTTGACGTAAAAAAGACGGAAGAGGTTCCCGCCTATCTTGTCGGCAAGACGTACGTTGTATTCGATATGGAGACGACCGGCCTCGACATTGCTTCATGTAAAGTCACCGAGCTTGGCGCCGTAAAAATCGTAGACGGTCGATTTACCGAGACTTTTTCGTCGCTTGTCAATCCCGGCGAAAAATTAGACCAGCGTATTATCGATAAAACGCATATAACCGATGAGATGCTTGCGGGTCAGCCGTCGATAGAAGAGGTTTTGCCGGACTTTAATCTATTTTGCTCGGGTGCTATTCTCGTTGGGCATAACAGCAACGATTTTGATTACAGAATTTTGACGCGCCTTGCCGGCGAACAAAAGCTGCGCTTTCCCGCCGAGCACGAAGACACCATGGTGCTGGCAAAAAAACTGCTGCGCACAGTTCATAACTATAAATTATCTACCGTTGCAAAATATTTCGGCATTGTCAATGAAAATGCGCACAGAGCTTTGGACGATACCGTTGCTACGGCAAAAGTTTTTGTAGAACTTGCTAAAATGTTGTGATTTTTACAAAAAACAGATAAAAAATACTTGATATTTGTAAAATAAAATGTTATACTATATTTAGCTTAGATGGTTTTACTTAAGAGTGGACAATGGTTCGCTCTTAAGTCTTTTTATGGAGGCTGTTTTGAAAACGGAAAAACAAATTTTCGATGCTATAAACCCGGTAGTCGAACAGATGGGCTACGAGATTGTCGATGTGGAGTTCGTAAAAAAGAACGGCGAGCTTAATCTTACGGTTTTTATCGATGTCCCCGGCGGCATTTCGCTGGACGATTGCGAAAAGGTGCATTATGCAGTGGAACCCGTCTTGGATGAGCTCGATCCCTCCGACGATAAACCTTATATTCTTAACATTTCGTCGCCGGGGCTGGATCGCCCGTTTAAAAAGCAGCGCGATTACGAACGCAATTACGGAAAAGAAGTAGAAGTTAAACTTTATGCGCCGTATATGGGCAAAAAGATATACGAAGGCGTTTTGTTAAAAAAAACGGACACCTGTTTGGAGTTGCAGTCCAACGGCGATACGATAAAATTGGAGGATAATCGTATTGCTCTCGTGCGCCCGCTTGTGAAATTTGAATAATATCCGGAGGATAAAATATGATAAGTAAAGATTTTTTTATGGCACTTGACGAACTCGAGGCAACAAAAGGCATTAAAAAGGAAGTTTTTATTGAAGCGCTCGAGACGGCTCTTGCCATAGCTTATAAAAAACAGATGGGCACTGCCAAAGCCGTTAAGGTAAAACTCATGCCCGATAAAAATGCTCTTAAAGTTTATGCGTATCAAACCGTCGTCGACCAGGTGGAAGACAAAGATACGCAAATTTCTTTGGAAGACGCGCGCATTATCAATAAAAAATACAAAGTGGGCGATACCGTCGAAGAAGAAATAGATTCAAAAAACATTCAGAGAATACCCGCGCAGACGGCGCGCCAGGTGATATTGCAGAAATTGCGTGAAATAGAAAGCGAGATTGCTTTTAGCGAACTGTCGCAAAAAGAAGACGAGCTAGTCACTTGTACAGTAAGACGAATCGAAGGCGACAATGTTTATGTGGAGCTCAACAAGCAGGTGGAGGCCGTTTTGCTGCCGCAGGATCAGGCTCCGAACGACAAATACGTTCCGGGAAAAACCATTAAGGTTTACGTCAAAAAAATCAAAGCCGGACCGCGCGGCCCTCAGGTTTTGGTTTCGCGTACGGCACCGGGCTTTGTCAAGCGCCTGTTTGAGATAGAGGTTCCCGAAATAGCAAGCGGTTTGATAACCATCAAAGCAATTGTCCGCGAGGCGGGATACAGGACGAAAATGGCGGTTTACTGCGAAGACAAAAAAGTCGACGCGGTAGGCGCATGCGTAGGCAACAGAGGAATGAGAGTCAACGCCATTGTTTCCGAACTGGGCGGCGAAAAAATCGATATTATATCGTGGGATCCGGACATATTGGAATTTATCGCCCGTGCGCTGAGTCCGGCAAAAGTAGTTATGGTTCAGGTAAACGACGAAGAACGCGCCGCGAAAGTCATTGTTATGGACGATATGCTCAGTCTTGCAATAGGCAAGGACGGACAAAACGCTCGTTTGGCCGCAAAACTTACCGGATGGAAGATAGATGTCAAGCCGTATTCGTCGCTGATGCAGGCGGAAGAAGAAGCAGCTTCCGTCGCCGAGGAACCCAAGAAGGAAGAAACCTTCGACGACGTCTTTGAAGAAGATCTCGGAGATCTCGAGTAATAGATGAAAAGCGCAAAAACACCGAAGAGGATGTGCATTGCCTGCAGACAAATGCGCGAAAAAAGCCAGTTAATACGTTTTGTATTGGATTCGGGCGCAAAGCCTGTCGTGGATAAAAAAAACAAGGCGCCCGGCCGCGGCGCATATGTGTGTCGCAGTAAGGAATGTATATCGGCAATGATAAAGCGCAAAATGCTGAATAAAAATTTTCATTGCGATATTACTGCCGAAGAATATCAAAAACTGTCAGAGGAATTGGATGCAGAATATTTCGGATAAAGTAAAAACCATTTTGGGCTTTGCAATAAAGGCAGGAAAAGTTATTTTCGGCACCGATAATATTGCGGCAAGCAGGCGAAAGAAATATTTGACGGTGGTTTGCAGGACGATTGCCAAAAAAAATATTGACAGGATAGTCGCAGCTTGTCCCGGGACGCCTGTCATAACGACCGTAAACTTTGATCTTGGGCAGATTGTACACAAAGACAATTGTAAAGCAGTGGCGATTGTGGACCAACAAATGGCAAATGCCATCATGAATAGTTATAATAACGATATGTATCATTTGATATCGGAGGGTAAATAATTTGGTAAATGACAGCAAAAAAGTCGACGTAGAAAAAGATATCGTAAAAGTCAATAAGCTTAACATAGACGACGCTTTCACGGCATTGACTTTAAAGTACAAAAATTTACAGAAAAAAATCGAAAAAGCACTAAGTGCTTTTAATGTGAAGCAACAGGAAAAGCGTCGAGTTTTAAGCGAAGAAAAAACGAAACCACACGTTGTATCGCAGCCGGAAAAGAAAGCAAAACCCTTACCGCCTGAAGATGATGCGGCAAAAACGGAAGAAATTACAGTAAGTGTTGAACAAACGCCGGCAGCACCGCCGGAAGAGGTCAAACCGTCGGAGATCCGTGAGCCGGCAGACGTTCAAAAGCCGGCGGCTAAGCCTGAATCGGCGCCGGAAGTGAGAACGAAAACGTTTGACACAGCCCCCACTTATATTAAAGGGGTGTTTATTCCCACACCCATGCCGAAGCCCGCTCCAAAGCCGCCGAGGACGGGAAAACCCGGGGCGGATAAACGCGGTTTCGGGGATAGAAAAAATTTAGCAAAAACACCCGCGACGGGAGAAAAGAAAACGGATAGTTCTTTCGCGCGTAAAAAGCCGGGCGCTATAAAGATGGACGCAGTGCCGCTCATGCCGCAGAAGGACAGACGTTCGAACGCGCATGACAATAAGAAGCGCGATTACAATAAAGGCGAAGAAAAAAAGATGCCGTCAAAGCGCACCTTAATACGCCAGGGATTTGTGGTCGACGATATGGGTGAAGAGCGCATGGGCACGCGTAAATTGAAGAATAAAAAAGCCAAGCAGCCCCATGTGTTTACGCCGCCCGCAAAAATAGAAAAGGCCGTTATCACGACGGAAAATCTTACCGTTAAGATTCTTAGCGAAAAAATAGGAAAAACCGCCCAGGAAATAATAAAACAACTTATGATTCTGGGTATAATGACAAACATAAACAGCGTAGTGGACTTTCCTACAATGGAGCTTGTGGCAAACGAGCTTGGCGTAGAATTGGAACTTAAATTGGAACAAAGCAAAGAAGATCAACTTACGGCTTTATATGAAGAGCAGGACGATGAAAAAGACCTTGTAAAACGTCCGCCCATTATTACTGTTATGGGTCATGTCGATCACGGCAAGACGTCGTTGCTTGACGCTATTCGGAAAACATCTGTCGCGGCCGGCGAAGCGGGCGGAATAACGCAGCATATAGGCGCGTATTCGGTTGTCTGCAAAGGCGAGAAAATCACATTTTTGGATACGCCCGGACACGAGGCGTTTACGGAAATGCGCGCGAGAGGAGCAATGGTTACGGATATTGCCGTACTTATCGTTGCTGCGGACGATGGCGTTATGCCCCAGACCGTAGAGGCTATCAATCACGCAAAATCTGCCAAAGTGCCCATTATTGTAGCCATAAATAAAATCGATAAGCCCGGTGCGAATATCGATCGAGTAAAACAGAACCTTATGGAATATGACTTGGTGCCCGAAGAATGGGGCGGCGACGTTATGATGGTGCCGATTTCGGCAAAAACAGGCGAAGGCATAGACAAACTTCTGGAAACCATTTTGTTTTTGGCAGAGTACAACAACTATAGAGCCAATCCCAAGAGAAGCGCCCGCGGTGTTATCATCGAATCCAAGCTCGACAAAGGCAAGGGTCCTGTAGCTAACGTAATCATACAAAACGGAACATTACACGTTGGCGATTATGTGGTGTCGGGACTGACGTCGGGAAGAGTCAGAGCCATGAGCGACGATAAAGGACGCAATATTAAAGAGGCAGGTCCTTCATCGCCCATATCGCTGCTGGGATTTGCAGATATTCCCAACGCGGGGGATGCCATGTACGTTGTCAGCGATGAAAAAACGGCTAAACAAATTATCGATGAAAGAACCGCCAAACTTAAAAACGAACAAGCCAATCAAGGCCAAAAAGTGTCGCTTGACGATGTATTCAATAAAATCAGCGAAGGAAAAATCAAGGAACTCAATCTGATAATTAAAGCGGATTTGCAGGGTTCTGTCGAAGCTCTTAAATCGTCGCTGGAAAAATTGTCGACACCGGAAGTTAAAGTCGTCATTGTGCATGGCGGCGTTGGCGCTATCAATAAATCGGACCTTATGCTTGCCGGCGTTTCCAATGCAATAATAATAGGCTTTAATGTGCGCCCCGACAGTGAATCTAAAAATATGGCCGAGAAGATGGGTATAGATATCAGACTTTACAACGTGATTTATGACGCTGTAGATGATGTAAGCAATGCCATGAAGGGCTTGATGGCGCCTAAATATGAAGAAAAGATAATAGGAAAGGCGCAGGTGAGAAACGTCTTCAAGCTGTCTTCCGCCGGAGAAGTAGCCGGAGCATATGTCACAAGCGGCAAAATTACGCGCAATTGCAAAGTGCGCATTTATCGCGATAACGTCGTAATTTTCGATGGTAACATCAATAACCTTAAACGCTTTAAGGACGATGTAAAAGAGGTCGCGCAGGGCTATGAGTGCGGTATAAGCATAGATAATTTTACCGGTCTTAAGGAAAACGACGAAATCGAAGCTTATATAGTAGAAGAAAAGCAAAACTGACGGAGTGCGTATGAATTATAGAATTGAAAGGTTAAACAGCGATATGCAGCGCGTGTTGGCGGATATAATAGAGCATCGCATTAAGGACCCGAGAAAAACGCAGCTGGTCGGAGTGACAAAAGTGGATATTGCCAAAGACTTAAAGACGGCTAAGGTGTATTTGAGCGTATTGGGCGATAAAGACAGCGCTCTTACAACATTTAACACTGTAGTAAGGTCGACGGGATTTATTAAAAGCGAACTGGCAAAGGAGTTTCGCGACATTCGTCAAATACCCGATATTCACTTTATTTTGGACAATACTTCCGAGTACGGCGAAAGAATAGACAAAATTTTGAAGGAAATCCAGCGAGATGATTGACCTTGTTAAAAACCTAATTAATGCTCGAAATATTTTGATCGTTTGTCATGTGCGGCCGGACGGAGATTGTCTGGGCGCAGGGTTTTCCTTGTATTCAGTAGCAAAAAAATTAAATAAAAGTGCCGATTTTTTATGTGATTCCCCCTTTCCCGAACACTATTCTTTTATTAAAAACCATGAAATATTCGGCAAAAGAGAGTTGTCCGAATATGATCTGGCTATATCGGTAGATTGCGCCGATGAGTTTCGCATGGGAGAGTATTCGGACATTTATTTTAGCTGTAAACAAACCGTAAATATCGACCATCATGCAACAAATACGATGTTTGCAGCCGTTAATGAGGTTTGCGCCGACGCCAGCAGCACTTGCGAGATAGTGTATTTGCTGCTTAAAGATTCAGGTTTGATAGACGCGGGTATTGCGCAAGATTTGTATATGGGAATATCTACCGATACAGGACATTTTCATCACAGTAATACAAAACCAAACACGTTGCTTGCTGCGGCACAGCTTTTGGAATTCGATTTTGATGCCGTTAAGTTAGTGGACAATCTTTATCGTAACAACACGGTGGAAAAAATGCGTTTAATAGGACTTGCTCTTAACAAAATGCACTATTATTGCGATGAAAAAGTCGCCGTAATAGCATTATCTCAACGCGATCTAAAAGAATGCGGCTGCGTAATGGCGGACACCGAGGGGATAATCGACTATCCCATGTCTGTAGGTTCGGTCGTGGTTGCAGTGTGCATGACTCAGCAGTCTTCACTAAGTTTTAAGGTGAGTTTTCGTTCCAAAGGACCTAACGTCGCGAAAATTGCAGGAAAATTCGGCGGCGGCGGGCATGTTTTGGCGGCGGGATGCGTCGTAAACGGCGATTTTAATTCGTGTGTGGCAAAAGTAGTTAAAGCAGTTTCGGAAGATATGTTATGAACGGAATCATAAACGTATACAAAGAACCCGGATGTACAAGCCAGCATGTCGTAAGCGCTATACGAAAGATTTTTTCTACGAAAGCCGTAGGGCATATGGGCACTCTCGATCCTCAAGGGGAAGGTGTGCTGCCGGTGGGCATAGGCAAAGCTACAAGATTATTTGATTTATTATTGAGCAAAGACAAGGTTTACGAGGCGGTGTTTAAGTTCGGATACGAAACCGACACTTTGGATAAGGACGGCATAATTGTAAAAACAAGCGATGTGCTGCCCACGGAAAATCAAATTATAGAAGCTGCCCGAAAATTTATCGGCAAAATAAACCAGGTGCCGCCACGATACAGTGCTAAAAACATCAACGGTGTGCGTGCATATGATTTGGCTCGGAGGGGTAAAGAAGTCAATCTGCAACCCGCTAGCGTGGAAATTTTCGATTTTACATTGCTTAGGCAGGTGGGTGAAGACGAATATCTGTTTAGAATATGCTGCTCATCCGGAACATACATAAGAAGTCTATGCCGTGATATTGCAGCGCAACTGGGAACCGCCGCCACAATGACGGCGATAAAGAGAACGAGAAGCGGCAGGTTTTCTATTGACGACGCAAAGACGCTCGATCAGATATCAGAAATGGGCGAAAGCGCAATTATTCCGGTCGAAAACGTTCTTGCGGATATGCCGCGTGAGGACTTTCCCGTAAAAATGTATAAACAGATTTTATGCGGCGTTAGTTTTCCGTTTGTAAGCAAATATGATTTATTTACAGTGTATTGTAACGGAGAATTTTTCGGAGTGGGGACCACCACGCCGGAAGGAATGTTTAGGATAAAAACGTATTTGAAGGATTAGATATGTCGGTACTTTTTGACAAACAAATTATTGCGCTGGGCTTTTTTGATTGCGTTCACATGGCGCACAGAAAAATACTTGAAACGGCGCGTCAAGCGGCTTTGAGCATGGGTGTAAAAAGTGCGGCAATCACATTTACCGGCAACATCAAAACTATGCCGGTCGTATATGATTATGATGAACGCGTCAAGCTGTTATCGGAATTATGCGACAACCTGATTTCTTTTGAGTTCAGCGACGACTTTAAATCAATGTCCGCCGAAAATTTTTTGATGTTACTGATAAATAAGTATAATGCAGTAGGCTTTGTGTGCGGTTATGACTATACATTTGGCAAAAACGCTGCCGGAAACAGTGCGTTTTTATCGGCTTTTGCCAAGGAGCACAATTTTTTCTGCAGCATAGAAGTGCCGTTATATTGCGACGGAGAACCTGTATCGTCGACTAAAATCAAACATTTGCTATCCGAAGGCAATATAGTCGCTGCCAATAAACTGCTGGTAAAACCGTATCATATTACGCAGCGCGTCGTCCACGGTCGCGGACAAGGGCATTTATTTGGTTGTCCTACAATCAATTTTCTTCCGAAAAACAATGTTTTACTGCCAAAATACGGTGTCTATAGTACTATGTCTGACATAAACGGCAAATTATATTGTTCGGTTACCAATATAGGCAATAAGCCGACGTTCGGTGACGACGTAGTTTCGATCGAAACGTTTGTCGACGGTTTTTCGGGCAGTGTTTACGACAGTAATGTTACTATAATCTTTAAGGATCGTCTTAGAGAAATAAAAAAATTCGACAATGCTAGTCAGCTAAAACAGCAAATATTCGAGGATATCAGGAGAAGTAAATTATGTTGCGAATAGGACCTTCGGGCAATTCGGTCACTTTCTATTCCACCGGTCACAAACATACCATTGAGGCTCCCGAGTGGCTGCATTCTATAGGATTGAACGCGTATGAGTATTCATTCGGCCGCGGTATTACCTTAAAAGAAGATACGGCAAAAAGCATAGGCGAGCAGGCCAAGATATATGATGTTCAAATATCCGTTCACGCGCCGTATTACATAAATTTTGCCAACACTTCGCCGGATATGATAGATAAATCGATTGATTACGTCGAGCGATCGGTAATGTTTTCTAAGCTGTTCGGCGGCAACAGAACGGTTTTCCACACGGCTACCTGCGGCAAAATGCAGCGTGCCGACGCGGTGGCGCTCGCGTCCGATAATCTCGATAAATTACTGAGCCGGTTGGAGAGCGTTTTTCCGCAGGGAGATTACATAATCTGCCCCGAAACGATGGGTAAAATCCAGCAAATAGGCACGGTGGAAGAGGTGGTGGAATTTTGCAAAAAAAGCGAAAAAATGATACCGTGTTTTGATTTCGGCCACATAAATTCATACACTCACGGCGGAATTAAAGGCGAGGATGATTATAGACGAATTATTGATTACGCGCTGGATCAGTTGGGCGAGCGCGCTAAATATCTTCATATACATTTTTCCAAGATTATGTACGGCGCCGGCGGAGAGATAAAGCACCTTACTTTTGAAGATAACGTTTACGGGCCGGAGTATGAGCCGTTGGCAAAAGTAATAGACGAGTATCAACTTTCGCCGGTTATTATTTGCGAATCGAGAGACGTAATGAGCGGCGATGCATTAAAAATTAAAAATTGCCACAAAAACACTTAACTTTTTGTAAAATATATGTTAAAATATCAGCAAGGAGATTTTAGTATGGCTGAAAATACAAGAGCATTAGTATTGTTCGATGAAAAAAACAGATTTTATTACACGTCATTTTTGTCTTCTTTTGGCTGCGTAATCGTTTGCGAAAACAAAAAGTATTTCATTACGGATAAACGATATGTTACCGACGCGGCAAAACAGAGCGTAGGCTGCGAGGTTATTCCGTTGGGCGAAGACGGTCTTTACGCCGACGTCAAAAAGCTTTTGGAGGCATTAAATGTCAAAAAGGTCGGATATGAAAGCAAAACGTTGAGTGTAGCCGAATTTAATCGTCTGCGCGAAACGCTGGCCGGATATGAATTTGAGCCGGCTGACGACGAAATTGCTGATGCGCAGGTCATAAAACGCCAGGACGAAATCGATAAAATCGCAAAAGCCGAGTGGATAACACAAAAGGCACTTTTGAACGTCATTCCGAAAATAAAACCCGGCGTTACGGAAAAAACCGTCGCAGCGGAAATTGTGTATCAGATGATGCTGCTGGGCGCGGAATGCCCTTCTTTTGACAGCATAGTCTGCTTCGGAGCTAATTCCGCTTGTCCGCATCATAAACCCGGCGACGATAAACTCGAAAAGAACGATATAATTCTCATCGATATCGGCGCCAAATACCATGGATATTGCGGCGATTTGACCAGAACGTTTTGCATTGGTAAGCCGTCGCCCGAGTTCGAACGCATGCACAGGACGGTAAAGGCGGCTCAGGAGTTTGCTCTCGAGCGCATAAAAGCGGGCGTTTCGTGCCGTTACGTTGATACGATCGTTCGCGAGTATTTTGCTGCAAACGGTTTCAAAAACGAGTTCACTCACTCATTGGGACACGGAGTAGGCGTAAATATTCACGAACGCCCCTTCATGGGACCTCGCAGTACCGAAACGTTGCAGGAAAATATGCTCGTTACGGTTGAGCCGGGTGTTTATATCGAAGGCGTCGGCGGAGTGAGAATAGAGGATTTAGTGGTTGTTAAGGAAGAAGGTATCGAAAACCTGGCAACGCTTGCAAATAAAAATATAAATTTTTAGGAGGGCTGTATGATATCAGCAGGAGATTTTAGAAAAGGCGTTACATTTGAAATGGACGGAAAAGTGTACGTAGTTGTCGATTTTCAGCATGTAAAACCCGGTAAAGGCGCGGCTTTTGTGCGTACTAAGATTAAAAACGTAGTTACGGGCCAGGTTTTGGAGCAGACTTTCAATCCTTCGGACAAGTATCCCGTCGCACATATCGAAAGAAAGGATATGCAATATTCTTACACCGACGGAGATCTTTATTATTTTATGGATCTTGAGACTTTCGACATGCTTCCGCTTAACTATGATATAGTAAAAGACGCGATGCAATTCGTAAAAGAGGAAATGATGGTGACGGTACAGCTGTATAACGGCAATGCCTTCAGCGTCGATCCTCCGAATTTTGTCGAACTAACCGTTACGGAAACCGAACCCGGTATTCAGGGTGATACGTCCAAAGCGGGAAACAAACCCGCTGTCTTGGAAACGGGATACCACATTCAGGTACCGTTGTTTATCAACCAGGGCGATAAAATCAGGGTCGATACCCGCACCGGAACATATATGGAACGCGTAAAGTAAAACAATATCAATTATTTTGTTATTAAAAAGGCAGATTTTTATCTGTCTTTTTTTGTTGTTAATATCGGCTTTTTTATCCGGCGGCAATTTTTGCGCATGTTTTGTTTTTAGAAAATCGGCGCAAGAAAAAAGAGATATCGGTGACATTGCCGAAGTGCATTGCAAGCCGGAGCGAAATAAATTATTGTATTTATATACCTATGTTTGTAAAATAAAAATTTTAAAATTACATTAAAACTGAAGATTTTCGCGGGCAAACGGGGCTATTATTATATCGCAATGACAGTTTACATAGAAAATGTGGTAATTGATAATTTTGCTATGACATATCTGATAGCCGATTTGAGTTATAAGATAGGCGGCGTACGCGCTTCGCGGCTGAGAAGTGCGCTGGCGTCGTTTATTGCCACGATAGTCGCAATTTTTTATCCGTTTATACATAATAATTTTGCTTTGTTTGCCGTTAAAGTCATGTTGTACGCCATGCTATCTCTTATTTTGTATTTTAAGAAAAACAAAAAGTCGCTACCTTTTATTTTTTTGGCGGTAACAGCCGGAATGGGCGGGGGTGTGTTTTTTATTGCTTTTCTTTTGTGCGGAGACGTAAGGCGGGCGCTTTACGGTGCGTACGATATTTCGCCGGGATTGATTATTTTAGCGGGCTGGGCCTTATATAGGACGGTAAAGGTCGTGAAAATCAAAGTCGAACGAAAGAGGAATATAAAGAATTTTCTGCGCAAAGTTAAAATAACGATAGGAACGTCTTCCGTGTGCGTTGAAGGTCTAATTGACAGCGGCAATACGGTTTTTGATGAAAAAAGCACGCTGCCGGTAATGTTTTTATCGGCTTCCGATGCAAATCGGCTTTTATTAGGGAAAAAGCCGGAGGACAGCGGCAGTTTTTGCGGTTATACTTCCGTTAATGATATAAGCGGCCGACAAGTACGGCTGCCGCTTGTGAGACCTGATAAAGTGGAAATCGATACGCAAACGGGGCCGGAATATTTTAACGACGCTTTGATAGCTGTCAGCGACGCTTTGGGCCTACGATCAAAGAATTATGCAGCGATTTTGCATCCTGCCATGATAAAAGGAGGTTAAAATGAAGTTGTGGGAATTTATTAAAGCCGTTATTCGCAGATTATTGGGCAAAGAAGACAATGTCATCTGCTATATTACGGGCGAGGGCACGCTGCCGCTGCCTTTGAGCGAAGATGAGGAAAAAGACGCCTTAAAAAAACTAAAACAAGGCGATTCGGACGTGCGTGAGCTGCTTATCGTACACAATCTGCGCCTTGTGGTGTATATCGCAAAAAAATTCGATAATACCGGCCTTGACTGCGACGATCTGATATCAGTAGGCACAATCGGCCTTATAAAAGCGGTTAGCAGTTTCGACCCCGATAAGAATATTAAACTTGCCACTTACGCGTCACGGTGTATCGAAAACGAAATACTGATGTATCTTAGACGTATGACAAGACTTAAATCGGAGATATCACTTGACGAGCCTCTCAACGTAGATTACGAGGGCAACGAATTGCTTATGAGCGATGTCTTGGGAACCGATCCCGATTTGGTGTCAAAAAATCTCGAAACTACCGTGGAAAAACAGCTGCTTTGGAAAGCTTTGGCAAAACTTAATAAACGCGAACGCGAGATTATGCAGATGCGTTTCGGCCTTACCGGCGCCGAAGAAAAAACGCAAAAGGAAGTAGCGGACATGATAGGAATATCGCAGTCGTATATTTCGAGGTTGGAAAAAAAGATAATAGGCAGATTAAAAAAGGAAATATCAAAGTCCATTTAGACGACAATATATGTAAAAAATGTTTGCCCCCGGCGCAAAAGTCCGAAGCTTTTTTAATAACTTCGGACTCAATGTTTATTCTATGTGTTTTTTCAATGACTTTTTGGCGTTTTTTTCCAGTCTCGATACCTGCGCCTGCGAAATACCTATCTCATCCGATACTTCCACTTGCGTTTTGCCTTGGTAAAAGCGCATCAGTAAAATTTCCCGTTCGCGCGCATCGAGTTTCTTTATTGCCTCGCTTATAGCGGTATTATTGAGCCATTTTTCGTCGTAATTTTTTTTGTCGCCAATTTGCTCCATTATCAGTACTGTTTCGTTTCCGTCATGATAAACCGGTTCAAACAGCGATATCGGATCGCTTATTGCGTCCATAGCGTCTTTTGCGGCGGATTCGGGTATACCCAGCGCTGCCGCGACTTCGCAAAGGGAAACTTCCTTGCCGCTGTCCGCTTCCAGCGTTTGGCGCATTGTAATAACTTTATATGCCGTATCGCGAATGGACCGGCTTACCCGCACCGCGGAGCAGTCGCGCATATAACGTCGTATTTCGCCGATAATCATAGGTACGGCATAGGTGGAAAATTTGAGCGATAAAGACATGTCAAAATTGTCCATTGCTTTCATAAGACCTATTGTGCCCACCTGAAATAAATCGTCGGCGCTGCCTTTTTTGCTGTAAAAACGCTGTATAACACTTAATACAAGCCTTAAGTTTGCCAAAATAAACTTTTCACGCGAGTCTGCATTGCCTTGACGCGCCTGTTTTAACAGCGTCATCATCTCCTCGTGGCTCAGTTTGGGCAGCGTCGAAGTATCAATTCCGCAAATGGAAATTCTTGCCGACATTTTTACCTCCGTACAATTGATTATTGTCCCTTTTATGCCGCGAATTTATACGCCGGAGAAAAAATTTTTACACTTAATGCGATTTTTATGCATATATTCTGTTGAGGTATTATATGAATAGAACGACGCATGAATTGTCTTATTCGGAACTCCGAAGCAAAATGGTTGTGGATCTTAACGACGGTAAAAATCTGGGCCATATAAGCGACATGGTGTTTTCTCCCGATTTAAGGCGCGTAATGGGTATAATAGCGCCGCTTGGCAAACGCGGAATGTTTGCAAAAGGGCAGGACGTGTTTATTCCTATATCGTGTATAAAAAACATCGGCGAAGATGTGATTATCGTAGATATAGGCGCGTTATCGGGAGTGTGCCCGCCGCCCCCTAAACCTTGCGAAAAACAGCAGCCGCCCACAGATATACCCGAAGCCGCTTCCGCCGCCGATTTAAGCGCGGCAACTGAAGACCCCGGATGCGATCACAGATGCGACAAATGTATGTTGTTTGATTGTCGTTTCAGGTGGAAAGGTAAGGCTTTCTGAAAAATAGCATTGACAACACTTAAATAATTTAGTATAATAATTTTATCGAATACACAAGAGGTCATTAGCTATGAAATGTATGTATTGCGGTTTTTTGGAAAGCAAGGTCATCGATTCGCGCCTGTCGTCTGACGGCAGCACAATACGCCGCCGCCGCGAATGTCTAAACTGCGGAAAGCGTTTCACGACATACGAGGTAGTGGAACACACGCCGCTGCTGGTCATTAAAAACGACGGCACGCGTGAGCCTTTCGACGTGAATAAGATAAAAAACGGCATAATCAAGTCTTGCGAGAAGCGCCCGGTTGCAATGAAGGATATAGACGCATTGGCGGCCGAAATCGAAAAGAAGGCGTACAATTCGCTGGATCAGGAAATTCCTTCGTCCGTAATAGGCGAAATGGTAATGGAAGGCCTTAAAAATCTTGATCAGGTGGCGTATATTCGTTTTGCATCCGTGTACCGTCAGTTTAGAGACGTAACGACTTTCATGCAGTTTATAGAACAATTTGAGGAGCGTATCAAAAACGAAAAATGACACTGCGTGAAGCTTGGCGGGATAAGCCGTACACCATACGGCGCGTAAACGGAGAGGATAAGCAATCGTTAAGGCTCATGGATATGGGCTTTACAAGCGGATGCAAAATTTGTGTTCTTGCGAAAGCGCCCGGAGGAGCCGTACTCGTCTCTCTTAGAGATTTCGTCGTCGCGTTGCGCGCGGATGTTGCTGCGCTCGTCGAGGTGGTAGCGCAATATGTATGAAGAATTACTGCTTGTGGGCAATCCCAATGTGGGAAAGACCAGCGTTTTTAACAGATTAACCCGATCGTCCGAGCACGTCGGCAATTGGCACGGCGTAACCGTGGCGGAAAAATCTAAAATAATACAATACGACGATAAAGCCCTAAAGATTACCGATCTTCCGGGGCTTTATTCACTTTCGCCTTATTCTCCGGAAGAACAGATATCCGTAGACAAAATACTTCATGACAATTCTTCGCTGATAATAGCCGTGTGCGAGGTGGGCAATTTGCAGCGCAATCTTTTTTTATTGCTGCAGCTTATGGAAGCGGAGAAAAACGTTATTCTTGTCGTCAATATGGTGGACGAACTGCACAGAAAAGGTCTGAATATAAACTGCGGTCTGCTGTCGGCTCGGCTTAACGTTCCGGTTGTGGCAACCAGCGCAAAGTACGGAAAAAGCGCATTTGAGATTTTGGAATGCGTTCGGAAATACGAAAAGCTTGTTCCCTATTTTCCGTGCCAATATCTGGGTAAACTGCCATTAAGTCGGGCGGAAAAACTAGTGGAAGAATATGCGAAACAGGCAAATGTTCCCACGCGGTGGGCGGCGCTGCAGTTTATGTCCGGCGACGCATTGATGATGGATAAATTGCATCTGCCCGAAAAACTTGTCGCAAAAAACGCCGATTTGACATGCATGCGCGAAGAAATATGTTCGGTAAGATATGCTTTTATCGAAAAAATAACGGACGGCATAATTTTTGCCGAAAAAGAAAAATCAAAAAGACGAAAAAAAGCCGTGGGCAACAAAACGCCGCCTCAGTTGTGTTTTTTCGACAAAATAGCGCTTAATTCGCTGTTTGCGCTGCCCGTCTTTATTGTAATAATGCTGCTCGTGTTTGCCGTGACTTTCGGGCCGCCGGGACGATTTTTGTCCGATTTGTTGCAAGCGGCGATAGATAAATTTGTCTATGCCCCGGTTTTCGCGACGCTAAAAGATTCGTCTTGTCCCGAATGGTTAAACGCGCTTATATGCGAGGGGATAATAAACGGCATGGCGGGAATAACGGTGTTTTTGCCGCAAATAGTACTGCTGTTTTTGTTTTTAGCTGTTATGGAAGACAGCGGTTATATTTCGCGCCTGGCATTCATGACGGACGGCTTGTTCGGAAAAATAGGTCTGTCGGGCAGAAGCGCTATAACCATGCTGATGGGGTTTGGCTGCTCGGCAACGGCGGTAATGACGACGAGAGGACTGGAAGACGAAAATATGCGCAGAAAGACGGCGATAATAACGCCTTTTATAAGTTGTTCCGCCAGGCTGCCCGTATATATGACCATCGGCGGATATTTTTTCTCGGCGGGCAACTGGCTGGTGATTTTTTTTCTGTACCTGTTGGGCGCGGCTGTGGCTTTTTGCGCTGCCGCTGTAATGGAAAAGATGTTTGCATCTCTTAAAAGCGGAAAACCGTCCTTTATCATGGAAATGCCGCCGTATAGAATGCCCACGATAGAGCGGGTATTTCAGATTATTAAAAACAATATCAAGGCGTTTTTAATAAAAGTGGGAACAACTATTTTTTCGCTCAATGTCATTGTATGGATACTGTCGAATTTTTCTTTTACGAGCGGATACGGAGCAGGAGACGATAGTATTATGGTGACCATCGGTAAAGCCGCGGCTTTTATTTTTAAGCCGCTGGGTTTTGGCTCGTGGCAGGCTGTAACGGCTCTTTTAAGCGGTTTTGTCGCAAAAGAAGCCGTTGTTACTTCCATTGAATCTTTGGGCGGGGTGTCGGCGTTGTTCGGCGGCGCAACTGCCGGGTTGGACGCATTTTGTTTCATGATTTTTACGCTTTTATATGTGCCGTGTATTGCGACGGTGGCGGCGCTTTTTAAGGAAACGGGCATAAAATGGACGCTTGCGGGCATGGGCGTTCAGTTGGTTACCGCATATTTGTTGGCGCTTGCGGCGCGTCTTGCGGGACTGTTGTATATGCTGTACCCCGGTGTGGCGATAGCTGCTGCGATAATTGCCGCGTGTTCGGTTATAGCAGCCGTGCTTATTGTAAGGTACGGAAAAAAAAGATGCGGCGAATGCTGTAATTGCGGCGCGCTGTGTCAAAAAAATAAATAGCGAAAAACATGTATTAAATTCGTTAAAATTGCCAAATATTTTTATACAGGAGGTAATTTTAATGGTAATAGGATATGTTCTGCTGGGTTTTGTGGCAGTAATGATGTTTTTCGGATTGCTCAACGAAGTCGTGCGCTCCATGAAAATGGAACCGTGGATTGCGCTTGTTTTTGTCATTGCATACATTGTGGGCGGCGTTATCCCCGCGATATATTTCGGCAGTGAATTTGCATTCAGCATAGGAGGTTTTATCGTGCCTTTGGTGCTTGCGGTAGTGCTGACGGTGTTTGCGGGATTCGGAATGACTTTTTTGCGTACTGCGACGGCAATGCTTGCAACAGCCGCTGTTACGGTAGCGGTGACGGTTTGGATGCCGCTTGGCAACGTGTGGCTCAACGTTTTGGGGTCGTGCGTTATAGGTATTGTCGGCGGAGTTATTTCGTACGCGATATGTTCGTCGCGGACTTCCACTGCGGCGGGATGCGTAGGCGGCGTGGTAATAGGCAACATTATAGGACAGTTTATAGTGTATTTTACCGGTATGGCGGATGTTTTTTATCTCGGCAGCACGATGATTTTCGACGCGTCGGTAATAGGTCTTGTCTTTTCGGTTATGCTTGCATGCGTTGCGGATATATATAAAATCAATCATTCTGCGCGCACAAATGTGGCGACGGAAGCGGGAGAAGACAATGCGGATTTATCCGAGTTTGATGATTTTTTGAACAAATAAAATAAAAGTGACAGCTATTTTTGTAAAAGACAAGGAAACTTGCCTTTTATTTTTTGCCTTTTTGATAGACAAAAGAGAAAATTTGTGTTAAAATTTATATATGAAAAAGAAACCAATTGTTGCAATAGTCGGCCGCCCGAACGTCGGTAAATCGACTTTTTTTAATAAAGTGTGCGGTAGGCGCATATCAATAGTAAAGGATACTCCCGGCGTGACCCGAGATCGTATTTATTCCGACGCGGAGTGGTGCGGGCACGACTTTACTTTGATAGATACAGGCGGCATCGAGATTAAAAGTCAGGACGTCATGTTCGCGCATATTCTGAGACAGGCGGAGACGGCGATAGATATTGCCGATGTAATAATTTTCATGCTCGATGCGCGCGACGGCGTACTTGCGTCAGATTATGATATTGCGGATATTTTGCGCCAGGCAAAAAAACCGGTAATTCCGGTCGTAAACAAAATGGATAATTACAAAGAAGAGGATTTGTACGACTTTTATCAATTGGGTCTTGGCAATCCTTTCGGCATATCATGCGAACAGGGCATAGGCATAGGAGACGTGCTGGATGCCGTTGTCGCGCACTTTCCCGAACAAAGCGCGGAGCAGCATACCGACGCACTTAAAATCGCTTTCGTCGGACGCCCCAACGTGGGTAAGTCCAGCATAGTCAATAATATTCTGCACGAGGACAGAGTTATAGTTTCCGATATTGCCGGAACGACCCGCGACGCGGTGGATACGCCGTTTGAAATAGGCGAAAAAAAGTATATCATAATAGACACCGCCGGAATGCGCCGTCAAAGGTCGGTGGAAAACAATTCGGTTGAAGATTATTCGGTCATGCGTTCGATTTGGGCCGTTTCCCGCGCAGACGTCGTTGTTACCGTTTTGGACGCCACTCAGCCCGTTTCCGAACAAGACGTGCGTATAGCCGGATATGTGGCGGAGGAAGGCAAACCGGGAATAATAGCCGTCAACAAGTGGGACGCTGTGGAAAAAGACGGCTTTACCGCCATAGATTATGAAAAAAAATTGAGAGAGCAGTTTTCTTTTATGGATTATTTGGTGCCGGTGTTTGTTTCGGCGAAAAGCGGTTTGCGCATAGATAAATTGCTTGCCTTATCCGAAAAAGTTTATAAAAACGCATCGCAGCGCATTGCCACCGGCACATTAAACGATGTTGTCGCGGACGCCATAGCCGCTACCGAACCGCCTTCAAAGCACGGCAGGCGACTCAAAATTTATTATGCCACGCAACCGGACGTTTGTCCGCCTAAATTTGTGTTTTTTGTCAACGACGCAACACTTGTTCATTTTTCGTACAAAAGATATCTCGAAAATGCGTTGAGAAAAGCCTTTGATTTTTCGGGAACGCCGATACGACTTGTTTTTAACAGCAAAAAGGAGGACGATGGAATTTAATGGTAGGCCTTTTGACTGTTTTGATGTATATCGCTTTTATCGGCATATCCTATTTGGCGGGAAGCGTCAATAACGCCATAATAATATGTCGTCTCCTGGGATACGACATAAGAAGTCTCGGCAGCGGCAACCCCGGAGCAATGAATATGGTACGCAGCGTAGGCTTGTGGTGGGGTGCGTTGACTTTGCTTATGGACGCCCTTAAAGGCGCTCTGCCCGCGCTTGCCGGCTGGTACTTTTTGGGGACGCCGTTATCGTTTGAAGGCAGTCGTATAGGCGCATGTTTGTGTGGTCTTGCGGTGATAATAGGACATATTTTTCCCGTATATTATAAATTTAAAGGCGGAAAAGGAGTGGCTAGCGCACTGGGAATAAGTATTGTATTAAATCCTTTGTTGGGCGTACTGTCTTTTTTGCTTTTGCTGCTAATTATAATTATTACGAAAATAGGTTTTATAGGTTCTTTTATCGGAGTGGGAATTCCGCTTATAGTAGAGAGCGTCAGGGAATTCGCCGCCGGGGATATTATAGGCGGTTTGGCTTTGCTGGCGATATTTGCGGCAATTATAGCAATGCATCGCGGTAATATCGAAAGATTGATAGAAGGCAGAGAAAACAAGATAAATTTATTCGGCAAGAAAGATAAGCCCAAGAAAAACAACGATAAATGCGCTAAACCCGCTTGAATTTTTACAACAAGATTAATTTTAGCATAAAAAATTATCCTCCGCATAGAATGTACTATCATCGTGGAGGATTTTTTTATGGAAGAATACGATATTTACAGAGACATACGCGAGCGCACGGGCGGTGATATTTATATCGGCGTCGTCGGCCCCGTTAGAGCGGGTAAATCTACTTTTATCAGCAATTTTATGCAAAAAATGATTTTGCCGCGTATGCACAATAAACAAGAGGCGGAGCGCGTTCGCGACGAATTGCCGCAAAGCGCAAACGGCCGCACCATAATGACCACCCAACCGAAATTCGTGCCCGGCGAAGCGGTGTCTTTGGAACTCGGCGAAAATATAAACGTCAGAGTGCGTCTTGTCGATTGCGTGGGATATCTGATAAGCGGCGCCGCCGGAGACACGGATGAGGACAATAAGCCCCGTATGGTCAAAACGCCTTGGTCCGATCAACCCATGCCGTTTGAAAAAGCTGCGGAAACAGGCACCAAAAAAGTTATTGAAGAACATTCTTCCGTCGGAATCGTTATTACAAGCGACGGTTCGATTGACACCGAAATACCGAGGATAAATTACGTCTCTGCGGAAGAGCGCGTCGTAAAAGAACTGACGGCTCTCGGCAAGCCTTACATTATAGTGCTCAATTCTTCCGTTCCGGATTCGGCCGAAACGCAAAAGCTTGCTTTAAATCTCGGCGAAAAATATTCGGCGACCGTGTTGGCAATGGATGTTCTCAACATGACGGAAGTGGATATTCTGCACATATTCGAAAGTCTGCTTATGGAATTTCCGCTGCGCGATATAGAAGTCAATATCAACAAATGGGTAAGAGCGCTGCCTAAAGAAAGCGAAATTGTCGAAAATTTATGTTCGCGCATGGTTGCTGCGTCTGAAAATATGAATAAAATGTCCGACGCGAAAACCGTTCTGCCCGCTTTTGAAGACAGCCCTTATTTCGATTCTGTCGAGATAGCGACGGCAGATCTCGGCAGCGGAAAAATAACGTATTCGGTAAAAGTAAAAGACGGGTTGTTTTATAAGGCGTTATCGTCGGCGGCGGAAAATGAGATTGCGGATGATTTTGCTCTCATGTCATACGTCAAAGAATTGTCGGCGGCAAAAAAACATTACGACAAAATCAAAGACGCCCTTAATTGCGCCGTCGAAAACGGATACGGTGTTGTCGCTCCGTCCATAGACGAAATGAAACTGGAAGAGCCCGAAATAGTAAGGCAGGGTTCGCGTTACGGAGTAAAACTAAAAGCCAGCGCACCGTCGCTGCACATTATGTCGGTGGAAGTTTCTGCTGAGGTAAGTCCCATAATGGGTACCGAACAGCAGAGCGAAGAGACGGTACGTAAAATGCTGGACGGCTTTGAGGGCAATCCGTTGGGAATATGGAATACAAATATGTTCGGAAAAAGTATGGAAGAGTTGGTAAATGAAAGCATAAACGACAAGCTTAACAATATGCCGCCCGAAGCTCGTAAAAAAATGCGTAAAACGCTTTCGAGAATTATAAACGAAGGCAAGGGCGGAGTTATTTGCATCCTCCTGTAAATATCGGAAAGAATAAGGCGGCTATATGTTGACTTATTCTTTTTTTTATAGTAATATATTATCTATGAAAACGTTAATTCTGGCATCAAACAATAAAGGCAAGTTGGAAGAAATCAGGGCTATTTTAAAAGACAGATTTAAGGTCTTGTCGCTGAGCGACTGCAAAATATCGGCCGATATAGAGGAAACGGGCGCTACGTTTGAAGAAAACGCGCTTATAAAAGCAAAAGCCGTTTACAGAATGACCGGTCTGCCGGTAATAAGCGATGACAGCGGATTGGAGGTTTATGCGCTTGACGGCGCGCCGGGAGTGTATTCCGCAAGATTTGCCGGCGATGAGCACGACGATGAAAAAAACAATGAAAAATTATTGAATTTGATGAAGGGAAAGGACAATCGCGACGCAGCGTTCGTTTGCTGCGCGGTTTTTTACGACGGAAGCAGAGCGGTGTCCGCCGAAGGCAGGGCGGAAGGAAAAATTCTCGAGAAAAAAGACGGAGATAACGGCTTCGGTTACGACCCGCTTTTTTACTCGTACGATTTGAATAAGAGTTTCGGCTGCGCAAGTTTTGAAGAAAAAAATTCTGTTAGTCACCGCGCCCGCGCCTTTAACGCTCTGGCGGAAAAATTATGAATTATATTTGCGTTATTTCCGATTCCCATTCGCGAAGGCATCTTATAGAGGAATTGCTTCCCGTAATAAACAAAGCGGATCTTTTTGTTTTTTTAGGCGATTGCACGGGCGATATTTATAATTTTCGCAGCGAAATAAAACCGCAGATTGTTGCGGTAAGCGGCAATTGCGACATAATAAAAGCTTATCCGGATGAGGAGATATTCGAGTGGCAGAAACACAGATTCTTCGCAACGCACGGGCACAAATACCACGTTAAGCGCGATTATAGCGATTTAGCGTATGCCGCAACGCAAAAAGGATGCGACTGCGTTTTGTTCGGACATACGCACCAATCTGTAATAGAAAGGCTGGGCGGAGTAGTATTGGTCAATCCGGGAAGTATAGCCGAACCACGCTTTTCAAAGCCGTCTTATGCGTTGATTTACGGCGAAAACGGTAAGATTTTTCCAAAAATTATTTCATATGAGCATTAAAATTGTTGACAAGCGGCAAATAATATGTTATTATTTTTAGGCATGTGTGGCGTATATATGCGGGTGTAGCTCAATGGTAGAGTTCCAGCCTTCCAAGCTGGCTGCGTGGGTCCGATTCCCATCACCCGCTCCACTATATGCGCCAGTAGCTCAGCTGGATAGAGCAACGCCCTTCTAAGGCGTGGGTCAGGGGTTCGAATCCCTTCTGGCGCACCAACATGAATTGCGCGTGGTGGGTATAGCTCAGTTGGTTAGAGCGCCAGGTTGTGGCCCTGGAGGTCAAGAGTTCGACTCTCTTTACTCACCCCACTAAATTTTAATGGGGTGTCGCCAAGCGGTAAGGCACGAGACTTTGACTTTCGCATTCGCAGGTCCGAATCCTGCCACCCCAGCCAATGCAATTTATTATATTTTAATGGGGTGTCGCCAAGCGGTAAGGCATTGGACTCTGACTCCAACATTGCGTAGGTTCGAATCCTACCACCCCAGCCATATACGGTTCATTAGCTCAGTCGGTAGAGCACATGACTTTTAATCATGGTGTCCCGGGTTCGAATCCCGGATGAGCCACCAAAACTTAATTTTGTTTTGATCGTTTCGTTGTTTGGGCGAAACGGTTTTTTTATTTTTTGTTTGCTCGGCGTATTTTATAATTGCGCGTAATTAAATATGCGTTTAATTCATAAAATAATAAAAAACGGAGTAAACAATGAGCTACATATTAGAAGTTGCAAAGTCGATAAAGAACATTTTTACCGGGCCGCTCGAATACCAGTTTATAAATTACGGCGGCAAAGCTTTATATGTCGAAGGTTTTTTGCGCGTTACGCTTATCGGAGAAGAAAAAATAGAATTTCTATTAAAAAAAGGCACGGTTACCATCGAAGGAAAAAAGCTTAACGTGGTCGAGATTACTGCCGGTTCGTGCGTAATTGAGGGCGAAATAGAAGGTGTATATGAAAGTTAACTGTTTACGAATATCGGTAAATACGACAAAACGGCTGCGACTTATCAAAAATCTGGCAGATGCGGGCGTTGTTTTGAAACAAGTGGAAAATCAATCCGATAACGTTATTAAATTTACTATAAAAAGTTCGGATAAGCAAAAAACTTTTGCAATTTTAAAAAAACTGTGTTATAATTATTCGGTAGAGTGGGATTGTGGATTTAAATCCCTGCTGAGCGCGTTGAAAATGCGGCTGGGCGTTGCAATCGGAGCATTAATTGCGGTCGTTTTCTGCGTATTGGTTTCGCAAACCGTGTTCTTTGTAAAGATAATAAAAGTGGAGTACGTAGATGATTCCGCGGTAAAAGCCGCCGTTATGAAATCGATATCGCTGCCGGCGCTGCGAAATAATATTGATTTGCAATCTATCCGAAAAAACGTTCTTTCTCTCGACGGGATAGCAATGTGCGAGGCGGAAATAGACGGCAATAATATTGTTGTTCGGGCCATAGGCGCATCGGACGGGTATGATGCTCCCGCGCAAAACGACATCGTTTCGCAATACGACGCCATCGTCACAAAGGTCATTGCAAAAAAGGGAACGATTACCAAAAAACCGGGAGACATCGTAAAAAAGGGCGACGTGCTGATAAGCGGCGAAATTATGTCTTCGGACGGGGCCGGTGTGCTGGAAAAAGTGCAGCCGGAAGGCGAGGTGTGGGGTAAGATTGTGTACCGAGCCAATGCCGCCGTTCCGTCGACTTATGTTTGCAAACGGCGTACCGGAAACGTCAGACGCAGATTTTTTGTCACATACGGTAATTTAAGATTGCATTACGACAAACCCTTTGACAGCTGCGACGTCGAAATTAAAAGTTCCGCGTTCGGTCTTATACTGCCTTTGCGCTATACGTGCGTAACGTTTTATGAAACCGCTTTCGAAGAAACGGAGACGGATACGGGTGGCGAGGCAGAAGAACTTTTGTCGGACATTAAGCAGCGTGCCTCAGGCCGGCTTTTGGAAACTAAAATTATGACTGAAAATATTGGCGGCGGATATACGTTGTTGCGCGTCTATGCCGTTTATGAGAGCAAAATATCCTAAATTTATTTTACAGGTACAATGAAAAGTCTTGATATTTCACAGCAAAATTTAATCAATTTATTCGGCGCATACGACAAAAACGCCAAAATAATTCAAAGCAGGATGAACGTGCGCCTTGTCGCGGCGGACGGTAAACTGTTGATTTACGGACAGGCCGAAGAAGATGAAGACAAGACAAAGCAGCTTTTCGAGTCTTTGATTCGCCTTATAGGTATGGGGTATGCCGTGGACGACGAAAAAGTAATCGAAAGCATTGATTTGGCGCTTGAGGGCCGGACAGACGATATTATCGAACTGTCAACACAGGCAATAGCCCACAACGCGAGAGGAGAGGCCATATATTGCAAAACCATAGGACAGCGCCGATATGTAAAGATGATTGAAAAAAAGCAGCTTGTATTCGGCATAGGTCCTGCGGGAACGGGTAAAACTTTCCTTGCGGTGGTTATGGCGGCAAAAGCCTTCAAGGCGGGGCATGTCCAGAAAATCGTGTTGACGCGGCCGGCCATCGAAGTGGGCGAGAAACTGGGCTTTTTGCCGGGCGATATGCAGGACAAGGTGGATCCGTATTTAAGACCGCTTTATGATGCGTTGGAAATTATGTTCGGCGACAGTTACGACCGACTTATAGAACGCGGCATTATCGAGGTAGCGCCGCTTGCGTATATGAGAGGACGAACACTGTCCAATGCTTTTATCATTCTGGACGAGGCACAGAATACCACCGACGAGCAGATGAAAATGTTTTTGACCCGCATGGGAGAAAACAGCAGAATGATAGTAAACGGAGATTTGAGTCAAAGCGATTTGCCTTCGCATATAAACCGCGGATTGCAAACCGCCATAAAGGTGCTTAAAGATATTGATGAAATTGCCGTCTGCACGCTTACGGGCAAAGACGTTGTTAGAAACAGACTGGTCAGACTTATAGTAAAAGCCTACGACGAGGCGGAAAAGCAGTCGGGAACAAAAAAACCAAAACTAAACGATTCACAATCGGAGATGGGTCAAGATGCAGAGTGAGTCTTTCAACAAAAAGCAAATGACGACGAGGGCAAAATTATTGTATATGGGCCTGATACTGCTGGGCTTGTATGCATTGATTCTTATTATCGCATACATTAAAATATTTGCTTTTCGCTCTGTTGCGGTCAACATGGATAACATGGTGATATTTACGGGGCTTGCCGGCGCCGTCTTCGGAATGTTTATTACGCTGATTGTTTACGGCTATATGAACTCATGGCATATCAATCTGCCGATGAGAAAGTTTTTTGCCATGACTGCGGCAATGTTGTTCGGATATATTCTCTGTATTTGCGTTGAAGATTTCAATCCGTACTATATGCCGCTTATGTTTACGGCGTTTTTGCTTATTAGTATTGTGGACAAGCGTGACGTTCTGATGTGCAACATTGTGTTAAACACAATAGTTTTTATTACCGTATATTTTGAACACGATCTTATAGACAGTCCGTATCGCTCGCTGGATTTTGTCGTTTTGCTGGGATTCGGATTGACGATGGGGGCGATTCTCGCCTATTATTTGTCCGGTGCAGTCACCAGAATTTCCTTCTTTGTGCGCAGTTTTATACTCGGCATAATAAACGTCGAACTTATGTATCTGGTGTCTTTGCTGTGGCATGGCTTTGATTTCGCCTCTTCGCTGCTGGCTTTGTCGATTATAAATTTCGGACAGATCATCATCGCCATAGCGTTACAGCCGGTTTTCGAGTCGCTGTTCGGGCTGCTGACCAACGCAAAGCTCAGGGAGCTTACCGATCACAGCGCGCCGCTGCTTAAAAGATTGATTGTCGAGGCTCCCGGCACGTTTAACCATTGCCTTTCGGTGGCGTCGCTTGCGGAAGTTTGCGCGGTGGCGATAGGCGAGAGCGCTCTTTTGACAAAAGCTTGCGCATACTATCACGATATAGGCAAGCTGACGGGACCGATGTATTTTGCCGAAAATCAGGCGGCCGGCGAAAATCCGCACGACAACATGCTGCCGGAAGTTTCGGCCGATATTTTAAGGAAGCACACGACTTTCGGATATGAATTGTGCAAGAGCTATAAAATTCCCGATGAAATAGCGGAAATTACTATTCAGCATCACGGTACGCTGCCCATGATATTGTTTTACAACAAAGCGAAACAACTCACCGACAGCGATGTCGATATACGCGATTATTGCTATAAGGGCGTGACTCCCCGCAGTAAAATCGCGGCAATCATTATGATATGCGACGCATCCGAGGCGGCTATCCGATCGATGGGAAAACCCACTGCCGAGCAAGTCGATAAACTGCTTAATACCATCATACGCGACAGGATCGACTTACATCAGTTCGATGAATGTGATATTACGCTAAAAGATCTTGAAATAATAAAAGAGACCATAAAAAGCGCCTATGGCGGACTTGTACATTCACGCGTTCGTTATCCGGAAGGAGATGTAAAAAAATGATAAAAGTCCGCACTCGTTACAATAAGTCGAATTTTAAAAAGCTCGCCGCGGCGGCGGAAGAGACGCTGAATATCACGGGTAACGTAATAGTCGACGTTGATTTTTGTTCGTGCGAAGAAATACGCGCTCTCAATAACGATACGCGTGGAATAGACAGGGAAACGGATGTATTGAGCTACCCGTTTCTTACTAATTTTTCGATGCCGTTTGACAAAGAACATTATCCGGACGATTATGACGAAAAAAATAAAGCCGTTGCTTTGGGCTGCGTAGCCATATGCCGCGAATTTATTAAAAAAGTCGCCAAAGAGGACAGCACCGTGTATATAAACGACGTATACCGGGCGTTTACACATTCGCTTTTGCATTTGTTCGGCTATGACCACGCGACGGACGAACAATATACACAGATGCACAATAAAGAAGACGAAATAATGAAAAAAGCGGGAATTATAAAATGAAAACGGGATTTATAAGTGTAATAGGCCGCCCGAACGTGGGTAAATCCAGCCTGATAAATGCGCTTGTAGGGCAGAAGGTATCTATAGTTTCACCAAAAGCTCAGACCACACGCGACAGAATATTGGGCATTTATACGGATGACGAATGTCAGATGATTTTCGTCGATACGCCCGGCGTGCACAAAGCCAAAAACAAGTTAGGCAAATATATGGAAGACTGCGTTCGTTCGGCAACGGGCGGGGTGGATATCATTTTGGTGGTTGCGGACGTGTCCAAAAAAATCACCGATAAAGACGTGACGTTTATCGAAAGTTACTTATATTCAGCCACCCCCGTAATGCTGGTGCTAAACAAAACGGATTTAAGCAGCTACGAAAAGATATATCCCGTTTTGTCGCAATTGTCGTTTTTGCTCTCCGCCGACGGCACTAGGCGCGCTTTAAAAGAAATCGTGCCCGTATCGGCAAAAAAACAAGACAACATCGAAGAACTTAAAAAAACTATATTATCATATCTGTCGGAAGGGGAACTTTTGTACCCGGAAGATGAAGTTACCGATAAAAGCGAACGATACATGATTTGCGAAATTGTCCGCGAAAAGGCGTTGATGCTTTTGGGCGACGAAATACCGCACGGAATAGGCGTTTACATTGAAGATATGAAGTATGATGAAGCGGGTACAGCGCATATAAATGTCGATATTGTCGTGGAAAAGCAGTCGCACAAGCCTATTGTCATTGGCGAGGGCGGACAAAAGCTCAAAGCCGTTGCAGAGGCGGCGCGCGAAGATATCGAAAGAATGCTGGACGCAAAGGCTTTTATGGAAATTTTTGTAAAGGTAAGAAAAAATTGGCGCAATGATGCCCTTACTATGAACGATATAGGTTACAACAGCAAGAAAAATTTGTAAACATAATTATTTTGCCTGTAAAATTTAAAATTTTCACATAATACATTCGGAGGTGATATTATGTGGTTCGGCAACAACATTCCGGGAGAATCTCCGTTTGGGGGTATGTTTACGTCTGCAAACGATTTTAACATGATGCAGCTTGCCAGCCTGGACGGTAAAGGCGGAAGATCGTTTTACGAATATTTCTTTATCGCCGGCCCCGGCGATGACATTTTTAAGTAAATTATGGAAAAAAGCATTACAGCGATTTTAATAAAGGCCGAGGAACGCAAAGAAAGCGATTATCTTGTGCGTCTTTTTTCCGCCGAAGGCATAGTCGTTGCCGTTTTACGCGGAGTGAGAAAAGCCGGTGCCAAAATGAAGTTTGCCGCTCAGCCGATGGCTTTTTGCGTTTATGAGCTGACGGGCAATAAGTTTCCCGTTGTGACGGGAGCAAGCCAGATAGAAGACTTTTCGTCGGTATGCGCCGATATGATACAGTTTACTTGCTGTATGATAATGTTGGAAGCCGCAGATTATTCGTCCGCCGCGGTGGACTGTGCCGAAAGCTTTTTATCGCTGTTAAAATCTATCAAGACCATTATATACAGTTCTGTCGACGCGCGTTTGGCGGCAACGAAATTTTTACAGAAATTATTATATATGTCGGGTCTTTTCAGGCCTGAAAGGAAAAAAGGTCCCGTAGTCGACGCACAGTCGCTGTCCGCCGCCATAGCCGCTTCGTATCTTGACGAGCTGCCAGGTCTTGTCGCTGACAATGAACTGATAAACGCCGCGCTTAAATTAAATTTAGCCATGTTCGAACGATTTTTTTCCTGTAAAATAAATTCCGGACGATTTTTTTCATAGCAAAAAACACGAAATGCAAACGGTATTTCGTGTTTTTAATTTCTGTCTATAAAATTTGTGTTGTGGCGATATTGAGAGGGGGTATAGCCGGTCGTACGTTTGAAATATGTAATATACTGCTGTACGGAAGCAAAACCCACGCGGAAAAATATCTCGGAAGAATGGTATTTTTGTATAAGCGGGATAGATTTATAAATGCGTACGGTATTAAAGTAATTGGTAAAACTCGTGTAAAAGCATTTATTGAAAAGCCGTGAAAAATAATATTTTGAATAACCGAAATACTGTGCCACCGATTCGATGCTGAGTGGTTCGGCATAATGCTGATCGACATATTTGACTACTGCTTGTATAAAGTCGATAGACTGTGATTTTTTCAGGTCGGTGACAAATTCAAGACATTGTAAAAGCCGTCCGAGCAGCATATTGACGTGCGCGTTTACAATAAAGCGGTTATCGTTTGAATTTTCATGTTTTTCGACAAGTTCTCTCATCTCCGTTAAAAACAGACTGCAGTAATTTTCGTTTGATATTATACTGTTTCTGACGCTTTTATCTTTTGTCAGTTCGATAAATTCGTCACTGTACTCGGACGGCAGCACGGTGCAGTATCCGTCGTTGTTTTTGTCGTACGGAAGATAATGTATCTGATAAGGCATGAGAGCCAGCACGCAGTTGTGTTTTAGCACAACAGGTTTCAGATCCACATAAACTTCACGGTCGGGACCTAAGTTGTAAATAAGTTCGATGGCTTTGTGGAAGTGCTCAAAAGCGGAACAGACACCTCTTTTGTAAAGCGAATAAGCATCTCGTATTTGTTCGTAAAACATAAGCGCTCCTTGTTTTTATTTGCCGCTGCGTCACAATATTTTTTAATTGTAGTCGATATTAATTGAAGATAAAGCAAGATTATAGCAATATTCTTTAATTTTTAATATAATAGCTTTAACAAATGCCGAAGTAAATGATGTATTATAATTATATAATATAACAACGGTAAAAAAAATGCAAATGTTTTTTGCCGTTGTAAACAAGGAGGACGGAGAAAAGGTGAAAAAATTAAGTAAGTCGGCAAAACTTCTTATTAGTTTTGCTCTTTGTCTTGCCGTGGTGTTTTCCATTTTGGCTTTAAACGGCAATTATTGCGTTAAAGCCGACGGAGGCACAAAATACATCATCGAAGGCGATGTGCGCGTGCAAGTATTGTCCGAAGACGTGTTCCGTATCGAGCTGAAAAGTTCGACGGGCTTCCTGGACGATGCCACGTTGCAGATAGCCGGCAAGAATGATTATAGCGGCGCCGATTTCAGCGTAAAGACGGCAGGCGATTATCGCGTTGTATCGATAGGCGATTACAATGTGTACATACCGCTTAAAGCAAAAACGTTAAACGGCGTTTACGTCAAAGACATGAACACACGAAAAAAAGTCTGGACTTATACGCCGCAGGTCAGCAACAGCGGCGAGCTGCCCATGCCGGCATCCACACCGGAAATCTTCGCGATAAATGACAATCCCCGCATTATCGAACCGAAAAACGGCTATGCGCCGGGTAGTTCGGACGCTTTAAGCGGCTTTGTCATCGATGAAGGAGTGAAGGATATTTATCTTATAGCCGCCGGCGGCGATGCAAAAAAACTGCGCAGCGAATACGTAAAACTCACCGGCAGAACGCCGATGATTCCGCTGTCGGCTTTCGGATTGTGGGAGTCGAGATATTACGAGTATACCGAAGAAAGCGCGAAATCGGTGGTTCAGGAATACTACGATCACGATTTTTATCTCGATAACTTCGTCATCGACACCGACTGGCGTCGTTCTCCTTCCGACGCGGCGGGTACGGGTTATGAGATAAACACCGACCTGTTCCCCGACATAGCGGAATTTTTCGATTGGATGCACGAGCACAATCTTACGGTAATGGCAAACGACCATGTCAAAATGGCGGCCGGAGCAGCGCATGCGCTGTCGCCTGTGGACGTTGAGTACCGTACGAACGGACTTTTGAGTTTGCTCGAAAAAGGATTGGACGTGTGGTGGTATGACCGCAACTGGGGATTTGGATTGATTTCGCCCACATCGAATATAAATCGTGAGACATGGGGTATGTATATCTATACTTCCGTCACCGAAAAATATTTCGAACAGCTTGCAAAGGAAAACGGAGACGAATATCCCCGCCGTGCTTTTATAATGGCAAATGTCGACAACATTGCCAACGGCACTTACAGCAATATTCAAAACGTAATGTCCCACCGCTATCCGTTGCAGTGGACCGGCGATATTTCCAGCACCGGCGCTTCGCTCGAACAGGAAGTCGCCAACATGATAAAGGCCGGCAACAGCGGAATCGTGTACGAGTCTTCCGATCTCGGCGGACACAACGGAAAACCGAAGAGCGAACAGTATCTGCGCTGGATGCAGTACGGAGCGCTTTCGCCCATATACAGGACTCACGGCAACAACTCTATTTCCATGGGACGTACGCCGTGGAATTACGGCGAATACGAAACCGAAGTGGTACGCGATTATCTTTCGATGCGCTATCATTTACTGCCCGTATATTATGCGCTTGCGCATGAAAATTATATGACCGGTATGCCGCTTATGCGTTCGCTGGAATTTGATTATCCCGGTTATGAAGAATCTTCGAGACTGGACGAATATCTGCTGGGCGAAAACATTCTTGTCGCGCCCATAAGCAACAACGCTACGGTAGCGCCCGCCTCGGAGTTCAGCGGATTGCAAATAGCTTATTACAACAATATAGATATGTCGGGCAGCCCGGTAATTACCGTGAATGCGCAAAACGTTGCTTTTGACTGGGGCAACAATGCTCCGGCGGCAGGCGTGTCGGCGGATAATTTTTCAGCGGTCATCACCGGTAAATTTACGCCCGCAGAGGACGGAGAATATTCGGTAATAAGCGACGACGGATGCCGCGTTTATATCGACGGAAAGTGCGTCGTTGACCACTGGATGGCATCGGACAGCGATCAGATAAACCTGGGTGTACAATTTACGGCAGGCAGAACGTACGATCTCCGCATCGAATATTACGAGGGTTCCGGCGGCGCCAAAATTTTGTTAAACAAAAACGACGGCAATAAGCGCACTGTGTTTATTCCCGACGGCGAATGGATAGACGTATGGACGGGTAAAACTTATGTAGGTCCGCAGACCATATCGGTTGTACACGGCAGCAATACTTCGCCGATATTCGTAAAGGCAGGCAGCGCCATTGCTCTTTCCGAGGATATGCTCAACACGCGCGAAAAAGACTGGAGCAATCTCGCGATCGATTGGTATCCCTCCACAAAGGCATCTTCCCGGTCGATTTTGTACGAAGATGACACGACCACCATTGCCTATCAGGACGGACAATACCGCGAAACTACTTACGGTACGAGATATAACGCCGAAAACGGCACTATCGAACTCTATATCGACGCGGCAAAGGGATCATTTAAAGGAGAACGCGCCTTTACGGACAGAACGTGGAAGATAAGACTGCATGCTCCCAACGGATGGGGCGTTCCCACCGAAATTCTTCTTGACGGCAAGCCTGTGGACGCCGAATTTATACAGCGCGATTACAGAGCCGTTCCCTTCAGCTATAACGGCGCGGCGCCTGACGACGATGTGTACGAGTTTACTTTCACGTCGGCAATCAGTCAAGGTCACGTCATATCCGTTAAGTTTGCAAGCGAAGACAGAGTAGACAGACCCGCCGATCCCGAAGTCGATTCGTTTGATTTGGACGCCGTGGGATTGGAAAGCGAAGACGTCGATTTGAGCGGCAGAGGTGTGTTTGATTATGCAATTGCCACCTATGATGACAATGTAATTAATCTTACCAGATCTTTATCTGCCGTTAAGTCCCCGATCGGTCAGCTGCAGTTTAGCGGCGGACAGCTTAAAAATCCCGCCGACGCTTACAAATTTAAGTTAAAAGGCGAAGACGGTTATCTGTCAAAGGCAGTCTCTACCGTCAACGGCGGTAAATTTACGGCTACGGTCACGACGGAATCGACAGGAGCGTTCCGTATTTATCTCGGCGGCAACAACTCTACAGGTACGCTTAACATATCGGATAATTTTGGCAACACTCAGACTATGAATATAAGTTCGCAAGAAAAGTACCTTAGAGCGATAGATGTCAATTGTCTTTACAGCGGCGAAACGACTTATACCATAACGTATTCTGCCGACAGCGGCGAGATTTACTGGTCGGGTATCGCGATAAAAGGCGACGAGACGACGTTTAGTCTTACGGAAAAGGAAATTGACCGTACGCACGGCATAGACTTTACCTCGCCTGTTTACAGCGATTACGCATTTTATAAGCACACCGACAACAACTGGGACACAGGCACATGCAAAGAATATAAAAAGCCGGGAGTGGAAAATTCCGGTATAGGGCAGCTTGTTTATACCGATAACGGCGTAGTTATGCGCCCGGTGCTCGACAACATACCTGTAAAAGTCGACGGAGAAGATTCGCTTATTCGCAGTACGATATATACGACTGCAGGCTGTTTTGATCAAAACGTAACCGTCAGCGGCAAGGGCATAATACACGTCTTTATCGGCGGCTATAGATCTCAGGTGGTGCTTACCGTAACCGATCCCGACGGAATTTCGCGTTCGATTACTACCGGCAACACCGGCACCAATTTCTATCGCGACATACAGATCTCCTATGACGTGGACGTTCCCACCGAATATAAACTGCACTACGAAAATGAACCCGGCTTCGGAAATGCCGTATACTCCGGCGTTGCGATCCAGCCGTATGTCGAAAGAGATTACGATCTTAACGTAAACATGATGGAACTCGGTTCAGCGGTGGATCTTACGGTTTCGGGCAATCAGGACTGGTATTATTTCAACGAGGGCAATGATAATCCCGGTAAATTCCCGGCGAGAAAGAATTTGCCCGAGTCCGACAGACTTATCAGCGATGTGACCCTTTCGCCTGGAGCGACATTGCGTCCGTTCTGGGATTACAAAGCGTATTTGTATTTCAGCGACGGCATAAGACAGGGTAACCCCGGCGCGGCGGATATTACCACTTGGTCGACGGCTTTGTTTGAGGGCGTTGAATATACTTCCGTCAAGGTAAACGGCGATACCGACTATATACGTCTGTATCTCAGCTCGTGGCACAACGGCGGTCTGCTTACTATAAAGGACGGCGGCGAAATAGTTTATCAGGACATTGTCATTTACTGTGCCGATGACGCGGGCCGCGGATACGGCAGATATGTCGAAATTCGCGTAAATACTTACGGACAGGAAAAAACCTTTGACCTTGAGTTGTGCAATGTCTTCGAAAAGGAAGGCACAAACGTCGCTCTCGTGGCGGTAGCGGTGGGCAGCGATGTGGCCGATATCGACAGACAGCCCACTATGTGCTCCAACTATACGATGCAAGATTATAGCGGCGGCGACGAGCTTGCTAAGGAAGGCGTAAAAGACTGGTTTACCTTCGGCTCTTCTCTTAATAAGCTTAACGGCGAATACTTCGGCACGGTCAGCGGCGCGGATATCAATAATTCCGGCGTGAAGCAGTACAACGACCTTAAAGTAAACGGAGCGCAGATAGACGGTCTTACTGCCGGCAAAAACGGCATACATGTCGACGTCATGCTAAAAGCCAAGGACGAAATTACCCTTACGCTTTATATGGGCACATGGAACGCAACTGCTGTAGTGATAGTTACCGACGTCAACGGAAACATTGTGGTTCGCGAATCTTTCAACGCCGGCGCAGACGCGCAATTTAAGAAGCTTACCGTCAACCTGACTTCGGCCGTAAACCAGACGCTTCGCGTCGATGTTTTGACAACAGCTCGCAACGGCAACGGCGTATCGTTTGTGGCGGCGGGAAATGTCCTGCCGGCAACCACGAGTTCGCATAACTATAAAGTCACCGTTTTAGAGGAAGCCACCTGCCAGAAGGAAGGACTGATGCACTATGAATGCGTAATATGCGGCGACAGTTATGATGAGAAGATCGAAAAAACCGATCACTCGTACGAAGACCAAGTCGTACCGCCCACATGTACGGAAGGCGGCTATACCGTTCACACCTGCAAGTGGTGCGGAGACTCCTATACCGACAACGAAACCGAGGCTACCGGTCACGATTACGATGAGGAGATTATACCGCCCACATGCACAGAGCAGGGATATACCGATTATTACTGCATAAACTGCGGCGATAATTATAAAGACGATTATGTGGACGCTTTGGGTCATACGGAAAGCAACTGGATTGTGGATAAAGAGGCAACATGCACCGAGACCGGCGAACGCCATATCGAATGCGAGGTGTGCGGAACGGTACTTAAGACCGAAACCATTCCAGTGACGGAACACAGCTACGGCGCATGGACGGTGGTAAAACCCGCCACGTGTCAGCAGGAAGGCGAGCAACAGCGCGTATGCGAAGTATGCGGTGATGTTGAAACGCAAACCATTCCCGTGACAGAACACAGTTATGAAAGCGTAGTAACACAGCCGACATGTACGGAAGGCGGATATACGACTTATACATGCACAGTCTGCGGAGACAGCTATGTCGGCAACGAAACCGAGGCGCTGGGTCACACGTGGGACGAAGGCGTCATCACTACACAGCCCACAACGGATTCGGAAGGCGTCAAAACCTACACTTGCACTGTTTGCGGCGCGACCAAGACGGAGCCTGTTGACAAACTTCCCGGCGGAACTACTTCGGGTGACTCATCGGGTTGCGCTAATTGCAGCAGCAAAGCTCTGGACGGCAGCGCTATTGCGATGACTTTGTCGGCGCTTTTAGCAATGGCTTTTGTATTGCGCAGAAAGAAATAATCGACATTTAGCCCATTGCGGTTAAATAAAAAAGCAGCTTGTCATAAGATAAGCTGCTTTTTTAATAGCGTTTTATATAACGTCAGACGACGATGTTGACAAGACGACCTAAAATAACAATGATTTTTTTAGGCGTTTTTCCTTCCAATAAATCAATAACCTTAGCGTCTTTAAGGACTATTTCCTGTACTTCCGCCTGAGTTGCGTTAACGGGAACGACAATCTTTGATTTTACGCGGCTGTTGATTTGAACGGCTATTTCGATTTCTTCTTTTATAAGTTTCGACTCGTCGCAAACAGGATATTCGCAGTCCACTACAAAACCTTCAAAGCCGAATTCGTGGTACAATTCTTCGGAGATATGCGGCATCATGGGCGCGATTAGCTTGATGACCATAACGGCAGTATTAAAATATTGTTTTTCCGACACGCAGCCGTCCGCCTTATACATTGCGTTAATCAGCTCCATAAGTCTGGCAACGGCGGTGTTGAATGAAAAATGCTCGAGGTCCGATGATATTGTCTTTATTGCGTAATTAAGGGCATAGTCAAGTTCTTTTTCGGCGGCTGCGTTAACAGTATTAACGGTATAGTTTTTGCTTTTTAAGATTGCCCGCTCCAATCTCTCGACGAAACGCGCAATAGATTTAAGTCCGTCTTCGTTCCACGGACCGCCTTCCATATATGAAAATCCGAACATAAGGTAAAGGCGCAGTATATCGGAACCGTAAATGTCTATATATTTATCGGGATTTATTATGTTGCCCTTTGTTTTGCTCATACGAGTGCCGTCCGGGCCCAGTATTACGCCTTGATGAATAAGCGAAATGAACGGTTCGTCAAAATCTATATATCCCATGTCTTTAAGGGCTTTTGTTACAAAGCGCGAATACAATAGGTGACTGCATGCGTGCTCGGGTCCGCCGACATATTTATCGACGGGCAGCATTTTATCTATTATGTTTTTATCAAAAGGCTGTTTGTCGTTTTTATTGTCGGGATAACGCAGGTAATACCAGCTGGAACATACAAATGTATCCAGAGTATCCGGATCACGTTGTGCCGCAGCGCCGCAAACCGGGCATTTGACCGACATAAATTCTTTGCAGCTGCCAAGCGGCGATTTTCCGTCCGGGGAGAATTTGACGTCATACGGAAGTTTTACGGGCAGTTGGTCTTCGGGTACGGGGACCGCGCCGCAGTGCGGGCAGTGTATTATGGGAATGGGGGCTCCCCAATAGCGCTGTCTCGAAACCGACCAGTCGCGCAGTCTGTAATTAACCTTTTCTCCGCCGCGTGACAACGACGCCAACTTTTCCAGTATGGCCTTTTTTGCGTCGCTCGACGACATTCCGTCAAATTCGCCGCTGTTTACGCATATTCCGTAATCACAGAAGGGCAAATCGTCGTTTTTCCCGTCGGCGGAAGAAATGACGCGTTTTATTGCAAGATTGTGCTTTTGCGCGAAGATATAGTCGCGTGCGTCGTGCGCGGGAACGCCCATAACGGCGCCCGTTCCGTAGGTCGACAGCACATAATCGCCTATCCAAACGGGGATGCGTTCGCCGGTAAGGGGGTGGAGGCAGTATGCCCCGGTAAATACGCCGGTTTTTTCCTTTGCGGTGGAAAGACGTTCAATCTCGCTGGTTTTGGAAGTGGCGGACTTATAAGCGTTTACGGCGTCTCTGTACTGGGGCGTTACGATTTTATCTACCAGCGGCAGTTCGGGTGCGAGCACGACATACGAAACGCCGAAAAGCGTGTCGGCGCGCGTGGTAAACACATTGAATTTATCGCCGTTTTCGAGAGCAAATTCTATTTCGCCGCCCAGCGATTTACCTATCCAGTTTTTTTGCATTATTTTTGTTTTTTCGGGCCAATCCAGCTTGTCAAGTCCGGAGAGAAGCTGTTCGGCATAATTGGTTATGCGCAAAAACCACTGGGTCATTTCTTTGCGTTCGATTTCTGTGCCGCAGCGTTCGCATTTGCCGTCAACAACCTGTTCGTTGGCAATAACGGTGTTGCAGGAAGGGCACCAATTGACAGGCGACAGCTTTTGATAGGCAAGATTGTGTTTATAAAGCTGAATAAACAGCCATTGCGTCCACTTGTAGTACTCGGGAGAGGAAGTGTACAACTCGGCACTCCAATCGAACATGGCACCCATGTCCTTTAATTGACGTTCCATGGTGGCGATGTTTTTCATCGTACTGTCCAGCGGATGAATACCCGTCTTTATGGCGTAATTTTCGGCGGGCAGACCAAACGAATCAAATCCCATGGGCTGAAAAACGTCGTAGCCCTTCATGCGTTTGTATCGAGCATGGGAGTCGGATAACCCGTAATTATACCAGTGCCCGAGATGAAGGTTGGCGCCGGAAGGATATGAAAACATCTCCAGCATGTAATACTTTTTCTTTTTGTTGTCATGCTTGAAATAGTTGACTTTTTCTTTTTCCCATATTTCATTCCATTTTTTTTCAATAGCTTTGTAATCCATATATAAAATCTCCGTTACGTTACTGTTTAATTATAGTAATTTTACGCGTTTTCGTCAACCGATTAGGCATTTAATGTAAAAGATTGTCCGTTTTAACGCTTTTTGCCCACTCGGTCGGAGTAAAATGTGTGATTTTTTTAAATATGCGGGTAAAGTACTGTACCGATCCAAAGCCCAAAACCGACGCGACCTGCGAAATGGTATATTGAGATGACGCGATGAGCCGTTTTGCTTCGTCGGTTTTAATGTTGTTGAAGTAGGCGATGACCGACATTCCCGTATCCGCTTTAAAGCGCGAACACAGATACGTTTTACTGAAATACAGTTTTTTGCTAAGCTCGTCCAAAGTGACGGAAGAGTATATCTTTTCCGCCAAAAGACTTTTAATTTGCAGGGTAAGCTCGGCGTCGGTTTTTGCTTTAATGACGGGATTATCGGCCTTTTTGCCGCGCATGAGCGAGATGAGAAGACATTCAAGATAACATCGCATCATCTGAACGGACCCTTTGGGAGCATCGGGTCGAAAATGCAATTGCCGCATATAAATTTCGTCGGGGGCATTGGTGCATGCCTGCGAAAATTCGGACAGAATATTAAGGAGTATTATCTGCTGCGCGCCGGAAAGTTCGACTTTTCTGTCGCAAAAGTAGTCGGTTTCGCCTTTTAGCGAAAAACTCACTATTACGGAGCTGGCATAGCCGACAGTTTTTATCGAGTGGAATTGATTGGGTTTGTGAAAGTATGCCTGACCTTTATACAGCTCAAATTGCTTGTTGTCGGCGGTGATTGTAATGCATCCGCGGTCTACGTACACAAGTTCCCAAAAGTCGTGTTTTTCGCCTTCAAAACAAAATTGACGCCCGTAATTAAAGTAATGCACGGTGTAAAAGGCCGTGACGCTGATTATGGGCTTTATAAGCGTCTTGACAAAATTTTTCATGTATATATTATACAACTTTTGATAATAATTCGCAAACAAAAACCGTCTTACAGCCGATATAAAATAAGCCGCGATACTTTTTGTAAGCAATTGACAACAAGCAAAAAAAGAATTATAATTAAATCACTAAATTACGGAAAGGGGTACAATATGTCGACGAAAAATTTTAGTTGCAGGTTCTTGCCGCAGGGAGAAGAAAAATCTATTACTCATATGTGTTTTGCCGCGCATTACGACGACATAGAATTCATGGCATATCACGGTATTTTGCAATGTTTCGGCAAAAACGACAAATGGTTCGGCGGGGTGGTGGTCACCGACGGGGCCGGCAGCCCAAGAAGCGGTTTATATGCTTCTTATACAGATGAGCAGATGAAAAGCGTTCGTTTAGTCGAACAAAAAAAAGCCGCGGTGATAGGAGAATACGGCGTAATGTATTGTCTTGGATATACTTCTTCGGAAGTAAAGCAAGGCGACAGAGAAGTAGTCGACAAAATAGCCAAAATTATTGCGGAAAACAAGCCCGAAATCATTTATACGCACAATCCCGCCGATAAACACGACACACATTGTGCAGTTGCGCTGCGCGTTATAGCGGCGATAAGGCAATTGCCGGTAGAGCTTCGCCCCAAAAAATTGCTGGGGTGTGAAGTGTGGCGCGATCTTGATTGGGTCAATGACGACGAAAAACTTTTTTTGGACGTAAGCGGTCATCCAAATATAGCCATGAGTCTTGCGTCGGTATTTGACAGCCAAATACAAGGCGGAAAAAGATACGACCTTGCCTGCGACGGCAGAAGACTCGCAAACGCCACATATTATGCCAGCCATTCCACCGATACGGCCGAACGTGCGAATTACGCAATAGACATGACACCGCTGATAAGCGGCGGAGACGTAATAGATTTTATAGACGGATATATCGATTCTTTTAAAAACGACGTCGACAGCAGAATTAAAAGACTTAAAGGCTAAAAGTTCCGGGAGAAAACAGGTGGGTGATAACGATAAAATTCCCGTTGACGATGCGTGCACAAAGCAACTGGCATTTTTCGTTGACGACGAAAACGATTATGAGCAGATAGAAAATATTTTCAGAGCGCTTGCGAGTGCGCCGCGGCTTGCGCTGCTGAAAGAAGTGGCGTCGGGGCCCGTAAGGATAAGCGAACTGAGAAAAAGGCTTAATATTTCCAATTCCAATTTGCTTTTCCACGTTGACATATTAAAAAAAGCCGGCTTGGTTATAGTGGAATATGAGCCCAGCAAAAAAGGTTTTGCCCAAATCGTATTCCCGGCGCATGCCACAAAAATTACTTTTGAATTGCGCGGCATCGACCAATTGCAAAATCACCCGAAGGCCTTTAGCGTTAATATGCCGGTAGGACATTATGTGGACATTAAAAGCAACGACATAGTGCGATATCTAAAGCCCGATTTGTCCATCGCAAAATCTTCGGAAATATTTATGCCGTATCACACGCAAGCCGTACTTGTCTGGTTTTCCCGCTCCGGATATGTAATATACGATTTTCCCGTAAACAAAGCGGAAGAAGACGAGATTTTTATGCTCGAATTTACGATGGAGATTTGCTCGGAAGCTCCGTTTTATAAAAACGACTGGAAGAGCAACATAGACTTTTATGTCAATGACGTCAAAATAGGATCTTATTTAAGTTACGGCGATTACGGAGATAGACGGGGAAAACTCAATGCCGATACTTTTCCGTACAATGCTACGCAGTACGGCATGCTTGTAAACATTAAAATTGACGA
>ERZ1643249.89-NODE-89-length-129998-cov-35.874545_pt1 | contig 129998 bp, 145 predicted proteins | sample MGYA00579263_ERZ1643249 | MGnify/ENA primary metagenome ERZ1643249 (study PRJEB29033, sample SAMEA4952264) | chicken gut metagenome | biome: Broiler Chicken; feature: Gastrointestinal Tract; material: Caecum | place: Ireland | collected 2018 | study: Broiler...
ATCTCTTTTTTCTTTTTACATTATTATTATATAATATTTGTTTTTAAATGTCAATAGTTTTTTTATTTTTTTTTATTTTTCTTCAGTGTCAATAATTTGTAAATCTTTTTTGTATTCGTAAACTTTTACAATTACTTGACTACATTTTACACTTGGGTTATCTCCTAAAAACTTTTGTGCAAGGGCGAACGCTTGTTCTTGCGAAAAGGATATACCTAAAATTGCCCCTTTATTTTCATCTTGTTTAAAAAATGCAATATAAATATTTTTTTCCATTTTCTTTTTCTCCTTTCTTATTACACTATTATTATATGCTATTTATAAAAAAAAGTCAATACTTTTTAGGAAAAAAATTTTTTTAAAAATTTTTAAAAAAATACTTGACAAAATCCCAAAGCTGTGGTATAATAGAATTTTCGCTTCGCGCAGGCTCGGCACGAAGCGACGAAAAAAGCAACTAAGATACGCCTAGTTGCTTTGCTAATTTATCACATTTTTCTTTATTTTGTATATAATAATTTATTCCCCAAAGAGTTGCGTCATATTCGGCAGGTATATCAAAATAAGAGTTGAAATATTCTAATTCATTAATAGCATTTTCAGAATATAAGAAGGAATAAATATTATCTAATAAAAATCTATTATCTCTTATTTCATCAGTAGCAGTCATAATATGTCCAACTTCGTGTAGAATAGACAATACACACCAATTTATATTAATGTTTTGGAAATAAGGTTGCCAATGTTCTATAAATATTTTTGAAATTCTATCAAACCTTTTATTTCCTAAAAAGATTTTTTCTTCATCAATATCTACTTCATAGCGGCTGCCGCGAAAGACTTCTATACAGGGGTCTATTTCATATATAAAAGCCTTTATTAGAGCCATTTCTATTTTATTAAAATGGTTTCTTTTTGCCATTAACTAATATACCAAGTATCTTTTATAAAAGCGACCCCTTTTAATAACCCATAATAGTTATATTCTTTATATAGTCTATATAATAATCTTTTAATAGTATATTTTGAACCCATATAACTTTTATTTTCTATTCTATCTACTAATCTTAACATATTAATCAACCCTTTCTAATGATAACATATATTTTAAAATAACAATTTTTTGAGATAAAGTAAATTCATTTGTAATCATAATATCTTCAATAGTCATAATTCTTTTTTCCATAAATTAATCAACCCCTTTTCATTTATTTTTGTAGAGAGTTAAGAAACTTACTATTGCAATAGTTTTTAATTTTTTCAAGATTTAAAACTTTTTAAAAGTTTTCTTAACTCTTTACATTATTATTATATATTATTTATTATTCTTTGTCAATACTTTTTTCAAAATATTTATCAATTAATTGTTCATTTACAAAAGATGTAATATTATCATCATCAAAATAATATTTTATTACCTCATTTAATTTTTCTTCATTTGGTTTTTCATCTCCAGAACAATAAGCAAGTAAAGCCTTATACAATTCTTTAAAGTCCTCAAGATTAGCCTCTCTTAAAAGGCAGTCATACAATTCTTTCCAATTCCACATTTCACATTTCTCCTTTCTTATTTACATTTATATTATAGCATAGATAATTAATTATGTCAACACTTTTTATTTATTTTCTTTAAAATATTTTATACATTGTTCAAGATGCTCTAAAACTTTTTTATCTTCAATGTAAAAGCAATCTTCATTTGGACAATATCTACAAATAAAATTGAATATTAATTGTCCCATTCTTTGTTCAGGGAACATTTTTGATAATTCCGCTAAACAATTTAAAATCAATTCTTTTGTTTCTTCCATTTTATCACTCTCTCTTTCTTACATTATTATTATATGTTATTTATTAAAAAATGTCAACACTTTTTAGGAAAAAAAATAAAAAAATTTTTTTCGTTTTTTCTCTTGACAAATTCTTAAAGGTATGGTATAATAGAAAAATTCGCGCCGTGGCATGCATCCACGGTCCGCAGAAAAAAGCAAGTATTTACAATAAATGAAATGAGCCTAAAAGAATTTTTTCTTCATTTAACAATATTTCATGAGCAAACAGTTTTCCTTGAGTTTCATTAAATTTATTTTTGACTAATTCTATTGCATTTTTTTCATTATCAGCTACTACAACAAAACTATCATATTCATCAGCTCCCCAATCTTCGCAATTAATTAGATAGACTTTTTTCATTTTAATCAATTCCCTTCTTTATTACATTAATATTATATCATTGTTATCATTAATTGTCAATACTTTTTTAAATAATTATTCATTTTCTTCCTGAAAATAATTATCTTCAATACTATCGCATTCTCCCATTTTATTAGTTAGGTTTTCAATTTTAAAATTACAATTTTGGCATTGAGATATTTCTTCTTCAGAGCAATCGCTAGTATACTCATTATGATTTCCACAAATAGGACAATCCCAAGTAGCAAAATCAATTGTATAACCCCACCAAACTTGAATATTCATTTTATCAACTCCTTTTCTTATTTACAATATTATTATAAACTATTTATTTAAAAAAGTCAATAGATTTTAGGAAAAAAATAAAAAAAATAAATATTATTTTTTCTTCTCAAAAAAATTGCAAAATGTAAACTTATTGTAAAATGCGGCGCGTCACAATCAACCACGCGCCGCAGATTTTTTGTCAAGTATTTTCCATAAAAAAAGAGATTATTCAGTTATAATCTTTGAATAATCTCTCCAAGTTGGGGCAATATTTAAACGAACAATAGTATTACCTAATCTTGATAAACTTTCTTCAAAAATATTAATTTCAATATCAATATCTTCAAGTGCAGTATGTTCTTCTTCATAATTAGGTTCATTTATTAAATAACTATGAATTGCTTGTGCTGTTGCTCTAACTCTACCAGAATTTGTTACAAAAGCACTTTCATTAATAGAGTTTTTTACATTAATATTTTCTAAACAATAGTTAGCATAATCTTTACTATAAGTAATTATTTTTGATATTTCCATAGTATCTAGTAAATCTAATTTTCGGAATGGATTTTCAGTTCCAAATTCTTCAAATAATCTTTTACAAGCGTCTTTGTCAAAATTTCCATTATGAGCAACCATAACTTTTATATTATATCTTTCAATAGTTTTTTGAATATCTCTTGATATATCATTTGCACTTGCATTTTTAAATCTTTTATCAGAGTTAATTCTTTCCATATAGTTTGGATATTTTGTAGCACTAAATGTGCTAAACATTATATATTTATTATTAAAGAATTTTCTTACTATATAAGACTTTTCTTTTACAACTTTTTTGTTTTCAGTATCATATACTTTTACTCCAATTTCAAAAGGCATAACACTTTCTTTCATAAATAGACTACCGATAGTTTCAGTATCTACAAATAATAAATATTTTTCTTTTTTAATATCAATTGTTTTTATCATATTTTCAATTCCTCTTTCCTTTTCAATTGCATTATTATTATATCATTTAAGATTTTCTTTGTCAATACTTTTTTTATTTTTTTTGGTAAAAGAAGAAAATTATCTTCTTTTACCTTTTTTTGTTTTTTGAGGTTTAATTCCCAATCTAGCATTTTTTCTTTCTTGAGCTTTTGCCTCATACATTGCACGCATTGCGTGTCTTTTTGCTGGTGTCATAGCCATTTTAATCAACTCACTTTCTTTTTTTTATTACATTATTATTATAGCACCATTGTTTTTAATTGTCAATACTTTTTTTATTTTTTTATAATTAATTTAACATTTCTATTTAACTCAATTAACCAATTATACATTATCATTATTTCGTTTTCATTTGAGCCAAACATAAATAGTTCATTGTCTAACCACAATTCTAACATTTTAATCACCTTTCCTTTATTACATTATTATTATATGCTATTAATAGAAAAAAGTCAACACTTTTTTGTAATTTTTTTATTTTTTTTATACAACGCCGCGCGTGTATCATTTTCAGGAGTTGGCATTATTAGACAAGAATAAATGTTTGATTTACAAAAACTTTACAGTACCTCTTGACAGAATTTTACGGCTCGCTGCAACTGTAAGCGAGCCGTCCAACAAAAAACTTTACACCTTGGCGTGTAAAGTCTTTCTCAAATGCGTCCATTTGACATTTTTGTTTACATGACCTCGTAAACGCAGGTTCATTTTCTCCTAACGACCCTCAAAATGAAAAGATATACGACTTATTTTAAAGCAGAATAAGTAAACTCAGTTTCCTATTTTCCAACCCTATCAAACTTGCAAAGCATAGAGTTTTGTAGGTATTCCAAGCCCTACCAAAAACAAACAAGTTTTATTTGCTTTTGGTAAGGTTTGACCTTACCTTTTACTAGACTGCAGAAAAGTAGGCTTTTTTCTTTTCTAGAGTTCTTTCAACTTTTTTTTCATTGACTAACTGTGTTAGTAAAGCACTAATTTTTTGATTACTATAAGAAGATAATTCTTCATTAGCATTTTGAATATCAGAGATAGTCATTTTTCTATCACTATTAATTAATACTTCTAAGATAGTTTCTTTAATACTTTCATTTTCAATTTGTACCTTAGTAGGTGCTTTACTTAAATTTTTCTTATCTAGCAATTCGATTTCATGTTTTACGAAATTTTCCAAATCGCTATTTCCTTTTACGATTTCTAGTATTTCATTGAAATACACCTTTTTAGTTTTTTTGATTTCAGCCATATCTTATCAACTCACTTTCTTTTTTTTATTTATAAAGAGTGGCTAACTCTTTATTACATTATTATTATATAATAAAGATATTTTTTTGTCAATATCTTTTGTAAAAGTTTTATAAATTTTTTTGTTTATTCCTACTTGTTCGACTTTCGTTTCTACCTAGGATAAATGAAACTAAGAAGCGTTCGGTTTTCTTCAACTCTTAAAAAGTTGCGTATCTTATAAAACTCTTACAAAAGAGATTAACTCTTTATTACATTATTATTATATAATATTTATTTTTAAATGTCAATAACTTTTTTTAAATTTTCTAAAAATTTTTCAGTTTCACTTTCAATTTCTTTTTCAGTTAAACCATCTCGACTTTTACTAAGAATGTAAAGTATAAATCCTTGTAAAACAGTATCTAAATCAAAGTACATTTTTGTATCCCTTCCTTTCTTACATTATTATTATATGCTATTTATTAAAAAAAGTCAACTATTTTTGTGATTTTTTTTAAATTTTTTTTATTGCATTTTTTACTTGACAAAAGCTCAAAAGTATGGTATAATTGTGGGTTCGGATCATTGCGCGCCGCAACGATCCGAAGCAGCTAAAAGAATAGTATATTATTACTATTCTTCTTCCTTTAATATTTTAGAATACTTATTTAATACCAAAGCATTTACTATAAAGATAATCATTAGTATTATTAATATTTTATTATATGTGCTATTGCCTATACTATCAATAGATATTGCTATAAAAGTAAATATAATAGTATTAATATAAAGTAATGTTTTATCTAACCAACTTTTTAAATATATTTTTTTCTTTCTCATTTTAATCAACCCTTTCTTATTTACATTATTATTATATCATTAGCAGTTTCTTTTGTCAATACTTTTTTAACAAAAGATTTTATTTAATTGTCGCAAGTCTTTTATTGATAGTCCTATCCATCTCTTACTTTTATTATTAGCAAGAGATGTTATTCTCTTGATACCACAACCACCACAAGATTGCCATTGTAATAAGTTGTTAGTATAATCATCTAATAAGTAACAAGTGTTATCTATTGTTATGTTTAATTGTTCTTTTATTATCTTTCCTTTGTTCTCTCCAACTCTACAAAAACAAATATTAGCAAGAGGTAGGTCTGGAAGGTATTGTTGCACCCATAATCTTTTTTCTTTGTCTGCATTTTCATTGGGGCTTGCTGAAATGATAAACACATCTACATTATTATTTTCTTTTGCTAGCCGATTTATTTCTTCTATGTATTTAAAAGGTTTTAATGATAAGAAAAAATTTTCTTCATTTTCAAATCTTGATAAAGCATTTCTCTTTGAATTAAATTTTGCTATTGTTCCGTCCATGTCTAAGAATAATTTTACTTTCATTTATTAACAACTCTCTTTCTTATTTACAATACTATTATAGCACCTTAGTAAAAGAAAGTCAATAGTTTTTTAAATAATTTTTAATTATTTTATTTTTATTTATTTGTTTCTTTATTATTCATTTACTTTGTGCTAACTCTATAAGGTTATAGGAAAATAAATAAAAAAATATTTTTTCTATTTTTTGGTTTACAAATTCTTGACATGTAAAGTTTGTGTAAAGTTCGCAGCCTGACATCAGTCTGCGACCCGCCTTTTTTATTTAACTACATTTTTAAAAGCTCGCTTCTACCGAACGTACCAATAAGTTTTTTACTCTTATAAGAGGGGCGGTGGTTTTCAGGAAAAAATTTTTTTGCTTTTTGAAAAATGGTTTTACCTGGTACAAAAAATCTCTAAATCACTTTTCATTTTCTAAATACGATATTATACTTTTCAGTATTGTAAAACCTTTATTTTCCCCCCATATACTCTATCGCAATATAACCCGTCATCGTTTTCCCAACACTTATTCGCAACCCCTTTTTGCTCATTGTAATCAATATAATAATATTTTCCATTAGGAGCTGTAAAAAGTATAAAAGCTAATATAGCAAACAATAAAATAAAAAATACTGTTAAAACATAAACTCATTTTTCTTTCAAAAACATTTTTATTTTAAACATTGTTATCATCATTTTTCATAATCTCCTCTCTGTAATATTGTCGAATTAACTTAACCTGTAATTTATTTAATAATTTTATTCCTTCTTCATTTATTAAATTTTCTTTTTTTAAATTGCGGCTTTCAATTCTTTTTATTTCATTAAAATAAAAGTTCGCTAACGCATTAGCCTCGGGTAAAGATAAATAATCGGTTCCCTCCGCATTCAACTGCTTTTTAATATTCAATAATAATTCCCTATCTTCAGTTATAAGATAATCTTCAATAGGAACTCCTCTTGTATATCTACTAATAAATTCAAATAATCTAATTAAATGACTTAATTGTTTTCCGTCATACCCAAACTTATCAATCTTATCTTTTATATTTGGATATGGGTGAGATAGCGCTTTTAATTTATTACCCGCCATCCCCGCAATACATTTTAAAAATTTATTGTAATCAATTGCCGCAATTAAATCTCTTTTCTCAAACATTTCTGAAATAATCTTTTCATATTTAGGATTTATAAAAATATATTTAGAATATAATAATTCTATATAACTAATATTCTGTTTTTTAAACATATCAAACATAATACGAATATCTTTAACATCTATATGCTCTTGATTATCTAAAACAATCGTGGTAGAAGTCGGCGGATTACTAAAAATAAAATCATCAAAAGATGGTAATACAATAGCCTTTGTATCTACGTCACTTTTATATTCATCTGAGTATTCATCTAAATTATAATTTTGAGAACCTTGTAACATAATACAAATAACCTCAAATCCATGCTCCATTAAATAATTATAATGTTCCAATATTCTTTTATATATAAAATTCATACTTTATTACTCCTTTTTTCTTTTGTAAAAATATTATATAATTTTTTAATTTTTTTGTCAATTATGAATGCGGAAGGAGTTGACAAAGAAAAAAATTTTGACTACACTATTATCATAAAGAAGGTCAAAATAAATAAAATTTTTTTAAATAAAAGAAAGGAGAAAGTACTATAAATATGGACATAAGAAAGCTAGATTATTCTTTAAAAACAGCGGAAGAAAGAAAAGCTTTAGTTGAAGAAATAGTAAAAGAAACTCCTCCAAATCAATTAACTGAAAAATATATAGAAATATTAAGTGATTATATAGTATTAGCGATGGATTCAGAAGAAAAAAAGAGAAAAGAAATAATTACAACAAATAGAATGGTAACGATAAATAAAAGAGAAGTCTCTTATCAAGGCTTAGTAAGTCAATTTGAAAATGGGGAAGATGGATTATATAACATTACTATTGATAATGATAAAAATGTTTTATTAACTCCTAAAATTTCTATTTCACCAAAAGATGTTGCGGAAATCCCTGCTTTAAAAGATTTACAAGATGCTATTGAAATAATAAAAGAACAAGAAAAGAAAGCAACAGGAAAGAAAAAGTATAAACTAAAAAAATGATTAATAGAAATGTATCAAGAGCAATATACTATTAAAAATACTGTAAAACAACCTATGTTCTCTCCAAACGTAGTTAAATCAATGGCAAAAGCGGACTTTTCTGAAAATATAACAATAGATGAGAATGGAATGCCGCAAAGCGATTGTCTTTGTTCTCTATTTAATCCAAAACATGTTTCTGCTTTATTGTGTAACTATTCTGCGCTAAAGGCGGAAAGCTATGATAAGTTTGGAAGCGATTGTTATTATATGATGTTTGATTTAGAAAATTTAATAGATGAAGCATTACAAGAAAGATATCCATTGTATTATGACCTATTGATATATAAAATAGATGGAAGAAGTAATGCGGAAATCCAATTTTTATTAGAATTAAAGTATGGAATAAAACATTCGGTTGAATATATTAGTGCTTTATGAAGAAATAAAATTCCAAAACTTATAGCGGAATATCAAACTAAAAAATATTTAGAATGATATTATACAATAGTAGAAAAGGGAAAATGGAAAAAATGTTCTAGATGCGGTCAGGTAAAATTAGCTCATAATCTATATTTTTCTAAGAATAAGACCTCAAAAGACGGTTGATATAGTATCTGCAAGGAATGCAGAAATAAAAAGAGTAAGGAAGTGAATTAACTATGGCGGCAATAGAAGAAAAAGAAAAATTTTATTGCAGTAAATGCAACAAATGAATGGGAGAAAACGAATTCTTTACTTATAAAGACCACAGTAAAACAGAGATGTGTAAAAAGTGTTTAACTATGCACATCAATAATTTTGAAGAAGATACTTTTGTATGACTATTGAAAAAAATGGATGTTCCATATATTCCTCAAGAATGAAATACTTTAAGAGATAGAATTTATGAAGTCGATCCAAAAAAATTAACAAGCTCTTCAGTTTTTGGAAGATATTTGTCAAAAATGAAATTAAAACAATGAAGAGATTTTGGTTGAGCAGATACAGAAAGATTACAAAAAGAGTATGAAGAAAATGCAAAAAAATATCAAGAGGAAATTACCAAAAGAGAAAATGAAGCAAAAGAACAATTTGAAAAAGGAGAGATTTCTGAAGCTCAATATAAAACAATGTTAACATCCGCTACAAAATATGCGGAAAGACCAATTATTACAGCACAAGAAAACAATAATCAAAATAATCAAGACAATTATTTATTAGAAGAAGATTATTTAGATATGACAAATGAGTTAACAGAAGAAGATAAAAAATATTTAGCATTAAAATGAGGAAGACTTTATAAACCTCAAGAGTGAATAACATTAGAAAACACTTATGCGGAAATGACAACTTCTTTTGATATTCAAGATGCGGATACCATTAATACATTGATTTTAATTTGTAAGACTAATTTAAAAATGAATCAAGCATTAGATATTGGAGATCTAGATGGTTATCAAAAATTATCTCGTGTATCTGATAGTTTAAGAAAGTCTGCAAAATTTACTGCCGCTCAAAATAAAGAAGATAAAAATGATTTTGTTGACAGCGTAGGAGAATTAGTTGCAATGTGCGAAAAAGAAGGATTTATTCCTAGATATGCAACAGATATTCCTCAAGATAAAGTAGATATAACTCTAAAAGATATGAATGATTATTTACATAAGTTAGTAACACAAGATTTAGGTTTTGGTCAACAAATTGAAGATGCGCTAAAGAAAATTCAAATTCAAAAAGAAATGAATGAAGCAGAAGAGCAAAACGAAAATTATGAACTGGAAGACGAAGATTATGCTGCCTTTATAGAGGAAATGGAAGCTCAAAAAGATAAAGATTTAGAGATTTACGATGAGGAGACTTTATAATGGCATTAGCAGATTTATTAGAATTATCAAAAAATAAAAATATTTCTAAAAAGGTAGGTATCTCTGAAGAAAGAATTAGAGCGCAGCTTCCTATAATTAGAGAATATGTTTCCTTTTGAAGAGAGTATCCAGATATTTTTGTAGAATTTTTGTGCGGAGAATCAAATCCAGAAAATTTTAACTTATTCTTTTATCAAAGAGTTTTCTTAAGGGCGGTAATGAGACATAGATATGCATATGCTACATTCCCTCGTGCCTATTCTAAATCATTTCTTTCTGTTTTAATATTAATGTTAAGATGCGTGTTGTTTCCTAATTCACATTTATTTGTTACAACAGGAGGAAAGGAACAGGCTGCGGGAATTGCAAAAGAAAAAGCAGAAGAGTTATGTAAATTGATTCCTGGATTAAAAAATGAAATAGATTGAACTAGAGGACAAACAAAAACAAGTAAAAATATGGTTGAATATAAGTTTAAAAATGGTAGTAGATTAGATATTATTGCGGCACAACAAAGTTCCCGTGGTAAACGTTCTACCGGAGGATTAATGGAAGAGTGTATCTTAATAGACCAAACTCTTTTAAATGAAGTTATTATTCCAACCATGAACGTTGATAGAAGATTACCAGATGGATCAAGACATGAAGAAGAGGTTATTAATAAATCTCAAATATATGTAACAACCGCAGGATGAAAAAATTCGTTCGCTAGACTGAAAAGGTTCGTAGGCGAACTAAAACCTTGTGAACCTCAAAATGAGGGTGTGGTAGAAATACTGCTAACACTGAAAGCGCTGAGATGCGTAACGGTGTGCCAAGCCGTATAAGCGGAAGGTTCAGAGACTATCGAAAACACATTTTAATAAAAATGGAAGTGAGTAGAGTAGGTTTAAAGTGAAATTCTTTATTCCGAAGCGCAAGGAATCTAAAAACAATGGACAAAATAAATAAAATTGCTTAAGCAAAAAATGAATTAATTATAGAAAAGCAAAATAAGAAAGGAATAGTTTGTTATGCAAGAGCAATGGAAAATTATTAAAGAAGCGAGTAATTATGAAATTTCTAATACTGGAAAAGTAAGAAATAGAATTTCTTTAAGAATTTTAAAAGGGAGAAGAAACAAGGGAGGATATTTACAAGTTTCTTTAAAAATAGATGAAACTCAAAAATTTTCAAATAAATATATACATCGATTAGTAGCTCAATATTGGATTGACAATGTTGAAAATAAAAAAGAAGTAAATCATAAAGATGGAAACAAAGAAAATAATAATATTGAAAATTTAGAATGGGTCACATCTTCAGAAAATCAAAAACATCGTCATTCTATTGGGATAAAAACAACTTCAAATAAAAAAATTGGAAAGTTTACAATAGATGGAAAATTAATTGCAGAATATAATTCTATACAAGAGGCTGCAAATAAAGAAAATAATGGCGTTAGAGTTTCTATAGATAATGTTGTCCACGGAAGAAGAAAAACTTTAAAAGGTTTTATTTGGAAGTTTTTAGATTAAGAAATAGTCCAATTATAAAATAAAATTATAATTATACGAAAAATTAATTCAAATATTAATACAACAAATAATAGAACCAAAAGAAGCGGTTGTTCTAGGCGGAACATGAAGAGTCCCAGTTATGGAGAAGCTATTGAAAAAAAGTTTTATAGAAGAATTAAAATTAGATGGAACTTATAATGATAGTTCTTTTGCTAGAGAGTATGAATCTGAGTGGAGCGGAGATGCAGAAAACGCATTTTTCTCGGCAGAAAAAATTGATAAACATAGAGTTTTATTACAGCCTGAATATGAATTTAGCGGAAGAAGTAATAAAAATGCATTTTATATTTTGGCTGTTGATGTAGGAAGATTAAAATGCACAACAGAAGTTTGTATATTTAAAGTGACTCCGCAAGTACAAGGTTCTTCATTAAAAACCTTAGTAAATCTATTTAGTTATGAGGCAGAAGATTTTGAACAACAAGCAATTAATATAAAAAAATTATATTATAAGTATAAAGCAAAAACAGCAGTTATCGATGCAAATGGTCTTGGAGTTGGATTAGTTGATTTTATGACTAAAGCTCAAATAGATCCAGAAACAGGAGAAGAATTACGAGCTTTTGGAGTAGAAGGAGGAACTTCTGAAGATATTGTTGAACAATATAAAAAGATAAGAGGAGAAAATATTGAGAATGATGCAATGTATTTAATAAAAGCCACTGCTCCTATTAACACAGAAGCTCATAGTTATGTTCAAACTCAATTATTTAGTGGAAAAGTTAAGTTTTTAATAGATGAAAGTCAAGCGAAAGTTAAATTAATGTCAACTAAAAAAGGGCAACAAATGACTAGTGAAGAAAGAGGAGAATATTTATTACCTTTTACATTAACAACAATATTAAGAGAACAAATGCTAAATTTAGTAGAGGAAAATGAGGGGGTAAATATAATCTTAAAACAATCTAACCGTTCAATCCCAAAAGATAAATTCTCAGCATTTGAATATGGTCTATTTTATATTAAACAAGATGAAGATAGAAGAAAAAAACGTAAAAAAAGTGGAATTTCAAAAATGATGTTTTTTACAAGTAGGTAAAAGACATGGTCAAAAATAAATTATTTATATAAAGCATTTTTTAAAAGATAGTAGGAATATAAATCCTATTGTAAAGGGGGATAATAAAAGTGAGAGCGAGTAGAGGAGAAATAAAAATTGAAGATATATTAAGAGCAGAAGGAATTAATTTTCAAGAAGAATACTCTTTCCCTGATTTATATAGTTCTAACGGCAGGCCCCTTAGATTTGATTTTGCGGTTTTTGATGATGATAATCAATTAATGTTTTTAATTGAATATCAAGGAATTCAACATTATGTAGCAAAAAGCAAATTTGGAGGAAATAGCGGTCTTAAAAAGCAACAGTATAACGATTTGCTAAAAAGAGAATATTGCAGAAAAAATAATATTATCTTAGTGGCAATTCCTTATACTGATGAAAGTCTTATTAGTTATGACTATATTATGGACTTTTATTATTCTCTTGGAGGCTTTTAAATTATAAAAGTAAAAGGAAGGTGTCTATAAAAAATGATAAATAATAGATTAGAAGAAATAAAAGCGAAAGGCTTTAAAATGAACTTTAAAAATGAATCTGTAGACCCTTATTCTGAAAAGTATGTTCCTAAAGATTTTTCACAAATAAAAGTTGGTTTAAAAACATTAGAAGATGCTGTCTTAAATGATTTAGGAAGTTTAAAAAAAATAGACCCTAGATTAGCTGATAAGAAAGTTGTATTAAAAGCAATTTCTCAAAATGATTTAGAGACTATGAGAGATGTGTCGAATTTCTTTTATAGAACTAGCGGTATTTATAATAGATTATGTAGATACCTAGCGTATATGTATAGATACGATTGAATGGTTACTCCATATATAAATGATGAGAAAGAAAAAACAAGAGATAAAGCTTTAGAAAATTTTTACAAAGTGCTAAATTTTTTAGATAATTTTAAAGTTAAAGAATTTTTTGGAGAAGCCGCATTAAAAACAATTAAAAATGGTTGTTACTATGGATATATAATTGAAGAAGGAGATAATCTACAAATTCAAGAACTTCCAGTAAAATATTGTAGATCTAGATTCACAGTTAATAGACAACCTGCTGTTGAATTTAATATGAAATATTTTGATGATGCTTTTAAAGATACTAGACAAAAGCTAAGAATTTTAAATTTATTTCCTAAAGAATTTAAAAAAGGATATATTCTATATAAAGAAGGAAAATTGGTTCCTGAATATCAAGGAGATACATCTGGTTGATATTTATTAGATATTAATAAAACAATTAAGTTTAATATTAATGGAGACGATTTTCCAAATTTAATTGCCGTTATTCCAGCAATTATTGATTTAGATGAAGCTCAAGGATTAGATAGAAAAAAAATGGCTCAAAAGTTATTAAAAATTATAATTCAAAAAATGCCATTAGATAAAAATGGAGACCTAGTATTTGATATAGATGAAGCACAAGATTTACATAATAACGCAGTTCAAATGTTACAAAAAGCAATAGGAATAGATGTTTTAACTACTTTTGCGGATGTCGAAGTTGCGGATATGGCAGATAGAAATACCACAACAACAGTAGATGACCTTTCTAAAGTAGAGAGAACTGTATATAATGAAGCTGGAGTTTCACAAATGCAATTTAATACAGATGGAAATTTAGCTTTAGAAAAATCAATTTTAAACGATGAAGCATCAATATATAATTTAATTGTAAAATTTGAAGATTTCTTAAATATTATTATAAAAAAATATAATACAAATCCAAAAAAAGTTTTTTATAGAGTTCAAATTTTACCAACAACAATATATAATTATAAAGAACTATCTAAAATGTATAAAGAGCAAATGCAATTAGGTTTCAGTAAAATGTTGCCGCAAATTGCTTTAGGACAATCACAAAGTTCTATTTTAGCAAATGCATTCTTTGAAAATGATATTTTAGATTTAATAAACGTATTTATTCCGCCAATTAGTTCAAATACTATGAGTTCTGATGCTTTAATAAATTTAAAAGATAAAGAGGCGGGAAGACCAACAAATGAATCTCAAGGAAAAGAAGTAACAGAAAAAACGATTCAGAATGAAGAATCAAAAAGTTAGGACAAATAAAGATAAGAATATTAGTAAAAAAATAATATTATTATAGTAAAAGAAATAAGGAGGACGTTATAATGATGCATCAATCTATTGCCACAATAAATGCTCCTGAATTTATAAATTTAGAACCTTTAGATATAAATCCTTTAATGTCTAAATGTGAAATTAAAGTATTATATTTAGGAGAAAATAGAAATCGTAGTTATATTAGTAAAGAAGTAGCTACAGAAATGGCGAAAACATTAAGAGGTGCTCCTATTGTTGGATACTACAAAGAAGAAAAAGACGACTTTGCAGACCACGGAGAACAAATAATATTTGATGATGAAGGAATAAAATTTAATTGTTTAACAAAACCTTATGGATTTGTATCTCCAGATGCACAGGTTTGATTTCAAGAGTTTGAAGATACCGATGATTTTGGAAATAAAATAAAAAGAGAATACCTAATGACAACAGGTTTCTTATGGACTGAACAATTTGAAGAAAGCAAAAGAGTTGTTGAAAAAGGAAATAATCAATCTATGGAATTAGATGAAAAAACTTTAGATGGACATTGGTCAACTAATGTTAATAATGGTATGGAATTTTTCATTATAAATGACGCAATATTTTCTAAATTATGTATCTTAGGAGAAGATGTAGAACCTTGTTTTGAAGGGGCAACAATAACTGCACCTACTGTAAGTAAAACATTTACTAAGGTAGATGACAATTTTAGACAAACATTATTTACTATGATGCAAGATTTAAAATTTGCATTAGAAGGAGGAAAAAATATGGAAATTGAAGAAAGAAAAGAAATAGAAGAAAATACATTAGAAGAAACAGCTAGTGTAGAAGAATCTTCAATGGAAACAATAGAAGAAGTAGAAGAAAATACTGGAGAAGATAATTCAGTTTCTGATATAGTTGAAGATGAAACTCCTTCTGAAGAATTAACAAACGAAAATTCTGAAGAAGATTCTATTGATACTACTATTGAAGAAAATGAAAATAGCTTAGAAGAAGAAGAAGCTTCAGAAGAAAGTTCAATTTCAATAGATGAATACAATTTATTAAAAAATTCTTATGATGAATTAACAGAAAAATATAATGAATTAGTTGCTTTTAAAGATGCTATTGAATTAAAAGAAAAAGAATCTTTAATTGACAGTTTCTATATGTTATCAGAAGAAGATAAGAAAGATGTTAAAGAAAATATTAATAAATATTCAAAAGATGAAATTGAGGCAAAATTATCTGTAATTTGTGTTAGAAATAAGGTTAATTTTGATCAAGACACTTCAGATAAAAATGATAATAAAGTAGAAGAAGAAAATTCTGCAATTACTACTTTTAATTTAAATGATAACGAAAGTAGTTCTATACCAGCATGAGTTTCTGCTTGTATAAATACTCAAAATAGCAAAAAATAAAGAGGAGGATTAAAAAATGAAAAGAATTGGTTTTGGACAAGTTGAACCTAATCATTTATCAGCTCAAAGAACTGGTCAAATTTATGCACAATTAAAAGCAAATAAATCACTTTCAATTCTTGAAAATGGACAATTTGTAAAATATGATTATGCTAAGAACGAAGTAAATTTAACTGGTGAAGGAGAATGGTTATTAGTTTTCAACGAAGTTAAATTATATGATGGTTTTAGAGAAACTTATAAAGATTTTGCTATGAAAGCTACAGATGCAGTAAATAGTGAATTATATCCAAGATTATTTAAAACTAATGTTGGAGATATTTATACTACAAACTGTTTATTAAAAGGAGCTAAATCAAATAGCGAAACAGTAGAAATGGAAGAATATGCAGTAGGAGATAAGTTAATGATTGACGCTGCAACAGGATATTTAAAGAAAGGCGCAAGTGATGACGGTATTCAATTCCAAGTTGTTAAAGTATATACTTTAGCTGATGGTCAAGAAGCTGTTAAAATTCAAAGAATTGCGTAATTAGGGGGGTAAAAGTATGTTAGTAAAAAATGATTTAATTACATTAGCTAAAACAGTAGCTAACGCAAATCCTACTTCTCAAGTTGCTTATTCTTATGGAGATACTAAATTAAGTTATGCAGCTTTAAATGAAACATTAAGAAATGAATTAAGAGAATTAGCTGGTTCATATGCGTTATATAGAGAAAACAAAAATGTAATTTTTGAATTAATTGAAGAAACAATTAATGATGTATTACCAAAAAAAGTTTTAGAACAATATGGAATGTTCGCAGAAGTAAGAACATATGCTCAAGGAGATAAACCTATTTTCGTTCAAAAAATTACTAATGCTGCAAGAAGAAGAGCAAAACAATTTATTACTAAAGTTGGTTTAGCTGGAGTTTATGAAGTATTTAAATTAGACGGTTCTAAAGTTGAAGTTCCAACAGAAGCATTCGGAGGAGCTGCTCAAATCGGTTTTGAAGAATTCTTAGATGGTAGAGTTGACTTTGCAGACGTTTTAGATATCGTTATGGAAGGTTTAGATGAAGCTGTTTACAAAGAAATCGCAAAAGCTTTAATGGCTTCAGTTGATAGCTTACAAGGAACTAATAAATCAACTCAAACTCAATTTAAAGAAGACGAAATGGATAGATTAATTGCTATTGCTGATGCATATGGTAATTCAACTATTTATTGCACTTATGAATTTGCGGCAACTATGGTTCCTGCTGAAGGATGGGTTTCAAATGAAATGAAAAACCAAAAATGGAATAATGGATATTTAGCAAATTATAAAGGACATAGTGTAATTGTATTACAACAATCTTATGAAGATGAAACAAATACTACAAAAGTTATTGATCCATCTTATGCTTACATTATCCCAACAGGTTCTGGAGAAAAACCAGTTAAAATCGCATTTGAAGGACCTACAGCAGTAAAAGAAGTTGAAAATGAAGATTGGTCAAGAGAAATCAGAGTTTACAAGAAATTTGGTGTAGCAACACTTATTACAAACAATATTTGTGTTTATAGAAATACAAGCTTAACTACTGATGCATCTATTTAATTTAAATTATGGGAAGAAATGTTGTAATTAATATGATTATAATGTTTTTTCCCATTTTTTTATTTTATTCTTGTAAAGAGAAAAAAAATTTAGTATAATTTAAAAAAGAAGGAGAAATAAGGAGGTTTATATATGGTAGAGAAAAATAGAATTATTGAAGTTACAAATAGAGATAGCGGAAGAATAGGATATACTATTCCAGACCTAGGTAATTTACAAAGAACGTTTGCCCCAGGGGAAACAAAAAAAATTCAATTTGAAGAGTTAGAAAAACTATCTTGGGTACCAGGAGGTAAGAAAATATTAAAAGACTATCTTATTATAAGAGATGATGAAGCAACTTCAGAATTGTTAGGAGAAGTTGAACCAGAATATTATTATGATAAAGATTCTATAATAGAATTGCTTACACATGGAAGTTTAGAACAATTACAAGATACATTAGAACTTGCTCCTGAGGGAGTTATTGAAATTTTAAAACAAGAGGCAGTAAATTTACCATTAAATAATGTTGCTATGAGAGAAGAAATAAAAAAAGCTACGCATTTTGATGTCGATAGAGCAATAAAGGCAAAAAAAGAATCTCAAGAAGAAGATACTCAAGATTTAAATAATAGCAATAAGAAGAGAAGAAGCACACCTATTACGACTGCCGCAAGAAAGTCAACTCCAATAATTGTAAAAAAATAGGAGGTAAAAATATGGATACAAAAAATACAACATCTTTTTCTTCTATTTATGAAAGCTTTTTATCGAAGATTACAGACGATATGTATATGGAGTTATCAAAAGAAGATACAAATAAAATTTTAGAAGAATTATTAGTATCTAGTATCCCAAAATTTGAATTTCCTAGATTTAATATATTTGATTATGAAAAAGGAAAAGATGATAATACTGTTGGATATTTCAATAGTATATTAACTAAAGAAGAAATTAATATCATTGCGACATATATGATAGTTGAGTGGTTAGGTCAACAATTAGCTTCTGTTGAAAATACAAGAATGAAATATAGCGGAACAGATTTTAAATTCACTTCTCAGGCAAATCATATGCAAAAATTATTAACAATAAAAAAAGATTATGAAAGAGAAGGATTTCATTTACAAAGACTATACAAAAGAAGAATTGTTGATAAAGATGGAAATATTCGTTCAAGAATGAATATTATTATTTCTCCAAAAGAGGGGAGAGAATAATATATGGAAATAAAATATAACAATATTGAAATAGATAATGAGATTATAAAAAATAATTTTAAAAGATTAATTAATCAAATTTATAAATTACTTCCAAATAGAGAAGAAGGATTAGATTGACAAACGCCGCTCTCAACAATTATACAAGAGTTGATAGGGATGAATTTGCTTTTTGATAAGCAATTTGGAGAAGAAATGCTTGTTTTGCTAAGTAAATTAGAAGGTCTTTATGCTTTAGATAAAAAAGATGATTTTTTTAATTTTAGAAGAACCATCTTTGAATGTTTAAATTTAATGGATAAGATAAAAAACAAATGTCTGCATTAGAAAATATGTCTAAAAGATTAGACTTTGAAGGCGGAAAAGACCAAAGAAGCAGAATGAATTTAGCAAAATTAAAAAGTTTAAAAAAAGCATTATTATATTCTTATCAATCTCAAATCGCAATTCTTGAAGATAATAGAGAGTTTAGATGTTTAATTAATCATGATAAATTAAAAGAAGATTATGATGATAAAGTTATTTCTATTCCATACGAAGACTATTGTCTAAATAGCGAAAATAATAAAATTGAAAAAATAGGAATGAAAGTCGGAGATGTTTTTACTTGAAAAGAAACTAATACTAAATGAATTGTAATTCAAGAAATATTAGAAGAAAATGCTTATTTTAGAGGAACAATTAGAAAAGCCGAAGATGAAATTACTATTAATGGAAAAACTTATTATGGATATTTAGGAAAATGAAGCAATGGAGAGTTATGGCATAATAAAAATAATATAGCATGGAATGAAATGGGATATGAAGTTGTTTTATATATAACTAGAAATGAAGATACAGAGAACTTTTTTTATAGATTTCAAAAATTAAAAATAGGGAAAAAATTATGAGAAGTTCAAATGATAAATGATATAACTTATAAAACTATGTTAGTAATTTATCTAAAAGAAACTTTTATTAATGAATTTGAAGACAATAATACAGAAACTGGTATTGATAATAGTAGTGAAGGAAAAGACGATATTCCTATTATAAGAATTGATGGAAAAGACTTTGTTTATCCTTATGATACTATTGAATATTCAATTAATTTTCCTGAAGAGGATGGAAAATGAGAAATTATTTCTGGAAAAGAAAATATAGTTGTTAATTTTGCGGATAACCAAAAAATTAATTTAACTGTATCAACATCTAAAACAGGTAATTTTACATTATGTTATAAAAGACCTAATAAAAATGATATTATAAAGAATATTATTATAAAATCTTTATAAAGAAGGAGGAAATATGCAAAGAAATTTAATAGAAATGCAAAGTAATATATATTCTTCCTTTTTATCTGTTGAAAAAGATATTGAATTAATATTAAAAAAAATTTTTTTTGATAATCAACCATATAATAAACAGTTACTTAGATTGTTAGTAATAAATACTAAAGATTGTTTATCAAATCAAACTAATCAAGATTATATTAATAAAATTAATAATATGAACTTATCAGATTTAATAAATGAGGAATATATAAAATTATCTCCAAAAATAAAAATGCCTGAGCATGAAAAGGTCAAATCTTATATAATTATATCCTTTGACAATTTTACTGAAAATGCAAAAAATCCTGAGTTTAGAGATTGTACTATTAGTTTTGATATTATATGTCATACTGATTATTGGGTAATGGATAATTATCAAATAAGACCAATAAAAATTATTGGTTATATAGATGGCATTTTAAATAAAGCTAGGTTAACAGGAATTGGAACATTAAATTATATAGGATGTAATGAATTAATATTAGATGAAAATTTATCTGGATATACTTTATCTTATAGAGCTATTCATAGTTCTGAAGATAAAACGGAAAATTTAAATGTTTAATGAACTTTTATTATTGTCTGGAAATGATATCCCTGTTCAAAATATTAATTTAATATTACATCCGCCAAAGATAAAGGAAATTGCTTTAATAGGAGAAGAAAATTTCTTTATTGGGTGTGAGTTTTTAAAATTTAATAAAAATAAACTCTCAACAGAGGACAAAAACCGTTTAGAAAACATAAGTAATTTTGAAATATTAATGTCAATAATGAGAGAAAAAAATCCAAGTGTACAAAAGAATAAGACGTGTGCATTAATGGTACTATCTCTGTTATTTCCTACTTATACAATTCAGATAGATGAAAAAAATATGAAAATAATTTTTGCTCAAGAAGATTTAAATTTCTTCTTAGATAAAAATAATTACGATATTTTTGTAAAAGCTTTGAATGAAATATTATGTCTAGATGGACAAGAGACTTCTTCTGATTATAACCCTTCAGGAAGTTTAGCACAACAAATCGCAGATAAACTAAGAGATAGACATGCGAAACTTGCGGAATGTGGTAAAAAGAATCAAAAAATTGCTATTTTGAGTCGATATATTTCAATTCTTGCGGTAGGGGAAAATAAGGATATGAATACATTATTAAATTATACTATTTTCCAACTATTTGATGAATTTAAACGTTTTCAATTAAAGAATAGTTGGGACACACACCTACAAGCTCAAATGGCTGGGGCAAAAGATTTACCAGAAATTGATGATTGGATGATAGATATTCACTCTGATATTGATAATAATTCAATAATAAATGAATAAGTATAAGAATTAAGGCAATTCTTATTAAGAGATAAAAGGAAAAAATAAAAATAAATAAAGGAGGAAAAAACTTATGAAATTTGGTGTAAGAGAAATTTGTAATGTAGTTTTTAAAGCAAAAAATGCTACAAAAATAGGAAATTCTACATTTAAAGCGGGACAACCAGTATTATATATTGATACAGCAAAAACTTCTACTATTGAAGGTGCAGCAACAACAGTTTATGCACAAGGTGGAAGAGGAAACACTCGTTTAATTGCATGGGAAGGAGAAAAAACTTTAACTTTCACAGTTGAAGACGCATTATTATCTCCAATTGGTTTCTCTGTATTATCAGGTGCTGGATTATTTAATGATGCTGAACAAGATGTTCATGTTCATACAACTTCAACAGCAATGGTAATCAATGGAAAAATTGATTTATCTTTTGTTTTAGGAGAAACTGAAAAAATTGATAGTTCTGCTACAATATTTGTTAGTGAAACTGAAGAAGATGGTTCTTTAACAGGTACATTAATTGAAGACGCTACTGTTGCATTAGATGGAAAGAGTCTTACTGTTGATCCAGAACATAATGATAAAACAGTATTAGTAGATTTCTATATTACTAAGAAAGCAAGCAATGCAATGGAACTACAAATTGATGCAGAAAACTTTGCAGGATATTACTATGTAGAAGCATCTACTTTATTTAGAGATCAAGCTACAGGAAGAGATTTACCTGCAGAAATTACATTACCAAATGTAAAAATTCAATCTAATTTCACATTCTCTATGGCTGCTACAGGAGATCCTAGTACATTTACATTTACTATGGATGCATTCCCTGGATATACTTATTTCAATAAAACTAAAAAAGTTTTATGTGTAATGCAAGTTATTGATGATAGTGAAGCAACTTCTGCAGAACTTGAATCAGTTATGAAACATCCTGGAGATGGAGAATCTATTTAATAAAAAAAATAAAAATTAGTACCCAGTTGAGATACTGGGGAAACAGTTTAAGAAAGGAATTGAAGGAGGAGGCGGGAAACCGCCTCTTTTTTGTTTTATATAAAAGGATAGGTGATACTATTTGAGTGCAATAGGTGATTATGTTCATTTAACCTATGAAGGTTATGTAGAAAGAAAAGGAGCAGACAGAGAACCTTTTTTTAAATATTGCGGTTCTGCTTTGGCAATTAGAGAAAAACATTTTAATCAATGAATAGATAAACAATTTTCTCCTATTAAGAAAGAATTAGAACAAGAACTACAAAAAAATCTTTTATTATTAAAATCTTTTAAAGATAATAAAGGTAATATATCTATGGTAGAAGAGAATGAAATAGCAATGGCATTAATAGAAGACTTATGAAATGAGTTAGAAATAAAATATCTTACTGTAGATAAAATTGCGGCGACATCGTCTGGTTTAATTGATTCAGCTTCATTTTTTTCTGGAACTAATACTGGTAAAAATGGAGCAAGTACATTTAGACAACAAATGACAGTAGGAAATATAAATGCTCAAATTCAAACATTATTAGATAATACTTTAGATACAATAAATAAAGAAATTTTTTCTATTTTATCTAAAGATGATTTAGAAACAAAAAAAATAAATGATGTTGTTTTAAAAACAAGAAATAAACTTAATAGTTTTATATTAAATTTGAATCAAAAGATGAAGGTAATTGATACATCAAGTCAAAAAAATACTTTTAATATATTACAAAAAATTTTTAAAGACCTCCAAAAGGAATTAGAGAAAAACGAAGAATTAAATACATCTATAAATTTAATGAATAAATTAAATAAGCTTGCTTATGGTCTTACAAGAGGAATCACAGAAAATCAATATAAAGGAGATATTTCTGAGGCATTGATAGCTGTAATAGCTAGACGGATGTCGGGAATAGCATTAAAAGAATCTAATAAAACAATTTCAAGCACAATGGTCTCTGGACAAGAGCGTTCATCAAGAGGTATAGATACAAATAATTTTATTCCTGGATTAAATTGAGAAAATATTTTAGCAGATAAAGAAAGTTTCAAAAGACCTTTTGGAGAATTTATTGTATCTGCGGATGCTGTCCAAGATAAAGTTGATATAAAGATTGAATTAGAAGGCGGAGAACATACATATATTTCAGCAAAAAACTATAGTGCAAAAAGTTTAAAAGATGGAGTTACTAATAAAAGTGCGAGTTTTTTAAGTTTAATTCAAAATGAAAATGGAAATAATTTAATTAATCATTATTTAAATTTAAATGCAGTAAATGGAGGTAGAGATACCTTAGAACCGAACGCTGAGAAATATAATAATTTTATTAGAAAAATTACTATTGCTAAATTAATAACTGGATATAGTACTATAGTAGGACTAAATAGTCAAACTATGAGTGTTGCCAATGTTTTTGCTGTTTTTGATTCAACTAACTATACAGTAAATTTATATGACATGAGAGATGTTTTAAATGGAATTTTTAGCGGAAATAAATACCAATCTATGTATATTCCTCAATACTTTTTTAGAGATAATGTTTCTGCTCCAACTCCGCAAGCAAGAATTGAAAATTTATTAAGAAAAATTAATATATCGGTTGCTTATACATTACGAGAAAATGAATATGCAAAAAATAAATAAAAACTTGACAAATACAAAATTTTATTTTAAAATATAAAAAAGAGAAAAAAGGAGAGATTAAAAATGGGAAAAATAACTTTTGCAAGTTTAAAATTAAAAATGAAAGAAGAAGTAAAAATTATCGATTTTAATGAAAGTAAAATAGAAGTGAAGCAATATTTACCAATTAAAGATAAAATAGATTTAGTAGATATTACATTACAAAAATCAAGAGAAGACAGACTATATAATCCGCTAAAAGTTAATATGTATTTTCATTTAAATTTAATTTATTTATATACTAATATTTCTTTCACAGAAAAACAAAGAGATGATGAAGAAAAATTATATGATTTATTAGATAGTAATGGATTAATAGATTTAATTGTTTCTAATATTCCTGAGTTTGAATACAATGATTTATTAAATAAAACAATCGAAAAAATTGAAAATGAATTACAATATAATACAACTGCAGCAGCAATAATTTCAAAATTAATAAATGACTTACCAAAAAATGCTCAAGCTGCAGCAAGTATCGTAGAAAACTTTGATAAAGAAAAATATAAAGCAGTTGTAGATTTTGCAAAAGCTGCAAATGGGGGAAGAGATATCTAATCTCTTTTTTGCATGGGTATTTTAGATTAATATACTTTTCCTTTTTATCATAATTAGATAAGAAGGAAAATTTTTTATTTGGAAGAAAAACAATAAGGAGGTACAAGGATATATATGGCAAAAGGCGGAACTATTGAATATGGAATTAAATTTAATTTAGATAAAACTAATTTAAACGCATTAAAAACATCTTTAATGGAAATAAATAAATTAACTGCAGAAAAAATAATGAATATAAATCCTGAAATAAATTTATCTGAAGCTATTAATCAGTTAAATCAAGTAAAAGGAACTGCGGGAATAGTAGAAAATGCATTAAAGAATGCTTTTAATCCTAAAATAGGGACTTTAAATTTAAATGATTTTAATTTATCTTTATCTAAAGCAAATTTAGACTTAAATAGTATATATAAACAATTTGCTTCAGTTGGAGTGATTGGACAACAATCTTTTAGAAACTTAACAACTGAATTATTAACTACTAATTTACAATTAAAACAATCTCATAATTTATTAGATGAAATGGCAACCACTATGGGTAACACAATTAAATGGGGTATTGCTTCAAGTCTAATGAATAATTTTACAAACTCTATATCAAAAGCATATAATTATATTGTAAAATTAGATACATCATTAAATGACATTCGAATTGTAACAAATAAATCTGCTGAAGAAATGGGAGCTTTTGCAGAACAAGCAAATAAAGTTGCACAAAGTTTAGGAGCTAGTACAAGAGACTATACAGAAGCTTCTTTAATTTATTATCAACAAGGTTTATCAGATGAAGAAAGTGCAGCTAGGGCGGAAGTTACTTTAAAGGCAGCAAACGTTACTGGCCAAACGGGTCAAGAAGTTTCAGAGCAATTAACAGCAGTATGAAATGGTTATAAAGTAACTGCAGAAGAAGCAGAGTTATATGTAGATAAATTAGCAGCAGTTGCCGCAGCTACAGCATCAGACTTAGAAGAATTATCTACAGGTATGTCAAAAGTTGCTTCAGCAGCTGATTTAATGGGTGTTGATATTGATCAATTAAATGCAACTCTTGCAACAGTTGTATCTGTAACAAGACAAGCGCCAGAATCTGTTGGTACTGCGTTTAAAACTATTTATGCTCGTATGGGAGATATTGAAGCAGGGTTAGATGCAGAAACTACTTTAGGTTCTTACACAGAAAAAATGAAAGAAATTGCTGGAATCAATGTATTAGATGCAAATAATCAATTAAGAGATATGGGTGAAGTAATAGAAGAAGTTGGAAATAAATGAACAACATTATCTAGGGAACAACAAGTAGCCTTATCTCAAGCAATGGCAGGAACAAGACAATATAATAATTTATTATCTTTATTCGATAATTGAGATATGTATCAAGATGCGTTAAGTATTTCAGAGGGAGCGGCAGGAACATTACAACAACAACAAGATATTTACATGGAAAGTGCAGCAGCACATATTCAACAAATGAAAACTTCTTTTGAAGGATTATATGATTCTTTATTAGATGAAGATTCTATTATAGCAGTAACAGATGCTTTAACTAATGTAGTTAATTTATTAACAAATTTAGTTGATGCTCTTGGAGGAGGAGCAAATACATTATTAACTTTTGGTTCAATTGCTACAAGAGTGTTTAGTAAGAATTTGGCTCAAGGAATTGCAGTAACAATAGATAATATAAAAAGATTAAAAATAAATACAGAACAATTGACAGTAACATATAAAATGATAGAAGACATATTAAATGGGCCTGCGGCTAGTGATCAAGTTGTTAAACAATTAGCTTTAATGAAACAAGAGATTTTAAACTTAGGTAACGTAGTTACACAAGAGCAACACAATGAAGCTAATGCTATTATAAATAAAGTAAACGAACTTGAAAAACAAAAATTAGCATATGAACAAAGTATAAAAGCGGCAAAAGAATTTTTAGCTATTCAAACAGAAGGAAAGCCTGAATTTGATTTAGGCGGAATAGAAAGTAAAGATGATGCTGAACTAGAAGAAGCTAATAAAGCTCTTGGAGATATACAAGAGAATATAAAGAAAACAAAAAAAGATATATCTGGTTATCAAAAAGTTTTAGATGATGTATATGGTGATTTTGGAACAGATACCAAAGAAGCTAGTCAAAATATCGAAGAATTAAAAGGCCATATGAAAAATTTGGTTGATTCTATAAAAAGTTTTTCAAAAGATGGGAAATATAGTTCAAGTCAAATAAAAGAACTCTCTCTTGCTGTGTCTCAATATCAAAAAGCATTATCTTCTGGGACGGATGCAGAAATAACCGCGGCTGCGGATAATCTTATAAGTGTTTATACAAAAGTTTGAACTCAAATAGAAAATGATGCAAAGAAAACTGAACAGACATTAAAAAACATTGCAAATAGAACAGGGAAAAGTATTTCTGAAGAAATAGAAAGAATTAAAGCGGAATGAGATAACTTTATTGCGAACTCAAAAACTGCAGCAATTGCTAAACAATTTATTGAACTTGCTGGAGTGATTGGACAATTAACAAGCGGTTTTAGCACTTTATTAAATATTTCTGAAATATGAAATAATCAAGATTTATCTACGACAGAAAAAACATTACAAATTATGATGGCTTTAACAACTGCAATTCCAATGATAGTAAATGGAATTATGAGTATAACTCCTTTATTATATAGTGTTGGAGTTTCATTAGGAGTTGTTCAAGCTGCTTCTGCAGGAGCTACAGTAAGTTTTAGTGCTATGTGAGCAGCATTATTAGGACCATTAACATTAGTTATCGCAGGTATTGCAGGAGTAACCGCAATTGTTTATGGGTTAGTTTCTGCATGGAATGCGGATGCAGATGCTGCTAGAAGAGCAAATCAATATGCTCAAGAAGCCGCAGATGCAGCAGAAAGAGCGAAAGAAAAATATGATGCAATGGTAAGTGCTTTTGATAAATATGATACTGCAATAGAAAAAATGAAAGAGTTAAAAGAAGGAACTGAAGAATATGCTGAAGCTTTAGATGAAGCTAATAAATCTTTAATGGATTTAATAGAAAAAAATCCTTCTTTAGCAAAATATGTTACCAGAGGTAGCGGAGGATTATTAGAATTCTCAGGAAGAGAAGAGATTTTACAAAGTGCAAAAAATCGAATGAATTCTTCTGATGCTGCAGCAAATATTGCAAAGATTATAGCTAACGAAGCACAAGTTCGTTCAAATAATACAAATTTAAGAAGAGATTTACAAAAAGATATAGATGCAAAAGTATTAGAAACTTCAATTAAAAATGGAACTTATGGATTAGAACAAAATACAAGGAACTTAGAAAATATTTTATCTGAAGATGATTTAAACAATATTTTACAATTAATTAGTGATAATGGAGGAACATTATTAAGAGAAGATTTAGAAAAAATGAACAGATTTACAGATGATCAAATTGAAGCGATTATGGAAAATAGTTCATTGCTTATAGAAAATTCTAAATCTATAGATGATTTAAATGCTACAAATAAATTATTATTAAATGATGCTTTAAGAGCTTCATTAGAAAACAAAGAAGATTATTCTACAAGAGAAACTCCTGAAAAGGCTGCTATTGCTAATTTATATGAAACAAGATTAACAGATGAAGAAAAAGATAAGTTACAAGAGGAAGCAGAAGATAGATGAAATAGAGATGCTGCTTTTGGAGGGGGTAACGAAGATGAAGTTCATGATGCTTATGCAAAACTGATGGGATATACATTAGTAGATGATAAATGAGGAGACAAAGCAGTTTATTATGATCCAGATAAAGAAGAAGAAATTACTATTTCTGATGACTCAGCAAGAGCTGCTTTAATTAGCGACCAAGTAGAAAAAAATTTAGCTGATTATGATACTGAATTTTATAATAAAATTACATCTGCAGTAGATAGTTTAGATGCAAGTGCCTTTTCAGATAAATATGGAGCAGATTTTGAAACTTCTATACTTAATGGAATTGCTTCTACCTCAGGACAACCAGATTGGTCTAAGTTATGAAGTTCAATAGATCCTACTGAATTAGAAGATCTTAAAGGAATGTCAAAAGAGGACTGACAAAAGGAATTAGGTTTAACCGCTGAAGAATGAGAAACTTTAGGTCTTGGAAGCGGAAATGAATTTATAGAAGGATTTAAGAAAGCTGCAGAAACTTATGAATGGTCTGTAGAAGATGCTGTTTCTTCATCAATGGATGAAGATAAAATTAAAGAACTTGAAGGAATGGACTTAGACAGTGAAGAAGTTTCTAGTTATGCAGAGCATTTAATGGAAGTAGCAGATGAATCAGATAAATTAGCAGATGAATTACAATATGATGCAGACGCTGCAGTTGAATTATCTAAACAAATAAATAGAATGGATCAAGGAATTGAAAAACTTGCTGATGGATATGAAGATTGGTCTGATGTATTGAAAAAATCTGATAAAACTAGTCAAGAATATAGCGAAGCTTTAAATAATATGCAAGACGCTTTAGGAGATTTATTAGATGTAGAAGATGAATTAATATCTGATGATTTTATTCAAAATCATTTTGAAGATATTGAGAAAGCAGCAAATGGAGATACTGAGGCAATTGATAGACTTCACAAAGCATTAGCTCAACAAATTGTAATTGAAGCGGCAACAGACTTTGGATTAGCAGAAGCGGAAATTGATAGTTTAGTAGATAAATTAAATAATCTTGAAATTCCAGATATTGAAGTTGGAGCAAGAATAGATAATGAAAAATTAAATACAGATTACAATGAATTCTTAACAACGATGGGAGAAATAATTTCTGCAGCAGGAATGACTGCGGATGAAGCAAATGCATTATTTGGACAAATGGGATTCCAAGCTAATTTTGCTACAGAAGAAGTACCAACAGAACAAATTGTTCCAGAATATGTTACAGAAACTGCAGATGCGGGGACAGTTACTGAAACAATGGAAGATGGAAAGAAAGTTACGTATGTAAAAACAAGAACTAGAACATATCAAGACGGAACTTATAAAGCAACAGGAAAAATGACTGCGATTGCGATGGAAACCTCTACTGATGCAGATGGAAATCAAGTAAAAATTCCAAAAATAAACTCTTTAGTAAAAAAAGCAGGAGGATCTTTTAGTAATTATTCTTCTTCAAATCGTGGTGGTCCATCTAGTCCAAAAAGCTCTGGAGGAGGAGGCTCTAGTGCACAAGAACCAGATAGAATGGATCCTTTAGAAGAGGAAGTAGATCGTTATCACTCAATAGAAACACAAATAACTAAAGTTGAAAAGGCCTTAGATAGATTATCTTCTAAACAAGAAAAATTCGTAGGACAAAAATTAATAGACAATTTAAATGAACAATGAGCTTTATTAAATACTCAAATTGAAAACTATAATATAAAACTAGGAATTGCAATACAAGAACAATCAGAATTAAAATCAAAACTAGCATCAAAAGGAGTAACATTTAATGGAGACGGTACAATTGGAAACTACGCTAGTGCATTTCAAGCTCAACAAAATTATGTAAACAGTTTAATAAATCAATATAATTCAATGTCCGCCGCAGGACAAGAATCATTTAAAGCTACTGTTGAAGCTGCACAAGAATCTTTTGATAAATTTAAAGAAGATTTAGATAGATATGATGAATTAGTTTCAGATTTTATTCCTTCTATATATGATGAAATTGAACAAGCTTTTGACCAACAAATTGAAATAAATGTTCAAAAGTTTAATATGGAACTTGAAATTACTCTTGATATGAATGAAGCAACAAGAGAATGGAATGAGTGAAAGAAAAAAGTTTTAGATGGAATTGATGAAGATGATATTCTTGGTAATTCTACTGCTAGATTAGAAGATTTTTATACATATTTTAATGAAAAAGGTAGTGGAGATATACAAGGATTATCTAAAAAAGTTCTTGCGGATTTAGAAGAGCTAAAAGCTTTTGATGAAGGTAGAGATAATGTTTTTGGTGATGATAAACAACAAGGTTTAGATGTATTAAAAGAAGATTATGAACAATTAATGGAATCTTTATCTAACTTAATCGATTTACAAGATGAACTTTATGAAAACATTATAGAAGAAATGGATATTGTCCAAGAAAAATTTGATGACCAGATAGAATCATATGAAGCAATCACAGATATGATTGAACATGATATGAAATTAATTCAATTATTATATGGAGAAGATTCTTATGGAGAATTAGCTCAATATTATGAAATGCAACAAAAGAATTATGAAAAACAATTAGAATTTCAACAACAACAAAAAGATTTCTGGTATGCTCAAATGCAAGCTGCAGAACAAGGTAGTGAAGCTTGAGAAACAGCTAGAGATAATTGGTCTAATGCAGTTTCTGAATTTAATTCTTTATTAGAAAGTAGTTTAGAAAATGCAACAAGTAAATTTGAAAATAGTATTAATAACATCTTTAAAAATCTAAATAATTCTGTAACAAATGGCATGGGATTAGATTACGTTCAAGAAGAATGAGAATTAATAAATAAAAATGCCGAACAATATCTTGATACAGTAAATGCTACTTATGGAATAAGAGAGTTAGAGAAAAAGTATATAGAATCAATAAATAATGCGGATAGTGTAAAAGTTCAACAACAACTAAAAAAAGCAATGGATCAACAACTAGAAAACTTAAAACAAAAAGATAAGTTAACTCAATATGATTTAGATAGAGCAAATAAATTATATGAAATTCAATTAGCACAAATTGCATTAGAAGAAGCTCAACAAAATAAATCTCAAATGAGATTAAGAAGAGATTCTCAAGGAAATTATACTTATCAATATGTTGCAGATGAAGATGCTATTGCAGATGCAGAAAATCAATTAGCTAATTTATATAATGATTTATATAACTTTGATAAACAAAAATATCAAGAAAATCTTGAACAAATATATACATTATGGAACGAATATCAAGAAAAAATGATGGAAGCCGCATTAATTAATGATCCAGAGCTAAGAGCGGAAAAAGAATTATTAATTCAAGAACAATATGGAGAATTAATTAATGGAATAGTAGAAGAAAATGAAAGTATTAGAAATAATTTACAAGAATCAACTTTCTTATCTTTATCTAATTTATATGAAAAAGATTTAATGAATTTTTCTGATTTAACTCAACAAGAAAGAGACTTATTATTAAATGAAGTAGGAGGAGGGTTTACTCAATTATTAGAAATATATGGAGTAAATACTGAAGCATTTAAAAATATGACTCAAGAACAACAAAATGCATTAATTGATAATATTATAAATGGCGGATTCAATAAATTATTAGAAACTTATAATTTAGATTTAGAAACATTTAAAAATATGACTCAAGAAGAAAGAGACGCTATGATATCAAATATGGGAGAAGCATTTAATAAAATGCTAGAACTATATGGATATGATGAAGAATCTTTCAAAAATCTTTCAAAAGAAAAACAAGATGATTTAATATCAAAAATGGGATTTACTTTTGATACATTATCAGGTTTTTATGATAATGATTTAGAGGCTTTTAGAAAATTAACTGAAGATCAACAAAGTATATTAGTAGAATCTATGGTTCCTCAATGGAATTCAGCAATTCAAGAAATGGCTAAAACTTTCTATGGAGAAAATGGTTTTGAAAAAAATACTATTGATGCATGAAATGCTATAAAAGATGCTCAAAAAGAATACCAAGAAGATTTAGATAAACTTGAAGAAGCTGCAAAAGAAAATTTTGAAAATATAAAAAATGGAATTGATGAAAATATTGATATTATTCAAGACCCAGAAAACGGTTTATTAAAAGCTAATAAAGACTTAATAGAGGCATATGAAAAAGAATTGGCGGCAGTTATTGAAGTTTATAATAAGGTAAAAGATTTAAGAGATATGTATGCAGAAGCAGAACAAAAAGCTAAAGATGCTGCAGAAGCGGCATATGCATATCAACAACAAGAGGCAGAAAAAAATAGACAAGACGCCGCGAACCAAGAAATTTCAAGAAATCCTGCGGGAGGAGCCGATGAAGTTATTACTCCAGTTAATCCAACCCCACCTCCTCCACAACCAGTATATACAGGTCCACAAGGAAATGGTTCTGTTGATATAGGAGATAGAGTAACTTTAACAGGAAAATTAGCAAGAAATTCTTATGCTTCTCCAACAATAACTCCATTATCTAAATATAGAGGAGCCCAATTATATGTACAAATGAAAACGGATGAAAGAAGGGCCGCACCATATCACTTAGGAACAACTCCAAACTATAGCTCTAGGACAGCTGTTGGTTGGGTAAACAGATGACAAATAAGTGGATATGATACTGGTGGATATACAGGAGAATGAAATAAGGATGGAAAATTAGCTTTCTTACATCAAAAAGAATTAGTTTTAAATGAACAAGATACAAAAAATATGTTAAATGCAGTTTCTATTATAAGAAGTTTAGCATATTCATTAGGAACGAATATGTTATCTAAACTAGCGGGTGTATCTGCAACTGGTTATTCAAATCAAAACACTACTAATTCTGCATTAGAACAAAATGTTCATATTCAAGCTGAATTCCCAAATGTAAAAGATGCTAGTGAAATTGAAGAGGCTTTAAATAATTTAGTAAATAAAGCATCTCAAAGAATAATGGAAAAATAAAATAAAATCCTTTCTTTTAGAAAGGATTTTTTTATTTGGTCCAATATGAATAATTTTTTTATACAAAAATTAATATTTTATAAGAAAGAATGAGTTTTTTTATAAGAGAGAAAAGGAGTTGAGCATTTTTATGAGTAGCATAAAATATGAAAATCAAATTATAGATGCTATTGAAACAATAGTAGATAATGCTGTAAAAAATGCAAATTATGATAAAACAATAAAAGCAACTATTGTAGAGCAAACAAATAAAAATATAGGTGAGTATAAAGTTAAATATCAAGATAGCACATTTTTTGCATATGCGGCAGATACAACTGTTCAATATACAAAAGATATTTTAGTATATGTTTTAATTCCTAATAATGATATGCAACAAATAAAAACTATTATTAGTGCTGTTGATAAAAATAATGTTGAATATATAGAAGTTTTAGAAGAAGAAGATTATTTTGATGAAATTGGAACAAATGTTTTTAATTCAAATAAAGAATTTAAATTATGTTCTTACTCTCCTTCAGAAATAACTTTATATGATAAAGAAAAAAATATTAATATTATAAATTATGATGAAAAAGCATTTAATTTATATTTTTCTAATCTTTATAATTTTATTTGCGGTGGATATTTTAAAACTAAATTAGATTATGAACAGAGAAGAAAAGGTAATTATGGAATTTGTTTTGAAATGGAAACAACAGATGATATTGATAAAGAAAAAATTAATATAAAAAATTTTGTTATAGATGTTAATAATATAGAAGGAAATCCATATAATTTAATTAATTATAGTAAACAAACAAAAATTTTTGAATTAGATTTTGATTATTTTAAATCTATAAAAAGAATTTATTTATTTAGTAAAGGTTTTCCTATTGAAGAAGAAGGACATGATTATGATATCTTTTTTAAGACTCCAGTTTTATATGGAGCAAGGGAGATACCAGAAGCAGAACTAAATGGATATTCCGTTTCTTTATCTACAAACAAAAATTATTTTAATGCAGAAGATGAAGAAAATGCAGAGTTAGAAATTAATAGTATTGTAAAAATAAGAGGAAAAGAAGTAGGATCAGAAAGAAAAATAGAATATTATTGATTTAAAGAAAATGCGGAAATCTATCCTACTATGATAACCTTTAATTCTTACGGAGGGGCTGGATGAGAGTGTTTAAATGAATATAATGTTATAAACTCTGAAACAAATGAAATAGAATATATTACAGACAAATCTTCTTTAAAAGTATTAAAAAGTGATTGTAAAACAGAAGATAACAATTATAAACTAGTAGTTGTATTTAGTGAAAATACAACGCAAGAGAAAACAATTAATATAAAAAATTATGATGCGGCATATTCTTTAAGCATCGTTTCAGACGAGGGAATTGATTTCTATTATGGGAATGGAACTCCAACACTAACAGTTTTAATAAATGAAAAAGAAGATGTAGACAATTTTACTTATAAATGAGTAAAAATTGATGAAAATAATTTATATGAAAATTTAGAGGAAACAACAGAAGATAATAATAATTATAATACTTTAGTTAATAATTATAATACTTTATTAAATAGCATAGAAACTGGTCAAACAATGCCCGCCGCGGCACAAGAGCAATTAGAAAAATATGCAGAGTCTATAGACTCATATAATTATAAACAAAGAGTAGAAAAAAATAAAATACATAAAATTCAAGTTAGTGAAATTAAAGAATATAATATTTATAAATGTTCTATTTATGATGAATTAAACTTAGTAGGAACTGTATCTATAACAATTTCAAACTATCCAGAAATAAAAGGTGAATATTATTTAAATATAATAGGAGGAATACAAACTTTTAATTATAATGGAATGGGTATTGCCCCAAATAGTTTAGTTTTAGAAAATCCAATAGAATTGCAACCATTGTCTTTTGAAATTATTGATGGAAAAGGGAATAGTTTTCCTCAAAGAATTTTAGAAGTATGTAAAGTAAAATGAAAATTTCCAAAAGAAAATTCTTTAATTATTGGAGAAGATACTTCAGATTTAATTTGTTATTATGATTTAGAACAAAATTATGATATTAATAAAATAAATAATAATAATATTGAATTAGAAGTTGAATATCAAGAATTAAAACTTCGAACTCAAACAAATTTTACTTTTATTAAAGATGGAGATCCTGGGACAAATGGGACAGATATTGTTTGTAAAATTGTTCCTAATACAGAAGAAAGTTTTTCTGATTATCCTATAATTATTTGTAACTTAGATGGAAGTTTTAAAAGATTAAATTTCACTCCAGCTCAAGAAAGTAATTGGTTTAAAGTTCAACTATGACAAAATGGAGCTATTGTCTGGGAGGGAACTACTAAACAAACTTCAGAAGGAGTATCAAAATTAGTATGGTCTAATTTATTTTCATCTCCAAAAGAAAAATCTCATATTCAAATTTATTCTGGAGGCTTGTGTAGTTATGCAAATATTGATAATGATTTAGATGTTAATCAGTTCGCTTCAGATATAATTCAAGTAGAGGTAGAATATAAAAATGTTACATATTATTCTACAATTCCTATTACCGTTATTAAAATAAAAGATGATAATTATTTTATAGAAAATGAGAAAAATAAAGGATATAGATTTGTAAGTTATTCTAGTGATGGAAAAACTCCTCAATATGAAAATAGATATCCTTTTACTTTAAAAGTTACTCAAAATATTAATGGATATAAAGAAGATATTACAGAAACAAAAAATTCAAATTATCAATTAAGTTATATGTGAGAAGCACAAGGAAGTATATATAGAAATGCTTGAATACTAGAAAATAATTTATTAGAAGATTTTACTATTAATCAATATGGGTCTTATTTACCTGTAGACTCATTCTCTGGAGAGTGTACTAATAATGCTATTCAAGCAATGGTTTTCCAAAATGGGGAAGAAGTTGCGGAGATTCATATTCCTATTCATTTTTACTTAAATAGATATGGAATTTCAGCTTTAAATGGCTGGAATGGAAATTCTATATCAATAGATAATGATAATGGAATAATATTATCTCCTCAAGTTGGTGCGGGCAGTAAAAATGAAGCTAATCAATTTACAGGAATATTAATGGGTTCTGTCAGAGAAGGTTCTTCTATGAATTTAGAAGAAGGATTATTTGGTTATCATGAGGGAGTTAGAACAATATTTTTAGACGCTCATTCTGGTAAAACTGAACTTGGGAAAAATGGAAAAGGAAGAATTATTATAGACCCTAGTATAGATAATGCTCAAATTTATAGCGGTAATTATTCAGTTGAAAATAAAACAGGTTTATTAATCGATTTGACTATTCCAGAAATAAAATTCGGTAGCGGAAATTTCTCTGTAAATAGTTTTGGTCATTTAGTTGCAAAAGGCGGAGGTTCCATCGGAGGATGGAGAATCGGAGATGTAGAACTATACAGTGGAGAAATGGAGCAGTATGTTAGATTAGATAGTGGGACAGATAATAAAGTTCCTGGTTCTGATGATTATTATACTTTCTGAGCGGGAAACGAGGATCCTACAAAGGCGCCTGTAGCTATTACAAGAAAAGGAAAATTGATTGCCGCAGGAGTAGATATAAATGGTACAATGGATAGCAATAATATGACTATTACAGGTGGAACCATGATTATAGGAGATAAATTTAGCGTAAATAAAGATGGAGACGGAATTTTAAGAGCTTCTGGAGCTGTTGTTAGTGGTGTTTTAACTGCTGAAGAAGGAAGTGTAATTGGTCCTTTTGATGTTAGTGAAATTGCTTTATATAACACAAAAGAAAGCGCTGAAGACGGTAATAATGGAGTATATTTAGGAATCGATGCTATTTCTTTAGGAGCAAATAATGTTTTTAAAGTTGATAACTTAGGAAATGCAATAGCTAAAAATATTTCTATTTCTGGAGGAAATTTAGCGGGTTGAAATGTTAATACAGAAAACATTTTTAAGGGAAATGGAAATAAATATTTTTCTTTAAATAGCAATGATTCTTTAGAAGATAATATTGCTCTTTGAGCAGGAAATGAAAATAAAGAAAATGCTTCTTTACAAATAACTTACTCAGGATTATTAAAGAGTGAAAGTTCTATATTAAATAATTCATCAATTAATATGTCATCTTTATCAGATTCATCTATTGTAGATTCAAATGCAGAAAATATTATTTTGATGAATGGACAAATAGGAGATAACGATAATACTTTTACTTTTGGAGAAGGTACTACAAAACATTCTGCAATTAAATTTAATAAAACAAATATGGCTGATAATAACGAAGGAATTTATCTTGGAACAGATGGTATTTATTTAGGAACTGAAGTTTATTATACAAAAATTTTTCCAAATGGAGCTTTAGAATCTAATAATGTTGAATTAACAGGAGGATCTATTAGTTGAGGAAATACTACTATAGATAACTTAGGTACTTTTATGAGTTCAGATGCAAATATAACAGGGGGAAGTTTATTTTTTGGAAATGAAGATATAACTTTTTTATCAGTATCAAATAGTTCTCATTTGTTAGCAACAACCGCAGAATTAATAAATCCTACTATAAAAAATGGAAATATTTCTTATACATTTAGTAGCGGAGAGGCAAGAATTAATGAGATACCAAGAATATATAGTGGAACTGGAAATCCATCAGGTGGAAAAAATGGAGATATTTATGTACAATATAGTTAGGAGGATTAATTATGGCATGAAAAACAATTGCAACAACTAGTTCTCCTGGAAATATTTCCTTAACTATTCTTGGGGGATATAATAATGTTGTAAGAAATGGAAATACAGTATCTGGACAACTAGGAATAGGTTTTGATTATCCGGGAACAGCTTGAACATCTAACTCTGTTGTTGGTTCTTATGGGGGAGTAAAATATTACGCTCAAAATAGAACGGGTGGAAGTGGAAATTATAATACTAATACTAATAATAATCTTTATTGTGCTTCATGAGTTAGTTCAGGATACAATACAAGCGAAGCATATCCTTGAAATTTTTCTGCTCAAGTAGTAGGAAATGCTCCAGGGGAGATTACCGTAACAATTGGAGTAGGATGAAGCGATTGGGCTGGAACAATAAAACAAAACTATACTTTTACTATTCCATACCCATCTGCCCCATCAGATGTAAATTTATTTGTAAATAGAGAAAAAATAGATGGTAGTTATGAAGGAGCTAAATTATGAAAAACAATAAGCGTTCCTTATGGAGGATCATATTCTCAGACTTGAAATGAAACAGGTTTTAATTCAGTAACTTTTGCTAATTCAAATGTAGTAGAGGCTTTAAATCACACAAGGAAAGCTACTCGTTTACAATATTATTTAGATTTATGTGGCTTTTTAGATAATACAAATAAAGATACATTAAAAAATGGTGTCGTTACTTATGGAACCTGTTCTTTGTCTTTTAATGATGGAACAGCACAACAAAATGAATTAACAGATTATAATAAAAAGCATAGATATGGAACAACATATAATTTCTTAAATATAAAACCATCAATAGGACATACATATAAAGGAGTTAAAGATGGCTCTTTAACAGGTCAAATTACTAAAGATACTATTACAAGATTAAATTTTGTAACTAATGATGTTTATGCTAACTGTAATAAAGATTCGCCAGGAGATGTTTATATAAAAGTAAATAATGAATGGAAAAGAGCTTCTGCTGTATATTATAATAAAAATGGAGATTGAATAAAAATAAATGGATAAAAAAGAAAGAAGGTTTATTTTATGTATCTACAAAAATTAAGAAAAGATATTGTTGATATAATAAACAAATCTAACTTAGATATAGATATGGTTTATTTTGTTATAAAAGATATTATGGGAGAAATTACAACTTTATATAATAAAGAAATTATTTCTCAAGAACAACAAAAAGAAAAAAAAGAAGAGGAGGAAAAATAAAATGGCACAATTATCAATAGAAGAAAAAATTAGAAGAATAGAACTTGCTCCAGCTGAAATTAGTACAAGGGTAGCAAAAGCATTTATTAGAGAAGATATCGACGATGAAGACGTTCAATATTTATTTAATGAAGATACATTAGAACAATTAAATGATAGTAATGAAAATTCAAATATTGAAAATATTAATGCGGAAGCTCCAAATGGAATAGGGGCAGGAGAGTTCTTTATTAGAAATTATAAACCAAGTAATAATAAAAATTTTATTACTACTGGCAGCGGAGGATGGAATACTTGTATAAAAGGATATCCTATGGACCCTAATGCAAATGTATTAGCAAATTGTGTAGGATATGCCTCTGGTAGATTTAATGAAATCATAAATGAAGCAAGAGGAACTACTGGATGCACTTATAAATATTTAAATTGTAATGCTGAAAACTTTATTGAAAGAGCTAAATCCGCAGGTCTAGAAATTGGTTCAACACCAAGAGTTGGAGCTATAGGATGTGCTATGAAAGGTTCTACTCTTGGAGGAAGTGATGGAGCAGGACATGTATGGATTGTAGAAAGAGTTGATAGTAATAATTCTACTTATACATCTGAATCAGGTTATGGTTCTACCGCTTTCTGGAATCAAACTAGAACAAACAATAATGGTAGATGGGGATTATCATCTAGTTATACTTTTAGAGGTTTTATCTATTTACCAGACGATGTTCAAAAAGTAGTTAACGGAGGAACAACTCCAGAGCCTAAACCAGTACCAGGACCAGTAGGGAAATTTAATATTGGAGATAAAGTAGTTATTAATGGACCTTTATATGTAAGTTCTAATGCAAGTTCACCTAGCGGCAGTGTATCAAATAAAGTAACAAATATTACTCGTAGAGCTGATGGTAGTGCGCATCCATATAATACAACTGGAGATTTAGGTTGAATGGATGAAAGTTCTATTACTAAATATATTGAACCTACACCAGCTCCTGCTCCACAACCAACAGGGTTAAGTGTTGGAGATACTGTAAAAATTATTGGAACAGGTAATGGAAGTTCTTATGGTACATCTAATACAGCCTATGGTATTGGATGGACAAGACAAGTATTAAAAATTTGGGAAGGAAGAGCTTACCCTTATCAAGTAGGAAACGGTAGTGGAACAACTGGATTTTATAAGGCTGAAGCATTACAAAAAAAATAATATGAAAAAAATAATATGATTATGGAAATCTTTCTGGGGTAGAAAATATTTTTTAACCCCAGTAGATTCAAAATATTTAAAAAAGGGAGAAATCCTTATTAGTGGACATAGAATTTATTATAATAAAGATGAGGGGGTAAAATAATGTTAGAAGCAATAATATTGACCTTAAAAATAATGGGATGATTAGGAGTTATTTTAGCTATTTTATCTAGTACAAATATATTAACTAAAACGTTAACTAATGTATGGTCTAAAAAAGAAAGTTTTTCATGAGGCAAAATGTTAAAAGGTATTGGAAAAGTATTTGTTTTCTATTTTAGTGCAGTAGCAGTGAGTGTAGCTTTTACTATCTTACCTTTTATTAATGAAATGATTATAACTTTTTTTGGAGTAATGTTAATTTCTAACGATACTTTAAATACTTTATCTAGCACTGGTATTTTAGGAATTGTTATGGCTACTGTTGTAATGCAAGGAACTAAAGCTATACAAAGTATTTTAGAACTATCTAAAATTAGTACTGGAGAAAAAGAAGAAATAACTTGAAAAGTAGAAGAAGAATAAAATATTAAAATTTTGGGACAAACTTGATAATTATCTTAAGATAAAAATCATATATATACGAAAGAGATAGAAAAGAAAAACTCTTTCAAAAGGGAAAAGGATTGAAAAATAAAATTCATAATATCTCTCAATAAATAATAAATGTAATATATAGAGAGCCAAGTATAGAGAACCTTTTCCTATACTTGGCTCTTTTTTTGTTTATATATATTAAAAATAGAAAGGAAGGGATTATATGCCATATAATTATAATAATATCGCTATGATGAATCAATTATATCGACAAAAAGAAAATATTGAAAATATGATAAATCAATATTCTCAAAATGTCGCGCAGCCGCCAGTTCAAAATATTATAAATACAACTGGAACAGCATCTGAAATAGATGTTAAATTTTTAAAAAATAATGAAGATATTTCTAATGTCATTATATCTAAAAAAACTTTATTCATTGATGAAAACAATGCAAAAATTTCTATTAAAGAAACAGATGGAACAATATCAAAAGTTTATGATATAATAATCCCAAAAGATGAAAAAGATTTAAAGATAGAAGAATTAGAAAAAAAATTAAGAGAATTGGAGGAAAGGGTAAATGATAAATCTACAAAATCTACTATCGCAAGTAATGATGTCAAGCCAACCACAACAAGCGTTATTAAACCTGTTAAATCCACAACAGCGACAACTTTTTAATCAGTTGCAATCACAACCAGGAGATAAACAGGCTGAAATAATCGCTCAAATGTGCAATGAAAAAGGCATCACAAAAGAACAACTTGCTCAGATGGTAAAATCAATTAGTGGTAATAAAAACTAATTAATAAATTAGCTTTTTATTATATATATAAAAATTTTTAAACTAGAGAAAGGGAGGAAAAAACATGAATGACAACACTGGAATGTCAGCTGCTGATGTATTAGCATTAACAAGAGGAACTGATAATGGATTATTTGGAGGTTCAATGGGAATCTTCTCATTAATAATTATCTTTATCTTATTATTTGGAGGAAATGGAGGATTCTGAGGAAATAATGGCGCTGCGGGTGCATTCAATACTGCAGACCTACAAAGAAGTTTATATAATCAATCTCAAGACGCATCTATCAGAAGTTTAGCTACTGGGCAATGCGAACTAGGACAAACTATATTAACTTCTAGCTATAATAATTTAGTAGGATTAAAAGATTTACAACAACAAATTTGTAACTGTTGCTCAAATATTGAAAATTTAATTACAACAGAAAATGCTGCAACAAGACAATTAATCCAAGAAAATTATATCAGAGAATTAAGCGACAAACTTCAAACAACAAGAGATGCTTTATCTAATGCTAATCAAACAGCTGTATTAAATGCTGCAATTCAACATTCAACAGACACAATTTTAAATTATCAAGGTAGATACGTATTAAATCCACCTTGCTATAGCGGTTGTGGATGTGCATCATTATATTAATATTTCCTTGCTTTTTGCAAGTTGACATGCGGAAGTTGGGAGAACCTTCTTCCGCAATTTTTTATTTTTTGGAAAGGAGAATTTAAATGAATAATAATTTAATATACTGTTCATCAGTACAAACTACTGGCACAGGAGTTATTTTAATTCCAAATAGGTCAGTAAAAAATTTAGTAAATGGTAATACATATGGATTAGTAATCTGTAATTCATCTGTTGCTACTGCAAACTTGCCCGTTTTTATTCAAACAGAAATAGGAAACATTCCAGTTTTATGTAAGGCGGGAAATACAATGTATGCTAATCAATTAGATAAAAGAGTAAGATATCCTATAATATATGGAAATTTAAATACTAATTATGAAAATGGTCAATTTATTATTTTAAGTTGTGTAAGTCCTAGAAGTACAATAGCTTCAACACCAGGAAGTATTTAAAAAATGAGAAACAATATCAATTCATTAGATATTATTACATTAATTCTGATGTATATTTCAATTTATAATATAGATAAAAATGCACAACAACGTCAATCTATAAATAAATTAAATAGTGATATTGAACATAAATTAAATCATCAAAATAAAATATTAAATGAAATTTTAAGAAAGGTAGAAGAATATGGAAAATAATAAAGAATATATAAAAAAAATATTAACTTCTGGAGATGACCATAAACATCATGAAATGTTAGAATATATAGAGTGTTTGCTTAAAAAAGTAGAAGATAAAAAAGAAAAAGAAGATATGGAAAGATGGCTTTATGAAATATCTGAAGGCCGCATTCTAAATGAAATGAAAGCAGATGAAATAATATCAAGAATGAAACCTTTTGGTAAAAAATGAGAATTAGCAGATACTGAAAATGTTAGACTTAATTGCGGGCCAGGGTATGAAGATATCCGCCCAGTAGATTTCTGAATTGTAATGAATTCTGCTTATAATGATTATAATGATATTTTCAATGATACTGTTGATTATTATGCTCGTTTTTCAAAAGATTTTATAAAAGATCCAGATGCCGTTGAAGACAAAGTTTATTACTATTTTACTATGATACCAAAAGAAAAATAATTTTATTATTTTTCTTTCTTTTTTTTTCGGTCAAAGAAGAATAATGTATCAATCCTATTTTTAAATAGATTTAGAAGGAGGAAATATAAATATGTATACAGTAAAACAAGGTGGAAGAACTGATTATAATTATAAAGAAATTTATTTAGATAGAGAAGAAGAACTTTCACAAATAAATATTGAAACTTTATGCCCTGGAAGTGTAGCCTATGTAATTGAAACTGGTGCAGTTTATATTCTAAATTCTCAAAAAGAATGAATCGCTCAATAATATTGAGGAGAAGGGGGAGATAGATAAATATGGATATGATTACTTATGCTATTTGTAAAAAGATAGCAACAGCCGCAGTATCAGGTATTAATGATATGCGAGTAGAAAATCAAACTTTATATATTGAGACTAAAGATGGCAAAACTTTAGAAATTATTTTTCCTACCCCTCAAGATGGAATTTCTATTGTTAATGTAGAAATAAATGAAGAAAAACATATTATTTGTCAAATGTCTGATGGTTCTACTATTGATGGAGGAGAAGTTCCTTATTATATTCCTCAAAAAGGAGTAGATTATTATACTAATGAGGATAAGGAAGAACTAAAGCAAGAAATAATTGAAAGTATAGATGAGTCTTTTGTTTTAGATATCCGAATATAAAGAAAGGAGAAATGAAAATGGCTAAGCCTAATATGAAATTTATTGCAACATCAAAATCTAAATTAGATACTATTCCTAAAAAAGCTGGACAATTAATTTTTGTTATTGATGATAGAGCTATCTATTTAGATATAGATGAACAACAAAGAACAACATATCAAAGTATTATAAGTGTCATAAATGAAGAGACTAGGCAAGAAATTGTTTCTCCTATTGAAGGATTTTATTACGTAAGACAAGAAAATACTTTGTGAAGTTATTTTAATGCTACTTGAGCTCAAATTATGGGGCAAAATTCGAGTTTAATTTTTGCGGATAATGGATTGCCTGAAGAAGGAATAAAAAATTCTTTATATGTAGAAGGTACAACATTATATCGCTGAAACGATTTAGAAAATCGTTATGAAATAATCAATTCTAAAATTGATTGAGAAACAATAATATAAAAAAGGAAGGAAGAAAAATAATGATTAAGTTTATTAAATGCACATCTGCAAAATACGCAGAAATATCAAAAGATTCAAATAATTTTTATTATACTACCGATGATAAAAATCTTTATCTAGGAGAAGTAAAATTATCAAATGCAACAGATTTATCTAATGCAATTCTTAGAATTGCTAAAAATGAAAATGATATAACAACAATAAAAGGGCAATTAACTACTTTAACTTCTGATGGAGAAGGCTCAATTAAACAAATGATTGATAATGCTATTGAAGATGTAGAGGCAAAAATAGGAAATTTAGAATCATTAAATACAACTGCTAAAACAAATTTAGTTGGAGCTATTAATGAAGTATTAGCTGCAGTTGGTGCAGGTGGAACAGATGCACAAGTAACAATATCTACAGATGCTACTACACCTGGAATGGCTAAATCTTATACTATTAAACAAGGATCTTCTACAGTTGGAACTATTGATATTCCAAAAGACATGGTAGTTAGTTCTGCGGAAGTAGTTACAGATCCTGAAGATCAAGACCCAGGAACATATATCGTATTAACAATTGCAAATGCAACAAAAGATAAAGTATATATCAACGTAGGAAAATTAGTAGATATTTATACTGCTCAACAAGGTGCTGCTCAAGTTCAATTATCTATTGATCAAAGCAGAAACGTTATAAGTGCTACTATTGTTGCTGGTTCTATTACTGCTACAGAATTAGCTGCAAATGCTGTTACAACTGAAAAAATTGCTGATGCAAACGTAACAAAAGCAAAATTATCTTCAGAAGTTCAAGCTAGCTTAGGGAAAGCTGATACTGCTGTTCAAAGCGTAACAGAGGGAAGCGCAAATGGTACAATCGCAGTCAATGGTTCTGATGTAAATGTTCATGGATTAGGAACTGCTGCTTATACTAATTCAAATGCTTATGAAGCTGCAGGTTCAGTTGCTGCCGTAAAGACTGCTTTAATTGGTACTGATAAAGATACTAAGACTTCAGACACAATTAAAGGAGCTAAAAAATATGCAGATAGTTTAGTAGGAGAAGGCGGAAGTGTTGCAACTCAAATTACTAATGCTATTGCTAAATTAGATAAAGCAGATGCAGAAGTTGAAGGACAATATGTTTCTAGTGTATCTGAAACAGATGGTATCATTACAGTAACTAGAAAAGTTTTACCAGCAAAACCAGTTATTGCAACTGGAGAAACTAATGGTACTATTAAAGTAGATAACGTAGAAGTTGCTGTTGCCGGATTAGCTAGTGCAGCTTACGCAGAAACTACTGACTTTGACGCTGCTGGAAGCGCAAATGCAGTATTAGGAACAAGTTTAGATACAAAAAATTCTAATACAGTATATGGTGCTAAAAAATATGCAGAAAGTTTATTAGAATGGGAAACAATGGAATAAAAAATGAAATAAGGATGAACAATTAGTTCATCCTTTTCTTATATGTTTTAAAGGAGGAAAAAGATTATAATGGCAAAAGTTGTATTTTATAAAATAAATCAAGCCCAAATGGGAGACCTGCCTAAAAAAGAAGGTCAATTAATTTTAACGACAGATACAAAAAAACTATTTTTAGATAATGATGCTTCTACTCGTTTAGAAATTGGCTCTTATAATTTAGTACAAAATCCTTTAGATGGTCATAAATTAACTTTTACTAATCCAGATGGTTCAAAAGTAGAAATTACTATCCCTGATAATAATACTACATATACCGCAGGAACAGGTATTACATTAAGCGGAACTGAATTTAGTAATTCAGGAGTAAGAAATATTACAACTGGTTCAACAAATGGAACTATAAGTGTAAATATAAATGGAACAGTTTCTGATGTTGCTGTTGCTGGATTAAAAGATTTGGCTTATAAATCTTCAATTTCAACAGACGATATTTCATCTGGAGTTTTACCTGTCAATAAAGGTGGAATTGGTGTAAATAATTTAACTTCTGGTCAAGTATTAATTGGAAATGGAACAAGCGGAGTAACAACAAAAGCAATTGACAATACTAATGGTGGTACTAGCGGAAGCGATTCTTTAATTACATCTGGGGCAGTTAAATCTGGGTTAGATTCTAAATTAAATACCTCTTTAAAAGGTGCTCCTAATGGATTAGCAGAGTTAGATGGTGAAGGAAAAGTACCAAGTAGTCAATTACCAAGTTATGTAGATGATGTTTTAGAATTCGCAAATAGAAGTAGTTTTCCTCAAACAGGAGAGTCTGGAAAAATATATGTAGCAATAGATACAAATCTTAGTTATAGATGGGGCGGAAGTACCTATGTTGAAATCGCATCTAGCTTAGCTTTAGGAGAAACAAGTTCAACTGCTTACAGAGGAGATTATGGGGCCGCCGCATATAAACATGGTGTTACTAATAAAGGAAATGCATTTTCAGAAGGTTTTTATAAAATAACTACAAATGGAGAAGGTCATGTTACTAATACTGTTGCAGTACAAAAATCTGATATTACAAATCTTGGAATTGAACAATTTCAAGTTAGTACTACTGAACCTACTGATGAAAGTGTTACAGTATGAATAAATCCTGAGGGAGAAGTAAATCCATATATTAGTATAGCACAAGCATCAAGTGAAGAACAGGCTATTTCTTTAAGTCAACAAAATCCTAATACAATATATTATTGGAGTGAGTAGTATGGGAACTATAATAAATGGTAATAAGTGAAGCGGTGTTTGTATTAATGGTAACATTGTTAGTGGACTTGTTAAAAATGGAGCAGTGTTTTATAAAAAAAATCAACAAGAATTATATAAAAGAAGAATTATGGTGGGGGATAATTTATCCTATAAAACTATTTATTGCGATTTTCCAGAAAATTATTATCAAATTATAAGTGAAGAAATAGGAATGGGAAATCAAAGAAAAGTTATTATTTCTGATGTAGCTACAACATATATTGTAGAAAATAATCTGTCTCCAAACTTCGAAGTAAGAGTAATAAATGGAATCCATTGGCAAAATAATATATATAATTATAAAAATGGTGTTTTAGAAACGAATCTTAATTCACTTCCGCTAGAGAATTTTGGTAGTGTTGCAACAATCAATGATAATCAAGCATATAGATATATATATATAGAAGACTCTAATATAAGACCATTGCAAGTTGGAGATGTAATAACAAGAAATACCAAGTTCTATTTTACAATTCCAGATAACATTTTCGAGCAATTACCACAAGGTAGTGATGATGTAATAATTTTAAATAATGGTGAGCCAATATCACTAAATGTTGGTTCATTTTCTAGCAATATTTATTTTAATACAACTAGCGGTATGGATAGCAATATGAATATCATGGTTGTCATTAACAACAAACTTATGGTCAATAAAAGTACCATGCAGAATATATCCTATAATGGAGATTATTTTGAAGGCACTGTTTCAGAAGTGAATAACTCAAGTCCAGTATATTCAATGATTTTAGTAGATACAACCACCCTAGGAAATTAATAAAAAAGGAGGATGAAATAAATGTCAGTAATTAAAGTTAGAAATGAAGATGGAACTTTTGTTGAAATTCCTGTAATTCAAGGTTCTCCAGGTAAAGATGGGGCTCCTGGACAACAAGGAGATATTGGACCTGCTGGACCTGCCGGTCCAAGTAACACTTTAACAATAGGAACAGTATCCGGTGGATCTTCTGCAGGAGCTTCAATCACAGGAAAATCTCCTAATCAAGTATTAAATTTAGTATTGCCAAAAGGAGACCCAGGTAGCCAAGGGCCTCAAGGTCAGCCTGGGCCAGCTGGAGAAGATGGAAAAACTCCTGTAAAAGGGGTTGATTATTTTACCTCTAGTGATATTGCCTCAATGGCTTCAACCACTACGCCAGTTGCTCCTGGGACAGCCACTGTAGGAACACAAACAAAATTTGCTAGGGGAGATCATAGACATCCATTACAAACTACAGTAAGCGGAAATGCAGGAACGGCAACTAAATTGGCAACCGCAAGAACTATTACATTAAGTGGAGGAGTTACAGGTTCAACAACTTTTGATGGCTCTGCAAATAGGACTATTAGTACAACAGTAAGAAATGCATCTAATTCAGCTGTTGGTGGCTTAAAAGTAAGATTAGATGGAACAACTCTTTATATTACTAATAATGGTTCGAATGCTTAAAAAAAATAAATTAAATAGGTATAAAAATCTTACTTATTTAATTTTTAAATATTGTAAGATTTTTATACTTTATATATTTCTTTTTTACAATATTTAAAAATTAAATAAATAAAAGAAAGGAGTTTATTATGGCAACTTTATTTAATAATACAGAAATAACAAATGCTTTTTTTAATGGAACTGAATTAGACAAAATTTATTTTAATGGAGTTCTTGTATTTGAGAAAGGCGGGAAATATAAAAGAAGAATTATGGTTGGGGATGATTTAAGAAACAAAATAATTACTACTGCACCACACACAAATACAGTATATCAGTTTTTAAGAAGTTATATAGACAGTAATCCTGATACTTTTTATTTATCTTTTATAACTACGGAAAACGAAATGTTAGATCCTAATTATGAAAAAGGAAGTTATTGTGCAATTCAAACATATGATGAAAATGGTATTTATGTGCCTTATGATTTTAATAGAGGAGCATCACCAACAGTATTTTTAGATGGTACTAGTGAAAGTGATATAATAATCAATAATAATGTAGAAATACCATTTGTAGAAGAAGATTTAACAATTGTAACTGAAACTATTGATAATAATCCAGTCTATAGATGATTATATATAGAAGATGAAAATATTCGTCCTTTTGAAATAGGAGATGTTATTATTCCTGGGACAAAAGTATATTTTAATTTTCCAGATAGTTTTACAAATGAAATTAATAATTATCCTAATGGAACAATTATTATTAATACAAATTCTGAAACAGATTTTGGGAAAATAAAGAAATCTGATTATTCTGGACCATTAAGCTCTTCTATAAATATTCTTGCTCCAACTCAACCATTTTATGATATTATTTTAATAGATGAAGGTGTAGAAGGAATTTTTGAATGAGATAGTACAGACATATACCCATTTAAAAATAAATCTGTTTATACTTTTACAAAAAATGATATGGCAACTGTAACTAATGTATTAGAAGAATTAAAAGAACATATTTTAGTAGATACCCGTACTTTAGGAACTACAGGATATAAAAGAAGAATAATGGCAGGAGATAATTTAAGAAATAAAAATATTTTTTTAGAAAATTACCCAGAAAATTTATATGACTTAATGTATCAAGATGGTATGGACGGTTCTACAACATTAATAGACATTAATAATGAATATACAATTCATCAAAATATATCTGTTGAAGGTGTTTATCCTAACTATACTGTATTATATGGATATATTGATACTTGACCTCTTGCTGCAGATGAGATGAATACTGAAATATATTTTTTTGATAAGCGAGAAACTCCAACCACTTATGAAATATATAGTCCAATATTGGTTAAAAATGATATAGACTATTTAGTTACTAAGTGTTACAATAGAGTTGGTTATCGAGTTTTATATATAGAAGACCCTAACATAAGGCCGGTACAAGTTGGAGATAAAATTGTTGAAGGAACTAAATTTTATTTTAATTTTCCTGATGATTTTAATAAAGTTTTATCAACAGCAAGTAACACAGGGGAATTTATAAAAACAAAAGAAAAAAATCCTGATTATGATACTTTATATTTAAAAATTGAATCTTCTTCATATGAGGTCTGTTTCCAAAGTAATTATGGAACTATAAATGATATTTACTGATATCGTGATGGCCAATTAGATACGAATATTTCTACTTTTACCGCTTCTACAAGCAATATTCTTGATTTTGGATATAATTATGCAACAGTTAGTTTTATAGATGAAAATAATATTGCATATCCATATGTTTTAGTAGATATAACAACATTAGGATAAAGTTTAATTAAAAGGTCATTATAAATTAATGACCTTTTTTTATTTTTTATATAAATATAGTAAAGAAATAAAAGAGTTTATTTTTTATTGGTTTGGGATTAAAAACATAAAAACAATAAGGAGGACTCTATATGGAATGAATGGAAATAGTAAAAGCGATAACAGAATTAGGAATTATGGCCGTTATTTGCGGAATTTTCTTATGACAAAATAATAAAGATAGAAAAAATCATTCAAGTGAAAGTTCTAAACTTTTTGAAACTTTATTGCAACAATATGAACAAACTTTTAATAAAATGTTAAATAGTTTTAATCCAGATGGACATGTTTTAACAGAAGAAGAAGATAGAAAGGCTTTAGAAATAGATAGAGCTATTGATGATTATTTAAAACAAATGATTATAAACACAAAAGCAACTCGTTCTTTTGTAGTTAGATACCATAATGGGGGAAAAGATATGGCCGACATACCATTTTTAAAATGTAGTATTACTAACGAAATGACTAACGCAGGTGTAAAACCTATTATGGGAGAGTTTCAAAATCAATTTAGGTCTATAATGGCGGGGGTTTGTGAAGAAATAGATAGAAAAGGATATTCTTATATTACTCCAGACAAGAAAAGTGAATTGATAGATCCTGCTACGGTTGAATTAATGAAAGATAGAGGAATAAAATATATGTATTGTAGAGCATTAAGAAATCAAAATAATTATATAATAGGACTTGTAGCGGTTACTTTTATGATAGATAATCAAGAAAAACCTAACGAAGAAATAATAGATTTATGTTTAAAAGATAAATCTCAAAAAATATCAGCTTTACTATGTTTAGAGAATTAATGCGGATAATAAAATAGAATCCGCATTTTTTTATTTTGGTCTAAAATAATTAATAAAAAAAGCAAATTTTTTAAATATAAATAGAAGAAAAGAGATAAAAGGAGATGTGTATAATATGGCAGTAACTACAAATTTATATCCACCTATTGTGGAAACATATATGCCCGCATTTTTAGTAGGCAGTGAAGATACAGAAAAAAATATATGTAGAATTTATTTTTCTTTATCTATGTTTAATAGTTTAAATCAAATAAAAAATGTTCAAGTTTCTTTAAGAAATCAATCTACTAATTTATCAGCATTAAATCCAAAGTTATATCCAAGTGAAATTATGATAACAAATATCTTAGAAGATGTAAATATTAATACTGCTAATAAATATTATATAGAGATTAAGCCTTCTGATATTATAAATAATAATTTCATTATAGACCAATATTATAAAGTTCAATTAAGATTTACAAATACAGATGCAAGCGAAGTTCCTTTTCAAGAAGGTGAGCCACAAGCAATTGATACATGATTATCTGAAAATTTATTGAATTTTAGTGAATGGTCTACTGTTGTCTTAATTAGAGGAATTTCAACTCCAACAATAAATTTAAAAGATTTTGATTTTGGAATGACTACAGACATTATGTCTGAAATTGGTTATCTTCAAATAGTAGGAAATGTTTCTTTTGCAGATCCAAATGAAACTGAAACATTAAAAAGTTATAGAATAACTATGCAAGATAATACAAGTAATGATATACTTTTTGATACGGGTAATATTTTTACTTCTAACTTTGCAAATGTAAATGGGATAAATTATGTTATTGATTATAATTTTCAAGTAGGGTTAACTTATATTTTTGAATTAGAAATAACTACTGAAAACTTATTTACTTATAAAGATATATTTTATATATACATAAATCAAGGACAAACAGAACCTATAAATTTAAATATAGGAACTGAAATTGATGAAGAAAATGGACGTATAAAAGTAAATATAGTTAATACTCCTGAATTTAAAAATTTTACAGGTCAAGTTGTAATTAGAAGAAGTGATAGTAAAAATAACTTTACAACATGAGCAGATTTATATGTCGTTAATTATAATGATATTAATTCTTTAAAAATAAGTTGATATGATTACACAGTAGAAAGTGGAATTTTATATTTATATGCCGTTCAAACAATAGATGAACAAGGAGTAAGAAGTTCAATGGTTCGTACAGAAGAACCTATTTTATTAGTATTTGAAAATATCTTTTTAACTTATCAAGATAAACAATTAAAATTAAAATTTAATCCTCAAATTTCTACTTTTAAAAGAAATATTAGTGAATCTAAAATTGATACAATAGGAAGTCAATTTCCTTTCATAAAAAGAAATGGATATGTAAATTATTTACAATTCTCAATATCTGCGTTAATTGCTTCCGCAATGGATGAGGAAGGATTATTTTTAACAAGAGAAGAAGTTTATGGAGATAATCATTTATATTATGATGATTATAATGATAATAATAGAATAACAAAATATAACGATTTTATTTATGAAAAATTCTTTAGAGATAAAGTAATGGATTTTTTATATGAAGATAATGTAAAATTATTTAGAAGTCCTACTGAAGGAAATATTATAGTTAGGCTTATGGATACGCAATTACAACCTAATCAAACTTTAGGAAGAAGAATATGAAGTTTTACTAGCAATATTTATGAAATAGATAATTACTCTATGGAAAACCTAGATAAATATAATTTAATAATAAAAGATACTGTAAAACCTATTGAAGAAGGTTCTTTAGATATCATAAAGAGAATTGTTATTATTAATAATAAAAATGAATTCCCTGATGAAGGACAAGTTAATGTTTTATATATTTATAATAAACAATTATATATTTGAGAAAGTTTAACAAGACAATATAATATTATTTCAATTCCATTCTGAGGACAAGATCCAGAAATAGAAATTGTTTCAAATATAAATAAAATGGTAAACAATGGAATTTATACAAATGGAAAATATTTATATCAATGAGATGCTCCAACTCAATCATTAAATATTATTTCTGAACCAACTTATAACTTAGATTATAAGGAGGATGAATAAAATATGTTATTAAAAGAATATCCTTATTTAAAAGATGAAAATTTTTTAATTGAAGTAGATAATTCAAGATTACAAAATCAATTAATTAAATTAACATTATTAGATTGAAATGAAAATCCTATAACTGAAATACAAGGAATTGCGACAGGTGGGAGTATTTCAATAAATGGAAGCTCTTCAATTAGAAGAACTTGTACTTTAACAATGTCAATAATAGATGAAAAGAATGCGGAAATCACAGATATTAATAATTTAATTTCAATAGGAAGAAAAGTGTTTATTGAAGTTGGAATAAAAAATAAAACAAATCAATATAAAGACTATCCTATATTGTGATATCCGCAAGGTCTTTTTGTATTTACACAAGCAACACTTAGTTCTGCTGTCTCACAAACGACAACATTATCCGCACAATTAAAAGATAAAATGTGTTTATTAAATGGAGAATGCGGAGGGACATTTACATCTAGTGTACAATTTGATATTTTAGATACTATTAATGATAATGGAGATTGGATAACTATAAAACCTACTATAACACAAATTATTAGAGAGGCCGTAAATCATTTTGGAAAAGAAAATATCAGTAAAATACTTATAAGTGATATAGATGAAAAAGTAAAAATGGTTCAAAGATGGACAGGAGGAAATTCTGTTTATTTAATTTTAGAAAACGGAAGTAAAGTTTTAACAACAAATAAAGCCAAGTATGATCCATCTCAAGTGGGAGTGCAAGAATTTAGATATGGAGATGATATTGGTTTTATTTATACTGATTTTACATATCCTTCAGAATTAATAGTTAATCCTGGAGATAATATTTGCACTGGAGTATTAGACAAAATAAAATCAGTATTAGGAAATTATGAATATTTTTATGATATATATGGAAACTTTATTTTTCAAGAAATTAAAAATTATTTAAATACATCTTTTTCAAAAGTGGAAATCGATAAAATTAATAATGGTTCTTATATTGCAGATATTTCAAAAGGAAAGTCTGTATATAGTTTTGTTGATTCCCTTCTACCTGTTTCATATAGTAACAATCCTCAATACAATAGAATTAAAAATGATTTTGTTATATGAGGAACAAGAAGTGATATAAATAATATAAAGCATGCAATTAGATATCACTTAGCAATAGACAGAAAACCTAATATCGGTAATATCTACGAAGCATACGTTTTTATAGATGAGACAGATGGATTACAAAAAGCAAAAATTCCTTTAAAATACTCTTCTTTTGAAAGTTTCCCAAAAAAAGGAGTTGTTAATAGTTATTATTTAGATAACTCTACTAATAATCTATATACATGAGACGGAGAAAAAATGGAATATGTTTTATTAGGAAATAATTTAATAGAAAAAATAAAAGTTAATGATTGAAGAAGTGAATTATACTTTGAGGGAGCTTCCGCAGAAGCGTTAGGATTAGAAACAAACTATTATTATGCTGAGTTAGAGGCGGAATGACCTAAACTTTATAACTTTAAAGACAGAAAAGAAAACGACTATTATTTAGGAGATTTCTATGAAGAAGTAAAAAAATATCCATGAGATGTTGACTATTGATTAGATTTTATAGATAGTCAAGAGGTAATTAATAATCTTAATATTAATTTAATTGGAAGAAGAAGTTTAAGTGTAAATAATGATGATTATAACTGTGTTTTTGAACCAGAAGTTCCAGATATTATATTAATTGAGACTGGACAAGAAGACACAGAAGAAAAAAGAAATGAATGTATAGCAAGGAGTCAAGACTTTATTCAAGTTGACTCAAATATTTTTGCAAATATTGCATCAGGAGGTCTAAGAAATAGTTGTTTTGAACAAATAAAAACTGAATTATATAATTCTATAAATTATAGTAATTCAATTTCATTAGGATGTGTTCCTATCTATCATATAGATGTAAATACGAGAATAACTGTGTTAAGCAAAGAAAATAATATCTTTGGAGATTATATGATAAATTCAATCTCAATTCCTCTTGCTATTAATGGAACAATGAACATTTCCGCAAGCAAATGTGATGAAAAAATGTAAAAGGTATAGATTTTAAATCTATACCTTTTTTTTATTCTCAATTTATTTCTGTTTCTACATCATGAGAGCTAGCATATCCTATACATATTGCATCTGCTATATCATCATTTACATCTAAATTATAATTCTCTTTTACAAATTGAATATCTTTTTCTTTTAAAGAAGCTCTCTTTATTCCTCTGCCTGTTTTTATTCCAATCGCCGCCCTTCATGAACTTGGATAAATTAAATCTAAATTAATTTTATATTTATATAATAATATTGCTATATATCCTTGTAACCACATAAGAGCTCTATGAGTTTTTATATTTTGCATACCATTTTCTGGACGAACTTCTTCAGCAATTGCTTTGTCTATATCTTTATGTTTCTTTAAAACTTCTTCTAATTCATTTTCAATTTTTATAATTCTTTTTACTAAGTCTGTTGATGAGGCTGTAATACATCCATAATCTATTAAAAAACCATCTTTAAAAATTGCTCATCCACTTGATTTAGTTGACAAATCTAAACTTAAAATTTTCATAATTAAACACGTCCTATCTTTTCTTAATTTCATTATAAAAAAATTTTTTCTTACTATCAAAAAATACCCTAACTATATAATTTCATAGTTAGGGTATTTTTTTTCTTCTTCAACTAAATCAACGAATTTAGTTAATTTTGGATTGTTACCTTGTAAAAATAATAAACGATAATAATCTACTTCTCAAGTTTCTCCAGCTTCAGGAATTCTTTTTAACTCCGCGTCTTGTAAATTTAATTGTCTATATGCTCCAGTAGCTTGAACTTTAAATTTTTTATCTTTTTTATTTTGATAATCACTTTTAGAATTAGTTAATAATTCTCCTCATTTATCTTTAAATGGTAAATAATAAAATTTTGGAATATTCATATATATATCTTCTACTGAAAATTTTTTCATATCAAAAGGTAAAATATAACCATTCTTCTTATCTACAACTCCTATTTCATTAAATACAGGGCATGGAGTTACTATAACTGGAGTGCCTAAACTTAGTGCTTCAACAACAGAATAACAATAACCTTCATTATCACTTAATTGGACTAAATAATCTGCGCTTGCGATATAATTAGATATATCTAATCTTGGCTTCATAAAAATGATATTTGGATTATTAATTGCGTTTGTATCATTTGTAAAAACAGTTCATAAATAAGGAATCCCCGCGTCGTCTAATGCTTTTGCAAATAATTCCATTCTTTGTTTACCTTTTTCTCTTGTTAGTCTTGTTGCGGATATTAAATTTAAAACTTGTTTTGGTTCTTCTATCTCAATAGGATTATAGCATAGTTCACAAGGTTTTCCAGTAACTTTTGTAAAGGCCTCACAAGCAATTTTACTAACGCCTACATATTTATCTATTTTTTCATGTCCTGGCGCAGCATCAATTTGACCTTGCTCTATCATAGTTTTATAATCTCCATGAATAACAAGTATATATTCTTCGGCTTCAACATCATTGATAATGTCAGTATTAAAATTAAAAAATGCCTTTTTACATTTTATCTTTTGACCACAATATGGAATGCATTGAACATATTTTCTTAATCTTTTTAATTGTTTTTCATTTGCTTCTCTATAAATTATAGTTAAATTTCTATCACTATATTTTTTTGCTAATTGATAAAAAAAAGTTTCAATTCCGCCAATTTCAGAGATAACAGAAAAATAATATATATTATCTGCTTCAAATGTATAATTCATTATCTTAACTCCTTTCTTTTGAAATAATTCCTCTATTAAGTAAATGACTTAAGGAATCTATATTGTTATTTCACTTGTAATAATATAATGGTTCTAATATTTTTTCTCCTTTTGTATCTTTAGTTATTACTTTTTTTATTCATTCAATATCTTCTCCAGCGTTTAAATTTTCATTAAATCTAATATCTTTTATAATTTCTCTTTTGTAACAATAGTGTCATACAGCTCAAGTTGTTTTTAAAGGATTTTTCATATCAAAATCTTCATATGAAAATAATAATTTACCATCTACAAAATCAGGAAAAACGCATCAATCACAATTTGTTTTTCTCATTTTTTGATATAGTAAATGAAGATAATTATTAGCGATAAAATCATCATTATCTATAAAGGAAATATATTTACCCCTTGCTAAATCTAGTCCTATATTTCTAGCATGTGAAACACCAGGTATTGTTTCATGTTTTAAAATAATATCATTCTTATATTCTTCTAAAAAAGACATATCTTCTAAAGAATCATTTTCAATTACAATAATTTCGGTTTCTGGATAGTATTTATTCTTTTGATAAATTAATTCATTTAAAAGTTTTTTAGTATTTTCTTTTCTATCTTTTACAGGAATTATAACAGAGATGGCGTCAATTATATTTCTTTTTCTTTGCTGTATGTCATATAAACTACCAACTCTTGGAAAATTATAATGTTTAACAACCATATGAGTAAAAAATTCAATAGGATTTTTTTTATATAATTCTTTTGAAAAATCTCAATCTTCTCCGCATCTTTTATCTGGACAACGAGTATCTCCTAAAAAATTTCTTTTTATAAATTTTACTGAACCAACTAATCCTTCTTTGCTTTTTTCGTTTAAATCAAAAATATTATTATTATTATCTTTTAAATTAAAGTATACTATGTCTGCATTAGTTTTATACAACCAATTAATTAAATTATTAAATTCTTTTGTATAAAAATAATCATCACTACCTAAAGCAACTACATATTCTCCTTTAGCCGCATCGTAACATTTATTAATAGTATATCCAACGCCGCGATTTTCATTATTTTCTAAATAAATAATTTTATTAAAATATTTTTCATTATTTTGTTTAAATTTTTCTATGTTATTTTTAGTTTTATCTTTTGATGCATCATTACAAATTATTATTTCAATATCTTTTCTTTTTGGGATACTATCTAATGCTCTAATTATTAAATCTTCTTGATTATAGACAGGTATAACTACAGATACTATTAAATTATTATCCAATACATATCCCTCACTTTCTCCCTCTTTATAATTATATTATATTAAAATTTTCAATAAAACACAAAAAAAAAGATAGTAATTATTCATTATTATCTTTTTTATTTGTCATTTTTCCTGCCGCAAACCCAGCAAGAATAGATTTTAAATCTAATCCTAAACTATCTTGTGCCACTTTTAATATCTTATCTATATTTTGTGTGCCATTTTCAATTAATTTAGAACTTTGATCTCCATACATTGTAATACTATCAATATTTTGCAGTGGAGTAGCAACCTCTTTAGCGATTTCTGGCAGAGCTTTGCAAATCATTTCTACAATAGATGCTTCTTTCATTTTTGCTTGAGCCTCAGCTTTCTTTTCAATACCTTCGGCTTCAGCTAATGCTTTAGCTTTAATACCTGCGGCTTCCGCTTCTAATATTGCCTTTTTACCAGCGGCTTCCGCCTCTAACTTAGCTCTAATTCCTTCAGCTTCAAGTTTAGCAGCCTCTTTCTCAGCCTCTGCCTCTGAGATTCGAGCTTCCGCATCTCTTTTTGCTTTTTCCGCATTAGCTTCCGCATTTTGAATAACAACAGCCTTTTCAGCTTGAGCTTTTGTTTCCATTGCATATTTTTCTGCGTCTGCTTTTTTCCTTACTAATGCGTCTAGTTCTTTTTCTTTTAATGCTACTTCTCTTTCTTTTAATTCTGTCATTTTTTCTGTTTTTGCAATTTCTGACAAAACAGAAGTTTCATTTACTGTCTTTTGTTGAATGGCTTGTTCAATAGAATATGCAGCATCTGCCTCAGCCTTTTTCTGATCTTGTTCAATTTTATATTGAGCTTGTTTTAATTTTAAATCTTTTTGTTGTTCTGCAATTTTTGCATCAGCCTCTGCACGGACTTTAGCTCCTTCTTCATCTGCTTGAGCCTCCGCAATTTTAATTTCTTTTTCTGCGTTTGCTTTTGCAATTCTTGCTTCTTTTTGAATTTTTACTAAATTATCAATACCAAGATTTTCAATAGCCTCATTGTCATCAGTACAACTTTGTACATTTAAGTTTACAATTTCTAATCCTATATTGCGAATATCATCTGTTGCATTTTCTTGGATTTTTTGTGAAAATAATTGTTTATCATTAACAAGAGAAACTAAATTTAATTGACCAATAATTTCTCTCATATTTCCTTCTAGTACTTGTTGCACGTTTTTAGCAATATATTCTGCATTTTGATTTAGAAAATGACGTGCGGCAACCTGAATTAACTCTTCATTGTTTGGAATACGAACATTTGCAACCGCATCTACATCAACATTAATAAAGTCTGATGTTGGAACATTATGTGCTTTAACATCTATCTGTATTAATTCTAATGTTAATTTATCTACCCTTTCTAAAAAAGGAATTCTTAAAGTTGCTTTTCCAATTATAATTCTAGGTTTTCTTTTTAGTCCAGAAATCATATATACCATGTCTGGTGGACATTTTATATAACTTACTGCAAACAAAATAATTACTAATAATATTACAATTCCTACAATTCCAATAAATAATAAATCCATATATTCTTCTCCTTTTATCTCTTTTTATTTTTAACTATCTGTAGAACCAAAACCGCCATCTCCACGTTTTGTTTCTTTTAAATCATCTACTACATTAAAATCAACATTTACGTAAGGTAAAAATACTAATTGTGCTATTCTATCTCCTTGTTTAATATATTTAGTTTCATCTGTGTCATTATGGATAGCAACTATATATTCCCCAGTATAGTCCTCATCACATACCATTTGTTATCATATAAGTTTTTTATCTTATATTTCTTATAGTTTCCTATAAGTTCAGCATATCTTTTCATCAATAAGATGCGGCGGCCTCGTGGTAGGATTATATCTTTTCACCTACTATGCGTTGCCCCTGACTATACTTAGTATAGCCTTCGGTTCGGATTAGCATATCCTCGACTAAAGGACTTAGCTTTCCCGCTTAATTCCGCCGTTTATTAATGTGTCGGCATTTGTTTATTCTTCTATAAAGTAGTCTCCAAAATAATCTTTTTATTTACCGACACAATTAGCAGGTCTTAAACCTTGTTTTGTAGCTAATCCGCTTCGTGCAAAAATTGCTCCAAACATTCCCTCAGGAGGAGTAATAGCAACGCCTGTTCCTACTTTCATAGTTTTATGAGGTAGGATTGCGGCATATTCATGAGCATATAAATCATAACCTGCGGCATATGCACTTCCGCGCGTTGGAAGTTCACTATCTTCGTAAAGTTTCTTTATATTTACTGTAAACTTATTCATATTAAAAAGCACTCTCCGTTCCATCATTATATGAGATAGTAGTTTGTCTATCAGGTTCTTTTTCATTAGTAAATTCTTTTACTAATGTAACTTTATACCAAGCATCAACAACTTCTCCTTTTTGTTTTCTTTCTTTGTATTGGCTAGTATATTTTTTTAAAATATAATTTCTTCCAGATTTTGCTTCTTCGATTAGTTGTTTTGCATCGTTTTCACTAGCTACTCTATAATTTTCTGTTGTTTCTAACAAGAAATTCATAAAACTTCCCTCCTTTTAAATACATTCTATTTTTAGTTTAAATTCATTTGATTCAGAAAACTTATTATTAAATAAGGTATTTGTTTTATTTTTTATTTCTTCCATATATTTTTTAGATGCTCCTGTTATTTTTACATTTTCGCAATTATATTTATTAGCTAAAGAACAAATAACATTAGGAAGCTCTTTTATTGTTGCTTTTGTAGAATAAATAATTTCTTCATTATCTATTACTAGAATAGATTGATTAAATACAAAAGATTTAATGTTAGTTATAATGGTCATTTTTTTCCTCCTTTAAATTTCTATTATTGCATTATCGTAACCAAATAAATAATAACAAAAACTTTCATTTTCCATAGAAACCCAAATTTCAATTGCATCTTCATCTTTTGTTAATTCAATTGATTTTATTAATGCATTTCTATTAGGAAAACATTCGTCTAATAAAATATTTGCAATTTCTTTTTTATTATCAAAATTTAAGATTGAAAAAATAGTATAATCTCTTTTTTCATGGCACAAGACCATATAATATTTATTTTCTATTTTTTCTATATAATTAAAAATTAATTCTTTTTTTTCTTCTAATTGCTCTTTATTTAATGGTTCAATATTTTTTTCAATAATATCTTTATTTAAATCATATAAAGTAGTTCCCAAAGAAACCTTATGTTTATTATTACTTTTTTTCTTTTTCATTTTTTCTCCTTTTTATTATATAATCTTTATCAATTCCTTGATAAATACATTTTTCTAAAAAATCTATTTGTTTTTTAGGTAAATTTATTATATCTTTATGTTTTTCATAATATTCATATGGTCTATTATTGAATTGATATCCACGAGCCAACCAATCAATTAAATTTTCTAAACAGGCAATTTCTGTTTGTATATTAAAATCTTCATTTTTTAAATTTACTCTGCTTTGTCAATGATGGTCATTATTTTCAATATGTTTCTTTTTTGCTATTAAAAAATTTTTTTCATTTTTCTTTTTCTCTTGTTGATTAACAGGAAAATAATGTTTTCTATATGCATCAAAAATATCTTTTTCATATTTATCATCATCATGAACTAAAATTCTATTTCAAAGTTCTTTTAATATTAGTGGATCTTGAATAATTCATTCTAAATCTTTACATCTTATACATTCAAAAAAGCCTCTTAAAATAAATTTTTTATGTTTCAACATTTCTTGTCTACACTGTTTCTCTTTCTTCTTTTTTATAATCATTTCGTTTATTATTTTTCAAAAGTTCATCATAAGTATCAAATAAAATACACTTTCCATCAAAATGTTCTAATTCGTGTGCGGCAATGTAACTTCCATTTCCGCCTTCTGCATATTCTATTTGCTCTCCTTTCTCATTAAAAGCTTTTATCCAAAGTTTTTGTGGTCTAGAATGTTTTATATATAGACCAGGTACAGAAAGACATCCTTCTTTTAATTCGTGTGTTCCTCTACTTCTTTCTATTGTTGGATTAATTAAAACATGCAATCCATCCCAATTAATTACGCATATTCTATATGGTTCTCCAATTTGAATTGCTGATATACCAACTCCATTGGTACTTTTTAATGTGTCTATTAAATCTTTTATTATATTTTGAACTTTTTCATCATGTATATCTTCAACTTCTACACTTTTTTTTGTTAAAATTTCTTTATCTTTTGGATAGGTTAGTATTTTTCTTATCATATAAAATATATTTTTCTCCTTTCCTTTTTTATATATAAATATTATATTATTTTTTTTATTAAAAATCAAAATTAATAACCTCTACGAGTTTTTAAATAGCATTTGCCGCAAACGCCTTCATATTCTACTTGGGTATGGTCGTCAATAACAACTTGATTTCCTTCAAAAACAGGTTGATTATTTATTAAACGAAGATTTTGAGTTGCCTTTTCTCCGCATTGACAAATTGTTTTTAGTTCTTCAATGTCATCTGCAATTTCTAATAACCTTGTAGAGCCTTCAAATCCATTCATTTGAAAATCACATCTTAATCCGTAACATAATACCGGTATATCATAAAATTTTGTAAAACTATATAATTCATCTACTTGTTCTCTTGTTAAGAATTGTGCTTCATCAACAATGATTGCATCTGGTTTGATAGGTTTCATTCTATCAATTATTTTTTCAGTGGGTAATAATATAATATCTACAGCCCTTTCTATTCCTATTCTACTAACAACATTTTCTTTTCCTTTTGTATCAATGCTAGGTTTTATTAAAGTAATTTTCATTCCCTTTTGTTCATAATTATATGCAACCTGAAGAAGTGCCGTAGTTTTCCCACTTCCCATAGCACCATATCTAAAATATAATTTTGACATAATATTTACTTTTCCTTTCTATAATTTAATTCTTTGTGTCATATAAGATTCTTTTATTAATAATTGTCCATTTGCTTTTCTTTCTTTTTTATATTGTTTTTCAAAAATTAATAAAATATTTCTAATTTCTTTTAAAATTTCTAAATCTAAACTGCCCATTTCATTTTCTAAAATCATAAAATTTGTAATTTTAATAAATGCTTCTCTATCAATTTTTTCTATTAAATGTAAATAATCATGAGAAGTATTCTGATTTAGAATTGCGCCATTCCAAATTAAATACCCTTCCCCTAAACCCGCCTCTTTACAGCATCTTTTTGGAATAATTAAATGATGAAAACTTAAATCATTAATGTTTTTATAGGTATATCCCATAAAATCATATCCACATTTTTTTATTCTATAAGTTTTTATCATTTCTCTTGTAATTGTTTTCATAAAATTATCTCCTAACAATATAAAAAACAAGGAGAAATTATTTTATAGTATTATATAATATAATTTCTCCTTTCTTAAATGTTTTTTGAATATCTATAATTCTTTGATTTGTAGAACCTCTAAAAGGAATATTTAAGTTTTTTTCTTCTAATATAAAAGGACCATCAACTAATATATCTGCAAGAGATAAAACTTCTAATTGTTTTTTTGACATTTTTTCAAATGTATTTCCGCTATAAATTCATATCTTTTTATTATTAAAAGACTGTTTAATTTTTTTTATAAGTCTTTTTAGGTCTGTTAAATTTTCCTCTATTAGGGGCTCTCCTCCTAAAAAAGTTATTCTTTCTATATGTTCTGGCTTTATTAATGATAAGAAATATTCTTCAATTTCTTTTGTTCATTCTTTTCCGCTATTATAGTTTCATGTTTCAGGATTAAAACATCCTTTGCAATGAAAAGGGCAACCCTGAGTAAAAAGAGCTACTCCAATGCCTTCTCCATTGCTAATATCCATTTTTCTAATTTGGGCATATCTCATATCTACTATTCTCCATTATGGTCATCTAAATGAACATACCTATTTCTAATTTCATCTGTTCTACCCTGATTAAAGAAATTTGTTGATATATATCCACAAACTCGTCTAGCAACATTCATTTTTGTAGTATCTTCATTACCACATTGAGGACAGCGCCATTCTAGTTTATTGTCCTTATCTATTATTTTGATTTCTCCATCATAACCGCATACCTGACAATAGTCTGATTTGCTATTCAATTCTGCATACATTATATTATTATAAATAAAGTCTATGACACTCAATACTGCCGGTATATTATTAGTTAAATTGGCACATTCTATATAGCTAATAGCTCCTCCAGGAGATAGCTTTTGAAATTTACTTTCTATACTTAATTTTGTGAAAGGGTCTATTTCTTCAAAGACAGGTACATGATAACTATTAGTAATATAGTTTCTATCTTTTCCATCTAATTTTATAAAAATATCTTCTCCGAAACGATTTTTTAACTTTGTAGCAAACTTATACGTAGTAGATTCTATTGGAGTACCATATACACTATAATCAATATTTTCTTGAAATTTCCATTCATTACATTTATCATTTAAAAATTGCATAACTTGAAGACCAAATTTTTCCCCTGTATCTCCATCGGTATGAGAATGTCCTGTCATATATTTAACACATTCATAAAGACCTGCATAACCAAGAGATATTGTAGAATAACCATCTACAAGAAGGTCATTAATTTTTTGCCCTTTATCCAATCTAGCTAAAGCTCCATATTGCCATAAAATTGGCGCAGCATTAGATAATGTATCTTTTAATCTCTTATGCCTATATTGTAATGCTCTATGACAAAGTTCTAATCTTTCATCAAAAATTTTCCAAAATTTATCATAGTCTTTTTCTGAAGATAATGCTACATCAACTAAATTAATAGTTACTACCCCTTGATTAAAACGACCATAATATTTACCTTTTCCATCTTGATAATCTAATGCTTTAGAAGGATTTCCTTTTGTTCTTCATGGAGTTAAAAATGATCTACATCCCATGCAAGGATATGCATCTCCAATGCCCCATTGATTAACTTTATTTTCCTTCATTATTTTTTCACTTATATAATCAGGCACCATTCTTTTCGCAGTACATTGTGCGGCTAATTTAGTTAAATAATAATATTTACTATCTTTATGAATATTATCTTCTTCTAAAACATATAATAATTTTGGGAAAGCTGGAGTAATATAAACTCCTTTTTCATTTTTAAAACCTAAAATTCTTTGTTTTAAAAATTCTTCTATTATCATAGCAAGTTCATCTTTATATTCTTCAGTTTCTCCTAAATACATACATACTGATAAGAATGGAGATTGACCATTTGTATTAGTCATAGAATTAACTTGATAATTAAAAGTTTGAACACCAGCTTCAATTTCTTTTTTAGTATCTATTTTTGCTAAACGATGAGCTATTTCTTCTGTAGACTCATTCTCATTTCCTAAATTTCCAACTTTTAAATACTTTTCTACGTAACGATTATAACTATCTCTTACAAAAGGTGCTAAATGTGTTAAAGATATAGTAGCCCCCCCATAACTTGATGAAGTTACACCTAGTATAATTTGTGTTGCTATTGTACAAGCTGTTAAAAATCTATGAGGTTTTTCTATCATAACTCCATTAATAACAGTTCCATTTTGTAACATATCATTAAGATTTATTAGTTCGCAATTATGAATTGCATTTTGTCCAAAATAATCTGCGTCATGAAAATGAATAATTCCTGCATCATGTGCATCAACAATATCTTTTGGTAATAATAATCTTCTAGTTATGTCAGTAGATAAAATTCCTGCCATATAGTCTCTTTGAGTGGTAACGACTTGAGAATTTTTATTAGAATTTTCATTATTCCAATAATCACTCTGACCGCCTAAAAGCTCTAAAACTTCTTCATCTGTTGAATTGCCTCTAGCAAGATTTCTTTTGTTTCTATAAAGAACATAAGCTTTAGCAACATCTTTTCTTTTAGTTGCCATTAATCCTTTCTCTACTAAATCTTGTATTTCTTCTATATTTGGAGTCTCATTTACATCTAAATAATATCCCTCAATATAGCTTGAAATAGTTCCTGCTTTTTCTTTTGCATATTCAGAAATTTCTCCATCTATGCTTTTAAATGCGGCAAGAATCGCATTTTCAATTTTAGTGGTATCAAATTCTACAATTCGACCATCTCTTTTAATTACATTCATAGTTTTCCTCCTTAGTATTATTAATTCAAGGATTTAAAAACCCTTCTAATTATTATAAAAAATTGCCCATATAAATTAATCTATTTTGCTTAAGAGTCCTCAGTTCTTTAGGTCAGATACTATCCACCCTGGGTCTACTTTATTACCATTATAATGTGTATAATATTCAAAAGGTATATCTTCAAAATCTCTTAAATCTGTTAAAAAGCGGCGGCAGATCTCTTCACAATCTGGATTAGCTTCTCTATTAAGCGAACGAAATAATCTTATATTATCTTCACAGGCAATATATACAGGATAAACTTCAAGACGACTATCTTTCAATAGACACTCTATTCCTTGAATATTAAATACTCCTATATTAATTTTATTTTCATCTAATGCTTCAAGTGGAGTTCCATAAAATCAATCGCGGAAACTAATAGCCTCTAACATACTGCCATTTAAGACTTTTTCTCCAAATTGTTCGTCTGTTAAAAAATAGTAATCAACTTTATCTATTTCATAATCTCTTTTTGGTCTAGTAGTACAACTTATTATTTCATGAGTATTTTCAACATTATTTGTTATATATTTTGCTAAAGTATCTTTTCCACTTCCGCTTGGTCCGAATAATGCTATTATTTTAATCATTTTTTTTCTCCTTTTTTCAAGTTGTTGTAGTTGTAGTAATAGTTATTCCATTATCTGTTAAAGTAGTAATTGGCCAGTTACCGTTAAATATAGGAATAAGATTGTTACACTCAGGACATTTGATTTTATAATCAAATCAATTTTCTGTATAATGACTACAATTTATAATAGTATAAGGTTTTGATTTTAAAACATCTTCTCAACCAAAGGAAAAGCGGCAGCCGCAATGTGGGCAGCGCGTTTCCATGTTGAATTTATACCCATGTTCTATTATATTAATCATTTTTAAAGTCCCCCTTTCATAATATACTCTTTATTATCTGCAGTAATTTCTTTTGATTTTATTTTATCTTTATAAATATCTAAATAATATTTTACGGCTCATATTTATATAAAAACTATTTAAAAAGAATTAATAAATTTTATTTAAAAAACTTATTAATCTTCATTGTTTCCTCTTTCATGCGTTAATTTTATATCTCCGTTTTCATAAACTTCTTCAATTTTATAAAGCTGATGAGTAGACGTACGACTATAAGTTTTAGCTACAAAAGTATCATCACGTCTAAAACCAGTAATCATTACTTTAGTTCCTCTTGTAAACCAACCTTTTTCAGTTATTTTTTTACTTCCATCTTCTTGTATTTCACTTAATTGTCTATTAAACATAGCAAAATAATCTTTTGTAAATTTGACATTTACGACTCCAAATAATGTTAATAGAGTTATACTGCTTTTATTATCATTTTTATTAATAACAGTTCCAACTATTTTAAAAGTTTTAAAGATAGGAATATCTTTTCCATTTCTTTTAAATATTGTTTCAATAATTGGTTCAGTAGGTAAGTCAAAGAAGTTTACTAATCCATATTTTTGAGAATTTACATTTTTTAATTCATGTTCATGATAATAAAAACATAAAGATTCCATTTCCCAAGAAGATATATTTCCTTTTGCATATTTATTCCAACTTTCTTGAAATAATAAATTATTAAATTTTTCTAACATTTCTTTTTGATTTTTTTGAATATATTCTCTTGCTGTACCCATTACATTTTGATAAATTTTATCCCATTTTGTTTGTAAAATACATGTTATTCCATTTATCACTTCTAATAAATCTAAATCAAAAAAGTTATTATAAAATTTTTGACATTCTTCATCAAAGACATAATATTTTCCTACTTTTTTATTATTTTTTAAATATTTATTAAATAAGAACACTCTCTTTTGAAAATCTAAATCAACAGGTATTAAATTATATTGAATTAATCCATTAAAATTTTGAAGAGTTAATCTTTTTTTCGCATCACATACTTTGCTTAAATAGTACGTCATAGTCCAAAATCTAGTCTCTACATTACTTTCTTCTGCATATTTTTTATCTACTTTATCAAAAGCTCCACTCTTTATCAAACTAATCATAGCACTTTTATTTAGTGGACATCTATTCATAAAATCCGCAATATTCATATAAGGTCTATTATTTTTTATTTGTTCTATTATTGGTCCTCCAATATTATTTAATGCTTTCATTCCAAACAAAATTTCATTATTATCTACATCTGGTTGGAAACTATAATCTGATTTATTAATATCTACTAAGCTAACTTTTATTCCTTTATTAATAATATCTCCTAATGCTTTTGCAATTTTACTATAATCAGTTGATTTTTCTTTTTTTTCAACAATATATCCATCTTCATCTTCTTCAAAGTTTTCTTCTTCTTCAAGACTTCCACTATTAACGATAAGACAAGCGGTATTCCAATAGATTGGATTCCATCTTGTTGCAATATATATAGTTTGAAAACCAATAAAACTGTATGCTAATGCGTGGATCACGGAAAATGAATATCCCATCTGAGGTCCAATTCCGCAACTCCAAATATAATGACCTAAACAAGGACTTGCTGCTTGATCTAAAACTTGTTGTCTTAAACTAGGAATTTTACTCATTTGTTTTTTCCCAACTATCTTTCTCGCATTATTTGCTTCTGCTAAAGTAAAATGACAAATATCTTTATCCATTAGCATTTTCATTAATTGTTCTTGAGAAGGTGGAACCCCATATGATTGCTTAAAGTATGGCTCTAATATTTTTTGTTCTTTTTCTGTTAATCCATATTCATTCATTTCTTGATACCATAAATTAATGTTATTTTTAAATCTTATATATTTATCCATAGGAGACTCTTGACCTTTTTCTGCGGTCATTAGTCGCATTAATCCATTTGCGTCAGCCATTTCCAATATACTTGTTGGTTTTATTTTCTTTGCTGCTTGACTTCCAACATCACTATCAAACTGAAAAATATTTAAAACATTATTTTCTTGCAAAGCTTTCCAATATTTATCCTCATTAATAGGTAAAACATTTGGATGGAAATATTTATCATATACTTCTCTTAAAGATAATTCACTTTCTATTTCCCCATAATCTTGAAGCATTTTTATTGTTTCTGCAAGTTTGTCTTGAACTTCAGTAACTAAGAAGTCATATTTAGTCATTCCACATGCTTCACACATATGTAAATCATAAGCAGTAATAACTTCTCCTTTAGGAGTTCTCATAAAAGAACCAAATTCATAAGGGTCTTCGTCAAATAATATAATCCCTGATGCATGGCTACTCCTTTTATTCACTACGTATTACTCCATTATTTCTAATGGTACTGACTATATCTTAACTAAGTTTTTTACTTAGCAACACCCATTTCGAACTACGTATCAATAATAGTCCTACTCCTCCGATACGAGGATAGTCGATACAGGTTTTATTTTTTTTGGTCTTATTGGATAATTTAAAGAATTATCTCTATAACTTTTTCCATAGTTAATATTTGATACCACAGATGGGTCGCATTTAACTAATTCTGCAATTTCTCTATTATTTAATTTATTTTCTCTTAATAATTCTTTTATTTTATTTGCTCTTTTTTCTTTTTTAGATAATTCTTTTCTTATTGGATAGATTTCATCATTTTGTTTGTGAGCTTTTCCATAATTAATTCTATAAACAATATTATCATCTATTTGAAATAAATCTGCAATTTCTTTATTTGTATAATTTTCTTTTAATAATATAATGATTTCTTTTACTACATTATCAGAAATCTTTGTTTTTAATGCTCTTAAAGGATATTTTTCATTATCTTGATGATATTTTTTACCAGAGTTTATAAGACAAATTAATGATAAACTAACTTGATATTTTTCTGCTAAACTCACTAAAGAATTATCTAAATTTTTTATCTCTTTTATAATTTGATTTATTTCTTCTTGAGTTTGAAATTTTGCTCTTATATCTACATAGTTTTCATTATCTTTTCGATATTGCCCTCCAGTAGTTAAATTATATCCTTTTCCATTTTTTACAAAACTATTCTTTTTTTCTATCCAATATTGCTCTTTTTTATCTAAATCACTTTTATTCGGAACTTCCTCTAAAATTTCTAATTCAAAATTGTTAATTCCATATTCTCTTATTTTTTTATGAAATAAACAATTATAATCATTTGCTTTTTCGTGAGTAGCTCCTGATATATGCAATCTATGTCTTTCTTCTATAGGCATGCTTGTTTGACCTACATACCATTTATTATTTATTTTATTTTTATAACCATATATATAATTCATATCTTTATCTCCTTTATTATATATAAAAATTATAAAAAAATGTTCTTTTCTCTTTTTGACCAAAAAAGTATTTCCCACGGGATTACCATGCCTTAATAGGTTTAGGCTTCCCCGTTAGCTGCTCTTAGCAACCCCACTGATTAGTGGTAAAGGTGTAACGGGCCAGTATACTTCGACCCTTCAATTCCCATCATTATATCTAATAATCCTGGATATTGGTTAACTTCATTAATGAATAATTTAATTGGTTTTCTATCTTTATCTTCATTTCCATATACAACATCATTTAATGACCATAAAAATCCACGTTCACTAGGAATTAAAGAAGATAAATATTGTGCGGTATCTACATCAATTCCATCTGTATACTCTTCACTTCTATATCCGCGGCAAGCGGTTAAAATTGTTGAACGAGTGCCCTCTGTTCCAAAAGTAGCAATTAAAGTACAGCCCAAATTTTTTCTACTTAAATCATCAATATCTTTATTAAAATTTTGCCCTCTTTCTTTTTTTATTTCATTTAAAATTTTAGGTCTTTTACTCGGACATAAGTCTAAATCAATATCTCCAAGTTCAACTCTTTCTTTATTTAAATATCTCCAGAATGGTAAATCCCACTCAATTGGGTCTAATTGAGTTATACCTAATAAATAATGATTTAAACCTGAACAGCTTGAACCACGTCCTGCCCCAACTATACTTCCACACTCCCAAAATAAATTAACATAATGTTGTAAAGTAACAGGATAACTAAACATATTTGTTTTTAATTTTTCACTTATAGTTCTTTTTATATCTGCTTCTTCTTCTAATCTATGACAATAAGTTTCATTATATAAATTTAATTCTTTTAATTTATTTGTACATTCATTAACCCAATATCTCTCAATTTTATCATCTGATTCAAACATTGAAGATAAAATTGGATATTCTTCTCGTTCATATTTTCCAACATGAATTTTCTCATAATCTTTTACTTCAACTTTAGGAATTGTTTGAGCATGAGATAAATCATAATTTTCTATTTTTTCATATATTTCAAAACTATTATCAAACAAAGTTTTTATAAAATCTTCACTAAAATCTGACTTTTTTAAGTTTTCAACTATTTCATCATTATCTTGTAAATATGCATATTCATAAAAGTCATCGACTTCACGCTCTCCGCCTTTAGAGTTTAAATATGCTTTATGAACATATCTATCTTCTTTTTTTAAATAATGAGCATCTGTTCCAACAACCATTTTTAAATTAAATGCTTTTGCAATTGATGGAAATCTTTTATTTACCATGATTTGTTCTTTTGATGCCCCTGGCGCACACTCTATATAAAAATTATTTTCTCCAAAAATACTTTTGCACCAAAGTAAAAAATTTATTATATTATTATAAGATACTGCCGCATCATTTTCATTTCCTATTTTTTCATTTTTAATTAACTCTAATACATTAACAGACAACTCTCCTCCTAAACATGCCGTTGTACCAATTAAACTATTAGGATATTTTTTTAAAATTTCTTCTAAATCTTCTTTTAAAGTTGGAACTCTTTCCATTCCTCTATCCCAATAACTATTCATCCAAGCTCTTGAAGATAATTCTCTCAATGCTCTATGACCAGTTTTATTTTTTGCTATTAAAATAAAGTGATAATATCTTTGTCCAAGTTCCCTTGTGTCTGTTAAATATATTTCATTACCTAATGCAATTTTAAAATTAGGATATGTTTTTTGAATTTCTTTTTGATAAAAATTTATTTCTGGATGTGAACTAATACATTCGTGGTCTGTTATTGCAATTCCAGATAATCCTAATTTAATTGCTCTATCTATAAGATTTTTAGGACGATTGATGGAATCAAGCAATCTTAAGTTAGACATCAGGAATAATGAGTGTGTGAATGCACTTCAAAACGCTTACTCATTATCATATTATCATTCCTCCCTCCTATAACATTAAATCTTGTAAATTTAATGTCCCTAACTTTGTATATGGTATTCTTATTAATGGAATATTATTATTTTTACAATATTCTTCTTTTATTTTATCATATTTTTTTAAAATATCAAAATCATTTTTATCGTTTCCAAAACAATTTATTTCAAAATGTTGAATTCCATCATATTCAATTAAATATAATAAATTATTATTATTATCTAAAATTCCAAAATCGAATCTTAATCTGCCTTCTCCATCACCCAATAAATCAGAAAAGGTAAATTCTCTTTTAAAATTTATATTATTTTCTTGTAATATTTTAGTTATTTTTTGTTCTCCTACGCTTCTCTCACATCCACAATTAGTAGAAATTCCTAACCTAAGGTAGGTTCCATTAATATCACATATGTTTCCACAATCACATTTACATTTTCAAAAAATATGAGTGCCATCTGTTTTATTACTTCTTTCTAAAACAGTTAATTTTCCATATCTTTTTCCTATTTCATTTATTCCATTATGACTTTCAAATTTTTTACATCCACATGATTGAACAGAGCCATTACGCAAATGAACTCCAGATACATTACACTCTTTACCACATTTGCATTTGCAATGTCATCTAGCTTCACCAGGTCTTAAATCTTCTGTTCTATACAATACGGTTAAATATCCATATGTATTTCCTATTTCATTTTTTAAATGAATCTGAGAAGCTTTTTCTTTTTGATCGCAGCCACAACTTTTTTTAGGATATTTAATTCTTGTTAACTGATCTTTTCTTGCAGATATTATTTTACCACAATCACATTGACAAATTCAATAAGTTCCATTTGTTTTTTCTAAATCTCTTTTTAATACTAATAATTTTCCAAAACGTTGATTGGTTAAATCTATTAATTTCATATTTTTTCCTCCTATTATATATTAAAATCTACATAGGCTCTTTATCAATATTTGACTAAAATTTTATACAAATATTAATATAATGTGTGTGTGTGTGTGTGTTTATTTATATTTTGTTTCTATATATATTATATTATAAATTAACTATTTTTTCAAAAGTATAATCTATATTCTATATATTCAATGCAATCTTGGATAAGTTATATTTTTTTCTTCAAAATTTCAATAAAATCATGCATAAGCTTGCGCACTTGAGCTTTTATCTGTTTCATCTCCATTTTTATAACATTTAATTCTATCTATATAAATATAAACATCGGTAGGAGGATTATCTTCTAAAATATTCTTATATCTATTTTTTCCTTCTAAAAATTGTAGTCTTCCTAACATTAAAACTCCCTTTTCTGCAATTTCTAAAGCTCTTATTGTAAAGGGTTCAATAGTTGAATAAGGAGGGTTCATTATTATATAATCTATATGAGTATCAATAGGTAATTTATAATCATCACTTAAAAAATCGTATTGTATACCAGTTTCATGCGGGAATTGGTATTGAGAAGCTCTTTCCGTGATATCTGTAGCTATAATTGCATCTGGATAATTATCTTTAGTTATATAATCCTGAATACCTTTATACATATGTCCGCCTCCGCAACATGGCTCAAGAATTATAGTATTTGACAAATCTAAATTTAAAATATTTAGAATATTAGTAACTTCCGCAGAAGGAGTTGAATAATAATCTAAAGCATCTCTTTCTTTATGTTTTTTATCATAAGAATTATATAATCCTTTTTTTGTATATTGTTTCATTTTTCCTCCTATATTATTGGGTAATCCAATTCTTTACATTCTATTCCATGATTATTAAAAAAATCTATTAAAACATCTCTTTCACTACATTTATTATTTGGGGCTTCATAAACTATTAAAACAATAACTATTTCTTCTTCTATTTTCTCTTGTTTTTTATATTCTTCAGAAAAATTTTTAATTCCCTTTATCATTTTTTCAAAATCTATTTTTTCTAAATAATATTTATATTCTTTTAAAAAAGAACAATTTTTATAATCTTTATCTTTACACATCGGGCAAATGTTTTTGCATTTATTTTGGACTATTACTGGTAATAATCTTAACCCATTTAAAATATCTCTTTTATCTTTAAATATATAGTCATTGTCTTTATAATTATGATACCAGCCTGGGTCGCTTAGACAAGTCGAAACTGGTATCATATTTTTTTTTAAATTTCTTATTTGATAAAAATAACTTATTCTTATTTTCATTTTTATCTACCCTTTGAATATGTGTTTGTTTTATAGAAATTATTTATACAATTCATTAAAATAGAATTATCAGATTGTTCTTGAGTTTGGTTTTCTCTATGTTTATATCTAAAAACAAAACGAGTTTCTCTATTATTAGAATATAAATCAATAATTCTATATACTCCTATTTTATTTTTTTTCTTTTGCTTAAAATCCATATACCAAACCGCAAATCTATCATTTATAACTTTATCTATTTTATAATTTTTATTCATTTTTTTCCTATCCTTTCTTTATTATTACAAGTTTTTTTGCTGCTCTTGTACACGCTGTATATAGTCATTTAATATGTTCATCTTTATCAAATGGGAAAGATTCTTCTATAACTAAAACATTATCCCATTCACTTCCTTGACTTTTATGACAAGTTATAGCATATGCATAGGTAAAACTTAATGGAACTAAATCTTTTAACTCCTCATTCTTACTCATTTTAAAACTTTCTTTAAAATTTAAAGTTGGTTCATTTTCTAAAATCATTTTTTTATCAATTAATAAATTACTATAAATACTAATATTATCATCAGAAGCAAAATCACAATTTATAGTATCTATACTTTTTAATCTATCATTAGTAATATATTTTGGAATTGGAATATTTAATTCTTTAGTATTTTTTAAATATCCTATTGTTCCATTTACCAATGGGGATAAATTATTACTAAAAATATCCCAATAATTTCTTAAACAAATAATTTTATCTCCATCTTGCGGATTTCCATTTTTACTTAATAAATCTCTTATTTTTTGATTTAATTCAACTCTAGTATTGTTTGTAGAACAGATTACCTGATCCGCCCATAATAACATTCCACTTGTTAAATCTTTATACTCCAAAATTTGAACTTCTTTTCCTTTAAAAGTTTTTAATTCTTCTCCTGCTCTAATCTTCATTGTTAATTGAATAATTTCACTTTGTTCTTCTTGTCTCATAATCTCATCCAAAAAAATATGTGGATTAGTTAATAATTCATTATCATCACTTTTATCTACTGGCGGCAATTGTCCTGGATCTCCTAGACAAATAATGTGAACAGGATATTTTAATAATTGATTAAATAATTCTTTTGGGACCATGCTACACTCATCAACTATTACGATTTTATAACCTATATAGTCAACAGGTTTCTTAAAGAAAGTGCCATTAGAACGAGGATAAAAATCATAAAGTAATTTATGTAAGGTTTTTACATTTTTATTTCCTTTTTTTTGTAAAACTTGAGTGGCTTTACCTGTAAAAGAAGTGTAAACAACATCTTCTTCAGGATCGACATCATATTTTTCTAATGCAGAAATAATAAATTTTACCAAAGTGGACTTGCCAGTTCCTGCATATCCCGCAATTACGGTAATTTTTTCTTTATTTATATATCTAGTAACCGCAAGTTCTAATCCTTCTTTTTGTTTTTTATTTAACTCCATTTTTTATCCTCCTTTTTTATATATCTATATTATATAACATATTTAAAATATAATCAATTAAAAAATATATTTATTTTGTCCAATAACTTCATAATCAACAATAATAATTTGTGGAGAAATGTTCCCCATTCATTCATTATTATTACATTTTCCTATAATATTTAATTCTATATATCCTGTTGTGCATAAACTATCATATTCTTCTTGAGAACTACTAAATTTAATTAAATTAATTTTTTTATTAGGAATAGTAATTTTTAAAGTTGGTTTTTTATCAGGACTCATTAATGTAAGATTATCTTTTGTTATTTTTAAATTTTCAATACAAATATAACTTTCATCTATATCTTGTCCTCATAAGTCTTTTAAATTACCAATTTCTAATATTACATCTGATTTTACATCCACTCCTTTAAATATATAATCTACATAATATAAAGGTTCACTTTCCATATCTTTCAATTTTTCATCTGTTAATTCTAAAAATTTGTTAATATTTTCTTCCTTAATTGAAATTCCAAAAGCATTTTGATGACCTTCCGCATATTCAACTAAATTTGTTTCTTGGCATATGTCTTTAAAATTTTCTACTCCGCTTTTACTATAGCCTCTTGCACTTCCTTGATATTCTATACTTAATATTTCTGGGCTATCTCCACTATAGGCGGCAATTTCATGATTACTATTACCTATAACATAATTTGTTTTTATAACTTTAGTTAACATAAGAACAGGTCTTTGATATTTTGCCATAATTTTATTTGCAATTAATCCAGCAATATTAGAATCAATTTGATTAGGCTCTAATAAAAATAATAAAATTTTATGTTTCATCATATTTTTTTCTTCAATTTGTTTTTCAATTATTTCCATACCTTTATCTTGTTCTCTTGTTTGTCTATTTTTTACATTGGTAACAGTTCTTAATGCTTGATCAATTAATTTTTCTTTTTCTCCTAAACTATGACCTCTTTTATTAGACAATATTTCATCAAAAGCTGTAAATTTTAACATTGATTTAAATAAAATCTCTTTTTCTTGAAGAGTTCCGCTTCTAACCATTGAATTTATAAAAGGCACTATATAAAATGCGGCACCAACTGGAGTTATATATTTCCCCAATGAATAAGAATTTTTTTCTGCAATTCCATATATAAATGGATTTTTTATATTATCTTGCTTAAAACCTTTAGTAATAATATGTTTTGTTTCAATAGACTTTAAACTCATCATATCACCACAATTTCCTAATGCAGTTAAATCTAAATAGTTATCTGCATTATTTATATCTAATAAACTATCTAAATATCTACAAAATTGTCAAACAATACCAGCACCAGATAAAAATTTATTCGGATAATCACATATTTGATTATTAATACAAATAGCATATTCAGGTTCTATTTCAACTTCGTGATGATCGAGAATAATAATATTAATATCTTTATTGTATAATTCCTCATGATACTTATAATCATTACTTGAAGCATCTGGGCAAATAATAAGTTTAAAATCGTTATCATAAATATATTGCATTACATCTGATAATCCATGGGTTTTATCTTCATGTAAAAACCATTTTACATTATTATTTATCCACGATGGAAATAAATCATATAAATAATTTATTAAAATTGCTGAGGAAGTATATCCATCACAATCACAATCAACAACTATTAAAGCTTTTTCATTTTTGTTTATTGTATTTATTAAAAGACTTGCAGCTTTCTTCAATTTATCTTTTCCCAATAGAAGAAATGAATTTATATCTTTATCAGTTGTATTTAAATAATGATAAACATCTTCATATTGAATTCCTCTATTGGTTAATATTTGCTCGATTGTATTATAATTAGAATTCATAGGTTTTATTAGTTTATATTTCATTTTATAGCTCCTCATATATTGGCATTAAATTATTTACCATATTTCCAATTATTTCAATAGTTTTTACTTTTCTTTCACTTGAAAAATACAAATCTTCTTCATTTAGAAATTTTAATAAAAATTTTTCTGCGATAGCAGGGTCTTTAGCAATACAATAATACACTCTATAATTAACTAAAGTTATTTTATATATTTTTTTCATTTTTATCTCCCTTCTTCATTTAATTTATTTTCATAAAGTTTTAAAAATATTTCAGGACCTTCATCAATTGGACTATCTTTATATTTTAATAAATTATCTACATCAAATAAAAAACTAATTTTGCAATAATTTTTATATTTTTTTGATATAGATAATAATTTTTTTGTCCATTTGTTATATTCTTCATCATTTATTTCTTTAAATTGTTTATCAAAAGCTATAATAATTTCTTCCGCACCATATTTTAGTAATAAATCTATTTGATATGTAGAAATATTACTTCCGCAGACCGCTACACTAATATCATTCTCAACACCAAAAAAACTTGCATATTTTAAAGTTGACTTTTCTCCTTCAAATATAATTGCTTTTTTTAACATTTTTATATTATCTTTTACATTATTTAGATTATATAAAGAAAATCCTAAAGGGTGATTATACATTATCCCATTTAAATACATTGGTCTATATTTTCCAAAGATTTCATTTTCTTTAATTAATGTCCTTTCTCTTATTCCAATTAAATTATTATTTTCATCATAATGAGGAATAACAATAGATTGACTAGATGGATTATATCTAATATTGTGTTTCTCCATTACATCTTTTGAAATTTTTTCTTCTTCTCATGGAATGATTCTAGGGTTTGGTAAAAAATTTATAATATTATTATCAAAATTTTTAAACTCCATTTTTTTATCTTTTCCAATTTTTTCTTTATTTTTTTCGTATCTATTAAAAATTTTCCAATCATCTAGTTCATATTCATCATTAAAATTTTTATTTCTTTCTAAAACTATACCAAAAAAATCACATATATAATTAATTGATTGCGGTAAACTAAAAGAAATATTACTATTTTCTTTTAGTTTTATTATTAATTGAAATATATCAAAAGTATCATTTTCACATTGAGTATAACATCTAAACAGTTTTGTATTATCATAATAATATAATTTATGGCTATCTCCACCATGACATATAGTTCTTGAAATAATAATATTATTTTTTAATACTGGTTCCGCATTTAAAGCATATAATAAATCAAAAATCTGTTCAATAGTTAAGGAATTTTTTATTTCTTCAATATTAACATTATTCATATTTTATTTCTCCTTTCTTAGAAAGCAGAAGCTGAAATAGATGGATTAATTTTTATTTTTAAATCTGGCAAATCCACTAATTCATAATTATAAGTTGTTGCAAACATTGGTTCAATTCTACATATTCCTCTGTCTGCTTTACACCATAATAATATATCTTTATATTGACCTCTTCTATTTTTATATACAGAAATTTTTATAACTGGCTCTGGTAAATTTTGTTTTAATAATATTGGTTTTAAGGCTTCTTTATCCTCTTGAGATGTTTGTAACATTATGGCCCCATAATCTATTTTATCTGCAATTGATTTTGCGCCTCTCAATAGGTTTTGGTCATACTGTTGTGCAGTTGTATAATCGCTATTCAATTGAGTGGCCGTCATAATAAATACTCCATATTCATTACATATGTCTTTTAATCTAATTGCAATCATAAATAAAACATTATCTTCACGAAGTCCTTTAATTCCAGCTTTTGAAGATACTTCACTCAATATTTTTAAAGATGTATGCAAATAATCAAAAAATACATATCTAATTCCCCACTCGTGAATTCCATATTTAATTGCATTTTCTATATCTTGAAGACTAAAGTCTGGCAATCTTTTTATATGAATAGGAGAGGACTTTAATAGCTTTGCAGCCTGAAGAACTCTATCCAATTCTCCATCTTCATAATGATTATAAATAATATGTGTTTCATTTACTCCACTTAAAAAAGCGAGCATCATTGTTTGAATTTCGTCAATTTCTTGTTCTGTTGTTATAAAGAGAGTTGGTTCTTTTGTTCCATTTTCTTCCCATTTACAAGTAGATAAATTATATAGTTGATCGCAAGCAATATTACATGCATCAGCAATCATAGCCCTTGTTTTTCCAACTCCTGTTGCGGCACTTCTTAAATATAATTTTTTTAATCTTGCTCCTCGAGTAACTGTATTTACTAAAGGTCCATATAAAGGATATCCTATTTCAGGATTCTTTTGTAATCTTTCAATTAAGGAGTCTATACTATCTCCAGCTTGAACGTATTCTTCATTTGTATTATCAATATATTTTAATTTAATATCAAGAATCTTTTTATCTATTGTTTCTGCAATTTCATCAAGAGTCATATTATCTAGCCAATCCTCTTGAGCTTGTCTTTTTTTCCCATCTAAAATATTATCTGGATCGTACAACCATTTTAAATCAAAACCAATTTTATCATATTCTCTTAATAAAGTAAATTTTTTCATTCTATTATAATAATAATCAAATGTAGATAATTGTACTTCGCTAGATAATTTTTGTAAATACTCTTTCCCTTTATTATTTTGATAAGTTCCATAAGAAGTAGGTCTATTCTCTAAATAATCTTCAATAGTATTTATGCTAATTTCTTTAGCCCCCATTAAATGTAAATTATAAATAGAACCAAAAATAATTTTATGGAAAGGATTTGGAAAATCTTCTTCTATAAAATGGTATTTTTCATTATCTAATAAATTTGGATTATTATAAATATTTCCAATAACTTGAATTATTGCTGAAGTGTCTATGTATTTACTCATTATTTTCCTCCTCTATATTAAACAATTTAGGTGGATTAATATAAACCCTAGGAGAAGCAATTTCTATTTCTTCAATTTGACTACAAATAGTTTTTTCTTCATTTGTTAATTGTGCCAAATAGAGTCCATAAAAATATGTTTTTGCATCATTATAAATATATGGTAATATACCAATTCCTCCATTTGCTTTTTCAGTAGTATGATTTTGAATATCAAACCACCATGTTAAAGCTTTAAACATTCCACTATAAGTAAAATTATATTCTTTTTTATAATCATTTATTTGTTTATTTACCCTAACTGGTAAAGATGAATAACCAAATTTATTTTTTATATATTTTATTAATTTTTCATAATCTTTTTCTTCTTGAGTTTTAGCATTCTCTTTTTCTTCATGACATTTTTTATGGGCATATCTTCTAGAATTTACAGCAACTCACTCTTCTTGATTTCTATCAAAATGTTCTCCGCAATAGAGACATTTAGCCATTAATTTTGCCATCTCTAGAAACACCTCCATTTTTCCTCTTTTATATATTATACTAATTATTTATATAAAAATCAAAAAAACGCTTTAATTGCGTTTTTTATTTTTCTAATTCTTTTAATTCTTCTACTATTAAAAATAATACTTCTACTTGATCTCGAGAACATTGACTTACTTTATTTCCTTTTCCTAAGTATCTATCTGTAATTTGAGTAATTCTTGGAGAATATTCAGTTTGGAATTTTTCATCAGTTCCAGCCTTTTTTATTAATCTATTTATTATATCTTGGAATTCTAACATTAAGGCATCAAAATCTAACTCAGTTTTTTCATCTTTTAGATATAAATTACTACGCTCATCTGTAAAGAATTCTTGCCCGTCTTCCTTACTTTGTAAATCGATTGCGTTTGCAATAGCATCTGTTAAATTTTTATAACTAAACTCTATATAATTAGGAGTATACTTAAATCTAGAACCTGCCATATATCTATTAGTTCCACGCATAAATAACATAGTTTTTTCTCCATCTTCTGTATCAACAACTCTTGAGTATCCTATAATATCAGCCATTCTTGATACAATATTTGTAGCTCTCTTATCTAGAGTAGGAACAATTTGATTATATTCTTCTCCATTTTCATTTTTAAATGTTTTATCTGTTGAATGAGAAATAATAACCAATCCATAGTCTAGTTGAACAATGCTTCTTAAACATTCATCGAATTCTTGCCCAACTAATCCATAACCTTTTCCATATCCAATATCACTAATTGAATCTACTCCAAATCCGCCATCTGGTCTTTTTGCATTATCACAAATATATTTAGAACAATAGTCATAAGCAATATCAGCAGTATCAATAATAATTGTAGAAAATTTATTTTTAACTTCTTCTTTTTTTAATTCTTTTAAGACTGATTTAAAATCTGCCCATTTATTAATAGGTTGAGCCATAACTCCTGGAATTGCATTATAACCTTTTTCAAAAGCTAATAATAATGCTTCAGGAAATTTTGCGGCGGTTGTTGTTTTACCACTTTTTGGTTCGCCATAGAAAAATACTGAATATCCTCTTAAGTCTCTACTTACCTTATGAGGTTGTATATCTAATAAATTTATTCCCATCAAAAAATCTCCTTCCTTTTATTTATAATATACGAATGGGAGTTTAAAAATTAAACTCCGCATTCTTTACAACTGAAGAAACAGAACTTTTTTGTGTTGTATTAGAAGTTTTATTAGATTTATATTCTTCAGCACGTTTTTTTACATCTGCTAAATATACTTCTCTATCTTGGATTGCTTTCTTTAATTCTTCTGCAGTTAAAACGTTTTCATCTCCGAAATCATGTGGATTTTTTGCAGTTCCTGTAATAACCCATTCTTTGCTAGTATTTTTATATGTTCTTACTGCAGATGCACCAAAAGCACTTTCTATTTCTTGTGTAGTTACTTTAGTTTCAGAAACAATTTTTCCCCAAACTCTTGTATATACAGGTTCTGCCGCAGACACTTCTAATCCTTCAAAATATTCAATACCATCTTTATTTAAAACTTTAAAATCTACTGGAAGTAAATCATTTCTAAAGTTAAAAATTGCTCCTCTTACAATTGCGTGTTCTGTAACATTTTGTTCCTCATCTTCATCAATATGTTTAACATTTGTTATTACCATGTCGACAGAGAAAGTATTTCTTTCTTTTTCATCACACAATTCATTAACAATAGTAACAAATCCGCCTTCATTAACTTTTGCAGAAACCAATTCATCATTACTATTATAAAAATCATTTAATGCTAAAGCTGTGTCAACTTTTACTTTTGTAGCTAATTCTTTTCCTACAGTAGTCCAAGTTTTATTTTCTTCCATAATTTTTTTCAATGTTGCATAAGTAGAATTTTTACTACCATTTTTATTCATTTCAATAACATAAGTAAAATGAACTTTTATAACATTTAAACCTGCTTCATCTGTAGCTATTTCTAGGTTTCCAGAAATAAATTCCTTTCCGAAATTTTGTGAAGTTTGATTTTGTACAGTTTTAATATTTAAATCATGTTGATAAATACGTCCCTCAATATGTTCAGTATTTTGCGCTTTTCTCATTTTTTTCCTCCTTAATCTTAAATAAATATAAATAAATAATTTTCTCATCTTTTGATTTATCTTATGATTTACAATTATTTTCTAAAATAATTATATAAAAAATTTTTATTCTTGTCAATTTTTCCTTCTATATAATTATTTTATCTATATATAGTATATAAAAAATATATATTTTTTTCAATTTTTCTACAAAATTGAGTCTTTTGTATTTCCTGCAATAGAATTATATCCATATTCATTTGTTTTATATAATTTTATATAAAAACTTTCCTTTTTATTAAGTTCTTCTTTTGAACACAGTTCTAAAACTTCAAAAGAAAAATTCTCTAGCCCATCTTCATATATTGCTTTATATAATTTATTATTTTGCGGGGTGTCAATTCCAAGCCCACATTTCGCGTGATTTTTTCATCTTGTGCAGATATCTACGGCTTGACCGATATAAGAACAATCATTCAATTGATTTGTTATTTTATATATTCCGCATTTTTCTACAGTTGCTGAACCTAATACATTTATACAAACTTGATTAATTGGTTTTTGATAATATGTTTGTCAAATTAACATTCTTAATACTCTTGGGTTATTTAATTTATACTCAATATCTTTTAGAATTTTTATATCTTTTAAATCATTTTTTGAAACTTGTGGACAATAAAATTCTTTTTTATTTTTTATTTCTTCTTCTTTTAATTTAGCTTTTATTGCAGATTCTTTTGTTACCATAATTTCTTTTAACTTTTCTTTATTATTTTGTATTTCTAATAATATATTATCTTGAATTTTTTGATAACTTTGTTCTAATAAACAAATAGAATCATTTCATTCTTTATTTTTATATTCATATTCATTATCTAATATATCACAATAATTCTCAAAAGATTTTTTTGTAACATTATAGATTTCTTCTGTGTTTTTTATTTCTTTTTCTTTATCTTTTTTTATAATATTTAAACTTTCTATTTCATTTATTATATTTTCTTTATTTTTTAATAAAATATCTAATTCTTTTTGTTTTTCTTTATTTATAGTATCTTTATATATTTTTATTTTTTTTGTTTTATTATAGAAAATAATATTTATTATAAAAAGTAATAAAATAAAAATTATTAATAATAACTCCATATTTCTCCTTTAAAGAAAAAAGCTGTTAGATAACAGCTTTTATATTTTAAAATTATTCAGCGTCTTCTTTTGTGTCTTCTGCATCTGGATCAAATGCTTCTCCTTCAGCTGTTAACTTGATTAATTTAATAGCTTTATGAGTTCCATCTTCTAATTGCATTTCTGCAGGAATTCTTTCCATTAATCCTTTTCTTTGGAATGCAGATGTAACGATTCCATTTACGCTTCTAACTGGTAATCCTGTTCCTTCTGCGATATCGTTTGCAGTAATATTTTTGTCTCCATTTTCTTTTACATAATCATAAACTAATCTACTATTTGGTTTTAACATTTTTCTTTTCTCCTTTTCTTTTTATTTATTTTTTTTTTACATATTTATTATACTTAAAAATTTTTATTATTTCAATAATTTTTTTTCTTGTATAAAAATATCTATTTCAATCATATCTTTTATTGAAAGATTTTTCGTTAAATCTTCTATTTCTTTAATAAAATTTTCATTATTAGAAGATTTATACTTTTTTTCTAGCTTTGCAATTTTTTTTGCAATCCTTTTATTTCTTTCTTTCATATCATTATTATATAAAAAATTTTTATATTAATCCATAAAGAATTTTTTATCTAGTTCTTCTTCTGTTAAAATTTCGATATTATTATTTTTAGCGTATATATTTTTTGAAGATTGTGAATTAATATCATTATTTATTAAATAATTTACCTTTTTAGACATTGAAGAAACTGTTTTTCCTCCATTCTCCTCTATTTTTCTTACTAATTCTTCTCTATTTTTATATTTATTTAATTTTCCTGTTATGCAAAAAATTAAATTTTTTAATCTATCAGTATTTTTATTATCATTAATAGCATTATTTGTTATTTTTAAATATTTTTTTACAATAAAATCAATTTCTGAATAATCAAAAGTCTTTAAAGATTTATTCATTTCAAATCCAAAACCATCTATTTCTGAAAAATTAAAACTCCCATTGACTGCTTCTTTAAATGTATCGTATGAAGAAAATCTTTTGGAAAGAGTTTTTGCAACAGACCTTCCGATAAGTGGTATGCCTGCAGCACTAATGACTGATTCGAGGTTACAATTAGTACATTCTGAGATTGATTGCAATATATTTGATACAGACTTTTCACCAAAACCTCTAATGTTTTTCCACTCTTCCTCGTATTGTTGCAATTCAAACACATCTTGAAGTCGTTTAATCCATCCCCATTCAATGAGTTTTTCAAGAGTCGCTTTTGATATTCCTTTGGCATCTAATCCCCTCTTTCCAAAAAAATTACAAATTTTATTAACAAGACGCCCATTGCATTGCTCATTGCTACACCATAATGTTTTTACTCCATTATTATCTTTAATAATAGTGGGAGCTTGGCAAATAGGACAAGTTTTAGGTATTTCTATAACATTCATTTTTATTCTCCTTTTTTCGGATCTTACGATTTGAGGAATTATTTGATTACTTTTTATTACCCATATTTTTTGTCCAATATAAGGAGTATTTCCTAATAATTCTTCCATAACAGATAAATTATGTAAACTTGCTTTTTCTACTAATGTTCCTTCAATTTCTATTGACTCAAAAACAGCGACTGGGGTAAGTTGTCCGAATCTACTTACATCATAAATTATATCTAATAAAGTAGTTTCATATTCTTCGTCATAGAATTTATATGCAAGCCCACCTTTAAAGTGATGGTCTGTTCTACCAGCTTCTTCATATTCATCACAATTATTATATTTAAAAACTAATCCATCAATAGGATATTGAGCATTTTGAGCTGATTGTTTTACATATCCTATTCTATTATATTCAGAATTAAAATCTTCCATATCAGTTTTATTGCAATTATGAAAAGGCACTACTGTAAAACCTAATTTATTTAATTCAGCTAATTTACAAGTTAGTAAAGTTGGTACTCCTAATTCTTCTGACATTTGAGATAAACCCTTTATAACATCCCATGCTACAAAAGTAAGATTTCTTGAAGCACTTTCTTTACTATTTAATAATCTGATACTTCCACTTGCAAAATTTCTTGGATTTTTATATTCTGCGGCAAATGGTTCAAAATCTTTATAGGTACAAATAATTTCTCCATCTACAATTAATTCATCTTTATAATTTATTTTATTAGGAATGTTTTTTACTTGTAAAGCATTATGTAGAATATCTTCTCCAACTATTCCATTTCCGCGGGTTTCCGCAGACACTAATTTACCATCTAAATATCTTAATGAACAAGTTAAACCATCCATTTTAGCCATACAGATACAATCTTTATTTCCTATAAAAGATTTAATTGCATCTATTGATTTAGTTTTATCTAATGAAAGCATAGGATGATTATGCTCTACCTTATTTAATTTACTTACCTCTTGAAAAATAACTTTTTGAGTAGGACTATCTTCAAAATATAATCCAGTTCGATTTTCTAAATCTTGTAATTCAAAATACATATTATCCCATTTCTTATCACTAATCTCTGGATTTCCTTCATCATATTTTTTTGTATAATAATTTAATTTATTAATTAAATCTCTTATTTGAGATATATTATTATTCTCCATAAAATCACCTTTCTTTTTGTATTTATATTATAATATATTTATTATTTTTTATCAATAAATCAAATTATTTCTTTTTTATTTATTTTTTTACTTAATCTTTTATGAGATTGTTGGACTGCCTGTTTAGTAACACCTAAATATTCTGCGGCTGCTATATATGTATAAAAAGGAATTTCATCAATAATACATATATATTCAGTTTCTATTTCTTCTTCAGGAATACTAATATAATGTCGGAAATATTTATCTTTATATCTTTTATTTGTTCTTAAAGATTTTCTTATTCCTGCCGCTTTATAATTTTCATTTTCTATTTCTTTTACATTTTTAGCAGTTCTTTCAAGACTTCCTTCTAAATTATAGATAGCAATTTTATAATTTTTCCTAGAAACAATTTCTCCTCTTCTAATTAAAGTTTGTCTTGTAAATAAGTTATCATCTTTTTCGTAATAATATATTGGTTTATTTTTTTCTTTCTTACAATAATTATTAAAAACTTTATTATTTTCTTTATAAATTTTTACATTAGTTTGAATTGGGAATTCATTAGATACTTTTGGATAGTTTAATTTTTCTGTAGCTAAAGTTAATTTATTATCTAATCTTTTTACATAAATAAATTGCTTACTCCAAACTTGACGAACATCATCATACATATCACATAAGTTTTCTAACATTGTATAATTAGGCTTTCCGTATTTTTTATGTCTATACCATAAGGTTATTTGATGTCTTTCTTCGCCATCTACTAATCAAAAGCCTCCAGAAATGAAATATCCTAAATATTCTCAATTAGTTGCTTGATATATATATCCATAATTTCCTTCTTTTCTTCCGGCATAAGAAACTAATAATCTTATTTCTGGTCTATTTAATTTTATTCATTTTATTCCAAGAGAAATTGCTTGTGATTCGGAATTTTTCCCTTCTTCATCATCCATACAAAATCTATTTAATTCTAAATATTCTTCTTTTTTTATATCTTCTTTAACATATCTATTTAATTTTATTGCCTCTTGAAATGAACATCCTCATTGTAAGACTCCTACTAGTTTATTATCTTCTTTTCTATAAACTCCTTGATTTAAAATTGCTTTTTTAAATCCTACTCCAGAGTAATGATATGCAGAAACAAAAGAATATGCTTTTGAAGAATTTATTAAATCTATATAATATTTATTGTTTCCTACCATTCTATTTTCATCCTTTCTTATTATATTATAGATTAAAAATTAAAGAAAGTCAATAAAAAAACATATAGTAATTAAATACTATATGTTATATATTTTATACTATTAATATATTATTAATATTATTTTTTGCTATTTTTACTCCTAGATTTGCTCTTCCTTGTAAAGGTAACTCCTTTTCAGAGATACATATACTATTAGGAGATCCTATTAATAAAATTTCGTTATTTTCTTCAACTAATTCCGCTCCTGCTATTGTAAAATTAGTTTTTACACCTTTTCCACCTTTTCCTTGGCAATTAAAATCTTCTAAAGAACATTTTTTACCGTATCCATTTGTTCCAATTATTGCTATATTTGCTTTTTCATTTGTAATTGGGAAACCAGAAATAACATAATCATCATCATTTAATTTTATTGCTTTTACCCCTGAAGTTACTCTACCAATAGGTTTTATATCTTTTGTATCAAATTTTATTGCAATTCCATTTTTTGTAAAAATCATAAAGTTTTCTTCATTCATAAAAAATACTTTTGCTATATTATCATTATCTTTTAATTTTATTGCTTGAATTCCAGTTGCTTTTTTAATATTTTTATATTCTTCTAATAAAGTCTTTTTAAATAATCCTTGTTTTGTTATAAAAACAACATATTTTTTATCTATATCTCTATTCATAGAGGTTGCAGCAATTATTTTTTCTTCAGTAGGAATATTAATTAAATTATATATACTTTCCCCTTTAGAAACATTTGTTCCAACTGGAATATTATCTACTAAAATTTTATACATTTTTCCAGAGTTAGTAAAAATCAATACATTGTCAATAGTGTTTGTTGATATGCTAGTTAAAATAATATCATTTACAGATTTTATTCCTTTACCATTTCTTTTTTGAGCTCTAAAAGATTTTTTAGGAATTCTTTTAATTTCTCCTGATTGAGCAACCATTACAACAACATCTTCTGGAATTACATTTATAATTTCTTTATCTTCTTTTGAAATATTTATTTGTGTTAATTCGGTTTTTCTTTTAGAACCATATTTTTTTGTAAAAGATTCTAATCTTTCTATTAAGATATTTAAAATTTTATCATTATTAGAAAGAATATCTTTGCAATCTTCTATTGTTTTTTCTAACTCTTTTTTTTCATTTTCTAATTCTATTTTTTCTAAATTTGCAATTTTTCCTAATTTCATATCAACAATAGCTTTTGCTTGTGCTTCTGAAAATTTATATTTATTTATTAAATTTTCTTTTGCGTCTGCCGCACTTTTTGATGCTTTGATTAATTTAATTATATTATCAATATCTTCTAATGCTTTTAATAAACCATTAACAATTTCATTTCTTGCCTCAGCTTTCTTTAAATCATAAATATATTCTTTTGAAATACATTTAGTATTATGAGATATATAAATATCATAATACCCTTTTAAATTTAATAATGAAGGTGTTTTTCCAACTAAAGCAAATTGGTTTGCATTATAATTCTTTTGTAAATTTGTTGAATTAAATAATTTTTTTAATACTCCTTCAGGGTTATTTTTACATTCAATTTCAATTAAAAGTTTCTTTTTATCTGTTTTATTATAAATTTCTTTTATTTCTTCTAATTCTCCGTCAGAAACTAATTTTTTAATTTCATCAAGAAGAGGCTCTACAAAAACTTGATATGGCAATTCTGTTATAAAAATTGAATTATTTTTAATTTCTGTTTTTGCTCTTAATATAACTTTTCCTTTCCCTGTTTCATTTATTAAATGTAAATCATCTTTATTTATAATAATTCCACCAGATGGAAAATCAGGATAAACAGAATTATTATTTATCACTCCTGTTTTTATATAATCTTTAATAGAATTAGAAACTTCAATTAAATTCATTGGAAGCCATACATTTGCAATAGTAACTCCAATTCCTTGACTTCCATTAATTAAAAGTCTTGGCATAATTGCGGGCAACACTTCTGGCCACTCTTCATCTTCAGAAAAGTTTAGTATCATAGGAACATTATTCTTTTTAATACCACAAAACATTCCTTCTTCTGTAGCTTTTGCTAATTTTGCTTCTGTATATCTTGAAGAAGCAGGTGCATTTCCTATAACTATATTTCCATTTGCTCCGTGCCAATCTACCTCTGGAATATTATTTATCCAGTTCTGAGACATTCTTGCGAATGTTTCATATATAGCAGTATCTCCATGAGGCCACCAAGATGCAATAACTCCTCCGCTGATTTTTGCAGATTTTACATGAGGCTTATTAGATAAATATCCTTTTGTAAACATTTCCCATAAACAGGCTCTTTGCCCAGGCTTTAAACCATCTCTTGCATCTGGGAAAGCTCTTTGTGAATTAGCTTCGTATGCAAAATCAATAAAATTTTGATGTAATTCTTTACATATATCTATTGTATTTTTATTTTCCATATTAAATCTCTGCCTCCTCACTATATTTTAATATATATTCTCTTCTTGGAGGAACGCTAGTTCCCATAAAGATTTCAAATAGGTTATCTGCATTTTTTATATTTTCAACAGTTATTTGTACTACATTTCTTGTTTTTTCATCTAATAGACATTCACTTAATTCTTCTGCGTCTTGCTCTCCAAGTCCTTTATTTCTATTGATGGCAAATTTTTCTCCTGCGTGTTCTTTTTTATATTTTTCTAATTCTTCTCCATCTTTTAAATAAATATATTCATTTTTTCTTGTTGTTATTCTAAATAAGGGAGGTATTGCCGCATAAAGATGTCCATTAATAATTAATTCTGGACAAAGAGACCAAAAATATGTTAATAATAAATTTTTAATTGCTTGACCATCTGGATCCAGTTATTCCTATATTTCTATAGGCCCTGACTATATCTTATTTATTACTAAATGTAATAAAGAAACCATTTCGAACTACGTACCAATAGTAATCCTACTCCTCCGATTCGAGGATAGTCGATACAGGTTTACCATTTAATTCCCAAATTTTTTTTGATTTTTTATAAATTGGAACTTCTTTATAAATACTATTTTTTCTGACATCCCCAGTAAGTATCTTTTTAAAAGTTGCTCTCTTCAAAATATCTCCTTTATCTTGAACAAATTTTTCATATACTTCATTTGCGGTGTGTGTCATATAATATTTTCTATAATAGATAATTTCATTTTTTGATAACAGTGCTTTTTCTTTATTTTGTTCTAAAATATAATATTTTTTATTTTCTTCTGTAAAAACTTCAGGCATGATATTTGCTCAAGACCTTCCTTGTCAAACAGTTTGAAATTGATTTTTTGTTATTTTATCTGAAAAGTATTTTTCATATAATAAAGATGGTTTAACATGTCTTGCATAAGCTTCACGAATAAATATAATATCTTTTTCAGTTAATTTCGCTCTTCCATTACCTTCTCCTACAGAATTATTAAATCCTCCTTTTTGAATATTATATCCTTCTTTTTGTGAATTAAATTTATTAATATAAAATTGTTCTTTTTCATTAAGAGCATCTTCTTCACATTCTTCTACTATTTCAAAATCAAAATTTTCAACACCTAATACATTAATATAATCATCTATTGTTATATTCCTTTTCTTTTTATGTTCAGACAATCTTCTTTCAATATTATTAGATTGTCCAATATAAATTTTTCCATCAATTTTATTTGTAATTTTATAAATTCCTATCATATTATTTCTCTCCTTTTTTAATAGGAATTAAATGGCATTTCCCACGGGATTGCCTTCAGCTTTATCTGGTCAGGTTTCCCCGTTAGCAAAATTAATTCCATTTATATAAATATAAAATTTATACCGTCACGGTGAATTAAAATTACCCAAGTGGTGAACTTGAAAGGTTTTACACAGCCAATTTTATTTAGCATCGCAACACATTATTATTTTTCCATATCTTAATTTATCTTTATCATAAATCATTTTATTTGTTTTTTTATCTAGGTCTAAACCTAATGCTTTTATAATATTTATTACCTCTTGATTTGCAAATACTTTCTCATCAGAATTTTTATATAAATTAATTATTTTTCCTCTGATTGGGAATATTGCTTGAAACTCTCCGTCTCTTGCCCCAATTAATCCTGCTGCGGCAGAGTCTCCTTCTGAAATTAACAATTCACATTTTTCTCTATTTTTGCTCCATGAATCAACTAATTTAGTAGGTAGATTTAATATTTTATTTTTTTCTTTTTTTACTCCTCTTGCATTATCTCTTGCTTTTTTTGCTGCTTCTCTTGCTTTTCTTGCGGTTATCGCTTTATCTGCAATAATTTTTATTTCTTTTTCATTTTTATTAAACCATTTTTGTAATTCATTTGAAATTTGTTGAGAGAAAGGACTCATATCTATTTTAGTAACTGTTGATTTAACTTGAGCATCATATGCTACATTAGGGGCTGTAATATTAAAAACGATATACATTCCTTCTTGTAAATCTTCTCCGCTTAAATTTTCATCCTTTTCTTTTAACCATTTTTTTTCTCTAAAAAATTTATTAAATTCTCTAGTTAAAAGAGTCTTTATTTGTGTAATATGAGGACCTTTTTCTGTTAACCCAGTATTTACATAAGGAATTAATGTTAATGAATAATTAGAAGTATATGTTAATATCATATCTAACTTATTTTTGCCTTCTGAAAAGTGCATATTAAATCTATTATTAATTATTTCTTTATTTTTAACTAAATCATTAACTAAATCATCTAATCCATTTTGAGAAAAATAAGAAATAATATTTCCATTATTATTTAATTCAATAGTAAGACCAGGACATAAACAAGTGATAGTTTTAAATAAATCTTTTACTTTATCGATTTCAACAATAGTATTTGTAAAAAATTCTTTACTTGGTTTCCACATAACAACAGTTCCATGATTATCTTTTTCAGTGTCTCCTGTTGCTCTACTATCAAATACTCCTTCTATAAATTTAATAGATTCAAATTTTCCATCTCTATAAGTTTCAACATTTAACCAATTACTTAAGAAGGTTGTGATCTTACTCCCGATCCCAAAAGAACCTAAACTCGTTCCTTCATAAGTTCCATCTTCTCTATATTTTCCAGACGTATTTAATACACTAAAGGCGGCTTCTAATATGGTTTTTCCATCTTCTCTAAATTCATTAGGAATAAAACCTTGCCCATAATCTCTTACAAAAACTACATCTTTATCTATTTTAACTTCAATTTTGTCGCCAAAACCACTTCTAAATTCATCAACTGCATTTGAAACAATCTCTATTAAAAGTTGTGTTGAGTAAGTTGTATCTCCAGCATAAACTCCAGGACGCAATCTTGTGAATTCAAGTGGAGAAAGCGACTCTATTGAGTCTTTTGTATAAAGTTTTCCCAAATTATTCATCTCCTTCTAACAAATCCTTTATAGTAATTATTTTTTTATTATAAGGAATTCGTATTAATTTTACATTATTTTTTTTACATCAATTATTTTTAATAATATCATATTCTTTTTGTTTTTTCAATTTTTCTTCTGTTTGTCCAAAACATATTTTAAAGTGTTGTTCACCATCATATTCTATTAATATGTTTTTATCTATTAAATAAAAGTCAAATGATAATAAAAATCCTTTTGGAGAAACACAAGTTGAAAATGTTTTTTCCATTTCATATTTTATGTTATTCTCATTTAAAACATTTATTATTTTTTGAACTCCCAGACTATATTTTCTCCAACAAGTGCAAGGATTATTTCCATGATTCCTTTTTTCGGAAATTAATTCTCCTGGAGCCTCAAAATAATGTTTTCCACATTTTTTACATTCAATTTCCCAAACAATTTGTTCATTTTTTCTTTGATTTGTAGGGCTTATATATTTATAAAATGGATTTATATTTCTTTCTTTAGAAGAAAAATCTATTGCAGTTTTTTTACATCTTTCTATTTTTAATTCATTTGATAAACACCCACAACTTTTAACTTTTCCTTCTTTAAAGTCTTGATGATTTATAACAGTGTAATTTCCGCAATCACATAAGCATATAATTCTTGCTTTTTTAGATTTTGTATTTGGACCTCTATCACAAATGGTTAATCTATTATTTTTATCACCAATTAAAATTTTAGCCTTACCAATATCAATAGCTTCAATTTCTGTTTTGTCTTTTAATATATATTTAGTTCCTTTAGACAATTTAATCATCTCCTGCGTAAACTCCAGGTCTAAGCCTAGTAAATGCTAATGGAGATAAAGATTCTATTGAGTTTTTATCATATAAGTTTTTTTCTTTATTTTCCATATAAATCTCCTTTCTGACTTTTTTATATAATAATTATAACAAATTTTAATTTAAAAATCAAAAAATTACTCTACACTGAGAGTAATTTCATTTTCTTTTATAATTTTTACTAATTTTGTTGAATTATTATCTTTTGCGGAAACCGCATATGCATCTGCTAACTCATTTCCTATATTGTTTGAATTATGTCCTCCTATTTTTAAAACTTGGAAATTAGGAAAATCTATTTTTTTATATTCATATAATTTTTTTACTAAATCAAAATTTTTAACAATTTCTTTTTTACTATTTGTCCAACCATTTTTTGCTCAATTATTAATTCAATCATTAAACATATTAACACAATAAGCACTATCGCTATATATTAAGCATATTTTATCTTGATAAACAGAAGTAGATAACTCTAAAGCTTTTAGCAATCCTTTTATTTCCATTCTATTGTTTGTAGTATCTTTATATGTTTCCGCATGAATTCCATCATATCCATCTTCATACCCTACATATGCTTTATAAATAATTTTTTTATCTTTATTATAAACTACACATGATCAAGCTCCTTTTCCTGGATTTCCGCTACAAGCCCCATCAGTATAAATTTCAATAATATTATTTTTATCTTTAATGAATTTAAAAAAACTATTCTTTTTCTCCATTACCTTTTTTCCTTCTATTTTCTTCTATTTTTTTATATACCGCATCAAGAGTTTCTCTATAATTGTTAGATAAAGTTTTTATTTGAATATCTAAAAATAATATTTCTTTATCTGTTTTTTGTAATTCTTTCTGTAGTATAAAATATTGTTTTCTTATAAATCTTGTTTCTACACCATTGTGATTATAATTTTTTAATAATTGTAAATTACTAATTAAATTTTCTAAAAATAATTGTTTATTTTTTATTTCTTTTCTATTTTTTAAAAAGAATTTTTTAATAGCTCTTAATTCTGCAAGTTTACAACCAAAAAAATTAGATTGTATATCCATATCTTCTGGGTGTCTTTTAGCAGTTCCTTCAAAAATTCCAAGTTTAGTTTTTATTTTTACATAAGAAATTCCATTTTTTTCATTAAAAGAAGAGTCTATTAATTTATATTTCATTATTATTCCTCCTTATTTTAATTCTTGTAGTATCTGAGCTAGGAATTAATAGCCATATTAAAGATCAAGCTAAAAAATTAATTGGAATATTAACATCTAACATATTTGCATTTAAATATTCAATTCCATTTATATTGATATTTATATTTAGTATATCAATAATTCATATTATTAATAATATACTTTTAAAAATTTTAAACATAATATTTTCCTTTCTAACTATTTTTAATAAAATTAAACATTTCTTCAACTACATCTTGAGGTGTATGTCCATCAAAAGGAATTATAGATTTATATAATTCTTGACATTTAAACAATTCCCAATATTTCATTTCATAATGATTATCTATTATTCCATTTTGAGTTTTTATAACCACTAAAAACCAATTTCCTCCAAAGCACAACTCTCCATCTTCATGTCTTATTGTTTTATAAACAACATTATTTTTATTTTTTGCTAATTCATTTACAAGCATAGCATTATATAACATTCTATAAGTATATAATTCTTTAAAAGTATGATATCCATCGCTTATATACTCATTACATTCTAAATTTTTTATAAGCTCATTTAAAACAGTTATGCTAATTGGCATTATTTTTTCTTTTTCCATAATTATTCTTTCTCCTTTTTTACTTCATTTACTTTTGTTTTAATATCTAACAAAATTTCATCAATAGAAACAGGTCTATTGTTGTGAGCATCTAAACATACGCAATACATATAAGGATTTATTTCTGAAGTTTCTTTTATTCTATAAAATTTTTCAGTTTGATGTGTATGCCCATAAATATTAATTAAATGCTTAGCCCATGGCTTATTATCATCATAGTTGGCGGTAATAGTGGGATAATGACATAACCAAAAATAATTTTTACCTATTTTAATTTCTTTTGCATAATCAATAGAAACTATATTAGGACATTGTTTATATAATTCAATTCTTGTGTCTGTGCAGTGATTGCCTAATATTAAATGTATCTTTCCATTAAGGCTTTTAAGATATTTTATTCCTTTTTCATTGTCAATTAACATCACATCTCCTAAATGATAAACTTCGTCTTCAGGCTTGACAATAGAATTCCAATTTCTTACAATAGTTTCATCATGCTCTTCAATAGATTTAAAACCTCTTGGTTCATAAAGAAATGGTTTATTATGACAAAAATGAGTATCCGATGTGAACCAAATTTTCTTATTCATACTATTCCTCCTTTAAATTAATTTTTTGAATATTATTATCTTTATCTACAATATATAAATAATCTATTCCTTCTTTTGCAGTTGGTTTTGATATAGAATTATACATTTTAATAACGACATCATTTGGAACTAATTTACGTCCAGTTCTTTTTGAGTTATATTTTAATATTGTATCAAGAGATCTTTCAATATAAATAACATTAATTTCATCTGGTCTTTTGTTTAATGCATCAATTAATTTCTTACGGGAACCCGCATTTAAAGAAGTTTGATCTGCATAAACATCTAATCCAGAATCTAATGCTTCATTAATTTTATTAATAAAAATATCATATACTATTTTTTCTTTTGAAAAATAACTATCTTTATCTTTAATTATACTAAATCTAATTTCATCTCTTGATATATAAACTGCATTTTTAGGAACATTATTTTTACATCATGTAGTTTTTCCTGAGCCGGGAGCCCCCATCATTATGAATAATTTACTCATTTATTATCATCTCCTATTCTGGTTTATATTTACATTTTTCTGAATTATTTGCGTTCCAACATTTTCCATCATGATTAAATGGACAATTGTCTAATGAACATGTATATAACTCATTTATTTCAACTCTCTTGCCTTCAACAAAACGACCTTGCGAGAATTCTTTTTCAAAATCTTCTTGTGAATATCCTCCAATTTCTCTAATCTCAGCATGATTTGTTTCTTTTTTACAATTTAAACAATATAATTTTTTAAGATGTCCTGCTTCTCTAATATGATTTAGAGGTCTTAAGACAGGCAATCCTTCTTTTCCGCAATAAGTGCAGAAAAAACGACTTCTTGTTGTCTTCATATCTATTAAACTCCTTTCCATTTTATATATAAATAATTATAGTATAAATATAAAAAATAATCAAATTTTATCTTATATATCCTTATTATATACACACACGCATATGATTTTATAAAAATTTTCTATAAAAAACAAACAAATATTTTTATTTGATTTTATGAAAAAAATCTATTATTATAATTTTACATTATTAAAAAGGAGAAGGATATGAAAAATAATATAATTTTTTTAGATTTTGATGGAGTTGTAAATACAATTTATTATAGATATTATAAAAGATTTAAAAAATATCAAATGAGATATGCAACTTCCGCAGACAAAATTGTGAATAATAGACAAGCTATTCAATGATTAAATGAATTATATGATAAATATCCATATGATATTGTAGTTACATCAACTTGAAGATTACATTCTAACTGTATACAAATATTATATAATAGTGGTTTAAATAAAAAAATAAAAATCATTGGATACACTCCACATTTAGAAGGAAAGACAAGAGGAGAAGAAATTAAAAAATGAATTGAAGATAATAATTATATTGATTTTAATAATTTTATAATTTTAGATGATGATACAGATATGGGGGATTTAGATAAACATTTAATTAAATGCGATCCATATCTAGGTTTTACTATATATGAGTTTAATAAATGTATTGATTTTTTTGAAAAAAAATAATATAATATTTTTATATAAAGGAGAAGTGATAAAATGTTTTTTAATCCTTTTGATATAAAATCAGATAAAAATGATAATATATTCATTCAAGGGCAAAAGTTTCAAATTAGAGAGAGTCAAGCAATAAAAGAAAAAATTGCATTGTTTTTAGATAATAATTATATTTTTAGTTATAATAAATCTAATTTAGAAATTTTGTTAGATATATTGTCAAAAAATAATTATAATATTAATCAGCTAACTAATGATGATAAGTTAGAATTGTTAGAACTAATAGATAATTATAAGTAAGGAGGATAAAATGAAATCTTGTTTAACATATTATGGGAAAGCGGATAACATTTTTAAAGAGGTTGATGAAATCATTTTAAATATAAAGAAAATAAAAGATTTAAATGATTTAGAAGCCTTTTGTGAGCAATATAAAAAACAAACAATTATTTTATATGTTGAAGAATGATTACAATTAGATGAATTATTATATAAATTTATTTTTGATTTTCAAAAAAAATATGATAATATATATAATATAAAAATATTATTGCCAAATTGGAATGACTCCTTTATGGAAAAAATTCATAATGATTATCCTGAATCAAAAATATTTTTTATGTCTTTAATTCAAGATTGAGATAATCTAACATTTTTTATAAAGAATGGCGTTACAGACGTTTATATTTCTAATGAATTAGGATTTGAACTTGAAAAAATTTCTAAAATATGTCATAAAAATAATGTTAAAATACGAGTTTTTCCTAATGTTGCTCAATCTTCATATCCTATTGATGATATTTTAAAATTTTGAATTAGACCTGAAGATATTGAATTTTATAATAATTATATAGATGTATATGAATTTTTTGGAGATGTTGAAAAACAAAAAATATATTATAATATTTATATGAAAGATAAAAAATGAAATGGAAATTTAAAGGAAATTATTATTTCTTTAAATGAAGATATTAATAATATGACTATTTTACCAAGGTTTCCGTATAAACGAGTTAAATGTATGAAAAAATGTTTAAAGGGAGATAAGTGTAACTTATGTTTTAATATATTAGACCTATCTAAAACATTAGAGAAAAGTAATTTAAAAATATCAAATAAAAAAAATAAGGAGGAATAAAATAATTATGGCAAAAGGGCAAATCTTTAAAAAAGAAATTTTAAATGATTTATTAAGTTTTTTTGGAGAAAAGGCTTTTCTATATAATGATGGAAAAGAAATTAGAGTAAATGGTTTTGAAAATGGCGAAGCAGTACAAATAAAAATAACTCTAACCGCCTCAAAAGATATTGTTCAAAATGGTGAAGATAATATACTTCCAGGAGAGGTAAATAATAATTTATCAAATGAAAAAGATTTATTAAATGAAGAAAAAAAACATATCGAACCGACAAAAGAAGAAATAGATAATGTAAATACATTATTAAAAAATCTAGGTTTATAATAAATATTGATAAAAAATAAAAAATGTTTTATAATTTAAATGTAAATATGAAAAAGAATTTTATTAAGTATAAAGATAGCGGAAACGCTTTAAGAACAAGGTTTACTTTATATAAAATAAAGCTCAAGTAATATTTATAAATGCTTGTACAGGCTAGGCTAAAGAGAACCTTTGGTTATTTGTAAGTATCTTAACCTAAGTCTTAATTTTATGAAAATAACCAACTTGTTTAATCAGTTGAAACTATGAGTTATCAATAGAAATATTGAACATTGCTAAAGGTAATAGACATCTGCAGAGAGGTCTAACTCTAATAAGTAAAAGAATAAGTAATAGGATCGCTTCCTATGAAAAATATTTTACTTTATGCAGTAAGTAGTTTTGTAAAATAAATGAGATTTCTAAAATTAAATAAGTATAAAAAGTATATCAGAGATATTGGTTATTTAATTAATATTTTGATTGAATAACCTTTCTTCTTTGATATATTATTTAAAATAAAATATGTCAAAAATTTATAATCCTATTGAAAAAAGAATTATATATAATAAATATATACATATGGGCTGTTAGCCAAGTTGGTTAAGGCGAGGGACTGCAACTCCCTGAACATAGGTTCAAATCCTATACAGCCCTCCATATGGTGAGTATAGTCTAATGGTTAAGACGCAAGTCTGTGGAACTTGTTATTAGGGTTCGATTCCCTATGCTTACCCCATTTATGCGGGAGTAACTCAGTTGGTTAGAGTTGTCGGCTTATATCCGACCGGTCGTGGGTTCAAGTCCTACCTCCCGCACCATATTAATATAATATAAATATATTATGCCCGTATGATGGAATTGGTAGACATAATAGTCTTAGAAACTATTGTCGTAAGGCGTGTAGGTTCAAGTCCTACTGCGGGCACCATATTATAAAATTGTCCTCTTAGCTCAGTTGGATAGAGCACAGACCTTCTAAGTCTGCTGTCCTAGGTTCGAATCCCAGAGGGGACGCCATATATGTCGGGTAAAAAAAAACATTGAAAAACGTGAAAGCTAGCTAGTAGCGTGAAGTAGAAACGGGAAGACGTCTATATCCCACCTGGCGCCATTAAAAAATTATATAAAAGAGGGTAAAAATAATTTATCTATATAAAGAAAAAATAAAATAATATTAGATAAATTGAAAAAATTTATCTATATATGTTTTTTCATATATGAACCTTCTTTCTATAATTGAAATATAATTATTAATAATTGGGGTTTTTAATTAACCCCTAATTATTAAGAAGGAGGCAACAATGTCTTTATTTAATAAAAATGATGACAATCAAAATATTTATTTTGTTACTATTGTAGAAACTTTAAAAAAAAGAGTTGAAGTAAAAGCTAATTCTGAAGAAGAAGCTATTGAAAAAGTTGAAAATGCTTACAATAAATGTGATATTATTCTAGACGAAATGGATTTTACTGGAGTTAAATTTAAGATAAAGAAAACAATAGAAAATGAAGATAATGAAGAATAAAAAGATTTTTGATTTTTTAAAAAAAATATTTTATAATATTTATATAAAAAACAAAGGGGATTGATGAAAAAATGAAAGAAGAATTTTTTAATAAAAAAATAGATTATTTCTTTGAATTAGAATATCCTTTCATAAATGTTTTTCTTAAAAATATTTATGGAGATAAGGTAAGAAGAAGATATTCTTTAATTGGAGATGGAATATTCAATCTATTATATATAGAAGATAAAATTTATGAAATTAAGTTTAAAGAAGTTAAAAAAATGCTTCCATCAGATGGTAAAAAAGCCTTTAGAGATGCTTTAAAAGATGATATTATTGAAAAAATATCTAACCAATTAAAAGAAAATAATATAGAATTTACTATTAATGGAGGTAAATTTATAACTTTTAAAATTCAAAAATATATTGCTCTTATTGAAGTTATAAAAAAGACAAAAGAACCAGAAGGTTTAGGAAAAACTTTAATAAATGGAGAATGGATTTAAAAGAATTATCTTTTGTAAAAATATTTATATAATATTTTAGTTTTCTAACACGATAGAGGGTTCGCTGCTTAGCAGACTGATAAGGCTGACCCGCTGTAGGTAACCAATCCTACGAAAAGGCACAGGTAGAGAGCGTGGCTCTACGACGCCCAAGGAATAAGGGGTTAGATAGCATTAAAGAAAAATGGGAGAACTTAACTCGCTTTAATGTGAATACCGGTTTATCTAATCGCTTGGGAGCCATATGTGGAAGTCCCGGGTATAGCAAGGGGAACAACCCCTTCCTTCCACACCTATGCCGAGTTAGCAAAATTGGTTACCGCAGCTGACCTGTAATCAGCAGATTGGGGGTTCGAGTCCCTCACTCGGCACCATTTTAGTTAATAATAGTTTTATATATAGCACTTGGAACGGTATCTGCACCGACTAGAGTACCAAGTGAGTTACACATATGTTCCAAATAGGGGCCACAGGCAGATGTAGGGTTGAGGAACAAGTAGAGATACTATCTAATATGGGGTAACAATTTAATTGGGGGATTAGTTCAGTGGGAGAACACTTGCCCTGCAAGCAAGGGGTCGCGAGTTCAAATCTCGCATCCTCCACCATAATTTTTGTTTATTAATAAAATCTTAGACCCTATCCACGAGGGTAATGCCGGTGTAAAATGACGCCTAAGGAATTGATTATTCTATGGTATGTTAGGGGACGACAAGGGACGAGTTAAATTCTCGTATAGCAGGTCTTGCAAGAAAGCCGTGATTGTGTTCGGAGGGAAACTAACCGAAGGTGGTAGATTTTATTTTTATATATATTAAGTTATGCCTGGTTGGGTGAGTTGGTTTAAACCAGCAGCTTGCTAAGCTGTCGATCGAGTAATCGATCCAGTGGTTCGAATCCACTACCAGGCGCCAGTTAGATATTAATGGTTAATTGGAAATAGCTATCAATATAAAGCAGTATTTGATAAAAATATGATTGCACGAAAGCGAACCGCATCCGACGGGGAATAAACGCCTGAAGTATGATATAGCTAGCCATTAATTATAAAAATGCGAAGTCATCCTTAATACTAATTATATAGCATCGCATTAAATATATGTTTAAAATGGGACACAAAGCATATATATCTTTTGTAGTTAATATTAGTTAATACTACAAAAGAACTTAGGAGGAAAACATGATATTAAAACCAAATAGATTTTTAAAAGAAATAGGAATAAATGAAGATTATTGATTATTTAATGAAGAAAATAAAGATGATTTAAGATATATTCCAGATGAAGAAGGATTTGTAGATGCAGAACACTTTAGTTTAGATACTTCTTTAAGTTTGTATATTTATTCTCAATTATGTTATTTTAGAGAATATCCTATAAAATGTGGCACTCCAATAGGTTTAACACATGAAAAATGAGTTGAAATTGTAGATGCAATGATTGAAGCTTTTAAATTAATGTTAGTAGAAGATACAAATCCGCAAACAAGAAGTAAAAAAGAACAATACTACTTTTCTAAAAATAGAAGAAAAAAAATAAACTATGGATTGAGATTATTTATAAAATATTTTAATAATCTATGGTATTAATATTTTATTTGATAAAAATAATAATTTTTTATATAATATTTATATAAATAATTAAAAAGAAAATTACTTATATCCTAATAGGATATATATGCGGGTATCGTTCAAGGGTAGGACCTCTGCCTTCCAAGCAGACGATGCCGGTTCGAATCCGGCTACCCGCTCCATATTAAATATTTGATATTATTTAAAAAATAATATATAATATATATAGAAAAAATAAAATAATGTTCTTTGAAAAAATAATAAATGTTACTCAAATAAAGATAGGTTTCGTCTTAAGAGTACTCTTTTACACCAATTCAAAAGATTGGTCAATAATCTGGAAAGATGAGGGGAAGAGGTTGTCGAAATAGCAAGTATAAAGTATCATTGATCTCGAGGACAAGGAAACATATGCGAGTTGGCGTCGTAAATAGTTTCCATGACAATTCCTTGGCGGTTGAAATAAGAGGGCAATGAGTAGCAAGCATAAATCCGTGGTTAAGAAAAAGAGAGAAGAACTCTATATGTTGGGGGTACCCAATCCTCCCTATACATAGAAACAAAACTCCGGCCAGAGTGGCGTTGTATAGTAGCTTTATACCTATTCATTATGCTATTGATATACGCTGGAAGAAGTATATCCATTATAGAAATATAATGTAATCTAATAACAGTGAACGCTGTAGGATGCTGTGGTCATAACCTATGAAAAAAGGTCATAAGAGCGATAGACTCGAAGTGAGCAGGCGAAAGTATAATGAGGATAGGGAAAGTCGATAGGCGACTGGTCCATGCCTAAATATTATCTTGTCGGAAATATTTTAAGGAAGTGAAGGATATCGGTTGAAGCGTGTTAAAGCGTGTATAACAGTGTGGCTTATGGGCATATAGAAAATCCGATTTGCTGAAATGGTTTGGTTAATTACAAACATTTAGGAAATGTTTGAATAGTACTCCAGTTCATGCTTAGCTTATAGGTATCAATCCTATTGAAAACTGACTGAATATACGGCTATTTTGTTAAAAGACTTATGGGTATGCAATAGTCCCATCATTTATTATTTTTTCAATGAACATTATTTGACCTGTTGGTGAAATGATTAATATATGTTCAATAATTAAGGTTTGATTCTCTGAAAAGAAAATCTATAAAAAGTTAGTGAGACTGCGACATCATTTTATGAAGGTCAGCTTGCCGCAATTTACCTTTTATAGATATTTTATAAGGTCTTTAGTCGACTATTTCTTAGTTTTATGTCTATTGATAAAACTCCTTAATAGAAAAAGAAAATGTCGCCTTTTTTGGTTCGTTAGTCTAGTGGTTACGACATCTGCCTGTCACGCAGAAGGCACGAGTTCAATTCTCGTACGAACCGCCATTTTGAAAGGATAAGAGTTTAAAATATGGATAAAAAATTAATTCAAAAGAAAGAGAAGGCTATTGAAAAATATTATAAATATTTATCAAGAGAAAATTATCTTTTTGCTACTTATTGAAAGAAAAAATTAAAAAAGATTACATTTTTAGAAAAATTATCTGCCGCATTAGTTAAGCGACAAATTGCTATGAATGGAATTGAAAAGTTAAATTCAATAAAAATTAATTAAAAATTTATGTTTAAATTCTCTTGAATATAATTAAAATTTTTATTATACTATTTAAAGATAGTATAATAATATATTGCCAGATGGTGAAGCGGTAACACACATGACTTTGACTCATGCATTTCGTAAGTTCGAATCTTACTCTGGCAGCCATTTTTTTATTATGAACTCTATTTTATTTTTAATTTTATTTTTTTTAATTTTTATTTTTAAGGAGGGTTTTATTTTTTATGAGTTTAAAAAATACAAAAAATAATGATATTTATGATATGTTTGATTTCCTAGTTAATTTTGATTGGGATAAAAATTTCTATAAATTTACAAGAGATGAAAAAGATATGTATCCATATTCTGTAAATAGAAATGAAGATAATTCAGTTACTATTGTTCACAATGTTTTAGGACTAAATAAAGAAGATTTAAAACTATCTACAAAAATTGCAGATGGTAAAGGTTGGATTATTATTGAAGGGGAAACTAAAGATGATATTACTGGAAAAATTTATTCAATTAATTCAAAATTTAATTGTGATTTAAAATATTGTGATTTAAATAAAGTTAGTTCTTCAATGAAAAATGGTCTTTTATATATTACTATTGCTCCAAAGAAGAATGATTCAGTAAAAACAAAATTTATTAATATTGATTAATTCTTAATTTTTTATTAATAGAGTTCATGTAAGGATACATTTTAAAATGTATCCTTTTTTCTTTTATTGTTTTTTTATAATAAATATTATATAATATTATTGTAAAAAAATGAGATTGTAACATATTAAATTATATGTTATTATATTTTAAAGTAAAAACATATATAAAAATAATTGATTTTTAATAAAAAAAATAATATAATATTTATGTAAAATAAAAAAGAAGGAAGGGAAAATATGATAAGGATTTTAAAAGAATTGGAAGATTATCAATTAGAAGAATTATATAGCAATAAATTATTTGTTAATCAATATGGTTTAGATTTAATGTATGATTATGAATTAAATAGATTTTGGAAAGAATTTGCTTTTGATTTGATAAATAGTTTAAAAGAAGAAAATGTATATATGATATATGGAAATGACAAAAGTGATTTATTGAATTTTATAAAAAATAATTATAAAATAATTATAGAAAAATATAATTTAAAAATTGATTTTAGAGATTATGTAGAATTAAATGATTATTTATCTATACAAGATTGGTTAAAAGACGATAATCATAAAATTATATGTTTTGATGGAAAATATCATTTAATGCAAATTGAAAAAATTTAATTTTTTTTCTTAGGGGCTTAGTGTAATGGTAGCACAGCAGTCTTCAAAACTGTAGAGTGAGGTCTCCAAAACCTCAGGTGTGGGTTCGAATCCTACAGCCCCTGCCAATGATTGTAAAAAAATATTAATATATATTTAGGGCTAAATAGGAAAGACCGCTTCCTATACCGGCAGCAATGCTTAAGTGTAGACGTAAGTCGATGTGTTGTATCCTGGAACAGGCGGCCCAGGAGTCCTTATGTCTTTATGAGTTAGTAGATAAATTAAATATTAAATTGATTTTATAAATAAAATATTATATAATATTTATATAAAAGAAAGGAAAGAAGGTTGAAAATTATGGCTAAGAGAAAAGGTAAATCAGGTTCTGGAGAAGGACAATTCACTATTACACAAATTAACTTAGATAAAAAAGGAAAAACAAATAAAAAATTAAAAAGTAATCCTATGGCGGCAAAGTATTTAACTGCTAGAGGAAAAGAATTAAAAGAATTAGCAGCAGAATATGTAAAACAACATCCGCCAGGAAGTGGAAAAAGAAAGAAAAAAATAATGAATAAAATAGAAAATAAAGTAGTTGAAAAAGCCTCTTAATTAGGAGGTGAGACTATGTCTTTACATAAAGCAATAGCAAGTGGAAAAGAACATAGAGTAGAATATGGTACCAAAGGACAACCCTATTGTAAAGCAGTAGATCCTAGTTGTCGTAATCATGGAAATTGCTTTTGGTGCTATAATACTAGAACAAAAAAAAATCGTGAGAAAGATAAAATTGCAAAAAAAGAAATATTAAATTTTCAAAAATGAAGATAAGGTGGTTGGTCAGAGCCGTGTGCAGAAAGCACCTTTATAAAAACGGGGTTACGGCATTATTATATCGCGGGATAGAGAAGTGGTTATCTCATCTGGCTCATAACCAGAAGACCGTGGGTTCAAATCCCACTCCCGCAACCAGTTTGGGGCGATGGCGGAATAGGTAGACGCAACGGACTTTGTTCTGGTTTTATTAAACCGCACACAGAGCACCTAGATAGGAAACTTCTAGTGTGAATGACATCAAATTCGGGGGAAGTCTCTCGTAGATAATCCCGAGCCAAGCCTGTTTTACAGGAAGGTGTAGAGACTAGACGGTGTCCTCCTAAATCGAAAGACAAGGAGAAGGTATAGTCCAGACTACAACACATATAAAAATGTGGCTATAGCAATATAGTGTAGTAAGAAAATCCGTTGGTCCTTAGGATCGTGAGGGTTCAAGTCCCTCTCGCCCCACCAATATATGGTTGGATGGCAGAGTTCGGTTTAATGCACCAGACTTGAAATCTGGCGATCGTGCAAGCGATCCGTGGGTTCAAATCCTACTCCAACCGCCATTTATTTGCTCGCTTAGCTCAGTTGGTTAGAGCACTTGCCTTACAAGCAAGGGGCCCAAGGTTCAAGTCCTTGAGCGAGCACCATATTTGTTCTTTGATAATATTTAAAAGATATTATATAATATATATAGAAAAAGATAAAAATTTAAAGGTAATTCAAAAGCCATTGAATTGAAAGAGTGCTGAGGCTGCAACCGCCAAATTATAAATATTACTATATGACGGGAGGTTGTGGCCCCAGCCTATCTTCGGCGACCAATAAAAAAAATGGTTAAACGCAAAATAGAAGATTAATTATATCAGTGATGGTGTATGTATTGCCCTTTGAAAGTATAAGGGCTGCCACATGGTATCTCGTAAGGGACTTATAAGTTTAAATATTGCCCTATCGTCCAGAGGGTAGGGCAATATATGGCCAGTTGGTGAAGCGGTTAACACATATGCCTTTCACGCATACATTCACGGGTTCAAATCCCGTACTGGTCACCAATTTGATAATTATTGAGTGTGGCGGAATAGGTAAACGCGTGGAAAGAGGCAGATTAGAAGGTAATCTAACTATCTAATACCCATAATCACTTTATTCAGGCAACAGCGAGAGTTAGAGAGAGCGAGGACAAGACCTGAATGGAAACTAATCTCTATAAGGTGCAAATCCTTATCACTCAATTTAATAAATAAAATATAAAGTACGGACAGTAAAATAAGAGATTAAAATTATTTTAGGGATGTGGCAATATGTATTTAATTTATTTATTGAATATATATTGGCATATCCCTACCTGAAAACACACGATGAGTGAAGCGTCCATTAATATAAAGAAGCGGTGATGTCGTGACGGGAGTAATATGTTTCGGGCGAATGGAGTTAGGCGGGTAAAAAGACTCAAGGGTGAAAGATGTACCTAAAAACCTGCTCAAAAAAAGATACTTAATATTAATTATAAAATGACCGAGAAGTAGATTAAAATCTTGCCAGTGGTGGCGTCATAAAACTAAGGCTCAAGGGAAGCGGACTGCGTGATTGGTCAAAAGCCTACTCAGCAGATAGGACTGAATGTGAGGGTATCCGCGAGGCAGTACCAGGTTAGGCTGCCACATATAGGGGTTTGGTGTAACGGTAGCACAACGGTCTCCAAAACCGTTTATCTAGGTTCAAATCCTAGTACCCCTGCCATAAGATTTTTAAGGAGGTTTCCGCATGAAAAGAATTAGAAAACTTATCTTTACAAAAAGTAAGCATTGGATTGATGAGTTAAGTTATTCTACTCTTACGGACTCTGCTTTAGTATTTTATTTTACACGCTATTGTGAAAATAAAAGTAATTATAAATTAAAAAGTTTTACTACAAGTCTTTTTAATGATGAAAAAGTAGTAAAAATAAAATGTAATAAAAAAGATTTTTTAAAATTAATTTCAGATTTCTCTAAGGATTTTTCTGATAATGTAGATAATATTCATTTTAATTAATTTTTTATAGCGGGAAGTAGCTTAACTTGGTAGAGCACGCGGTTTGTCTAAAAAATAACGGAGATTGGTCTAGTTTGGTTTAGGGCGCTTGCTTTGGGAGCAAGAAATCGGGAGTTCGAATCTCTCATCTCCGACCATTTAGATATTATGGTACTTTGGGCAGTAGTAAGTTTAAATGATATAAAGGAGATAGTTTTTTAAATTATATGCCATTATCAGCCATTGAATAAATTTAAATTAGGGGGCGTATTCCGTTAAGGAGACGGAGTTGACTAAAAATTGGGTAGATGGCAGAGCGGTCAATTGCGGGAGACTGTAAATCTCTTGACTGAGGTCTACGGTGGTTCGAATCCATCTCTACCCACCATTTATAAATATAGTTCTTACAAAATGGCGTTTATGTAAGATTAATATAGAGTAGCTTTAGTTTCTAGTGAGCCAAAAGAAACTCCCTGCTATGAGGGTTAGAAATTAGCTTGGGTGGCAACAGCCTAAAGGGTAAGTACCAGTGTTGCTAGGCTGATGAAATATAAAATCATGAATTATAGAGTAGGAAGGCGAACACTTAGGCAGGAATTCCATTGAAGAAACTCTGCACCAGTTAATTTTTTAAAGGAGAAAAAAATGGGAAAAGTATCTAAAGAAATAGAAAAAGAATATAAATATTCTAGGAAAGCAGCTATTGCTAAATATAATAAAAAATATATAGCATATTATATTTATGATAAATTATCTTCTTATTACGCAAATAAATATTTAAAAAAATTTATTAATAAATAATATAGGCTGGTGATGAAATGGTTATCATGATGCTCTGATACGGCATTCTTCCGAGTTCGAATCTCGGCTAGCCTACCATTTATGACTCGTGTGAATGAGAAATTGAAATCTTATATGGTTCGAAACATATAGAGAGTAAACGGAAACGATACTAATAAGTAACAGCGCGAAGTGAAAATTAATATTCCAGAGTTCAAGTCTCTGGCGAGCCTCCATTGTGCCTGATTAGCTCAGTCGGTAGAGCAAACGGCTGTGAAGTGTTAGCAGCTTTATAAGGAAACTTATAAATGAAAATCTCGCTAAGTCGGTGAAAACTAAGTCTTATGATATGTCAACGCCGAGCAAGGAACAAAAATGTTTTATGTGTAGAGGCTTTACACGAGACACCTAAAGATAATATCCAAGGTGAAGACAAAGTCCAGACCACAATTGGAAACTAATGTGGTAAAGTAACCGTTGGGTCGTAGGTTCGAGTCCTACATCAGGCGCCATTATTGAAAACCATTAGTAAGAAAGGAAATTATGAAAAATAAAAAAGAAATACCGCTGTCCCGCAAGGGGATATCAAAATCTTATATTACTTTTTCACTATTAATTATATTTTCAATTTTTATTATTGGAGCAACTCCTGTTGCAGAATCATCTTCTAATTTTGAAAATTTTGAAGAAGAAATAATAAGAGAACACATAAATAATTTAGAGATAAAAGGTTATCAAAATATAGAAAAAAAAGAAAAAATTATATTAAAAAATAATTATTATGTCTATCGTCAAATCAATTTAAATAAAAGTTTAGAAGAAATTATTATTGAAAAATATAATTATATTACTACTTACTATTGTATAAACATAAATGAGAAAGAGTATTTATTTAAGTCTTTAGATGATATTAATAATTTTGTAAACAAAGCAAAAGTATATAATAAAGATTTAAATTACCAAATTCAAGAAAAAAGAGATAGAATAAATAAAGAAACAAAAGAAGAAGAATTAAATACATTATTATTGAATATAGAAAACGATTATAAAAAGAAACAAGAAGAAGAAAAAGAAAGAGAAAGGCAAAGAAAAATAGCTCAGCAGCGACAACAGCAACAATATAATAATAATGTAAATGAATTACAAAAATATGCTTATAATTTAGTTATTAATACATATGGATGAACAGAAAATGATTTTTCAGCACTAATTAAATTATGAGATAAAGAAAGTAAATGGAATCCAAATTCTCATAACAGTAAATCTGGAGCATATGGAATTCCTCAAGCATTGCCAGCAAGTAAAATGGCTTCTGAAGGATCAGATTATTATACTAATGGTCAAACTCAAATAAGATGAGGATTAAAATATATAAAAGAAAGATATGGTTCTCCTGCAAATGCTTGAAATCATTTTTTAGAAAAAAATTGATATTAAAAGTCTTTTTAGACTTTTATAATGGGGATGCCTGGTTTCGACAGGAATTGGTGAAAAATTAGAATACAAGTACTAGGCAGTTAGTTAAAAGGCAACGAAGTAAAAATAAACGGAAACTTATTTTCAAAAATTACTAATAAAGTTAAATCTTTATTCGCATTTAATTGCGTAGCCTTTGCGTAAGGTTAAGTAGCTTCTATGTTAAGTATCAGTGCGGACAGAGAAACACGTAGTCGTATTAACTAGTCAAAGACCGCCATTATTAATTAGTTATCTATACAGCTATTTTTAATGAATTACTTTATTGTATAGACTTGCTTTTGAGATTTATATATGGTAAAAAGTATAGATAGAACGATATGTACAAAACTTGTAAGGTAAGAATGAGATTTCTAATCAGTAGTTGGTTTTTGGACAGGGGTTCGACTCCCCTCATCTCCACCATATGGGTCGTTAGCTCAATAGGTAGAGCATTGCACTTTTAATGCAAGGGTTCTGGGTTCAATTCCCAGGCGACCCACCAATTATTGGCGTGGTAGCTCAGTTGGTAGAGCACGGGACTGAAAATCCCGGTGTCGGTGGTTCAATCCCACCTCACGCCACCATATTTTTTATTGATTTTTATTTTTATTTTTTATATAATATTTATAGAAAAGGAGATAAAAATGGAATGGTATGTATTAAATTATAATTTTAATTCAAAAAAAATTGAACCAATTAACATATTTAATTATGGGAATTTTTTAAAAGATATAAAAGAAATTTATAAAGAGTATATTGAAAAAAAAGAAGATATTGAATTTTTTGAAAATAAAATAAATTCTGAATTATTATATTATTTTTGGAGTAAAAGAGAATATGAAATCTCTGTTGGAGATTTATTTGAAAAAGATTTAGAAAAATATGAAAAAATAGATGTATATTATCAAGTAAAAATGAACTTTAAGGCTTTTATAGAATATTTATTAAATAATATATCTATTGATAATTAAAAAAATTTTTAATATAATATTTTTATAAATAAAGAATATTATATTTTATATGGCGAAATAGTGTAAATGGGAGCACGCATTGTAAATGAAGTATAAGTTCAAATCTTATTTCCGCCGCTGGTCATAGTTTTCAAGAGTTCTTTAAACTTGAAGGGGTTGCTAGGGAAACTAGCACCAGTCTCTTAAGGGTGGCTAACCTAAAATAGTGGTTTGGCGGGGCCTCTACCGCAAGTAAAGCTTTACGAAAATTATAACAGTTCTCGAGATTTATTTTTATAAAAATTGCTGTTATAATCTTACACTTACTTTTATTTAATTATTCATTTATGGTTTTTGGTGCGATTGTCCTATCTTATGATGAAAATCGCCCTATAAGAATCCTTCTATATATGCCTCCACGTGGCGGATTTGGGTAACGCAAAAGTATATAGAGAAATTGTAAGAATAGACAGTTTCATATTTTCATTTCTTCCAAATAGAACATTTTATGTTTTGCGATTTTTAAGGGAATTATTTATAAAGTTCCCTTAATTTGTAAAAGGAGAGTTTTAAATGAAGACGGTAAAATTAGAAAATAATAATAAAAAAAATCTTATCTTATTAAGAAATATAATTTTCATAATTTTATCTATATTTTTATTCTTTAAATACTTTTCTTTTACTTATGAATATTATTATATTTCAGAAAAAAAAGAATATATAAATATTGGTTTGTCGAATGAAAAAGATTTAATAGATAAAACAGTATTAAATTATTTAAATGAGATAAAAAATAATAATATAAACATAGCTGATTTTAATTTAACTAAAAGTTATGAAAAAAGAATTAAAATAATATTTAAAAAAGACCTAAAAGAAGAAAAAAATATTATTGAAAGTAATATAAAACAAAATATATATATAAAAACTTATGGAATAGTAATAAATTATAACAACAATAATTATTATTTTTTAGAAAAACAAGAGGAAGAAATATTAAAAATGCTTAAAGGTAAAAATTTTAATATTAAAAAGGATTTCTTTTATTTACATCAATTATCTTCTATTGAAAATTTGATTAAATAAAATATTTTTAATATAATATATATATAAAAAATTTCCTTTAAAGATATTGAAGTTATTAGTATATTAAGTAGTTTATATATAGTTAAAAATAATAATAGTAATACTTGAATAATTTCAATATTTTTAAAGGGGGTTTTAAATTAAATTAGAGTAGACAAGCATTAAAAGTCGAGAAGAAAATATAGTCTCAACGCTAGAACACTGTGAGGACCAACTCCAAAAAAAGGTTGTGAAATCTAAGCGAGAATGCGTGTGATTGAAACTGCACACCTCTAATTTAAATCTACAGGGGAAGTAAGAATAATACAGGTAGAAATGTAAAAATCAGGAAGATCGAGTTTTTCGGGAGAATAACTACTTGGTTCATTTGCGGGTCTTACTTAAATACTTTAAGGAGGAGAAAGTATTATAAATTTGATATAATGAAAATTTTTCATTATAATATATATGTAAGTAAAAATAAGTTTACTTACAAATTCAATCCCTTTCCAATGCGGCTTCGGCCGCTCTTTTTTTATTGATTTTTTTTATAAAAAATAATATAATATATTTATAAAAAAGGAGGAAAAAAGATATGTATAAATATGTTTTAGTTTCCGCATATAAAGATAGATATGATAGACCAATCAATATAGAATTAATTGCAATATTTGATACGGTTGAAGATGCTAGTTTATATTTAAAAGAAAATTGTATCAAAAAAGAAGATAAAAATATAAAAGAAGCAATTGAAAAAAAATATACATTGGCTTGTGGAGAAGATGATGAATATTATTATTTACAATATTTAGATGGAGTTTTAATTTCATATAGAACAAGTTGCTCTTCTCTAAATGAGTATATTGGAGAAAGTTATGAAATTTTAAAAATAAAAGCATAAGAAAGGAGATTTAAATATGGAAAATAGATGGTTTATAACAGGTGATACACATGGAGATTTATCTAGAATTTTTAATTTTGTAGAAAGACTTGAATTAAAAGAAAACATTAACTTTTTAATTTTAGGTGATGCAGGTGTTGTTTGGAGAAAAGATAAAAAAGATTTACTTAATACAATAAAAGAATTAGATGCATTTAATCAAAAATATAATCTTAATATTTATTTTATTCCTGGCAATCACGAAAATTTTGATTTATTAGATAGTATGGATAGAGATGAACAGACTAATTTAGTATATATTTCAAAACATTTAATTTATATTCCAAAAGGAACTATATTAAATTTACCAATAGGGAAATGTTTATGTGTAGGCGGTGCAGATAGTATAGATAAAATGTTTAGAATAGAACATCTTTCATGGTGGCCGCAAGAACAGATTACTCCTGAAGACATAGAAAAAATTCCTGAAGGACATTATGATTATCTTTTTACTCATTGCACTAATTGGGACACTTGTAACAATTTTGGCTTTATTTTATATACAATTAATAATATCACTGAAGAAAGTAGAATTCATGTTTCTGAAAAATTATTAAATGAGCTAAATAAAAAGATTACTTATAATAAAAGTTATTTTGGTCATTATCATGTAAATAAGCAATTAAATGAAAAACATCAATGTTTATTTGATGATATTATTGAATTAGAAATCAAAAACTAAATTTGATTATTATTATAAAATATAATATAATATATTTAGAAAGTGAGGTAGGTAAGATATGTTAAATAAAAAAGGAAAAAGAGAATTGGCTTACGTGGTTCAAATAGATAACATTATTCCTATTGAAGGTGCCGATAGAGTTGAAACAGCAATAGTTGGTGGATGGCATATTATGGTAAGAAAAAATCAATTTAAGGCAGGAGACTATGCAATTTATTTTGAAATAGATTCAAAAGTACCAGAAAAAGAACCTTTTATGTTTTTAGCAGATAAACATTTCAAAATTAAGACTCAAAAATATTTTAAAGGAAAAGTTATTTCTCAAGGATTATTAATGAGTTTTAGCGACTTTTGTGATGAAGAAGGCGGAAGCCCCGCATGGTTGACAGCAGTATCAGCAAATCTTGCCATAGGATTAGATATTAAAAAAGACCCAATCTTTTTAACTCAAGAGCTTGGAGTTAGATATGCTTCAGAAGAAGATAATAAAAGAAAAATGGAAACTAATAAATATGATAAAATGTATCAAAGACATATTAAACTATTTAAAAAGTATGGCATATTAAGAAAAATTTATAAAAGTAAAATAGGAAAAAAATTATTATTCTTATTCTTAGGAAAGAAAAAAGATACCACTAACAGCGGATGGCCAGTAGGAAAATTCCCTGGGGTTTCTAAGACAGACCAAGAAAGATGTGAAAATATGACTTGGATATTAGAAGATAAAACTCCTTATATAGTAACTCAAAAATGTGATGGTTCATCTGGAACATACATCTTAGAAAGAAAGCCTTTTAATAAGTTTGAATTTTATGTATGCAGTAGAAATGTAAGAATGTTTAAGCCAGACCAAGAATGTTATTATGGAAATGATAATGTATATTGGAAAGCCGCAGAAAAATATAACATAGAAGAAAAAATGAAAAAATATTTAGATGAACATAAAGATATTCATTGGGTATGTTGGCAAGGAGAAATTTGTGCACCAAATATTCAAAAAAATCCGCATAAACTAAAAGATGTTCATTTCTATTGTTTTCATATGACAGATAGTAAAAATGGAAGATATGATATTAGAGAAGCAAAAAAAATATGGAATAAATATGATATGGAAGTAGTTCCTATTGTAAGTGAAAATTATATTTTACCTGACGACTTTGAATCATTCAAACTATCTGCAGATGGAGTATATGATAAAGAAGTATGCGAAGGAGCAGAGGATTGCCCAAGAGAAGGATTTGTTTATTATAAAACAACCGATCCAACATTTAGTTTTAAAAATGTAAGTAGAGAATATTTAATTTCAAGAAATCAATAATATAAATGTTATTGATTTTTTTTATATTTTATATTATAATATTAATATAAAAAGGTGGGATTAAAATGAATGAAAAAGAGATAAAAGAATTTATTTTAGCAAAAAAGAACCCTGTATTAACATGTACTGAATTAAGTAAATATTTTATTGGAAGGCATAAAATTTTACCAATATATTTAACTCCACAATTTGAAAAAGAGTTTAATAATAAAATGTGTGAACTTGAAAAATTAAAAAATAATTGAAATGAATTAAAGCATTTTATTTATAATATTATTGAATTAAAAAATGACTATATAGAAAAACAATTAATTTTATTTTTAGAAAAAAATGGATATAGCAATCTTACTATTGAAGAACTTAAAAGATTAACAGAAAAGTGGAAAAATGAAAATAAACAATTGAGATATGAAGTTTTTTGTTCTAATTTTAAACAAAATGATTTTTCAATAGAATGTAAAACTTTAATAATTCCATTTTTTGATATTATTCCCGCAACAATTACAAGAGAGGAAATTTACGAATTATATAATTTAGAAAAAGAAGGTTATATTTTATAAAATATAATCTTTATTGATTTTTTAATAAAAAAATAATATAATATTATTGTAAATAAAAAAAAAGAAAATGTTTCTTATGGAAGGGGAGATTCAAATGTTAGCAAAAAAAGATTTAATTGAAAAAGTTGGAGTAGAATATACTGAAATGATAAAACAAATTAGTATTCCTGATTTTACAAAATGTATTGCTCAATATGCGGATATTCCAATTCAAAAGATACAAGATGAAGTCATTATAGAATATTTAAGTAAATGGTGTAAAAATAAAAAGAGATTTTTTAAAATGATGGGTGGAAAAACTAGAGTTGATATTCCTTTTACATACACTGATTTAAATGATGATTATACAGAGAAGTTTACTGAAATAGGAACTGATTTTCCAGCTTTTTATCCATGGTGTCAATTATTTAGATTTCATACTGAAAATAAAATTTCTTATCAAAAATTTCCACCTTACGAATATAGAAATTTAATTGACGATGCTTTCCAAAATAACATTTCCGCAGAAGGAATGTCAATTACACACTTTTTTAAACAATATTTAAAAATTCCTGATGAAGTTGTTACGAGAATTGGAACAATATTTGAAAATAAAAAAATAGATGCTAACTTTACAATTTCTATTGATCCAGTTGACATGATGTTAGCTAGTGAAAATCCTTATGGTTGGACTTCTTGTTATAGACTTGAAGGCGATTTTGAAGACGGGCACGCAGATGGATGTTTGGCGGCATTATTAGATTCAACATCTTTAATTACATATATTTGGAATAATTCAGGAAAATTTTCTCTATATAAAAAATATGAGTTTAAAGACATAAGATATAAAAGAATGAGAATGACAATTGCTATATCTAAAGATTTTAAAGCAATTCATTTTAATTCAATTTATCCAGCAAAAGGTAGATGTGATGAAGACTTTAAAAAACAATTAAGAGAAATGGTAGAAAATCTTGTTTCTAATGAATTAAAAATACCAAATTTATGGAAAATAAACGATGGGAGTGTTTATATAGGTAGAACATATAATTATGGATATAATGAATATGAAGATAATAGCATCTATATAAATAGTAAAGAACAGCCCGATAAAGAAAATTTTGAAGTTTTTGATGAACCAATTACTTGTCCTTGCGGATGTGGAAATATAGTACCTGGAACTTCTGATGAAAATTATCGTTATGATGGGTGCGGATATCTTTGGGAGAATATGGTAGAAGAAAGGTATTGCGAATATACCGATGAATATGAAGATTGTGATGGAGATTGTGAGCATTGTAGAATTTGGAATGTTAATAATGCTGTATGCGAGCTAGATACCAACTATTGCTGCGAAGAAAGAGATATTTATAATGTAGAAGAAGAAGGAAGCGCTAACTTTGATTATTCTAATATAATTAGGTGCAATGCAGAACATTGTTTTTCATGTCCTTTATTTAGAGAACATAAACCTCAATTTTTTAAAGATATTGAAATAAGAGAAAAAGAAACTGATACTATGTATCTTAGAAAATCAGAACAATGGTATATAAAAGACAAAAAAGATAATTTATATCATGATATATATGGAAAAGATGTTGTTTGTGTTTTAGGAAATAATACCCTAAATCGTATTACAAATGAACTATTAGCGGAAACAGAAGATAGTAATAAGAATTTTGAAATTGTAAAAGAATATGATGAAGGATATAATTTAGAAGAAAATATTCACAAGGAAGAGCCACTTATAGTTACAATTAATGAAGATTTATATTCAAATCTTTCTTATAATTATAGTAACTTTTACTCAATAGATTCTTAAAGGAGGGAACATCTAAATGTCTTATAGAAACAAAATTGCTTGTATTTTAAAAAAAGAAGATTATAATACTTTTATAAATCTTTTAAAAATTAATGAAGATTATATGAGCTGGAAAAAAGATGAAAAAACAAATGGAGTTTTCTTTCAATATAATTATATATCTAAAATTCCACAATATGATGCGGTTTTATTAAAATGAGATTGAGTTAGTTGGGATCCGCTTATTGACTTAAGTATTATGCTATTTATGCAATATTTAAACTATTTGAAAAATAAAAATAAACCATTCCATTATATTAGAATTGGAGAAGGGGCGGATACAAATACTGATATTGAAGATTTATCTTGTTTAGGAGACCCTTCTTTAGAAGAATGAAAAGAAAATTTGATGGGAATGTGTAATCTTATAAATTGAAAAGTAGATATAATTATTGATTTTTAAATAAAAATTATATATAATATATATGTAATAAAAAATATGGCTAGAACACAGAGGTGGAAGTGTGTTATGTAAGTAGAAGTCCATTAAATAAAGCAATCCATATAAAAAAATAAATACCTGAGCCAATCATAGTAAATAGCTCACGGGGGCCCGAACCCTCCTTACTGATTAAGTTCAGTTTGTGCCAGAGAATGTGGATAAAAATGGAGGTATTTATTTACTTATTGATTTTATTAAAAAAATGTAATATAATATAAATGTAAAAAAGAAAAAAGTGTATAATATGTAAGAGAGTAATAAACACTTGGTTCTCTCTCTTATAAAATTTAATTGATAAAAAATTAAAAATATTATATAATATATATGTAAATAAAAAATAATATTTTTAATTTTATTAAAGTATTATTATCGGTCTAGAGATGAAATCTGAAATAAACAAATAAATAGGTAAGAAAGTAAGAAAGTAGTATACGAACCTAGGCGATATACAGGAGTCGTACCTGTATTAACAATTCTTTAGTGATATACACACCAGAGGCGAAAATCGCATTAACGTCTGGCAAAGAGATTGCGGTAATAATATTTTAATAAAATTAAAAATAGGCAAAAATAATTGATTTTTTTAAAAAAATAACATATAATAATAATGTAAAAAGAAAAGAAAAAATATATAAATATAAAAAATTGGGGTTGTTGAAAACAAATTCTCCCCATAAAAAAAGAATTTGATTAATATATAAACTTGGGTTTTGAGGAATACCTTTGTTTATAATAAAAAAAAATGATAAATAAACAAAAAATTCCTCATTAGTGAGCCAAACTAATATATAGTAATATATATTTGAATAAAAATGTTCTTTGACAAGTAAATAATTTGAACCATATGAAAAACTTAATTAGCAATTAAGTATGGATATAGTCCTTAACTTCTTACCTTAGAGTGGGAATTTTAAGGGGACGGAGAAGTGGCGAAAGGCAACAATCGCCGCAAGATATGTTAATAGCATAAAAAGAAGGATTATAGTGGAGAAAAAATATTTCAAATAAGGCATATTATCCTATTGTTTACAATCTTGACAGCCCTGTGGGTGTGTAAAGTAAAGAAACTGGTAATTGTGGTGATTATAGGCTTCTTTATCAAAACCAATAAGTAAATGTGTAGTTGAACCTTAGTAATAAGGGTATAAAAATGGATAATAGTTCGAGTAGCGGAAATCTACATAATAATAGAGCAATGAAGGAATCATATTTTGCCTAATGCCCGTGAAAGTAGCAAATATCAATTTTGTCTAGTTTTTAGGTTTTAAACTAAGTAAAATAGAATATAGGGTCGCTCCTTATATGAGGCATTTTACTTGCTAGTGGCTGAAGTTTACTTATTTTATTCTCTAATGTGAGAAGCATCAAATTATTTATTTATCAAAGAACATTTGTTCTTCTGACCAGGGCTCTGTAAAGAGAAAAAAAGATAAAAAGGAAATCCTGGGCTTAGATATAATGCAGTCTACTGCTAGCGAAAGTGTAGACATAGGATAGCTCCCTGATTGTAGCAAAATCAAATAGCTCGATATTTTGTAGGTTATTCGTAGAAAGAACCTTCGTAGTTCACAGTTATATAAAAATATTTATATAACTTTAAGGAAACCCCATTGAAATAGAGTTTAGGATGGGCGGTATACCGTAGAAAAGAGTTTGGGTGTACAGCAGAAATAATTGATTTTTTAATAAAAATAATATATAATAATAATGTAAATAAAAAAAGTCATTTTAAAATATAAAATGGAAAGAGAAAAGGAGAGTGGAAGATATGGAAAAAATGACAAATGCACAAATGTTTGAGGCATTAAAAGAATATGTGAGAGGAACAGAAAGAGAGCAAGAATTTATTGAATTCTTAGACAAGAGAATTGAATTATCGTTAAAGAAAAGAAATACTTTAACTAAAGCTCAAAAAGAAAATGCGGAAATCGTAGAAAGCATCTATGAATATATGGTTGAAGCAAATGGACCTGTAACAATTGCTGATGTAATGCAAAAATTTGAATTATCATCAAATCAAAAGGCTTCTGCATTAATGAAAAAATTAGTTGACTCTGATAGAGTTGTAAGAGGAAAAGACGGCAAGAAAGCTGTATATACAGTAGTAACAGTTGATAATGCTGAATAATTAAAATATTAGCGAGTTTGAAAAATAACTCGCTAATATGAATTAAAAGGAAAGGGCAAGGTGAAAATATGAAAAAAAATGATATTAATGATATTCAAGTTTTTCTAAATCAAGTTGGTGAGTATAATTTACTTACTGAGCAAGAAGAAAAAGAACTTTTTGATAAATATAAAGAAACAAAAGAAAAAAGTTTAAAAGATGAAATCGTTAATAAAAATCTAAAATTAGTTATTTCTATTGCTAAAAAATATAAAGGAACTGGATTAAGTTTTATGGACTTGATTCAAGAAGGAGTTTTTGGACTACTTACCGCAGTAGATAAATTTGATATAAGTCTTGGATTTAAATTTTCAACCTATGCAACTTATTGGATAAAACAATCTATTACAAAGGCTATTATTGAAAAGGGTAAAGCAATTAGACTTCCCGCACACATTAACAACAGATTATCAAAAATAAAACAAGCACAAAGAGCTTTAGCAGTTGAATTAGGTTGTGAACCAACAATAGAACAAATAGCAAAAGAAGTAAAAATGGACGAGAAAGAAGTAAAAGATATTTTAGAAATGGACGTATCCGCATTATCATTAGATACTCCAGTTGGAGATAACGAGGATGATGACACTATTGCTGATTTTATCGCGGATAAGCATTTTGAATCACCTGCCGCCGCACTTAGTAAAAAAGATTTAAAAGAACAATTATTAAAAATTATGGATAGTCTGGATCCAAGAGAAAAAGAAGTGTTAATAAAAAGATATGGGCTTTTAAATGAAGAACCTATGACTCTTGAAAATGTAGGTAAAGATATGAACTTATCAAGAGAAAGAATAAGACAAATTGAAGAAAAAGCATTAAGAAAAATGCGGAATCCAATTAGAAGTGAGCAATTAAAAATATATTTAGCAGATATTTTATAAAAGAAAGATTAAATCTTTCTTTTTTTTTATTGATTTTTTTAATAAAAAATAATATAATAATAATGTAATAAATAAGAAAGGAAATAGAAATATGATGGATAAAGAAAGAATGATAAAGATAAAAGATGCATATTTACAATTAATTATAGATTTAGCTTTTGATTATGATGGATATAATAGGGCGGAAGATTTAATGGTATTAATTGATGAGTTATCTGCATATGCAAGATTAGCTCTTGAAAATAATGATACTGCCGCAATATATGTAAGTCATTCATTTGATGGGAAAGAAACGCAAAGCAATATTTTAATGGAAGATATTTAAGATAAGAATGGAAAGAGGGTTGATTAAATATGAAAGAAAAATATAGAGAAGAAATAAACAAAATTTATAATGCATTATATAATAGCGACATAAGTTTTTATTATCTTGATGAATATAATTTTGAGGAAGAAGTGGTAGACCCTTTTAAAGAAAAATATAAAGGAAGTTTTAGCTGGGATTCAGGTGCAACAAAAGGAGTTCTAATTTTTAAACAGTTTGATTTTGTTATAAAAATTCCTTATACAACTTGTGATGGAGATGATTTAGTGGGGGCAATAGTAAAAAATGATGATGATTGTTGGAACTATTGCCAAGCAGAATTAGAAAGATATGAAAGAGCTTGTCAATTAGGAATTCAAGATGCTTTTGCGGAAATTGATGAACTTTTTGATTTACCAAATGGATTTCCCGCATATATTCAAAAATTTTGTGATACTTGTGCATACTCATATTCAGTTAATCAAGATTATATAGAAGAAGTTAGTATAACTAATTCAAAAAATTCTTATTCTTTATTAGATGAACTTTGGGAAAATACATTATATACAGAAAAAGGAAAAGATTTTTTTTGTAAAGTTAAAGAATTTATAAAAACTGAAGATATTAATGATTTAAGAAGAAGTAATATAGGTTATTTAAAAGGTCAACCTGTTTTAATAGATTATGCGGGATTTGATTATTAAGAATGTTTATAACATTCTTTTTATTTGCCGCATTCTAACGATTTCTATTGACTTTTTTTTAAAAAAATTATATAATAATAATATAAAAAATAAAAAAATATAAGAGAAAGGGTTGATAAATATGGAGAATTATATTGTTATTGATGTAATGGAACATAATATATATTTTTTCACGGACCGCATTGAAATGGGTTTTGCTTTAGATAGTATCTTGCAAAAGAGAGATGATTTAGAAATTCCATATAAACTCATTTCATATAATTATGGTAAAGTTATTTCAATAAGAAATGGAGGTTTTTAAAATGTTTGATTATAAATTAGAAGATGGAAGAATTATAAGAATTAATGAACAAACTATTCAAAACTTAATGGACAATTTAAAAATAGACAGAAAAGACGCTATTCAAGTATATCTTGAAGATGAAGGTTATGAAATAAATGAAGAACAAGAGGCGTTAACTAAAAAAGCAAAAGATAACCGCATTACCGCAACAATTCATAAAGCAGAAGGAAAACCAAGAGAAAAAAAGAAAGTAGAAAGAAAACCAAATCCAGATAAAGAATTTTTAATTCAATCTTTATATGCGGCAATTGAGAGTATTGAAGGTAGTTCTAATGCAGTTGTAGAAAATGTTGGTAAACTTATTACTTTTGAATATAACGGCAAGAAGTTCAAACTAGACCTAGTTGAGACCCGCCCGCCTAAGAAATAACTTAAGAACTAAAAAAGCCCCATTCTAAGATTTAATTACTTTTGAAGCGTGGGGCGATTTTTTTCGAAGAAAAATACAGTTTTTTCAGTGGAAATAATAGAAAAATTTTTGTATAATTTAATATAAAAGAGGAGATGTTTATATGAATTTAAAAGAATTTTGTAACAAATATGGATATAAAGAAAGCACAGTAATAAAAACATTTCCGCAAGTCCAAAGAGTTATATTAAATAGGTATGGAATAGTTATAGAAAAAGTAGGTAGAGGAAAAAAAGCACAATATTTAGAAAAAGAAAAATCAGAAGAAGATCAAATGAGAGACTTGAAGGAATTTCTTAATAAGAATCCCGCAATTAAAGAATATTTTGAAGGTATTGAGGGGTAGGTGTTGTATAGATGGGAAAGCTAGGAACAACATTTACTTATACTGAAAAATATATAGAGGCGGTAAATGAAATTCAAGATGTAGAATTAAGAAATAAAATAAATTATGATTTGTGTTTTTATGGAGTATATGGAATTCTTCCAGATGATGCTAGTGATATGTCCGCATTATTTATCAAGAGCGTAGAAGTTTTAATAGAAGGTTCTCATAAATATAATGAAGAACAGGCGGAAAGAGGTAGAAGAGGGGGAAGACCTACAAAAGTAGAAGATAAAGAGATTGCGGCGGCTATTCTTAAATATGTTGGTGAGAATGGCGGAAGGATGCCTACTTGTGAGGAATTGGGTAAGATTGTTGGTTTATCAGGTGCTGCTATAAGGAAAAGAGAGCCCTGGATTAATAGGACCGCTATAGCGGCAACCCGCATTTGTGAAAAATAGTTTTTCACATTTTTTGTGAGAAACTGTGAATAACTGTGAGTAATTTATTCACATTTGTGATTAACTGTGAATAATTAAGAGGCATTTTCTGCTAGATTTATGTGAAAAATTGTGAGAAACTGTGAGTTATTGTGAATAAGTTTCTCACATTTGTGATAAATGTGAATAATGTGAAAAACCCTAAATATAAAAGAAATATTCACAATTTTTCACATTCGTGAAAAGTTTTGTGAATATAAGGGAGCTTCGCTCCCGCTGTGCTGCTAATGAAGGGGGAGTATATAAGATAGGGACAGGAGCATATAGTATTTGGTCTATTGTTTATAGATTATGATTATATCCATTGTAGTTAGTCTGTATTATATGGTCTATTACACTATATTATGTTTAGGCTATTGTATTATATTTATTTAGTCTATGTAAGTCATTATATTTATTTACTATATTTATTATATTTAGTTTATTATATTTAGTTTATTTATCATGTTTGGTCTATGTGTGGTGACCGACCGCATCCTATACCATATAATACTAATTAAAAAAACGAAAAAACGAAATATAACAAAAAATAACTTTCCCCACTTTTTCTTTTTCTATTGTTTATTAAAGCAAATTATCTCCCAAAATGCATAAATCCCTTAAAGATGAATATATATTTATCTCTCTATATTTTTTTGGCTCATATTGTCAATTCTATTGATTTTATAAATAAAATATTATATAATATTTATATAAAAGAAAAGAAAAAAATATATAACAGAAAAGATTGACGATGTGAATATGAAATTATGCAGTAGAGCTTAGTAATTTATTTAAAAAAAATAGAGAGATGAATATTTTATCATCATAAGATATTTTATTAAAAAATCTTGGCAAAATTATTAAAAGAAGGAAAGGTGTATTTATGGAAAAGTATAATTATTACGAAGTAGAATATTTAAGTATGTGTCTTACAAAAGGGATAATGAAAACTACTATTGTAAAATCAGAAAAAGAATTATCTGTTGGAGATACTATTGTTGTAGAAAAAGAAGATAAAGGAGTTTTCTTAGGGAGAGTCTTTAAAGAGATGAAAGACTTTAAAGAAAAAGTTGAATATAGATATGTTCAAGATATAGATTTAAAAGAATATTTTGCGGGAATAGAAAGAGAAAAACGCAAAGAAGAATTAAAGAAAGAAATGGAAAAGAAATTTGCGGAAATTGATAAAATTAAGAAATATGAATACTATGCTAACTTAGATGATAGCTTCAAGGCAATCTATGATGAATATAAAATGTTAGGAGGAAAATAATATGGTTTGTAAAGATTTTAATGATGTATGTATTTGTTTAGAGAATGGAGATAGATCAATTAAGGTTACATATGAATTATATAATAAGATGAATGCGGGGATCCAGTCCAGTATTACAGAAGGTGGGGTTCACACATATTCATCAATCACTATTATTCCCACAGATGAGAATGAAGATTTTAGAAATAAATTAAGAAATAAGAACTTCACTCAAGAGGAATTAGAGGAAATTATGTGGGAAGAACCGCTACCTAGAGATTTTATTTATATAGATGTAGAAGAAGATAGCGATGTTAATGATTGGCAAAGGAGCTGCCGCGTTATCTTTAAAGATGTAAAGAAAAATAAACATTATGCTTTAAATTATTTTAAGGGACTAGGAGAATATCAACCAAATGAAGTAGATGAACAACCATATGAAGTTACTCCTGTTGAAAAGACTATTGTAGTATATGAAGATGTAGAGGAAGAGATACTTTAATGAGTATCTCTTTTTTTATGGGGGTATATATTTTTTTTATAGGGGCTATATGAAAAATAAGGGGGTATTCTAAAATTTTTTTGGACATCTTTTGAAAAAGTATTTAAAATAAAAATAATATATTAATGAAAGTTATCATTGTATTAACAGTGATAGGTTGCAACAAAACTTGGAGAATGAATGATATATACATTCTCCAAAAAATGTTGCAACTTAATATTTTACAAGAAAGGAGGAGAAAGTAATGGTTACAGAATTAAGATTAGGAAAAATGACTTCTAAAGAAATTGCAGAATGAATGGGTATAAGTTATAATAGTTATAAGAATTATATAACTAAAAGATTAGACTATTTAAAAAATTTTGCGGTCTTTGAAAAAGTTTATGGAGGAGTAGATATAAAAGAAATTATTATTCCTTATTATATAAAGAATATCTCTATAGAAGATAAATATTATGTAGACGCAATTAGAGAAACTAAAAATGGTTTAGCTACTATAGCAGGGATTGTCCGCAAATTAAAAAGAGATAAGCCTGAATTTAAAGATATTCCAGAAGAAACTTTATATAAACGTATGGCTAAAGCAGGAGATAGAGCCTTTGGAAAAACTGCGGATAGTACTAGTAAAGGGACTCATGGAACGAGACATTATATTTGAGCTATCAAAGTAGATGATTATAATTATTACCGCTTTATGACAGAAGAAGAAGAGGCTATTTATAAAAAAATAAGAGATAAATATTGTAAAGATAAAGCGGAAATTATTGAAAAAGAAGCTTTATTAAAAGACGCATATAAGAAAAAAGAAATATCTGCACAAGAATATGCAGACAAGAGTTTAGAGATAGACTTTTTTAATTGCGTATTGGTGGAATTTCTTGCGGAGACCGGCTTAAAGTTAGTCAGAACAACAGAACATGAATTATATGAGAGTCAATTAAAATTTATAGAGATGCTTGCTAAAGGAATCTATTAGCGAGTATCCTTTTCTTTTGTTGATTTTATTTATAAAATAATATATAATATAATGGGGGAGAATAATAATAATATATAATAATAATCTTCTTTTGTAAACGAACTTGACAAGTTGAAAAATTTTACACATAATAATATAATAATATATAGATATATATAATAATATATTATATATATTTACTTTTATATATATTCCTATTATAATAATATTATATTATTATATGATTCTTTTTTCAACTAGTCAACATCATATGGCAGTCCTTTTGTGGCGCGAATGCGGTAAAAGATCTTTTAAGTGAATGCTTAAAAGTCTTTTTTTTATATTATAATATATTTTTATGTAAATATCAAGCATATAAAAACGGGAATAATAAGGCCATATAGGAGATTACTATTGTGATTGACTAGACTCTAAAGTCTTACAAAGGGTGCGGCGACGAAAAGGTCGCGGTCGTTCCGCTGAATAGTTTTGTTTGTTTACAGGAAAAAATAATGTAGATTAATGAGGCAACTTTTTCCATGAAAATTCGCCATATGGGGGCCCGGTCAACTTTACGGAGTTATTATGGCCATATAGGGAGGTTTAGGTAGTAGGTATTTCGGGAAATGTAAAGTAAGTGTAAAATTTCAATTTTTTAACAAAAAAATGCTAAAAAGTGTTGACTTTTTGAAAATTCGGCGTATATTGACCATTGTCACGCCGCAAAATTGCATTTGTCAAGTGTTTTTTATAAAAAAAATAAAAAAAAAGTGTAATTTTACACTTTTTTTACTCGTTTTTCTGTTAAATCTAGTTTAAATTCCTTATTATCTACTTTAAAAGTGATTATTTTTGTAGGATTTTCAATATTTATATCAGTAGCAATTTGTGATAAAGTTTCAGCAACGGCAGAGATTATTTTTTCTTTTGTGGGATTTGGTTTCTTTTCTCTTGTGCTTGTTTTTCTTTCAGTTTTATTTTTTGCGTCAAGTTTTACTTTATTAGTTTTTGCTTTTTTGTCTAGTTCGTTTTGTTCTTCATTTTCAAGATATTCATTATCTTCTAGCCACATAAGCAATACATCTTCCATATCAGTATTTAAAACTTGCATAGATTTTTTTACCCAATCAGTTGCAACTTTTACAACTTTCCCATTATCTAAGGTCATCTCAATAACCTTACCATTTTCTTTAAATTCTTTCATTTTATCACTCTCCCTTTCTTATATAAATATTATAGCACTTTTAGAAAAGTAAGTCAATAGTTTTTTTAGACTTTAGCAATTTTTTTTATTGCTAAAGTCTTTAACTATTGAGAAAACACTATTCACTTTTTAAAGAGAAATATGCTTTCTTTTTATCAATGGTTCTTACAACTGTATTTGCATTAACTAATTGAGTTAATAAAGCACTAATTTTTTGATTTGATAATTTTGCCAATTCATCACTAGCACTTTGAATATCACTAATTGTTGCAGGTCTTTCAAAAGTTGATAATACTTCAACAATTAACTCTTTAATGTTTTCATTTTCAATTTGCACTTTTGTAGGTGCTTTGCTAGAACTTTTTTTCTCTAAAAGTTCTAATTCGTGGTTGATAAAGTTTTCTAGGTCAACATTACCAATAACTAACTCCTTAATTTGTTTGAAATAATCTTTCTTTGTCATTCTTTTTTCAGCCATATTAATCACTCTCCCTTTCTTTTGACTGATTTGTAAATAAGTTCTTTTCTTATTTACATTTATATTATATCATAATCATTTTTAAAAGTCAATAGTTTTTTTAATTTTTTTATTTTTTTAAAATGATTATGTTATAATCTCTTTTTTCTTTTTACATTATTATTATATAATATTTGTTTTTAAATGTCAAT